>Ga0180218_1000024_pt1 | contig 429387 bp, 392 predicted proteins | sample eDN3rd37CKraftBY_FD_151334 | JGI IMG/M metagenome (GOLD analysis project Ga0180218, IMG submission 151334) | Enriched backyard soil microbial communities from Emeryville, California, USA - eDNA 3rd pass 37_C Kraft BY (version 2) (version 2) | ecosystem: Environmental > Terrestrial > Soil >... | reverse complement strand
CGACTACATCAATGACAGCAAGGGCACCAACGTGGGCGCCACCGTGGCCGCGCTGGAAGGGCTGGGCCAGCAGGTCGTGCTGATCGCCGGCGGACAGGGCAAGGGCCAGGATTTCTCGCCGCTGGTGCCAGTGGTGCGCCGCCACGCGCGCGCCGTGGTGCTGATCGGCGTCGACGGGGCGGCCATCGGCAAGGTGCTCGAACCGACCGGCGTTCCTTGCGTGGCGGCCGCCGACATGCGCGAGGCCGTGCGCCGCGCCGCCGAACTGGCGCAGCCCGGCGACGCCGTGCTGTTGTCGCCGGCCTGCGCCAGCTTCGACATGTTCCGCAACTACCCGCATCGCGGCGAAGTGTTCGCCGAGGAAGTGCAGGAACTCGCGCTCGACCGGGGGGAGGTGGCATGAGCCTGTTCGCCGAACTCACCGCCAGCGTGAATGCCGTACGGCCCGGCCGCACGCGCATGCGCAATTACGACATGCCGCTGATCGTCGCGGCGGCGACCCTGCTGCTGCTGGGTTTGCTGATGGTGTATTCGGCCTCCATCGCGCTGGCCGACGGCCCGCGCTATGCCTCCTACGGCCGCTATTACTTCGTGATCCGCCACGGCCTGTTCCTGACGGCCGGCCTGCTGGCCGGCGCCGTCGTGCTGAGCGTGCCGATCCGGGTGTGGCAGCGCCTGGCCGTGCCGCTGTTCATGTTCGCGCTGGTCCTGCTGGTGGCGGTGCTGATTCCCGGCATCGGCCGCGAGGTCAACGGCGCGCATCGCTGGATCCCGCTGGGGCCGCTGAATTTCCAGCCCTCCGAATTGATGAAGCTGGCCGCCCTGCTCTATGCCGCGGACTACACCGTGCGCAAGCAGGAGCACATGCAGGCGTTTTCGCGCGGTTTCCTTCCGATGGCCTGCGCGCTGGGGGGCGTGGGCATGCTGCTGCTGCTGGAGCCGGACCTGGGCGCGTTCATGGTGATCGTGGCGATCGCCATCGGCATCCTGTTCCTGGGCGGCATCAACGGCAAGTATTTCAGCAGCCTGCTGGCCGTGCTGGTGGGCACCTTCCTGATGCTGATCTGGGTGTCGCCGTGGCGGCGCGCGCGCCTGTTCGCCTACCTGGACCCCTGGAACGAGGCCAATGCCTACGGCAGCGCCTACCAGCTGTCGCATTCGCTGATCGCCCTGGGGCGCGGCGAGTGGTTCGGCGTGGGCCTGGGCGCCAGCGTCGAGAAACTGCACTACCTGCCCGAGGCCCACACCGACTTCCTGATGGCCGTGGTGGGCGAGGAGCTGGGGTTCGCCGGCGTCATGCTGGTGATCGCGCTGTTCGCGATCATCGTCTACCGTGGTTTCGACATCGGCCGGCAGGCCATCGCGATGGAGCGCACGTTCGCCGGACTGGTGGCGCACGGCGTGGCCATGTGGGTGGGCGTGCAGGCCTTCATCAACATGGGCGTGTGCCTGGGCCTGCTGCCCACCAAGGGCCTGACCCTGCCGCTGATGAGCTACGGCGGCTCGGGGATCGTCATGAACCTGTGCGCGCTGGCGATGCTGATCCGCGTGGACGTCGAGAATCGCGTCATGATGCGGGGAGGGCGGGTATGAGCGCACCGACCATCCTCATCATGGCCGGCGGCACGGGTGGGCACATCATGCCGGGCCTGGCGGTGGCCGATGTGCTGCGCGAGCGCGGCTGGCGCGTGCTGTGGCTGGGCAATCCAGACAAGATGGAAGGCCGGCTGGTGCCCCCGCGCGGCATCGAACTGGTTCCCTTGCACTTCCAGGGCGTGCGCGGCCGCGGCGCGGCCGCGCTGGTGAAACTGCCGTTCCTGCTGGCGCGCGCCTGCGCGCAGGCCTGGCGCAGGCTGGCCGATATCCGGCCGGACGTGGTGCTGGGCATGGGCGGCTATGTGGCATTCCCGGGCGGCGTCATGGCCGCGCTGCGCCGCACGCCGCTGGTCGTGCACGAACAGAACGCGGTGGCCGGCACGGCCAACCGCTGGCTGGCCCGGCTGGCGCGTCGCGTGCTCAGCGGTTTCCCCGGCGTGTTGCCGCGTGGCGAGGCGCTGGGCAACCCGGTGCGCGCCGACCTGTGCGCGCTGCCCGAGCCGGCCGAACGCTATGCCGGCCGCGACGGCGCGTTGCGCGTGCTGGTGGTCGGCGGCAGCCTCGGCGCCCATGCGCTGAACACCACCGTCCCGCAGGCGTTGGCGCTGCTGCCCGCGCAGGCGCGGCCCCAGGTCGTGCACCAGGCGGGCGAACAGCATCTGCCCGCCTTGCAGCAGGCCTATGCGCAGGCGGGTGTGCAGGCCGACTGCCGCGCCTTCATCGACGACATGGCCGGCGCCATGGCCCAGGCCGATGTGTTGATCTGCCGCGCCGGCGCCATGACCGTGTCGGAAGTGGCGGCGGCCGGAGTGGCCGCCCTGTTCGTACCGTTTCCGCACGCCATCGACGACCACCAGACCGCCAACGCGCGCTTTCTGAGCGATGCGCAGGCCGCCTGGCTGCAGCCGCAAGCCACCCTGACGCCGCAGTGGCTGGCGCAATGGCTGGGCCAGCGTACCCGAGAAGAACTCCAGGCCGTGGCCGCCCGGGCGCGCACGCATGCGCTGCCGCGCGCCGCGGCCCATATCGCCGACGTTTGCGAGCAGGCAGCGAGGCGGGCATCATGAAACATCGCATCCAACATATACATTTCGTCGGCATCGGCGGCTCGGGCATGAGCGGCATTGCCGAGGTATTGCTCAACCTGGGCTATACCATCAGCGGTTCCGACCTGAACGAATCCGCCGTGACGCGTCGCCTGGCCGAGCTGGGCATGCGCATCGCCATCGGGCACGACCGCGCCAACGTGGCCGGCGCCGGCGCCATCGTCACCTCGACCGCCGTGGCCGGCGACAACCCGGAAGTCCTGGCCGCGCGCGCCGCGCGCATCCCAGTCGTGCCGCGCGCCGTGATGCTGGCCGAACTGATGCGCCTGAAGCGCGGCATCGCCGTCGCGGGCACGCATGGCAAGACCACCACGACCAGCCTGGTGGCCAGCGTGCTGGCGGCCGGCGGCCTCGATCCGACCTTCGTGATCGGCGGGCGGCTGACCTCGGCCGGCGCCAACGCGCGGCTGGGCCAGGGCGAGTACATCGTGGTCGAGGCCGACGAGTCGGACGCCTCGTTCCTGAATCTGCTGCCGGTGATGGCCATCGTGACCAACATCGACGCCGATCACATGGACACCTACGGCCACGATGTGGCGCGCCTGAAGAGCGCCTTCATCGAATTCACCCAGCGCCTGCCGTTCTATGGCAGCGCCATTCTCTGCGCGGACGACGCCAACGTGCGCGAGATCATGCCGTTCGTGTCGCGGCCGATCACCACCTACGGGCTCAATCCCGAGGCGCAGGTGTGCGCGCAGGACGTGCAGGCCGACGGCACGCGCATGCGCTTCACGGTGCAGCGGCGCGACCGCGACGTGGTGCTGCCCGCGCTGCAGGTCGAGCTGAACCTGCCCGGCCTGCACAACGTGCGCAATGCGCTGGCGGCCATCGCCGTGGCCACCGAGCTGGGCGTGGACGATGCCGCCATCTGCGAGGCGCTGGCGGCCTTCAAGGGCGTGGGGCGGCGCTTTACCCAATGGGGCGATCTGCCGGTGCCGGCCGCGCATGGCGGCGGCACCTTCACCCTGATCGACGACTACGGCCATCATCCGGTCGAAATGGCGGCCACGCTGGCCGCGGCGCGCGGCGCCTGGCCGCGGCGGCGCATCGTGCTGGCTTTCCAGCCGCACCGCTACACCCGCACGCGCGACTGCTTCGAGGACTTCGTGCGCGTGCTGGGCGCGGCCGACGGCGTGCTGCTGACCGAAGTCTACGCGGCCGGCGAAGCGCCGCTGGTGGCGGCCGACGGCCGCGCCCTGTCGCGCGCGCTGCGCGTGGCGGGCAAGGTCGAGCCGGTCTTCGTCGAGGACGTGGGCGAATTGCCGCAGGCGATTCTCGATTTCGTGCGCGACGGCGACGTCGTGGTGGTGATGGGAGCAGGCTCGATCAGCAAGACGCCGGCCCTTGTGGGAGAACTGGCATGAGCAAGCAATTCGGCAAAGTCGGCGTGTTGTACGGCGGCCGTTCGGCCGAACGGGAAGTGTCGCTGATGTCCGGCAAGGGCGTGCACGCGGCCCTGCTGAGCGCGGGCGTGGACGCCCACCTGTTCGACACCGGCGAGCGCAGCCTGGCGGACCTGGCCGAGGCGGGTTTCGAGCGCGTGTTCATCGCCCTGCACGGCCGCTATGGCGAGGACGGCACGCTGCAAGGGGCGCTGGAACTGCTGGGCATTCCCTACACCGGCAGCGGGCCGCTGGCTTCCAGCCTGTCGATGGACAAGATCATGACCAAGCGAGTGTGGCTGCAGCACGGCCTGCCCACGCCGGCCTTCGAGGTGCTGGGCCGCGACAGCGAGCTGCGCCTGGTGCCTGATCGCCTGGGCCTGCCGCTGATTCTCAAGCCGCCGCACGAGGGCTCGACCGTCGGCATCACCAAGGTGGTGGGCTATTCCGACATGAAGGAGGCCTACCAGCTGGCCGCGCGCTTCGACGCCGAGGTGCTGGCCGAACAGTTCATCACGGGCCGCGAGCTGACCGTCGCCGTGCTGGGCTCGGGCGCCGCGGCGCGCGCCTTGCCGGTGATCGAGATCGTCGCGCCTGGCGGCAACTACGACTACGAACACAAGTATTTCTCGGACGACACCCAGTACTTCTGCCCGGCCGACCTGCCGGCGGACGTGGCCGCGGAAGTCGCCGCCGTCGCCGAGCGCGCCTACGCCGCGCTGGGCTGCGAGGGCTGGGGCCGGGTCGATTTCATCCTGGACCGGGAGAACCGGCCCTGGCTGCTGGAAATGAATACTTCGCCCGGCATGACCGGCCATTCACTGGTGCCGATGGCGGCGCGCGCGGTGGGCATGAGCTATGCCGACCTGTGCGTGGCCATCCTGGCCGAGGCGGCGTGCAAAGTGCGCAGCCCGGCGCGACAAGATTGAACGGGACGCTCTGTGTGGAACGACGCTCGCACCATCAACCTGATCGCCAACACGCTGGCCGTGCTGGCGGTAACCGCCATGCTGCTGGCCGGCGTGGCGTGGGTGGCGCAGCGTCCCTATTTCACGTTGGCGGCCATCGAGATCGAGCCCATGCCCGAGACCGAGATGCACTACGTATCGACCGGCGCCGTGCGCGCGGCGATCGCGGGGCGCTTCGGGGGCAATTTCTTTACCGTGGACCTGGACGAGGCGCGCGAGGCGTTCGAGTCGGTGCCCTGGGTGCGCCATGCCACCGTGCGGCGCATCTGGCCCAATACCTTGCGTGTGCGCGTCGAGGAGCAGCAGCCGCTGGCGCTGTGGAACGAGAACCAGATGATCAACACCTGGGGCGAAGCGTTCACCGCCAACACGGGCGAGCTGGCCGACGACATGGTGCTGCCGCACTTTACCGGGCCGGAAGGCACGGAGAGCCTGGTGGTGCAGCGCTACGCCGAGCTGGCGCGCTGGTTCGCGCCGCTGGACATGCATGTGCGCGAGCTGGTGCTCAACCCGCGCTATGCGTGGGCCGTGACGCTGTCCAACGGCATGAAGCTGGACCTGGGCCGCGACCCGGGCGCCGATGCGCCCGATCCGCACGGCCTGCCCGGCGCCTTGCCGTTCGCCGCGCGCATCCAGCGCTTCGTGCAGGCCTGGCCGGTGGTCAGCAGCCGGCTCGAAGGCCGCACCGTGACGCAGGCCGACCTGCGCTACCCAACCGGATTTGCTCTGGCGCTGGCGCCGCTGCCCCCCGAGCATGCATCAAATTCCAAATCGAAACCTGCCAAGAAACGCTAACGCCATGACCCGTGACATCAAGGACCTTATCGTCGCCCTCGATATCGGCACCAGCAAGGTGGTGGCTGTAGTGGCCGAGATCTTGCCCGAGGGACGCTTCGAAGTGCTGGGCCTGGGCCAGCATGAATCGCGCGGCATGCGCAAGGGCGTGGTCGTCAATATCGAGACCACGGTCAACTCCATCCAGCGCGCCCTCGAAGAGGCCGAGCTGATGGCCGACTGCAAGATCCGCGACGTCTACGCCGGCATCGCCGGCAGCCATATCCGCAGCTTCAATTCCAGCGGCATGGTGGCCGTCAAGGACAAGGAAGTCACCGCCACCGACGTCGCCCGCGTGATCGAAACCGCCAAGGCGGTGAACATCCCTACCGACCAGCAGGTGCTGCATGTGCTGACGCAGGAGTTCATCGTCGATGGCCAGGAAGATATCCGCGAGCCCATCGGCATGAGCGGCCTGCGTCTCGAAGTGCGCGTGCACATCGTCACGGGGGCGGTCAGCGCCGCGCAGAACATCGTCAAGTGCGTGCGCCGCTGCGGCCTGGAAGTGCAGGACCTGATCCTGCAGCCCCTGGCCTCCAGCCTGGCGTGCCTGACCGCCGACGAAAAGGAGCTGGGCGTGGTGCTGGTCGATATCGGCGGCGGCACCACCGACGTTGCCATCTTCACCGGCGGCGCGATCCGGCACACGGCCGTGATCCCGATCGCGGGCGACCAGATCACCAACGACATCGCGGCCATGCTGCGCACGCCCACGCCGGATGCCGAGGAAATCAAGCTGCGCTACGGCGTGGCCAAGCAGGTGCTGGCGCGTCCCGACGAGGCCGTCGAGGTCCCGGGCCTGGGCGATCGCGGCCCGCGCCAGGTCAAGCGCCAGGCGCTGGGGGCGGTGATCGAGCCGCGCGTCGAGGAATTGTTCACGCTGATCCAGCAGGTGGTGCGCGACTCCGGCTACGAGGACCTGCTGGCCTCGGGGGTGGTGCTCACCGGCGGCTCGGCGCAGATGCCCGGCATGATCGAGCTGGCCGAGGACGTGTTCCTCAAGCCGGTGCGCGTGGCGGTGCCCGAATATGAAGGCAGCCTGGCCGACGTGATGCGCAACCCGCGCTTCTCGACGGTGATGGGCCTGCTGCAGGAAGCGCGCATGCAGCGTCTGCGCGGCCGCAAGGTGGCGGCGCAGACCGGCAACTTCAAGACCCTGCTGGCGCGCATGAAGGAATGGTTCATGAACTGATCAGGAAGGGACAGGTCGGGGCCTGTTCCTCGGTGCGCGCGGCGGCGGTATTGCCGGGCGCATCGGAAGAGGGGAGGCGTCTCAAACCCATTGCGGACCACGGTCGGCTTCGGCTTTGAGGCGATTCACAAAAGATAGGTTGTTGGGGAATTTTTGTGATTTGCAATTCGGACTTGTGAGGGAGTCATCATGATGAACTTTGAGATGCTTGAGAACAACGCCAAGGGGACCGTAATCAAGGTCGTTGGCGTTGGGGGCGCGGGCGGCAACGCCGTCGCGCATATGATTCGCAGCGGTGTCAGCGGCGTGGACTTCATTTGCGCCAATACCGACGCGCAGGCGCTGGCGGCTACCAATGCGCCGGTGCAGATCCGCCTGGGCCGCACCGGCCTGGGCGCGGGCGCCAAGCCCGAGCAGGGCCGTGCCTCGGCCGAGACGGCGCGCGAGGAAATCCGCGCGGCGCTCAACGGCGCGCACATGGTGTTCATCACCGCCGGCATGGGTGGCGGCACCGGCACGGGCGCCGGCCCCGTGGTCGCGGAAGTGGCCAAGGAGCTGGGCATCCTGACCGTCGGCGTGGTCACCAAGCCGTTCACCTTCGAAGGAAACAAGCGCCTGCGCATGGCCGAGGATGGTATCGGCGAACTGGGCAAGCACGTGCATTCGCTCATCGTGGTCCTCAACGAGAACCTCTACGAGCTGATGGACGACGATGCCACGCAGGAAGACTGCTTCAAGGCGGCCGACGACATCCTGCACAACGCGTGCGCGGGCATTGCCGAGATCATCAATGTCGAGGGCAACGTCAACGTCGACTTCGAAGACGTCAAGACGATCATGGGCGAGCAGGGCCAGGCCATGATGGGCACGGCCGCGGCCAGCGGCGCGGACCGCGCGCGCGTGGCGGCGGAAAAGGCGATTGCCTGCCCGCTGCTCGAAGGCGTGGACCTGAACGGCGCACGCGGCGTGCTGGTCAACATCACCGCCAGCCGCACGTTGAAGATGCGCGAAACGCGCGAAATCATGGAAACGATCCGCAGCTACGCTTCGGACGACGCGACCGTGATCTTCGGCACCGCCTATGACGAGCAGATGGGTGAAGAGCTGCGCGTCACCGTGGTCGCCACCGGCCTGGGCCGCGAGGCTGTCCGTCCGCAACTGGTGCAGCACACCAGCGAGGCGCTGCGCACCGGCACCGACAACATGCCGGTGGGCAACATGCTGGCTGGCCAGCAGGGCGACTACCGCGGGCTGGACATGCCGTCGGTGATGCGCAACCCGCGCAGCCAGGCTTCGGCCCAGGTGCGCGCGTTGGAAAGCTCCGGGATGGATCATTTCGACATTCCGGCGTTCCTGCGCAAGCAAGCCGATTGACGTAGTGAACCAAGAGCCGTCTTGCGGCTCTAACTCCCTCAACTCCGGCCCGCCCTTTCCCCGGCGGGCCGGGGTCGGAGCGGTCCGCCTGTTCTTCAATAAAAGGGACGTATCTTTTGTTGGCAAGGGACTCGGCTGGCAGCATTGTTCCCCGGAGGTTACAATAGCCCGGTTATGCCGGTGTCTATTGGTAGATTTCCGGCTTTCGCAAGAATAATAGAGTCGTCATGTTCCGACAGCGCAGTATTCAAAATCTCGTACGCACGACAGGCGTTGGCGTCCATTCGGGCCGCCGGGTCGAACTCACCCTGCGTCCGGCCGAGGCGAATACCGGCATTGTCTTCCACCGCGTGGACTTGCCGCAGGTCGTGGACCTGCCGGCCTCGGCCATCGGCGTGGGCGACACCCGCATGGCGTCGGTGCTGCAGCAGGGCAATGTGCGCGTTTCGACCGTCGAGCACCTGATGTCGGCGCTTGCCGGCCTGGGTATCGACAACCTGCATGTCGACCTGACGGCCGAAGAAGTGCCCATCATGGACGGCAGCGCGGCCACGTTCGTGTACCTGCTGCGTTCGGCGGGCATCGTCGAGCAGAATGCGCCCAAGCGCTTCATCCGCGTGTTGAAACCCATCGAGGTGCGCGAAGGCGAGGGCCGCAACGAAAAGTGGGCCCGGCTGGAGCCGCACGAGGGTTTCGCGCTGGCATTCTCGATCGACTTCCGCCATCCGGCCATCGATTCCACGGCCAATTTCGCCGAAATCGACTTCGCCACCCATTCGTACGTGCGTGAAATCGCGCGCGCGCGCACCTTCGGTTTCGTCAACGAGGTCGAGGCCCTGCGCTCGATGGGCCTGGCGCGCGGCGGCAGCCTGGACAACGCCATCGTCATGGACGAGTTCCGGGTGCTCAACAGCGACGGCCTGCGCTACGACGACGAATTCGTGAAGCACAAGATCCTGGACGCCATCGGCGACCTGTATCTGCTGGGCAAGCCGCTGGTGGCGCGCTATGTCGCCTACAAATCGGGCCATGCCCTGAACAACCAGCTGGCCCGCGCCTTGCTCGAACAGCAGGATGCCTGGGAGCTGGTGACGTATGAATCCCAAGCCGCGGCGCCGCAGGCGTTCCGGCACGAATGGAAGCTGGCCTGACCAGGCCTTGCCGATATCGGTTTTCGCCCTATGGCCGCGCTGAGCGGCCATAGGCTTTTTGGTGGGGACGCCCAGGCGTCCCCGGTTTGCCGGCCGCTGGCCGGCCCCGCGTCAGCGGTTCTTGTGGTGTTTCAGCAGCCGCGCCACGGCGTCGGCCAGGGGGCCGGGGCGCAAGCCCCGATGCAGTGTCTCGAAGGCGTCCAGCGCGGTCGAGCCCAGGGGTTGGGCCAGCTTGGGCGGGCGCGGCGCTTTTTGTCCCGGTCGCGGCATGCCGGCTTGCACCCGGACGCTGATTTCGTTTACGTTCCAACCTTGCTCTGTCAGGGTCTGGGCGATGCGCGGCGCCATCTGGCGCAGCTTGGCCGCGTGGGCCGGGCCCGGCACCGCCAGCTGCAGCTGCTGGTTTTCCAGCTTGGCGACCACGCACAGCGCGCCCAGCGCGGGCGGCAGGACCGCCGCTACGGCGTGCTGTATCTGCAGGTGCTTGCGCGCCGTGGCCAATACGCCGGCGCCGCGCATGTCATGACCCAGCCACCCCAGGGCGCTACGGTCGCCGGGGCGGTTGGTGGAAGAACGCGGAGGACGGTATGTGTTTCGACTGGCCATGCCGGCTCAAATAACAGGATGCAAGCTTGAAGATCGTGATTATGCATGCCCAGCCCGGGCGGGAAGGGCATTTCACTCTCGGGGGCGGGCGCCTGGCGTTGCTGGTGGGCGCCACCCTGGTGACCGCTGCCATCGTGGGCGCCGCCGTGCAACGCTATATGTCCCCGCCGGCTCCGGCCGCCTATGCGGTCGATTGGCCTGCCTACGCCCAGGCCGTCAGCCCCGACCGGGATACAGCGTTCGTGCGTGAGAACGTTACCATGCTTGCTACCAAGGTCGGCACGCTGCAGGCCAAGCTGGCCAGCATCGACGGGCTGGGACGGCGCGTGGCCCAGGTGGCCGGGGTCGCCTATACCGACCCGGAACTGGCCACGCAGCTGCAGGGCATGCCCGAGGAAGCCACGCACGTGATGGATGACCTGTTCACCGACCGGCAGCCGCCGTCGCCGGCCACGGCCGCCGACCTGGCGCAGCAGCTCGACGAGATCCAGGTACGCATGGCGCAGCAGGCCGACAACCTGCGGCTGCTGGACGCCGCCCTGACGCGCCGCTCCGCGGACAAGGCGCTGGTGCCTTCGGCCATGCCGATCACGGAATACCCCTACCTCAGTTCCTCATATGGCTGGCGCCGCAACCCGGTCACGGGCCGCTACGCCATGCATGAAGGGCTCGATTTCTCTGCGCCCAGCGGCACGCCCATCCTGGCGGCCTCGGGGGGCGTGGTGCTGGTGGCCAAATACCAGAGCGGCTACGGCAACAGCGTGGAAATCGACCACGGCAACGGCCTGATCACACGTTACGCCCACGCGTCGCGCCTGCTGGTCAAGGCGGGGGACGTGGTCGAACGCGGCCAGGAGATCGCCCGCGTGGGGTCGTCCGGCCGCTCCACCGGGCCGCACCTGCATTTCGAGGTGCGCCTGGCCGGCCAGCCGCTGGATCCGCGCCTGTTCCTGGGGCCGCAGCAGACGGCGCCGCCCACCGTGGCCCAGGCGCCGGCCGTGGCGCCCGCGGCTTCCGCGACCCGCTGAAAAGGCGCGTCGCGGAGCCGGACGGGGCCGCCGCGCGCACGGCAGGCCGTTGCGGTCCAGGTGCGTTAAACTGGATCGTTTCCCAGCGGGTTCGCCCGCTCAACCAGACAACAACAATCCAGTCACGGGCCTGTCCGCCGCCGTTGCGGCGCAAACCGGCCGGTGCCGCCAACGACACGCATGGTTTCTCTGCTCAAAAAACTCATTGGTAGTCGTAACGACCGCTTGCTGAAGGAATATCGCAAGCAGGTAAGTCAGATCAATAGCCTGGAGTCCAAGATCTCGGCTCTTTCCGATGAGGAATTGTCGGCAAAGACTCAGGAGTTTCGCGACCGGCACCAGCAGGGCACGTCACTGGACGAACTGCTGCCGGAAGCCTTCGCGGTGGTCCGCGAGGCCGGCAAGCGCGTGTTCGGCATGCGCCACTTCGACGTCCAGATGCTGGGCGGGATCGCGCTGCACAACGGCAAGATCGCCGAAATGCGTACCGGCGAGGGCAAGACGCTGATGGCCACGTTGCCGGTCTACCTGAACGCCATCGCCGGCAAGGGCGTGCACGTGGTGACGGTCAACGACTACCTGGCCCGCCGCGACGCCGAGTGGATGGGGCGGCTGTACCGCTTCCTGGGCATGTCGACCGGCGTGGTGGTGCCGCAGCAGCCCAACGACGAGAAGATCGCCGCCTACGCCGCCGACATCACGTACGGCACCAATAACGAATTCGGCTTCGACTACCTGCGCGACAACATGGAGTACCGGGTCGAGGACCGCCGCCAGCGCCGCCTCTCCTACGCCATCGTCGACGAGGTGGATTCGATCCTGATCGACGAGGCGCGCACGCCGCTGATCATTTCCGGCCAGGCCGAGGACCACACCGAGCTCTACGTGCGCATGAACGCGGTGCCGCCTCTGCTCAAGCGCATGGCGTCCGAACCCAAGCCGCACGAGCCCGAGCCCGAAGGCGACTACTGGGTCGACGAGAAGAGCCAGCAAGTCTACATGTCCGAGGCCGGCCATGAGAGCGCCGAGAAGATCCTCACGCGCGTGGGCCTGCTGCCCGAAGGCGAATCCCTCTACGATCCTCGCCACATCGCCCTGATGCACCACATGATGGTGGCATTGCGCGCCCATACGCTGTTCTTCCGCGACCAGCAGTACGTGGTGCAGGACGACGAGGTCGTGATCGTCGACGAGTTCACCGGCCGCCTCATGGTTGGCCGCCGCTGGTCCGACGGGCTGCACCAGGCCGTGGAAGCCAAGGAAGGCGTCAAGATCCAGCACGAGAACCAGACGCTGGCCTCGATCACCTTCCAGAACTACTTCCGCATGTACGACAAGCTGTCGGGCATGACCGGGACTGCCGATACCGAAGCGTACGAATTCCAGGAGATCTACAGCCTGGAAACCGTCATCATCCCGACCAACAAGCCGATGGTCCGCAAGGACCAGAACGACCAGGTCTTCAAGACGACGCAAGAGAAGTACCAGGCGATCCTCAACGATATCCGCGACTGCCACGAGCGCGGCCAGCCGGTGCTGGTGGGCACCACCAGCATCGAGAACTCCGAGTTGCTGGCCGGCCTGCTGCGCCAGGCCAAGCTGCCGCACGAGGTGCTCAACGCCAAGCAGCACGCGCGCGAGGCGGAGATCGTCGCCGAGGCGGGCAAGCCGGGCCACATCACCATCGCCACCAACATGGCCGGCCGCGGCACCGACATCGTGCTGGGCGGCAGTGTCGACAAGCAGGTCGACCTGATCCACGCCAACGAGGCGCTGAGCGAGGCCGAGAAGGAGGCGCGCATCCAGACGCTGCGTGCCGAGTGGAAGCCGCTCAACGAGCGCGTCAAGGAAGCCGGCGGCCTGCGCATCATCGGCACCGAACGTCATGAATCGCGCCGTATCGACAACCAGCTGCGGGGCCGCGCGGGGCGCCAGGGCGACCCGGGTTCGTCGCGCTTCTACCTGTCGCTCGAAGATCCGCTGATGCGCATCTTCGCCGGCGACCGCGTGCGCGCCATCATGGAGCGCCTCAAGCTGCCCGAAGGCGAGCCCATCGAGGCAGGCATGGTGACCCGGTCGATCGAGACCGCCCAGCGCAAGGTCGAGGGCCGCAACTTCGACATCCGCAAGCAGCTGCTCGAATACGACGACGTGGCCAACGACCAGCGCAAGGTGCTGTATTCGCAGCGCAACGAGGTGCTGGAGGCCGCTTCCATCGGCGCGACCGTCGAGGGCCTGCGCGATGCCGCCGTGACCGAAATGTTCCGCGGCTTCATCCCCGAGGAATCGGTCGAGGAGCAATGGGACGTCGCCGGGCTGGAAAAGGCGCTGGCGGGCGACTGGCACATCCAGCTGCCGCTGACCGACATGCTGGAGCAGGAGCCCAACCTGACCGACGAGGAACTGCTCGAGCGCGTGGTGGCGGCCGCGCGCCAGGTCTACACTGCCAAGGTGGAGCAGGTCGGGGCCGAGTCGTGGGCGCAGTTCGAGCGTTCGATCATGCTCCAGTCGATCGATACGCACTGGCGCGAGCACCTGTCGGCGCTGGACTATCTGCGCCAGGGTATCCACCTGCGCGGCTACGCCCAGAAAAACCCCAAGCAGGAATACAAGCGCGAGGCTTTCGAGCTGTTCTCGGGCATGTTGGACCGTATCCGCGACGACGTGGTGCGGGTGCTGATGACGGTGCGGGTGCAGTCGGCCGAGCAGGTCGAGCAGGCCGAGGCCGATGCGGCGCAATCGCACGTGCAGAACGTGCAGTACCACCACTCCGACTACGACGAGGCGCTCGCCGATGACGGCCAGCCGCAGGGGGCGCAGCCGGTGCGCAATGTGCTGCCCAAGGTCGGCCGCAACGAACCCTGCCCGTGCGGCAGCGGCAAGAAATACAAGCATTGCCACGGCCAGTTGGCCTGACGCACCCGGAGAACGCCATGCTGCATGCCGTCGGCCGCACCGAATTCGACCACGCCGTGGTCATGGTTCGCGACCGGCTGGATGCGCTGGCGCCGCATTTCGAGCGGCAGGGCTTCCACCTCAGCGAGAAGGCGGTGCACAACCTGGGGTCGTGCAATCGCCTGATCGTGCTGGAAGGCACCTACATCGAGCTGCTGGGCTGGCCGCCCGGCGCGCCGCCGGCGCGCAAGGAAATCGCCGACTCGCCGCTGGGCCTGGAAGCCCTGGTGTTTCGCACCTATGATGCCGAGGCCACGTATCGGCGCCTGCTCGAGGCAGGTTTCGCCGTCAATCCGGTGCAGGAGCTGACGCGTCCGGCGCAGTGGCAGGGCCGTGAAGTGCAGGCGCGCTTCCATACCGTGCGTTTCGCCGAGCAGCCCATTCCGGGAATCCGGATGTACTTCTGCCGCCATCTGACGCCCGAGCTGGTCTGGAACGACGAACTCCTGTCCCACCCGAACGGCGCCCGCGGCATCGTGAGCATCGAGGCGGGCGCCGCCGACGCGCAAGCCGTGGCGCAGCGCCTGGGCCTGGTGGTGGACGTGCCGGCCGAGGCCGCGCCCGGCGGCTGGGACGTACCCTTGGGCAACCTGCGCCTGCGGGTGCTGCAGGATCCCGCCTGCGCCACGCCGCGGCTGCGCACGCTGACGCTGGAAAACCGCGACGGCGCGCATTACACGCTGGATACCGGCGTCTGAGCGGCAAGGGCGCGGCCGGCCATGCCGGCCATGCGCGGCGCGCGCCGATGGCGCATCATGGAGGCTGAGCATGGCCAGGGTCGGGCCGAGGCCGCGCGAGACGGCCCGCGATCCGCATGCGTGATCCACGGCGGCCGGCAGGCCGTCTTCACTGACCTTTGAGGCAGAAAATCTATGAAACCTCGAATACTGAAGGGTTTTACGACCGGCCTGTGCGCGCTGGCCCTGTTGGGCGCGGGCGCGGCAGCCTATGCGCCCGCGCACGCCGACGAGCGGCCGCTCGTGCTGGTCGTCCCGTATCCGCCGGGCGGCAGCACCGACATCCTGGCGCGCATCATGCAGCCGCGCCTGTCCAAGGAGCTGGACGGGCGGGCGGTCGTGGTCGAGAACAAGGTGGGCGCGGCAAGCCAGATCGCGACCGCATACGTGGCGCGTGCCGAACCGGATGGCAACACCCTGCTGGTCAGCTTCGACAACCATGCGATCAACCCGGCGGTCAAGCCCAAGCTGCCCTACGACACCTTCAAGGACTTCGTGGCGATCAGCCAGACCGTGCGGTTCCCGCTGGTGGTGGGGGCCAATCCGTCGGTGCCGGGCAAGACGCTGGCCGAGTTCCTGGACATGGCACGCAAGCAGCCGGCCAACACCTTCAATTACGCCTCCACGGGCGTGGGCTCGCTGAATCACCTCGCGCCCGAAGAGCTGAAGCGGCGCGCCAAGGTCGAGCTGCTGCACGTTCCCTATGGCGGCGCGGGGCCGGCGGTGCAGGCGGTCGTGGGCGGGCAGGCGAACATGACCTGGCTGAGTTACGCGGCGCTGCGGGGCCAGATCCAGGCCGGCAAGATAAAGCCGCTGGCGGTGGCCGGCGACAAGCGTCTGAGCGATTTGCCCGAGGTGCCCACGGTGATCGAGTCGGGCTTTCCCGGTTTTGTCGCCTATTCCTGGAGCGGCATGTTCGCGCCGGCCGGTACGCCGGCCGATACGGTGCGCAAGCTGACCGCGGCCTTCCAGGCGGTGCTGGCCGACCCCGAGGTCAGCCGCAAGCTGAACGAAGCGGGCTTCGAGATCGTCGCCTCGGACGGTCCGGCGCTGGAACAGTACGTGCGCAGCGAATACGAACGTTGGGACTCGTTCATCAAGGCCAACAACATCAGCCTCGAGAACTGAGCGCGGCGCCTAGTGCGGGCGCGGCGCGGCTTCCTGCACGACGTGGTTGACGCCGGTGGCGATATCGCTCTGGGCCACTCCGTAGATGTGCAGGGAAATGGCGACCTCGTCGCCGGCATTGCCAAGCCGGTGGATCTGCGCCAGGCCGGGGGTGGCGGTGACGATGTCGCCGGGGCGGCGCGCCACCATGCCGGTGCGCATGGCCAGCCCCAGGTCGGGGTTCCAGCGGTAATGCGATTCGGTGAGTTCGCCCTGCAGAACCCGGTAGGTGCACCAGGTCTTGTGGCCGTGCACCGGGCTGAATTGCCCGGGGCGCCAGATCAGATAGGCGATGGTGAAGCTGCCGTGCGGGTCGGCGTAGGCGACGTGCCGGCTGTAGTGATCGGGATGTCCGGCGCGCAGCTCGGACGGCAGGTCGGCCAGCGCGCCGTCCGCGCCGGCCACGCTGGCGGCCAGTTCGCGCAGCAAGGCCTGCGCCGCGTTCAGTTGCGCGGACTGCACCGAGGCGCACAAATCCTGCAGGCCGGGCGAAATGGGGACGGATAAAAACGGTTGCGGGCGCATGGGATGGACGAATGCTGACAGTATTCCTATCCTAGGGGCTACGTTCCGGAATGGGTTTGCCAATTGGCAGGTCCGCAGGGGACGGATTAGAAAAATATTTCATCAGGAGTCGGCATGGATCTGGGTATCGCAGGCAAGACGGCGCTGGTGTTCGGCGGCAGCCGTGGAATGGGGCGGGCCTGTGCCCGCCAGCTGGCGCTGGAGGGGGTCAAGGTGACGCTGGCCGCGCGTACGGCGCAGACACTGGAGCTGGCCGCGGCGGAGATTACCCGCGAAGCCGGCATCGGCGTGGGCTGGGTGGCCGCCGACCTGACCCGCGCCGAGGGCCGCGAGGCCGCGCTGGCGGCCTGTCCGGCGCCCGACATCCTGATCAACAATGCCGATGGCCCCTTGCCGGGCGACTTCCGAGACTGGAGCCGCGACGACTGGATCAGCGCGCTGGACGCCATGATGCTGGGCCCCATCGACATGATCCGCCGGGTGGTCGATGGCATGACGCAGCGCGGCTTCGGCCGCATCGTCAATATCGTCTCGCGCAGCGTCAAGGCGCCGCACGCGGAGCTGGGCCTGTCCAATGGCGCGCGTTCCGGATTGATCGGATTCGTCGCGGGCCTGGCGCGGCAGACCGTGCGCCACAACGTCACCATCAACAACCTGCTGCCCGGCGCCTTCGCGACCGACGCCCAGGTGCGCCACATCCAGGGCCTGGTGGAGCAGTCGGGCCAGCCGTTCGAGAAACTATGGGAAGAGCGCGGCCGCTCCAATCCGGCCGGCCGCTACGGCCAGCCGGAGGAGCTGGGCGCCCTGTGCGCCTACATATGCTCGACGCATACCGGATACATGACCGGTCAGAATATTCTGATCGACGGCGGCGGCTATCCCGGGACCTATTGAAGCCCGCGCGGCGCGGGCGCTGCGTCATAATGCGCCCCTTATCGAAAAGAGCGGCCTCACGGCCTCTCACACAAGGAAGCGATTGATGCGTGTATTGGTCCTGGGGGCCGGCGTGGCCGGCATGACCGCAGCCTACTATCTGTGGCGCGACGGTCATGCCGTGACCGTGCTCGAGCGCCAGGCCGGCCCGGCGCGCGAAACCAGCTTCGGCAACGCCGGCGGGCTGTGTCCCAGCTTCGCCGGGCCGTGGGCCGCGCCCGGCATGGTGGCCAAAGTGCTGCGCATGGCGCTGCAGCGCCATGCGCCGATCCGCTTTTCGCTGGCGCCGCGGCCGCGCAAGCTGGCATGGCTGGCACGCTGGCTGGGCGAGTGCTCCGCCGAGCGCTTCCGCGTCAACAAGCTGCGCATGCAGCGCGTGGCGCACTACAGCCAGGCCTGCCTGCGCGAGATCGCCGCGGCCGGGCTGCCGGTCTCGTTCGATTTCCATCAGGATGGCACGCTGCAGCTGTTTCGCGGCGAGGCCGACCTGAAGGCGGTGCCCAATATCACGCGTGCGCTCGATGAGTTCGAGGTGCCATGGCAATTCCTGAGCGGCGCCGAGGCCGCCGCGCGCGAGCCGGCGCTGGCCGGCGCCCATGCGCCGGTGGCGGGCGGTCTGTTCCTGCCGCTCGATGGCTCGGGGGATTGCTACAAGTTCGTTTGCGACATGGCCGCCTACCTGGCTGGCGAGGGCGTGGCGTTCCGTTATGGCTGCACCGTGGCGAGCCTGGCGCAAGCCGGCGGGGCGATCGCGGGCGTGCGCACCGACCAGGGATTGCTGCAGGCCGACGCCTATGTGGTCGCCCTGGGCGGCAGCACGCCCTTCCTGCTGCGGCCGCTGGGCCTGAAACTGCCCATTTACCCGGTCAAGGGTTACTCGATCACCGCCCCGATCGCCGACGAGGCGCGCGCGCCGCGGGCGGCCATCATGGACGAATACAACAAGGTGATGATTTCCCGGCTGGGTTCGCGCCTGCGCGCGGCGGGCATGGCCGAACTGGACGGGTACGGCCTGGCGATCGACCCAGGACGCGTGGCGTTTCTGAAGGGCGTGGTGCGCGAGTGGTTTCCGCAAGGCGCCGACTACGATGCGGCGCAGGCGTGGGCCGGCCTGCGGCCCATGACACCGGACGGCCCTGCCATCCTGGGGCCGACCCGCTACGCCAATCTCTACCTGAACTGCGGCCATGGCTCGAATGGCTGGACACAAGCCTGCGGTACCGGCAGGATCGTCGCAGACATCGTGGCAGGCCGCACGCCGCAGATTGACCTGGATGGCTTGACCGCCGACCGCTACACCTGACGCTATTTGGGGGTTCCCGTGGATCAAACCGATATCAAGATTCTGCGCCTGCTGCAGAAAGACGCCACCTGCTCGGTGGCCGAGATCGCCGAGCAGGTGAACCTGTCGGTGACGCCATGCTGGCGCCGCATCCAGAAGCTGAAGGACGATGGCGTGATCGCGCGCAACGCGGTGCTGCTCGATCCCAAGGCGCTGGGGCTGAACCTGACCGTCTTCGTGTCCATCAAGACCAACCAGCACAACGCCAAATGGACCGACAACCTGATCAATGCGGTCATGTCGCTGCCCAATGTGGTGGAGTTCTATCGGATGGCGGGTGATATCGACTATCTGCTCAAGGTCGTGGTCGAGGACATGGCCGCCTATGACCGGTTCTACCGGCGCCTCATCGAAGCGGTGGATTTGCTGGACGTCAGCGCCAGCTTTTCGATGGAAGTCATCAAGAGCACCACGGAGCTGCCGCTGGACGCCGTGTAGAGAGATGTCGGGCGCGCGCAAAAATTTTTCACGGCGGGCGCGCGCCGTGAACGGGTTTTGCCTGCCAGGGCATGGCAGGCCCGTCATCTCGCAAGGTAATTTCTTCGGCGCCGGCGTAGCATAGCTCGCTATCCGGCTCGCGGAGCGCGTGCCGGCGCACAGGCAGAGGTAGGTTTGGTCATGTCATTGCGAGAGTCCGCCGCCGCGGCGGACGAAGGGGCCGATCCGCGGACAGGTTCGGCGCGCGACTTGTTGTCGCAGTGGAACGGCTGCGAGGACGTCTGGGTATTTGCATACGGATCGCTGATCTGGCGACCCGACTTCGCCTGGCAGGAGCGCCGGCTGGCGACGGTGCGCGGCTACCACCGCTCGCTGTGCCTGTGGTCGCATGACCATCGCGGTTCGCCCGACAACCCGGGCCTGGTGTTCGGCCTGGACCGTGGCGGCTGTTGCCGGGGCGTGGCGTTCCGGGTGGCCGGGCGCGACGTGCCCGACGTCTTCCAGGCGCTTTGGCATCGCGAAATGAGCGGTGGCGCATACAAACCGCGCTGGCTGCGCTGCCATACCGGGCAGGCGCCGGTGCGCGGGCTGGCCTTCGTGCCGGACCGGCGTTGCCGGCACTACGCGGGCGCGCTCAGCGACGAGCTGCTGATCCGCGCCGTGCGCCAGGCGGTGGGGCGTTCGGGCGCATGCCTGGATTACGTGCGGGAAACCCACAGGGCGCTCAACGAGCACGGCATTGTCGATTGGCGCCTGGGGGCGTTGGTCGACAGGCTGGCGCAGTCCTAGAACTGCCAGCGGCCAAACATGAACAGCACGTTGCCGTTGCCCTTGCCGCCCGGGATATACGTGGCGTAGAGGGTGGCATCCTTGTAGCCGGCCGAGACCAGGGGCAGGATGCCGGGAAACGGCACCCGGCTCATGATGTCGGAGCGCGAAGTCAGGAAGACGGTGTAGCCGATGCCCAGGCGGGTGTCCGCGCCGACGCGGCCGATTTTCTGGAAACCGTAGCCGGCTATCGGTTCGATGTCGCTGTGCGAATCGAGAAACGCCATGGCGTACAAACCTTGCCAGTCGCCGTCTTCGTCGTAGATGCTCTTGCCCAGTCCGCCGCCCCAGGCCAGTTCGTTGAAGCTGCGGATCTTGTCGCTGCTGTACATGGCCCGGTTGTGCCACGAATAGCCGGTCAGGTAGAGGTCGTTGCCGCCTTCATTCCATATCTGGCCCACGCGCTGGCAGGCGCCACGCGCCCAGGAAGGCCAGTTGTCACAGGCCATGGCCGTTGCCGGCACCAGCAGGAAAAAGAAAGCCAGGGCCCGGAAATACTGGGTCATATGCTGCGCTAACGGAAAAAAGTGCAAACCTACACCTTAACCGATAGCGCGACACACAGCCTTTCAGTGAGCTGTCAAGAGAAACCGCCTACCTGGGTGCGGAACTACAGTAGGAAGACCGTGGCCAGCCCGAGGAAAATGAAGAAACCGAGCGAGTCGGTGGCGAAGGTCAGCAGCACCGACGAGCCGATGGCCGGGTCCTTGCCGAAGCGCGCGCGCAGCATGGGCACCATGACGCCCACCGAGGCGCCGACCAGCATGTTGCAGATCATCGCGCCCATCATGACGACGGCGATGGACAGCGAATCGGAAATGGCCCAGGCGAACAGGGCGGCCACCAGGCTGCCGCACAAGCCCACCAGCAGCGTGACCAGCATTTCGCGCTTGACCAGTGGCCAGAGGTTGCGGCCGGTGATGCGGCCGACGGCCAGCGCGCGGATGATCATGGTCATGGTCTGGTTGCCGGAGTTGCCGCCGATACCTGCCACGATGGACATGAGAAACGCCAGGATCACGATGTGGCTGACGGTATCCTCGAAGCGCGACGCCACGAACGAGGCGGTGGCCGCGGTACAGAGGTTGAACAGCAGCCAGGGGGCGCGGTTGCGCAAGGCCATGAGCACGGGCGCGAAGATGTCTTCTTCCTGCAGGCCGGCGCGCGAGAGCGCCTGCTCCTGCGAGTCTTCCTGGATCACGTCCACCACGTCGGCAATGGTGACGCGGCCGATCAGCCGGCCCTGTTCGTCGGTGACCGGGGCCGAGACCAGGTCGTAGCGTTCGAACGCGCTGGCGGCGTCGGCGTCGGAATCCAGCGGGCCCAGGGTCAGGAAATCCGAGTTCATGACCGCGCGCACTTCGGTATCGGGCTCGCTGACCAGCAGCGTGGCGATGGGCAGGACGCCTTGCAGCTTGTCCTGGCGGTCGACCACGAAAATCTGGTCGGTGTGGTCGGGCAGTTCGTGCAGGCGGCGCAGGTAGCGCAACACCACTTCCAGCGACACGTCCTCGCGCACCCGGACCATTTCGAAGTCCATGATGGCGCCGACGCTGTCCTCGGGGTAGCCCATGGCCTCCAGCAGCTGGGCCCGCTCTTCCTCGGTCAGGCCCTTCTGGACTTCGGCCACCACGTCGGGCGGCAGGTCGGGCGCCAGGTCGGCCAGTTCGTCGGCGTCCATGCTGCCGGTGGCGGCGACCAGGTCCTGGCGGTCCATCGCCTCGATCAGCGATTCGCGCACCCAGTCTTCGACTTCGATCAGGACATCGGCATCGTGCTCGGTACTGACCAGCCGCCAGACCGTCTGGCGCTCGTCCTTGGGCAGCGACTCCAGGATGAAGGCGATGTCGGCCGGGTGCAGCCCGTTGATCAGGGTGGCCAGCTCCGCCTCATGCTGGCGGTGCACCAGGTCTTCGACCAGGTGGGCCTTGTCGTCGCCCTGTTCCTGGCGATGGACCAGGTCTTCGACCAGATGCTGCCGGCGCAGGCACTCCTGGACCTCGGCCAGTGCGTGCTGGGCGTCTTCGGGGTCGAGCCGGCGGGGTGTCGCGGGCGGCTTGGGCGTGGCGGCGGACAGCGTCATGCAACAGGACTCAAAGGGTGGGCAGTGGGCGGCTGCGCCGGGCTTCGTCGGTGGCGACGTAGGTGAGCACCGCTTCGGTGACCTTCACGACTTCGGCGTCCAGGCGCTGGCGTTCAGCATACACTTCGACCGACACCGTGACCGAGGTCGTGCCGGTGCGCGTGATGGAGGTATAGAAACTGAGCAGGTCGCCGACGAATACCGGTTGCTTGAACTGGAATGCGTTGACGGCCACGGTGGCCACGCGCCCGGCGGCGCGTCGGGCGGCGGGGATCGAGCCGGCGATATCCACCTGCGCCATGATCCAGCCGCCGAACACGTCGCCATGGATATTGGCATCGGCGGGCATGGGCATGACGCGCAGGACCGGCTCGCGCCCGGTGGGCAGGCTGGTGAAGGGGGATTTGGCTGGGTTGGTCATGCGGGCCGGCTCCTGAAGGGACCCGGCCGATTATGCAGGAAAAACGTGTCCTAGGCGCGCGGCTCAGGTCGCCAGCTTCACGATTCCGTAGCCGCCGAACACCAGCCATGCGTACAGGACCAGTCCCAGCGCCATGACGCGCGGTCCGGCCTTGCGGATCTGGGCGAAGCGGGTTTCGATTCCCAGCGCCGTCATGGCCATGGTCAGGACGAACACATCCAGCTTGCGGATGGTGGTGACCAGGTCGGACGGCAGGATGTCGAGGGAGTTGACGATGGCCAGGACCAGGAAGCCGATGGCGAACCACGGCACCGGCAGCTTGGCGTGGGATTTGCCGTCGGCGCCGGCGGCGGCGCTGGCGCGCAGCCAGAAGCCCAGCACCAGCAGGACGGGCACCAGCAAGGCGACGCGCGTCATCTTGACGATGGTGGCGACCTCGGTCGTGGCGGGGTCGATGTTGCTGGCCGCGCCGACCACCTGGGCGACCTCATGCACGGTGCCGCCGATATAGATGCCCAGCGCCTGGGTGTCGAAGGGCAGCCAGCCGGCGTGGTAGATCACCGGGTAGAGGAACATCGAGAGCGTGCCGAACAGGACGACGGTGGCGACCGCCACCGCGCTCTTGTGAGGGGCGGCGCGCAGGGTCGGCTCGAAAGCCAGCACGGCGGCGGCGCCGCAGATCGCGCTGCCGGCGGCCGTCAGCATGGCGGTGTCGCGGTCCAGGCCGAGCAGCCGCTGGCCGGCCACCGTGCCGATGAGCAGGGTGGAGGCGACCACGCCGACCGACACCGCCAGGCCGGGCAGTCCCACCGCGGCGATCTGCTGGATGCTGATGTTCAGGCCGTAGAACGCGACGGCGATGCGCAGCAGGCGGCGCGCCGTGAAGTGCACGCCGGCGCCCCAGTCGGCCGGCATGGTGCCGCGCAGGAAGTTGCCGTACAGCATGCCGCAGACGATGCCGACCACCAGGGGGGAGAAGCCGAATTGCCGGATGAACGGCAGGTCGGCCAGCTGCACCACGGCCGCCGCCATCAGGGCGACGAACAGGATGCCGTTGAGCTTGTCGCGCCACGGGGTGGGCAGGGGCAGGGCAGAGGTAGTGGTGGTCATGGCGCCGTCAGCAATAACTAAATAACTGGCAGAAATATTACGGCCCGGACTATTATCTGAAAAATCTTTATTTTTAATATCTATCATCAGATATTACGATATCGACATGACGCCGGACCAATTGCTTACCTTCGCCAGCGTGGCCGACGCCGGCAACATCAGCCGCGCCGCCGAACTGCTGCACCTGTCGCAGCCGGCGGTGTCCGGCCAGTTGCGCATGTTGCAGGACTGGTTCGGCGAACCGTTGTATCGGCGCAGCGGCCATGGGATCGTCCTGACCGCGGCCGGCGAGCGGCTGGCCGAGCACGCGCGCCAGCTGCGCCAGGTGTACGGTCAGGCCGGCGCCTTGCGCGATGCGTGGCGCGGCCTGGAAACCGGTTCGTTGCGCCTGGGGGCCAGCACCACGCCGGCCAGCTACCTGCTGCCCGGCCTGGTGGCCGCCTTCCGGGCTCGCTATCCGGCGGTCGGCGTGCATCTGTCGGATGGCAATACGCGCCAGATCGTCGAGCGGCTGCCGGCCCTGGACCTGGCCTTCATCGAAGGCGAAGTGCCGGCCGGCCTGCCCGCCGATACGGTGGTGCATCCCTGGCGCCAGGACGAGGTGGTGGCGATCGTGCGCTCCGACCACACCCTGGCGGGCAACGGCGCGGCCACGCTGCGCGACCTGGCGGCGTGGCCCCAGGTCACGCGCGAGCCGGGCTCGGGCGTGCGCGGGCTGGTCGAGCGCGCCTTCGCCAGCGCGGGGCTGGCGCCGGCCGTGGGGCTGGAGCTGGCGGGCGTGGAAGGCGTCAAGCAGGCGGTGCGCGCCGGCCTGGGCGTGGGCTTCGTCTCCATCATGTCGGTGCGGCACGAGGACGGTTCGCTGGCGACGCTGCGGCTGTTGCCGCGGCCGCTGACGCGCACGCTCAGCATCCTGGCGCCGCACGCCAGCGCGGCGTCGCGCGCCACCCAGCGCTTCCTGGACGCCTGCCTGGCGCTGCCCTAGGGGCCTGCGCTCAGGGGCGCGCCAGCCATTGGCGCGCCAGCTCCACCCAGTAGGTCGCGCCCAGCGGCAACAGCTCGTCGTTGAAGTCGTAGCTGCCGTTGTGCAGCATGCAGGGGCCGGCTCCATGGCCGGCGTCGCGATGGTCGCCCGAACCGTTGCCGATCCAGACGTAGCAGCCGGGCTTGTCCTGCAGCATGAAGGCGAAATCCTCGGCCCCCATGGTGGGCTGGACGTGGTCGTTGACGTTTTCCGCGCCCACGATGCCGCGCATGACGCCGGCGCAGAACGCCGACTCGGCGGGATGGTTGATGGTGGGCGGATAGTTGCGCCGGAATTCCAGCTCGCCCTCGCAATCGAGGGCGGCACAGGTCAGGCGCGTGATTTCGCCCATGCGGCGTTCGATCAGGTCCAGCGTGTCGAGCGTGAAGGTGCGCACCGTGCCGCGCATGACGGCCTCGTTGGGCACCACGTTGTCGGCGCTGCCGGCGTGGATCTGGGTGATGCTGAGCACGGCGGCGTCGAGCGGGTTGCGGTTGCGCGTGACGATGGTCTGCAGCGATTGCGCCAATTGCACCGCCGCCATGACCGGATCGATGCCCAGGTGCGGCATGCCGGCATGCGTGCCCTTGCCCTTGATGTGGATCGCGAATTCGTTGCTCGAGGCCATGATGGGCCCGGCGGTCAGGCCGAACTGGCCGACTTTCATGCCCGGCCAGTTGTGCATGCCGAATACCGCTTCCATGGGGAAGCGGGTGAACAGGCCATCGTCGATCATGCGCTTGGCGCCGCCGCCGCCTTCCTCGGCAGGTTGGAAGATCGCGTACACGGTACCGGCGAAGTCGCGCTGCTGCGACAGAAAGCGCGCCGCGGCCAGCAGCATGGCGGTATGGCCATCGTGGCCGCACGCGTGCATCTTGCCCGGATTGCGGCTGGCGTGGTCGAACGTGTTGGCTTCCTGCATGGGCAGGGCGTCCATGTCGGCGCGCAGGCCGACCGCCCGCGCGCCTTCGCGCGCGCCGCGGATGATGCCGACCACCCCCGTGCCGCCCAGGCCGCGGTCGACGTCGATGCCCCATTCCTGCAGCCGGGCCGCCACCACGTCGGCGGTGCGGAATTCCTCGAAGGCCAGTTCGGGGTGCGCGTGTATGTCGCGGCGTATGGCGGCGATATCCTGGCGCCACGCGACGATGGGTTCGATCAGTTTCATGCCGTGGGCTCCATGCGGAAGTCCGAGGCAACAAGGTTATCATCAAACAAAACTCGAATTAATGGAGGCAAACACCATGCTGCGCCCCTGGCTCGCTCACTATCCCGCGGGAGTCCCCCACGAGATTTCGCCGCAGGACTACACGTCGCTGACCGACCTGCTGGACCGGGCCTGCCGGCGCCATGCCGGCCAGGCGGCCTGCCGCTCGATGGGCTCGGACATGACCTATGCGCAACTGGACGCCCATGCGCGGCACTTCGCCGCCTGGCTGCAGGGGCGCGGCCTGGCGCGCGGCGCGCGCGTGGCGCTGATGATGCCCAACGTGCCGGCCTACCTGGTGTGCCTGCTGGGCACGCTGCGCGCCGGCATGGTGGTGGTGAACGTCAATCCGCTCTACAAGGCCGACGAATTGCAGCGCCAGTTGCTCGACAGCGGCGCCGAGACGATCGTCATCCTGGAGAATTTCGCGCACACGCTGCAGGCGGTGTCCGATCGCGGCGCGTTGTCGCATGTCGTGGTGGTCGGCCCTGGCGATTTGCTGGGAGGCCTGAAAGCGCCGCTGGTCAACCTGGCGGCGCGCTATGTGAAGAAGCTGGTTCCGCCATGGAGCATCGAGGGGGCGCACCGCTTGCCGGATGCCCTGCGCGATGGCGCGCGCGCCACGTTCACGCCGCCCGAGCTGGGCATGGACGACCTGGCCGTGCTGCAATACACCGGCGGCACCACCGGCACTCCCAAGGGCGCCATGCTGTCGCACGGCAACCTGGTGGCGAATGTGCTGCAGACCGAGGCCGTGGCGCAGCCGGTGCTGCACGACCTGCAGGGCCGGCAATTGACGATCATCAGCGCGCTGCCGCTGTACCACGTGTTCGCCATGACGGTGTGCGGCCTCTACGGCATGCATGCCGGCATGCGCAATCTGCTGGTCATCAACCCGCGCGACCAGGCGGCGCTGATCGCTGCCTGGCGCCAGGCGCCGGTCAACATCTTCCCCGGCGTCAACACCTTGTTCAACGCCCTGGTCAACAACCCGGATTTCGCTCGTCTGGACTTCACCGACCTGCGCCTGACCCTGGGCGGCGGCATGGCGGTGCAGCGCCAGGTCGCCGAGCGGTGGCTGGAGCTGACCGGCCATCCGCTGATAGAAGGGTATGGCCTGTCGGAGACCTCGCCGGTGGCCACCGTGAACCCGACCGACGCCAAGACCTATTCGGGTTCCATCGGCCTGCCGCTGCCATCGACCGACGTGGCCATCCTCGACGATGATGGCGCGCCGGTGCCGCTGGGCGAGCGCGGCGAGGTCGCGATCCGCGGTCCGCAAGTCATGCTGGGATATTGGCGGAAGCCCGAGGAAACGCGCGATGTCATGACGGCCGACGGGTTCTTCCTCACTGGCGATATCGGCATCATGGACGAAGCCGGCTATACGCGCATCGTCGACCGCAAGAAGGACATGATCGCGGTGTCGGGCTTCAAGGTGTATCCCAACGAAGTCGAGGCCGTCATCGCGGCGCACCCGGGGGTCCTGGAGTGTGCCGTCATCGGCGTGCCCGACGAGCATTCGGGCGAAGCGGTCAAGGTGTTCGTCGTGAAGAAGGACCCGGCCTTGACGGCCGAGGCGGTGCTGCAATGGTGCGAGGAGCGGCTGACGGGCTACAAGCGTCCGCGCCATGTGGAGTTCCGCGACGAACTGCCCAAGAGCAACGTGGGCAAGATCCTGCGGCGCGAACTGCGGCCCGACGCGGGTAGCTAGCCCGGGCCGCGCGGGTGCTCAGGCCTGGCTGGAATCGGGCGCGGGCGCGTCCAGGTGCGGGCTGACCATGTCGAACAGCGCGCCGTGGATGTGGCGGTTGCCGGCCACCACGCGGCCGCCGCTGGGCCACGACTGCTGCTGCATCATGTCGGTGCACACACCGCCGGCCTCGCGCACGAGCAAGGTACCGGCCGCGACATCCCACGGCGCCAGGCCCATTTCCCAATAGCCGTCGTAGCGGCCACAGGCCGTCCAGGCCAGGTCCAGCGCCGCCGCGCCCATGCGGCGTACGCCGCGGGTGCGGCGGATGGCGTCGTGCAGCATCGGCATGTATTGGTGGGCGAAGGAAAAATCGCGGAACGGAAAGCCCGTGGCCAGCACGGCGTCGTCGAGCGTCGACGTGCGCGAGCACGAGATGCGATGGCCGTTGAGCCACGAGCCGATGCCGTGGACGGCGGTGAAAAGCTCTTCGTTGCTGGGGTCGTAGACCACGCCGATGACCGGCGTGTCTTCCCGCAGGTCGGCGCCCGCCACCACGCGCGTGCCCGCGTGGGCGACCAGCGCGATCGACACCGCGTAGTGCGGAATGCCGTGCAGGTAGTTGGTGGTGCCGTCCAGCGGGTCGATGTACCAGGTGGCCGGCCCTTGCGCCGCGCCGCCGGTTTCTTCGGCCACGATGCCGAACTGCGGCGTGCGTTCGCGCAATACGCTGATGACGGCGGCTTCGGACTCTCGGTCGGCCTGCGAGACCAGGTCGTTGCGCGCCTTGCGGTCGATGACCAGGTCGGCGCGATGGTGCGCGTACGACTGCAGAATGGCGGCGCCCGCATGGGCCGCTGTGACGGCTGCGTCGACGGCCGCGCCGAGGTCCAGGGTGGCGGAGGCAGGGGAGCGTTGGGCGGAGGTCTGCATAGCCCAAGTGTAAGCCCATGCTCGCAGCCCGTTTCGCAACCAGGGAGAATTCGGTCCCGCGGCCGGGCATTTCGCCGCGACGGCGTGGTGCTTATCCAACGGCCGGCGATGGCTTTATAGTGGCAAACCTTTGAATAGTCGGATCTTTCCTGCCGCCATGTCTGCCTCGTTTGCGCCCCTGCAGCCCGCCGTCGTCGCCCGTGACGGACAGGGCCGCCTGTACAGCGCCGCCTATGGCGATGTCTACCATTCGCGCGACGACGCCGCCGGCCAGGCCGAGCATGTTTTCCTGCGCGGCAATGGCCTGCCGCAGCGCTGGCGCGGCCGGGCGCGCTTCACCGTCTGCGAGACGGGTTTTGGCATGGGGCTGAATTTTCTCGCCCTCTGGCGGGCCTGGCGTGACGATCCGGCGCGGCCGCGCCGCCTGCACATGCTGTCGCTGGAGGGCCACCCGTTCACGCGCGAGGATCTGCAGGCGGTGCTGCGCGCCCATGCGCCGGCGGGCTTGCAGGAGCTGGCCGCCCAGTTGGCCGCGCAATGGCCGCCATTGTTGCCGGGGCTGCACCGGCTGGAGTTCGAGGGCGGCGCGCTGACCCTGACGCTGGGCTTCGGCACCGCGCAGCAGCTGGCGCCGCGCCTGGCGGCGCGCGTCGATGCCTACTTCCTGGACGGCTTCGCGCCGCGCGGCAATCCCGCCATGTGGGACCCGCTCATGCTGCGGACCCTGGCGCGCCTGGCCGCGCCGGACGCCACGCTGGCGTCCTGGTGCAGCGCCGGGCAGGTACGACAGGCGCTGCAGCAGGCGGGCTTTGCCGTCACGCGCGCGCCGGGCTTTGGCGGCAAGTGGCACATGACGCTGGGCCGGCGCCTGCCCGGGACGGCGACGCCCGACGACGGCGCGCCCGATGACGACGGCGCGCCGGTGCTGGTGGTCGGCGCCGGGCTGGCCGGCGCGGCGGTGGCGCATGCGCTGGCCTTGCGCGGCCGGGCCGTGACGGTACTGGACGCGGCGCGGCTGGCGGGCGTTGCGTCGCACGCCGGCCACGCCGCCGCGGCCCTGACGCCGGTCATCGCGCGCGACGACAACCCGCGTGCGCGCCTGGCGCGCGCGGGCAGCCAGCGCGCCTGGCTGCGCTGGCGCGACCTGCCGGCGCCGGCCGCGCCCTGGCGCTGCGGCACCGTGCAGCTCGAGCGCGACGCCGGCCGGGCCGCGGCGCTGGCGCAGACGCTGCAGATCCTGCAATTTCCGGCCGACTGGGTGCGCATGGTGGACCGCGACCAGGCTGGCGCGCTGGCCGGCTTGCCGGTGGCGCGCGGCGGCGTATTCTTCGCCGACGGCATGCTGGTGCGGCCGGGCGCGCTCATCGATGCGCTGCTGGCGGGCCCGGGCATAGGCACGATCGCGGCGCAGGCCGCGCGGCTGCGACGCCATGGCGCTCAGTGGCAGGTGCTCGACGCGCAGGGACGGCAAGTGGCGCGGGCGCCGGTGGTGGTCCTGGCCAATGCGGCCGACGCGCCGCGCCTGCTGGCCGACAGCGGCCTGCTCGAGCCCTTGCCGCGGCTGGCCCGCATGCACGCGCTGGCCGGCGAAGTGACCCTGCTGCCGGCCGCGGCCCTGTCCGGCGGGCCGCGCTGCGTCGTCGGCGGCGAGGGATATCTGTTGCCCGCCGTGGACGGCTGGTGCGTGGCCGGCAGCACTTATGTGCATGGCGCCGCGCAGGCGCTGACCGGCGCCGCAGGCCAGCGCGTCAACCTGGACAAGGCCGCCGGCCTGCTGGGCCAGGCGCCGGCCGCCTTCGCGTCCCTGCGGCCCGGATCGCTGCCCGGCTGGGCGGGATGGCGCGCCGTGCTGCCGGGGCGGTTGCCGGCCGTCGGGCCGCTCGCCCATGCGCCCGGATTGTGGCTGGCGGCGGGGTACGCATCGCGCGGGCTGAGCTGGGCCGCGCTGATGGGCGATGTGATCGCGGCGCGTCTTTGCGGCGAGCCCGGGCCGCTCGAAACCGACTTGCTGGCGCAAATCGCGCCGCGATGAAAATAAAATGGTGTCGTATCCGTCGCCGGCCATGCGCGGCCGAGTGGGCGCATAATCGGCCGGGGTTGCGGGCAAAATAGGGCCCGAAACACCGATATAAGCGGAACGATAGCGGTGATTGGCGATTTTGCGGGGGTTTGAAGTAAGTGACCGCTTAGGCCGCAAAATGGCGCCTGAATCGCCGTCCCTGGCATGCCGGCACCCTCAAAATGAAGGGGCGAGTTTATTTCAGGGCCCAAATCCGTCAAAATAGCGTCTTTTAATGGTTTTTTGGCTAAAGCCGGGGGATGCTCTGTGCCGCCGAAGTTCGACTTTGCTCATACTACCCAGCTCGACACCGTCGAGTTGTTGACGTCCCGCCCTAGCCGCATCGACTTCGACGCGGGCGACGGCTTGCATCTGGTAGTCGAAGCGCACGCGCCGGGCGTATATCGCCTGCGTTGTGGCGAGGCGAGTCTCCTCACCGATGAAAAATCCAGCGCGCGAGCGCGCGCCGTGGCTGAAATGTTGCTGGCGCGCCAGGAGGCCGTGGGCGAGGCGACGCTGTCGCCGCGCGACGATGGCGGCGGCTGGCGTATCGCGCAGGGCGATACGACGCTCGAGGTGCTCTCCGATCCCGTGCGCGTGAAACTGTATCGCGGCGACCAGGAAGTCTTTGCTTCCGAAGTGTCCGCGCATACGCCCGCGTTCGGTCATAACGCGCTCGACGAGACCGAGGAGGCCGTGTGGACCGTGGGCCTGGGCCTGGAGGGCGCCGAGCCCGTCTATGGCCTGGGGGAAACGCCGGGAGATCTCGACCGCCGCGGCGAAGCCGTGGTGTCCGACGACCCCGAGCATCGCGCCCTGCCGCTGGCCTGGAGCCCGCGCGGCTGGGGCGTCTACGCCAACACGATGCGGCGCGTCGAGCACGCGGTGGGCCTGGAGCCCGCCGAGGGCGCCTATGTGCTCACCATCGACGACCCGGTGCTGGACCTGTTCCTGTTCGTCGGCGAGCCGGCCGAGATTCTCAACCAGTACACCGCGCTGACCGGCCGCGCCGGCCAGCCGGTGCTGTGGGCGATGGGCGCATGGCTGCAGCAGGCCGACGGCCAGATGCCGACCGAGACGGCGGCCCTGGTGGCGCGCCTGCGCGATCAGCAGATTGCGCTGGATGCCGTGACGCTGGCCTTGCCGGCGGCCTGGAGCTTCCAGGCCGACAAGCCGGTGCTCGAGTGGGACGCCCAGCGCTTTCCCGACGCGCGCCAGATGCTGGCGCTGTTCCACAAGCATCACGTCCATGTGGCGGCGAGCGGTTTTCCGGGCGTGCTGAAATCCAGCCTGTTGTTCGAGGAACTGGAAGACCGCGGCTGGCTGCTGACGCGCGACGACGGCAGCGCCCAGGTGTTCGACGGCAACGCCGCCACCGGCGGGCAGCCATACGGCCTGCTGGATCTGTCGTATCGGGACGCCTACGCGATGTGGGTAGAGCGGCATCGCCAGTTGATCGAGGACGGCCTGGACGCGCCGGCCTGCGACGCGCAGATTGCGATTCCCGACGGCGTGTCGGCCCGCAACGGCGAAACCGGCCCGGCGCTGCGCACCATGTATCCGCTGCTGGCCCGCCGCGCGCTCTTCGACGCGGTGGCCGGCCTGAAAGTGCCGCCGGAGGGCGTGGTGCCCAGCACCGACCTGTTCCCGGCGGCGCAGCGCCTGCCGTGGCAGGTGGGTCCGCGCGTCACCAACGACTGGGCCGGGCTGGAGCACAGCCTGCGCACCGCGCTGTCGATCGGCGCGAGCGGCGTGCCGGTACAGGTGCACGCGCTGGGTTCGGCGCGGGCGCCGCTCGAGGGCATGACTGCCGAGCTGTACCTGCGCTGGCTGGGCGCCTGCGTGCTGTCGGCCAACTTCAGCTTCCAGGGCGTCCCTGGCCTGCTGCCCGATGCCTTCGGCGAAGAAACCCTGGCGCACGCCCGCACCTGGATGCAGTGGCGCTACCGCCTGATTCCCTATGTGCTGGGCGCCATCGAGGACTCGGCGCGCACCGGCCTGCCGGTGCAGCGTTCGATGGCCATGTCGTTCCCGCACGACCCGCACGCGCATGCCTGGGACCTGCAATACCTGCTGGGGCCGGCCTTGCTGGTGGCGCCGGTGACGCAGCCCGGCAAGCAGGTGCGCGTCTACCTGCCCAAGGGCGACGCCTGGTGGGACCTCAACACCGGCCACCGCTACGAGGGCGGCACGACCTGGACGGTCGAGTGCGAGCTGGACCGCTACCCCGTGTTCGGCCGCGAAGGCCACATGCTCTGTCTCGGCCCGGCCGCGCAGCACACGGGCGAGTTCAATTCGGCGCGCATCCTGGACGAGGTCTGGATGTTCGGCATGCCTGTCCATAATCCGGTGGTCATGCGCAATAAAATCCGGGTAATGCAAATGCAGGGATCCAGCTATATCAAGGGGCTGGAAGGACTGCGCATCCTGCCTTCCGAAGGGCTGGAAGTGAAGCGCCGCGGCGCAGAAGTCCGCATCTCGCGCGCTCGTTGACGCCTGCCGGGCCTGGCGCCCGGCGCGTTCCCTTCTGACCCGATGCGTCGCCGGCCCATTGCCGGCGCGCATCGGGTCTTATCCATTTCATATAACTGACAGTTATAAAAAGAGGAATAAACAGTCGTTCGCTTAAGAAGAGCGGCGATTCACAATCGCATGCCATGATTCATATCGAAAATCTATCCAAGACGTACGCCACCCCGCATGGCCGCTTCGAAGCGCTGCGGGGCATCAACCTGCACATCCAGCAGGGAGAGGTGTTCGGCATCATCGGGCCGAGCGGCGCGGGCAAAAGTACGCTGGTTCAATGCATCAACCTGCTCGAGCGCCCGGACCAGGGCAGCATCGCCATTGGCGGCCAGGCCCTGGTGGGGCTGGGCGAGGCGCAACTGCGCAACCAGCGCCGCCGCATCGGCATGGTGTTCCAGGGCTTCAACCTGCTGGCGCGCCGCACCGTGTACGGCAACGTGGCCCTGCCGCTGGAAATTGCCGGCGTGGCGCGCGCCGAGATTCCCGCCAAGGTCGAGCGGCTGCTGGCGCTGGTCGGCCTGGAGCACCTGCGCGACCGCTATCCCAGCCAGATCAGCGGCGGACAGAAGCAGCGCGTGGGCATCGCGCGCGCCTTGGCCAATGACCCCGACGTGCTGCTCAGCGACGAGGCGACGTCGGCGCTGGACCCCGAGACCACCCACAACATCCTGGCGCTGCTGCGCGACATCAATCGCAAGACCGGCGTCACGGTGGTGATGATCACCCACCAGATGGAAGTGGTGCGCGAGATCTGTGACCGGGTCGCCGTGCTGTCGCATGGCGAGGTGGTGGAGCTGGGCAGTACGCGCGAAGTGTTCGCCGCGCCCCGGCACGAAGTCACCCGCGCCATGGTCTCGGCCGCCACCGCGTCGGACCTCAGCGAGGCCACCCTGGCCGCCGTCAAGCAGCGTATCGACGCGCTGGCGGCCGCCGAGCCCGGCCGCGCCGTGCGCCTGTGGCGCCTGTCGCTCAAGGGCGTGGCCGCCGGCGAGCCGCTCTGGTCGGACCTGGCGCGCGAATTCGCGCTGGACGTCAGCCTGGTGCAGGCGCGCGTCGAGGATATCCAGGGCGTGGCCGTCGGCACGCTGTTCGTACTGGCGCAAGGCGCGCCGCATGCGGTCAAGGACGCGCTCGCCGCGCTGGCCGCCCGTGAAATCACTGTAGAAGAAATCGCCCATGAGCCCGCAACTGATCGACCTGCTTATCACGTCGCTGCATGAGACCCTGCTGATGGTCGGCGTGTCCGGCGCCATTTCGGTGGTGGTCGGCATTCCGCTGGGCGTGCTGCTCATCGTCACCGGACGCGGCGGCATGCTGCAGAACCTGGCGGTCAACCGGGTGCTGGCGGCTGTCGTGAACGGCACGCGCTCGGTGCCTTTCATCATCCTGATGGTGGCCATCATCCCGTTCACCCGCCTGCTGGTGCAGACCTCCATCGGCACCACCGCGGCCATCGTGCCGCTGGCGGTGGCGGCGATTCCCTTCATGGCGCGCGTCGCCGAGAACGCCATGCGCGAAGTGGATCCGGGCCTGATCACCGCGGCGCGCGCCATGGGCGCCTCGCCCTTGCAGATCATCTGCAAGGTGCTGCTGCCCGAGGCCCTGCCGGGCCTGGTGGCCGCCACCATCGTCACCATCGTCAGCCTGATCGGCTACTCGGCCATGGCCGGCGCCATCGGCGGCGGGGGCCTGGGCGACCTGGGCATCCGCTATGGCTACCAGCGCTTCCTGCCTGAAGTCATGCTGGCCGTGGTGGTCGTGCTGATCGCGCTGGTGCAGGTCGTCCAGAGCCTGGGCGACTGGCTGGTGCGCCGCATGTCGCACCGCTGAACCTCGCTGGATCCTTTTTCCTCACTCCGTATCTGGGAATATCGCAACATGAGCACCAAGTTCCTGAAAGCCCTCGCCGCGTTCGCCCTGGGCGCCGCCGTCTTCGCGCAGCCCGCGCTGGCGCAGGACAAGCCGCTGAAGATCGGCGTGACCGCCGGCCCGCACGCGCAGATCTTCGAGGTGGTCAAGGAGGAAGCGGCCAAGCAGGGCCTGAACATCCAGGTCATCGAGTTCTCGGACTACGTGCAGCCCAACGTGGCGCTGGCCTCGGGCGACCTCGACGCCAACAGCTACCAGCACCAGCCGTACCTGGACAACGCCAATGCCGACCGCGGCTACAAGCTGGTCAGCATCGCCAAGACCGTGATCTTCCCCATCGGCATCTACAGCAAGAAGATCAAGAACCTGAACGAGCTGAAGGACGGCGCGCGCATCGGCATCCCCAACGACCCCACCAACGGCGGCCGCGCCTTGCTGCTCCTGCAGGAACATGGGCTGATCAAGCTGCGTCCGGAGGCCGGCCTGAAGGCCACGCCGATCGATGTGGTCGAGAATCCGCGCAAGCTGCGCTTCATCGAACTGGACGCCGCCCAACTGCCGCGCTCGCTGGACGATACCGACGCCTCCGCCGTGAATACCAATTTCGCGCTGGAAGCCGGCCTGGATCCGAGCAAGGATGCGCTGGTGCGCGAATCGGCTGAATCGCCCTATGCCAACGTGCTGGTGGTGCGCGAGCAGGACAAGGACCGCGCCGACTTGCGCAAGCTGGTTTCCATCTACCAGAGCGCGCCGGTCAAGGCGTTCATCCTCGGCAAGTACAAGGGCGCCGTGGTCGCCGCCTGGTAAGCCCGCGCGGCATGCATCCGGCCTGGCCGGGTTCGCATCCAGCCAGGCCGCCCGCGGGCGGCCTGGTTTTTTCACCCGGCCGTTTTTGACACGAGGCTGGAAATCCGTCATAATTCCTGGCTTCGGTCGGGTCGTTAGCTCAGTTGGTAGAGCAGCGGACTTTTAATCCGTTGGTCGCGCGTTCGAGTCGCGCACGACCCACCAACCAGATTTCAGCAAGCGCTGTCAGCAAGAGGTGCCAGCAAGAGGTGCCAGCAAGAAAAAGCCGCTCACGAGAGCGGCTTTTTTCATTGCGCGGCCTTTTCATTTGGCGCGCCTGATCGGCCCGCCGCCTTCTTTGCGCCTTGGATCAAGATTTTCCGCAACGCGGTTTCCCGACAACTGGGAAACCGCCGTACCCGCCTGCCTGCGGGGTCCCGCGGCCTGCTAAGCTGGTTTTCCGGGTCGCGCCGCGCCGGGCGGATGCCGTGCGTCGGCGCGCGGACTCCAGCCTGTTCTGATCGAGGTGGCGATGTTTGAGTTCTGTACGCATGCAAGGACGTTGGTCGGTCGTGGCGCCAGCGACGCCCTGGGAGAGACGCTGGCGGCCCGATGGGGGGCGAGCCGTGTCCTGCTGGTGACGGACGGGGCGCTGGTTTCACTGGGCCTGGCGGGCCGGCTGCGCGACGCGCTGGCCGGCGCGGGCCATACGGTGGCCATGTTCGACGAGGTCGTCGCGGACCCGCCGGAGTCGGTGGTCGAGCGCGCCATCATGGCGGCGCGCGATGCCCGGGCCCAGGTGATCGTGGGCTTTGGCGGGGGGTCTTCGATGGACGTGGCCAAGCTGGCTGCCGCGTTCGCCGGTACGGCGCAGGACTTGCGCCAGGCCTATGGCATAGGCCGCGTCGCCGGGCCGCGCTTGCCGCTGGTGCAGGTGCCGACCACGGCGGGCACCGGCTCGGAGGCCACGCCGATCGCCGTCGTGACGACGGCCGATGGCGCCAAGGCCGGCGTCATCTCGCCGGTGCTGTATGCCGACCTGGCCGTCCTGGACGCCACGTTGACGCTGGGCCTGCCCCCGGCCATCACCGCGGCGACGGGTATCGACGCCATGGTGCACGCGACCGAGGCATACACCAGCCGTGTGCTCAAGAATTCCATCTCCGATGCCCTGGCGCGCGAAGCGCTGCGGCTGCTGTTTCGCGCGTTGCCTGTCGCCTGCCGCGACGGCGGCGATCTGGCGGCGCGACAGGACATGCTGCTGGGCGCGATGCTGGCGGGCCAGGCGTTCGCCAATGCGCCGGTGGGCGCCGTGCATGCGCTGGCCTATCCGCTGGGCAGCACATTCCATGTGCCGCACGGGCTGTCCAACTCCCTGGTGCTGGGGCCGGTCCTGCGGTTCAACTCGCTTCGCTGCGAGGCGCAGTACGCGGAGCTGGCGGACGTGATCCTGCCGGGGCATGCCGGCGGCGCATCGGAGAAGGCCGCGGCATTCGTGCAGGCGATGGCCGAGGTGGCAGGGGCGCTTGAACTGCCGACGCGGCTGGCGCAGGTGGGCGTTACGGCGGCGGACATCCCGGCGCTGGCCGGGCAGGCCCTGCAGCAACAGCGCCTGCTGGCGAACAATCCGCGCGATGTCACGCTGGCCGACGCCACGCGGCTCTACGAAGAGGCCTTCTGACGCCGCCGGCGTCGCGCGCACCGCCGTCGCGGCGGTGCGCGCGGACCCGTGGTGGCGCTAGCTGTCAGGGGTGACCATGTGGCTTTCGACCTCGCGCCTGGCCAGCAGGGGAATGATCTGGCCGATGCCGATTGTCTGGAAATGCGCGGTCTTGCGATGCTCGTCCAGGCCGTGCATGTCGCGATACTTCTCCAGGATGACGAAGTGGCACGGATCGCTTCCCGACTGGAAGTACTCGTAATACAGATTCGCCGGTTCCGTGCGGGTGTGCTGCGCCAGCTGGGCAAGCAGCGCGCCGACCTGGTCCTGGGAGCCCGGCTGGGCATGGTAGTGCGCGATGACCTGCAGATAGGGTTGGGACATAAGGGTACCTTCGGTAGGGAGCGGAGTCAGGCAGGTCCGGCGTGGCAAAACAAATAACCTTAGCAGGAGGGCGAGGCCAGTCCTATAGGGGAGTAACCGCGGTTTCATGGAAATTCCCAGAAACTGCGAAACTTTCGCCGCGCGCAATTGTGCCGTGTCGCGTTGTCCCCAATACTCCGGCCATCTTTTGCCAAGGGAAACGCGTCATGTTCTTCGAAGAGATAGAAAGAATCCGCAGTGCCTTGCAGCGCAGCGGACGTAAATACCTGACACCCAGGCTGGAGGCCGTTCTGGGCACGGTCTACCAGCTCAAGCGCGGCGAAGAGTCCGTGTTCCTGTGCGTGGAGCCGCCCATGGTCGCGCGCGAGCACGCGCACCGGCCCCATTGCACGATCGAGCTGGGCACGGACGACTGGGGCACGGTGCTCAGCGGCGAGCGTTCCATCATGAGCAAGGTGCTGGCCGGAAAGTGCGGTTTCCTGAAGCACGAACGTCGCTACATCATGCATTTCTCCATGTTGCTGCAGGCCGTCCTGCTCGAGGAAAAACAATGAACAGCTCGGCTCCCCTCATCGATTTCGCCCATGACCTGCGCTACGAGGATATTCCCGTCCACGTGCGGTCCATCGTGCGGGAACAGATCATCGCCACGGTAGGCTCGATACTGGGCGGCGCGCAATTGCCGGTCGCGAAGTCCTTCGAAAACGCCATCCAGGCGACGTTCGGCCGCGGTGAAAGCTCGGCCTTCGGCGCGGGCACGGGCATGTCCGCCGCTTCGGCGGCGCTGTACAACTCGGGCCTGGCGCAGATCCTGGACTGGGAAGACTGGGTGCTCATCAGCCACGTCGGCGCCGCCGTCGTACCGGTGGCATGGGCGCTTGCCGAAGAGCGCGGCCTGCGCCTCAACGACGTGGTCGCTGCGGTGACGGTCGGCAATGAGATCGCGGGCCGTACGTCGCGGGCGATCCAGCGCGGCGCCTATCTGGGCAATGGCCTGCCCAACCATCAGATCGAGTTGCCGCTGGTGGCCGGCCGGCTGCTCGGGCTGGACCGGCGGCAGCTGGGCTATGCCTTGGGCCATAGTTGCTACATGGCGATGGAAAATTGCCCGGTGGGCTGGACGAGCGATTCCAAGCTGCTGGTCAACGGGCTGCCCGCGATGTGGGCCATCGCCTCGGCCAACATGGCCCAACAGGATATCGTGGGCCGCGGCGACATCGTGGAGCACCCGGCGGGCTATCTGGCCACGGTGTCCGAGTCGATCGACTTCAAGGAGCTGACGCGCGATATCGGCGTCAAGTGGTACACCGAAACGCTGTCGACCAAGAAGCACGCGGGTTGCGCGTACAACCTGCCGGCGGCCGAGTGCGCCATGTCGATCCGCGACGAGATCGCGCCCGAGGACGTGGAGCGGATCGTGGTCGAATGCAGCACGGCCACGCTGTACGTGGGCGGCCGCTACGACGATTTCGAACCCGGCATCCTCGACGCCTACGAGCAAGGGCTGCTGACGCACGTGGGCCTGTGTTTCGACACGAAGTTCTGCGTTGCCGCCGCCTATGTCCATGGCGATCTCATCCACGAACAATACCTGGTCGAGAACGCCACCGACGCGCGCGTCAAGGCCCTGTACGGCAAGATCAGCCTGGTTCCCAGCGCCCGGCTGCAGAAGGCGCAGTTCCAGGACTTCAAGTACGGCGCGACGGTGACCGTCCACGCCCGGGACGGGCGCACGGCGACCAGGACCGTCGAGCAGATGCTCGGTGGCTACGACCGTCCTTTCGACCATGCCACCAAGCTGGCCGATGGCGCGCGTGGCCTGCTGGCGCCCGAGATGGTCGACCGCATCGTGGCGCGCTTGCGCGACGAAACGGCCAATCCGCTGGCCAGCGAGATCTCGAAACTGATCAACGGCGCGCCATGAAAGAGAACCGGCTGGGAATGCTGCTGCTCAGCCCGGCGCTGGTGGTCCTGACAGCGCTGGTGATCGTCCCCTTGCTTGCCACCATTGCGTTCTCGTTCTTCGACCTGAGGCTGGGCGAGTCGAGCGCGCAGTTCATCGGCTTGCGGAACTACGGCGAACTGCTGGCCAGCGAGCAGTTCTGGCGATCGCTCAGGATCACTTTCCTGTGGATCGTGCTATCGGTCATTCCCCAGCTGGCGCTTGGCACCGTCATCGCGGTGCTGCTCGACCGCGTCACCCGGTTCAAGGCGTTCCTGCGCGGCGCGATCTTCCTGCCCTGGGTGATACCCGTCGCGGTGGTGGCGTACATGTGGCAATGGCTGCTGACGCCGGAGACCGGCCTGGTCTCCGGCATCGCGGGCGGCGCGGGGCTGGACGGGTTGGCGCGGTTTCCGTTCCTGTCCTCGCCCGACACGGCATTCGCGACGGCGTTGATCGTGAGCGCATGGCGCGGCATTCCATTCGTCGTCATCATGGTCTTCGCGGCCCTGCAGGGCATCAGCGACGAGGACTATCACGCCGCCAGGGTTTCGGGAGGCAATTCGATCCAGTGTTTCGTCTACGTGACGCTGCCCTATCTCAAGGGCCTGCTGCTCATTCTTGCCGTCATCCGCACGATGCAGATCGCCAACAACTATTCCCTGATGGCCTTGCTGACCAACGGCGGACCGGCGGACAGCACCCGGATCCTGCCGTTGATGATCTACGAACTGGCCTTTCGGGAGTTCGCCCTGGGCAAGGCTTCCGCCCTGGGCGTCATCGCCCTTGCGCTGACCTGCCTGTGTATCGCTTTCATGATGAGACGACGCCATGCGGATAATTGATCGATTCCCGCTTCCGGCCGCGATGGCGTGGCTGGTCGGAGCGGTGCTGTTCGTTCCGATCGCCTGGATGGTGCTGACCGCGATCCGGCCGGAACACGAGCTCTACCAGGTGCCCTTGCGCATCCTGCCCGGCGCGCTCGACATGGCCAATATCCAGTCCGCCTGGTACGAGAAATCGTTCGGCCAGTTTTTCTTCAACAGCGCGGTCAACTCGGTGCTTTCGGTGCTGTTCTCCATGCCGATCGGAATCCTGGCCGGCTACGCCTTCTCCCGGTTCGAGATCCGCCACAGCAAGTACTACCGGGCCTATGTGCTGTTCGCGTACATGGTGCCCATCATCATCCTGGTCGTGCCGTTCTATCTGATCGCGGTCTGGCTGAACATCTACAACACGCGCATGGGCCATGTGCTGGGGCTGTCCACCTATGCCATACCGTTCGCGACCTGGGTCATGATCGGGTATTTCGAGCAATTGCCGAAGGAGGTGGAACATTCCGCCGCCATCGATGGCGCGGACCGGCTCAAGACGCTGGTCTACATCCTGGCCCCGATGATCAAGCCCGGCGTGGTCGCCACGGCCTTGCTGACGTTCATCCTGGCCTGGGACGATTACATCTTCGCGCTCATCCTGCTCGATTCGGAGACCCTGCGAACCCTGCCGCTGGCGATCGGATACTTGTCGTCCGATTATGAACTGACCGACGGCCTGATGATGGCGATGGGAACCATCACCACGCTGCCGATCCTGCTGCTTTTCGTCTTCTTCCAGAAGTATTTCGTTGGCGGAATGACTTCGGGCGCCGTCAAAGGATGAGAACCACTCCATGAAGTCTGCAAGCACTGCAATCGAGCTGAACTCGGTATCCAAGTCGTACGGCGGCTCGCCCATACTGGATGATATTTCCCTGGCGATCGCGCCGGGGGAGTTCGTGGTGATACTTGGCGAGTCGGGGTGCGGCAAGAGCACGCTGCTCAAGATCATCGCCGGCCTCGAGCAACCCACGGCCGGAACCGTTCGCATCGGCGACGAGGTCATGACGGACGTAGCGCCGAAGGACCGGCGCCTGGCGATGGTTTTTCAAAGCTACGCGCTGTATCCGCACCTGAAGGTCTGGGAGAACATCTCCTTTCCCATCAAGATGAGCCTGTGGAAGTATGCGTACTCGCTGCCCTTGCTTGGCCGGCTGTTCCCGAAGCGCAGGCGTATCCTCAGGACCATGCGCGAGGCCGCCGAGCGGGCGGCCGGCAAAGTCCGGCTGACGCCCTTGCTCGACAGGAAGCCGCGCGCGCTGTCGGGCGGGCAGCGGCAACGCGTGGCGCTGGCCCGGGCCATCGTCGATGGCAGGGAAATCTGCCTGATGGACGAGCCGCTTTCCAACCTGGATGCCCAGCTGCGGGCCTCGACGCGGCGCGAGATCGCCGACCTGCATCGCGACCTCGGGCACACCATTGTCTACGTGACCCACGACCAGACAGAGGCCATGACGATGGGCACGCGGGTCATTCTCATGCGGGAAGGGCGCATAGAGCAGGATGGCGCGCCGGCCGAGCTGTACGAGCAGCCGGCCACGACGTACGCGGCCGAATTCCTTGGCTCTCCGCGGATCAATTTCCTGCGCGTGGCGAGCGAGCGGTTCTCCCAGGCCGCGGCGCGGGACGTCGTGACGCTTGGCGATGGACGTTGCCCGCTCGATCCGCGCGGCGATCTGCTGATCGGGGTCCGGCCCGACCATCTGGAGATCACGCCCGACGCCAATGGGGAGTTCGCGTTTCTCTCTTCCGAGTATCTCGGAGGAAAGACCATTGTTTCCCTCAGGCGCGAGGCTGGCGAGATGATGGTCCAGGCCTTCGGCCCGGACCGGCTCGACCGGACGCAGCGCTACAGCGTCCGCTTCGAGGGCAAGCATGCGATGTGTTTCGACCCGCAAAGCGGAAGGAGGATACGTGAGTAGGAACATGGATAGCCCACACGGCAGGTATGACCTGATCGTCGTGGGCGGCGGCACCAGCGGCGCCTTCGCGGCCATAAGCGCGGCCCGCAGGGGGCTGCGCGTGGCGCTCGTCGAGGCATCCGGGATGCTGGGCGGAACGCTGACGCAGGTGACCCTGGGCGGCATCTGCGGCGCTTGGACGGGCGCTGCCCATACCCAGGTCGTGCATGGCCTGTTCGACGAGTTCGTGCACGCGATGCGCAAGGCGCAGGCCTGCGATGGCCTGTACTCGTACGGCCATGTCACGGCCTTGCCTTACGAGCCGGTCAAGGTGCGGTATCTGCTGGATAAATTCCTGCCGCCCAACGTCACGACATTCTTCCATTCGCGGCTGTTCGCGGTCGACATGGAAGGCGAGCGGATCGCGCGCATCCACCTGGCAGGCGTGGAAGGCCCGTTCTCCCTCACGGCGCGCGCGTATGTCGACGCAACCGGCAACGCCTCCCTGGCGGGCCTGTGCGCGGCGCCGTTGCGCCGCGGCGAGAACGGCACCGTGCAGGCGGCATCGTCGATGTTCCGGGTGATCGGGGCGGAAGTGGACCCGCGCGTGCGCGACGTGCGCACGGAAATCAAGCAGGCCATCGAGAAGCACAATGCCGGCGGCCAGGCGGAGGCGTTCAAGCGCAGCGCCGTCGCGGTCTATGTGCATCCCGACCAGCGGCTGCTGCACTTCAATGCGACCAGGGTGTATTTTGAGTCGACCGCCGACGATGCGCTGGCCGCCGCGCTGGACATGTCCCGGGTGGAGATGGAGGCGCGCAAGGAAGCCTTCCGGCTGGTCGAGCTGCTGAAGCGGGAGGTGGACGGCTTCGCCAATATCGAGATCGTCGACCTGGGCTCGTCGGTGGGCGTGCGGGATTCGCGCAACATCGTCAACGACCATCCCCTCACCGAAGCCATGGTGCGTGACGGAGACAAGCCGGCCAATTCGGTTGCCTATTCGGCCTGGCCGATCGAGTTCCACGGCTCGAACACGCAGACGCACTGGGAGCCACTGGAGGGCGACCGCTACTATGGCATTCCCTACGAATCGTGCCTGCCGCAGGGAATCCGGAACGCCCTGGTCGTCGGCCGCGCGATCAGCAGCACGCCATTGGCGCAGGCGTCCTGCCGGGTGACCGCGCCGTGCATCCAGATGGGCGAGTCGGCCGGGATCGCGGCCCATGAGCTTGTTGCCAGCTCTTCCCGGGCGGCATTTTCCGAGCTGGCCTCCATGAAGTTCATATAGACAGGCGTCGACCTGTCTCAACCAGAATCGTCGAAGGGGACATGATGAAACGCGTTGCTTCACTGCTGGTGTCGTCGCTGCTGTATTCCGGCTGTGCGATGGCTGATGGTTCCATCGTTGTATGGATGACGGACTCCCGTCCTGGCTACAAGAAATGGCTCGAAACGGAGGCTGCCGCGTTCAAGGCGAAGCAGCCCGGCGTCAAGGTCAGCGTGGTGCAGATGTCTCCCAATGACGCCTACCTCAAGATTCCCGCCGCGGCGGCGGCGGGCGGCTTGCCCGATGTCATCTGGACGACCTATGGGCTGGCGCCGTGGCTGGACGGGATGAAAGGCGGAAAACTGGCCGATGTGTCGGACCTCATCGACCGGCTGGGGAAAGACCGCTTCGACGAGGACGCGCTCAAGCAATGGAGCTATCGGGGCGCGGTGGCGTGCGTGCCGGTGGCGCGCACGCCGACCTATCTGATGTACCGGGCCGATCTTTTCAAGAAGGCCGGGCTGGCGGCGCCGGAGAGCTGGGACGATGTGATCCGCGCGGCGCAGAAGCTGAATGATCCCGCCAATGGCAAGTACGGCATTGCGATGCCCGGCAAGACCGATTTTTCGCCGCGCTTCGCCTACGGCATGATTCTGTATTCCATGGGCGGCAGCACGTTCGACGCGCAGGGCAACCCCATCTTCGAGTCTGCCGCGTCCATCGAGGCGCTGAAGGTCTACAAGCAGTTGTATGCCTATTCGCCGCCAGGATCGTTGAATTTCGGTTTCTCGGAAATCCAGCGCGCGCTGGCGCAGGGCAGGGTGGCCATGACCATCTCCAACCCCTCGTCCATGGCGACCTTCCAGCGCACCAACCGCGACGAGGACTCCACCCTGGCCCTGGCCTTGCCGGGCAAGGTGAACCGCACGATCCAGAACCAGCGTGGCTGGTGCATTGCCGACGGCAAGAACAGCCAGACCGCCAAGGCGTTCGTCGAGCATCTGTTCTCCACCAACTCGTTCGCAGCCTACCTGGAGGCCGCCTCCATCAGTTCGTTTCCGGTCTACCACGACCAGGCGGCGTACGGGAAATTCCAGGCCTCGAACGAGACGGTCAAGCGCTTTCCCGATGCCACCGATTTCATTCGCCGCCATACGGTTGGCACCATGCCGGGGATCGACGGGGTGGGGCTGACGCCGAAGTCCGGCGACCTGATCAGTTCCGGCCAGATCGAGAGCGCCATCAACAAGATGCTGGCCAACGATATGTCCGAGCAAGAGACCGCGGCAGCCATGCAGAAAGAAACGCTGCGGCTGCTGAACTGACCGGACATGGCGCCATTTTCGATCTCCGTGTCGATACTGCTGCTGGTCGGCGACAGCAACCGTGCCGGCGTGACGGCCCGCTATGTCAGCGAGCAGCTCGGCCTGTCGCTATCGACGGCGTATCGCTGGATAGACATGCTGCGGCAGTCGGGCCTGATCGTCCGCCACCCCAGTACGCGCAAGCTGCACCTGGGCCCCCTGGCGTTCGATCTGGGGGTGCAGGCTGTCGCGCGTCCGTACGTGCCGCCCACCATCGAGGAGGTGCTCAAGCCGCTCGCCATACAGCACGCATGCCGCCTGCACCTGGTTCGCTGCTCGGGTGACTATTCGGTCCTGCAGCGGACCTACTTCGACGTGGCCGAGCTGGAGATCGTGCCGAGCAAGGTCGCGGTCATGCGGCTGCTCGGCATCGGTCCCGCCGGGGTTTGCCTGCTGTCGCGCTGGCCCGACTACGAAATAGACCGCTACCTGGTACGCAATCAGGACGGGTTGCTTGCCGCCGGCTACCAGGGATCGGACATCCGCGAGCGGGTCCGGCAATGCCGCAAGCAGGGTTGTTTCGTGACCCGGAGTGTGCTGACGCCCGGCTATACGGCCGTGGCCATCGATTTCGAGGTCGACGGGGTGGTCTACGGGGTCAGTGCGGCCTCCCCCGGCAACGAGGGCGGCAAGCAGTTCCGTGCCATACGCGAAGCCCTGGATTGGGCGCGGGCGTCGCTGACGACCCAGGCGGTCCCGGAGTACGCATTGGACGGATAACGGCAGCCGCGATGGCTGGCGCGCCGATGCCGGCCTGGGCGGTTTCTACGACACGTTGCTCCAGGCGCGCACCTGTTCGTGCTCGATCGCATCGTACGGTCGGCCGGATGCGTTGGCGCCGGCGCGCGCCGCTTGACGCGAGCGCGGCGCCTGCCGCGGGGCCATCGGCTCGGCGACGGGCGGGGCTGGCTGCTTGCCCGGGCGGGAGGCGGTGCGTACGGGTTCGGACATGGGTACTCCTTGGTGTGGCGGCGCGGCGCATGGCGCTGATGCGCAAGGCATTAGGATCGGCCGGCCAGGCATAAGTTCATTACGCCGTGGCGACTTCCGGTGTATCGACGACGCACACCAGTATGGACCCTGAAGCTGGCTTGAGGTCAAGGGCAAAGCCCCTGCGCATCGCGGGGTTGTGAACACCCGGCGCGGGCGCGCTGTTAGCATTTGCGCGATGACGCAGACTTGGGGTTGGTGATGACGCGATCCGCGAAAGCCGTCCGGCGTCCGGACTTGCTGTCGGTGGGCGAGGTGGCCGAGCGCACCGGGCTGGCCGTATCGGCCCTGCATTTCTACGAGGCCAAGGGGTTGATCGCCAGCACGCGCACGGCCGGCAATCAGCGCCGCTACGCGCGCGCCGTATTGCGGCGGGTGGCCGTGATACGCGTGGCGCAACGCATGGGTCTGCCGCTGGCGGCGATCGCGCAGGCGCTGGCCACCTTGCCGACCTCGCGCGCGCCCACCGTGGCCGACTGGCGGCGCCTGTCGCGCGCGTGGCGCCAGGAACTGGACGAGCGCATCCTGGGGCTGACGCAATTGCGCGACCAGCTCGACGGCTGTATTGGCTGCGGCTGCCTGTCGTTGCGGGAGTGCCCGTTGCGCAACCCCGACGACGCCATGGCGCGCCTGGGCGCGGGGCCGCATTTTCCGCCGCAAGAATGACGCCGTGGCGCGCTTACGCCGCGCGTGGCTGGGTCGGGGTGGCGGGACCTTCGGGGTCGTTCTCGGCGTCGGGGCGCGGCGCCAGCGCGGCCAGCCCCAGGGCGAGACGCAGGCGCTGGCAGTCCGGGTTGGGCGTGCCGTCCGGCTGCCATACCGAGAACTCGCGGCACGGCGTGGGCCGCTGCTCATAGATGGCGCACAGGATGCCAGGCCGGCCCGGTTCGCCGCGCAGCGCGACGCAGCGTCCGCCGCCGGCCTCGGTGCCTTTCATGCAGACGCGCAGCGGGCCGATCTGGGTGACCAGCTCCTGCGGCACCTGGCCGCCGTGGACGCCATCGACTTCGCCAAAATAGAACGACACCCGGAAATGGGCGCAGCAGGCGCCGCAGCTCAGGCAGGGGTTGACGTCGTCGCTGCCGACGACCAGGGAGACGGGGACGGGAGCCTGGGTGAGCGAGAGAGGGGGGATCGTCATGGCGGCGAAGGCGCAAGCGCCGGGGGGGCCGGAAGGCAGCGATCTTAGCAGGGAGGGGCGGGAATTTTCCAGAAGATTTGCTAGCATCGGTGGTTCCGGAACTTGCCTTTCTCTCTGCCCGCCTCATGGACCCTCGTACCGATTTTGCCGACGGCCTGACCCGCTGCGGCTGGCTGGATCATTCCGTCGATTATGTGGCCTACCACGACCACGAATGGGGCCGGCCGCAGGCCGACGATCGCGCCCTGTTCGAGCAGCTGTGCCTGGAGGGCTTCCAGTCCGGCCTGAGCTGGCGCACCATCCTGAACAAGCGCGCGGCCTTCCGGCGCGCCTTCGCGGACTTCGACATGGAACGGGTGGCGGGTTTCGACGAGCGCCGGGTCGAGGCGCTGTTGCAGGACGCCGGCATCGTGCGCCACCGGGGCAAGATCGAGGCGGTGATCAACAATGCGCGGCGCGCCCTGGCCTTGCGCGACCGGGAGGGTTCGCTGGCGGCATTCTTCTGGCGCTACGAAGCGCCGCCGCGCGGCGCCGACGCCCCTTTCGAGGTGCTGGCCTCCACCGCCGAGTCCGAGGCCCTTTCCAAGGCGCTCAAGAAGCAGGGCTGGTCTTTCGTGGGGCCCACCACCGTCTATGCCTTCATGCAGTCGGTCGGCATGGTGAACGACCATCACCCCCTGTGCCATCATCATGCCGCCTGCGAGCAGGCGCGTTACCGATTCCAGCGCCCCGACTGAGGGGCCGTCGAGTACGTAAGGCAGTATTGCCGGCTGTATCCCGATGGTGCGCCGGTCTTTGCGCCCGCGCATGCCTGCGCTACCCTAGTTGAAGGATAAACAGCCTGGTCCGCTCCACGTGGCCAGGCAAAGGGATCCGCGGGATGACGCGCAAGAAGAAGATTTTCCTGGGTCTGGCCGGCGCCGTGGTGGTTGTGCTGGCCGCCGTGCTGGTGACCCTGGCCACGCTGGACTGGAATCGCCTCAAGCCGATGATCAACGAGCGGGCGAGCGCCGCGCTGGGCCGGCCGTTCGCCATCCAGGGCGACCTCAGCGTGCAATGGGCGCGCGAACCCGGGCAGGGCGGCTGGCGCGGCTGGGTGCCCTGGCCGCATTTCGTGGTCCATGATGTCGCCATCGCCAATGCCGTCTGGGCCCGCGATCCCAACCTGTTGACGCTGCGCCGCGGCGAGTTCCGCCTGGCGCCCTTGCCGCTGCTGCGGCAGCGCGTGGTCATCCGGCGCATCCAGTTGAGCGGCCTGCGGGCCGACCTGCAGCGCCGCGCCGATGGCGTGGCCAACTGGGAATTCACCATGCCGGATACGGGCGAGCCCTCGCCCTGGAAGGTGGATATCGACGCGATCGGCTTCGACCAGGGGGCCATCCGCTATGCGGACGCCATTGTGCAGGCCGACCTCGACGTGCTGGTCGACCCATTGGGCAAGCCCGTGCCGTTCGCGGAACTGGCCGGGGCACCGGCCGCCGACGGCGTCGCGGACCAGCCGGCCGGCAAGGCGGACAGCGGCAAGGCGGCGGACGCCGCGGCCGCGCCGCCCGACTACGCGTTTGGCTGGCAAGTGAACGGCCGCTACAAGAACCTGCCCCTGGAAGGGACGGGCAAGGTCGGGGGCATGCTGGCGCTGCGCGACGCCCGCCAGCCGTTTCCGGTGCAGGCCGAGGTGGCCATCGGCTCGACCAAGGTCGCGGTGGCGGGCACCCTGACCGACCCCATGAACCTGGGCGCGCTGGACCTGCGCCTGAAGCTGGCCGGCGCTTCGATGGCCAACCTGTATCCCCTGACCGGTGTGACCTTGCCCGATACGCCGCCGTATTCCACCGACGGCCACCTGGTGGCCCGGCTGCAGGACCCCAACGGCGCGCGCTTCGAATACCGCGGCTTCAACGGCAAGGTCGGCGCCAGCGACCTGCACGGCGACATCACCTTCGCCTTGCGGCAACCGCGCCCCAAGCTGAGCGGCAAGCTGTCTTCGCGCCTGTTGCGCATGGCCGACCTGGGCCCGCTGATCGGCGTGCAATCGGGCGGCGCCAAGTCCGTCAAGGCCGAAGGCGAGAAGGCCGTCGCGCAACCGGCGGACAAGGTCCTGCCGGTACAGGAGTTCCGCACCGACCGCTGGCGCGTCATGGACGCCGACGTGGAATTGCGCGGCGAACGCATCGTGCACAGCGACACGCTGCCCATCAGCGACCTGACCGCGCATGTGCAGCTCGACGACGGCGTGCTGACCCTGGCGCCGTTGCGTTTCGGCATGGCGGGCGGAAGCCTGGACACCACGCTCAAGCTGGACGGGCGCCAGGCGCCCATGAATGGCAACGTGCGCCTGGCCGTGCGGCGGCTGCGCCTGAAGCAGCTGTTTCCGAACGTGCAGGCCATGCAGAAGGCGCTGGGCGAGGTCAACGGCGACGTGGCGCTCGCAGGCCAGGGCAACTCCGTGGCGGCCCTGCTGGGCAGCGCCAGCGGCGAGACCAAGCTGCTGGTCAACGACGGCGTGATCAGCCGCGCGCTGATGGAGATCGCCGGCCTGAACGTGGGCAACTACGTGGTCAGCAAGCTGTTCGGCGACGACGAGGTCAAGATCAATTGCGCCGCGGCCGACATGGGCATGACGCGCGGCGTCATGACGCCGCGCGTGTTCGTGATCGACACCGAGAACGCCATCGTCAACATTACCGGCTCGATCGACTTCCGCAAGGAACTGCTCAACCTGGATATCGATCCCGACAGCAAGGGCTTTCGCCTGTTCTCGCTGCGCTCGCCGTTGTACGTCAAAGGCAGCTTCAAGAAGCCCGACGCCGGCGTGCATGTCGGGCCGCTGGCCGCGCGCGGCGCCGGCGCGGTGGCCCTGGGCATACTCCTGACGCCGGCCGCCGGCCTGCTGGCGCTGATTGCGCCCAGCACCAGCGACGACAATCACTGCGCCACCCTGCTGACGGAGATGCGCAAGCCTGCCCAGGCGCCGCGCCGCTAGCTCAGCGGGCGGCGGCGGGCGGGCGCGCCAGCGCGTCCCAGGCGTGCATGGCCTGCTGCGCCACGGCCTGCAGCGCGGCGCGATCGGCGCCGTCGCGGGCCTGGATCGACATGCCATGCAGGACGGTGGCGTAGAAGGCCGCCAGGGCGGCCAGGTCGGCATCCGGGCCGATCTCGCCGTCGCGGCGTCCCTGTTCCAGCCGCTGCAGGATCAGGGCCTGCATATTGCGGCGGTGCTCGCACAGCCAGCCGCGCACCGGCGCATGCTGCGCCGGGCCCGCGGTGGCGCCCAGCACCATCAGGCAGCCGGGCGGCTTGCCGTCCAGCGTGCAGGTCTGCGCGCCGGCCCGCAGCATGTCCTCGATGGCGGCGCGCGCGTCGGGGGCCTCCAGCAGGGCGCGCCGCGTCCGCGCGCCCTCGGTGTCGGCGTAGCGTTGCACCGCTTCGCGGAACAAGGCCTCTTTCGAGCCGAACGCCGCGTACAGGCTGGGCGCATTGATCCCCATGGCCGACGTCAGGTCGGCCAGCGAGGCCCCTTCATATCCCTTGGACCAGAAAATTTCCATTGCCTGGCGCAGCGCTTCGGTCCGTTCGAAGCTGCGCGGGCGACCACGTTCTGCCATGCCTGGATTCTACCCGTGGGGCCCGCCGCCGCAGGGTATTGACAGGCCGGGCGACCCGGCTTCATTATATATGTATCGATCACTACATAAATGGAGCTGGCCATGGCCGCACTACTCGACGGAAAAGTAGCTTTCATCACCGGCGCAAGCCGCGGCATCGGCGCGGCCATCGCGCGCCGCCTGGCGGCCGACGGCGCCGATATCGCGCTGACCTACGTCAGCGCCGCCGACAAGGCCCACGCGCTGGTGGAAGAGCTGCGCGCCGCCGGCCGGCGCGCCCACGCCTACGCCGCCGACGCGGCCGATGCCGGACAGGTCCGCGAGGCGGTGACCCGGGCCGCCGCCGACCTGGGCCGCCTCGACATCCTGGTCAACAACGCCGGCATCTTCCTGGCCGGGCCGCTCGAGGACATCTCGGCGGACGATTACGACCGTTCCATGGACATCAACGTGCGCGCCGTGTTCGTCGCCACCCAGGCGGCGCTGCCGCACCTGGGCGAGGGCGGGCGCATCGTCAATATCGGCAGTTGCCTGGCCGGGCACACCGGCCGGCCGGGCGTGGCCCTGTACGCGGCCGGCAAGGCCGCCGTCGCGGCCTTCACGCGCGCGCTGGCGCGCGACCTGGGCCCACGCGGCATCACCGCCAACGTGGTGCACCCCGGGCCCATCGACACCGACATGAACCCCGCCGGCACCGACAAGGCCGCGGCGCTGGTCCAGATGCTGGCCGTGCCCCACTATGGCGAGCCGGCCGACATCGCCAACATGGTGGCCTACCTGGCCGGGCCCCAGGCGCGCTACGTCACCGGCGCCGAGCTCTCGGTCGATGGCGGTTACGCCGCCTGAGCACAAAGAAAACCGGGCGCGGCTGGACAGGTCCGAAAATTCGTGTACAATGCGCCCTCTTGCAATTGCATCAGTACTGCAAACCGGCTGGCCCGGAATGACAGGCAGCAATCGCCGGGCTGTTAGCTCAGTTGGTAGAGCAGCGGACTCTTAATCCGTAGGTCGAGTGTTCGAGCCACTCACAGCCCACCATGATTTGTAAGGCCGTTAGTGATAGTAGTCACTAACGGCCTTTTTGCTTTTCGGCTTCATGCAGGCGCTGTGCAGGCATTCTGAGTCTGCATCGATCAATTCAGGTCATGGTGAGGCGGTAGGCGATGCCCGAACATGGAACACGAACGGAGCCGGGTAGCAGTGACGAAAGCAAGAGCGCGCTGGTGCTGGACATTTTTCAAGGCAAGACCACCGTGGCCGAGGCCAGCCCCCAGTACGACCTGTCGCCCTCGGAAGTCGAGCAGTGGGTCGATGACGGCGAGCGGGGCATGGAGAATGCCCTGCGGGCCAACCCGCAGAACGTGAGCGAGCAGTACGAACTTTAAAAGGCCTTGCAACGCATCGAGTTGCAAGGCCTTGGTTTTTAGAGCCGGAAGTAGGACACGCCGCCAATCGACAGTTCGCGCCCGTCGTAGCTGCAGGCGACAGTGCCGCCGGGCATGCGGGTACGCTGCATTTCATTGCCCGCCGCATCGCGGTAGACGGCTTCGTCGTAGTCGAACGTCATCTTGGAATCAGTGCTCGTCCAACGGAAATCGACGTCAAAGGTATAGGCGCGCGCGCCACCATATGTTTTTTGCCAGAAGTGCCCGCGTCCGCCGGCATCGAAAGACACCTTGCTCAAACCCGTGGTGGTGGAAAACCGGCCCTCTACCCGCGCGCAACCGCTGGCCGCTCGCGCGGCATTCGATAGTTGCGGGCGATCGAGTTTGTCGTCGACGGCGGGCGCGTCCTGATGACGGGCCTGGTTTTCCTGGGCGGCGGCAACCGCCGCGGCAAGGCCTTGTTTACTCATGGGATCGGTTCGCGAGGCCGGCTGGGTTTGCCGGGCAACCTCGGCCAACTCGCGCGCCTGCGCAACCTCACGCGCTGTCGCGGCCTGCCGCGCCTTGTCGCGACGCTTGTATTGCGCAAGAGAAGCCTGTCTTTCGCCCTCGAAATAAGCGCAGTTGACGGCGCGGCCGCTCGGCGCGGTGCATTCGTACTCGCCGTCAAACGCCGACTCGTCGATGCCCGGCACATCGTGAACCACCGTACCGTCGGGCAACGTCAAATCTCCGTTGCCTGTCGGCTGTCCATTGCTCACCTTGCCTGTCCACGTCCTGCCATCGGTCAGGGTCAACTTGCCTGTGTCGGGTTCCGTGCCGGTATAGCCGCCCTGGAAAACACGCCCGTCCGGAAAACGCATGACGCTGCCCTCGGCCAGGCTCCTGCCCTGCCAGCGGCCCGCCACTTGCCGGCCGTCGTCAAATACCGGCACGCCCTCGAAACCGCTTCGCGCACCCGGCAATGCCTGGGCATTTTCGAGGCGAGCCACGCGAGACTGGGCTCGGAAGAGCTCCAGCCTGCCCGTACCGCGGGCCTGTCCATCGCTCCTGGGGCCATGCCAGCGTCCCTCCAGACCGCCGTCGAATATCAGACGAAACGGGCTGAAAGTCTGCGCCAGACCCAGGTCCCGGGACAGCGCCAAGGATTCGGCAAGACGTTTCAGGGCATCTTCGCCATGCAGGACTAGAACGTCGTCCGTCACGACGCCTAAGTCCACATGGATGACAGTGTGCCTTCCGGCCTCGACCGTCACCCACTGGGACAAGCGTGTATCGCCACGCAAAGACACCCGGACCTGGTATTGATCAGGCCACAAGGTCAGCTTGAGGTGATAGCCCAACCTGGCATCGGACTGCAAAGGGATGAAGCCAGCCGTGGACCTGGCCGCCAAGGCCTCGAAACGCCAACCCTCCGTACCCCAGGGGGAATCGGGCAGAACGAAATGCAGGAAACCCGGCGCGAGAGGATCCTCGGCGGATTCGTCGGCAGGGCCAGCCGACGAATCCGCCACGGAAGTCCCGGGAGCCGGCGGGGCCTCGACCGCCGCATCGCTTTGAGGCGCGGGCGCAAAGGCATCGCGCACGCTGGTCGCCATATTGGTCAGCGTTTCGCACCCCGAAAGCGCCAGGCTTGCCAAGGCTACCAGGGCCAACCGCCGCGCGGCATGGATGATATTCATTCGACGCACTGCGGCGAACCGCAGCCCTGTGCGCATTGCCGCGCGACTTGTTCAAACTCGCCCACCAGATTGCAAGCGTAGACGCGCGCCATTTCCTGCTTGGCCGCGAGGCAGGAAGCGCTTTTGTATGGAATGGGCACCGTGCTGGAATGCCCCGCCGGGCAGGTGACACGGTATTGCTGAGTGCGTTCGGCGCCGCCGCGGGCGGGCGTATTGCCGGCGGACGCAACCGCGGCTCCGCCTAGCGTGCTGGGCGCGTATGCGCCTCGGCCACTTCGCGCGATGGCGGCCAGCGCCTGTGTTTGGCCGTCGGTCATCACGTCCTGGAACAAGGCCGCGCCGATCTGGGCGACATCCGCCCCGGGAATATCGGCCGACGACAAAATCAAGCCACCCAGGCCCAGCGCCAGCAAGGCCCCGAATCCGTCGCCGCCGCCAGAGGCCTCGGCTTGCCGCCGCCGGCGCTCCGACTCGCGGAAAGACGCCACCTGATCGGCGTAGCGCTGCTCCATTTGGGCAAGATAGGCAGGCGTGGCCCTGGTGAATTTCAACGCGTGATTGTCATTGGCAAAATCCGCCACGTAAATGCCAGGTTCCCGCACGCCATCGTGACGGACAAAGGTGCCAATCATCACGTAAGACCCCGTGCGAATGGCCGGGTCGGTCAATTCCAATTCCTGGTCAAGCTTGCTGGGCGCCTGCAGGAACATGTTGAAATCACCCTGGTACTGCCCATTGAATCCAGCCGGCGCCTGGTTCAAGCCCGATGCGGGACCGAGGTAGGTGGACGCCGGCGAGGAATGATACGTACCTTTGTGATAGGTGAGCGCCAGTTTATGGGTATATGCATCGCGCACCAGGCTCATTTGCCCGTCAAAGCGATCAAAGTCGCCGCGAGCGCGCACCCCCTCGAACAGCGATGTATCCCCTGAGCGCATGCGGTACGCCAGCATTTCATCGGCAACGGTTTCCAGCGCTGCGTTGTTTGCCTTCTCTTGCGTGAATTGCTGATGGAAGGCAGCGAGGCGAGCATTGTCGTCCGCCTCAAGCTTGGCTCGTTCCGCGGGCGCATAACCCGCGTAAGGGTCGTGGTCCCCCATGCAACCGGCCAATACGCCGCACGCCAGCAGGATCAGTCCCGCGCTGATTTTGTTTTTACATTGCATGGTCATCCCGTGCCTCAAAGGTCGGCGCATTCGGTCGCATGGATTTGCACGGCATGTTGGTAGCACACGCTATTCCCGCGTGGCTTGAGGTATTCGTACCAACCATGCAAGACGTATTGCCCGTCCAATTTTCTGGCACGAAAGCGCCTGACGGGCTCGCCATCCTCATAAATCGTGACGATTCTGCGCGATGCGTCAGGGTATGCGGCCACCGTGATCGTGGTTTTGAGAGGCTGTGCCAGCCAGTCCGGAGAAAAGAAATCGACCGTCCCGCCAACGGGCGTTCCGGCCAGTTCCGGCGCGCCGCCGCCTCCGTAGCTTTGGTAGTAGACGGAATACATGGGTTTGCCGGCGTCACGGCCTGCCGCTCGCATCTCCATGATCTCCCCGGAAAACAGGCGACGATAGTGCTTGTGCAATGCGCGCCCGAATTCCCTGTGCTCACCGACGGGCATGCCCCCGGCGTAAACCCCCACGCGGCGCTCCTGCGACAGAATGTCGTCATGGTCGTCGCCCGTGGTCTTCTTGCGTTTGTGCGTGACCAGTATGTAATCCACCGGCCCTTCGAACTTGAAATCCTCCGCGCTCGATCCCTGGCTGGGGCAAGCGCCCGAGACGACATTCAAGGCATATACCAGCGGTGGCGCCTCTTCCGGCGACCCGTTGGCGCGCAAGCGCCTGTTAACCGCTTCCAACGGGTAAGAAACCGGGCACGAAACACCCTGCCCCGGGGCGAACAGAGCTTCGCCTTGCGTCAGCAGATGGTTGATGTCCCGCAAGGCACGGGCTTGCAGCGCAGCGGCAGGATCGGGAACCGGCCCCAGCGAACGCAGTTGGCCGCTAGCGGATGGGACCGAGGCATACGTGTCCGGCGCAGCGGATGATCCGCCTGGCGTGGTTTCGCAGCCCGAAACGCATAACCCTGATACCGCCACAGCCAGCAATCGAGGTGTCATGCGGGACTTTCGCTGCTGGCGTCGGGTCATTAGCCGTCTCTCGAAAATTCAGGAATTCGTCAGGGAATGTACTGAACTTTGCTTTTTATTTCAATAATCAGCGCGAGCGCCGATGGCGGCGGCTGCGGTTCCTTGTCCCCACCTCCTCGCGCAACTGCCCCGCAATACGGTTCGCATGCCCCCACGACAGCGCCTTGTACTTGCTCGCGTTGGCCTTGATCTTCGTGCCGTCCAGCACAATGTGCCTCAGCTTGAGCAGCTTCATCTCGCGCGCCAGCAGCAGCACCTGCACGAACAAACCCTCGATCTCCTTGAGAAACCGCCGCCGGAAACTCGCCGGCAGCATTTTCATGTCAGGGACTCCTCTCTTGCAGGATCAGTTCGACTTTTTTCCAGAAGTCGCTCAGTAAGGTGGAGGCATCCACGTAAAGATAAAAGCGGACACGCTTGGCTTCTTAATCCGTAGGTCGAGTGTTCGAGCCACTTACAGCCCACCAGAATGATCAAGGACTTAGCGAGCAGTCGCTAAGTCTTTTTCCATTTGCGGACATTCCGCCCGGCTTGCTGCGGGGATTCCCGGCGCAGGCCGCAAGGCCCATTGAGGCGCGGGTTCGACCGCCTCGGCGGGGAAATCCTTTTTCAAGGGAATTCCGCGCAATTCGCCGTCGTGCCCGAAGGCCCAGCCGTGGTACATACAGGTCAGCAGGCGTTCGTTGCCGCGCTCGCGATTGACGATTTTGGCGCCGCGGTGGGTGCAGCGATTGAACAGCACGTGTATCTGCCCGGCGCGATCGCGGGTCAGGATGATCGGCTGCTGAGCCAGGTAGCCGGTCATATAATCGCCCGGATTGGCGACCTGGCTTTCGTGGCCCACGTATACCCAGACCTTCGAGAATATCCTCTCCATTTCCAGGCCGAAGATCTCCGGATCGGTGTAGATGCGTCCATTGACAAGCGCTCCGTCCCTTTGGATCAGTTCGCCTAACGCCGTCGCTGTATAGCTCGTCATTTGTCACTCCATATATTGGAAATGGACGGTCAATTACCCGTCCATCGCTTTGCGTGTGACAGATGCTATGGGGCGTGGCGTGCGGTGTCACCCGACGATATTTCATCTCCGGCCTGAAGAAACCTTCATCGTGCGGCCGCGCGCCGCGGCGCGCGGTTTACGCAGCGGCAGAACCCCGAATCAACCCCTGCGCGCGTGCTGGCTTAAAATGACCGCTTTGCAGAAAGAACCGTCATGGCCGTGGCCATGAAGGGCTTTCATTCTTTACAACCAAATGTGGTGAAGATGAACAAGCCTTTCATTTCGCTGTGTCCGGAGATTACCCGGACACACGCGCTGACTCTGATGGATTGGCTGGAAGACGAGCATGTCACCCGCCATCTGAGCGATTCGCGCCATGTCTCGCGGTTCATCGAACAGGTCATCGACCGGGTCCAGTTGCCGATCCTGACCCATCTGTTCAACCAGGGTGGCCGATTCTTCATGGCCTACGACCGGCATGACGTGCCGGTGGGCTTTGTCCGTCTCGTCAAGACGGGGTCGGACTGCGAGATCGTCCTCGTCATCGGCAACCGCGACAACTGGGGCCGCAAGCTGGGCGCCAGCGCGATCCGCGAAGGCATGAAGCTGGCGTTCTTCGAGATGCGGGCCGCGCGGCTCATCGCCAAGGTCCACCCGGACAACGAACGTTCGCTGAAGGCGTTCCTGCGTTGCGGTTTCGTGCTGGAAAGCGAAACGCCGACGCTTAAGTCATTTTCCATGACTTTGGAGCGCTATCTGCGGTTCTTGCGCGAAAGCGCGGCGGGCGAGCCCAGTGGAATCCAGATCACCGAAATCGATCAGGCCCGGCTCAGGAGTCTGCTCGAGCTCGAACAGGGCCCGGCGTTTGCCGAACTGGAGCACGAGGTCGAGCGCGCCGTCGTGGTGGATCCGCGGCACGTGGCGGGCAATGTCGTGACGATGAACTCCAGGGCCTTGCTGCACGTGGACGATGAGCAAGTGGAAGTGGCCCTGGTCTATCCCGAGGACGCGGACGACAGTGCCGGGAAGCTGTCGGTATGCTCCGATTTCGGCACCGCCATCCTGGGCTACCAGGAGGGCGACGCGGTGGACTGGCGAATTTCGGACCGGACCCGCCGCATCTGGATCGACAAAGTGCTTTACCAGCCGGAAGCCGCGGGGGATTTCCATCTGTAGGTTCGCCGCCGCGGCGGCCAGCTGGCCTGGCCCGCCGCCGTGAACCAGGGAGCTTCCGATTTCCGGAGGCCAGGCACCAAAGAGCATCGCATGAAGAAAAACTATGCCGCATATCTCGCCGCCGCGCTCGTGGCGATGGCCGGCCTGTCGGCGCAAGCCGCGCCCGTCGATTACCAGATCGATCCCGAACACACCGAAGTCGTGGTGACCTGGGATCACCTGGGTTTCTCCAAGCCTACGGCCCACGCGGGCGGCGTCACCGGCGTCGTGCGCTACGACGCGGCCCAGCCGGCCAATTCCGCGGTCGAACTGAGCTTGCCCGTGCCGGGCCTGACCTCGCACGTGCCCAAGCTGGACGAGATGCTGCAGGGCGCCCAGTTCTTCGAGGCGGCCAAGTATCCCGATATCCGCTTCAAGAGCACCTCGGTGACCGACCGGGGCGACGGCAGGCTGCAGATCGACGGCATCCTGCGCATCAAGGGGATCGACAAGCCGGTGGTCCTGCAGGCGCGCCGGAACAAGCAGGGCATGCACCCGATGGCGCAGCGTCCCGCCGTCGGCTTCGACGCCACGACGACGTTGAAGCGCAGCGACTTCGGCGTGGACGCGTTCGCGCCGGATGTCAGCGACGAAGTCCAGCTGCGCATCACCATCGAGGCGCTCGCGGAGGCGGCGCGCTGACGCGCGGCCCCGCGCGGCCAGGCGGGCCGCAATGCGAAGCGCCACCCGGAATGGGTGGCGCTTCGCATATGCAGGGCGGCGGCGTTACGCGGCTTTCAGCAGCTTCCCGCACGGGCTGAGCAGCGCGCGGTCGCCGTGCGCGTCGCGGATCCGCGACGGCAGCCCCATGGTTTCCAGCAACTGCAGCCACGGGCGCGGCGCGAGTTGCTCGATGTTGTTCATCTTCCGGTTGTCCCAGGTGCCGTCGGCGATGAGCAGTGCGGCCGCGGTGGCGGGCACGCCGGCCGTATACGAAATCGCCTGGCTGCCCACTTCGCGGTAGGCCTGCTCGTGATCGCACACGTTGTAGATCAGGACCTCATGGGGGCGGCCATCCTTGACGCCGCGGACCAGGTCGCCGATGCAGGTCTTGCCCTTGTAGGTGCGGGCCAGGGAGGCCGGGTCGGGCAGCACGGCCTTGACCACCTTCAGCGGGACGATCTGCTGGCCCTCGGCCGTGCGCACCGGCTGCTCGGACAGCAGGCCGAGGGAGTTCAGGACGGTGAAGACGTTGATGTAGTGGTCGCTGAAGCCCATCCAGAAGCGGATGTTGGGGACGTCCAGGTGCGTCGACAGCGAGTGGATTTCGTCATGGCCGGTCAGGTAGGTGGTCTGGCGGCCGACCACGGGCAGGTCCCAGGCGCGCTGCTCTTCGAACATGCGGCTCTCGCACCAGCGGCCTTCCTGCCACGACCAGACGGATCCGGTGAATTCGCGGAAGTTGATCTCGGGATCGAAGTTGGTGGCGAAGTACTTGCCGTGCGAGCCGGCATTGGTATCGATGATATCGATCGAGCTGACCTCGTCGAACAGTTCGTCGACCGCCAGCTTGGCGTAGGCGTTGACCACGCCGGGATCGAAGCCCGCGCCCAGGATCGCGGTCACGCCGGCGTCGGCGCAGGCCTGCGCCTGCTTCCACTCGTAGTTCGCGTACCAGGGCGGCGCCTCGCAGGTCTTCGCGGGGTCTTCGTGGATGGCCGTGTCGATGTAGGCGGCGCCGGTTTCGACGCACGCGGCGAGCACGGCCATGTTCAGGAACGAGGTGCCGGCCTGGATGACGATGCGCGCGTTGGTGGCGCGGATGAGCGCGGCGGTCGCCTTGATGTCCAGTGCGTTCAGGCCGTGGGCCTTGATGACGCCGCTGGTCTGCAGGTTGCCCATGGCATGGACCGAGCGGACGATGCCCTGGGCCTTTTCCAGCGTGCGCGACGCGATGTGGATCTCACCGAGCGTGGCGTTGTGCTGCGCGCATTTGTGCGCGACCACGTGCGCCACGCCGCCGGCGCCGATGATCAGGACGTTTCGTTTCATTTTGACCTCGCTTCAATCAACAGAGCCAGTTCCTCAGGACAGGCTGTCTACGTAATCCTGGTAGCCGAACTCCCGCACCAGCCGAATTTCTCCATCCAGTTCCCGGATCGCGATGGCGGGCATGCGCACGCCGTTGAACCAGTTCTTCTTGACCATCGTGTACCCCGCGGCGTCCTGGATGGAAATCCGCGAGCCGGGTTGCAGCGGCGACTCGAAGCTGAACTCTCCGAACACGTCGCCGGCCAGGCAGGAATTGCCATAGATGACGTAGCGGTGCGGGCCCTGGTCGGGCAGTACGCGCGCGCTCATGCGGTAGATCAGCAGGTCGAGCATGTGGGCCTCGGTCGCCGCGTCGACAATGGCAAGGTTCTTTTCGTTGCGCATCGTGTCGAGCACTGTCACTTCCAGCGTGGCCGTATTGGTGATGGCCGCTTCGCCGGGCTCCAGGTATACCTGGACGCCGTATTGCTCGGAGAAGCGGCGCAGGCGGTCGCAGAACGCGTCCAGCGCGTATCCGGGCTCGGTGAAGTGGATCCCGCCGCCCAGGCTGATCCAGTTGATTTTCCCAAGAAGGTGGCCGTAGCGATGCTCGAGTTCGGTGAGCAGGGTGTCGAAGCGGTCGAAGTCGCGGTTCTCGCAGTTGTTGTGAACCATGAAGCCGTCGATCATCGGCATGGCCTGCGCGATCCTGTCCAGGTCCGTTTCGCCCAGGCGGCTGAACGGCCTGGCCGGGTTGGCCAGGTCGTAGCCGGACACGCTGATGCCGGGGTTCAGGCGCAGCCCGCGCGGTATGGCCGAGGCGCGCGGCGCATGGCGCTCGAGCTGCGACAGCGAGTTGAAGATGATCTTGTCGGCGCAGGCGATCACGTCGTCGATGTCGTCGTCGGCGTAGGCCACGCTGTAGGCGTGGGTTTCGCCGCCGAATTTCTCACGGCCCAGGCGAACCTCGAACAGCGACGACGATGTGGTGCCGTCCATGTGCTCGCGCATCAGGTCGAATACGCTCCAGGTGGCGAAGCACTTGAGGGCGAGCAGGACCTTCGCCCCGGACCGCTCGCGGATCCGGCGAATGACCTCCAGGTTCTGGAGCAGGGCACGTTTGTCGATCAGGTAGTAAGGCGTTTTCAACATGGCGGGGCAATGCCACGCAGGCGCTCGCGGGCCATGCGTGGAGTGTTGCAATAGGAATGTGGCCGGGCGATCGGCCGCGAGGCCGGGCGCCCGTGAAGGCGATGGCGGGTGGAGGCGCGCCGGGCCGCGGCGCCGGCCTCAGGTATGCATTCGGGCCGAGTGGGGAAGCAGCGTGCCAGCCTTGTGGTGGAGCGCGCCATGCGACGGATGCAGCGCACGCGTGGCCGACGCGAATGCGATTCGCGTTGCGGTCACGATAGTTCTGTCTTCCGTTTGGGTCGTGTTCAGCGATGCCGGAACGATCCCCAATTGGAAGAGGGCGTCACTATTCATAGCGTCCTCTCCAACCAGTAGATGGGCCCCTGCCGAGACGGGGCCGAGACTTCATATTGCGTTACGCCAGCGGCGGCCAATGGGCCGGGCTCGCGGCGGGACTACGGGCGCGGCGTCAAGCGCCGGATGGAGGCACGAGGAGACACGACCCCGAGGCTCCGACTTGTTATCATATGATCGTATCATAATTGAATTTGGACGCCTAGATGGTCAGACCCCGAACAATAGATCGAGAGCGTTTGCTGGATATCGCCGAATCCATCATTTCCGAGGCGGGCGCGGTGGCGATCTCGTTCGGCGGGCTGGCCGAGGCGGCCGGGCTGTCCAAGGCGAGCGTGCAGTCGGTGTTCGGTACGCGCGAGGCCATGATCGAGGCCTTGCTGGAAAGATGGCTGCGCAAGGAGCAGCGGGCCTACCAGAAGAAGATCGGGCCGCAATCGTCGCTGCGCGAGCGTGTGCGCAGGCATGTCAAGATCACCGGCAAGGAATCGCCCGAGGCCAATTCGAGGCTGGCGGCGGTCCTCACCGCCCTGGTCGACTCGGACACGACCGAGGGCGTGATGGCGAAGTGGTACGCGTCGCGCGTCGGCAAGTTCTCGGCCGAAACTCAGGAAGAGCGGCTGTTGCGTATCGCATTTTTGGCGGCCGAAGGCGCGTTTTTCATGCGGTACGTGGCTGGATTTCCGATGTCTGACCGGCTCTGGCGCGAGCTGTTCCACGATTTGCTGGATTTCGTGGCCGAACCCGTGGGCGGCGCGGCGCGCTCGGCCGCGTAAGGCGCGGCCATGGGCAGGCCCCGCGCACGTCCGTGGCCCTGATACGGGCCACCGGCGCGCGGCGCCGTCTCAGCTCAGGCGGTTGATGGCCGTGGCGGCTTCGACCGCCAGCGGCGCGAACCGCGCGGTGAAGGCCTCGGGCGTCCACTCGCTCAGCGAGCCCGCGATGTGTATCGCGCCCACCGGCCGGCCGTCGGCGCCCAGCACGGCCACGCCTATGCCTATCTCTCCCACCAGCACCTCCTCGATGGTGACGGCGTAGCCGGACACGCGCGCCTGCTCGACTTTCCTGCGGATCTCCCTGGGCGCGGTGATGGTCTTGTCCGTGAACGGGGTGCGGTCGGAGCGGGCGATGATGTCGTCGACCTCGGCCCCCGGCAAGTGCGACAGGATGGCCCGCCCGCCGGCGGTGCAGAAAGTGGGCACGCTGTGCCCCACCAGGGTGGCGAAGAAGGTCTCCCGCTTGCTCTGCAGGCGCGAGGCGTAGACCAGCCGCAGGTCGTCGAACACGCTGAGGTCGACGCGCTCCAGCGCATTGCGCCGCAGGTCGAGCAGGACCGGGGAGGCGCGCGAAATCAGGGTATTGAGCCGCAGGTAGTCCAGCGCATGGTCGAGGATGCGTATGCCGGGGACATAGCCGCGCCCGCCGTCGCTGCGTTCGACGTAGCCGAGCACGCGCAGGGTATTGAGAATGCGCTGGGTGCTGCTGCGGCCCACCCCCGACGCCTCGGCGATTTCGTCCAGGCTCATGGGCCGCACCGCGCGATGGAAGGCGGACAGCACCTGCAGGGTTCTCGCCGCGGCCTGCACGAACAACGGGTCTTCGAGCTCTTCTTCGGTGGGAGACCTGACGCCCAGTTCGCTGTTGACAATACTGCGCCGCATGAATTCCTCCTATTGACGGGCTGACGATATCTCATTTAGGATTGTCGCAAACAATATATAAGTATCTCACAGCGATACTTAAGTTCCGAAGTTTGTTTTCGATGTTAGTTGTTCCCGGTCACCGAAGTCATCTCTGATGTAGTCGACACAACAAGGGGAAGAAACGATGTTCATCGCACGCAATGCGGCTGATACCGCTGTGAAGATACGCGCCGGCGCGCGCCTGGCGGCCGTGGCGGCCGCGATCTGCGGGCTGGCCGCGACGGCTCCCGCGGCGGCGCAGGCGCCCAGGACGGTGACGGCCGTCATGCATTCGGGGCTGCGCGTCCTGGATCCCATCATCACGACGGCCCACATCACGCGCAATCACGGGTACATGATCTACGACGTCCTGGTCTCGATGGACAAGGACTTCAACGTCCGGCCCCAGATGGCGGATTTCAGCGTGTCGCCCGACGGACTCACCTATACCTTCACGCTGCGCGACAACCTGTGGTTCCACGACGGGGCGCCGGTCACGGCGGCCGATGTGGTGGCCTCGCTCAAGCGCTGGGGCGAGCGCGACACCGGCGGCCAGCACATTTTCGACCAGACCGAAAGCCTGGCCGCCACCGACGCCCGGACGATCACCTGGAAGCTGACCAAGCCGTTCGGCCCGATGCTGGAAACCCTGGGCAAGCAGTCGACGGTGCCGCCGTTCATCATGCCCGAGCGGGTGGCCAGGACGCCGTCGAGCGAAGCCATTACCGACTACACCGGCTCCGGCCCGTTCCGGTTCGTGCTGGACGAGTTCTCGCCCGGCGTGAAGGTGGCGTATGCGAAGTTCGACAAATACGTGCCGCGCAACGAGCCCGCCAACTGGATGGCGGGCGGCAAGGTGGTCAAGGTCGACCGGGTCAACTGGGTGACCATGCCGGACGCGCAGACGGCGGTCAGCGCGCTGTCGTCGGGCGAGATCGACTATCTGGAGCAGACGCCGACCGATCTGCTGCCCATCCTGGAGTCGAACCCCGACGTGGTGCTGGAAGTGCGCGACCAGCTGGGCTACCAGGCCCTGGGACGCATGAACTTCAAGCAGCCGCCGTTCAACGACAAGCGGATACGCCAGGCCGCGCTCAAGGCCATGAGCCAGGAGCCCATCCTGGCGGCCATGGTCGGCAATCCCAAGTATTACCAGGTGTGCGGCGCGGTGCTGGGTTGCGGCACGCCGCTGGCCTCCGAGGCCGGCGCCGGCGCCCTGACCGGCAAGGGCGACGTGGAGGGCGCGCGCGCGCTGCTCAAGGAGGCGGGCTACGACGGCTCGCCCGTGGTGATCCTGCAGCCGACCGATGTGCCCATTCTTGCCGCGCCGCCGCTGGTCGCGGCCCAGCAATTGCGCGCCGCGGGCTTCAAGGTGGACCTGCAGCCGATGGACTGGCAGACGCTGGTGACCCGCCGCACCAACAAGGGCGCGCCGTCGCAAGGCGGCTGGAGCATGTTCTTCAGCTATTGGATGGTGCCCGAGGTCACGACGCCGCTGATCAATGCGACGCTGAACGCGCGCGGCGACGAGGGCTTCTTCGGCTGGGCGCAGGATCCCGAGCTGGAGGCGATGCGCGGCGAGTACATCACGGCCGGATCGCCGCAGGCGCAGCTGGACGTGGCCAAGCGCATCCAGGCACGCGTCATGGACGAAGTCACTTATCTGCCGCTGGGCCAGTTCCAGACGGTCCAGGGGCGCCGCGCCAACCTGGTCGACATCATTCCATCGCCGGTTCCCGTGTTCTGGCAGATGGACAAGAAGTAGGCGTGGCGCCATGGCGGACCTGCGGCCCGCGGGGGGCGCGGTCCGCCTCATCCTGACTCAATCCACAAGGGGCGGCCGATGCTCGGTTACATCCTGCGGCGCGTGCTCGCCACGATTCCGGTCGTGGTGATCGTGGCGGTGTTCGTTTTCCTGCTGCTGCGCCTGACGCCGGGCGACGCGGCGGCCATCATCGCCGGCGATTCGGCCACGCCCGCCCAGATCGAGAACATCCGCAAATCGCTGGGCCTGGCCGAGCCGCTGACGGTGCAGTTTCGCACCTGGATGACGCAGCTTGCGTCCGGCGACCTGGGGACGTCGATCATTTCCAGGCAGCCGGTCACCAAGCTGATCGGCCAGCGGATCGGGCCGACGCTGCAGATCGCCACCCTGACCATCATCCTGTCGGTGCTGATCGCGGTGCCGCTGGGGGTGCTGGCCGCATGGCGCCATCGCAGCTGGCTCGACTACGCGGTGATGGCGTTCTCGGTCATCGGCTTCTCGATCCCGGCCTTCGTGGTGGGCTACATCCTGATGAAGGTCTTCGCCGTGGACCTGCGCTGGCTGCCGGTGCAGGGATTCACCTCGGTGTTCCAGGATCCGCAGCAGTTCCTGCGCACGGCGGTCCTGCCGTGCATGACGCTGGCCACGGTATTCGTGGCCCTGATCGCGCGCATGACGCGGGCCAGCATGCTCGACGTGCTGGGCGAGGACTATATCCGCACGGCGCGGGCCAAGGGCGTCAGGGAGCACATCGTGCTGTTTCGCCATGCGCTGGGCAATGCGGCGGTGCCCATCATCACCATCATCGGCACGGGCTTCGCGCTGCTGATCGCCGGCGTGGTGGTGACCGAGAGCGTCTACAACATTCCGGGCATCGGCCGGCTGACCGTGGATGCGGTGCTGGCGCGCGACTATCCGGTCATCCAGGCCATGATCCTGCTGACCAGCGCGCTGTACGTCTTCATCAATCTGTTGATCGATCTGTCCTATACCATTTTCGATCCGAGGATCCGCTACTGATGACCACGCTACCGCAGCCGGCCAGCGCCCTGCAGGCCGTATTCCGGGTCACCCAGCTGCCCGCATGGTGCCGCTTCGGCTGGCCGCCGATTGCCGCCGCGCTGGTGCTGGCGGTCCTGGTCCTGGCCACGGCGGGCGCCTATCTGTACATCCCGCACGACCCCATTGCGATCAACCCGCTGATGCGCCTGAAGCCGGCCAGCGCGGATCATTGGCTGGGCACGGATGCGCTGGGGCGCGACCTGTTCTCGCGCGTGATGGCGGGCGGCCAGGTCTCGCTGCTGGTGGGCGTGGCGGCGGCGGCCATCTCCATTGCCGCGGGGCTGTGCATCGGCCTGGTCTCGGGGTTCTTCCGGGTGCTGGACGGCGTGGTCATGCGCATCATGGACGCCGTGATGTCGGTGCCATCCATCCTGCTGGCGATCGCGCTGGTCGCGCTCAACGGGCCGAGCATCTGGTCGGTCGTCATCGCCATCACCGTGCCGGAGGTGCCCCGCGTGGTGCGCCTGGTGCGCTCGGTGGTGCTGTCGGCGCGCGAAGAGCCCTATGTCGAGGCCGCCCTGGCGCTGGGCACGTCGATGCCCGGCATTCTCTGGCGGCACATCATGCCCAACACCCTGGCCCCGCTCATGGTGCAGGCCACGTACGTCTGCGCCTCGGCCATCCTGACCGAGGCGGTCCTGTCGTTCCTGGGGGCGGGCGTCTCCACCGAGATACCCACCTGGGGCAACATCATGGCGGAAGCGCGCATGTATTTCCAGATCCGCCCTGGGCTGATGCTGTGGCCGGGGCTGCTGCTGTCGCTGTGCATCCTGTCCATCAACCTGCTGGGCGATACCGCGCGCGACATGCTCGATCCACGCCTGAAGCGGCGGGGGGAGTAAACGATGATATTTCGCAAGCGCGACCTCCAACATCGCCCGGTGGTGCTGCGCATCGCGGGCCTGTCCCTGGCGGACGGGCAGCCGGGCGCCGGCAACGCCATCCTGCGGGATATCGACGTCGAGATCCGGCAGGGCGAAACGGTCTGCCTGGTGGGCGAAAGCGGTTCGGGCAAGTCCATGACCTCGCTTGCCGTCATGGGCCTGCTGCCCAAGGGGCTTCTGCGGGTGACGGGCGGACGCATCGAACTCGATGGCCAGGACCTGCTCGAACTCGGCCCGGCCGCCTTGCGCGACCTGCGCGCCAGGCGCATTTCCATGATTTTCCAGGAGCCGATGACGGCCCTGAACCCGGTCATGAAGGTGGGGCCGCAGATCGAAGAGGTGCTCGACAGCCACACGGCGCTGTCCAGGCGCGAGAAGAAGCAGCGCGTGCTCGACATCATGGAGCAGGTCCACCTGCCCGACGTGGCGCGCATCTACGAGTCCTACCCGCACCAGCTCTCCGGCGGGCAGCGCCAGCGCATCATGATCGCCATGGCGCTGGTGCTGGAGCCCCGGCTGCTGATCGCCGACGAGCCGACCACCGCGCTGGACGTCACCACGCAGAACCAGGTGCTCAAGCTGATCGGCGAGCTGCAGCGCAAGCACGATACGGCCGTGCTGTTCATCACCCACGACATGGGGGTGGTGGCCGAGATCGCCGACCGGGTGTACGTCATGCGCCTGGGCGAAATCGTCGAGAGCGCGCCGGTCGAGCAATTGTTGCGCGAACCGCGGCAGGACTACACCCGCAAGTTGCTCAAGTCGGTGCCCAGCCTGATTCCGCGGCCGGGCCGCGCCGCGCCGCGGGCGAGCGCCGCGCTGCAGGTGCAGGGGTTGGCGAAACGCTATGCGCTGAGCGGATTCCTGGGCCGCCGGCGGGAGGTCCAGGCCGCGCAGGATGTCGCTTTCAGTATCCAGCCCGGCCGTACGCTGGGCATCGTGGGCGAGAGCGGTTCGGGCAAGTCCACGGTGGCGCGCTGCGTGATGCGGCTGATCGAGCCGAGCGAAGGCGCCATCCGCGTCGGCGACGCCGATATCGCGCGCTTGGGACCCAGGCAGCTCAAGCCGTATCGCAAGCATTTGCAGATCGTCTTCCAGGATCCGTACCGTTCGCTCAACCCTCGCCGCACCATCGGCGCCAGCCTGATCGAAGGGCCGGTGAATTTCGGGCAGGACAGGCAGGCCGCGCTGGCGCAGGCGGCCGAATTGCTGGAGCTGGTGGGCCTGCCGGCCGACGCCCTGGCGCGCTACCCCCACCAGTTCTCGGGAGGGCAGCGGCAGCGCATCGCCATTGCGCGCGCCATCGCCATGCGGCCCGATGTCCTGGTGGCCGACGAGGCGGTGTCCGCGCTCGATGTCTCGGTGCAGGCGCAGGTGCTCGAATTGCTCGAGACGCTGCAGCGCAAGCTGGACATCGCGATTCTGTTCATCACGCACGATCTGCGGGTGGCCGCGCAGATCTGCGACGAGGTCATGGTAATGCGGCATGGCCGCGTGGTGGAGCACGACACGGCCGAGAATGTCCTGGCGCGGCCCGCGCACGCCTACACGCGCGCGTTGATCGAGGCCGCGCCGGGACGCGACTGGGACTTTGCCAACTTTCGCGAACGGTAGCCATCTGTCCGGTTTGCGAAGCATCGAGGGGGAAGGGGCGTGACATCAGAATTGTGGCGGCTGTCGGCCTGCGAGATCGTCGCGGGCGTGAAGTCGGGGGCGTTCTCGGCCAGCGAGGCGGTGCGCGCCGCGCTGGACCGCATGGAGGCTGTCAATGGGCGCATCAATGCCGTGGTCGACAGCGACCCCCAGGCGGCGCTGGCGGCGGCGGCCCGCGTCGATGCGCGCATCGCCGCCGGCGAGGACCCCGGCCCGCTGGCCGGCGTGCCGGTGACGATCAAGGTCACGCACGACCAGGCGGGTTTCGCGACCACCATGGGCATCCGCAAGCTGAAGGACCATCGCGCCGCGGTCAACAGCCCCATCGTGGACAACTTCGAGCGGGCCGGCGCGATTCCCATCGGACGCACCAACATGCCGGCGTTCGGCCTGCGCTGGTTCACCAATGGCCGCCTGCACGGCGATACCTACAATCCGTTCGACCGGAGCCTGACGCCCGGCGGTTCTTCCGGCGGCGCCAGCGCGGCGGTCGCCTCGGGCATCGGCGCCATCGCGCATGGCACGGACATCGCCGGTTCGATCCGGTATCCGGCCTACGCATGCGGCGTGCACGGGCTGCGTCCGACCCTGGGGCGCATCCCCAACTACAACGCCTCGTTTCCCGAACGCGGCCTGGGCGGGCAGCTCATGTCGGTGTCCGGTCCGCTGGCCCGCACCGTGGCCGACATCGAATTGTCGTTCGCCGCGCTGGCCCACGCGGACCCGCGCGACCCGTGGTGGGTGCCCGCGCCGCTGGCCGGCCCGGCCCGGCCGCGCCGGGTGGCGCTGTGCCTGCGGCCCGACGGCCTGGAGATCGACGAGGCGGTGGCCGACGCGCTGCTGGATGCGGCGGCGCGCCTGCGCGAGGCCGGTTGGGAAGTGGCCGAGCTGGACGACATTCCGCCCATGCGCGAGGCCGCCGTGGCCCAGGTGACGCTGTGGCTCGGGGACGAGTATCCGGCCCTGCTGGCCGAGGCGCAGGCCGAAGGCGACCCCGGCGCCCTGGCCATGCTGCGGGGCCAGCCGCAGTCGGCCGGCGTCACCCTGCAAAGCTATTGTTCGGCGCTCAAGGCGCGGGCTTCCTATCTGCGCCAGTGGATGCTGTTCTTCGAAGACTATCCCTTGATGATGCTGCCGGTGTCGGCCCGCCTGCCCTTCGCCAACGACTTGGATACCCGGTCCGCGGCCGATTACGACGGTGTCTGGGAGGCGCAGATGCCGCAGCTTGGCCTGGCATTCATGGGCCTGCCGTGCATGAGCGTGGCGACCGGCATGTGCGGGTCGGTGCCCGTGGGGATCCAGCTGGCGGCCGGCCGTTACCGCGAGGACCTGCTGTTCCTGGCGGCCGAGGACATCGCCGCGCGCGGCATGCCGCCTGTCCCGGTGGACCCTGTGTAACCCGTTTACTCCCCAGCCCCTACTTCAGCGGAAGGTTTCCATGAACGACTTGGCAACGATCAATGATCTTCACAGCGTCGTCGAAGACGACCGCAACGCCATCTGGCATCACATGCTGCAGCACGACGCCTTGCAGGCCACGGCCCCCTGGGTGGTGGTCGAAGGAAAGGGCACGCGTATCCGCGATGCCAGCGGCAAGGAGTACCTGGACGCCACGGCTGGCGGGCTCTGGACCGTCAATGTGGGCTATGGGCGGGAGCGGATCGCCAATGCCATGCGCGACCAGATGCTCAAGCTGAACTATTTCGCGCAAAGCGCGGGCAATGTGCCCGGCGCGTTGTTCGCCAGGCAGCTGGTCTCGAAGATGCCGGGCATGAGCCGGGTGTATTTCTCGAACTCGGGCTCCGAGGCCAACGAGAAGGTATTCAAGATGGTGCGCCAGATTTCCGCGCGCCGCCATGGCGGCAGGAAATACAAGATCCTGTTTCGCGAGCGGGACTATCACGGCTCTTCGATCGCCACGCTGGCGGCGGCGGGCCAGCCCGAACGGGCGGCGCAGTACGGCCCGTTTCCCGATGGCTTCGTCCAGGTGCCGCACTGCCTGGAGTACCGCAAGCAATGGGATGTGGCGAACTATGGCGAGCGCGCCGCCGACGCCATCGAGGAAGTCATCCTGCGCGAAGGCCCGGAAACGGTCGGGCTGCTTTGCCTCGAACCCATTACCGCCGGCGGCGGGATCATCGTGCCTCCCGAGGGCTACTGGCGCCGGGTGCAGGAGATATGCCGGCGCCACGATGTGCTGCTGCATATCGACGAGGTCGTGTGCGGCCTGGGACGCACCGGCAAATGGTTCGGCTACCAGCATTTCGACGTCGAGCCGGATTTCGTCACGCTGGCCAAGGGCACGGCCTCGGGCTACGCCGCCATTGCCTGCACGGTGACGCACGAGCGCATCTTCGACCAGTTCAAGGACGAGCCGGAGGACCCCCTCAGCTTCTTCCGCGACGTCTCCACGTTCGGCGGCTGCGCGGGCAGCGCGGCGGCGGCGCTGGAGAACCTGCGCATCCTCGAGGAGGAGGGCCTGGTCGAGCATGCCGCGCAGGTGGGCGACTATCTGCAGGCGCGCCTGCGCCAGCTGGCCGACAGGCACGCCGTCATCGGCGACGTGCGCGGCAAGGGCCTGCTGCAGGGCGTGGAACTGGTGAGCGACCGGGCGGCGAAAACGCCGGTGTCCGAGGCGGACGCCAAGCGCGTGGTGGCGCAGTGCAAGGCGCAGGGCGTGCTGATCGGCGTCATCACGCGCGCTTTGCCCGGGCTCAACACGACCTTGTGCCTGGCGCCGCCGCTGATCCTGACGCGCGATGAGGTGGACGAACTGTGCGGCGCGATCGACCGGGCGCTGGCCACGGTCTTTGGCTGATGCCATGCGGGCCGGCGGTCCTGGCCGCCGGCCGTCCCTAGTTCGTGGCCTGCCCCGGCGTGCCTGACGTAACGGCGTCATAGAAAAGAAAGAGCAAGAAACGCCTTGCCGGCCTTCGCCGGGTTTGTACCTATTCTTCTCGATTGTTGAATTGTCGACAATCTCACAAAAGGACAATTCATAGGGCGGATGGGAGACCGAAATGCGTCTGACGAAACTGGAAGGGCCCGGTGTTTGGCGTGGCGAAGACCTAGGTGCCCAGGAAAACTGGTGCCAGCAATTGACGGACGGGGAGATCCAGGAAGTGGTGGATGCAGTGCGTCACTGCGAGGCCAGGAACATCCCGCTGTTCGAGATCACGAAAGATGACTTTCCTCTAGCGGCACTGGCGGAGCGGTTCCAGCGCATCCAGCAAGAGCTCGAGGGCGGGCGGGGCTTCACGGTGCTGCGCGGGTTCGATCCCGGCCGCCTGGATCCGGAGTCCTGCAAGCGCGTGATCTGGGGGCTGGCCCAGTATCTCGGGACCCCCGAGCCGCAGGACCGGGCGGGCAGCCTGTTGCACAGCGTGACCAATACCGGCAAGACGATCGCGGCCAGCGATACGGCGCGCGGCTACGAAACCGACGACGAACTGAAGTTCCACAATGATGGCGGCGACGTCTTCATGCTGCTTTGCCTGCGCACGGCCAAGGAGGGCGGAGTCAGCAAGCTGGTCAGCGCGGGCGCGTTGTTCAACGCCATCCTGGATGAGCGTCCCGACCTGGCGGCGGTGTTGCAGCAGCCGTTCCATTTCGATTCGCGGGCGCAGAACGTCAACGAGAGCAAGGTCCAGGTCGTGCCCGTTTTCACCGAGCATCAGGGATACCTGAACGTGCTCTACAAGCGGCGCTACATCGTGACGGCGCAACGGTTCCCGGACATTCCCAGGCTGACGCCCGAACAGGTGGAGGCCCTGGACATATTCGACCGCCTGTGCGCCGACCCCGCCCTGCAGCTGTCGTTCAGCATGCAGCCGGGCGATATCCAGATCGGCAACAATTATTCGATCCTGCATTCGCGGACCAAGTATGTGGATCACGACGATCCGCAGCGCCGCCGGCACTTGTACCGCCTTTGGCTGACATTGGAAAACAGCCGTCCGTTGCCGGAGGTGTTCGGGACGACGCGGGAATTCGGGCCGTCGTATGCGCGGCGGCAGCAGCGCCAGTTGGCGCAAATGGAGCGTTGAGCGTGGGCCAGGTCCAGTTTCTTTCCCTTCCCGATCAGATCGTATCCAGGCTGACGGAGGACATTCTCAAGGGCGTGTACGAGCCCGGCCAGCGGCTCAAGGAGCAGGAGCTGGCGCTCAAGATGGGGACGAGCCGCGCCCCGTTGAGAGAAGCGTTCCGCGTACTGGAGCGCGATGGGCTGATAGAGATCCTGCCCTGGCGCGGCGTGCGCATCATCGAGCCCACCTATGACGAGATCAAGGAGCTGTTCGAGGCCCGTGCCGATATGTTCGGCCTGTGCGCCAGGCATGTCGCGGCGCAAGGAGACGCGGCGCTGCTGCACAAGATCGAAGCGGATATCGATGCATTGATCCGCAGCACCGACGCCGGCTGCGACGAGCGCGAGTACAAGGAAATGACCAATGACATCAGCTCGCAGATGTACGCGCTGATCCAGAACCGGTATACCCGCGCCTTCATCGACAACCTGCGCCAGAAGATGCTTTGGCATTACTGCTACATGGGCATTTCCTCGCATGCCAACCGGCGCGACTCCAACCGGTACTGGCACGACCTGGGGCAGGCGCTGCTGCGGCGTGATCCACAGGCGGCCGAAGCGGCGGCGCATTGCATCATGGCCGTGTCCAAGGATTATGCGCTCGGGCTGCTGGAGGCAAGGCGCGGCGCGGCCGCGCCGGCGGGCAGGGAGCGGCCAGGCGCCATGTAGCACGCGGACATGACGGACGAGGCGCTCGGCAGAAGCGCAGGGTCCGCAACCAAGGAGGCAGGTGATGGGTATCAAGCGGATGGTCGCCAGTTTGAGCCTGGCGGGGTTGTGTGCGTTTGCGGGCCAGGCACAGGCCGCAAAAGAGTGGCCGCAAAGGCCGGTGACCGTGGTCATCGCGTACCCGGCAGGAGGCGCGGCCGATGTCGTGGCCAGGATCGTCCTCAATGAGTTGTCCCGGCAGCTGGCGCAGCCGTTCATCGCGGAGTCCAGGCCGGGCGCGAACTCGAACATCGCGGCGGAATGGGTCTCCAAGGCCAAGCCCGATGGCTATACGCTGCTGATCACCAGTCCGTGGTTCGCCATCAACCAGTACATAGAAACCGGCAGGCGCTGGGCGCCCGACAGTCTGGTCCCGGTGGCGCGCTTCGCGCTCACGGACAACATGCTGGCGGTGCCCGCGAGCTCGCCTTTCCGGAGCCTGACCGAGTATGTCGCGTTCGCGCGCCAGCAAACCGATCCGCCGCTGCAGTACGGCAGCCCCGGGACGGGATCCACGCAACGCATGGCCGCCGAGCTGTTCCTGGGCCAGGCGAAGCTGCGGGTCGAGCCGGTCCAGTACAAGGGCGCGCCGCCCATCATTCCGGACCTGGTCAGCGGCCGCCTGTCCATGGCCGTGCTGGCCGCGGGCAATGTCACGGGTCTGGTCAATGCCGGCAAACTGCGAGGCCTGGCGACGTTCGGCGAACAGCGCGGGCCGAACACGCCCACGATTCCGACCATGGCCGAGCAGGGCTATCCCAAGGCCATCGTGACCTCCTGGTTCGGGGTGCACGCGCCGGCCGGCACGCCCGCGGACGTCATCGAACGCCTTGCCGATGCGATCGGCGCCATCGTGGCGAAACCGGATGTGCAGGCGGCCCTGCGGGGCGCGGATGCGCAGCCGGCATACCTGGGCACGAAGGACTTCGCCGCTTACATCGACGCTGAAAAGCAGCTGTGGCGCGAGGTCGCCGCGAATCTCGAGGGAAAGCAATGAGCCAGGTGCATGTGTTGGTGGCTGGCGGCGACACTCTGGGGGAAGTCCCGCTTTGGTCTGCGTCGCGCAAGGAGCTGTTCTGGATCGATGTGCGCAAGCCGGCCGTGTATGCCTATTCCCCGGGCTCGGGCGCGGTGCGCAGCTACCCGATGCCCGAGCTGGTCGGCAGCCTGTGCGAGACCAGCGCCGGCCGCCTGCTGCTGGCGCTGAAGTCGGGCCTGTTCTTCCTGGATCCGGACTCCGGCGCGTTGCAGTCCTGGTTCGATCCGGAGCCGCAATTGCCCAACAATCGGCTCAACGACGGCAAGTGCGATCGGCAGGGCCGGTTCTGGGTCGGCAGCATGAACGATGGGGACCGCCTTCCCACCGGCACGCTTTATTCGGTAGGCGGCAGCGGCAAGTCGACGGCCCATTTTTCGGGCATCACCATTCCCAATTCGCTGGCGTGGAGCCCCGACGGCACGAAGATGTATTTCGCCGATACCCCCACGAAGCGCATCGTCGTCTATGACTTCGACGTCGACGACGGCGTGCCGCACAATCCGCGCACCTTTCTCGACATGTCCGGTCATGCCGGGCGCCCGGACGGCGCGACGGTCGATATCGATGGGTGCTTGTGGAGCGCGGAAGTCCATGCGGGCCGCGTGGCCCGTTACACGCCGGACGGCCGCCTGGACCGCGCCGTCGAACTGCCGGTCACCGGCGTGACGTCGTGCGCCTTCGGCGGCGAGCGTTTCGAGACCCTGTATGTCACGACGGCGACGCAAGGATTGAGCGAACAGGCCCGCCGGGACCAGCCGCTGGCCGGCGCGCTGTTCGCGGTGGATGCGGGCGTCGCGGGATTGCGCGAAACGCCTTTTGCCGAGGCGCTCTGAAACACATCGTCGATTCACTTTCGAAGGAAGCGTATGTCTAGCCCTATTACTGGCGGCCGCGCCATTGCGGAGATTCTGCAGGCGCACGGCGTGGAGCATGTGTTCTTCATGGACGCCATACTGCGGCGCGCCCTGGTCGAAATGGAGCATCTGGGTATCCGCAGGATCCTGGCGCATTCCGAAATCGCCGCTGCCTACATGGCCGACGGCTATGCGCGGGTGACGGGCCGGCCGGCCGTGTGCATGGCGCAATCGGTGGGCGCCGCCAACCTCGCGGCCGGCCTGCAGGATGCCTGCCTGGCCCAGACGGCCATTGTTGCGCTGACCGGCCGGCAGCCCGCGGCCATGCAGTACCGCAATGCCTACCAGGAGCTGGCGCATGAGCCCCTGTTCCGTTCGACGACCAAGAACAGCATGCGTGTCGACCAGGTCGAGCAAGTGCCGCACGTGCTGCGCCAGGCCTTCCGGGAGGCGACGACCGGCCGTCCCGGTCCGGTCCATGTGGATATCGCCGGCCACACCGGAGACGCCATCGGCTCGGCCATCCTCGATGGCTATGAGCCGGCGGGACGCCCCTTCGCGGCGGCGCCGGCCTTCCGCCAACCCGCCGAGGGCAGGCTGGTCGAGGAGGCGGCCGGGTTGATAACGCACGCCCAGCGGCCCGTGATCGTGGCGGATATGGGCGTGTGTACCTCCGCCGCTCAGCAGGCGCTGCGCCGGTTTGCCGAGCATGCCGCCATTCCCGTGGTGATGTCGCTGGACGCGAAAGCGGTGCTGCCCGAGATGCATCCCCTGAACGGCGGCGTGGCGGGCACCTATTCGCGTGCCTGCGCCAACCGTATCGTCGCCGCCGCCGACCTGGTGATTTTCGCGGGCAGTATCGTTGGCGACCACATCAGCCACAACTGGATGTTGCCCAGGCCGGGAACGCCGGTAATCCAGATGGACATCGACCCGGCCCAGCTGGGCCGCAACTATCCTGGCACCCTCGGGTTGCCCGGCGATGCCCGGACGGTGCTCGAACAACTTGTCCAGGCGTGCCGGCCGGGAGAGCGGGCCGAGTGGCTGGCGCTGATGGCCGGATTCGTGCGGGAGTGGCGGGATTCGGTGGCGCAGGAGCGCGCGAGCGACGCGGTGCCGATTCGGCCCGAACGTCTTTGCGCGGCGCTGAGCGACGTGCTGCCGCCGGACGCGATCCTGGTCGCCGATACCGGCTACTCGTCGCAATGGACGGGCACCTATGTGGACTTGCGCCACGAAGGGCAGCATTACCTGCGTGCGGCCGGTTCCCTGGGCTGGGGCTTTCCGGCGTCGCTGGGCGCCAAGCTGGCCGCGCCGCGCCGTCCCGTGGTCTGCTTCACCGGCGATGGCGGGTTCATGTACCACATGGCCGAACTCGAGACGGCTTTGCGATGGGGGCTGAACACCATCACGGTCGTCAACAACAATCACTGCCTGGCGCAAGGCACCCGCTCGATCATGGCGGCGTACGAGGGCAGCGATGGCCGGCGCGACGAAATCTATTGCTACCGGCCCATGGATTTTGCGGCGATTGCCCAGGCCATGGGCTGCACAGGCATACGGGTGACCCGGCCGGAGGATTTCGAGGCGGCATTCGGGCAGGCGCTGGCCAGCGACTGTCCGGTCGTCATCGATGTGGTCTCGGACCCCGGCGCGCTGGCCCCGCTGCCCTGGGTTCCTTGAGGCGCAGGCGCGCGCCGCGGGATGCATGGGGTGCGCGGCGCCGGGCCGGTATCCGCGCCGGCGCTGCCATCCGCTTTGGATTGAGTCGTTTCGTGTCAATCACTGGAGGAAATCATGGGGAAGACGCTTCGCGCATTGGGCGCGGCCTGCCTGTGCCTGGCCACGGCCGCCGCCGCCAGGGCCGGACCTGACTATCCGGCGCGGCCCATTCGCTTGATCGTGCCGTACGCGGTCGGGGGCACCACCGATATCGTCGCCCGCCAGTACGCGGAGCTGCTGGGGCGGGAGCTGAAGCAGACCGTGGTGGTCGAAAACAAGCCGGGCGCCTCGACCAATATCGGCAACAAGCTGGTGGCCGACGCCGATCCGGACGGCTATACATTGCTGTACGGCACCGGCCAGATGACCCAGACCATGACCTTCGGTCCGTTCCCCGCGATAGATCCGACGGCGTCGCTGGCCGCGGTCAGCCTGGTGCTGACCTCGCCGCAAATGATCGCCGGCAACAATGACCTGAAGTTTTCCACGCCGGCGGGATTGATCGCGGCCGCCAGGGAACAACCCAGGCACATAAGCATCGCCTCCGCCCAGCTGCAGCTCTATGTCAATCTGCTGGCCACGCAGGCAGGCATCGACCTGCTGCATGTCCCCTACAAGGGCGGTTCGCCGGCGGTGACCGACACGATAGGCGGGCGCACCAATCTCGTCATGGGGCAGCCGCCCGTGCTGCTGCCGTTCATTCGCAACGGGGCGCTCAAGCCCATCGCCCTGCTGTCGAAGGAACGGATCGACGCACTGCCGGATGTCCAGACATTCGCGGAGGCTGGCGTCCCCGTGGAGTTGATGACCTGGAACGGGGTGTTCGCGCCGAAAGGCACGCCGGCCGCGGTGATCGATCGCCTGTCCCAGGCGACCGGGGCGGCCTTGTCCGATCCTTCGCTGGCGCGCCTGGCCAACGATGGATTGATGATCCAGGCGAGCACGCCGGCGCAACTGACGCAGCGTGTCGCGCAAGACGTGGGGGCCTGGAAGCAGTTGGCGCAGAAATATCCGGATCTGGCGCAAGCGCGCTGACCAGGCCGGCGGACCACTTCCCTGAGACGGGCAAACAGGAGACGACATGACAGAGGCTTCGGAGCAAGCGGGGCGCGGCTATATCCTGGTAACCGGCGGCAGCCGGGGGATCGGCGCGGCGATCTGCGAGCAGGCGGCGCGCGATGGCTACGACGTATGCATCAACTATCGTAGCGACGAGAAGCAGGCGTCGGCGGTCGCGCAGACTGTACGCGGCCATGGGCGCAAGGCGCTCACCGTGCAGGCCGACATTGCCGATGCGAAGCAGATCGCCGATATGTTCCACACGGCGGACCAGCAGCTGGGCCGGCTGGCCGCGCTGGTCAACAACGCGGGCACCAGCGGCTTCATCGGTCGGGTAGACGCCATCACGGCCGCCGATCTGCAAGCCATTTTCGCGCTCAATGTGGTGGGCAGCTTTCTATGCTGCGGCGAAGCCGTGCGGCGCATGTCGACGAGCAAGGGCGGCAAGGGCGGGGGCATCGTCAACATTTCGTCGGCCGCGGCCAGGCTGGGCGCCGCGGGGCGCAACGTCCATTACGCCGCCAGCAAGCGCGCGCTGGAGGCCCTGACGTTCGGGCTGGCGCAGGAGGTGGCCGGGGAGGGCATCCAGGTCAATACGGTCAGCCCGGGAGTGATCGATACGGACATTCATCCGCGCGAACGGCTGGCCCAATTGGGGCCCCAGTTGCCGATGAAGCGGCCGGGCACAGTTGCCGAAGTGGCCGCCGCCGTCATGTGGCTGCTTTCGCCGGCGGCCAGTTATGTGTCGGGCACCAATCTGGGCGTGTCGGGCGCCCGCTGAGGCGGCCGGGCCGCATGCGGCCCGGCCCGGGTTCAGGCGCGGCTGCCTGCCCGCGCCGCGAGCGGCGGCGTGCCCTCATGGAACATGGTCTTGAGTTGCGCGCGCAGCTCCGGGGTGTCGGCGTGCCTGTGCACGGTGGTGGCGTGCTGGACGGCTGCTTCCAGGAGTTCGGCGTCGCTGTCGGCCGACAGCGCGACCGAGCAGTTCATTTCGCTGGGAAATTCACGGCAATCGATATATTTGCGTGACATGGTGTGCCCCTTGCGCACCGCGGCGGCGATGCCGCCCGCGGCACATGAGGAATCGACGCGCGATCTTGCTGGCGTCATGCCCGATGGCGCGTCGCATCGGGCGGGCGGAAGAAAATTATAGGCTTGCGCCCTCCGGAAAGGGAGCGGCGCGAGGGCGTGCGGCGGGCGGCCGGCAAGGAATGTACAAAATGTTTCGAGTGTGCCGCGTGCCGCTTGCTAGCATGGTCGAGCCGGTGCCAGCCGGTCCTGTCCCTACCGTCGAGGAGGTCGTCATGCAAGCAAGAACAACCATCATGCGCGTCGCCGTCGTCAGTGCCGCAGCCCTGCTCATTTCGGGCTGCGCGACACAGCAGCAGACCAATACCGCGGTCGGCACGGGCGCGGGCGCGGCGGTAGGCGCGGGTATCGGCGCCCTAATCGGCCACGGCAAGGGGGCCGCGATCGGCGCCGGCATCGGCGCGGTGGCCGGCGGCCTGATCGGCTACAACTGGTCGGGCGTCAAGCAGGACGTGCAGCAGTCCGGCGCGTCGTCGCTGGGCATCGATGTGGTCGAGATGCCGGATGGCAGCCTGAAGGTCAACATTCCCAGCAACGTATCGTTCGACACCGACAAGTCGCAGCTCAAGCCGGCCTTGCTGCCGGTGCTCGACAGCGTGGCGCGCGCCCTGAACCAGCATCCGGAACTGCGCACGAAGGTGGTGGGCCATACCGACAGCACCGGCTCGGCGGCCCACAACCAGCAGCTGTCCGTCAATCGCGCGCGCGCCGTGACGACTTACCTGGGCAAGCAGGGCGTGGCGCAAGGGCGCATGACGGTCGAGGGCCGCGGCGCGAACGACCCGATAGGCGACAATGCGACGGCCGAGGGCCGGGCCGCCAACCGTCGCGTCGAAGTCTATCTGTACGCGGTCAAGTAACAGGCAAGGCGGCGCGTCCGCCGCCCATGCCGGCTGGCGGACGCGGTCGCGGGGAGTTTGCGATGAGTACGGAATTTCCGATGCGTATCGGCGCCGAGGTGGCGCTGCCGGCGTTGCAGGGCTGGAACGCGGCGGCCGGACGCGACGCCATCGAGAAGCGCTATCGGTTCGACAATTTCAATGCCGCGTTCGGATTCATGGCGCGGGTGGCGATGTTCGCCGAGAAAATGGACCATCACCCGGAATGGCGCAACGTCTACAACCGGGTCGACGTGACGCTGACCACCCATGATGCCGGCGGGGTGACCGAGCTGGATGTGCGCATGGCGCAGTTCATGGATGAGGCGGCCGGCCGCCTGGGCGGCACCGGCCTGCCGGCGCGCGCGGATCAGCCGCGCACGTAGTAGATGCGCATGGCGTGCTGCTTCTGCTGGCCGTCCAGCACGCGGATGGTGACCGAGCGCGGCGTGAAGCCATCGGGCAGCGGCAGGACGCCCTGGGTATTGTTGTAGCGCTGCAGTTCCAGCGCCAGCGGGTCGGGCGTGAGCGTGCCGCGCCGGCCGTTGGCGTAGTTGCCTTCGATGGCCAGCGCCACATTGCCCTTGAACGCCGGGCCGGTATGGTTCTCGCGCATGATCAGCACCTGGTAGCTGAGCTGGCCCGGCTGGCGCTTGAACGCGGCGGAGCGCACGCCGATGTCGCCGCCGCGCGGGTCGGGCGGCATGGCGTCCTGGAACAGCAGCAGTTCCTGGTTCAGCGTGTCGATGCGCGTACGCGCCTGCGCCAGGTCGGTCGTGAGCTGTTCGTGGGTGGATTTGTTGGCGTCGCGCTGGCCGATGGCTTCGTCCAACTGGGTCTGCAGACGCTGGCGCTCGAGGTTGGCGGCGCTCAGTTCGGTGTGCAGCTGTTCGGATTGCTCGACGGTGAGGCGCTGCGGGCCGTAGTTGGCCTGCAGGAACAGCACCCCGCCCGCGCCGAGCGCAATGCCTACCAGCAGCAACACGAGCCAGCGCGGCATGCGCCGGGTGCGTTTACCGGGCTGATACACCGAGGGCTTGAATACTTGCCGTTGTGATCGTCCGAACGCCATGCGAGAGAATTTCCTGTAGCAGAATCAGCGAAGACAGCATGCGTGTCTTCGGGCCAAAGTGGTAGAGGATACCGCGTTGCAGCCACGTTGGCGACCGGCGGATACCTCTGGTTTCGTCCGTAGATGACGTGAAATACGTGACGTTACGCGCCATCCTGGCGCAATCGGGCGTCCAGCGCGGCCAATCGCTGGGGGGTGCCCACATCGGTCCAGCGGCCGGCGTGCCGCGCGCCGATGACCGCCTGCCGCGCCATGGCCTGGCGCAGCAGCGGGGCCAGCGGGGCGGCGGCGCCGCGCGCTACCGGATCGAACAGGGCGGGCCGGTACAGGCCGATTCCCGCGAAAGTCAGCTTCGGCGCGCCGTCGTCGGCGACCCGTCCGTCGTCTGCCAGCCGGAAGTCGCCTTGCGGATGCTGGGGCGGATTGTCCACCAGCAGCAGCCAGGCTTGCGCGCCGGCGGCGTCCAGGGCCGTAGCCTGGCGCCGGGCCTGGGCGGGGTCCCAGTCGCACCAGATATCGCCATTGACGACCAGGAAGGGGGACTCGCCCAGCAGGGGCAGGGCCTGGGCGATGCCGCCCGCCGTCTCCAGCGCGGCAGGCTCGGCCGAGTAGCGCAGGCGCGCGCCGTACGCGCCGCCGTCGCCCAGGTGGTCGACGATGCGCTGGCCCAGCCACGCGTGGTTGATGACGATGTCGCGCAGGCCGGCGGCCACCAGGCGTTCGATGTGCCAGACGATCAGCGGCTTGCCGCCCACGGCCAGCAGGGGCTTGGGCGTGGTGTCGGTCAGCGGCCGCATGCGCTCGCCGCGGCCGGCGGCCAGGATCATGGCGCGCATCAGAAGGTGTACCCGACCTGGACCTGGCGGTCGTCCAGCCTGTCCAGCAGGCGCAGCAGCGGCGCGAACACGCCGTAGCGCTGCGCCACCTGGCGCACGTAGCCGTTGACGCGCGGCATGTGCGACAGGTAGATGGCTTTGCCGTCGCGGTGGTTCAGGCGGGCGAACACGCCCAGGATGCGCAGGTTGCGCTGCAGGCCCATCCATTCGTAGGCGCGATGGAACTGCGCGAAATCGTCGTCCACCGGCAGGCCGGCGGCGCGCGCCAGCTCCCAGTAGCGGATAGCCCAATCCAGCTGCTGCGGCTCCTCCCAGGTGGTGCGGGCATCGGTGACCAGCGAAGCCAGGTCGTAGGTGAGCGGGCCGGCCAGCGCGTCCTGGAAGTCGATGACGCCGGGATTCGGGCCGTAGCGCGGCTCGTCGCAGACCATCAGGTTGGGCGAGTGGAAGTCGCGGTGCACCAGCACCCGGTGGCCCGTGTCGCCCTCGGCCGCCAGCAGGCCGAATATCTGCCGCAGCGCCGCGGCGGTCTTGTCGTCCAGCGTCACGCCATGGTGGCGGCCGACATACCATTCGGGGAACAGTTCGAGCTCGGCGGCCAGCCGCGCGCCGTCGTAGGCCGGCAGCCCGGCCGTGCTGGCCTGCTGCAGGCGCACCAGCGTGGCCAGGGTGTCGCGGTACATCGACTGGAGCTGGGCGTCGCTGACGCCGGCGCGGATACGCTGATAGAAGGTGTCCTGCCCCAGGTCGGACAGCAGCAGCAGGCCTTGTTCGGCGTCCTGGGCCACGATTTCGGGCACGTTGACGCCGGCCTCGCGCAGCAGGCCGTCAATGTGCACGAAGGGACGCACGTCCTCGTGCGGGGGCGGGGCGTCCATGACGATCAGGGTGCCGGCGGCGGCCTGCAGGCGGAAATAGCGGCGGAAGCTGGCGTCGCTGGAGGCGGGCTCCATGGTCCCGGGGCGCAGGCCGAGCGAGCCCGGCAGGGTTTGCAGCCACGCGTGGATCAGGGCCAGGCGGGGGTCTTGGTCGTTGTTCAAGCAGCGCGTCTCGATGGTTTCGGGATCCCGGCGGCCCCGGATGGGGTAGGCCGGCACCGGGCAAAACAGGAATTCCCCTATCGCCCGGCTTCTCTATAATACCGGGTCATTCCAGCCGTCGGTCAGGGCCAGTCCCGCCCGGACGGCATCCTTCATAAGGCGTTGTTTCCCTCGTGCGCATGCTCCGGTGGTTGATCCTTTCAGCTTTCAGCGTAGCCGGGGCCGTTCAGGCTCAGGGCAATCAGGATTCGGCCGCGGCCAGCGCCTCTTCGACCGCGGCCGATGCGCCCGTGCTGCGCACCTCGCCCGGGTTGCGCGTGCACCGGCTGCCGGACGAGAAGATTCCGGCCTTCATGGAGGCCGACCAGATCAGCGGCGACCCGGATAGCGAGGTCACCCTGACGGGCAACGCCCAGGTGCGCCGGGTGGACGGCATCATCAAGGGCGACCGCATCAACTACCGGCGCGACACCGGCGACGTGGACGTGCAGGGCAGCGCGCGGATGCTGCGCGACGGCACGCTGATCACCGGCCCGTCGGCGCGCCTGAACGTCGACACCTACAGCGGCGAGATCCAGGAGCCCAATTTCTGGATCGGCGCCAGCGGCGGCACGGCCCAGGCCCAGCACGCGGACATTTTCAGCAAGTCGCAGATGCGGCTGAGCCAGGTCACCTATAGCGGCTGCCCCTGCCCCAAGCCGTCGTGGTACATCAAGGCCGATACGGTAGACCTGGATTTCGACGAGAACGAAGGGGTGGCGCGCAACGGGGTGCTGTATTTCAAGGACGTGCCCATCCTGGCCTCGCCCTACCTGACCTTCCCGGTCAAGAAGGAGCGCAAGTCGGGCTTCCTGATGCCCACCTACGGCACCACCAGCAACAGCGGGTTCGATATCTCGCTGCCGTACTACTTCAACCTGGCGCCCAACTATGACCTGACGCTGGTGCCGCGCTACCTGAGCAAGCGTGGCGCGCAACTGGGCGGCGAGTTCCGCTACCTGGGCACGGGCTATCGGGGCGTGGCGATTGGCACCTACCTGCCCGACGACAACGAGACCGGCCGCGACCGCTGGATGTACCGCACGTACCACCGGCAGATCCTGGGCAACGGTTTCTACACCGATTGGGATATCGCCGGGGCGTCGGACGACAATTACTTTCGCGACATCTCCGAACTGGGGCTGAATACGGCGTCCACCACCTATCTGCCGCGACGCGGCCGGGTGGGCTGGTCCAGCACCTACTGGCAGACCTACGCCCAGGTCTACAAGTACCAGACGCTTCAAGACCCGGACGCGCCGCTGGCGCCGCCCTACGACAAGGTGCCCGAGCTGTGGCTCAAGGGGGCGCGCTACGATTGGGGCGGCTTCGACGCGGAGTGGGTGAGCACGGCCGTGCGGTTCCAGCGCCCCTTGCTCAACGGCCGCCGCCTGGGCCCCGATGGCGACCGCCTGCAGACTTACCCCACGGTGTCGTATCCCATCGTGCGGCCGGGCTGGTTCCTGGTGCCCAAGGTGGGCGTGCACTATACCCAGTACCGGACCGACTGGTACAACCGCGACTGGAACCGCATCGGCCTGTCGAACTACAAGCGCACCGAATCGCGCACCGTGCCCATCATGTCGCTGGACGCGGGCATGATATTCGAGCGCGACGCCTCGCTGTTCGGCAAGGCCGCCACGCAGACGCTCGAGCCGCGCCTGTACTATCTGCGCGTGCCGTATCGCGACCAGTCGGCGCTGCCGGTCTACGACACGACGCTGGCCGATTTCAGCTTCGACCAGGCGTTCCAGGAGAACATCTATACCGGCGGCTGGGACCGCATCGCCAACGCCAACCAGCTCACGGCGGCGCTGACCACGCGCTGGCTGGACGCCAACACCGGTTTCGAGCGCCTGTCGCTGTCGGCCGCGCAGCGCATCTATTTCCAGGACCAGGAAGTCACCCTGCCGGCGGAACAGCCGCGCAAGAATGTGCGTTCGGACTTCCTGGTGGGCGCCAGCGCGGCGCTTACCGATACGCTGACCACCGATATGGCGGCGCAGTACAACCCGTACGACAACAAATGGTCGCGCGGCATGGTCAGCGCGCGCTGGTCGCCGCAGCGCCTGACCACGGTGGCGCTGGCCTACCGCTACCAGCGTGACCCGCTGCCGGGCATTTCGTACCAGCCGCAAGGCCAGAACCAGGTCAGCCTGGCGGTGCAATGGCCGATCCATCGCCGCTGGTATGGCGTGGGCCGGGTCGATTACTCGTTGCGCTCCGAGCCCGCCACGGCGGCGGCGGCCGAGCAGTCGCCGCGCGTGACGCAGGCCATCGCCGGGCTGGAGTACAAGGGCGACTGTTGCTGGGTGGGCCGCGTGGTCTACCAGCGCTACGCGGTGTCGGCTGCCGACACCAACACGGCGCTGTTCTTCCAGCTTGAGCTGACCGGGCTGGGTGCCCTGGGCACCGATCCGATCAGCCTGCTCAACCGGAGCATCCCGGGCTACCAATCGGTGGTTCCACCGACGCCTACGGGCACGACTTTTGAAAGGTATGAATGATGCGTAGCTTGCATTCCCTGCGCCGCATGTCCGGCACGGTACTGGCGATGACGCTGGCGGCGGGCCTGCCCCTGTCGGCCGCGCAGGCCCAGCAGCCGGCCAGGCCGGCGCCGAAAAGCACCCAGAAACCGGCCGCGCCGGCGCCGAGCGAGCAGTTCGTCGACGGTATCGCCGCCATCGTCAACAAGGACGTCATTACCCTGCGCGAAGTGCGCGAGGCGTCCAAGCTGGCCTCGGCCGACCTGCAGAAACGCGGGATCCAGGTGCCCGACGAGCGCACCCTGCAGAAGCAGGTGCTGCAGCGCCTGATCATGGAGCGCCTGGAGCGCCAGGAAGCCGATCGCATGGGTATCCGCGTCGACGAGGCGCAGGTCGACCAGGCGATCAACATGATTGCCTCGCGCAACAAGATCACGCCCGCCGCGATGCGCGCCGAAATCGAGAAAAGCGGCCTGACCTGGGAGCAGTACCGCAAGTCCCTGCGCGACGACATCCGCATGGACCGCCTGCGCCAGCGCGCGGTCGACGCCAACATCATCATTTCCGACGCCGAAGTGGATGCCTTCCTGAAAGACCAGGAGCGCAACCCGGCCGCCGCCCAGGCCACGCGCGCGCCGGCGCCGCAGCAACCGCAACCCCAGCCGCGGCAGCAGGCGCAGTCCGGGCCGGCGGTGCTGGTGCTGGCGCAGATTCTCGTGCGGGTGCCGGAGGGTTCGTCGCCCGACCAGGTCGCGGCCTTGCGCAAGAAGGCCGAGGGCCTGCTTGCACGCGCCAAGAAGGGCGATGACTTCGCCAGCCTGGCCGCCGCCAATTCCGATGGCCCCGAAGCGCTGCAGGGCGGCATGATGGGCGCGCGTCCGCTGGACGGCTGGCCGGACCTGTTCGTCAAGGCGGCCGGCTCGCTGGCCGCCGGCCAGGTGTCGGCGCTGGTGCAAAGCGGCAACGGTTTCCATATCCTGAAGGTGGTCGACCGCGCCGGCGGCGGCCAGCCCGCGCAAGCCGCCCGGCCGGCGCCCGCGCCGGCGCCGCAGCAACCGTCCTCGTTCCAGGAAGGGCCGTCGGTGGCCGCGCCGCAAGGGCCGGTGCGCGTGACGCAGACGCACGCGCGACACATCCTGATCAAGACTTCCACCGTCATGACCGACGACCAGGCGCGCCAGCGCCTGGAGCAGATCCGCGAGCGCCTGCTGGGCGGCGCGGTGAAATTCGAGGACATGGCCCGCCAGTACTCGCAGGACTCGACCGCGCCGCAGGGCGGCGACCTGGGCTGGGTGAACCCGGGCGACACGGTGCCGCCGTTCGAGGCCGCCATGAATGCGCTGCAGCCCAACGAAATCAGCCCGCCCGTGCTGTCGCCGTTCGGTTGGCACCTGATCCAGGTGCTGGAGCGCCGCGAGCATGACGTGTCCGACGAAGTGCAGCGCATGCGCGCCCGCCAGTTGCTGTTCGAGCGCCGCGCCGTGCCGGCCTTCGAGGACTGGCTCGAGCAATTGCGTTCGCAGGCGTTCATCGACAACCGCCTCGAGAAGCAAGAGCGGCTGGAACAGAACAACCGTTAGCATCGACAGGACTGGTCCATTTCATGTCAGCACACCAGGCGCGCAAGCGCTTCGGCCAGCATTTCCTGACCGACGAGAGCGTGGTCGAGTCGATCGTGCGGGCCATCGGGCCCGCGCGGGACGACCGCGTGGTCGAGATCGGTCCGGGCCTGTCGGCGTTGACCCGTCCCTTGCTCGATCGCATCGACCGCCTGACCGCGGTCGAGATCGACCGCGACCTGGCCGCGCGCCTGCGTCGCCAGTACCCCGCCGAACGGCTGACCGTGGTCGAGGCCGATGCCTTGACGGTCGATTTCGCGCAGTTCGGCCAGGGGCTGCGGGTGGTGGGCAACTTGCCGTACAACATTTCCAGCCCGCTGCTGTTTCACCTGATGGGCGCCGTCGAGCATGTGCGCGACCAGCACTTCATGCTGCAGCGCGAGGTCATCGACCGCATGGTGGCCGGGCCCGGCAGCGGCGACTACAGCCGCTTGTCGGTCATGCTGCAGGCGCGCTACCGCATGGAGAAGCTGTTCGACGTTCCGCCCGAGGCGTTCGATCCGCCGCCGCGCGTGGTGTCGGCGGTGGTGCGCATGGCGCCGCTGCCGGCCGACCGGCTGCGTCCGGCCAGCGAGGCGGCGTTCGAGGCGGTGGTGGCGCGGGCTTTTTCGCAGCGGCGCAAGATGCTGCGCCGCGTGCTGGGCGACTGGGCGGCCCTGACCCCTTGGGAAGAACTGGGCATTGCGCCGACCGCGCGCGCCGAGGAAGTGGGCGTGGCGCAATTCATCGGCCTGGCCGACGCCTTGCTGGCGGCCGCGGCGCCAGGACTGGTCCGCGCCTGAACGGCGCGCGCCGCGCTGGCGCAGGCCGGCCCTAGAGCATGCGGCGTCCGGCCGCGACCCACAGCTGCATGATGTCGCGGGCCCGCTCGGCTAGCAGCGTTTCGGCCTGCTCGCAGGCCTGTTGCAGCGTGATGGGGCCAGGCGCCAGGCTGAAGGCGGCCGTGATGCCGCCCGCATGCAGATCCTGGTATCCCGCGCCCAGCGAGCCCGCCAGCGCCACCACCGGCACGCCGGCGGCGCTGGCGATGCGGGCCACGCCGGCCGGGGTCTTGCCGCGCAGCGTCTGCGCGTCGATGCGGCCTTCGCCGGTGAACACCAGCGTGGCGCCGGCCACCGCCTGCGCCAATTGGCCCAGTTCGGCGACGATCTCCACGCCTGGGCGCAGCCGCGCCGACAGGAAGGCGAGCGCCGCATAGCCCAGGCCGCCGGCGGCGCCGGCGCCCGGCGCCGTGCGCCGGTCGGGATGCCCGGCGCGCGTCACGATGTCGGCCATGTGCGCCAGGGCGGCGTCCAGTTGCCGCACCTGTTGCGGGCTGGCGCCCTTCTGCGGGCCGAAGGTGTGCGAGGCGCCGTGCGGCCCGCACAGCGGATTGTCGACGTCGGAGGCAATCTCGATCACGACGTCGCGCAGGCGCGGATCCAGGCCGCTGGCGTCCACCTGCCGCAACCCGGCCAGCGCCGCGCCGCCTGGCGGCAGTTCACGGCCGTCCGCATCCAGCCAGCGCACGCCCAGGGCCGCCAGCATGCCCGCGCCGCCGTCGTTGGTGGCCGATCCGCCCAGGCCCACGATCAGGCGGCGCGCGCCGGCATCGAGCGCGGCGCGGATCAGTTCGCCCACGCCATGGCTGCAGGCGCGCAAGGGATCGCGCTGCGCCGGCGCGGCAAGTTCCAGGCCGGCCGCGGCGGCCATTTCGATGACCGCGGTGGCGTCATCGGGCAGCCAGCCCCAGCGGGCTTGCACCGGTTCGCCCAGCGCGCCGCGCACGGTTGTCTCGCGCCATTGGCCGCCGGTGGCGGCCAGCACGGCCTGGACCGTGCCTTCGCCGCCGTCGGCCATCGGGATGCACAGGGTATGGGCGCCCGGGCAGGCCTGCCTGACGCCGCGCGCGATGGCGGCGGCGGCGGCGGGAGCCGACAGGCTTTCTTTGAATGAGTCGGGCGCGATGACGATCTTCACGGTGGTGCGGCTCCTGGCGCGGCATGGCGAGCGCCTATGATACCCGCGCGCCCCGGGGGCGTCGTACCATACAGGCTTGTCGTGTTTTCCCCGGAGAGAGCCCACATGCCCGTACTGCGCCGCACCAAAATCGTTGCCACCCTGGGGCCCGCCACGTCCACGCCCGAGCGGCTCGACGGACTGATACGCGCCGGCATGGACGTCGCCCGCCTGAATTTCTCGCACGGCAGCGCGCAAGACCATCGCGAGCGCGTGCGGCTGGTGCGCGAGCTGGCGGCCAAGCAAGGGCGCTTCGTGGCCCTCATGGGCGACCTGCAGGGGCCGAAGATCCGTATCGCCCGCTTCACCGCCCAGCAGGTCAGCCTGCGGGCCGGCCAGCCCTTCACGCTGTCGCGTTCGCACGCCAAGGAGGCTGGCGACGAAACCATCGTCGGTATCGATTATCCCGAGCTGGTGCAGGACTGTCGCCCCGGCGACGAGCTGCTGCTCGACGATGGCCGCGTGGTGCTGGTGGTCGACAGCGTGGGCGCCGACGAGGTCCACACCACCGTGACGGTGGGCGGGCCGCTGTCGAACAACAAGGGCATCAACCGGCGCGGCGGCGGGCTTTCGGCGCCCAGCCTCACCGACAAGGACCGCGCCGACATCAAGCTGGCCGCCGAGATGGAGCTGGACTACGTGGCCGTGTCGTTTCCGCGCTATGGCTCCGACATCGATGAGGCCCGCGCGCTGCTGCGCGCGGCCGGCAGCCAGGCCTGGATCATCGCCAAGATCGAGCGCGCCGAGGCGGTGGCCGACGACGACGCGCTGGACGCGCTGATCCGCGCCAGCGACGGCGTGATGGTGGCGCGCGGCGACCTGGGCGTGGAAGTGGGCGACGCCGAGCTGGTCGGCATCCAGAAGCGCATCATCCAGCACGCGCGGACGCTGAACAAGGTGGTCATCACGGCCACCCAGATGATGGAGTCCATGGTGGCCAGCCCCATGCCCACGCGCGCCGAGGTGTCGGACGTGGCCAACGCGGTGCTCGACTACACGGATGCCGTCATGCTGTCGGCCGAGAGCGCCTCGGGCCAGTATCCGATCGAGGCGGTGGCGGCGATGGCGCGGGTCTGCCTGGGGGCGGAGAAGCACCCCACCACCACGCATTCGCATCACCGCCTGGGCGAGACGTTCACGCGCTGCGACGAGACCATCGCGCTGGCGGCCATGTACGCGGCCAATCATTTTCCGGGCGTGAAGGCCATCATCGCGCTGACCGAAAGCGGGCACACGCCGCTGATCATGTCGCGCATCCGCTCGGGCGTGCCGATCTACTGCTACAGCCCGCATGGCCCCACGCAGCGGCGCGCGGCGCTGTTTCGCGGCGTCTACACGGTGCCTTTCGCGCCGGCCGAATACGATCCTGCCGACCTGAGCAACGCGGCCATCGACGAGCTGAAAAAGCGCGGCCGCGTCGAGGCGGGCGACTGGGTCATCCTGACCAAGGGCGATTTCTACCGCGACAGCGGCGGCACCAACGGCCTGAAGATCCTGAAGGTGGAATAACCCCTAGCCGAAGAACCAGTAGCACACGCCGATCGAGGCCAGCACGCCGGCCAAGTCGGCGGCCAGCGCGCAGCCCACGGCGTGGCGCGCCCGCACGATACCCACCGAGCCGAAGTACACGGCCAGCACGTAGAAGGTGGTTTCGGTGCTGCCCTGCATGACCGCCGCCAGCAGCGCCGGAAAGCTGTCCACGCCGAAGTGGCCCATGGTTTCGAGCATCATGGCGCGCGCCGCGCTGCCCGAGAACGGCTTGACCAGGGCGGTGGGCAGCGCGTCGACGAAGCGCGTGTCCCAGCCGGCGGCATGCGCCAGCCAGCGCACGCCGTCGAGCGCGAAATCCAGCGCGCCCGAGGCGCGCAGCACGCCGATCGCGCACAGCATGGCCACCAGGTAGGGCAGCAGGTCGCGCGCGATGTTGAAGCCGTCCTTGGCGCCGGCGATGAAGGTCTCGTAGACGGGCACCTTCTTCCAGGCGCCCGCCACCAGGAACGCCAGCAGCACCGCGAACAGCGTCAGGTTGCCCAGCAGCGAGGACAGGGCGGCGATCGCGGCGGCCGACATGCCGGCCAGCATCGCCATGAACGCGCCCAAGGCCAGCGCCGCGCTGCCCAGCCACGCCAGCACCACCGGGTCGTACAGGCGCAGGCGCTGGCAGAACGCGACGGCCAGCAGGCCTGCCAGCGTCGAGGCGCTGGTGGCCAGCAGGATGGGCAGGAAGATCAGCGTCGGATCGGCCGCGCCCTGCTGGGCGCGGAACATGAACAGCGTGACCGGCAGCAGGGTGAGCGACGATGCGTTGAGCACCAGGAACAGGATCTGCGCGTTGCTGGCCGTCTCGGGATCGGGGTTGAGCGACTGCAGTTCGCGCATGGCGCGCAGCCCGATCGGCGTGGCGGCGTTGTCCAGCCCCAGGCCGTTGGCGGCGAAGTTCAGCGTGATGAGCCCGATGGCGGGATGCCCGCGCGGGACGTCGGGCATCAGGCGCGCGAACAGCGGCCCCAGCAGGCTGGCCAGCCGCTCGACCAGCCCGGCGGCTTCGGCGATGCGCAGAAAGCCCAGCCACAGGGTGAGCGTGCCGAACAGCAGCACCATCACTTCCACCGACACGCGCGCCATGTCGAACAGCGAGACCACCATGGCCTGGAAGACGTCGGGTTCTCCCAGCCCCAGCCAGCGGTACAGGGCCGCGGCGGCGGCGGTCAGGAAGAAGGCGAGCCAGAGCTTGTTCAGCATGAGCGGGTGCGCGGTGAGGCGGACAGGGCAGGGCGCCGCGGCGCGGCGCCGCTCATTGTCGCAGACTGGCGCGGCATTGGCCGCACCCGGTCAATTCTGGTAACTTGGATCGCAGAGGCATCGATACGAAAAGGAACCGCGCATGGATTTCAACGCTTGGCGCCGCAGGCGTATCACCGAACCCGCATTTCGCTGGGCGCGCAAGGCCATGCCCGGCATGTCGGACACCGAGCGCGAGGCCATCGAGGCCGGCGACGTCTGGTGGGACGCCGACCTGTTTACCGGCAACCCCGATTGGCGCAAGCTGCTGGATGTGCCGCCGGCCGAGCTGACCGCCGCCGAGCAGCGCTTCATCGATGGCCCGGTGGCGCAGCTGTGCGCCATGCTGGACGAATGGGACATCACCTGGTCGCGCCGCGACCTGCCCGAGCCGGTCTGGCAGTTCATGAAGACGCAGCGTTTTTTCGGGATGATCATTCCCGAGCAATACGGCGGCCTGGGCTTTTCTCCGTATGCGCATTCGGAGGTGGTGCGGCGCATTTCGGCCTATTCGATCACCGCGGGGGTGACCGTGATGGTGCCGAACTCACTCGGGCCGGGCGAGCTGCTGCTGCAGTTCGGCACCCCCGAGCAGCGCGAATTCTGGCTGCCGCGCCTGGCCGACGGCACCGAGGTGCCGTGCTTCGGCCTGACCAGCCCCGAGGCCGGCTCGGACGCGGCCTCCATGACCGACACCGGCGTGGTGTGCCGCCAGACGGTGGACGGGCGCGAGATGCTGGGCATACGCCTGAACTGGCACAAGCGCTACATCACGCTGGGGCCGGTGGCCACGGTGCTGGGCCTGGCGTTCAAGCTGTCCGATCCCGAGGGCCTGCTGGGCGGTCCGGCCGACATCGGCATTTCGGTGGCGCTGGTGCCCACCGAGGCGCCCGGCGTGGAAATCGGCCGGCGCCATCTGCCGGCCATGCAGGTATTCCAGAACGGCCCCAACCGCGGCCGTGATGTCTTCGTGCCGATCGAGGCGCTGATCGGCGGGCCGGCGCGCGCCGGCCAGGGCTGGCAGATGCTGATGAGCGCGCTGGCCGCCGGCCGCGGGATCTCGCTGCCGTCGCTGTCGGCCGCGGCGGCCGTGGTCAGCGCGCGCGCCACCGGCATGTACGCGCGGGTCCGTCGCCAGTTCGGCATCCCGGTCGGCCAGTTCGAAGGCGTGCAGGAGAAGCTGGCGCGGCTGGCGGGCAATGCCTATCTGGTCGAGGCCGCGCGCCGCCTGACCTGCGCGGCGCTGAACCAGGGGCACAAGCCGGCGGTGATTTCCGCCATCATGAAGTACCACGCCACCGAACGCATGCGCGAGTCGGTCGACGACGCGATGGACGTGCACGCCGGCAAGGCGGTGATCGACGGCCCGTCCAACTATCTCGGCAATCTGTATCGCGCGGTGCCCATCGCCATCACGGTCGAGGGCGCCAATATCCTGACGCGCTGCCTGATCGTATTCGGCCAGGGGGCGATCCGCGCCCACCCGTACCTGATGGGCGAGGTGCTGGCGCTGGGCGACCAGGATACCCAGCGCGGCCTGGAGGCCTTCCACAGCCTGTTCTGGAAGCATCTGGGCCACGCCGGCGCCAACACATTGCGGGCCTGGGGCCGGGCCTGGACCGGCGGGCTGCTGGCGCGCGCGCCGGTCAGCGGACCCACGGCGGCCCATTACCGCCAGCTCAGCCGCTACGCGTCGGCGTTCGCGCTGCTGGCCGACGTGGCGCTGGGTGCGCTGGGCGGGGCGCTCAAGCGCCGCGAGATGATTTCGGCGCGCCTGGGCGACATCCTGTCCGAGCTGTATCTGCTGTCGGCGGTGCTCAAGCGCTGGGAGGACGAGGGGCGCTGCCACGGCGACCTGCCCCTGGTGAGCTGGTGCATGGAGGATGGCCGCCATCGCATCGAGACCCGCATCGACCAGGTCCTGTCCAACCTGCCCAACCGGCCCTTGGCGTGGCTGGTGCGCGCGCTGATCCTGCCCGTGCGGCTGGCGCGCGGCCCCTCGGATGCGCTGACGCGCGAATGCGCCAGCCTGCTGCTGTCGCCGTCGCGCACGCACGACCGGCTGGCGGCCGACCTGCAGCGCGATGGCGACGATCCGCTGGGCCGCCTGGAGCGCGCCTTTGCCCTGGCGACGGCCGTGCAGCCCCTGCTGGACCGCCTGCGGCGCGAAGGCGTGCCGGATTGGCGCGACGCGCTGCGCGGCGGCGCGCTGACGCCCGAGCAGGCGGCCGAGATCGAGGCCGCCGAGGCGGCGGTGGCCGGCGTGCTGGCGGTGGATGATTTCGCGCCCGAGGAATTGACCGGGCGCGGGCGGTAGCGGGCGCAAGCCCCGAGTGCGTGTGCCTGTCCCAGCAGGGACAGATACCGTCCTGGCCGTCAAGCGTTCATAGCGTAGAGCGGTGTGCCTGTCCCAGTGGAGACAGGCGCATCTCGCCGCGGATGGATCAGTCGGCGTTCGGGTCCATCTGCGGAAACAGCACCTCGGTGTAGCCGAACCTGGTCAGGTCGCGGATACGGGTGGGGTAGAGCCGGCCGATGAGGTGGTCGCATTCGTGCTGCACCACCCGGGCGTGGAAGCCTTCGGCTTCGCGCTCGATGCGCTGGCCGACAGGGTCGTAGCCGCTGTAGCGGATATGGCGGTAGCGCGGCACCAGTCCGCGCAGGCCGGGTACCGACAGGCAGCCTTCCCAGCCGTCTTCCATCTCGTCCGACAGCGGTTCGATGACCGGGTTGCACAGGATGGTGCGCGGCACGGCCGGCGCGTCCGGGTAGCGGTCGTTGCGCTCGAACCCGAAGATCACCAGCTGCAGATCCACGCCGATCTGCGGCGCCGCCAGGCCCACGCCCTGGGCGTGGGCCATGGTCTCGAACATGTCGTCGATCAGCGCGCGCAGTTCGGGCGTGTCGAAGCGCTCGACCGGCGCGGCCACGCGCAGCAGGCGCGGGTCGCCCATTTTGAGTATGGCGTGGATCATGGCGGGGCTTCAGTCGTTGCGACCCTTTTTCTGGATGAATTCGATCTTGTAGCCGTCCGGATCCTCGACGAAGGCGATGACCGTGGTGCCGTGCTTCATGGGGCCGGCTTCGCGGGTGACCTTGCCGCCTTTTGCCTTGACCCTGTCACAGGCTTCGTAGGCATTGTCGACTTCGATGGCGATATGGCCGTAGCCGGTGCCCAGGTCGTATTTCTCGGTGTCCCAGTTGTGGGTCAGTTCGATGGCGGCGGCTTCGCTTTCGTCCTGGTAGCCGACAAAGGCCAGGGTGAAGCGGCCGTCCGGGTAGTCTTTGCGGCGCAGTTCGCGCATGCCCAGCACGCTGGTATAGAAATCGATGGATTTATCCAGGTTGCCGACGCGCAGCATGGTATGCAACAGGCGCATGATGAACTCCTCATGGGTAAAACGTCCAGGGCGTCATCGTAGCAAATCGGCCGCGCAAGCCGGGGTGGGCTCAGAATTGCGGCAGGGTGGCCGGATCGTGGCGCCGCAGCACGTTCTTGGCGTCTTCGAAGCCGGGCAGAATCTGGCCGACTTCGGTCCAGAAGTCCTGGCTGTGGTTCATCTCGCGCAGATGGGCCAGCTCATGGGCGATGACGTAATCGATGATGGCCGGCGCGAAGTGGATCAGGCGCCAGTTGAGCATGATGTTGCCGTCGCTGGTGCACGAACCCCAGCGGGTGGCGGCCGAGGACAGCCGCCAGCGCCGGATGCGCAGGCCGGTGATCTGCAGGAAGTGCGCCAGGCGGGCGCCGAACCAGGCGCCGGCGCGCTGCTGCAGCCATGCCTGGGCGGCGTCGCGGATGCGCGCCTGGTCGGCATCGACGGGCAGCGCCAGCCACAGGGTGTCGCCGTCGCAGGGCGCGTCGGCATCGCCCGACAGGCTGGCCTGGCGGTGCTCGGCGCCCAGGCCGAGAACGATGCGCTTGCCCAGGTAGGGCAGTTCGCCGCCGGCCTGCCAGCGCGTGTGCGCCATGGCCAGCTGCTCCTTGCGGGCGTGCCAGTCGCGCAGCTTGGCGAGGATCCAGCGCGCCTTCTCGCGCACGGCATCATCGATCTGCCCCAGCGTGACCCAGTTGGGCGCGGTGACGCGCAGCCCGTCATCGGCCACCACGAAGCCGATGCTGCGGCGGCGCGAGCGCAGCAGCACGAAGCCGATGGGCTGCTGGTCGGTATGGACTTCGCGCCAGCGCGCGCCGGGCGGCAGCGGGTCGGGGCACGGGGTGGCGATGGCGGCGGGCGCTGGGGGGGCCGGCCGGGCCCTGGGCGACTTGCGCGGCGGCGCGTCCGGCGGCGCCGCGCTGGCCGGATCCGCCGGCGGCGCGGCGTCGAACAGCAGTTCCAGCTGATCAGGCTTGGCCATACCTTTCGGGATTGAGAACACGCATCTCGCCTTCGATCCAGGCCTGCACCTTGGCGTTGAGGGCTTCGGGGGCGATGTCCTGCGATTCTATCGCGGGGCCGATAGAGACGGTAATCAGGCCGGGGCGCTTGACGAAGGCATTGCGGCGCCAGCATTCGCCGGCGTTGTGCGCGATCGGGATGATGCGCGCGCCGGTGCGCGAGGCCAGCAGGGCCCCGCCCATCTTGAAGCGGCCGGTCTTGCCGGGCGGCACGCGCGTGCCCTCGGGAAACAGCAGCGGCCAGCGGCCCTCGTCCAGCCGCACCTGGCCCTGGCGCACGACCTGCTCGAAGGCGTCGCGGCCTTTGGCGCGGTCGATCGGGATCATGCGCAGCAGCGCCAGGCCCCAGCCGAAGAACGGCACCATGTGCAGTTCCTTCTTGTAGACGAAGCACACTTCGCGCGGCATGTGGGCCGGGAAGAACAGCGTCTCCCAGGCGGACTGGTGCTTGGAGAGCAGGATGGCGGGACCGTCGGGCAGGTTCTCGGCGCCCTTGATGCGCCAGCGGATGCCGCAGATCACGCGCGCGCCCCAGATGGCCAGGCGCGGCCAGCCCACGGTCAGGCGATAGCGCCAGTGCAGCGGCAGCGGCGCCCACAGGATGCAGGCGAACGCATAGGGAATGACGGTAACGATCAGGAACAGGGCATACAACGCCGAACGCAGCCAGGCCATGGGTCAGGCCTCCTGCAGCAGTTGCTCGACCATCGCGGCCAGGTCCTCGCATACGCGCGTGCCTTCGGGCAGGCCGCCCTGCGCCAGGGTCTTGCGGCCGTTGCCGGTCTGCACCAGCCACGGCGCGCAACCCGCCTGCGCGGCCGCCTGCAGGTCGCGCAGCGAGTCGCCCACCGCCGGCACGCCGGCCAGGTCGATGTCGTAGCGGCGCGCGATGTCGCGATACATGCCCGGCAGCGGCTTGCGGCACGCGCAGCCGTCTTCCGGCCCGTGAGGGCACATGAAAATGGCGTCGACGACACCGCCCATCTGCGCCAGTGCGCGGTGCATCTTGTCGTGGATGGCGTTGAGCGTGGCCGTGTCGAACAGCCCGCGGGCCAGCCCGGACTGGTTGGTGGCCAGCACCACCGTCCAGTCGGCCTGCGTCAGGCGTGCGATGGCCTGCAGGCTGCCCGGCAGGGCGATCCATTCGTCCGGCGATTTGACGAAGGCGTCGCTGTCCTGGTTGACCACGCCATCACGGTCGAGAATGATCAGTTTCACTGGGCCAGCCTGGAAATGTCGGCCACCTGGTTCATGAGGCCGTGCAGTTGGCCCAGCAGCGCCAGGCGGTTGGCGCGCAGCGCCGGGTCGTCGGCCATCACCATGACATCGGCGAAGAAGGCGTCCACCGGTTCGCGCGCTTGCGCCAGCGTGGCCAGGCTGCCGGCGAAATCGCCCGCCTGAAGCTGGGCCTGCGCCTGCGGGCGCAGTTGCGCCACGGCGTCGGCCAGCGCCTTCTCGGCCGGGTCCTGCAGCAGGGCGGCGTCCACCGCGCCGATTTCGCCTTCGGCCTTCTTGAGCAGATTGCCGATGCGCTTGTTGGCGGCGGCCAGGCTGGCCGCCGCCGGCAGCTGCGCGAAGGCGGCCACCGCGCGTACGCGCCCGGCCACCTGGTGCAGCGGCGGCGCCAGCGCGATGACGGCCTCGACCGCATTGCGGTCGTGCTCGCCGATCAGCTGGTTGCGGTAGCGTTCGTAGATGAAGGCGCGCACCTCGGCCAGGGTGGCGGCGCCGATCCTGCCGTCCGGGAAGGCCTGCGCGGCCAGCGCCAGCAGGCCGTCCAGCGACAGCGGGCCGTCTTCGCTGACTTTCAGCCAGCCGCCGGCGGCCAGCTGCTCGAAGGCGCTGATCAGGCCCAGCGCGGCGCGGCGCAGGCCGAACGGGTCGCGCTCGCCGGTGGGCGCCAGGCCGATGCTCCAGATGCCGACCAGGGTTTCGATGCGCTCGGCGATGAACAGCGTGGCCGCGGTCAGCGTGGCGGCGTCGACCGGCGCGTCGTAGCGGTTGCGGTATTGCGTGCGCAAGGCGGTGACCACGTCGGCGGGCTCGCCGTCGCCCTGGGCGTAGTAGGCGCCCATGATGCCCTGCAGCTCGGGGAACTCGCCCACCATGTTCGAGCCGAGGTCGGCCTTGGCCAGCAGCGCGGCGCGGTCGCAATGGGCGACGTCGCCGCCCAGCGCCGTGGCGATGCCGCGCGCGATGGCGCGCACGCGCTCGACGCGTTCGAGCTGGGTGCCCAGCTTGTTGTGGTAGACGATGCTGCCCAGCTGCTCGACGCGCGCGGCCAGCGGGGTCTTGCGGTCGGTTTCGAAGAAGAACTGGGCGTCGGCCAGGCGCGGACGCACCACGCGCTGGTTGCCTTCGACGATATTGGCCGGGTCGGCCACCTGCATGTTGCTGACGATCAGGAAGCGGTGCGTCAGCTTGCCGCTGGCCGGGTCGAACAGCGGGAAGTACTTCTGGTTCAGCCGCATGGTCAGGATCAGGCACTCCTGCGGCACTTGCAGGAACTGTTCCTCGAACTGCCCGACGTAGACGGTGGGATGTTCGACCAGGGCGGTGACTTCGTCCAGCAAGGCCGTGACTTCGGGGTCGTCGCCCAGCGTGGCGCCCAGCCGTTGCGCGTGCTCGCCGAGCAGGCGCGAGATCTCGGCGCGGCGCGCCTCGAACGAGGCGATGACGCGGCCGCGCTCGGCCAGGTCGGCCTCGTAGTCCTGCGACGTGGCCAGCTCGATGGCGCCGTTGCTCTGGAAACGGTGCCCCTGCGTGGCGCGGCCTGCCTGCAGGCCCAGCGCCGCGACCGGCACGATGTCGGCGCCGAACAGGGCCACCAGGCCGTGCGCCGGGCGCACGAACTTGACGGTGGTCTGGCCGTCGGCCAGCTGGTAGCGCATGACCTTGGGAATGGGCAGGCCGTCGATGGCGGCGTCCAGCCCCTCCTGCAGCCCGGCCGCCAGTTGCGCGCCGGCGGCGGTGCCGCGCGCCACCAGGTATTCCTGCTTGCCATCGGACTCGCGTTCCAGCGTGGCCGGGTCCAGGCCTTCCAGGCCCTTGGCGGCCAGTTTCTTGGCCAGCGCGGCGGTGGGCTGGCCGTTGGCGTCCAGGCCGACCTTCACCGGCATCAGTTTCTCGACGTAGGCCTGGTCGGGGGCCTGGGCCAGCACGGCCGACAGGCGCACCGCCAGCCGGCGCGGCGTGGCGAAAGGCTCGACCGCGCAGCCGTCGGCCAGCAGATGGTGGCGCGCCAGGGTGGCGCGCACGCCTTCGGCGAACGCCTGGCCCAGTTTCTGCAAGGCCTTGGGCGGCAGTTCTTCGGTAAACAGTTCAACCAGCAGGGGGCGGATATCGGTGGTCATGTCAGGCTGCCTCCCCGGCGGCCTTGCGGCCGGCAAGCATGGGGAAGCCCAGTCGTTCGCGGGAGTCGTAGTAGGCCTGCGCGACGGCGCGCGACAGGTTGCGGATGCGGCCGATGTAGGCGGCGCGCTCGGTCACGCTGATCGCGCCGCGCGCATCCAGCATGTTGAAGGTATGGGCGGCCTTCAGGGCCGCCTCGTAGGCCGGCAGGGCCAGCGGCACGTCCATCAGGCGCTTGGCCTCGGCTTCGTAATCGTTGAAGTGGGCAAACAGCATGTCGGCCGACGCGTGCTCGAAGTTGTAGGTCGATTGTTCGACCTCGTTCTGGTGGAACACGTCGCGGTAGTGGACGCGGTTGCCGTTGGCCCCTTCGGTCCAGACCAGGTCGTAGACGCTCTCGACGTCCTGCAGGTACATGGCCAGGCGCTCCAGGCCGTAGGTGATCTCGCCGGTCGTGGGCGTGCAGTCCAGGCCGCCGACCTGCTGGAAGTAGGTGAACTGGGTGACTTCCATGCCGTTGAGCCAGACTTCCCAGCCCAGGCCCCAGGCGCCCAGCGTGGGGTTCTCCCAGTCGTCCTCGACGAAGCGGATGTCGTGCTGCGTGGGGTCGATGCCCAGCGCCTTGAGCGAGCCGATATAGAGATCGAGGATCTCGGGCGGCGCGGGCTTGAGCACGACCTGGTACTGGTAGTAGTGCTGCAGGCGGTTCGGGTTTTCGCCGTAGCGGCCGTCCTTGGGGCGGCGCGAGGGCTGCACGTAGGCGGCGCGCCACGGCTCGGGGCCGATGGCGCGCAGGAAGGTGGCCGTGTGCGAGGTGCCGGCGCCGACTTCCATGTCGTACGGCTGCAGCAGGGCGCAGCCTTGTTTGTCCCAATAGTCCTGGAGCGTGAGGATGATTTGCTGGAAGGTGAGCATAGGGTAAGGAAAGTCGGGACGCGGCAGGCCGCGCGCCAGCCGGCAGCGTGGAAAACCCGCCATTTTAACTGGCCTTGGCGTAGACGGCGGACGCGTCCCTTTTTGGCCGTCCGCGGAGCGGCCGCCGTTCGCCGTGCCGCACGACGGTGTGCCAGTCCCCGCCGGGACGGATACCGTCTTGGCCGTCAACCGTTCATGGCGTAGAGCGGTGTGCCTGTCCCAGTGGGGACAGGCACACCGCGCCGCGGATGTCAGCTCCCGTCCGGGGACAGGCACACGCTGCCGCGAATGTCGGCCCCCATGCGGGACAGGTCCTAGAATACAGGTCGGCCTTCACTTCCTGCTTCCATCGTGTCCGACCACGACGCTTCATTCAGTCTCAAAGACATTGCCGTTCCCGCCTTCGGCCCCTCCATCCTCTATGGCGTGAGCAACGGCGCCATCCTGCCCGTGGTGGCGCTGACCGCGCGGGAACTGGGCGCATCGCTGGCTACCTCGGGCCTGATCGTGGGCCTGGTCGGCATCGGGTCGCTGGTCAGCAATATCCCCGCCGCGATGTTCACCTCGCGCCACGGCGAGCGGCGCTCCATGGTGGGGGCGGCCGTGCTCAGCGTGACGGCGCTGCTGCTGTGCATCTTCGCCGGCGCGCTGTGGATGCTGGCGACCGGCGTGTTCATGGTCGGCATGGCGTCCTCGGTCTTCCTGCTGGCGCGGCAGGGCTACATGATCGACGCCGTGCCCGCCCACATGCGCGCGCGCGCCCTGTCCACGCTGGCGGGCACCATGCGCATCGGCGTGTTCGCCGGGCCGTTCGCCGGGGCGGCGCTGATCCACTTCATGGGCCTGCAGGGCGCGTACTGGGTGGCGGCCGTGGCCATGGCCGGCGCCGGCCTGATCGCCTGGTTCGCGCCCGACATGGCGCCGCCGCGGCGGCGCGGCGAGGCGGCGGCGCGGCCGCGGCTGCTGGACGTGGCGCGCGCGCATCGCCAGGTGTACCTGACGCTGGGGCTGGGCATCCTGCTGGTCAGCGCGGTGCGCGCGTCCCGGCAGGTGGTGATTCCGCTGTGGGCCGACCACCTGGGCATCAACCCGGCGACCACCTCGCTCATCTATGGCCTGGTGGCCGCGATCGACATGTCGGTGTTCTATCCGGCCGGCATGCTGATGGACCGGCGCGGGCGGCTGTGGGTGGCGGTGCCCTCGACGCTGCTGATGGGCTGCGCCCTGATCGGCACTTCGCTGACCACCGGCGTGGCCGGTTTCGTGATCGTGTCGATGATGCTGGGCATGGGCAACGGCATCGGTTCGGGCATCGTCATGACGCTGGGCGCCGATGCGGCGCCCGCGTCCGGGCGTACCGAGTTCCTGGGGTTGTGGCGCCTGATGTCCGACCTGGGCGGCAGCCTGGGGCCGGTGGCGCTGTCGGGCATCACCGCCGCGGTGTCGCTGGCCGCCGGGGTGGCGGCCATGGGCGGAGTGGGCCTGGCCGCCGCGGCCGTGTTCTGGCACTGGCTGCCGCGCGGCAAGGCCGCGCGCTAGCGGTAGCGCTCGGCCGTCTCCAGCAGGGCGGGGGTGCCGATCAGCGCGTTGAGCTGGTCGAAGTCCAGCATGCGCGCGCGCCAGGGCGCGGTGGTGCCGTGCTCGCGCAGGCTGCCGTAATAGTCCTGCAGCGCATGGGACACGGCGCGCGCCGTGCCGCCCGGGAAAATCACGATGCGAAAGCCGCGCCCGGCCAGGGCCTGGGCGCTCTCGATGGGCGTCTGGCCGCCTTCGACCATATTGGCCAGCAGTGGGACCCGCGCGGCGAAGCGGGCGCAGGCGGCGTCGAGCTGCCGCGGCGAGCGCAGCGCCTCGATGAACAGGGCGTCCACGCCGCATTCCAGGTAGCGTTCGGCCCGCTCGAACGCGGCCTCGATACCCTCGACCGCGACCGCGTCGGTGCGGGCCAGGATCAGCGTGTCGTCGCTGGCGCGGGCATCCAGGGCGGCGCGCAGCTTGCCGCACATCTCGTCGGCCGGGACCAGCGACTTGCCCGCCAGGTGCCCGCAGCGCTTGGGAAAGTCCTGGTCCTCCAGCTGGATCATCGCGGCGCCGGCGCGCTCGAAGCCGCGCACGGTGCGCTGCACATTGAGGGCGTTGCCGAAGCCGGTGTCGGCGTCGACGATCACCGGGCGGCGCACGCGCTCGGTGATGCGCGCCAGCACGTCCTCGACTTCGCTGTAGGTGGTCAGGCCCACGTCGGAGCGGCCCAGGCGAGTGTAGGCGATGGAGGCGCCCGACAGGTAGAGGGCGTCGAAGCCGGCCTGTTCGGCGATCAGCGCCGACAGCGCATCGTAGACGCCGGGGGCCAGCAGGGTCTGGCCGGCGGCCAGCTTGTGTTTCAGGGATGCAGGGGTCATCAGGCTTTCATCGGGTAACGCGGCAGCGAGCCATCGGCCAGCCGCCGCTTCAATTGCATGAGCAGGCCGCCCGCCTGCACCATGTCGAGCAGGAAGGCGGGCACGGGCTCGCAGGGCAGGGGCGTGCCGTCGGCGCGCAGCACGCGCTGGCTGGGCAGGTCGATGCGGATCCGCTCGCCTTCGGCGATCTCGCCGGCGCGTTCGCAGGTCAGCAGCAGCAGGCCCACGTTGAAGGCGTTGCGGAAGTACAGGCCGCTGTAGCTGGGCGCGATGACCGCGCGCAGGCCCAGCTGGACCAGGGCGGCGGCGGCCTGTTCGCGCGACGAGCCGATGCCGAAGTTGCGTCCGGCCACCAGCACGTCGCCCGGCCGCACGCCGCCGGCGAAGTCGGGGCGTACGCCTTCGAGGCAATGGCGGGCGATATCGGCGATGCCGAGTTTCATATAGGCGCCCGGGGCGAGCTGGTCGGTATCGACATCGTCGCCCACGCGCCAGGCTTGGTGCGTTTCGCTCATGACAGGACCTCGCGCGGGTCGGTGATGCGGCCGGCCAGGGCCGAGGCCGCCACGGTGCAGGGGGACGCCAGGTAGACCCGGGCGCTGGCCGCGCCCATGCGGCCCTTGAAGTTGCGGGCCGTGGTGGAAATGACGTTGGCGCCGTCCGGGATCGAGCCGCCGTAGCCGGAACAGGCGCCGCAGGTGGTGGGCAGCACCGTCGCGCCGGCCTCGACCAGCGCCGGCAGCACGCCTTCGTCCCGCGCGCGCGCCTGGTCGCGCTGGCTGGCCGGGGCCACCAGCAGGCTGACGCCCGGCGCCACGCGGCGGCCGCGCAGCACCTGCGCGGCCGCCCGCAGATCGTCCAGCTTGGCGCCGGTACAGGCGCCGATATAGGCCACCTGCACGGCGGTGTCGGCGTATGCCTGCACCGGCGCGGCGTTGGCCGGGCTGTGCGGCGCCGCCACGTAGGGCGGCAGGCTGTCGGCGTCGAACTCGTGCCATTGGGCGGGCGCGTCCGGGTCGGACTGCCAGCGCGCGGTATCGGGCTCGGGCGCGCCGGCCTGGCGCAGGTACCGCGCCGTGGTCTGGTCGGGCGCGATCAGGCCGGCCTGCGCGCCCAGCTCGGCCGACATGTTCGACAGCGTCATGCGTTCCTGCATGGACAGGGCGCGCACCGCCTCGCCGCAGAACTCCACGGCCTGGTAGCGTCCGCCGTTCATGCCGTGCAGGCCTATCATATGCAGCATCATGTCCTTGGCCATGACGCCAGGGCGCAGCCGGCCGCGCCAGTGCATCATCAGCGTGTCGGGCACGCGCATCCAGATTTCGCCGCTGGTGACCACGCCCAGCATTTCGGTGCTGCCCACGCCGAACATATAGGCGCCGAAGGCGCCGCCGGTGGGCGAATGGGAGTCGCCGCCCACGCAGAACATGCCGGGGCGCACATGGCCATGTTCCGGCACCACCACGTGGCAGATGCCCATCGAGTCGTATACATGCGGCAGCGCCTGCTCGCGCGCCCAATCGCGCGCGATGCGTACGATGCGGCGCGATTCGTCATCGGACTCGGGCACGTAATGGTCCATGACCAGCACGATGCGCGAGCGGTCCCACAGGCCGGTGCCCAGCTCTTCGAGCATGGGCTGGAGGCGGCGCGGGCCGCTGGAGTCGTGGAACATGGCCAGGTCGACCTTGCAGGTCACGATCTCGCCGACGCGCACGGCGTCGCGGCCGGCGGCGGCGGCCAGCAGTTTCTGGGCTAGCGTCTGGGCAGGCATGATGGTGTATGGGAGGTTTCGGTCAGGCGCGCCGCGGCGCGCCGGCGGGCAGCCAGGTGGGCTGGCCCGGCGTATCGTGGGCCTGCATATCCAGCCGGTATTCGTAGCGGTCGGGCCGGTACAGCGCATGCAGCCATTCCACCGGCCGGCCGGCGTCGTCGCGCACCAGGCGCTGCAGGCTGAGCAGGGCCGAGCCGACCGGCACGTCCAGCGCGCCGGCCGTGCCGGGTTCGGCCAGCACCGCCGAGATCGATTGCTGGGCGCGCGCCACGCGCACGCCCAGGTCGCGGAAGATCGCCAGCAGGGGCTTGGCGACGAGGTCCTCGCGGCGGATGCGCTGGCCGATCTCGCCCGGCACGTACGTGACCAGGTACGAAAACGGCAAGCCCTGGTGGCTGCGTACCCGCACCGCCCGTTGCACCGGCGCGCCGGCCGGCAGTTCGAGCTGCGCCGCCGCCTGCGGGGTGGCCGGCACGGTGTCGAGTTCGAGCAGGCTCACCTGGGTATGCATGCCCATGCGGGCCAGGTGCGCCATCAGGGCGTCGATGTCGGCGCTGTGCTGCGGCGCCGACAGGACCGCGCCCTCGGCGGCGAACGTGCCCCGCCCCTGGCGGCGCTCGATCAGGCCCTCGGACTCTAGCGCTTCGAGCGAGCGCCGTATCGTCAGGCGCGAGACGCCGTATTCGGCCGCCAGCGCGTTCTCGCCGGGCATCGCCGCGTTCAGGGCGAAGCCGCCCGATTGCAGGCGCTGCTTCAGCAGCAGATAGACCTTGTGATACAGAGGCAAGGGGCTGTCGGGCACGGGGGCTCCAGTCGGTTGGGTTCAGTCCACCGTGGCGCCGGTGAACTTGACGAGTTCGGCGTAGCGTTCGATGTCCTTGCGCACGAATTCGTCCAGTTCCTGCGGACTGCTGCTGACCGCGGTGGCCGCCTCCCCTTCGAGCAGCTTGCGGAACTCGGGCGTGTCGACCGCCTTGCGGGCGGCGGCGTTCAGCGCCGCGACCGTCTCGGGCGGCAGGCCGGCCGGGCCGAACAGGGCGAACCATGCGTTGGATTCGAAACCCTTGATGGTATCGCCGATGGGCGGCACGCCGGGGAATTGCGGCAGCGGCTGCGGGCTGGTGACGCCCAGCGCCTTGAGCGCGCCGCTCTTGATGTGCGGCAGGGCGTTGAGCGAGCTGGCGACCATCATGTCGACCTGGCCGCCGAGCAGGTCGGTGATGGCCGGCGACGTGCCCTTGTACGGCACGTTGAGGATGTCCAGTCCCGCCATCATCTTCATGCGCTCGCCGGCCATGTGCAGCGAGGAGCCGATGGCGCCCAGCGCCATGGTGTACTTGCCCGGGCTGGCCTTCACCAGGGACACGAACTCGGGCATGGTCTGGGCCGGGAAGTCCTTGCGCGTGACCAGCACGCTGGGCACGTTGGCCAGCATGCTGATGGGCGTGAAGTCGCGCACCGGATCGAACGGCAGGTTGCGGTACAGGCTGGCGTTGATCGAGAAACTGGTGAAGGTGACCAGCAGGGTGCTGCCGTCGGCCTTGCCCTTGGCGACATAGTCGGCCGCGATGTTGCCGCCCGCGCCGGGCTTGTTCTCGACCAGCACCGTGCGCTTGAGATCCTGCGCCATGTGCTGGGCGATGCTGCGCGCCACGGTGTCGGTGGTGCCTCCGGGCGGGGCGCCCACGACCAGCTTGATGGCGTTGTTCTGCGCCGAGGCCGGCGCCAGCGGCAGGGCCAGCGCGCCAAACAGTGCGCAGCCGGCGGCCAGGCGTTGCAATCCCTGCATGTTCGTCTCCTGATCTGTTGTATTGATGATAGTACAAGTGTACCTAAGTTTTGATACGGCTCGCAAGCGGCGGTGAGAGCAGTCCGAAGCGGGGGTCGGAGCAATGGTCGTATGATGCGGGTCTGACGAGTCTTATATAAAAGTCGGGGCCCGGCCCCATGCGCATACGGAAGGAGCATTGCATGTCAGAACTGGTCAAGGTGGAAATCGCCGACGGCATCCAGATCATCACGGTCAACCGTCCCGAAGCCAGGAACGCCATCAATTTCGAAACGGCGCAGGCCATGGCGGCCGCGCTGGACCAACTCGATGAACGCGACGACGTGCGTATCGGCATCCTGACCGGCGCGGGCGGCACGTTCTCGGCCGGCATGGACTTGAAGGCGTTCGCCCAGACCGGACAGCGCCCGTCCCTTCCCGGGCGCGGCTTTGCCGGCCTGACCGAGCGCCCGCCGAAAAAGCCGCTGATCGCGGCGGTCGAGGGGTATGCGCTGGCCGGCGGCTGCGAAATGGCCCTGAGCTGCGACCTGCTGGTGGCCGCCGACAATGCCCGGTTCGGCCTGCCCGAAGTCAAGCGCGGCCTGGTGCCGGGCGCCGGCGGCATGCTGCGCCTGCCGCGCCGGCTGCCGTACCACGTCGCCATGGAAATCATCCTGACCGGCGATTTCCTGGATGCCTCGCGCGCGCACGCGCTGGGCCTGGTCAACCGCCTGACGGCGGCCGGCGGCGCGCTGGAAGGCGCGCTGGCGCTGGCCCGCGTCATCGTCGAGAACGGCCCGCTGGCGGTGCAGGTCGCCAAGAGCATCGTCGCGCAATCGGGCGACTGGGACCAGGAAACCATGTTCGACCGCCAGCGTCCCCAGGTCACCGAAATCTTCGCCTCGGCCGACGCCAAGGAAGGCGCCACCGCCTTCGCCGAGAAGCGCAAGCCTGTCTGGCAAGGCAAATAAAACAGGCTGCATGGCGCGGCGGGTCCGACCGCCGCGCGCCCATTTTCATCCATCCTCGCATACCGTCATGACCGTCCTCATCAAAGAAGAAGACTTCATCCAATCCATCGCCGATGGCATCCAGTTCATCAGCTACTACCACCCGGTGGACTATATCCGTCACCTGGCGCGCGCCTACGAGCGGGAAGAAAGCCCGGCCGCGCGCGACGCGATGGCGCAGATCCTGACCAACTCGCGCATGTGCGCCGAAGGCAAGCGCCCGCTGTGCCAGGACACCGGCATCGTCAACGTGTTCCTCAAGGTCGGCATGAACGTGCGCTTCGAGACGCAACGCACGCTGCAGGAACTCTGTGACGAAGGCGTGCGCCGCGGCTACCTCAACCCCGACAACCCCTTGCGCGCCTCGGTGCTGGACGACCCGCTGTTCGCGCGCAAGAACACCCGCGACAACACGCCCTGTATCCTGCACGTCGAACTGGTGCCGGGCGACACCGTCGACGTGCAAGTGGCCTCCAAGGGCGGCGGCTCGGAAAACAAGTCCAAGTTCGTCATGCTCAACCCCAGCGATTCGCTGGTCGACTGGGTGCTCAAGACCGTGCCGACCATGGGCGCCGGCTGGTGCCCGCCGGGCATGCTCGGCATCGGCGTGGGCGGCACGGCCGAGAAGGCCATGCTGATGGCCAAGCAGTCGCTGATGGAAGACATCGACATGTACGAGCTGCTGGCGCGCGGCCCGCAGAACAAGCTGGAAGAGCTGCGCATCGAGCTGTACGAGAAGGTCAACGCCCTGGGCATCGGCGCCCAGGGCCTGGGCGGCCTGACGACCGTGCTGGACGTCAAGATCAACACCTTCCCCACGCACGCCGCGTCCAAGCCGGTGGCGATGATCCCGAACTGCGCCGCCACGCGCCACGCGCATTTCGTGCTGGACGGCTCCGGCCCGGCCCGCCTCGATCCGCCGTCGCTGTCCGAATGGCCGGAAGTGCACTGGGCGCCCGATTACAACAAGTCCCGGCAGGTCGACCTCAATACCCTGACCAAGGAAGAAGTGGCCAGCTGGAAGCCGGGCCAGACCCTGCTGCTGTCGGGCAAGATGCTGACCGGCCGCGACGCGGCGCACAAGCGCATCCAGGACATGCTGTCCAAGGGCGAGAGCCTGCCGGTGGACTTCACCAACCGCGTCATCTACTACGTCGGCCCGGTCGATCCGGTGCGCGACGAAGTCGTCGGCCCGGCCGGTCCCACCACGGCGACCCGCATGGACAAGTTCACCGACATGATGCTGGCCCAGACCGGCCTGATCTCCATGATCGGCAAGTCCGAGCGCGGCCCGGTCGCCATCGAGTCGATCCGCAAGCACGGCTCGGCCTACTTGATGGCCGTGGGCGGCGCGGCCTATCTGGTGTCCAAGGCCATCCGCAACGCCAAGGTCCTGGCTTTCGAAGACCTGGGCATGGAAGCCATCTACGAGTTCGATGTCAAGGACATGCCCGTGACCGTCGCGGTGGACTCGCAGGGCACTTCGGTGCACACCACCGGCCCGAAGGAATGGCAGGCCCGCATCGGCAAGATTCCGGTCGCGGTGGCCTGATTCCTGCCCCGACGGGGGCGGGTCGTGTGCCTGTCCCAGCGGGGACAGGCACACCCTGTCGCAGATATCAGTCCCTATGTCGGGACAGGCACCCCAGGGATTTGTGGGTGCCCTTCCCCCGTGCGGGGACGGGCACCCATGTAGGTGTATTCGTTTTTCGAAGGCGGCCTACCGGAAAAACGAATTGCGCGGGGGCGGTGGGGCGGGCATGCTGGCGGATTCGATGCAACGAGGATCGCCGAGATGACCGCTACTTCCCTCACCGCCTGGATAGGCAGCTCCGAACGCGTGCAGGATTCCCTGGATCCGGTAGCCGTGGGCCGCGTGGCCGCGACGCTGGGAGAGCCGGCGCCTGGCGCCGGGCAGCCGCTGCCGCCGCTGTGGCAGTGGGCGTTTTTCATCAGTACGGTGGGTCTGGACGGCCTGGGCCGCGACGGGCATCCGGCGCGCGGCGGCTTCCTGCCGCCGGCCGATGACCGCAACCGCATGTGGGCCGGCGGCCGGGTCGAGTTCCGCCAGCCGCTGCGCGTGGGCGTGCCGGCCGAGCGTCTGTCCACGGTCGCCGGTATCCAGGAGAAGACCGGCCGCACCGGCGCGCTGCTGTTCGTCACCGTGCGCCACGAATACCGCCAGGAGGGCGAGCTGGCGATCCTGGAAGAGCAGGACATCGTCTACCGCCAGCCCAGTCCGCCCAAGCTGGCCGGCACCGAGCCCGCGCCGGCGGCGCAGTGGCGCGAAACCGTGACGCCCTCGGAAGTGCTGCTGTTCCGCTACTCCGCCGTCACCTTCAATGGCCACCGCATCCACTACGACCACCCCTATGTCACCGGCGTCGAGGGCTATCCCGGGCTGGTGGTGCACGGGCCGATGATCGCGACCATGATGGTCGCGGCGTTCCGCCGCGCCCACCCCGGGGCGCGCCTGGATCATCTGGCCTATCGCGGCCTGCGGCCGCTGATCGCGCCGCGCCCGTTCGAGGTGGCCGGCGCCGTGGCCGAGCCGGGCCTGGCGCGCCTGTGGGCGCAGCAGGACGACACGCTGGCCCACCAGGGCGAGCTGAGGTTCACGGCATGAGCGCCGCGCCCGCCATCCGCCCGCTCGACGGCATCACCGTCGTCAGCCTGGAGCACGCAATCGCCGCGCCGTTCTGCACCCGCCAACTGGCCGACATGGGCGCGCGCGTCATCAAGATCGAGCGGCCCGGCAGCGGCGACTTCGCGCGCGGCTACGACGAGCGCGTGCGCGGCCTGTCGTCGCATTTCGTGTGGACCAACCGTTCCAAGGAAAGCCTGACCCTCGACCTCAAGCGGCCCGGCGCCGACGAGGTGCTGGAGCGCCTGCTGGCTTCGGCCGACGTACTGGTGCAGAACCTCGCGCCGGGCGCGGCCGCCCGGTTGGGGCTGTCGTTCGAGCAGCTGCATGCGCGTTTCAGCCGTCTTATCGTCTGCGACATCTCCGGCTACGGGCAAGGCGGGCCATACCAGGACAAGAAGGCGTACGACCTGCTGATCCAGAGCGAGAGCGGCTTCGTGTCGGTGACCGGCACGCCGGACGAGCCGGTCAAGGCCGGCTGCTCCATCTCCGATATCGCCGCCGGCATGTACGCCTATTCGGGCATTCTCAATGCCTTGCTGCTGCGCGGCAAGACCGGCCTCGGCAGCCGCATCGACGTCTCCATGCTGGAGAGCACGGTCGAGTGGATGGGCTATCCGATGTATTACGCCTTCGACGACGCGGCGCCGCCGCCGCGCGCCGGCGCCGCGCACGCCACCATTTACCCCTATGGCCCGTTTCCGGTGGGCGACGGCGCCACCATCATGCTTGGCCTGCAGAACGAGCGCGAATGGCGCGCGTTCTGCGAGCGCGTGCTGCGCCAGCCCGAGTTGGCCGACGACGAGCGCTACGCCAGCAACTCCCGCCGCGCGGCCAATCGCGACGCACTGCGCGCCCTGATCGTGGCGGCTTTCGCGCGCCTGGACATCGGCGAGGTGACGGCGCGGCTGGAGCAGGCCCAGATCGCCAATGCGCGCGTCAACCAGATGCGCGACGTCTGGAAGCACCCCCAATTGCAGGCGCGCCAGCGCTGGCGCGAGGTGGACAGCCCGGCCGGCATGCTGCCGGCGCTGTTGCCGCCGGCCACCAGCAACGCGTTCGCCGCGCGCATGGACGCCGTGCCGGCGGTGGGCGAAAACACCGCCGCGGTGCTAGCATCGTTGGGATACGCGCCCGATGAGGTGGCGCGCCTGCGTGCAGCCGAGGTGGTGTGATGCAAACTGTCGTGCGTACTGCGTTGTTCGTGCCGGCCAGCCGGCCCGAACGTATTCCCAAGGCGCTGGCCAGCGGCGCCGATGCGGTGATCGTCGATCTCGAGGATGCGGTCGAGCACCTGGCCAAGGACAGCGCGCGCGAAGCGCTGTGCGACTTCCTGGGTACGCATCCCGACGCGCGCCTGTGGGTGCGCATCAACGATGCTTCCACGGCCTGGCACGATGACGACCTGAAGGCCTGCCTCGGGCGGCCCGGCGTGCGGGGCATCCTGCTGCCCAAGGCCGAGAGCCTGATGCAGGTGCGGCATGCGGCGCAAGGCGGCATTCCCATCGTGCCCATCATCGAGACGGCGCGCGGCGTGCTCAACGCGGCCGAAGTGGCGGGCACGCCCGGCGTGGCGCGGCTGGCGTTCGGCAGCCTGGACTACGCGCTGGACCTCGGCCTGACGCCCGACACCGAGGCGGCCGGCGTGGTGCTGGACCAGGCCCGCGTGCAGGTGCTGCTGCACAGCCGCGCGGCCGGTCTGGCGCAACCGCTCGACGGCGTGCATCCGGGCGTCCAGGACACGGCCGGCCTGCGGGCGGCCGCCACGCGGGCGCGCGACATGGGCTTTGCCGGCATGCTGTGCATCCATCCGACCCAGGTCCCGATCGTGCACGAGGCGTTGCTGCCGCCCCTGGCCGAGCTCGACTGGGCGCGCCGCGTGGTGGCGGCGCACCGCGACAGCGGCGCGGGCACCTTCATGCTCGACGGCAGGATGGTGGACGCGCCGGTGATCGCCCGGGCGCGCCAGTTGCTGGCGCGAGCCGGCGAGCCGGCCGGCCCGGACGCCTGAGCCATGGCCGCGCCGGGCCCCGCGCCGGCGGCGTTGTTCGTCGGCCACGCCTATATCGACGTGACCTTGCTGGCCGATGGATGGCCCAGCGGCGACGAAAAGCGCGTGGCGCGCGATTACGCGGTGTCGTTCGGCGGCAATGCCGTCACCGCGGCGTTCGCCTGCGCGCGGCTGGGCCTGGCCCCCGACCTGATCTGTCCGCAGGCGCCCGACTGGCTGGGCCACATGTTCGCCGACATGGCGGCCAGCCATGGCGTGCGCGTCCATCCCCGGCCGGTGCGGCGTTCGTCGCTGTCGTTCATCATGCCGCGCGACGGCAAGCGCGCCATCCTGCGGGCGCGCGATACCGATTACCTGCAATCGTTCCCGCTGCTCGAAGTGGGCGGATACCGTGTCCTGCACCTGGATGGGCACCAGCCGGACGCCGCGTTGCACTACGCGCGCGCCTGCCGCGCCGCCGGCGTGCTGACCTCGCTGGATGGCGGCGGCCTGCGCAGCAACACCGCCGAACTCATGCGGCATATCGACGTGGCGGTATGCGCCGAGCGCCTGTGCGAACAGATGGGCCTGAGCGCCGAGGCATTGCTCGACTGGCTGCGCGATCGCGGCTGCCGCGTCGGCGCGGTCACCCAGGGCGAGCGCGGCATGCTGTGGTACGACGAGGCGGGCGCGGTGTCGCGCCTGCCGGCGCTGGACATTCCCGCCAGCGCGGTGGTGGACACCTCGGGCGCGGGCGACGTGTTTCACGGCGCCTATGTGTGGTCGTATGCGGCGCGGCCGCGGCTGCCATGGCGCGAGCACTTCCGCTTCGCGCGCGCGGCCGCAGCCTACAAGATCCAGCACCTGGGCAACGAGGCCGGGCTGCCGGGCCAGGACGACGTCGCCGCCGTGATGGCGCGCTGGCCCGAGAAGCCGTAGCACGGCGCCGGACTACTCCAGCTTGATGCCCGCGTCTTCGACCACCTTCTGCCATTTGTCGATTTCCGCGTTCAAGGCCTGGCCGAATGCCTGCGGCTCGCTGCCCACGGCTTCGATGCCGTCCTGGGCCAGGCGCGCCTTCAGCTGCGGGTCGGCGAGCACCTTGCCGATGGCTGTGTACAGCGTCTGGATGACGGGTTCCGGCGTGCCGCGCGGGGCCAGCACGGCATGCCAGGCCGAGGCTTCGTAGCCGGGCACCCCGGCTTCCTGCACCGTGGGCACGTCGGGAATCAGCGGCGAGCGCCGCGCACCCGTGACGGCCAGCGCCTTGATGTTGCCTGCCTGTGCCTGCTTGGAGGCCGACGCGGCGTCGCCGAACGTCATGTCGACCACGCCGCCGACCACGTCCAGCAGCGCCGGGCCGGCGCCCTTGTACGGCACCGGGATGACGACGATGCCGGCCTGGCGCATGAAGAGCTCGACCGCCAGGTGCGCGGAACTGCCCTGGCCGGCGGTCGACAGCGTGAGCGTGCCGGGTTCGCGCTTGGCCAGTTCGATCAGTTCGCGCAGGTTGTTCGGCGCCAGGCCGTTCTTGACCGCCACGACATAGGGGTAGCTGGTCAGCTGCGTGACCGGCGCGAAGTCCTTGCGCGCGTCGTACGGCAGCTTGCTGTACACCGAGGGGTTGATGGCATTGGGGCCGCTCTGGCCCAGCAGCAGGGTATAGCCGTCGGCTTCGGCCTTGGCGACCGCGTCGGTGCCGATGATGCCGCCGGCGCCGCCGCGGTTGTCGATGATGAAGGGCTGGCCGAGCTGCTCGCTGACGCCCTTGAACACCAGGCGGGCGACGATGTCGGCGCCGCCGCCGGCGGCAAAGGGCACGATGACGCGCACGGGGCGCTCGGGGTAGGCCGCCCGGGCGGCGGCGGCAGGCAGCAGGGCCAGGCACAGCGCCAGCACGGGCGCGCGCCGCAGGGCTTTCAGGAATGAGCTGGACATGAGGGGTCTCCGTTGTCTTGGTATGGGAATGGGGTCAGGCGCCGTGGCTTTGCGGGGGCATGCCGCCGGCGTAGGTGCGATAGCTGATGCCGCCGGCCCAGCCGGCGTCCACCGGCAGCAGCACGCCGGTGATCAGGCGGGCCTGCGGCGAGCACAGGAAGGCGACGGCGTCGGCGATGTCCTCGGGCGTGGGCAGCGCGTCCAGCGCGTGCACCGACATCATCGAGGCAAGGTCGCGCTGGCCGGCGTCGATACGGGCCTGCAGCGCCGGCGTCATGACGTAGGTCGGCGCGACGCTGTTGACCCGCACGCCATGGCGGCCCAGCTCCTGGGCCAGCAATTCGGTCAGGCGCGCCAGCGCGGCCTTGCCCGGGTTGTAGGCGGGCAGGGGCAGGGCGTTGCGGCTGTTGATGGAGCCGAGCGTGACGATGTGGCCCGCGCCGCGCGCGCGCAGGATGCGCCCGAAGCTGCGGCAGGCATGCACCGTGCCGTGGTAGTTGACTCGCCACATGCGGTCATGCTCGGCGAGGTCCATGTCCAGCACCGATTCGGTATTGGGAATGAGCGCGGCGGACGTGACCAGCAGCGCGGCCTGGCCCAGTTCGGCCGAGACCGCGTCGGCGCAGGCCTGCACGGCCGCGGCGTCGGCCACGTCGCAGGCATAGAAGCGCGCCGGCACGCCCAGGGCGCCGAGCTCGGCGGCCAGGGCCTGGCCCGCTTCGCGCGCCACGTCCAGGATGGCGACCGCCATCCCCTGGGCCGCGAAGCGGCGGGCGCAGGCGGCGCCGATGCCGCTGGCGCCGCCCGTGATGACGGCTACGCCGGCCGTGCTCATGCCGCGCCGGCGGCCTTGCCGCGCACCTGTACGCCCGCGTTGTCTTCGACGTAGCGGATGATTTCGGTCAGGTCGGCCTCATTGCCGAACTTGTCGCGCGCGTCGTTGAGCAGGCGCCGGGCGGCGTCGCCGACCCGCAGCGGCACGCCCAGCTGCTCGCTTTCCTCCAGGCACAGGCGCACGTCCTTGGCGGACAGGCCGATGGCGAAGCCGAAGTCGAAACTGCGGGTAAGCACGAAGCGGGGAATCTTGTCTTCCGAGGCGTTGGTGCGGCCCGAGCCCGAGTTGATGACCTGGAGCATGATGTCCGGATCCAGCCCGGCCTTCACGCCCATCACCATCAGCTCCGAGGTGATGCTCAGCGCCGTGACCGAAATCAGGTTGTTGATGACCTTCATGGTCTGCGCCATGCCGGCGCGCTCGCCGACGTAGACCGGCTTGCCGATCACGCCGAACATGTCGTGCAAGGCGTCGTAGCGGTCGCGCGGACCGGAAACCATCAGCGCCAGCGTGCCGCGCTTGGCGCCCGTGACGCCGCCGCTGACCGGGCAGTCGATGCTGGCGATGTCCTGCGCCGCCAGGCCGTCGGCCAGGGTGCGCGCGGCCTGCGAGCCGCTGGTGGACAGGTCGATGACCGTGCGCACCGCGCTGCCGCGCGCCAGGCCGTTCTCGCCCAGCGCCACTGCGAGCACGATGTCCGGGGTGGGCAGGGATACCAGCACGGTCTCGGCGCGGTCGGCCACCGCCTTGGGCGAGTCGGCGATATGGGCGCCCTTGGCGGCCAGCGCCTGCAGCGCGGGGGCCTGCGTGTCGTAGACCGTCAGGGTGTAGCCGGCTTCGAGCAGGCGTTCGGCGATGGGGGTGCCCATGCGGCCGATACCTACGAAACCAAGATGCTTTTCCGTCGTCATGATGTGTCTCGCTGTGGTGTGAATGTAGAGTGGGAAGTGAAAGAGGGCGTCTAGGCCGCGGTCCAGCCGCCGTCGATGGGCAGGGTGGCGCCTGTGATGTCGCGTCCGGCGTCGCTGCACAGGAAGGCGACCAGCGCCGCCACGTTTTCCATGGCGACGAAGCGACCGGTGGGTTGGCGCGCCGCCAGGTATTCGCGTTCGGCCTGTTCCTGCGCGACGCCGTCGCGCCGCGCGATGTCGGCGATGCGACCGACGATGGCCGGGGTGGGCGCGGTGCCCGGCGAGACCGCGTTGCACGTGACGCCGCTGGCGGCGGTCTCCACGGCCAGCGCCCGCGTCAGGCCCAGCAGGGCGGTCTTGGTGGTGACATAGCCGACCCGGTTGGCCGCGGCCGCGGCGCCATAGACCGACGAAAGATTGATGATGCGGCCCCAGCCCTGCGCCAGCATGCCCGGCAGCGCCAGGCGGGCGAGGTGGAAGGCCGCCGACAGGTTGACGGCCAGCGACTCGTCCCAGTGGGCGCGCGGCAGTTCATGGGCCGGTTCGAAATGGCGCACCACGGCGTTGTTGACCAGGATGTCCAGGCGCGGCAGTTCGGTCAGCGCCTGGGCGGCCATGGCCTCGATCTGGTCCACGTCGCGCAGGTCGGCCTGCAGCAGCAGCACGCGCACGCCGTGATCGCGCGCCAGGGCGGCTTGTGCCTGGCGGGCGGCGTCGCCGGCCTGCAGGCAATGCATCACGATGCTGGCGCCCGACCGGGCCAGCGTATCGGCGATGGCCAGTCCCAGCCCGGCCTCGGCGCCGGTGATCAGGGCGCAGCGTCCGTGCAGCGGGCGGGCCGGGTTCATGCCGCCTCCGGCACGAGGTCGTCGGGTGTGGGGGCGACGTCCAGCCGCACCACCTTGCCTTGCAGCTCGGGCGAGGGGGCGGGATAGCGCTGCATCACCTGCGGATCGTGGCCCGGCACGATATGGGCCTCGGAGTCAGCCAGCCGCCTGACGGTGCGGTAGCCCTCCAGCATGTCGCCCACGTGGTAGACCGCGGGGAAGGGCGCGTCGTGACCGATATTGCCGTACAGATGGCTGGCATCGGAAGCCAGCACGACCCAGCCGCGCTGCGTCCAGACACGCACGATCTGCAGGCCGCCGGTGTGGCCGCCGACCAGGTGCAGCGAAAGGCCGGGCGCCAGGTCGGTCTGGCCGTTGTGAAAATTGACTCGGCCGGCATAGACCTTGCGCACGAACCCGACCACGTCCTCGACGTCGTACGGATGGCGCAACGGCCCATGGCACATGCAGCGCCCTGTGGCGTAGGCCGGCTCGGCGTCCTGCACGTGGAAGGTGGCGGCGGGGAAGTCGCCCAGCGTGCCCGCGTGGTCGTAGTGCAGATGGGTGAGGATCACGTCGCGCACCTGCGCCGCGTCGATGCCGATGAGGGCGAGACCCTGCGCCGGGCGCATCAGCAGCTCGCGGCCGCGCTGGCGCGCCGCGTCTTCGGCGAAGCCGGTGTCCACCACATAGACCTCGTCGCCGCGGCGCAGGGCCCAGACGTAGTAATCGAGATCGGATTCGGCATCGTGGAAATCCACCTTGCCCAGATAGTTGTCGGCCGCGATCCGGCCGCTATGGCGCGCGTAGCGGATGGCGTACACGTCAAAAGGCGCACAGTTCAAGGTGTCTCCTCCAGGCTGGATGACGTTCGGGATCTTATAAATACAATAGGATTGTATTATAGTAGTACGATGTGCGGTAGCAAGTGGATGTTCCAACGCGCCGCTTTTCACTCAATGGAGACACACCATGGCATTACGGCCTGAGTTTCAAACCGAGCAGTTCCAGAAAGGCCTGGCAGTTCGCCGCGCGGTGGTCGGCGACGCGTATGTGGACAAATCGCTCAATAGTGCCGATGACCTCACGGCTTCCCTGCAGAAGCTGGTCACCGAGTATTGCTGGGGCGAAGTCTGGACGCGTCCCGGCCTGGAGCGCAAGACCCGCAGCTTCCTGAACCTGGCCATGCTGATCGCTTTGAACCGGCCCAACGAGCTGCGCCTGCACCTGCGCGGCGCGATCAACAACGGCGTGACCAAGGAGGAAATCGTCGAGGTCGTGCTGCAGGCGGCCATCTACTGTGGCGTGCCCGCCGCGCTGGACGCCATGAAGGCGGTGCGCGAAGTGGTGGATACGATGGAAAAGGAAGGGGCCTTCGCCTGACGCGTCGGGGAAGACGGGCCAGCGCCTGGACGCGCTGGCCGACAAGGAGACATCATGGAAAAACACAAGATCGCATTTCTCGGCCTGGGCGCGATGGGCCTGCCCATGGCCTGCAACCTGGTCAAGGGCGGCCACGCCGTCACCGGCTATGACCTGAATCCGCAAGCGCTGGACGCCCTGGCGCAGGCCGGCGGCCAGCGCGCCGCCAGCGCGCGCGAGGCGGCGGCCGGCGCCGGCCTGGTCATCGCCATGCTGCCGACCGCGGCGCATATCCAGGCCGCGCTCGAAGGCGCGGACGGCGCCCTGCAGGGCATGGACCCGGGCGCGCTCTTCATCAACATGTCCACCATCCTGCCCCAGGAGACGGACCTGATCGCGCAGCGCCTGGCCGAGCGCGGCCTGCGCATGCTGGATTCGCCGGTAGGCCGCTCCGCCATGGAGGCGCAGCGCGGCACGCTGCTGATCCTCGCCAGCGGCAGCGCGCAGGACAAGGCGCGCGCCCGCGATGCGCTGCTGTGCATGGGCAACCAGGTCATCGATTGCGGCGAAGTGGGCGGCGGCTCGCGCGTGAAGGTGGTCAACAACTTCATGGGCATTTCGCTCAATGCCCTGACGGCCGAGGCGCTGACCCTGGCCGAGGCCAGCGGCCTGAGCGTCGAGCTGGCCCTGGAGGTCATGCGCGGCACCATCGCCGGTCTGGGGCACATGAACATCACCTATCCCAACAAGGTGCTGCGCGGCGATCTGTCGGCGGGCTTCCAGGTCGACCTGGCGCACAAGGACCTGGGCCTGGCGCTCGAGCTGGCGGCGCGCAGCCGGGCCTGCGTGCCGATGGGCAGCGCGGCATTCCAGTCCTATACGGCGGCGCGTGCGCAGGGCCGTGGCGGCCAGGATTACAGCGCGATCTACCCGGTCATGCGCAGCCTGTCGGGATTGCCCGAGGCGCTGCCCTACCAGGTGGATACGCCGGTCGAGGCCGATCCGTTCGGGGCGGCGGCGCGCTGAGCGCGCCGCGCGGGGCTTACTCGGCCGGCGCGGCAGCGTCGGCCAGCGAGTCCTGCAGTATGGCGATGGCCACGCTGGCGGCATTGCGCACGTGCAGGCTGCCCGCCTTGCGGGCGGCCTTGCCGTCGCGCGCCACCAGGGCCTGCAGCAGGTTCGACAGTTCGGCCACGCTGTGCTTGGCGCGGCCCGGCGCCTGCATCGAGGTGGAACGCAGCAGCATGACGCGCGAGTTGAGCAGGCGCAAGGTGGTGGTCAGCGCCTCGTTGCCGGCCCCGTCGAGCAGTTGCTGGTAGAACGCGTTCTTGGCGGCGATCTGCTCCAGCGGCGTGCCGCGCGTGAGGGCGCGCTTGAGCGCCTGGAAGGCTTCCTGCAGGGCGGCGAGCTGGGCGTCGCTGGCGTGTTCGGCGAACAGCTGGCAGGCCAGGCCTTCCAGTTCTTCGCGCACCTGGTAGATGCCGCGCGCCTGTTCGGGCAACAGTCGTTCGACCACGGGACCGCGGTGCGGAATGACGACGATCAGGCCTTCGGATTCGAGCTGGCGCAGCGCTTCGCGCACCAGGGTGCGGCTGACGCCGGTCATTTCGCAGAGTTCGCGTTCGGGCAGGCGTTCGCCGGGGCGGAACCGGCCCACCAGGATGGCGTTGCGGATGCTCTCGGTCACGCTGTGGCGCAGTACGGAAGCGACACGCTGGACCTTGAATTCACCTTCTGGCGCTGCGGGAGATGTCATGCGGTTCGGATTGCAAAATGGGAAAGGCATCCGGTGCGCGCAAGCGCACCGGACACCATTGGACGGCCTGCGATCAGTTCGAGGCGCTCTTGCCGAGCGTCGTGCGCACGCGATCGAGATAAGCCGGGCCATCGAACCCGACCTGCTTGGCGCGCTTGTTCCACGCCTCGTAGGAAGGACCGATATATTGCTGCTGCATTAGTTTAGCCCGTTCCTCCTCGGGGGCCACCCAGAAGGTCACGCCCTTTTTCATCATCTCCTGCTGGGCATTGCCGACGAAGGTGTCGTAATTGCCAAAGGCTTCCTGCTGCAGGGCGTCCATCGCGCCCTGGACCTGCTTCTGCACCTCGGGGGGCAGCTTCTGCCAGCTGTCGGGGTTGACCAGGATGGCCCAGCCGTTGATCGGGCCGAGGCTCCAGTTCTGCACGTTCTTGGCGATGCGCCAGAATTCGAGCGAGCCGCCCACGCAGGTCGAGATGAACAGGCCGTCGATCACGCCGCGCTCGAGCGCCGGAAAGATTTCCGTGGTGGGCATGGCGACCGGCTTGCCGCCCAGCGCGTTGACGACTTCGGCGGTCTGCGGGTTGTGCACGCGCAGCCGCTTGCCCTTGAAATCCTCGACCTTGTGGATGGGATCCTTGGAAAACAGCTGCTGGGTGCACCACGCGCCCTCGGCCAGGACGATGGCGTTCCACTTGTCCTTCCAGATCTTGCGGGTGTCCTCGCACCAGAAGGCGTCGCACACCTGCTTGTATTCCTGGATGTTGTTGATCAGGCCGGGCAGGTTGAAGATGCCCATGCGCGGCTCGTCGGCGGCCAGATAGGTGTGCAGGGCGGCGCTCATGTCCACGCGTCCTTCGCGCACGGCGGTGGCGATTTGCGCCGGCGGCACGAGCGAGTCGCTGACCGTGACCTTGACCTTGCCGTCCGTGGCCTTGGCCACCCGTTCGGGCACCGAGGCCGTAAGGATGGAGTAGCCGTCGCCGGGCGAGGTGATGACGGCCATGGTCAGGTCATAGGTCTGGGCGGCGGCGCCGCCGCTCCAGCTGGCCGTGCACAGGGCGGCCGCCGCCAGGGCGGCCTGGAATCCGCGTGGTAGCGGGAAATGTTGGGGCATGTTGCTCCTCCTGGGTTGGTGTTGCGGCGCGGTGCGCTGTTAAAATTTCAAGCATTCAATCATACAATATGCCTATAATACCGTCATAACATCATTCTGGGAGGAGCTTGCCGGCTCTCTCAGGGAAAACACCATCGCGCGGCCGCGCCGCGTGTGTCGAGGAGACAGCTATGAGCAGTATCGAGATGCCGGCGCCTGTCATGCCGATCGAGCCGGCGGAGCTGGCGGGCGCCTCCCCCTATCCCCTGGCGGCCGACCGCGACTTCAGCCTGATCCGCTGGATGGCGGGGATTTCGCGCGCCTCCGGCGCGCTGGCGACATTGGCGCTGCTGCTCATGGCCTTGTCCATGTGCTACGAGATCTTCTCGCGCTACCTCTTCAATTCGCCCACGGCATGGGCGACCGAGATTTCCGGCTATCTGCTCGTGGCGACGGTGTTCTTCGGCCTGGCGGCGGCGCAGGCGTCCAATTCGCATGTCCAGGTGGAACTCTGGATCGACCGCCTGTCCGCGCCCGTGCGCCTGCGGGTGGAACTGCTGTGCCAGTGGCTGGCGCTGCTGTTCTGCGTGGTGCTGGGCTGGCAGATGGCCAGCTTCAACGTGCGCGAGTACCTCAACGACACGCGCGATTGGGGCCTGCTGTCCACGCCGCAGTGGATGCCCGAGCTGGCGGTGTCGGTGGGCATGGTGGTTTTCTGCATGTCCATCCTGGTGGACCTCTATCGCCTGAGCCCGCCTGCCCAGGCCTGGCGGCGCTGGCTGACGCCGGCGCTGCTGGCCTTGCTGGCGGCCGCCCTGGTGGCCCTGGGCGCCAATACGGTGCCGATGGCGGGCGGCGGACGTTTCGACTGGGGCATGGCCCTGATCGTCGCGGTCCTGCTGGTCTGCGCATGGGCCTGGAGCGGCGCGCGCACGCTGGCGCACGTCGTGCTGGTCGTCGGCGGCTGCGCCGTGCTGTATGGCCTGGCGCGCGGGCAGTCGCTGGGCTGGATCGCCGTCCTGCTGGTGGCCAGCATGATGCTGCTGCTGTTTCTCGGCGTGCGCATCGGGGTCGCGCTGGGTCTGGTGGGCCTGTTCGGCGTGTATTTCCTGCTGTCGCGCCCGCAGTTGTCGCTGCTGGCCGAGCGGGCCTGGAGCAGCACCAACACCTTCACGCTGACGGCCGTGCCGATGTTCATCTTCATGGGCGGGCTGCTGTTGCGCAGCGGCATTACCGCGGGCATGTTCGACGCACTGGTGCGCTGGTTCGGTCGCGCGCCCGGCGGCCTGGCGCACGCGTCGGCGGGCGCCTCGGCGGTGTTCGCGGCGGTGTCGGGTTCGAGCCTGGCCACGGCCGCCACGCTGGGCAAGGTGGCCTGCCCGGACATGATCGAGCGCGGCTACAGCCCCCGCCTGACCTACGGCGTGGCGGCGGCCGGCGCGACGCTGGGCATTCTCATCCCGCCCAGCATTCCGATGATCATCTACGGCACCACCGTGGGCGCGTCGGTCACCCATCTCTTTCTGGCCGGCATGTTGCCGGGCCTGCTGCTGATGGCCTGCTTCATGCTGGGCGCGCTGGTGTGGGCGCTGGCCGTGCCGGGCTCGGCGCCGGTGGCGCGCGCCTACACGCTGCGCGAGAAGCTGAGCGCGTCGCGCGGCATGGTGCCTTTCGTGGCGATCATCGGCGCGGTGCTCGGCTCGATGTACACGGGCGTGGCCACGCCGACCGAGGCCGCCGCCATCGGCGCCATCAGCGCCTTCGTGCTGTGCCTGGTGCGCCGCCAGTTGAGCTGGCGGGCGTTGTTCGAGATCGCGCACGACTCCGCCAAGGTGACGGCGCTGTTGCTGCTGATCGTCGTGGGCGCGGGCATCTTCAGCTGGGTGTTCGATTACCTGCGGTTGCCGCGCGAGGTAGTCAACCTGATCCAGGGCGCGGACCTGTCGCCGGCGCTGATCGTCGCCGCCATGGTGCTGGCCTATCTGGTGCTGGGCATGTTCGTCGAGTCCATCGCGATGATGCTGATGACCCTGCCGGTGACGTATCCCATCGCCATGTCGCTGGGCCTGGACCCGATCTGGTTCGGCGTATTCCTGGTGCTGATGATCGAACTCGGGCTGATCACGCCGCCCGTGGGCATGGTTCTGTTCGTGTTGCGCAGCATGAACGAGAAGGCGCGTTTCACGGATATCATCCGCGGCGCCTTGCCCTTCGTGCTGATCATCCTGCTCTTCCTCTGCCTGATCTACATTTATCCGCAGATCGTGATGTGGCTTCCCCAACAAGTGAAATGACCATGAATCAAGCCGTTTCGCCGCTCGCCGGCACGCCCGCGGTCAGCGCCGAACTGGCGCGCTTCGCCGCCACCAGCCGCTGGGAGGATGTGCCGCAGGCCGTGCGCCACGAAGGCCGGCGCAGCCTGCTGAACTACTTCGCCGTGGCGCTGGCGGCGGCGCGCGATCCCGTGCTGGATACCGCCACGCGCACCTATGCTCGGTTCGCCTCGGACGCGCGGGCTTCGCTGGTCGGCCGGGCGCGGCGCCTGGACATGCTCAACGCCGCCGCGCTCAATGCCATGGCGGCGAATGTCTACGATTTCGACGACACGCATCACCCCACCATCATCCATCCCACGGCGCCGGTGGCGCCGGCCCTGTTCGCGCTGGCCGAAACCCGGCCGCTGAGCGGCGCGCAGCTGCTGCATGCGTTCGTGCTCGGCGTGGAGGCGACCTGCCGCATCGGCAACGCCATGTCGCCGGGGCACTATGCGCGCGGCTGGCATATCACTTCGACCTGCGGCGTGTTCGGCGCCGCGCTGGGCGCGGCGCGCTGCCTGGGGCTGCCGGGCGACGCCATGGTGGCGGCGCTGGGCTGCGCGGCGGTGCAGGCCGGCGGGCTGGTGGAGATGCTGGGCACCGCGGCCAAGAGTATCAGCGTGGGCAATGCGGCGCGTAACGGCCTGCTGTCGGCCCTGCTGGCGGCGGAGGGCTTGGACGGGCCGCCGCAACCGCTGGAGGGCCCGCGCGGCTATCTGCGCGTGGCCGCCGACGCGCCCGATATCGCTGCGGTCAGCGCCGGCCTGGGAGAACGCTGGGAGGTGCTGAACAACACGTACAAGCCCTATCCCTGCGGCGTGGTGCTCAACCCGGTGATCGACGCCTGCCTGGCGCTGGCGGCCGATCCCCGCATCGCCGGCGGCGGCTGGGCCGCCATCGAGCGCATCGAGCTGACCGGGCATCCGCTATTGAAACAGCGCACCGACCGGCCCGGCGTGGCCACCGGCCGGCAGTCGCAGGTCAGCGCCCAGCATGCCGTGGCCGTGGCCCTGGCGCGCGGCCGCGCCGGGTTGCCGGAGTTCTCGGACGAGGCGGTCGCCGACGCCGGGTTGCGGGCGCTGGGCGAGCGATTGGGTTTTCACGACGACGACAGCATGTCGGTCGACGCCGTGAAGGTGCGCATCGCGTTCCAGGACGGCACGCTGCTCGAGCGCGAGGTGCAGGCCGCGCGCGGCTCGCGGGCGCGGCCGCTGCAAGACGGCGAGATCGAGGAGAAACTGCGCGAACTGTGCCGCCACGGCGGCGCGCGCGTGGACGCGGGCCGGCTGATCGAGGCGGTCTGGACATTGGATGAGGCAGGCGACGCCGCCGCCGTCATGCGACTGGCGGCGGAACAGCCGGCCGCCTGAATGCACGTGCAACATAGGAGACATACGTGAAGAAGCAAATCTGGGGAACGCTGCTGGCCGCGGCGATGGCGGTGGGAAGTTGCGCGGCGCATGCCGGCTACCCCGACAAGGCGGTGCGCATCGTGGTGCCGTTTGCCGCGGGCGGCGGCGTCGATGCGCTGGCGCGCCCCTTCGCCAAGGAACTGGGAGATATCCTGGGCCAGAGCGTGGTGGTCGAGAACAAGCCCAGCAACACCGGGCAGATCGGCGCCACCGACGTCGCGCGCGCCGCGGCCGACGGCTATACGCTGCTGCTGAGTTCGGCCGCCTTCGCCACGACGCCGGCCTTCTACCCGCAGGTGCCGTACGACCCGGTCAAGGATTTCTCGCCGGTCATGATCATGGCGGCGGCGCCCCAGGTGCTGGTGGCCAGCAACAAGTTCAAGGCGGCGTCCCTGCCGGACGTGCTGGCGCAGGCCAGGCAGTCGGACCGCATCAATTTCGCCCTGAGCGCCAGCACCGGCATCCAGGCGCTGGCCACCGCCATGCTCGCCGGGCAGGGCGGGGTGACGTTCATGACGATTCCCTACAAGGGCGCGGGCGCGGCCTTCATGGACCTGATCAGCGGTGAAGTGGACCTGATGATCGACAACCCGGCCTCGTCCCTGGTCCACGTGCGCTCGGGCAAGCTGCGCGTGCTGGCGACCACGGGGTCCAAGCGCATGGCCATCCTGCCGGACGTGCCGACCGTGGCCGAAACCCTGCCGGGCTTCGAGGCCCGCAACTGGTTCGTGCTGGCCGCGCCGCAGGGCACGCCGCCGGCGGTGATCCAGACGCTGAACGAGGCGTCCGCGCGCGCGCTGAACACGCCGGCCATGCGCCAGATGCTCGAGCGCGACGGTATCGACCTGGTGGCCGACAGCCCCGAGCACGCGGCGGCCTTCCTGAAGGACGAGATGGCCAAGTGGGGCAAGGTGGTCAAGGACGGCAATCTGCAGCCCTGAACAGGGCCGGGCCGCTGCCTCAGCGCAGCGGCTCGATGGCCTGGCCGGCCAGCGCGGCCAGCAACGCCGCGCAGTCGCCCTGCGCCAGGCGCAGGCCCGGCGCCAGCTCGCATAGCGGCGCCAGCACGAAGGCGCGTTCATGCATGCGCGGATGCGGCACGCTCAGGCGGGGATGGTCGATGGCGTCGTCGCCGTACAGCAGCAGATCCAGGTCCAGGGTGCGTGGCGCATTGCGGTAGGGCCGTTCGCGCCCGTGGCGCTGCTCCAGCGCCTGCAACAGATCCAGCAGGGCCAGTGGCGCCAGCGTAGTGCTGAGCGCGGCGACCGCGTTGACGAAATCGGGGCCCTGGGCGTCGACAGGCGCCGTGCGGTACAGGCGCGAGGCCGTGCAGGCGAGTACGCCGGGCGCGGCGGCCAGTTCGTCCAGCACGCCGCGCAGTGTCGCGGCCGCATCGCCCAGGTTGGCTCCCAGGCCGACGTACGCCAGGACGGGAGCCGGGGCGCCGCTCATTGCGGTTCGCGCGGGCGGTTGGACGGACGGCGGCGCGGGCGGCGGCGCTTCTGCGCCGGCGCGTCGCCTGCCTCGCGCGGCAGGCGGGCGGTTTCCTCGATCATTTCGGCGCGCGTGGCATCGTCGCCATTGGCCAGGTCCATCCACCACTGGGCCAGCACGCTGTCGAATTCGCCGGCGGCGGCGCGCAGCTGCAGGAAGTCGCAGGCGGCGCGAAAGCGCGGCTGCTCCAGCATGCGGTAGATGGTCTTGCCGGCGCGGCGCTCGAAGCGCGGTTGCATGAACCAGATCTCGCGCATGTCGGACGAGAAGCGGCGCTGGATGGCCAGTTTCTCGGTCTGTTCGTCCAGCACCGAGTCGGCGGCCTGCACCAGCGCGGGGATGTTGTGCTCGCCCTGGGCCCGCAGCTGTTTCCAGCGCACGTCGACCAGCTGCCACAACAGCGCCGCGAACAGGAAGCTGGGGCTGATGGTCTTGCCGGCGCGCACGCGCGCGTCGGTGCGCTCCAGCGCCAGTTCGACGAAATTCTCGCCGCCGGGCTGCTCGAGCACGACGTCGAGCAAGGGCAGCAGGCCATGGTGCAGGCCGTCATTGCGCAACTGCCGCAGGCAGTCCATGGCGTGGCCGCAGGTCAGCAGCTTGAGCATTTCGTCGAACAGGCGCGAGGCCGGCACGTTCTCGATCAGGCTGGCCATGGTGCGGATCGGCTGCCGCGTGGCGGTATCGATGGTGCCGTTCAGCTTGGCTGCGAAGCGCACCGCCCGCAGCATGCGCACGGGGTCTTCGCGATAGCGCTTGACCGGGTCGCCGATGATGCGCACCTGGCGCTTCTTCAGGTCCTGCACCCCCTGGTGGTAGTCGATGACTTCCTCGGTGTGCGGGTCGTAGTACAGCGCGTTCATGGTGAAGTCGCGGCGCGCCGCGTCTTCTTCCTGGGAGCCGAATACGTTGTCGCGCAGGATGCGGCCGTGCTCGTCGGTTTCCTGGTCGTCCGAGGCCGGCGCGCGGAAGGTGGATGTTTCGATGATTTCCTGGCCGAACACCACGTGCACCAGCTGGAAGCGCCGGCCGATGATGCGGGCGCGGCGAAACAGCGGGCGGATCTGTTCGGGCGTGGCGTTGGTGGCCACGTCGAAATCCTTGGGCTCCAGGCCCACGATCAGGTCGCGCACCGCTCCGCCGACGATATAGGCTTCGTAGCCATGCTGGCGCAGTACGTCGCAGACTTTGATGGCGTGGCGCGAGACATTGCGGCGATCGATGCCATGGCGTTCCGCGCCGATGCGCTGTGGGCCGCGCAGGGCCGGGGCGAACAGCCGGCCGACAAATTTTCTTATGGTTTCGGTAATCATTTAGGACTTCGCATCTTCGAGGTGGTCGAACAGGTCGATCACCTGCCATCCGCGCGCCTGGGCGATCTCGCGCAGGCCCGGGCTGGGATTGGCGGCGATAGGCCGTGTTACCGCTTCCAGCAAGGGAACATCGTTGACCGAATCGCTGTAGAAGAACGACTCGGCGAAATCGCCCAGCGCCAGGCCCATGCCGGCCAGCCACTGGCTGACCCGCACCACCTTCCCTTCGCGGAAGCTGGGCGTGCCTTCGATGCGACCAGTGTACCGGCCGTCGCGGTATTCCGGGTCGGTGGCGATCAGGTGCTGCACGCCGAAGGCGCGCGCGATCGGGGCGGTGACAAAACTGTTGGTGGCGGTCACCAGCGCGCACAGGTCGCCGGCCGCCAGGTGCCCGCGCACGACGTCGACCGCCTGCGCCGTGAGGCTGGGGCGGATCACGTCGCGCATGAATTCCTCGTGCCAGGCGGCCAGCTCCACCGGCGAATGCGCCGCGAGCAGGCCCAGCATGAACTCGGCGGCCTGCTCGGCGGTCAGCTCGCCGCGGTTGTAGCGCTCCATCAGGTCGTCGTTGCGGCGGCGCGCCTCGTCGGGATCGCCGGCGCGGCCGGTGCGGGCCAGGAAGTCGGCCCATTGGTAGTCGCTGTCCAACGGCAACAGGGTGTGGTCGAGGTCGAACAGGGCTAGGCGTCGGGTCGTCATGTCGCTTGCGAGTGAGGGTCTGCCAGCATGGCGCGCAGCAGGGGAATGGTAATGGGCCGGCCGGTGGCCAGCGAATAGCGGTCCAGCGCGTCCAGCAAGGCGGCCAGTTTCCGGATGTCGCGTTCGTGGTGGGTGAGCATCCAGTTGATGACCTCGGGCGCCAGCTGCAGGCCGCGCTCGGCGGCCTGGGCGGCCAGCGCGGCCAGCTTGTCCGCGTCGGACAGGGGGTCGAGCCGGAAGACCAGGTCCCAGCCCAGCCGGGTGCGCAGGTCTTCGCGCAGCGGCAGCGACATCGGGGCGCGGTCGCCGGAGACGGCCAGCGCGAAGGCCCGGCCGGTGGCGGCCGATTCGCGCCAGCGATTGTACAGGGCGAACAGGCCGGCCTGCCGCGCGTCGTCCATGCGGTGCACGTCGTCGACGGCCACCAGCCGGGGCATGGGCGCGGTCGAGTCGGCCTCGGCCAGCTCGCGCAGCGACTGCGCCGCGCGCGCGGCATCGATGTAGATGGCCTCGGGCCGGGCGCTCAGGCCGCGCAGCAGGTGCGTGCGGCCGCAGCCGGCCGGCCCCCAAAGGTAGATGGCCCGCCCCGCCGTCAGGGCGTGCGCGGCCGCCAGCGCCTGGCCGTTGGGGCCGGCAATGTAGTTGTTCAGCGTAGGCGCAGGCGCAGGAAGAACGTCAAGCAGCAGCTGGCGGTTCATGTATGGCGATAAAACAGGCTTTCCGGATCGGGGCGCGCGGCGCATGGCATGCCCCGGCGCGGCCAACCCTGCATTAAACCACTGCGGGCCGGGCGGTGTCGCGCGACGGCGAACGCGGGCGGGCGAAACCCGGCGGGCGGAGCATTTCGGAGCATTTCCAGGGGTTTGCGGCCAGGATCGCGCCCGGCGTCGTAAAATCCCGGACGTACCACCCAAAATCCCGCAATTGTTACATACCCCACGGTTTTTCACATGACTAATCAACATTCCGCTCCCTTGACCTATCGCGATGCCGGGGTCGACATCGATGCAGGCGACGCGCTGGTCGACCGCATCAAACCCCTGGCCGCGCGCACCATGCGTCCCGGAGTGTTGGCAGGCATCGGCGGCTTCGGCGCCCTGTTCGAGGTGCCGAAGAAATTCCGCGAGCCCGTGCTGGTGTCCGGCACCGACGGCGTGGGCACCAAGCTGCGCCTGGCGTTCGACTGGAACCGTCATGACACCGTGGGGATCGACCTGGTCGCCATGAGCGTCAACGACATCCTGGTGCAGGGCGCCGAGCCGCTGTACTTTCTCGACTACTTCGCCTGCGGCAAGCTGGCGGTGGACACGGCGGCCGCGGTGGTGGGCGGTATCGCGCGCGGCTGCGAACTGGCCGGCTGCGCGCTGATCGGCGGCGAAACCGCCGAAATGCCGGGAATGTATCCCGACGGCGAATACGACCTGGCTGGCTTCGCGGTGGGCGCGGTCGACAAGTCGGCCATCATCGACGGCAAGTCGATCCAGCCGGGCGACGTGGTACTGGGCCTGGCTTCCAGCGGCGCGCACTCGAACGGCTACTCGCTGGTGCGCAAGATCCTCGAGCGCGCCGGCGCGCGCCCCGACCAGGACTTCCACGGCCAGCCGCTGGCCGACGTGGTGATGGCGCCGACCCGCATCTACGTCAAGCAGGTGCTGGCGGCCCTGGATCGCCACGGCCCGGCCATCAAGGGCCTGGCGCATATCACCGGCGGCGGCCTGCTCGACAACGTGCCGCGCATCCTGCAGCCCGGCATGGCCGCGCAATTGCAGCGCGACGGCTGGGAAATGCCCAAGCTGTTCCAGTGGCTGCAGCAGCAGGGCAGCGTGGCCGATACCGAGATGCACCGCGTGTTCAACTGCGGCATCGGCATGGTGCTGGTGGTCGCGGCGGATCAGGCCGATGCCGTCGCCGCCACGCTGCGCGAGCAGGGCGAGATCGTCAACCGGATCGGCGAAATCGTGCCGCAGCAAGACGGCATGGCCCAGACCGTCGTGGTCTGAGGCAGGGTTCGGTGCCTGTCCCCGCGGGGACAGATACCGTCTTGGCCGTCAAGCGTTCATGGCGTATGACAGGGTGCCTGTCCCCGCGGGGACAGGCACCCTTGCTCAGTCGGGCAGCGCCCGCGCCATCGCGTCGACGGTGCGCGCCACGGCGTCGCCGGCCAGGCAATCGATGATGACGCGCTCCGGCTGCGCGCGCAGCCAGGTGAGCTGGCGCTTGGCCAACTGGCGGGTGGCCGCCACGCCTTGTTCGCGGGCGGTATCCAGGTCGATATCGCCATCCAGGTATGACCACATCTGCCGGTAGCCGACACAGCGCACCGACGGCAGTCCCGGATGCAGGTCCGGGCGCGCGTGCAGACCGCGTACTTCTTCGACCAGCCCGGCCGCCAGCATGGCGTCGAAGCGCTGTGCGATGCGCGCGTGCAGCGCCGCGCGCTCGGAGGGTTCCAGGCTGAGGGTGACGTAGCGGTAGGGCGATGGCGCGTCGCCGCGCCGTTCGCCCTGCAGCAGGGCCGACATGGGTTGGCCGGCCAGGCGGCAGATTTCCAGCGCGCGCTGGATGCGCTGGCTGTCGTTGGGCGACAGGCGCGCCGCGGTGACCGGATCCAGCAAGGCCAGCTCGGCATGCAGCGCAGGCCAGCCCAGCCGCACGGCGCGCGCCTCGAGCTCGGCGCGCAGCGCCGGATCGGCCTGCGGCAGATCGTCCAGCCCTTCGCGCAGCGCCTTGTAGTACAGCATGGTGCCGCCGGCCAGCAGCGGAATGCGCCCGCGCGCGTGGATCTCGGCGATCAGCCGCAGTGCGTCGGCGCGGAATTCGGCGGCCGAATACGCTTGCGCCGGATCGCGGATATCCAGCAGGTGCTGGGGAACCTGGGCGCGCTCGGCGGCCGACGGCTTGGCGGTGCCGATGTCCATGCCGCGGTAGATGGTGGCCGAATCGACGTTGATGATCTCGAGCGGCCAGCGCTGCGCCAGCGCGAGGGTCGAGGCGCTCTTGCCGGCCGCCGTGGGGCCGGCCAGGCAGATGATGGCGCGCGGGGTCATTGGCCGCGCAGGAACAGTTTGTCGAGGTCGTTGACCGACCATTGCACCCAGGTGGGGCGGCCGTGGTTGCACTGGTCGGCGCGCTCGGTGATTTCCATCTGGCGCAGCAGCGCGTTCATTTCCTCCAGCGTCAGGCGCCGGTTGGCGCGCACCGAGCCATGGCAGGCCATGGTGCTCAGCAGCTCGTTGCGCTGCTCGGTCAGCAGGCGCGACACGCCCACCGCGCCCAGGTCGCGCAGCACGGCGCGCGCCAGGCTTTCGATGTCGCCGCGCGCCAGCAGGGCCGGCACGCTGCGCACCGCGATGGAGGCCGGGCCGGACGGGCGCATCTCGAAACCCAGTTCGTTCAGCTGCGTCTCGTGCTCTTCGACCAGCGCCACGTCCTTCTCGGCGGCATGGAACACGACCGGCACCAGCAGGTCCTGGCGCGGCAGCGCGCGGTCGTCCAGGGCGCGCTTGAGCTGTTCGTATACCACCCGCTCGTGCGCGGCGTGCATGTCGACCAGCACCAGGCCGCGCGAGTTCTGCGCCAGGATGTAGATGCCGTGCAACTGCGCCAGGGCCTGCCCCAGCGGATGCTCGTCGGCCGCCGGCAGCGCCGTGGCGGGAGCGTCGCGCAGCGCCATGGCCGCCGGCGCCGCGTCCGCGGGCAGGGGGCGGTACAGGCTTTGCCAATCGGACGCGGGGATGCCGGCCGGTTCGGCGTGCAGGCGGAACGGTACCTGCGTGTGCGGCCGGGCCGGCGCCCCTTGGTAGGAACCCTGGCCTGGCGGGGGATAGGAAGCGGGATAGGGCGCGCGCGGCTCGGCCAGGCCGGGCGCGGCGGCCGGCTGGCCGGCGTAGGCCGCGTCGGGGGCGGCGCCGTCCGGGGCGCCGGCCGGCACCGCTTCGGCTCCGCCGGTCTGCGCCAGCGTCTGGCCCACGACCTGCGAAACGAACCGGTGCACCGCGCCGCTGTCGCGAAAGCGCACTTCATGCTTGGCCGGGTGCACGTTGACGTCGACCGCGCCCGGATCGATGTCCAGGTACAGCACGTAGGCGGGCTGCCGGTCGCCATGCAGCACGTCGGCATAGGCGCTGCGCAAGGCATGGCTGACGGTGCGGTCGCGCACGAAGCGGCCATTGACGTACAGGTACTGGCGGTCGGCGCGCGCCCGCGCGGCGGTGGGCCGCGTCACCATGCCCATCAGGGCGATGGCGCCGGCGGCCGCCTGCACCGGCAGCACGTGGCCGACGAATTCGGCGCCCAGCACGTCGCGGATGCGCTGCCCATGGTCGGCCGGCAGCCATTGGCGCTGCGCGCGGTCGTGGTGGAAAAGGCGGAACGCGACTTCGGGGTGGGCCAGCGCGATGCGTTCCATGGCGTCGACGCAATGGCCGAATTCGGTGGCTTCCGAGCGCAGGAACTTGCGCCGCGCCGGCACGCGGTCGAACAGCTGGCGCACGTCTATCGTCGTGCCCGGCGGTCCCGACGCCGGGCTGACCTGCAGGCTGCCGCCGTCGATCTGCCAGGCGTGGTCGGCGCCGCGCGTGCGCGAGATGATCGTGAGATCGGCCACCGAGGCGATCGACGCCAGGGCCTCGCCGCGGAACCCCATCGAGGCCACGGCTTCCAGTTCGTCGAGCGAGCGGATCTTGCTGGTGGCATGGCGCGTCAGCGCCAGCGGCAGCTCCTCGGGCGGGATGCCGCTGCCGTCGTCGGTGACGGCGATGCGGCGGATGCCGCCGCCCTCCAGGCGCACCTCGATGGCGCGCGCGCCGGCGTCGATGGCATTTTCAAGGATTTCCTTGAGCACCGACGCCGGCCGCTCGATCACCTCGCCGGCGGCGATCTGGCTGATCAACAGGTCGGGGAGGGTGGCAATCGGACGGCGATCGGACATGGGTGGGCGGCAAACGGAATAGGCAATAATGGCGATTTTAGCCCTACGCTACCGCCCGGCGGCCGGCCTCACATCCGCGGACCCTCATGCTCGACTTCCTCAATATGGTGCTCCACATCGACCAGACCCTAGGCATCTGGGTCGAACAGTATGGCGTGTGGGTGTACCTGGTGCTGTTTCTCATCGTGTTCGCCGAGACCGGGCTGGTGGTGCTGCCGTTCCTGCCCGGCGACTCGCTGCTGTTCATCGCCGGCGCGTTCGGCGCCACCGGCCACATGGACCCGGTGCTGACGGCAGCGCTGCTGATCGTGGCGGCCATCAGCGGCAATACGGTCAACTACACGATAGGGCGCTACATCGGGCCGCGCGTGTTCTCGATGAACCTGCGCTTCCTGGACCGCAACGCGCTGATGCGCACGCACGCGTTCTACGAGAAGCATGGCGGCAAGACCATCGTCATGTCGCGCTTCATCCCCGTGATCCGCACCTTCGCGCCGTTCGTGGCCGGCGTGGCGGACATGCGCCTGGCGCGCTTCCAGCTGTTCAATATCGGCGGGGCGCTGCTGTGGGTGATCAGCCTGGTGGCCGCGGGCTATTTCTTCGGCAACATCCCGCTGGTGCGCGAGCACCTGAATACCATCGTGCTGATCGGACTGGGCGCGGCCATCGTGCCCGTGGTGATCGGCGCGCTGGTGCGCCTGCTGCAGGTACGGCGCGGGCAGTGAGAAGCGGGCGCCCGTTCCCGTTGGGGAGGAGCGAAACCCGCGGCAAGGGTGCCTGTCCCAGCCGGGACGGGCACCCTGCTGTACGCCATCGACGCTTGACGGCCAAGGCGGTATCTGTCCCTGCCGGGGCAGGCGCCGGCCTCAGCTGACGTCGCCTACGCGCGCCAGCGGCGGATTGGCGGTGAAGTAGCGGTCGATGCCGGTCATCATGGCCTGCGCCAGCTTTTCCTGGTGCGCCGCGCTGCGCAGCAGGGCTTCTTCCTTGGGATTGCTGATGAAGGCCGTCTCGACCAGGATGGACGGGATATCGGGCGCCTTCAGCACCGCGAAGCCCGCCTGTTCGACGCGGTTCTTGTGCAGCCGGTTGATCTTCTTGATCTCGTCCAGGAAGGCGGTGCCGACCTTGAGCGAATCGTTGATCTGCGCCGTGGTGGACAGGTCCAGCAGCACCTTGGCCACCTGGCGGTCGTGGCTGCCGAGGTTGACGCCGCCGATCAGGTCGGCTGCGTTTTCCTTGTCGGCCAGCCAGCGCGCCTGCGTGCTCGATGCGCCGCGCTCGGACAGCGCGAACACCGACGAGCCGTTGGCCGTGGGCTTGATGAAGGCATCGGCGTGGATGGACACGAACAGGTCGGCGCGCACGCGGCGCGCCTTCTGCACGCGCACGTGCAGCGGCACGAAATAATCGTCGTCGCGCGTCAGGTAGGCGCGCATGTACGGCTGCGCGTCGATCAGGGCCTTGAGCCGTCGCGCGATGCGCAGCACCACGTCCTTCTCGCGCAGGCCCGAGCGGCCGATGGCGCCAGGGTCCTCGCCGCCATGTCCCGGATCGAGCGCGATGGTCAGCATGCGCTTGCGGCTGGCCGAGCGGCTGGGCGCGGGAAGCGGTTTGATGGGCGGGGTGGGCAGCGCGGGCGCCGGCTCCTGGCCGCGCGCCAGCGGCGCGGCCGGCTGGTCGGGCGCGGGCTGGTTACGCGCGATCTCGTCGAGCACGCGCGCCAGCGGATCGTCGACATCGGGCCCGGATTGCTTGTTCAGGATCGCCATCAGCGGGTCCTGCGCCACCTTCGGGTACAGGTCCAGCACCAGGCGGTACTGGTAGTCGGCCACCGGCTTGAGGGTGAACACCTGGGGTGCCACCGACTGCTTGAGGTCGAACACCAGACGCACCACGTTGGGCCGGTTCTGCGCCACGCGCAGGCCCCGGATGTACGGGTCGTCGTGCCGCACCTTGGACACGAGGTCGTTGAGGGCGGCATTGACCGACAGGCCTTCGATATCCACCACCAGGCGGTGGGGATTCTCCAGCGTGAAGTGTTCAGCCTTGAGCTCGCTGTCGAGCTCGAGCGTGACGCGCGTGTACTCATCGGCCGGCCAGGTGCGCACGGCCAGGATGGTGGCCGCATGCGCCAGGCGGGGAACGACGGGGAGGACGAGCAGGGTCGCGGCGACGCTGATCAGGCGTCGGCGGGCGGCGGCGCGGGGAGAGAGCGCGCCGTGGGCGGGGGGACAATCGCGTTCAACCATGTTTGTCCTCGGGCGGTATGGGCGGTCAGGTTGGCGTCCCGTCCCTGGTCTGCGTAAGCCAGGGAGATCAGCAGGTCCGGAGGGGGCAGCAAGCCTGCCGCGCGCTCCGGCCATTCGATCAAAACTACCGCGTCGTCACGCAGTAAATCTCGGAAACCGGCGTCCAGCCATTCGCGCGAATCGCTAAACCTATAAAAATCAAGGTGATAGAAGTATAAGTTAGAAACTTTATAGGATTCAAGCAGCGCGTAGCTGGGACTCTTGATCCGGCCCTGGATGCCGCATTCGCGCAACAGTGCGCGCGTGAAGGCCGTCTTGCCGGCGCCCAGGTCGCCTTGCAGGTGGATCTGTCCCCCCGGTGGTTCGCCGCGCCGCCCGTCGACCAGCGGCGCAAGCTGGCGCGCCAGGTCTTCGGTGGCGGCTTCGTCGGGCAGGTGCAGGCGGAGGGTGGTCGGTGGGGCGGACATGGCGGGTCTCGAGTGGTAAAACGCAAAGCGTGGAGCGGATTATAGGAAGCGGGCTTTCTGCTACGCTTGCCGACAGGATTGATTCTCGTTCATATATTGTCGGACGCGTCCGGCAACCCGACCAACTCGCCGCAAACGGAGCTGTACCGCCATGAAAACCCGCACCGAAAAAGACACTTTCGGCCCGATCGAGGTGCCCGACCAGCATTTGTGGGGCGCGCAGACCCAGCGCTCGCTGCACTTCTTCGCGATCTCGACCGAGAGGATGCCGGTGCCGCTGGTCGCCGCCATGGCGCGCCTGAAGCGCGCCGCCGCCAAGGTCAACGCCGAACTGGGCGAGCTGGATCCGCGGATCGCCGACGCGATCATGCGGGCCGCCGACGAAGTGGTCGCCGGCAAGTGGCCCGACGAGTTTCCGCTGTCGGTCTGGCAGACCGGCTCGGGCACGCAGAGCAACATGAACATGAACGAGGTGCTGGCCAACCGCGCCTCCGAGCTGCTGGGCGGCGAGCGCGGCGAGGGCCGCAAGGTGCACCCGAACGACCACGTGAACCGGGGCCAGTCGTCCAACGATACCTTTCCGACCGCCATGCACGTGGCCGCCGCGGTCGAAGTCGAGCATCGCGTGCTGCCAGCCCTGAAGGCGCTGCGTGGCACGCTGGCGGCCAAGAGCGCCGCGTTCTACGACATCGTGAAGATCGGCCGCACCCATCTGCAGGACGCCACCCCGCTGACGCTGGGCCAGGAGATCTCCGGCTACGTGGCGCAGCTGGACCTGGCCGAGCAGCAGATCCGCGCGACGCTGGCCGGCCTGCACCAGCTCGCCATCGGCGGCACGGCGGTGGGCACCGGCTTGAACGCGCATCCGCAGTTCAGCGCCAAGGTATCGGCCGAACTGGCCCACGACACGGGCAGCGCATTCGTGTCGGCGCCCAACAAGTTCCAGGCGCTTGCCTCGCACGAGGCGCTGCTGTTCGCGCACGGCGCCTTGAAGACGCTGGCCGCCGGGCTGATGAAGATCGCCAATGATGTGCGCTGGCTGGCCAGCGGCCCGCGCTCGGGCCTGGGCGAGATCAGCATCCCCGAGAACGAGCCGGGCAGCTCCATCATGCCCGGCAAGGTCAACCCGACCCAGTGCGAAGCCGTCACGATGCTGGCCGCGCAAGTCATGGGCAATGACGTCGCGATCAATTTCGGCGGGGCCAGCGGCAACTTCGAGCTGAACGTCTTCAAGCCGCTGGTGATCCACAACTTCCTGCAGTCGGTGCGCCTGCTGGCCGACGGCATGGTCAGCTTCGACAAGCACTGCGCCGCCGGCATCGAGCCCAACCGCGAGCGCATCACCGAGCTGGTCGAGCGTTCGCTGATGCTGGTGACCGCGCTCAACCCGCACATCGGCTACGACAAGGCCGCGCAGATCGCCAAGAAGGCGCACAAGGAAAACCTGTCGCTGAAGGAGGCGGCGCTGGCGCTGGGGCACCTGACCGAGGCGCAGTTCGCCGAGTGGGTGGTGCCGGGCGAGATGACCAACGCGCGCCGCTGAGCGGCGCCGGGCGCGTCAGCCGGGCGCGCCCAGCCCCGCGGCCGCGGTCAGCCAGAGCGGGATGGTCGCGGCCGAAGCCAGCGTGCCCAGCGAGATCAGCACCGCGACCATGCGGCCGTCGCCGCCCATGCGCATGGCCAGCACATACGCCGCCGAGGCGGTGGGCAGGGCGGAAAACAGCACCAGCATGCGCGTCTCCAGCGCCGGCAGCCCCAGCGCCCAGGCGATGCCCAGGGCCGCCGACGGCATGGCGGCCAGCTTGACCGCCAGCATCCAGCCGATCAGCCGGCCATGGCCCTTGCCGCCCTCCCAGGCGAGGCTGGCGCCTACGCACATGATGCCCAGCGCCAGGGCGGCCGCGCCCAGCCGCGCCATCACGGTGTCGATGGGACCGGGCAGGCTCAGCCCGGCCAGGTTGCAGGCCAGGCCCAGCAGGGTCGAGACCAGCAGCGGGTTGCGCGCCAGCTCGCGCAGCAGGCCGTTGCCGCTGTGGCGCGCCAGACCGTACACGGCGGCGACATTGGCCATGGGCACGGCAAAGCCCACGATCAGCGCCATGATGGTCTGGCCGGGGCCGCCGGCCAGGCTGGCGGCCAGGGCCAGGCCGATATAGGTATTGAAGCGGTAGCCGCATTGCGCCGCCGAGGCCAGCGCCACCGGCGCGGGCCTGAGCACCGGGCCGGCCAGCCACGCCAGCGCCACGCCGCAGGCCATCAGGGCCGCGGTGGCCTGCAGCAGCTGCACGGCGTGGCCGGCGCTGATGGGGGTGCGCAGGATGGACTGGAACAGCAGCGCAGGAAACAGCACGAAATACACCATGCGTTCGGTTCCGGCGAAGAATTCGCGTGAGAATCCCAGTTTGTGGCGCAGGGCCCAGCCCAGGGCGACGAGCATGAAATCGGGCAAAACCAGCAGGGCAACCGACATGGAACCTGGAGGGAAAATTGACGGGGGCGGCGCTTCCGCGTCGCGGCGCAAGCTGCTATTCTCCGACATTCTGGCAGCGCCTTGGCCATAAGCAACCCTTTGAAGGCGCGCGCCAACAATCAAAAAGGCCGCCGCACACCGGCGCGCCCACCGCACAGCCGGCCCGTTACGCACGGCGTCGAAATCCCTGGAGGAAACACACTCATGAATAAAGTACGCACCCTGGTTCAGGCCATTGCCGTGGCCACCGGCCTTGTCGCCGCCGCTGGCGCGCAGGCCGCCGATGCTTATCCCAGCAAGGCCATTCGCGTGATCGTTCCGTTCGCCCCGGGCGGCTCGACCGACATCATCGCCCGCCTGGTGACGCAGCGCATGAGCCAGGAACTGGGCCAGCCCATGGTGGTGGAGAACAAGGGCGGCGCCGGCGGCGCCATCGGCGCGTCCGAAGCGGCGCGGGCCGAGCCCGACGGCTACACGCTGTCGATCGCCACCGTGTCGACCATGGCCGTCAACCCGGCCTGCCGTCCCAAGGACCTGCCGTACGACCCGATCAAGGATTTCCAGCCGGTCACGAACTTCGCCAACACGGCCAACGTCGTGGCGGTCAATCCCAAGTTTCCCGCCAAGGATTTCAAGGGCTTCCTGGAAGAGCTCAAGAAGAACCCCGGCAAGTACTCGTACGGCAGCTCGGGCACGTGCGGCGTGCTGCACCTGATGGGCGAGTCGTTCAAGATGGCCACCGGCACCGACATCGTGCACGTGCCCTACAAGGGCTCGGGCCCGGCCGTGGCCGATGCCGTGGGCGGCCAGATCGAACTGATCTTCGACAACCTGCCGTCTTCCATGCCGCAGATCCAGGCCGGCAAGCTGCGCGCCATGGCCATTGCGTGGCCGACCCGCATCGACGCCATCAAGGACGTTCCCACGTTCGCCGACGCCGGTTTTCCGGTGCTGAACCAGCCGGTGTGGTACGGCCTGCTGGCGCCCAAGGGCACGCCGATGGACGTCGTGAACAAGCTGCGCGATGCCGCCGTGGTGGCCCTGAAGGACCCGAAGGTCATCAAGGCCCTGGACGACCAGGGTTCGGCGCCGTCGGGCAACACGCCCGAGGAGTTCGCCAAGGAAATCAAGGAGCAGTACGACTGGGCGCAGGACGTGGTCAAGAAGCAGAACATCAAGCTGGACTGATGGCTGCCTGACACCGTGCACGCCGAAAGCGCCCCGCGGGGCGCTTTTTTCTTGCGCGCGTTTTTTATTCCGCCTGCGGCGCGGGCTGCGCCTGCAGCGCCGCGCAGGCCTGGCGCAGGCGTTCGATGAAGTCGTGGTGCAGGGTCGAGAGCGCGTCCTGGCTGCGGGTCATGACGCTGATGGGCACGCGCAGCGCCGGTTCCAGGCGCCGCAGCGCCATGCCGGGGCGCAGCATGGCGCGCGCGGTGATGGCGTCGACCACGGCGTCGCCGCAACCGGCCTCGGCCAGCGCGCAGGCCACGTAATGGGTCTGTACCTGGATCGCCACGGGCGGAGCCAGCCCTTGCGCGTCCAGCGCCATCTGCAGCAGCGAGCCCGAGGCATCGCGGGCGTCGAGCACGATGAGGGTTTCGTCGCCGAGATCCTGCAGGCGCGTCGCGCCGGCGCCGGGGCGGCGGCTCAGGTGCACCAGCTCGGTATGGCCCAGGCTGGTGCGCGTCAGGCCGGGGTGGTCGTTGGCGTCGAAGGTAATGGCCAGGTCGAGCTCGTGCGCCAGCAGGCCCTGCACCAGCTCGGCGCTGTGATGGGTGTGGATGTCGAACGTGATGCCGGGCTGGGCGTCGCGGCTGGCGCGCACCACGCCGGGCAGCAGGCCCAGGCCCAGGGCTGGGGCGCAGCCCAGCCGCAGGTGGCCGTGCGGGCGTTCGCGCAGGCTGGCGGCCAGCCGGCGCACGCTGCCGAGGTCCTGGTTCAGGCGCGCCACTTCGGGCGCCAGGATTTCGGCTTCGCGCGTGGCCACCAGGCGCCCCTTGACCCGCTCGAACAGTTTGAAGCCGAGCTGGGCCTCGGCGTGCGCCAGCAGCTTGCTGGCCGCGGGCTGCGAAATATGCAGGGCCGCCGCCGCCTCGGTCAGCGACCCGGTACGGCGGATGGCCTCGAAAATTTCGATGTGGCGCAGGCGCATGGCTCAAACCCGGGATGGAAAATGCGATTCTATGCCGAGGTGGGTTCGCCGCTGCCGGACAGCCTGTTTATCATGTGCCGCTGGACCACTTGGACAAGGGAAGACCATGCCATTGCGGACTCTGCTGGCGGCGCTGTGCACCGCCGCCATTTGCCAGGCGCCGGCCTGGGCGCGCGAGGCGCCGGGCGTGGCGCGCGAGGACATCAACCCGGAGATCGCCGGCGCGCGCAGCGAGCGCGCGCAAGCGCACGCCCGGCGCTACATGATCGCCACCGCCAACCCGTTGGCCAGCGAGGCCGGCTACCGCATCCTGCGGGCCGGCGGCAGCGCCACCGACGCCATCATCGCCGCGCAACTGGTGCTGAATCTGGTCGAGCCGCAGTCCTCGGGCATAGGCGGCGGCGCCTTCATGGTGCATTACGACCGCGGCGCCGGCGAGCTGCGCGTCTACGACAGCCGCGAGACCGCGCCCGCGGCTGCGCGCCCCGATCGCTTCCTGCGCGAGGGCAAGCCGCTGTCGTACGCGGAATCGGTCAACAACGGCCGCGCGGTCGGCACGCCGGGCCTGTTGCGCGGCCTGGAACTGGCGCACCGCCAGCACGGCAAGCTGCCATGGCAGGCTCTGTTCGAGCCGGCCATCGCGATGGCCGAGCAGGGGTTTCCCGTGTCGCCGCGCCTGCACGCGTCCATCGCCGGCGACAAGGCGCTGGCGGCGCAGCCCGCGGCGGCGCGCTATTTCTACGGGCCTGACGGCCAGGCCTGGCCGGTCGGCCACCGGTTGAAGAATCCCGAGTTCGCGGCCACGCTGCGCAGCATCGCGCGCGAGGGGGCCGATGCCTTCTACCGCGGGCCGATCGCGCGCGACATCGTGGCGGCGGTGCGCGCCCATCCCACGCCGGGCGACCTGAGCGAGGCCGACCTGGCCGCCTACCGGGCCGTGGTGCGCGAGCCTGTTTGCGGCCTGTACCGGGGCTACCGGCTGTGCGGCGCGCCGCCGCCCAGCAGCGGCCCGCTGGCGGTGCTGCAGATGCTGGGCGAACTGGAGCAATACCCGCTGGCGCGCATGCGTCCCGGCAGTGTCGAGGCGGTGCACTATTTTTCCGAGGCCGGGCGGCTGGCGTTCGCCGACCGCGACTTCTACGTGGCCGACCCGGCTTTCGTCGACGTCCCGGTGCGCGCGCTGCTCGATCCCGCCTACCTGCGCCAGCGTGGCGCGCTGATCCGCCCCGACCGCAGCATGAAGACGGCCCTGCCCGGCGATCCGCAGGGGCTGCTGGCCGAGCGCGCGCGCGACGACGCCATCGAGGTGCCCTCCACCAGCCACCTGGTGGCGGTGGACGCCGCGGGCAACGTGGTTTCCATGACCTCGACCATCGAGGCCGCGTTCGGCAGCAAGATTTTCGTGCGCGGCTTCCTGCTCAACAACGAGATGACGGACTTCTCGTCCTCCTACCGCGATCCGGAAGGGCGGCTGGTGGCCAACCGGGTCGAGCCAGGCAAGCGGCCGCGCAGCTCGATGGCGCCCATGATCGTGTTTCGCGCCGGCAAGCCCGTGCTGGCGCTGGGTTCGCCCGGCGGCAGCGCCATCATCAACTACGTGGCCAAGACCCTGGTCGGCGTGCTCGATTGGAAGCTGGACGTGCAGCAGGCGATCGCGCTGCCCAACCTGGGCAGCCGCAACAAGGAAACTGAGCTCGAGCGCGGCACGGCGCTGGAAGCGCTGGCCCCGGCGCTGCGGCGCATGGGCCATGAGGTGCGCATTACCGATTTTCCCAGCGGGATCCAGGGCATCGTGATCGGGCCGCACGGCCTGGCCGGCGGCGCCGATCCGCGCCGCGAAGGCCTGGCGCTGGGCGACTGAGGGCGTTCAGGCCCCGGCCGGCTCCTGCAAGGCCGGCGGCACGCTGCGCAGGCGCGCGGGGGTGCGCGACAGCTTGATGGGCGAGGCGATGCCCCGGTAGTCGCCCGTTTCCAGCAGCATGCCACGGTGGCGGGCATGCGGATGGTCGAGCGCCTGCGCCACGTCCAGCACGGCCGCGGCCGGCACGCCCAGCCGCAGCAGGCGCTCGGCCAGCGAGGCCGCTTCGTGCGGCTGCAGCAGTTCGGCCAGCGCGGCGCGCAGGGCGTCGCGGTGCGCCAGGCGGTCGGCGTTGCTGGCAAAACGCGCATCCTGCGCCAGGTGCGGGGCGCCCAGCGCGTCGGCCAGCGCCGCGAACTGGCGGTTGTTGCCCACCGCCAGGAAAATCGGCCCGGCGCCGGTGGGCAGGGTTTCATACGGCGCGATGTTCGGATGCGCGTTGCCGGTGCGCGCGGGCACCCGGCCGCTGTAGAAGTAGTTCGGCGCATGCGGGTGCAGCAGCGACAGCGCGCAGTCGTACAGCGTGATGTCCAGGAACTGGCCCAGCCCGCTGCGCTGGCGCTCCTGCAGGGCCAGCAGCACGGCGACGGCCGCGTTCAGGCCGGTCACCATGTCCACGACCGGCAGGCCCACCCGCGTGGCCGGGCCGTCGGCCTCGCCGTTGACGCTCATCAGCCCGCACATGGCCTGGGCGCAGGCGTCGTAGCCTGGCAAGCCGCCTAGCGGGCCGTCGGCGCCGAAGCCGCTGACGCGGCAATGCACCAGGCGCGGAAACGCCTGGCTCAGCGTGTCGTAGCCCAGCCCCCACTTTTCCAGCGTGCCGGGCTTGAAATTCTCCACCAGCACGTCGGCGTCGGCCAGCAGGCCGCGCAGCAGCTCCTGGCCGGCGGGCTGCGACAGGTCCAGCGTCATGCCGCGCTTGTTGCGGTTGACGCCGATGAAGTACGACGCGGTCCGGCCGGAGAACGGCGGCCCCCAGCCGCGCGTCTCGTCGCCGCCGGGCGGTTCGATCTTCAGCACGTCGGCGCCGTGGTCGGCGAGGATCTGGGTGCAGTACGGGCCGCCCAGCACGCGTGACAGGTCGATGACGCGGCAGCCTTGCAGGGCGCCGGGGGGCAATGCGGCAACAGCCATGGTGGATACGCCTCTAGTCCAGGGAAATCTGCGCGGCGCGGATCAACTCGCCCCACTTGTCGACTTCCTCGTTGATGAAACCGGCCAGGGCCTGCGGCGTGCGCTCGGGCGCCGGCACGATGCCTTGCTTGCGCAGCGTGTCGCGTACTTCGGGCGCGTCCAGCGCGGCGATGAAGGCGGCGTTCAGTTTCTGCACGATGGCCTCGGGCGTGCCCCTGGGCGCCACGATGCCGAAGAACACGCTGACGTCGTAGCCGGCCAGCCCCTGTTCGGCCAGGGTGGGCAGCTCGGGCAGGGCTTCCGAGCGCTGCGCGCTGGCCAGGCCGATGGCCTTCAGCTTGCCGGCCTGTATATGGGGCAGCGCGGTCAGGATGTCGGTGAACGACATCGAGACCTGGCCGCCCAGCAGGTCGTTCAGGGCCGGGCCGGTGCCCTTGTAGGGCACGTGCAGGATGCGCGTGCCGGCCATGCGGTTGAACAGCACGCCGGCCAGGTGCGAGGACGCGCCATTGCCCGAGGACGCGTAGCTCAGCTTGTCGGGGTTGGCCTTGGCGTAGGCGATCAGTTCCTGCGCGTTGCTGGCCGGCACCGAGGGATGCACCACCAGGATGTTGGGCAGGTGGCCGATGCGCACGATGGGCGCGAAGCTGGTGCGCGGATCGTAGTTCTGTTTCTTGTACAGGCTGAGGTTGATGGCCAGCGGACCCGAGGTGCCGAACAGCAGCGTATAGCCGTCGGGCTTGGCGTTGGCCACCAGTTCGGCGCCGATATTGCCGCCGGCGCCGCCGCGGTTTTCCACCACCACGGTCTGCTCGAGCTGCGTTTTCAGGCCTTCGGCCAGCCGGCGCGCCATGGCGTCGGTGGGGCCGCCGGGCGGGAAGGGTACGACCAGGGTGACCGGCCGGTCGGGGTAGTCGGCCAGCGCGGGCGCGGCGGCGCCGCCCAGCGCGGCCAGGCCGGCGGCCAGGACGAGGCTGCGAATCAGCTGTTGCATGGTATGTCTCCGTCGTTGTTATGTGGAACCGCCGCTACAGCGCGGTCTGCAGCACGGCGCGGCACGCCTGGTCATCGTCGGCGGGCAGCGCGCAAGGGTCGCGGGGCGCGAGCCGGTGGCGCAGCGCCAGGTCGGCCAGCGCGGCGCGCGAGGCCAACTGGGGATCGCGCGCCGCTTCCCAGCGCAGCGCGGCGATGGCGACGACGTGGTACAGCGCCGAGGCCGCCTGGCGGGCCAGGTCATCGCGTTCATGGGCGGCCGCGTGCGCGGCCAGCGCATAGGCGTCGTCGAAGGCGCGCGCCTGCAATTGCGCCAGCTCGGGCGGGCACGGCGCGCCATCGGCCAGCAAGGCCTGCACATGGCGCTGCAGCGCCGGCAGGGCGTCGGCCTTGCGGATGGCGCGCAGCACGTCCAGCGCCACGATGTTGCTGGTGCCTTCCCAGATCGAGCCCAGATGCGCATCGCGCATCAGGCGTGGCTCGACCCACTCTTCGATATAGCCGCAGCCGCCGCGCACTTCCATCGCGTCGCCGGTTACCTGGCGCGCGTCGCGGCAGGCGCGGAACTTGATCAGCGGCGTGAGGATGCGCGGCAGCGCGGGCTCTCCCTCGCCGCGGTCGGCGGCGGCCAGCGCCTGGGCGGTCTGGAACATGACGCTGCGCGCCTGCTCGGCGCGCATGGCCATCTTGGCCAGCTGCCGGCGCATCAGCGGCATGTCGATCAGGCGCTTGCCGAAGGCGCGCCGCTGCTGGGCGAAGAAAACCGCCTCGGTCAGCGCGCGGCGCATCAGGCCGGCGGCGCGCATGCCGTTGGACAGGCGCGAGTTGTTGATCATGTCGGCCATGTGCTTGAACCCCTGGCCGCGCTGGCCGACCAGCCATGCCAGCGCGCCTTCCAGGCGGATCTCGCCGCTGGCCATCGAGCGCGTGCCCAGCTTGTCCTTCAGGCGCAGGATGCGGTAGTGGTTGGGGCTGCCGTCGGGCAGGCGGCGCGGCAGCAGGAACAGCGACACGCCGCGCAGGCCTGCGTCGGGCTCGCTGCGCGCCAGCACCATGGCAAAGCCGGCATCCGGGTTGGAGCAGAACCACTTGTCGCCATGCAGCGCCCAGCGTCCGTCGGCCTGCGCCTGGGCGGTCACCGTGGTGGCGCTGACGTCGGAACCGGCGCCCTGTTCGGTCATGAACATGGCGCCTTGCTGCAGCTGGTCGAAATCCTGCGTGATGACTTGCGGCAGGACGTGTTCCACCAGCGCGGGGTCGCCGAACTTGCGCAGCGTGCGCGCCAGCGAGTCCGTCATGCTGACCGGGCAGCACAGGCCGAATTCGGCCTGCACGAACAAATGGCTGAGCGCGTACTTGGCCGCGGCGGGCATGGGGTCCGGCCAGCCGAGCACGCCGCCGCGATGCGACAGGGCCGCCAGGCCGAATTCGCTGTAGGCCAGGCGTTCCAGCTCTACGTAGGCGGGGTGTTTGTCGATGCGCGATTCGTCCGTGCCGGTGCGGTGCCGCACCGACAGCGTCGGTGGGTGGCGGTCGGCCGTCATGGCCAGTTCGTCCATGCGGCCGCCGGCCAGCGCGCCCAGGCGGTCGAGGTGCGGCAACAGGTGGTCGCAGAGATCGGCGGGCAGATAGCAGCGTGCCAGGCCGGCCGCATACGGGTCGGCGCGGAACAGGTTCAGGCCGCGCGCGTCGGGTACCGGACTGGCCGCCGCGGCGGCCGTGTCGGTGGAGGAAAGCGTATCCATGGTGTCTCCCTTGCCGGATTCTTTGCCGCCATGGTCACCCGTTCGATATATCTATACAAATACCGTTTTGGTGTAGAACAATACAATTAAAGTATGGATCGGAGGAGGCATGGACCTGGAGCCCCGTTTGCTGCGCTATTTCATCGCCGTGGCGCAGGAGCGCAATTTCAGCCGCGCCGCCCAGCGCCTGCATATCTCGCAGCCGCCGCTGAGCTATGCCATCCGCCAGCTGGAAACCCAGCTGGGCGCGCGCCTGTTCGAGCGTTCCAGCCGCCATGTGGCGCTGACCGACGCCGGACGCGTGCTCTATGGCGAAGCGCTGTCGCTGCTGCGCCAGGGCGAGGAGGTGGGGCGGCTGGTGCGGCGCGCCGAGGCCGGGCTGCAAGGCCGTCTGCGCATCGGCTTCGTGGGCTCCATGCTGTACCGGGGCCTGCCGGACCTGCTGGCGGCGCTGCGCAGCCAGCTTCCCGATGTGGAGCAAGTGCTGGCCGAGCGCAATTCGCACGACCAACTCGAGGCGCTACGGCGCGGCGAGCTCGACCTGGGCTTCATCCACGCCAATCCGCCGCCCGAGGGCGTAAGCGCGTGCGACCTGGTGGCCGAGCCGTTCGTCGTCTGCCTGCCCGATACGCACCGCCTGGCCGGCCAGCGTTCGCTGCGCCTGGCCGACCTGGCCGGGGAGGATTTCGTGTTTTTCGCGCAGGCCGCCTCGCCCAGCTATTACGAGACGGTGCTGTCGCTGTGCGTGGCGGCGGGCTTCCACCCGGCGGTGCGCCACGAGGTGCGGCATTGGCTCAGCGTCGCGGCGTTGGTGGCCAGCGGGCTGGGCGTGTCCATCGTGCCGTCGTGCCTGGCGCGGGCCGGGTTGGCCGGCGCCTGCTATGTGGCGTTCGAGCACCAGGCCCGCTCGGTGTGCCAGATCGCCTGGCCCAGCCTGGCGCCCACCTCCCTGCAGGCAACGGCCCTGCAGGCGGCCTTGCGTCATTTCGCGCCGCCGCCCGTTTGAGCCTGGCTCAGCGGAAGACGACGGTCTTGCTGCGGTTGAGCAGGATGCGGTGCTCGATGTGGCTGCGTACCGCGCGCGACAGCACCAGCGATTCGATGTCGCTGCCCACCTGGGTCAGGTCCTCGGCCGTCATGGTGTGGTCCACGCGCTCGATGTCCTGTTCGATGATGGGGCCTTCGTCCAGGTCGGAGGTCACGTAGTGCGCGGTGGCGCCGATGATCTTGACGCCGCGCGCATGCGCCTGGTGATAGGGGCGCGCGCCCTTGAAGCTGGGCAGGAAGCTGTGGTGGATGTTGATGGCGCGCCCGGCCAGCGCCTGGCACATGTCCGCCGACAGGATCTGCATGTAGCGCGCCAGCACCACCAGGTCGATCTGCTCGCGGTCGACCAGTTCCAGCACCTGGCGCTCCTGCCCGGCCTTGGTGTCGGGCGTGACGGGCATGTGGTGGAACGGGATGCCGTACGACGCCGCCAGGCTGGCGTAGTCGTTGTGGTTGGACACGATGGCGGCCACCTCGGCGCGCAGCTGGCCGCTGCTGACGCGAAACAGCAGGTCGTTCAGGCAGTGGCCCTGCTTGCTCACCATGATGAGCAGGCGCGCCTTGCGGTGCGCGTCGTGGATCTGCCATTGCATGTCGTAGCCGTTGGCCAGCGCGGCGAACTGCTCGCGCAGCGCGCTTTCGGCCACTTCGCGCGGCAGGTCGAAGTGCACGCGCAGGAAGAAGCGTCCCGTCTCTTCGTCGCCGAATTGCTGCGAATCCCGGATGTTGCAACCCAGTTCGAACAGCAGGCCGCTGACGCGGAACACGATGCCGGTGCGGTCGGGGCAGGACAGGGTCAGGATGTAGTCGTTGTGCTGCATGGTCGGAAGACGATATGGGGCAGGGGTTGGTACGGGCCGGGCGCGCTCAGGCGGCCAGGCGGGCCAGGGCTTCTTCGGCAATGGCCAGGCTGGCCGTCAGCCCGGGCGACTCGATGCCGTACAGGTTGACCAGGCCGGCCACGCCATGGCTGGCGGGGCCGGCGATGGCGAAATCGGCGGCGGGTTCGTGCGGGCCGGAGATCTTCGGGCGGATGCCAGTGTAGCCGGGCGCCAGCGCGCCGTCGGGCAGGGCCGGCCAGTAGCTGCGCACGGCGGCGTAGAAGACGTCGGCGCGGCGCGGGTCCAACGTGTAGTCTTCGGTGGCTATCCACTCGGTATCGGGGCCGAATTTGGCCTGTCCGCCCAGGTCCAGCGTCAGGTGCACCCCCAGCCCGGCATGCTGGGGCACGGGGTAGATCAGGCGCGAGAACGGCGCCCGGCCGGCCAGCGTGAAATAGCTGCCCTTGCACAGGTATTCGGGCGGAATGCTGTCCTGCGGTATGCCTTCGATGCGGCGCGCCAGGCTGGGGGCGTGCAGGCCCGCGGCGTTGATCAGCACCCGGCAGCTCAGCGTCATGGGCTCGGCGCCGCCGAAATCCAGCTCGAAACCGCCCGCGGGCCGCACCCGGCCGGCCGTCACGGGAGTGTGGAAAACCAATTGCGCGCCGTTGTTTTCGGCGTCGCCCTGGTAGGCCAGCATCAGCGCGTGGCTGTCGACGATGCCCGTGGACGGCGACACCAGCGCCGCCGTGCAGTGCAGCGCCGGCTCCAGCCGGCGCGCGGCGGCGCCGTCGATGCGTTGCAGGTCGTCGACGCCGTTGGCGCTGGCGCGCCGCGCGATGCTGTCGAGCTGGGCGGCTTCCTGGTCGGAGGTGGCGACGATCAGCTTGCCCAGCCGCCGGTGCGGCACGCCGCGCGCGGCGCAGTATTCGTAGAGCAGGTGCTTGCCGCGCACGCACAGGCGCGCCTTGAGGCTGTCGGCCGGATAGTAGATGCCGGCGTGGATGACTTCCGAATTGCGCGAACTGGTGCCGGTGCCGATGCCCTCGGCCGCTTCGGCCACCAGGACTTCATGGCCGCTGGCGGCCAGGGCGCGCGCGATGGCCAGGCCGACCACGCCGGCGCCGATGACGATGCAATCGATATCGGTGCTCATGGGGATGCTCTCAGCTGGAAGCGCCGCCCTGCGGCGGCGTGAGATCGAAGCCGCCCGCGTGGAACACCAGCGGCGGCACGCCGCTGTGCCCGCAGTGCTCGACCTGTCCGACCATGATGATGTGGTCGCCTTCTTCGTAGCGGCTGCGGTTGTGGCACTCGAACCAGGCGGCGCAGCCTTCGCCCAGCATGGGCGTGCCGGCCGGCGCCCGCGCCAGCGTCAGCCCGGCGAAGCGCTCGGGCGTCTTGCCGGTGGCGAAGCGGCGCGCCAGCGCGATCTGGCTGGCCGACAGCACGTTGACCACATAGCGCTGGCAACGCTCGAAGGCCGCCAGCGACGACGAGGTGCGCGCCAGGCTCCACAGCACCAGCGGCGGGTTGAGCGACACCGAGTTGAACGAGCTGACGGTCAGCCCGACAGGCTGGCCGTCCAGTCCGGCCGTGGTGACGACCGTGACGCCGGTGGCGAAACGGCCCAGCGCGGTGCGGAAGAAGGCGGCGTCAAAGGCGGGAGGGAAAGCTGCGGACATTCAGGCGGCAATGGCGGCAAAAAGGGCGCGTCAGGGCGAGAGGCGGTCGATGGTCCAGCCCTGTTTGCCGTCGGGCTCGTAGCGCAGCCGGTCATGCAGGCGCGACGGGCGGCCCTGCCAGAATTCGAAGCGGTTCGGCTTGAGGCGATAGCCGCCCCAATGCGGCGGGCGCGGCGGATGCTCGCCGTAGCGGTCGCGGAACTCGCGCTCGCGCGCTTCCAGCTCGTCGCGGGTGATCGGCTGGCTCTGGCGCGAAGCCCAGGCGCCCAGGCGCGAGCCGAGCGGGCGGCTGTGAAAGTATTCGTCCGATTCGGCCGCGCTGACCTTCTCGATGACGCCCTCGATGCGCACCTGGCGCTCCAGCGGCTGCCAGAAGAACAGCAGGCTGGCGCGGGGATTGGCCTCCAGGTCCAGGCCCTTGCGCGATTCGTAGTTGGTGAAAAACACGAAGCCGGCGTCGTCGTAGCCCTTGATCAGCACGATGCGGGCGCTGGGCTGGCCTTCGGCATTGACCGTGGCCAGGGTCATGGCATTGGGTTCCGGCACCCGCGCCGCGACGGCTTCGTCGAACCAGCGCGCGAACTGCCGGAATGGCGAGGCGGCGGCCTGCCCTTCGACGAGAACGCCTTTTTCGTAACTCTGACGCAGATCGGACACGGACATATCTGTTGCGGAACCGGCTGGATGGAAGGCTGTCAGTGTACCGCCAACGCCGCGGGCGCGTGGGCGCGGCCCTAGACGCCCAGCGGATGGACGTCGGCCTCCAGCTTGCGCGCGATCTGCTCCAGGCGCGCGTCGCGGATGCCGGCCTGGCGCAGCGCCTGCGCCGTCTGCACCACGTACTCGGTGCAGGGGCCGTAGCGGCCCGAGGCGCGCCGCACGATGGCCAGCAGCTCGGGTTCGGGCAAGGCGCGGATATAGGCCGGATTGGCGCGGTTCATGATGAACACCAGCGCGTTGACCGGGCCGTGCTCGGTGGCGCAGCGCAGCCAGCGCGGCAGGTAGGCGCCGGTGGACATCTCGCGGTCCCACAGCGCGGGGAAGTAATCGGGCACCTGCCGGCCGGCCAGGCGGTAGACCACGCCGCGGCATGAGCCGCCGCGGTCCAGCCCGAACACCAGCCCGGGACATTCCGGGGTGCCGCGGTTGACGCGCGACCACAGGCACAGCGCCCGGTGATGGCCGTGCAGGGTAGCCAGCCTGCGCTCGAGGAAATCGAAGTCGGGCCGCCAGATCAGCGACCCATAGCCGTACACCCAGACGTCTTCGCCGGCGCGCCATTCGCGCAGCGCGGTATCGAGCGAGGCGCGCCGCTCCTCGGCCGTCCAGAGGCGAAAGGGCAGCGCGGCGGCGCCATGCGGATCGTGCGGGGACGGAGCGGACTGCGTATTCACGAAGACTTGGAGGAATCGGATTCTTGCGGGGGATTGCGGTTGGCCCAGCCGCCCGCCACCAGGGCGAGCGCATAGGCCCAGAACAGGGGAGCCACGCCAATTACCGCACCGAGGGCGCCGAACGTCAACGGCAGCGACACCTGCGAGGCATTGATCAGCGCCATGCGCAGGCCCACGGCCTCGGCCGCGCGGCCGGGCGGCGAATACTGGTGCAGCAGGGACAGCATGCTCGGCTGGCAACAGCCCAGCGCCAGGCCCAGGACGAAAGACAGGCCGATCAGCATGCCTACGTCGGTGAAAAACGGGTAAAGCAGGAAATCGATGGCGGCGGTGGCCATGGCGGCGCGCACCAGCGTCCACGAGCGCACGCGCGTCTGGATGAACGGCAGAACCAGGCGGATCACGAAGGTTGCCGCCGCGAAGGCGGCAAGTATGACGCCGATGGTGGTGGCGGACAGGCCGATCGCCACGCCGAAGATGGGCACCACGAACAAATGCGTATCCCAGGCGCCGGACAGGATGGTGTTGACCATCAGGATGCGGCGCAGCGGCGGCACGGCCAGCAACTCGGTGATGCGGCGCCGCTCGGCGGGGCGGTTGCTGCCCCCGGTCAGCGCGCCGTTCATGGTGCGCAGCGGCTGCCGCAGCAGGTACAGCCCCACCAGCGACAGCATGGGCCCGATCGCCAGCATGCCGAACGCCAGGCGCGTGCCCAGATGGTCGATCGCCAGGCCGGCGATCAGCGGGCCGGAGAACCCGGAGGCGGCCAGCGCCAGCGACATCCAGGAGAAATTGCGCAGCCGCTCGCGCGGCTCGGCGTGTCCCAGCAGGTCCTGCGTCGCCACCTGGTGCAGCATGAAGCCGATGCCGATGCAACAGGACGCCACCAGCAGCGCCGCCTGGGTTTGCGCGACGAAGGGCAGGGCCGTGCCGAAGGTGACCAGCGACGAGCCGATCACCAGCGGCCGCACCACGCCGATCTTGTCCACCCAGCGCCCGGCATGCACCGAAGCGAACATCGGCAGCACGGCGAACACCGCCACCAGCATGCCGACCGTGAAGGTCGACAGGCCCAGTTTCAGGGCGGTCAGTGAAACGGTGATGCGTCCCCCGGTAAGCGCCATGTGGTTGAGCATGGCCAGCAGGCACAGATACCCGGCTCCCGAGAGTTCGGGGCCATGGGTCGAGCGCGAGGGGGTAGGGTCGGAGGTAGACACGGCGTAACTGCTTTCATTCTGTCCCTAACTTCGGCCTATGTCGAGCAGGCCGCCTCGCGCGCCCCCGGCGCGCATGGCGCGAGGTAGGCGGCCTGTATGGCGCAGGTGGCGGCCAGTTGGCGGCATTTGGCGGCAATTGGCGCAAGCCTCGCCGTGGGCATGTCATGGCCTGGCGGCGGCTTTCGGCGCGGTAATGTGTCGTATGCGCAACGGAACAGCCTCGATGGCGGGCGGGGCGTATCGTCCCGCGTCGGGGCCGGCATGGGAAAATGGCGCCCATGAACTCTCAGCCTTCTGTGATCGCGCCGGCCTGCGAGGCCGATGCCGAACGCCGCTTCGGCGGCCTGGCCCGTCTGTATGGCCCGGATGCGCCGGCCGCCCTGCGCGGGGCCCATGTCGCCGTGGCCGGCCTGGGCGGCGTCGGCTCCTGGACCGCCGAGGCGTTGGCGCGCTGCGGCGTGGGCGCCCTGACCCTGATCGACCTGGACCATATCGCCGAATCCAACGTCAACCGTCAGATCCACGCGCTGTCGGGCACGCTGGGGCAGGCCAAGATCGAGGCCATGGCGCAACGCATCGGCCAGATCAACCCGGCCTGCGCGGTGACGTGCGTCGACGAATTCGTCGCGCCCGACAACGTGATGCAAGTGCTGGGCGGTCCCTATGCCGCGATCGTCGACTGCACCGACCAGGCGGCGGCCAAGATCGCCATGATCCTGCACGCGCGCCAGCGCGGCGTGCCGCTGCTGCTGTGCGGCGGCGCCGGCGGCAAGACCGACCCGCTGGCGCTGCGCGCCGGCGACCTGTCCGAAGCCGTCAACGACGCGCTGCTGGCCAAGCTGCGCAACAGGCTGCGGCGCGAACATGGCTTTCCCCGGGCCTCGGACGCCAATGGCAAGGTCCGTAAGCGGGTGCCGCGCATGGGCGTGCGCGCCCTGTGGTTCGACCAGCCCGCCATCCTGCCAGATGCCTGGACCCGCGCGGTCGAGGGCGAGGACGATATGGGCGCGGCCGGGACCCGCGCGGCCCCCCAGGGCCTGTCGTGCGCCGGCTATGGCTCGGTCGTCACCGTGACAGCCGCCATGGGGCTGGCCGCGGCCAATGAAGTGCTGCGGTGGGTGGTGGGCAAGCCGGGCGCTTGAGCAGTGGCGCCGGCGCGCCGGTACGCTGCGGTCAAGCGTGCTGGCGTATGACGGGGTGCCTGTCCCCGCTGGGACAGGCACCCGGATTCCCGGTAAGTTGGCGGGTGCCTGTCCCCATACGGGGACAGGCACGCCTTCTTATGGAAGGAGGTCGAATTCCATCCGCACCTTGTGGAAGGGGAATTCCAGGCGGGCGAAGTACACGACGCGCGCGTCGATGCAGACGTAGCGGCGCAGTTCGGCCACCGGCGCGGATACGGGAATGCGCAGGGCCTGGGCCGACGCGGCGCCGGCCTCGATCACGGTGAGCACCTGGCGCGCATGGCTGAGCCGCGCCCGGTAATGGCGGTCCAGCACGGGCGCGACGGTGCTGGCGCGGATCTCGGCGCGGTGCTGGCGAAACAGCGCGCTTTCCAGGTAGACCTCGCTGAAGCAGAACGGGCCCGCGGCGGCGGTGTGCAGGCGGCGCAGGTATTGGAAGCGGCCGTCGCGGGCAAAGTCGCATGGCATGCCCAGGTCCTCGGGCAGCGGCTGCTGCGCGGCGGATTCGTGCAGCGCCACGGTGCCCAGTTGCCTGCTCAGGGCCACGGTCTCGGCCCAGTTCTTCGGGATGAGCAGCGTAGGGGTTGCGGGCAGGGCATCCTGGACGAAGGTGCCGCTGCCGCGCGAGCGGCGGATCAGGCCGTCGGCCTCCAGCAGGCCGAGCGCCTGCCGCACGGTCGAGCGGGCGATGCCGTAGCGGGCCGCCAGCGCGTCCAGCGGGGGGATCTGCCGGCCGGGCCGCCAGGCGCCGGTCTGGATGTGGTTGCGGAATATGGCGGCGGCTTGCAGGTAGAGCGGCTGGGGGCTGCGGGCAAAGAGCCGGGCGTCGGACACGGTCAGGCGGCGGGTGCGGCGGCGAGCAGGGCCTCGGCCTGTTCGCGCAGCTTGTGTTTCTGGATCTTGGCCGAGTTGGCGCTTTCGACCACCGGGAACGCCTCCAGCACCTGGAAGCCGGCCGGCACCTTGAAGCCGGCCATGCCTTGTTTGCAGGCGGCCATCCAGCCGGCCGGATCGGGACTTGCGCCTTCGTCCAGCAGTACGAAGGCGTAGGGCACGGTCTTGCCGCTTCGGGTGGCGCCGACGACCTGGCAGGCCCGCACGCCCGGCAGGGCCTCGACGGCCTGTTCGATCTCGGCCGGGTTGACCAGGAACCCGGACAGACGCAGCGAGTCGCCCATGCGGGTCTGGAACACGAATTGCCGCATGCCGAGGGTGTAGCCGAGATCGCCGGTCCTGAAATAGCCGTCGTCGGTCAGGGCGCCGGCGCTGGCCCGTGGATTGTCGAGATAGCCGCGCATCAGGCTGGGCGCCAGGATTTCGATTTCGCCCGATTCGCCATCGGCCAGGATCCGGCCGTCTTGCGGATCGCGGGCGCGCACGCGCGCCTCGGGGTGGATCAAGGCGCCGCCGGGCTCGTAGCGCACCGAGACGTCGCCGGCGGCCGGTTCGCGCGGTTGCGCGGCCACCAGCGCGATCAGTTCGCTGGAGCCATACAGGCCGGTCAGCGGCACGCCGCGCGCCTGGGCCAGCGGCAGCAGGTCGCCCAGGGCCGGTGCGAAGCTGGCGAAGCCGAACAGCCGCGCCGTCGCGAAGTCGGCTCGTTCGCCAAGGCGCAACATCTGCGCCAGGGCTTCGTTGTTGGCGTAGGTATGGGTGACGCGGTGGCGGCGGATGGCCGCCACCGAGCGCGCGGCGTCGAATACGGGCTCGCACACCACCGGCACGCCGCGCGCCAGCGCGCCCACCAGGGTGGCAAAGCCGAACGCGCCGCAAAACGGCGCGCTGGCCAGGATGCGGCTGTCGTCGTCATAGCCATACGAATGTGCGATGGCGTCGCCATGGCGCAGCAGGGTGTCCTGGTCGTGCAGGACGAACTTGGGCAGCGACGTGGTGCCCGAAGTGGTAAAGCACAGTACGCCGGCATCGGGCGCGGGCAATGGGGCGGGGCCGTGCAGCGCGGCCAGGGCGTGGGCGGCCAGACCGGCCGGGCCAGGGACGGCCGGCATGCCGTCCTCGTCCACGGCGATGGCGCCGCGCAGCCGCGCGCGCGCGGCGGGCGGCACGGCGGCCAGGATGCCGGCGAAGTCGATGCCCTTGAAGCCCGGCCAGTAGACCAGCCAGTCGGCCTGACCGCGCCCGAGGATGTCGCCCAGTTCCTGGGCCCGGAAGCGGGTATTGACCGCGAGCGTCAGCACGCCCAGGCGGGCGCAGGCCAGGAACATCGTCACCCAGTGCGCGCAATTGGGCAGCCACAGCGCGACCCGTTCGCCGCGGCGCACGCCCAGCGCCGCCAGGCCGCCGGCCAGGTCCAGCACGCCGGCGCGCAGCGCGCCATGCGTGACCGGGCGGTCGCGGTCGATCAGCGCAACGGCCTCGGGGCGTTCGCGGGCATGCGTGTCTAGCCTCGTGGCGAACAGTTCAGCGGCGGGCATGGAGGCCTCCCGGAAAGGGCGCGCAAGCGCGGCTCGCCTACGGTTGTCCGCCCTGGCCGTTTATGTTTAGATCAATAAAGTACGTGTTTACGTACTTTAGAAAAAGCCGGCGACGGATACAAGTGGAGACAGGCATGAAGCGAACACCTGGGCAGTGGCGCGCGTGCATGGCGGCGGTTCGCGCCATCGTTGCCGCGTGCATGGCGACGCTGGCGGCGCAGGCAGGCGCCGCGGGCTACCCCGAGCATCCCGTGACGGTCGTGGTGCCGTACCCGCCGGGCGGCGCGGCGGACATTTTCGGGCGCGCCATCGCCCATGCGATGCAGCCGCATCTGAAGCAGACCGTGCTGGTGGAAAACCGGCCGGGCGCCGGCGGGAACGTCGGCATGACGTACGTGACGCGCAGCAAGCCCGACGGCTACACGCTGGGCCTGGGCACCATCGGCACGCAAAGCATCAACCAATTCCTCTACGCCGACATGCCGTACGACCCGGGCCGGGACCTGGTGCCGGTCGCGCTGGTTTCGACCACCCCCAATGTGCTGGCCGTCAGCGCCAAATCTCCCTACCGCACGCTGGCCGACGTGATCGAGGCGGCGCGCCAGCGCAAGGACAACAAGCTGACCTACGCGTCGCCGGGCGTGGGCTCGTCGGTGCACCTGACCGGCGCCTATTTCGAGGCCGTGGCCGGAGTCAGCCTGCTGCACGTGCCGTTCAAGGGCACTTCGGCCTCCCTGCCGGCGGTCGCGGGCGGGCAGGTCGATCTGCTGTTCGACAACCTGCCCGGCGCGCTGGCGCAGATCAAGGACGGTTCGCTGGTGCGCGGCATCGCCATCACCTCGGCGCAACGCGATCCCTCGGTGCCCGACCTGCCCACCTTCGCCGAGGCCGGCGTCGCCGGCTTCGATGTGACGGCGTGGTTCGCGCTGTACGCGCCGCGCGGCACGCCGCAGCCGGTGGTCGAGCAGCTGGTGGCGGCGGCCCGCCAGGGGCTGCAGGCGCCGGAGCTGGCGCGCCAGTTCGGCGCCATGGGCGCGCGGCCGGGCGACAAGTTCGGCGCGCAATTGGGCCAGTTCGAGCAGGCCGAACGCCAGAAGTGGGGCGACCTGATCAAGCAACGCGGGATCCGCGCGCAATGAGCCGGCCCGTCGTCCTGGTCACCGGCGCGAGCCGCGGCATCGGCCGCGCCATCGCGCAACGCCTGCTGGCCGATGGCTATGAGGTGGTCAACTTCAGCCGCGGCCAGCCGGCCGATCCGTTGCCGGGCGAGCGCTTCGTGCCGGTCGACCTGTCCGATACCGAAGCGGCGCGCCGCGCGGCCGCCGAACTGGCGGCGCAGTGCGAAGTGCTGCACCTGGTCAACAACGCGGGCCTGATCGAAGTGGCCGGGATCGACCAGGTGGCGCCGGACGCCATGCAGCGCACGCTGGCGCTGAACCTGGTGGCGCCGCTGGTGCTGCTGCAGGCGCTGCTGCCGGGCATGCGGGCGCGCGGCTACGGGCGGGTGGTCAATATCGGCAGCCGCGCCGCGCTGGGCAAGCCCGGCCGCTCGGCCTATGGCGCCAGCAAGGCGGGGCTGGCCGGCATGTCGCGCACCTGGGCGCTGGAGCTGGCGCCGGCCGGCATCACCGTCAACGTCGTGGCGCCCGGCCCGATCGCCACGGAGCTGTTCAACCAGTCCAATCCGCCGGGCGATCCGCGCACGCGGCAACTGGAAGCCGCCATTCCGGTCGGCCGCGTCGGCCGTCCCGAGGAAGTCGCCCATGCCGTGGCCAGCCTGCTCGACCCCCGCGCCGGTTTCATCACCGGGCAGGTGCTGTATGTGTGCGGGGGCATGACGGTGTGAGCGTGGCGCTCAAGTGCGCATGGCGCAGGGCGGGGTGCCTGTCCCGCGGGGACAGGCACCGGAGGAGTTTGCCGGAGCCAGCCTCCTTGCGGGGACAGGCACCGGAGGAGTTTGCCGGAGCCAGCCTCCTTGCGGGGACAGGCACCGGAGGAGTTCGCCGGAGCCAGCCTCCGTGCGGGGACAGGCACCGGAGGAGTTTGCCGGAGCCAGCCTCCTTGCGGGGACAGGCACCGGAGGAGTTCGCCGGAGCCAGCCTCCTTGCGGGGACAGGCTCCGGGTTAATGGTGTTTCACCTCTATCCATCCGCGCAGGGCGTTGGACAGGCGGATGGCTGTGGCGCTGCGCAGGTCCGACATGGTCAGGGTGCGCTCCTGGACTTTGCCCTGGTCGATCAGTTCGGCGCGCTGCACGCCGGGCAGGCAGCCGCTGGCCACGGGCGGGGTGTACCAGCGTCCGTCCAGTTCGAGGTAGACGTTGCTGCGGCTGCCTTCGCACAGTTCGCCGCGCTGGTTCAGGTACAGCAGGTCGAATATCCGCGGATGGGCGGGCAGCCATTCGATGGTGTGGGCGTACCAGGGGCGGTAAGTCGTCTTGTAGCGCAGCAGCGGCTCGTCGGCATCCAGCGCCTCGGGCGCCAGCATGACTTCCAGGTCGGGCGGCAGCGGCGCCAGCGGCGCGGTCTGGATGTCGTGGCTGCCGTCGCGCGCCAGCAGCAGGCGCAGCCGGTGCGGACCGGGGGCGTGCAGGCCGCGCACGGCGGCCATGATGGCGGATTCGACGGCCGGTTCGTCGCAGCGATACCGCAATGCCTGGCAGGAGGTCAGCAGCCGCGCGAGGTGGCGCCCCAGCAGCGGAAGCTGGCGGTCGGCCGTGACCAGGATGGTTTCGATGAGCTCGGGTTGCATGCGGTTCCTTGCGGCGCGGTGCCCCGGCTAGTGTAGGCCAAGCGGCGCGCCGGCGTCAGCCCAGGATGCGCGCTTTCCAATGGCACTCCTGCCATTCCTGCGCGGCGTCCGAGTCGTGCACGATACCGCCGCCCACGCCGTACACGCCGTGGCCGGCGCTATCCAGCACCAGCGTGCGGATCGCCACGTTCAGCGAGAAATCGCCATCGGGCGCCAGCCAGCCGATGCTGCCGCAATACAGCCCGCGCGGCGCCGCCTCCATCTGGCGGATGCGCCGCATCGCGGCGACCTTGGGCGCGCCGGTGATCGAGCCGCAGGGAAACAGTGCGCGCAGCACGTCGGCCAGGCCGGCGTGTGGCGCATGGGCCGAGACGGTCGAGGTCATGGTCCATACGGTGGGGTAGCGTTCCAGCGAGAACAGGGCATCGACCTTGACCGAGCCCGGCGTGGCCAGGCGGCCCAGGTCGTTGCGCAGCAGGTCGACGATCATGAGATTCTCGGCCCGGTTCTTGTCGCTGGCCAGCAGCTCGCGCCCAAGCCGCGCATCTTCGGCGGGGTCGGCGTGCCGCGGCGCCGTGCCTTTCATGGGGCGCGTCACCAGGCGTTCGCCCTGGCGCGCCACGAACAGCTCCGGCGAGAACGACAGAATGGTGCGTTCGCCGTCCTCGATGTAGGCGCCGTGCGCCACGGGATGGCGCGCCGCGATCTGCCGGTACAGCAGGCGCGGCTCGCCCTCGACGCGCACGTCCAGCGGCTGGGTGTAGTTGAGCTGGTACAGCTCGCCCGCGGCAATCAGGTCGCGGATGGCGTCGACCGCGCGCAGATAATCGTCCTGCGCCATGCGCGGCGCGACCGAGGCGATGCGCGCCGCCGGCGTGGCGGGCGCGGCCCAGGGCGCTTCGACGTCGGCGCGCTCGAAGGCCAGCGCGGTCAGGCGCGCCCGGCCGTCCTCGCGGGGCGCGGGCGCCGCGCCGGCCGCAGGCGCCCGCAGGGCTTCCGGCAGCAGCCATTCGCCCAGTTCGTAGTCGAGCAGCAGCGCGATCCAGCGGCCGCCGGCGCGCGCCCGCTCGATTTCCCGCAGGGCGGGCGCCACCGCGTCGGCGCTGCGCGCCTCGATGCGGATCGGGTCGCCGGCCAGGCGCAGGGCGCGTCCGGCCAGCCGGTCTTCAAAACGGCATTCCATTGCTTCTACTGCCGCAGGAACTCACCGAGTACGCGCCCGGTGTGCGAACGCTCGCGCAAACTTACCACGTGTTCGGGCGAACCCTCGGCCACCAATTGGCCGCCGCCGCTGCCCCCTTCGGGCCCCAGGTCGAGCAGCCAGTCGGCTTCGGCGATCACGTCCAGGTTGTGTTCGATCACCACCACGGTATTGCCGGCCTCGACCAGCCGGTGCAGCACGTGGATCAGCTTCTCGACATCGGCCATCGACAGCCCCACGGTGGGCTCGTCCAGCACGTACAGCGTGTGCGGCGCGCGCGAGGCGCGCCCGGTGGTGATGACGCCTTCGGTCAGGCGCGCCTTGGACAGCTCCGTGACCAGCTTGATGCGTTGGGCCTCGCCGCCCGAGAGCGTGGGCGAGGGCTGGCCCAGCGTCAGGTAGCCCAGGCCGACGTCCTGCATCAATTGCAGCGGACGGTGGATTTTCGGATGCGCGGCAAAGTAGCCGATGGCGTCGTCCACTTCCATGGCCAGCAGCTCGCCGGCGTTCTTGCCGCGCATCTGCACGCTCAGGGTGTCGCTGCTGAAGCGCGCGCCGTTGCAGGCGTCGCAGGGCACCTTCACATCGGGCAGGAAACTCATTTCGATGGTGCGCATGCCCTGTCCCTCGCAGATCGGGCAGCGGCCGTCGCCGGTATTGAACGAGAAGCGCGCCGCGGTCCAGCCGCGCATGCGCGCCTCGCGCGTGTCGGCGAACTGCTTGCGCACGTCGTCCCAGAACCCGACATAGGTGGCGGGGCACGAGCGCGGCGTCTTGCCGATGGGAGTCTGGTCGACCTCGAGCACGCGGTCGATGACCTCCCAGCCGGTGATGCGTTCGCAGCCGCTCCAGCCCGGCGCCTTGCCCTGCGACACGGCCTGGACCAGGTTGTCCAGCAGCACCTCGCGCGCCAGGGTGGATTTGCCCGAGCCCGACACGCCGGTCACCACGCTCAGGCGTCCGATCGGGATGCTGGCGTCCACGCTGCGCAGGTTGTGCAGGCGCGCGCCATGCACGCGGATCATGGGCGTGTCGGCGGCGACGGCGCGGCGACCGTTGAGCGGGTGCGCCAGCGGCTTGGCCAGGTAGCGGCCGGTCACCGATTCGGGGGCGTCGATCAGGTCCTGCGCGCTGCCCTGCGCCACCACGCGGCCGCCGCGGATGCCCGCGCCGGGGCCGATATCGATGATGTGCGAGGCGCGCCGGATGGTGTCGTCGTCATGTTCCACCACCACCAGCGTGTTGCCATTGCCTTCCAGGCGCGCCAGGGCGTCGAGCAGGATGCGGTTGTCGCGCGGGTGCAGGCCGATGGTGGGTTCGTCCAGCACGTAGCACACGCCCTGCAGGTTGGAGCCCAGTTGCGCGGCCAGCCGGATGCGCTGCGCCTCGCCGCCCGAGAGCGTGGGCGCGGCGCGGTCCAGCGCCAGATAGCTCAGCCCCACCTCCTGCATGAAATTGAGCCGGCCGCGGATTTCCGCCAGGATGTCGCGCGCGATCTCGCCTTCGCGGCCGCGCGCGACCAGGCCGGTGAAGAAGGTATGGGCGTCCGAGACGGGCAGCGCCGCCAGCTCGGCGATCGAGCGGTCGCGCCAGCGCACGGCCAGCGCCACGCGGTTCAGGCGCTGGCCGTGGCATACCGTGCAGGTTCTGGCCTCGCCTTCGTACCAGGCGTTCCAGGCGGTTTCCTCGCCGGTCTGTTCGGCGTCGAAACCCTGCAGCTGCAGGCCGGTGCCGAAGCATCCGCCGCACCAGCCGTGCTTGGAGTTGTACGAGAACAGGCGCGGATCGGGCTCGGGGAAGCTGACGCCGCACGACGGGCAGGCGCGCTTGACCGAGAAGTGCTGCTGCTGCAGATCGCCGTCCAGGCCTTCGCGCAGCCGGTCGAGCGGATACACGACGCTCAACACGCCCTGCCCATGCTCCAGGGCCTGCCGCACGGCATCGCGCAGCGCCGCTTCGTTGCCAGGGTCGACCACCACGTCGGCCACCGGCAATTCGATGGTGTGCTCCTTGTAGCGGTCCAGGCGCGGCCAGGGGCTGACCGGAATGAAGGCGCCATCGACGCGCAGATGGGTGTGGCCCTTGCTGCCGGCCCACTTGGCCAGGTCGGTGTAGTAGCCCTTGCGCGCCGTCACCAGCGGCGCCAGCACGCCGATGTGCTGGCCCTTGTGCTCGCGCAGCAGGCGCGCCACGATCTGGTCGGCGTTCTGCGGTTCGACCGCCACCTTGCAATCGGGACAGTATTGGGTGCCCAGTTTGACGTAAAGCAGGCGCAGGAAATGGTGGATTTCCGTCATGGTGGCCACGGTCGACTTGCGTCCGCCGCGGCTGGTGCGCTGCTCGATCGCCACGGTGGGCGGGATGCCGAAGATGGCGTCCACGTCAGGCTTGCCCGCTGGCTGCACGATGGCGCGCGCATAGGCGTTGAGCGATTCGAGGTAGCGCCGCTGGCCTTCGTTGAACAGGATGTCGAAGGCCAGGGTCGACTTGCCCGAGCCGGACACGCCCGTGATGACCGTGAACTTGTCGCGCGGAATTTCGACGTTGACGTTCTTCAGGTTGTGTTCGCGCGCGTTGCGGATCTCGATGGACTGGGCTGCCTGGCGGCGCCGGCGCATCAGCGATTGCAGCGGCGTGCCGGCTTCCTCGCCATAGGCGGCGGCCGGCTCGGCCAGCGCGCCGACCGGCGCCACGGGCAGGATGCTGCCTTCGTAATCGCGCAGCGCCTGGCCGGTATGCGAGCGGGCGTTGGCCATCAGGTCCTGCGGCGTGCCCACGCCCACCACCTCGCCGCCGGCGTCGCCGCCCTCCGGGCCCAGGTCGATCAGCCAGTCGGCGGCGCGGATCACGTCCAGGTTGTGTTCGATCACCAGCAGCGTATGGCCGGCGGCCAGCAGCTTGCGGAAGGCGCGCATCAGGCGCGCCACGTCATCGAAGTGCAGGCCGGTGGTGGGTTCGTCGAACAGGAACAGGCTGCCCTTCTTGGCGACCTTGGCCGTGGAGATGCCGCTGCGCGCCGCCTCGGCCAGGTGCCCGGCCAGCTTGAGCCGCTGCGCCTCGCCGCCCGACAGCGTCGGTACGGGCTGGCCCAGCCGCACATACTCCAGGCCTACGTCGGCCAGCGGCGCCAGGCCGGTCTGCACGTCGCGCAGCCCCTTGAAGAATTCCAGCGCCTCGCTGACCGTCATTTCCAGCACCTGGTCGATCGAGGCGCTCTTGCCCAGGTGCTCGACGCGCACCTCCAGCACTTCGGGGCGGAACCGCTTGCCGTCGCAATCGGGGCAGCGCAGGTAGACGTCGGACAGGAACTGCATCTCGACGTGCTCGAAGCCCGTGCCGCCGCAGGTCGGGCAGCGTCCGTCGCCGCTGTTGAAGCTGAAGGTGCCGGCCGTATAGCCGCGCTCCTTGGACAGCGCCGCCTGGGCGTACAGCTTGCGGATCGCGTCGAACGCGCCGACGTAGCTGGCCGGGTTGGAGCGGGCTGTCTTGCCGATGGGCGTCTGGTCCACCATCACCACGTCGGCAATCTGCTCGGCGCCCAGCAGGCGGTCGAACGCGCCGGGCGCTTCGGACGGCTTGCCCTTGTGCTTGAGCAGGGCGGGATAGAGCACGTCCTGCACCAGCGTCGACTTGCCCGAGCCGGACACGCCCGTGACGCAGACCAGCCGGCCCAGCGGCAGTTCGATCGAAACGTTGTTCAGGTTATGTGCGGTGGCGCCTTCGAGGATGAGCCGCGGCGTATTGCTGGCCACCGGCATGGGCCGGGGCGCTTCCACGCGCAGGCGCCCGCCCAGGTAGTCGCCGGTCAGGGTATTGGCGGCGCGCAGCTGTTCGGGCGACCCGTCGAACACGATGCGTCCGCCGCGCTCGCCGGGGCCGGGGCCGACGTCGATGATGCGGTCGGCGGCCACCATGACCTGCGGGTCGTGCTCGACCACCACCAGCGTGTTGCCGGCGTCGCGCAGGCGGTGCATGACTTCGACCACGCGGTGCATGTCGCGCGGATGCAGGCCGATGGACGGCTCGTCGAGCACGAACAGGGTATTGACCAGCGAGGTGCCCAGCGCCGTGGTGAGGTTGATGCGCTGCACTTCGCCGCCCGACAGCGTACGGCTCTGGCGGTCCAGCGTGAGGTAGCCCAGCCCGACGTCGCACAGGAACTTCAGGCGTGCGCGCACTTCGGTCATCAGCAGATCGGCCGCGGCGTCCAGCACGCCCTCGAAGCGCAGGCCGTCGAAGAAGCGGCGCACGCGCTCGATGGGCAGCAGCATCACGTCGTGGACGGACAGGCCGTCCAGCGCCTCGAGCTGCGGCCGGCTCCAGCTGGTGCCGGCCGGCATGAAGCGCTGGTAGCGGCCTTCGCCCGGCGGCAGCACCGCATCGGCCTCGGCGCGGCTGCCCAGGCGCCACAGCAGGGCGTCGGGCTTCAGGCGCGCGCCATGGCAGGTGGGGCAGGGGGTGTAGCTGCGGTATTTCGACAGCAGCACCCGCACATGCATCTTGTAGGCCTTGCTCTCCAGCCACGCGAAGAACTTGTGCACGCCGTACCACTGCGTCTTCCAGGCCTGGTTGCCGCCTTTCCAGTCGGGGTCGCCGTGCAGCACCCAGCCGCGCTGTTCGGGCGTCATGGCTTTCCATGGCACCGACAGCGGGATGCCGGCGCGCGGCGCGTACTTGACCATGTCGTCCTGGCATTCCTTGAACGAAGGCGTCTGCCACGGCTTGATCGCGCCTTCCAGCAAGGTCTTGTTCTCGTCGGGAATCACCAGCCCGATGTCGATGCCGATCACGCGCCCGAAGCCGCGGCAGGCTTCGCAGGCGCCCAGCGGCGAGTTGAACGAAAAGCTGCTGGGCAGCGGATCGGTGTATTCGATGTCGCAGTCGGCGCAGTGCAGCCGGTCGCTGTACTTCCAGACCGCCTGGTCGGCGCCGCCTTCCTCGCCCATGGCGTACACCGCCAGATGGCCCGCGCCCATGCGCAGCGCGGTATCCAGCGCTTCCATGACGCGCTCGCGCTCGGCCCCGGCGAAGCGGAAGCGGTCCTGCACCACGTGCAGGATGCGGCGCGCGACCGGCGCGGCGCCGTCCTTGGCGCCCTTGGCGCTTTTGCCGCGGCGCGCCTTGGGCGCGGGCGCGGCGGCGCTGGCGGCTTCCTCGGCATGCACGCGCGTGTAGCCCTGCTGGTCGAGGAAGCCGCGCACCTCGTCCTCGGTGAAATTGGCCGGCACCGCGATGGGGAAGGTCACCGCCAGGCGCGGATCGCCCAGCGCGGCCGCGCGCTCGGCCAGCGAATGGTAGACCGACTCGGGCGTATCGCGCCGCACCAGCTTGCCGCAGCCGCGGCAGTACAGCCGCGCCCCGCGCGCGAACAACAGCTTCAGGTGGTCGTTGAGTTCGGTCATGGTGCCGACCGTGCTGCGCGAGCTGCGCACCGGGTTGGTCTGGTCGATGGCGATCGCCGGCAGGATGCCTTCGATGCGGTCGACCTGCGGCTTGTCCATGCGGTCGAGGAACTGGCGCGCGTAGGGCGAGAAGGTTTCGACGTAGCGGCGTTGTCCTTCGGCATACAGGGTGTCGAAGGCCAGCGAGCTTTTGCCCGAGCCGGATACCCCGGTCACCACCACGAGTTCGCCGGTGGCGATGGTCAGGTCGAGGTTCTTGAGATTGTTCTGGCGGGCGCCAACGATGCGGATCTGGGAGCTCATGGGGCGTAATCGTAGCCTGAGGGGAAGCGGCGGCAAGGCAGGAGGCTGCCCGGCTGGTTGGGATTCCGGGGATATGGAATAATCAACTACATTGTGGTGAATGTGCCCACAATATGGGCATCATCTTGGTTTGATTGCTGTATAAATACCCAGTATCGCAGATTTTCCTGACGCCTTGCGCGTCTGTTGCAAGGAAACCCCGTGTCCCAGACCGCCGTGGCCGGCACCGCCGCGTTCGCCAAGTTCATGCATGTGCTCCAGCTCGTGGCCGACGCCCCGCATCCGCTCGCCGTGGCCGAGCTGGCGCGCGCCAGCGGCTACCCGCGCGCCACCACGCACCGCATCGTGGCGGCGCTGCTCGAACAGGGCATGCTGGCCGAGTCCGTGCCGGGCCGCTATGGCCTGGGCCCGCGGCTGCTCGAACTGGCCAGCCGCAGCTGGGCGGCCTTCGACATCCGTGCGCTGCTGGCGCCGCAGCTGCGGGCCCTGCGCGACGCGACCGGCGCCACCGTGCACCTGGCCGTGCCGGATCGCCAGGCCATGACCTATATAGAAAAGCTGGAAGCGCCCGGTCCGGTGCGCATGGTGTCGCGCATAGGTGGGCGGCTGATGCTGCATTCCAGCGCGGTCGGCAAGGCGTACCTGGCCTCGCTGCCGGGCGCCGAGCTCGACGCCGCGCTGGCCGGCCTGCCGCTGCCGGCCCTCATGCCCAACACCCTGACCAGCGAATCCGCCCTGCGCGCCGAACTGGATATCGTGCGCGCACGCGGCTATGCCATCGACAACGAGGAAAACGAGGCCGGCATCGTGTGCTACGGCGTGGCGCTGGCCGGGCCGGACGGACGCGCGCTGGCGGGCGTCAGCGTCAGCACGGTGCGGGTGGGCCAGGCCGACCCCGCCGCATGCATCGCGCCGCTGCTGGAATTGCGCGCCGCCGCCGTGCGGCAACTGACAGGCGCCGGGCCGGTCGCGGCCGGCGCCGCATCCTGAGGAGACTCCATGACCCAACAAGCCAGACTCGCCACCCTGCTGGCCAGCCGCGTCGTACCGGTGCTGCGCTATCGCGACGCGGCCACCGCCGCCTATGCCGCCGAGGTGGCGGTCAACGCCGGCTGCCGCACGCTGGAGCTGACCTGGACCATCCCCGGCGTGACCGACCTGCTGCGCGCGCTGCGCGACAAACATGGCGCGCAGCTGCTGCTGGGGGTGGGCACCGTGCTCGACACGTCGCAGGCCCACGAAGCCTTGACCGCGGGCGCGGATTTTCTCGTATCGCCGGGGCTGACGGCCGGCATCGCCGAGCAGGCCCATGCCGCCGGCGCCCTCTGCCTGCTGGGCGCGTTCACCCCATCCGAGGCCATGCAGGCGCGCGCGGCGGGCGCCGACGTGGTGAAGATCTTCCCGGCCGATACCGGCGGCCCGCGCCATCTGGCCGCCTTGCGGTCGGTCTTTCCCGATACGCCGTTGTGCCCCACCGGCGGCGTCACGGCGCAGAACATGCACGAATACTTCGCGGCCGGCGCGGCCATCGTCGGCATCGGCGCCAATCTGTACGACCCGGCCGCGTTCGCCGCGCGCGATACCGCCGCGCTGACGCGGCAGGTCGCCCGCACGCTGGAGTCGGCCCATGGTTGACTTCGACATCGTCGGCCTGGGCGAGCCCCTGATCGAATTCAACCAGACCCGTCCGGGCGAACCCGGCTATCTCCAGGGCGTGGGCGGCGATACTTCCAACGCGATCATCGCCGCGGCGCGCCAGGGCGCGCGCTGCGCCTACCTGACGCGGATCGGTGCCGACCCGTTCGGCGAGCAGCTGATGGACTTGTGGCGCGCCGAGGGCGTGGCCACCGATGGCGTGCGGGTGGACCCGCAGGCCCACACCGGCGTGTACTTCGTGCAGCACGGGGCGGACGGCCACGTATTCAGCTATCTGCGGCGCGATTCGGCCGCCAGCCGCATGCAGCCCGCCGACCTGGACTGCGGGCTGGTCGAGCGCGCCCGCGTGCTGCATGTGTCCGGCGTCAGCCTGGCCATCAGCAGTTCGGCCTGCGACACCGTGCTGGCGGCCATCGGGCGCGCGCGCGCCTGCGGCGCGCGGGTCAGCCTGGACTCCAACCTGCGCCTGCGCCTGTGGCCGGCGGCGCGGGCCCGCGCCATCCTGAGCGAGGCCATGCGCCAGGCCGACCTGTTCCTGCCCAGCCTGGACGACATGCGCCACCTGACGGGCCATGAAGACCCCCAGCGCACGCTGGACTGGATCCGCGCCGCCGGCGCGCCCGGCACGGTGGTGCTGAAACTGGGCCGGCACGGCGCGCTGATCGACGACGGCGCGCGGCGCCAGGCGGTGCCCGGCCTGGCGGTGCGGGCCGTGGACGCCACCGGCGCCGGCGATTGCTTCGCCGGCAGCCTGCTGGCGCGCCGCTGCGCCGGCGACGATTGGGAGCCGGCCGTGCGCTACGCCAATGCCGCGGCCGCGCTGTCGACCACCGGATACGGCGCGGTGGGTCCGCTGCCGCGCCCGGAAGCGGTGCGCGCCCTACTGGAGCGGGCTGGCGGGTAAGCGGGGCGGCTTGGCGGTCCAGCCTGTTTCAGGCTAGAATGCCGAGTTATTCAGATTTTCGCCGTCGCCTTTTCGCGCCTGCAATGGCAGGCGCGGGCGCGGCGGCCACCCCACTGGAGATCATCATGGCCGAACGCAAACGCGTGCGTCGCAACACCCTGGAACGCCGTTGCCTGGGCAAGGCTTTCAAGCGTCTTTTCGTGAAGTCGCCCAAGGGCGTTTTCAAGATGCTGGAAAAGATCAAGCGCGTGTAAGTTGCGTTGCTTGCGGGTAAAAAGCCGCCGGCCCTTGCCGGCGGCTTTTTTCATGCGCGGCGCCCGCGCGAGGCGTGGAGCGGGGTGGGCCGGGATCAGGCGCGCGGTTGCGGGCCGGTCGGCGCCGGCCCGAGCATCGGTCGCACGAAATCCATGAAGACGCGCGTGCGGCCCGGCAGGATCGGCGACGGGTACACCGCGTAGATGGAGATCGGCTGCACCCGCCACTGGGGCAGCACGCGGCGCAGCGAGTTGCGTTCGATCACCGGATCGAGCGCCTGGCAATGGGGCAGGCGCGTGATGCCCAGCCCCAGCCCGGCCAGCGTGCCCACCACGCTGATGTTGTTGCCCGCCACGTGGCCGCTTACCTCGACGCGCTCGGTGCGCTCGCCATTGTGCAGCGTCCAGTGCGAATGCTCCGGGTCGATGGCGGTGCGCAGGCATTCGTGGCGGCCCAGGTCGGCGGGGTCGCGCGGCTCGCCGTGGCGAGCCAGATAGTCTTCCGATGCGTACAGGTAGCTGTCGAGCGAAATGATTTCGTCGACCACGGTATTGGGATCCGGCGCTTCGTCGTCGCCGCTGTCGCGACCGAAGCGCAGGATGACGTCGAAGGGCGCGCCCTGCGAGGTCGCGCTGGCATTCAGGTTGAGGTCGAATTCGCAATCGATCTCGGGGTAGCTGTCCAGGAATGCGCTCAGCGAGGTCGGCAGCAGCCAGATCGCCAGGCTGTACGGCATGGATATATTCAGCCGGCCCTTGGGGCGGCCCGTCAGCGATTCCAGCTGTTCGCGCGCCAGCCGCGTTTCGTCGATCAGGCCCTGGCAGCGTTGCAGATAGACCATGCCGGCGTCGGTCAGCTCCAGGCGCCGGGTATTGCGGTTGATCAGCCGCAGGCCGATGGCCTTTTCCAGCTGATTGATGCGCCGTGACAGCGTGGACGTCGGCATGTCCAGCGCGCGGGCGGCCAGGCTGAAGCTCTTGCGCTTGGCGACTTCGACGAACAGGGCGATATCGTTGAGCTGGACGGTTTGCGCTTGCATGACGGGTCGGACAGGTACGGCGCGAGTGTACCGCGTCCTACGCGTCAGGTAAGAATATGCCAACAGATGACATATTCAATTGCAAAATGAGAGGACGTGCGCGTGTACCTGCGAGGCTTATCTCATACACTGCAACTCTCGCACCACCCCATAACCGACTCGTCCGTTGCGTACCGGCTAAACGAGCATGATCGATTCGCAATACCAATTCACGGTGCTGACGCCCACATATAACCGGGCTGCCACCTTGCACCGAGTGTTCCAGTCACTGCAGCGCCAGACCTGTCGGGATTTCGAATGGGTCGTCGTCGACGATGGTTCCACCGACAACACGCACGAGGTGGTGCGGGCCTGGCAGGCGCAGGCGGATTTCCCCATCCGCTATGTGTGGCAGCACAACCAGCACAAGAAAACCGCCTTCAACCGCGGCGTGCGCGAAGCGCGCGGCATGCTGGTGGTGGGGCTGGACAGCGACGACGAGATCCCGCCCGATGCCCTGGCCATACTGAAGGAGGCCTGGGAGGGCATACCCGCCGACCGGCGCGAGACCTACGTCGCGGTCACCGGCCTGTGCGCGCGGCCCGACGGTTCCATCGTGGGCGACCGTTTCCCGCAGGATGTCTTCGACAGCACGGCGGTGGACATGTACTTCCGCTACCGCGTGCAGGGCGAGAAGTTCGGCGCCATGCGCGCCGATGTGCTGCGCCGCTTTCCGTTTCCCGAGGACGTGGCCGGCTTCGTGCCCGAAAGCCTGGTGTGGTGGGCGATCTCGCGCGCCGGCTACCTCAGCCGCTTCATCAACCGGGTCGTGCGCGTGTATCACGACACGCCGGGCGGCCTGAGCCAGGGCGGCGTGTCCTTGAGCAGCAATATCCAGGGCCTGTACCTGCTGGCCTGGGACATGCTGCAGCATCACCTGGACTGGTTTCGCTACCGGCCGCGGGAATTCATCATGGCGGCGGCGCGCTACACGCGCTTTCGCCTGCACCTGGACAACTCCGGCCTGCCCACCGCGGTGCAGGCATACCGGCTCACCCAGCCGTCCGCGCGGCTGCTGGTCCTGCTGATGTGGCCGCTGGGCTACCTGCTGTATCGCCGGGATCGCCGCCGCGGCGTGGCCTGAGCGCCGGCGCCTGTCTGCGCGGGCGGGGGCCGCCTGTATCGGCACAAACCCCTAATTGACGCGCAAAGCGGCGCTACGGCAATATCCGGCGGTCATTCAGATATCTGTCAGGAGCTAACCATGCGCCGCACCATGATTGCTATCGCGATCGCCGCCGCTTGCGCCTTGCCGTCGATCGGGCAGGCGAAAACCTTCCGCTGGGCTTCGCAGGGCGACATCCTCACGTTCGACCCGCATTCGCAGAACGAAGGCATGACGATTGCCGCCAACAGCTATGTGTACGAGCCGCTGGTGGCCTATGACAAGGATTTCAAGGTGGTGCCGGCCCTGGCCACCGAATGGACCCAGGTCTCGCCCACGCTGTACCGGTTCAAGTTGCGCGAGGGCGTGAAGTTCCATGACGGCGCGCCGTTCACCGCCGACGATGCGGTGTTCTCGATCCATCGCGCCATGGCGCCCACCTCGAACTACAAGGCGTACACCACGGGCATCAAGGAAGCGCGCAAGATCGACGACCACACCATCGAGATCGAGACCAGCGCGCCCAATCCGGTGCTGCTGCGGCAGCTGCCCAACGTGTTCATCATGAACAAGGCCTGGTCCGAGAAGCACAACGTCGCCAAGCCGCAGGACTTCGTCAACAAGGAAGAAACCTATGCGGCGCGCAACACCAACGGCACCGGCGCCTACAAGCTGAAGTCGCGCGAGGTGGACGTGCGCACGGTGTTCGTCGAGAACACCGAATGGTGGAACAAGGACAGGAAGATCGGCAATGTCACGGAAGTGGTGTTCACCCCGATCAAGCAGAACGCCACCCGCACCGCCGCGCTGCTGTCCGGCGAGATCGACTTCGTGCTCGATCCGGCCGCGCAGGACCTGGAGCGCCTGCGCCAGCAGGCCAAGGTGGTGGAGGGCAACGAGTACCGCACCATCTACCTCGGCTTCGACCAGAAGCGTCCGGAGTTGCTGTATTCCAGCGTCAAGGGCAAGAACCCGTTCGCCGACGTGCGCGTGCGCGAGGCGCTGTACCGCGCCATCGATGTCGAGGCGATCAAGCGCGCGGTCATGCGCGGACTGTCGGCGCCGACCGGCACCATGATCGCGCCGCAGGTGCATGGCTGGACCGAGGCCCTGCACAAGCGCGTGCCCTACGACCCCGAGAAGTCGCGCGCGCTGCTCAAGGAAGCCGGCTATGACGGTACGCTCAGCTTCACGCTGGATTGCCCCAACAACCGCTACATCAACGACGAGGCGATCTGTCAGGCCGTGGTGGGCATGTGGGCCAAGGTGGGCGTGAAGGCCTCGCTGAACGCCATGCCGCGCGCCACCTATTTCCCCAAGGTGCAGTCGCGCGACACCAGCGCCTTCCTGTTCGGCTGGGGCGTGCCGACTTTCGACGCCATGTATACGCTGCAGAACCTGGTTCGCACCAAGGGCGAGGGCGCCGACGGCATGTACAACCTGGGCGACTACAGCAACAAGGAAGCCGACGCGATCATCGACCGCATCAAGACCGAGACCGACCCGGCCAAGCGCGACGCCGACATCGTCCGCGCGCTCGAAATCCATGCCCAGGAGTTCGGCCATATCCCGCTGCACGACCAGGTCATTCCCTGGGCCATGCGCAAGAACGTGACGGTGATCCATCGGGCCGATAACCGCCTGTCGGCCGACTGGGTGCGTATCGACTGAGGCCCGCGAGGGACGTTCCGCGACGCCGCCCGGCATGGCCGCGCCGGCGTCGCGCTCCGTATCGAGTTGCCATGCTTGCATTCATTCTGCGCCGCATCCTGCAGGCCGCGGCGGTCATGCTCACCGTCGCTCTGCTGGCTTTCGTGCTTTTCCAGTACGTCGGCGATCCCGTCACCATCATGCTGGGGCAGGACGCTACCGACGCGGAGCGGGTCGAGCTGCGCGAGCGCCTCGGGCTGGACGATGCGCCGCCGGTCCAGTTCGCCCGTTTCGTCGGCAACGCCATGCAGGGCGATTTCGGCATTTCGCTGCGCCAGAGCGAGAAGGTCTCCAGCCTGATCCAGGCCCGGCTGCCCGCCACGCTGGAGCTGTCGCTGGTGGCGGCGATTCTCGCGCTGGTCGTCGGCCTGCCGCTGGGCGTGTACACGGCGCTGCGCCGCCATGGCCTGCTGGCGCAACTGGTGCTGGCCGGATCCCTGCTGGGGGTATCCCTGCCCACCTTCCTGATCGGCATCCTGCTGATCCTGGTGTTTTCGGTGCAGCTGGGCTGGCTGCCCAGCTACGGCCGCGGCGATACCGTCAGCTTCGGCTGGTGGACCTCGGGGCTGTTCACCGCCACGGGATGGAAGCACTTGATCCTGCCCTCGATCACGCTGTCGCTGTTCCAGATGACGCTGGTGCTGCGGCTGGTGCGTTCCGAAATGCTGGAAGTGCTGCGCTCGGACTACATCAAGTTCGCCCGCGCGCGCGGCCTGCGCCAGCGCGCCATCCATTTCGGCCACGCGCTGAAGAACACCATGGTGCCCGTCATCACCATCACCGGCCTGCAGCTGGGCGGCATCATCGCGTTCGCCATCGTCACCGAGACCGTGTTCCAGTGGCCCGGCATGGGGCTGCTGTTCATCCAGGCGGTGCAGTTCGCCGACGTGCCCGTGATGGCGGCCTATCTGTGCCTGATCGCCCTGGTGTTCGTGGTGATCAACCTGATCGTCGATCTGCTGTATTTCGTCGTCGACCCGCGCCTGCGTTCGGGGCTGTCACGCAACGGAGGCCACTGATGCGCGCCGTACTCAAACGCTGGTGGGATAGCGACCTGGCCTGGTCGTGGCGCCACAGTCCGGTGGCCATGGTCGCCACCCTGGTGCTCGCGCTGCTGCTGGTCAGCGCGTTCGGCGCGCGCTGGGTGGCGCCGCACAATCCCTTCGACCTGACCACGGTCGAGCTGCTCGATGCGCTGCTGCCGCCGGTATGGTCGGACAATGGCCAGCCCCAGTACCTGCTGGGCACCGACAGCCAGGGCCGCGACCTGTACTCGGCCATCCTGTACGGCACCCGCGTGTCGCTGCTGATCGGGCTGGCCTCGGTGGCGCTGTCCATGCTGATCGGCGTGGTGCTGGGCCTGGTCTCGGGTTACGTGGGCGGCCGGCTGGACGCGCTGATCATGCGCGTGGCCGATGTGCAGCTGTCGTTTCCCGCCATCCTGATCGCCCTGCTCATCGACGGCGTGGCGCGCGCCGCCGTGCCGCGCGAGCTGCACGAAGTGATCGCGTTCCCGGTGCTGATCGGCGCCATCGCCCTGGCCGGCTGGCCGCAGTATGCCCGCACCGTGCGCGGCTCCACCCTGGTGGAGAAGAACCGCGAGTACGTGCAGGCGGCCCGCGTCATCGGCGTGGCCTCGCCGGTCATCATGTTCCGCCACGTCCTGCCCAACGTCATGGGTCCGGTCCTGGTGCTGGCCACGGTGCATCTGGCCACCGCCATCATCACGGAGGCGACGCTGTCGTTCCTGGGCGTGGGCGTACCGCCCACCGCGCCCTCGCTGGGCACGCTGATCCGCATCGGCAACGACTTCCTGTTTTCCGGGGAGTGGTGGATCACCATTTTCCCGGGCGCCGCCCTGGTGCTGCTGGTGCTGTCGGTCAACCTGGTGGGCGACTGGCTGCGCGATGCGCTCAACCCCCGGCTGAATTGAGGCGACCATGAGCGCATTGCTGGAAGTGAAGAACCTGTCGGTCGAATTCCCGACCCGCCGCGGCACCCTCAAGGCGCTGGACGACGTGTCGTTCACGATCGCGCCGGGCGAAGTGCTGGGCGTGGTGGGCGAGTCCGGCGCGGGCAAGTCGTTGACCGGCGCCGCCATCATCGGCCTGCTCGAGCCGCCCGGGCGCATCAGCGCGGGCCGGATCCTGCTGGGCGGGCGGCGCATCGACAACCTGCGCGAAGACCAGATGCGGCGCGTGCGCGGGCGCGAGATCGGGGCGGTGTTCCAGGATCCGCTGACCTCGCTCAATCCGCTGTACACGGTCGGCCGCCAGCTGGCCGAAACCATCGTGACGCACCTGCCGCTGTCCTGGAGCCAGGCGCGCGAGCGCGCCATCGAACTGCTGGCGGCCACCGGCATCCCGGCCGCGCGCGAGCGCATCGATCATTTTCCGCACCAGTTCTCCGGCGGCATGCGCCAGCGCGTGGTGATCGCGCTGGCGCTGGCGGCCGAACCCAGGCTGGTGGTGGCCGACGAGCCCACCACGGCGCTGGACGTCTCCATCCAGGCGCAGATCATCGAATTGCTGAAGAAGCTGTGCCGTGAGCAGGGCGCCTCGGTCATGCTGATTACCCACGACATGGGCGTGATCGCCGAAACCGCCGACCGCGTGGCGGTCATGTACGCCGGGCGGCTGGCCGAGATCGGGCCGGTCGGCGATGTCATCCACCGCCCCCGCCATCCCTATACCGAAGGCCTGATGGGATCGATCCCGGCGCTCGATGGCCATGCCGAGCGGCTGGTGCAGATCGACGGCAGCATGCCGCGCCTGAACGCCATTCCGCCAGGGTGCGCCTTCAACCCGCGCTGCAAGGTCCGGCTGCCGCGCTGCGGCAGCGAACGCCCCGAGCTGATGGCCGCGGGCGCCTCGCGGGCGGCCTGCTGGCTGCACGATGCGCGGGAGGCGGCATGAACGCGCCGCTGGTACAGGTACAGGACGCCGCGCGCTGGTTCGACGTGTCGGCGCCATGGCTCGAGCGCGTCCTGGCGCGCAAGCCGCGCCAGATGCTGCGCGCGGTCGACGGGGTGAGTTTCGAGATCGCGCGCGGCGAGACCCTGGCGCTGGTGGGCGAGTCGGGCTGCGGCAAATCGACCGTGGCGCGCATGCTGGTGGGCCTGTATGGCCTGACGCGCGGTGCGATACAGTTCGATGGCCAGCCGCTGTCGGCGCTGGCCACGCCGCAAGGCAAGCAGTTGCGCAGCCGCCTGCAGATGATTTTCCAGGACCCCTATGCCAGCCTCAATCCGCGCTGGCGGGTCGGGCGCATCATCGCCGAACCGCTGCTCACGCATGCCAGCATGGCGCCGCAGCAGCGCCAGGAGCGGGTCGGCGAGCTGCTGCGCCAGGTCGGGCTCGACCCGGCCGACCAGCACCGCTACCCGCACCAGTTCTCGGGCGGCCAGCGCCAGCGCATCTCGATCGCGCGCGCCCTGGCGGCGCGGCCGCAGTTCCTGGTGTGCGACGAGCCGACCTCGGCGCTGGACGTGTCGGTGCAGGCCCAGGTGCTGAACCTGATGAAGGACCTGCAGCGCGAACTGGGCCTGACCTATCTGTTCATCTCGCACAATCTGGCGGTGGTGCGCCATGTGGCCGACCGCGTGGGCGTGATGTACCTGGGCAAGCTGGTCGAGGTGGCCCCGCGCGACGACCTGTTCGCGCAGCCGCGGCATCCCTACACTCGCATGCTGCTGGAGGCGATTCCCGATCTGAACGGCGCCGGGCGGCCGCGCACCGCGGTGGCCGGCGAGGTCCCCAATCCGCTCAACCCCCCGACCGGCTGCGCGTTCCATCCGCGCTGCCCGCATGCGAATGCGCGCTGCAAGAGCGAGGCGCCGCGGGCGCTTGGCCACGGGCTGGCCGTGGTCGCCTGCCACGCGGTGGAGGAAGGCCGCCTGGCCTGAGCGCGGCGCCGCTCAGGCGCCGTCGTAGGCGCGCCGCAGGGCGGCGATGTCCAGCTTCTTCATGCCCAGCAGCGCCGTCATGGCGCGCTGCGCGCCGGCGGGATCGCCGGTCATCCACTCGGCCACCATGGCGGGCACGATCTGCCACGACAGGCCGTAGCGGTCGGCCAGCCAGCCGCACTGTTGCGCCCGCGGATCGCCGCCGGCGCCCAGCCGTTCCCAGTAATGGTCGATCTCTTCCTGGGTGGCGCAGCTGACCTGCAGCGAAATCGCCGGGCTGAACTGGAATACCGGGCCGCCGTTCAGGGCCGTGAAGGGAGTGCCGTCCAGTTCGAACTGCACCGTCATGACCGAGCCGGGCGTGCGTCCGTGCACCTCCTGGCCGGCTTCGCCGTAGTGGCTGATCGCGCCGACGCGCGAGTTGTCGAATATGTCCGCGTAGTAGCGGGCGGCTTCCTCGGCCTGGTGGTCGAACCACAGGCAGGGAACGATGCGGGTGAGACGGGCCATGGCGCGGCTCCGGTGGGTGGGGTCGTTCCACCTTAAAGCGCCGCGGCGCGCGCCGGCAAGCGTCGCGATGCAATGCGCCGCGATCGCCCCGTGCCGGGCGTCCGCTGGCCGCCTTTGACGGGCAGCCGCGTCTCAGGCCGCCGCGATGGCAGGCGGCGCGAGCCGGCCCAGGATGGTTTCCAGCATCAGGCCGATGGCCAGCACCTTGCGGTCGTCGCCGGGCAGGCCGTCCAGTTCCAGGCCCACCGGCAGGCCGTGCGCGTCCAGCCCGGCGGGCAGGCTCAGGCCGGGCAGGCCGGCATTGCTGCCGGGGTCGACGTTGCGCGCCAGCCTGGCGAAGTTCTCCAGCGAGCTGGCTTCGGGGCCGGCCAGGGGCGCGCCCACCGGCACGGTGGGAAACAGCAGCGCGTCGATGCGATGGCGCGCGAAGGCGTCGCGGTAGATGTCGATCAGCGCCGGCCGTCCGGTGGCGATGGCCTCGCGGTACAAGGGCTCCAGGTCGAAGCCGGCGCCGTCGGGGCCGGGCAGCCGCAGCGGCGCGATCATGTCGGTGAAAATGGCGCGTACGTCGGGGCTGGCGATCTGCGCCACCACGCCGTCGAAATCCGGTCCGGCCTCGTAGCGCCGCAGATAGTCGATCAGGTCCATCTTCTGTTCGTACAGGGCCAGCACGAAGCTGATCTCGTGGTTCTGCTCCTTGAGCCCCGGCATGTCGAGTTCGACCAGGTCGACGCCGGCGGCGCGCAGCTTGCCCAGCGCGGCGCGCGCCACGGTTTCGATGGCGGGATCCAGGCTGCTCCAGAACCAGGCCGGCAGGCCCAGGCGGATGCGGGTCGCCGGGATCGGCGCCGGCGCCGGCTCGCCGGTGATCACCGCGTCCAGCAGCATGACGTCGGTCACGCTGTTGGCCATGGGGCCGGGGGTGTCGCGGGTATGCGAGATCGGCGTGATGCCGGCGCCATCGTAGCGACCCACGGTGGGCCGCAGCCCTACGCCGCCATTGAGCGCGGCCGGCAGCCGGATCGAGGCGCCGGTGTCGGTGCCCAGCGCCGCGGGGGCCAGGCGCGCGCCCACGGCCGTGCCGCTGCCCGCCGACGAACCGCCGGCGATGCGGGCCGTGTCGTAGGCATTGCGCACGCCGATGGTGTGCTCGCCATGGAACGCGGTGTTGTATCCGCTGACCCCGTAGGCCAGCTCGTGCATATTGGTCTTGCCCAGGATGATGGCGCCGGCCTGGGCCAGGCGCTGCACCACCGGCGCGTGCTCGCGGGGCACGAATTGCCGCAGCGCCGGCGTGCCGGCGGTATTGGGCAGGCCGGCCACGTGGATGTTGTCCTTGATGGCGACGGGCACGCCGCCCAGCGGCTGCGCGGCCGCGCCCGCGGCGCGCGCCGCGTCCCAGGCGCGCGCCCGCGCCAGCGCGCCGTCGGCGTCCACCGTGATGAAGGCGTTGAGTTCCGGATGCGCCGCGATGCGGGCCAGGTAGGCGGCGGTCAGCGCTTCGCTGCTGATTTCGCCGGCGGCCAGCTCGCGCGCGGCCTCGTAGGCGGTCAGGCTGGCCAGGTCGGGGCGCTTGGCGCCGGCGGGGAACGTGGGGGGCGGGGTCGAGGTCATGGGGCTCCTTGCACGACGGATCGGCCGCGCGGCCTGGGCCGGCCGGCTGGCGGGACGGCTGCTGCATGGGCCGCCCGGACAGAAGCCAGACTACCGCAAAATCCGCCCGATTCCTGCCCGCTTAGTGACGGTGTGTATCGCCATTGTGGCCGGGGCCGTCGTCGTCGGCGCCGTCATCGTCATCCTCGTCGTCCTCGTCGTCGTCCGGCGGCAGCTCGTCCTCGCTCAGCGCGAACGGCAGCACGTCGGTGAGCTGGTCCGACCAGGCGCATTCGTCGCCGTCCTGGTCCAGCTTGACGAAACGCTCGCCCTCGACGAGCGAAATCTGCACCGCCCACAGATACAGGCAGTCATAGCTTTCCGTGTCGGAGTCGGGCAGGCCGCCGCGCCCGCCCAGCAGGCGCGCGCCGGCGCCGCCCATCTGCACATGCGGCGCGGCGTCGTCGGTTTCGTCGGCGTCGGTATCCAGCGCGACCCCGAACGTGACCCATTCGGTGCCCTCGTCGCCGAGCGCGACTTCGGCCAGCACCGGCTTGCCCAGATAGGCGCTGAGCGCGTCGGCGGTCTTGGCCAGCATGTCCAGTTCGGCGGGACTGAAATGCGTGAGCGAGGCGGGCGGCTGGGCGGAAGCGGACATGGTGATTCCTGGTGGGACAACGAAAGGCAGCCCGTATTGTCGCGCTTTCCGCGGCCGGGCGCATGGCGGCCCTGCGCTAACATCGCGGGGTTTCCCCAATTCCGGATTTTCGATGCGCAGTAGCCCCCCGCCGCCCGGCGCCGCCCAGCCGCAGCCGCGCCACATGGCGTTTCCCCTGCTGGCGACGACGATCTGGTCGGTCAACATGGTGGTGACCAAAATGGCGGCCGACGTGATCGCGCCGGCTTCCATCGGTTTCTACCGCTGGGTGCTGGCCGGCCTGCTGCTGGCGCCCTTCGCCCTGCCCGGGGTGCTGCGGCAATGGCCGCAGATCCGGCCCAACCTGGGCAGGCTGGCGGTCCTGGGCGGCCTGGGCATGGCCTTGTACCAGGGCCTGATGTACGTGGCGGCGGGCACGACCACCGCCACCAACATGGGCATCATCACCGCCATGGTTCCCTTGCTGACGGTCGCGGTCGGCTCGCTGGTGCTGCGCGAACGGCCGGCGCTCACGGCCATCCTCGGCGCCGTGGTCTCGCTGGCGGGGCTGGGCATCCTGCTGGGCGAGGGCAATCCGCTGCGCCTGCTGGCGCTGGGCGGCAGCCGCGGCGACGCCCTGATGGGGCTGGCGGCGCTGGCGTATGCGCTCTACGGGGTGCTGCTGCGCAAGTGGCCGATGTCGGTCGGGCCGTGGCAATCGCTGTTCGTGCAGGTGCTGTTCGGCATCGTGTTCCAGTTGCCGGCCTTCCTGCTGGCGCCGGCCTCGTCCCTGAATGCGCAGAACATCCCGCTGGTCCTGTATGCGGGCATCTTCCCGTCGCTGTTCGCGCCGTTCCTGTGGATGCAGGGGGTGCGCTACCTGGGGCCCAACCGGGCCAGCATCTTTCTCAACCTGATGCCGGTCGTCACGGTCGCGATCGCCGCCGCCTTCCTGGGCGAAACGCCGCACCTGTACCACATCGCCGGCGGCCTGATGGCGCTGGCCGGCGTCAGCCTGGCCCAGTGGCGCCCCGCGCGGCGCCGCGCCTGAGGCCGCCGCGGGCGGCCCGCCATGGGCCGGCGGGTTCCGGCCTACAATCAAGGCTTGTTCCGGTATATCACTGTCTTTTTCCGACCCTGAGTCCATGGCCCAATACGTCTACACGATGAATCGTGTCGGCAAGATCGTGCCGCCCAAGCGGCAGATCCTGCGCGACATCTCCCTTTCCTTTTTTCCTGGCGCCAAGATCGGCGTACTGGGCCTGAACGGCTCGGGGAAATCCACGCTGCTCAAGATCATGGCCGGCGTGGACAAGGAAATCGAAGGCGAAGCCATCCCCATGCCGGGGCTGAACATCGGCTACCTGCCGCAGGAACCCGAGCTCAACCCCGCGCATACGGTGCGCCAATCGGTGGAAGAGGGCCTGGGCGCCGTCTTCAACGCCAAGCAGCGCCTTGACGAGGTCTATGCGGCCTACGCCGAGCCGGATGCGGATTTCGACGCCCTGGCGGCCGAGCAGGCCGAGCTGGAGGCCGTCATCGCCGCCGCCGCGTCCAGCGGCGCCGACGATATCGAGCACCAGATGGAAATTGCCGCCGACGCCCTGCGCCTGCCGCCGTGGGACGCGATGGTGGGCAACCTGTCGGGGGGCGAAAAGCGCCGCGTGGCGCTGTGCCGCCTGCTGCTGTCCAAGCCCGACATGCTGCTGCTGGACGAGCCCACCAACCACCTGGACGCGGAAAGCGTGGAATGGCTGGAGCAGTTCCTGCACAAATTCCCGGGCACCGTGGTGGCCGTGACCCACGACCGCTACTTCCTCGACAACGCGGCGGAGTGGATCCTCGAACTGGACCGCGGCTACGGCATTCCCTGGAAAGGCAACTACAGCTCCTGGCTGGAGCAGAAGGAAGACCGCCTCAAGCAGGAAGAGGCCACCGAGTCCGCGCGCCAGAAGACCATCAAGAAGGAACTGGAGTGGGTGCGCCAGAACCCCAAGGGCCGCCAGGCCAAGGCCAAGGCGCGTATCGCGCGTTTCGAGGAACTGTCCTCGTACGAGTACCAGAAACGCAACGAAACCCAGGAAATCTTCATTCCGGTGGGCGATCGCCTGGGCAATGAAGTCATCGAGTTCAACAATGTCAGCAAGGCCTATGGCGACCGCCTGCTGATCGACGACCTCAGCTTCAAGGTGCCGGCCGGCGCCATCGTCGGCATCATCGGCCCCAACGGCGCGGGCAAGTCCACGCTGTTCCGCATGCTGGCCGGCCGCGAGCAGCCCGATTCGGGCGAGGTGAAGCTGGGCCAGACGGTCAAGCTGGCCTACGTGGACCAGTCGCGCGATTCGCTCGAGGGCAGCAAGACCGTGTTCGACGCGGTGGCCGACGGCGCCGACCTGCTGACCGTGGGCAAGTTCGAAATGCCTTCGCGCGCCTACCTGGGCCGCTTCAACTTCAAGGGCGGCGACCAGAACAAGATCGTCGGGCAATTGTCCGGCGGCGAGCGCGGCCGCCTGCACCTGGCCAAGACCCTCATCGCCGGCGGCAACGTGCTGCTGCTGGACGAACCGTCCAACGACCTGGACGTCGAAACGCTGCGCGCGCTGGAAGACGCGCTGCTCGAGTTCCCGGGCAGCGTCATGGTGATCAGCCACGACCGCTGGTTCCTGGACCGGATCGCCACCCACATCCTGGCGTTCGAAGGCGATTCGCAAGTGGTGTTCTTCGACGGCAACTACCAGGAGTACGAAGCCGACAAGAAGCAGCGCCTGGGCGAGGAAGGCGCCAAGCCCAAGCGCCTGCGCTACAAGGCCCTCAAGTAAGGCCGCGACGGGAGGTCCGCATGTCCGCATTGCTGCAAGCCAACCAGGCCACGCTGCTCATCGTGGACATGCAGGGCCGTCTCATGCCCGCCATCCACGACGGCCAGGCCGTGCTGGCCGCCGCGCACAAGCTGGCGCAGGCGGCCCGCCTGCTGGATGTGCCGGTGGTGGCCACCGAACACCATGCCCGCATGCTGGGCGTCACGGTGGCGCCGCTGGACACGCAGATCCAGGCCCGGTTCCCGAAAATGCATTTCTCGGCCACGCGCGAGCCCGGTTTCACCGCCTGGCTGCCGCCGGCCCGCAAGACCATACTCGTGGCCGGCTGCGAAGCGCACATCTGCGTGCTGCAAACCGTGCTGGGCCTGCGCGAGGAGGGCTACCGCGCCCTGCTGGTCTCGGACGCGGCCGGCTCGCGCAAGCCGGCCGACCACCATGCGGCCTTGCGCCGCGCGCGCGGCGCGGGCGCCGAAATCGTCACCACCGAGATGGCGATTTTCGAATGGATGGAAACTTGCGAACATCCCAAGTTTCGCGACGTGTTACGTTTGGTCAAATGAACGCGCGTTCCGGCAACAACCTGCCTGCATTCGGGCGGGATTGCCTACCCATTGACACAATTCCTGGGCAAACCTAACAGCATCGGGTGCAGTATTTTGCGATTCTGTAGGCTCTAAGTTTCATGGGACGCGCTTTGTGCGTGTTGCGCTCGCTTCGCTGCTGGTGCGCTATCCCGGCACAAGAATAGGAGCTTTTTATGAAGATCGGTACCCTCTCCAAAGCCTGCATGGCCGCCTTGCTGGCCGTTTCCATGGCCGGCTGCTCGTCCTGGGACAGCATGAGCCGCCGCCAGAAGAGCACCGTGGGTGGTGCCGCACTGGGTGGCGTGGCGGGCGCCGTGATCACCAACGGCGGCATTCTCGGCACGGTCGGCGGCGCCGCCATCGGCGGCGTGATCGGCGACCAGGTCGGCAAGTAGATCCGCGCCCCGCGCCTCAACTCCGCGCCTCAACGAGAAACCCGGCTTCGGCCGGGTTTTTCGTGGCTGCCGAGGCGCCGTCGGGGGAGGCGGCCGGCATGGGTTCAGCGGGTGGCTGTCCCACGTGCGGGAACAAGATTCAGCGGGTGCCTGTCCCCCGTGCGGGGACAGGCACCCGAGTGTTCAGTTTTGCGGCATTTCGATCTTGACCTCGAGCACTTCCAGGGTGTCCTGGCGTTCGAGATGGACCTTGATGTCCTCGGGGTCGATCTTCACATACTTCGAAATGACGGCAACCAGCTCCTGCTGCAGTTGGGGCAGGTAGTCCGGCGAGTCGCCGCGGCCGCGCTCGTGGGCCAGGATGATCTGCAGACGTTCCTTGGCGACACTGGCCGAGGACTTCTTCTGACCGAGCAGAAACGACAGGAAGGACATTGCTTACTTTCCCCCGAACAGCCGCTTCAACAAGCCAGGCTTTTCATAGTCGGTAAAGCGCAGCGAGCGTTCTTCGCCCAGGAAGCGCGCCACGACGTCCTTGTAGGCTTCGGAGACGTCGGTATCTTTGAGGTGGATGGCGGGCAGGCCCTGGTTGGAGGCCTGCAGCACGGCTTCGGATTCCGGGATCACGCCGATCAGCTTGATGCGCAGGATATCCTCGATGTCGCTCAGCGACAGCATTTCGCCGTCGTTGACGCGCTTGGGGTTGTAGCGGGTCAGCAGCAGGTATTCCTTGACCGGCTCGTCGCCTTGCACGGCGCGGCGCGACTTGGCGGCCAGAATGCCCAGGATGCGGTCGGAGTCGCGCACCGACGATACTTCGGGGTTGGTCACGACCAGCGCGTCGTCGGCGAAATAGGCGGCCATCAGCGCGCCCGCCTCGATGCCGGCTGGCGAGTCGCAGACGATGTAGTCGAAGCCCATTTCCTTGAGCTCGTCGATCACCTTCTCGACGCCTTCCTGCGTCAGCGCGTCCTTGTCGCGGGTCTGCGACGCGGGCAGGATGAACAGGTTCTCGAGTTGCTTGTCCTTGATGAGCGCCTGCTTGAGGGAGGCCTCGCCCTGGATCACGTTGACGAAGTCGTATACGACGCGGCGCTCGCACCCCATGATGAGGTCCAGGTTGCGCAAGCCGACATCGAAGTCGATGACAGCGGTCTTGTGGCCTCGCATTGCGAGGCCAGCGGAAAAGCTGGCGCTGGTGGTGGTCTTGCCTACCCCGCCCTTGCCGGAGGTCACCACAACAATACGTGTCATGACGATCGAACCCTTATTTATGTGCGTACAAATCGCGTTATCGTAAAGCAAAAAGCGTATGAAGGCTTCTTACAAGATGTAGGCAGTCGTGTGCCGTTTGCTGGTGTCGCTTCAACCCTTCAGCGCCTCGATGCGCAAGGTGTCGCCGTCCAGCCGCACCAGGGCCGGCTGGTTGTGCAAGGCGCGGTCCAGCTTGTCTTCCACCACCCGGTACACGCCGGCCACGGCCAGCAGTTCGGCATCGAGCTGCGTGGTGAAGATGCGCGCCGAGGTGTCGCCGCGCGCGCCGGCCATGGCCTTGCCGCGCAGCGGGCCGTACACGTGCACATTGCCGTCGGCGATGACTTCGGCGCCCTGGCTGACCATGCCGATCACGATCAGGTCCGTGTGGCGCGCATAGACGCGCTGGCCCGAGCGCAAGGGCTTGGTGATGACCAGCGCCGACGAGGACTGCGGCGGCGTGGCGGTAGGGCGGTTGGCCTCGGTGGTTTCGCGCGCCGCGCGGGTCGGCACCGATTCGGGGTTGGGCGCGGGCGCTTCATCGGCCTGCCCGTCGTCCGCGCCGTCTTCTTGCGGGCCGGCCTTGGCCACGGCCTCGGCGCTCGCCTCGGGCACGGACGGCACCGGCGTGGCCACATCATTGGGCGGCGCCGTGTCGATCACCTGGGGAGCGCGGGCCACGGGGGTCGACAGTTCGACCGGCACCAGTCCGGCAGCGCGGGCGGCCTGCAGGTTGGCGCCCTCGGCCACCACGCCGATGGGCGGCAGATTGTGGTCGGCCAGGGCCTGCAGCAGGGCGGGCCAGTCCACCGGCGCATCGACGCGGGTGGCATCGATGACCACCGGCTCGTTCTCGAAGAAACTGCCGGCGTCGGCCATGCGCTTGTCCAGCGCGGCGCGCAGGCGGGTGGTGTCGGCGTCGTGCAGCACCACGCGAATGGCATAGAGCGTGGCGCTCTTGAAGTCCAGGGCGAGGGATTCAGTGTTCATGGATTGGAATGGAAGCGCCGGCCGCCGGCCCGGAGAGGGAGGGCGGCCGGCGACAGCGGATTGTCGGGCATGATAACCCGGCCAGCGCCGCGCGGAGCGTCCCGGCGCGCGGTCAGGCCGCCTGCCAGGAGTCGCGCAGCGTCACGATGCGGTTCAGGACCGGCGCCTCGGGACGGGAGTCCTTGCTGTCGACCGTGAAATAGCCCAGCCGCTCGAACTGCCACGTGGCGCCCGGGACGGCCTCGGTGCCCGGTTCCAGCCAGGCCTGCACGGTCTGCTTGGAGTTGGGGTTCAGGCAGGCCAGGAAGTCCTTGTCGCCGCCATCGGGATGCGCGTCGGCGAACAGCCGGTCGTACAGGTGCACCTGGGCCGGTACGGCGTGGGCCGCGCTCACCCAGGTGATGTTGCCCTTGACCTTGACGCTGTCGGCGCCCGGCGTGCCGCTCTTGGTATCCGGCAGGTATTCGGCCTGCACTTCCACGACCTTGCCCGATTCGTCCTTGGTAAAGCCGGTGCAGCGCACCACGTAGCCGTACTTCAGCCGTACCGTGTTGCCGGGAAACAGGCGGAAATACTTCTTGGGCGGCTCTTCGCGGAAGTCGTCCTGTTCGATCCACAGCTCGCGCGTGAACGGGAATTCGCGCATGCCGGCCTGCGGATCGTGCGGGTTGCGCGGGGCCGAGCAGGTCTCGCTCCGGTCTTCCGGGTAATTGGTGATCACCAGCTTGAGCGAGTCCAGCACCGCCACCGAGCGCGGCGCCACCGGGTCGAGGTCGTCGCGCACCGCCTGTTCCAGCAGGCTGTAGTCGATGCGCGAATCCGACTTCGACACCGCCGTGCGGTCGCAGAACAGCCGGATCGAGGACGGGGTGTAGCCGCGCCGGCGCAGGCCGAACAGCGTCGGCATGCGCGGGTCGTCCCAGCCGTCCACGTAGCCTTCGCGCACCAGTTGCAGCAGCTTGCGCTTGCTGGTGACCACATAGGTCAGGTTCAGCCGGGCGAACTCGTACTGGTGCGGCAGCGGGCGCGCCAGCTTGCCCAGCTCGGCCAGGCGAGCCAGGATCCAGTCGTAGAACGGCCGCTGGTCTTCGAACTCCAGCGTGCAGATGCTGTGGGTGATGCCCTCCAGGGCGTCTTCCACCGGATGGGCCCAGCTGTACATCGGGTAGATGCACCATGCGTTGCCGGTGCGGTGGTGGGTGGCATGGCGCACGCGGTACATGACCGGGTCGCGCAGGTTGATGTTGGGCGAGGCCATGTCGATCCGGGCGCGCAGCACCAGGCTGCCGTCGGGATGCTTGCCGTCGCGCATTTCGCGCAGGCGCAGCAGCGACTCGTCGGCCGGGCGGTCGCGCCACGGCGAGTCGGTGCCCGGCTCGGTCAGCGTGCCGCGGCTGGCGCGGATCTCTTCGGCGCTTTGCTCGTCGACGTAGGCGTGGCCGGCCTGCACCAGCGCCTCGGCGAACTCGTACATGAATTCGAAGTAGTCGCTGGCGAAATACAGGTTGTCATTGCCATCGGCCTGCCAATCGAAACCCAGCCAATGCACGGCCTCGATGATGGCGTCGACGTACTCCTGCTCTTCCTTCTCGGGGTTGGTGTCGTCGAAGCGCAGGTGGCAGACGCCGCCGTAGTCGCGCGCCAGCCCGAAGTTCACGCAGATGCTCTTGGCGTGGCCGATGTGCAGGTAGCCGTTGGGCTCCGGCGGAAAGCGGGTGCGGATGCGCGCCGGGTCGGGCTGCCCCTGCGCCTGCACCGCGGCCGGGCCGGGTTTGCCGGCCCACAGTTTGCCCTGGAAGCGGTTCGCTTGCAGGTCGTCTTCGATGATCGGGCGTAGAAAGTTGCTGGCGGCGGGCGGCGTCGGGGCGTGGGTCATTCTGAAAGAATAGGAAAAAGCAGCGACAAAGAGTCAATTTTGCCACGTTCGCGCGGAAACACTGTTGCAAGCTGTCCCCCACATGCCGGAAACAGGCTCTAAACTACCGCCCATCATGAATATCCCTCCACTCCTGCTGGCACGCGCGCAGTTCACGGCAAGTCTGGGCTTCCTGGCGCTGTTCCTGGCGATATCGCTGGCGCTGGCCTGGCTGCTGCTGTTCTTCAAGCTGCGCGCCCGCTGGTCGGGGCAGTCCGGCTGGACGGCCGCCTACCGCTTCTGGGTACGCATTTTCGCGCTGGCGTTCGTGCTGGCGCTGGCCTGCACGGTGCCGGTGCTGATCCAGCTGGGCAGCCTCTGGTCGGGCCTGATGGACAAGATCGGCAACCTGGCCGGCCCGTTGCTGGGCTACGGCGTGCTGTCCATCTTCATCGTCAAGTCGTGCTTCCTGGGCGTGATGCTGTTTGGCCAGCGCCGGGTCTCCGACGCCGCCCATACGCTGGCGGTGCTGATGGTGGCGATCGGGCAGCTGGTGGCGGTGGGCTGGGTGCTGGCCCTGTTCTCCTGGCTGCAGACGCCTGACGGCGCGGTCCTGATCGACGGCCGCTACCAGGTATATGACTGGCGCGCGGTGGTCCTGAATCCGTCGTTCGGCTGGCGCATGGGCCTGACCGTGCTGGGCGCCTTCCTGACGGCTGGGTTCCTGATGCTGGGCGTGACCGCCATGCAGGCCCTGCGCCGCCCGCTGGACGACGGCGAGCGCCACGCCTTTCGCGCCGGTCTGGCGGTCGCGCTGCTGGCATCGCTGCTGCTGGGGCCGGTGGCCGCCGGCATGGGCGAAGTCACGGCGCGCCTGCAACCGGCCAAGGCCGCCGCGGCGGCGGGCTTCTGGCACAGCGGCGCCGAGCCCGAGCTGGTGGTATTCGGCTGGCCCAGCGCCCGCGCCCAGGCCAACCTGGCCGCGGTCTCGCTGGCCGGGGCGGGCGGACGCTGGCTGCACCGCGACGCTACGGCCGGCTACCTGGGCCTGGACAAGTTCTCCGGCATGCAACCGCCCGTGGCGTTCACGTTCTGGTCCCTGCGGCTGGCGCTGGGGCTGGGCCTGCTGATGCTGGCGGCTTCGTGCGCCACCCTGGCGCTGACCTGCCGGCGCGGCTTCGATCCGGCGGCCCTGCCGCGCTGGTGGCTGCGGGTGCTTTCGCTGCTGATGTTCGCCGGGGCGCTCGGGGTCGTGGCCACCTGGTGCTACGACCTGGCCGGCATGCAGCCGTATGCCGTCAACCGCGCCGTGACCCAGTCCGAAGTGCTGGGGCCGGTGACCACGCCCGCGCTGCTCTACAGCCTGGCCGGCCATATCGCGCTGTACGCGGTGCTGCTGGCCGCGTTCGTGGGCATGCTGTTCCATGCCGCGCGCTATGGCGTGGTGCCCGTGCGCAAGACCGGAGGATCCTCATGATCGCGACCCTGGCCGCCTCGCTGGGCCTGAGCCCCGAAGATCCCTCCTTCTGGATGCCGCTGGTCTTCGTCGGGCTGTTGCTGCTGCTGATGGCCGCCGGCATCGTGCTCGACGGATTCGACATCGGCGTCGGACTGCTGCTGCAGCTGGCCCCCTCGGAAGAACGCGGCCGCATGATGGGCCTGCTCAGCCCCTGGCGCGATGCCAACGAGTTCTGGCCGCTGCTGGGGCTGGGGCTGTTCGTCTCGGCGTTCCCGTTCGCCTGGGGAGTGGTGCTGGGCAAGCTGTTCGGGCCATTGACCGTGATGGCGCTGGGCATGGTGCTGCGCAGCGTGTCGTTCGAGTTCCGCATCCGCGCCCGCACCGAGATCAAGCCGCGCTGGATCTTCGGGTTCTGGGTGGGGTCGCTCCTGACCGCGCTGGGCCAGGGCATGGTGCTGGGGCGCATCGCCACCGACTACCAGGCCGACGCCGGCTACGGCTGGTTCGCCTTCTTCGTCGGGCTGTGCGCCATGGCGGCGTATGCGCTGCTGGGCGCGTGCTGGCTGGTCATGCGGGTCGATGGCGAACTGCAGCGGCGCGCCGCCGGCTGGGCGCGGCACTCGATCCGCTGGACCGCCGCCGGCATGGTGGCCATCGCCGTGACGCTGGGGCTGGCCAACGCCGGCATCTTCTACAAATGGAGCAATACGGCCCACCTGGGCGTGGCCGCCATGGTCTGGGCCCTCATGCTGCTGGGCTTCGTGGCGGCCGAGATGCTGCTGGCGCGGCTGCCGGGCAAGGCCGACGGGTTCAGCTGGCTGCCGTTCGTCCTGTGCGTGATGCTGTTCGTACTGATGCTGTGCGGCCTGGCCTACAGCTTCTTCCCGTACCTGATCCTCGACGACATGACCATCTGGGACGGCAGCGGCGCGCTGGATTCGATGCGGCTGGTGCTGGCCGGCACCGTGATCGGGGTGCCCGTGGTGCTGGTATTCAACATCCTGGCGTACCGTTCCGTGTTCGGCAAGGAACGCCGGCCGGTGCCGCTCTTGCCGCCGCCGGGCGCCTGACGGCGCCGTGGCGACCGCTCAGCCGGCCGCGAGCGGCAAGGTAATGCGCACCAGCAGGCCGCCCGAGGGGGCCTGGCGCAATTCCAGCTCGCCGCCGTGGGCGCGCGCGATGGCCTCGGCCAGCGCCAGGCCCAGGCCGACGTTGCCGGTGCGCGTGCGCGCGTCGTCCAGCCGCGCGAAGGGCCGCAGCGCCTCGGTGCGCCGCTCGGGTGCGATGCCGGGGCCGTGGTCCGACACTTCCAGCACCGCCATGTCCGCCTCGCGCCGCAGGCTGACCTCGACCGGGGGCGCGCCATGGTGCAGGGCGTTGCCGATCAGGTTGTCCAGCAGGCGGCCCAGCGCCACCGCGTCTCCCTGTATGCCCAGCGCGCCATGGTCGGGCGCCTGCAGGCGGATGTCGGTGCCCGCGCCCTGCCATGCGCCTGTGCGCTCGGCCAGCCATTCGCCCAGCGCCAGCGGCGCATAGCGGTAGGCGGCCGGGTCGGTGCCGCGCACGAAGCCGATGAACTGGTCGACCATGTGCTGCATGTCCTGCAGGTCCTTGCGCAAGCCTTCCTTGAGCGCCGGGTCGTCGGCCATCTCGATGCGCAGCCACATGCGCGACAACGGCCCTTTCAGGTCGTGCGGCAGTCCTGACAGCAGCGTGCGCCGCACCGAGTCGGACTCGGCCAGCGCGTCCAGCATGGCGTTGAAGCGCTCGCCCAGCACGCGTGTCTCGTGCGGCCCCGAGGGTTCGACGCGCTGGGGCTGGCCGGCGGCCAGCTGGTCCGCGGCATCGGCCAGGCGCGTGAGCGGCCGCGTGATGTGCCACGAAAACCAGGCGGCCAGCAGCAGGACCAGCCCGATCCCGCCGACCCAGAATGCGATCAACGGGGTGGCGACGGGCGGGTCCAGGCGTTCGAGCGGGATCACCAGCCATTCGCGCAGCGGCGGCGCGTCGTCGGGCGAGGGGCTGGGCGCCAGCGAGATGAAGATTTCCGGTCGCGGGCCGCGCGACAGCGCCACGCGCGTGCCGTCGCTGAGGCGTTCGTTGAGTTCGCTGACCAGGCCGCGCAGGTCGCGCCGGATGTCGTCGGGCGGCGGGTGGCGGCGTTCGTACTCGCGCCGCATCCGCTCGCGCTCGGCCTCGTCTTCCAGGGGGCCGCGATGCCAGCGCTGCAGCCGCGCGTCGGCCGGCAGCGAGCGCGACCAGAGCCGCCACTGGTTGCCGGAGGCCTGGCGCACGAACTCCGCGCGCTCGTCGGTCGGCACCTGCGACAGCGAGGCGCGCAAGGTGCGGATGGTGGTGGCGATGTAGTCGATCGCCACGTCTTCCATGAACTTGTGCCGGAAATAGGACACCGTGGCCAGCGTGGCGGCCTGCGCCAGCAGGACCGAACCCAGCACCAGCAGGATCAGGCGCATGCGCAGCGAGCGCGGCGCCGGCAGGCGGGGCAGTTTCATCAGGGCGAGAACCGGTAGCCGATGCCCCACACGGTCTGGATCCAGCGCGGCTGCTTCGGGTCTTCCTCGATGGCGCGCCGCAGCCGCAGGATGGCGATATCGATGGCGCGGTCGTTGCGTTCGCCGCCGTCGTCGTCGCGCGCCAGCGCCAGCAGGCGTTCGCGCGACAACGGCTTGCCGGCATTGCGCACCAGCGCTTCGAGCAGGTTGATTTCGCCGCCGGTCAGCTTGACCGGCGTGTCATCGCGCAGCAATTGCCGCGTGGCAGGATCGAAGACGAAGGGGCCGAAACTGACCGGGGCGTCCTTGGTCAGGGCCGAGGGGCCGCGCTTGCGCCGCAGCACGGCCTCGATGCGCGCCAGCAGCTCGCGCGGATCGAACGGCTTGCCGAGGTAGTCGTCGGCGCCGGCTTCCAGGCCGATGATGCGGTCCACGGCTTCGTCGCGCGCGGTCAGCAGGATGACGGGGATGTCTTCGCCCTGGTCGCGCAGGCGGCGGCAGGCATCGGCGCCGTCGCCGCCCGGCAGCATGCGGTCCAGGACGAGCAGGTCGGGGGCGTAGCGCGTGATGCGCGCGGCGAGGTCGCTGGCGTCGGGCGCCAGCAGGGTGTCGTAGCCGTGCCGGTTGAGGTAGTCGGCCAGCAGTTGCCGCAAGGCGGGGTCGTCGTCGACGACCAGCAGCTTGGTATGAGGATTGTCCATGTTCGCATAGTGACGCGGCGCCCCGGGCGCCGCAAGGGGCGGGAAATCGACTGAAACGGACAGCGCCGGCGAAGCCGGCGGGCGCGGACGTAGAATAAGGCCCATTGGCCGCCGCGCCGGGTCAGTTCCCGTGCCGATTTATCAAGAAAGTTTACAGATGCCTCGCTCGGGAATTTCTACACTGGTTCGCGTGATGCTTGCCTGCGAACGTGAACACAGAGGCGTCTCGCGCGTGGCGGTGGCCGCTGCCCTGGCCGGCAACATGGCGCTGGCGGCCTGCGCCATGCCGGACCAGCCGGATATATCCAGGGCCCCCGCGGGCCTTCAGGCCGGTCCCGAGCCCGCCGCGACCGACACCACCCCGTCCGAGGCGACGGCCCCCCGGTCCGCCGGGCGGGCCTATGCGCGCGCGGCCGACGACGTCGCCCGCTACGGCATCTCCGTGCTGGCGCCGGCCAGCTCCCGGCCGGTCGCGCCGGCGCCGGTGCTGCAGGAGCGCGCCATTCCCGAACCCTGTCGCATGCTGCCGGCGGAGACCGGCGCCGACGCCTCGGTGCACGCGGCCGCGCCGGCCGTCGGGCACGAGCCCGCCGTGCCGCTGCCGCCCGCCGGCGCCGAGGCCGATACCAGCGCCGATGCTCCCGCCAGCATGCCCCTGGGCTGCGAAGACTTGTTCCCCGACGTGGTGCCGGCCGAGCCGAACTATTCCTTCGGCCTCGAAACCGACGACCTGGCGGGCAAGCGCTCGGTCTACCTCATGACCGGCGTGGCCCAGCCGCGCAGGCCCTGGTTTTCGTCCGTCAGTGCCGTGCCCACCGTCAGCTATGGCGACCGTAGCTGGGTCTACCGGCCCGTGACCGGCCCCTCGCTGGCCATGGGCAACCTCGTTTCCAAGGCGCCGGGCTGGGGCAGCACGGCGCCGATCGGCGGCGTGCAGCTCAGCGACCGGCTCGCGCCCGGCGGGCTGCTGCCCGAGGGGCAGTTGGGATACTCGTCGGTGTTCGGGCGCCTGAACAACATGGATCCGGCCGCCACCTCGGGCGCGGTCGACTACGGCGCCTCGGCGGGCAGCGGCATGGTCCGCTATGGGCTGACTCCGAGCCTGACGCTGGAAGGGCAGATGCAGTCGGCGCCCTCGCTCACCACGCGCGGCGTGGGCACCACCTACGCCGCGGGCGAGCTGGGCACCTTCCAGGTCGGCGCCACCCAGAGCACCTTCGACGCGGTCAACGCCTGGCGCTACCGGTTCGGCTACAACGTCAACCTGGCCGACGACGCGGTCACGCTGGGCGTGGCGACCGAGGAGGTGGGCGCCGGGTTCGGCGACCTGGCCAGCTTCCAGGACGGCGGCATCGCCCATCGGCAGATGCGCAATACGCTGTCGGCCGGCGTGCCGATCAGCGGGTGGGGCACGCTGAGCGGCACCTACCAGGCCAGCGGCCTGGGCTCGGACAGCGTCACCGAACGACGCTTCGGCCTGCAGCACAGCATGCTGCTGGCGCCCAGCGTGAAGTTCGCGGTGGGCGCGGACCGCGACGTCATTTCCGGCGACTACGAGATGCGGGCCAATATCAGCATGCCGGTGGACGCCTTCATGCGCGGGCGCTGGCTGGGTTTCTAGCCGGCCGCCGGGGCGATTAGGACAGGCCGGCGCTGGGGCTTAAAATCCCCGCCATGATGCATCTGCCTGCTACCCATGTCTGACCCGCGCGCCCTGGGCGTGCTTGCGCGCGTTTTCGGTTACGAATCCTTCCGCGGCGACCAGCAAGCCATCGTCGAGCACGTCATCGGCGGCGGCGACGCGCTGGTGCTGATGCCTACCGGCGGCGGCAAGTCGCTGTGCTACCAGGTGCCCGCGCTGGTGCGCGAAGGCACCGGCATCGTGGTTTCGCCCCTGATCGCCCTGATGCAGGACCAGGTCGACGCCCTGACCGAGCTGGGGGTGCGGGCCGCGTTTCTCAATTCCACCCAGGATTGGCGCGTGGCGCGCGAAGTCGAGCAGGCATTCCTGGCCGGCGAGCTGGACCTGCTCTACGTGGCGCCGGAACGCCTGCTGACCGACCGCTGCCTGCAATTGCTAGAGCGCGGGCGCATCGCCCTGTTCGCCATCGACGAGGCGCACTGCGTGTCGCAATGGGGGCATGATTTCCGCCCCGAATACCTCGGGCTGTCGATGCTGCACGAGCGCTGGCCGGAGGTGCCGCGCATCGCGCTGACCGCCACCGCCACCGCGGCCACGCGCAGCGAGATCGCGCAGCGCCTGGCCCTGGACGAGGCCCGCCACTTCGTGGCCAGCTTCGACCGTCCCAATATCCGCTACCGCATCGTCGAGAAGAACGAAGTGCGGCGCCAGCTGCTGGATCTCATCCGCAGCGAGCACGAAGGCGAATCGGGCGTGGTGTACGGCCTGTCGCGCGCCCGCGTCGAGGAGACCGCCGATTTCCTGTGCGCCAATGGCGTCAACGCCTTGCCCTACCACGCCGGCCTGAGCCCGGCGGTGCGCGCCGCCAACCAGGCGCGCTTCCTGCGCGAGGACGGCATCGTCATGGTGGCCACCATCGCCTTCGGCATGGGCATCGACAAGCCCGACGTGCGTTTCGTGGCGCATATCGACCTGCCCAAGTCGGTCGAAGGCTACTACCAGGAAACCGGCCGGGCCGGCCGCGACGGCCTGCCGGCCTCGGCCTGGCTGGCCTATGGCCTGCAGGACGTGGTGCAGCAGCGCCGCATGATCGACGAGTCGCCGGGCGACGACGCCTACCGGCGCCGGCTCGGCCAGCAGCTCGACGCCATGCTGGGCCTGTGCGAAACGGTCGAATGCCGGCGCGTGCGCCTGCTGGCCTACTTCGGGCAGACCATCACGGCCTGCGGCAACTGCGACGTCTGCCTCGAGCCGCCGCAGGCCTGGGACGGCACGGTCGCCGCGCAGAAAGTGCTGTCGGCCGTCTACCGCCTGTGGAAGGAGCGCGGCCAGCGCTACGGCGCCGGGCACATCATCGATATCCTGCGCGGCAAGAGCACCGACCGCACGCGCCAGCACGGCCATGAAACCCTGAGCGTATTCGGGGTGGGCGCCGATCTGTCCGAGAATGCCTGGCGCGGCGTGCTGCGCCAGCTGCTGGCCCAGGGCCTGCTGGCGGTCGACCACGAGGGTTTCGGCACCCTGGCGCTGACCGAGGGCAGCCGCGCCGTGCTCAAGGGCGAACATCAGCTCATGCTGCGCCGCGAGGCCGAGAAAAAACCGCGCGGCTCGCGCGCGGGCGCCCGCGCGCGGCCCGACCCCATCGACCTGCCGGCCGAGGCCAAGCCGGTGTTCGAGTCGCTGCGCAGCTGGCGCGGCGAGGTTGCCAAGAGCAACGGGGTGCCGGCCTATGTGATCTTCCACGACGCCACCCTGCGCGAGATCGCGCTGGCCCGGCCGGAGTCGCTGGACGATCTCAGCCACATCAGCGGCGTGGGGGCGCGCAAGCTGCAAGCCTACGGCGAGGAAATCCTGCGCTGCGTGCAGCGCCCGTAGCGGCGCCTACTTGCTGAACAGCTCGCCCGTGCCGCCGCCCGCCGCGGCCGGCGGGCTCAGCCCCAGGTGGCGCCACGTCGTTAGCGTGGCGGTGCGGCCGCGCGGCGTGCGCTGCAGGTAGCCGTGCTGGATCAGATAGGGCTCGATGACGTCTTCGATGGTGTCGCGCTCTTCGCCGATCGCCGCCGCCAGGCTGTCCACGCCGACCGGGCCGCCGTCGAACTTGTGCACGATGGCTTCGAGCAGCTTGCGGTCCATGACGTCCAGGCCTTGCGGGTCCACGTCCAGCATGGCCAGCGCGCGGCCCGCCGCGTCCTGGTCGATCACGCCGTGTGCCTTGACCTGCGCATAGTCGCGTACGCGCCGCAGCAGGCGGTTGGCGATGCGCGGCGTGCCGCGCGAGCGGCGCGCCACTTCGTGCGCGCCGTCGGTGGTGATTTCGGCGTTGAGCAGGCCGGCGCTGCGCGTGACGATGCGGGCCAGTTCGTCGGTGTTGTAGAACTCCAGGCGCGACACGATGCCGAAGCGGTCGCGCAGCGGATTGGTCAGCATGCCGGCGCGGGTGGTGGCGCCCACCAGCGTGAAGGGCTGCAGGTCCAGCTTGACGCTGCGCGCGGCCGGGCCCTCGCCGATCAGGATGTCGATCTGGAAGTCTTCCAGCGCGGGATAGAGGATTTCCTCGACCACCGGCGACAGGCGGTGGATCTCGTCGATGAACAGGACGTCGTTGCGTTCCAGGTTGGTCAGCAGCGCCGCCAGGTCGCCCGGGCGCTCCAGCACGGGGCCGGAGGTCTGGCGCAACTGCACGCCCATTTCGTGCGCGATGATGTGCGCCAGGGTGGTCTTGCCCAGGCCCGGCGGGCCGAACAGCAGGACATGGTCGAGCGCCTCGCCGCGCTTGCGCGCGGCGGCGATGAAGATCTCCAGCTGTTCGCGCGCGCGCTGCTGGCCGACGTATTCTTCCAGCGCCCTGGGCCGCAGGGCGCGTTCGATCGACTCCTCGTTGGGCGACACCGGTTGGGGCGCGACGATGCGGGGAGAATCGGGCAGGGAGGAGAGCGAATCGGACTGAATGGCCATAACTTTGGATCTGGGCGTACGCGAAAGGCATCGTACACCACCCGGGCAAGCCTTGCGCCCGCTGGGCGGCGGCGATAGCGATATGATGCGGCAATCGCAGTCCGCCCATCGAGGATTCCCCATGCAGCCCCAATTGCCCACCTATGCCGATGTCGAACAGGCCGCCGCCACGCTGGCTGGCGTGGCGCATCGCACCCCCGTGCTGACCTCGGCCACCGCCGACGCCATCGCCGGCGCGCAGGTCTTTTTCAAGTGCGAGAACTTCCAGCGCATGGGGGCGTTCAAGTTCCGCGGCGGCTACAACGCCATCGCCCGCCTGACGCCCGAGCAGCGTCGCGCCGGCGTGGTGACATTTTCGTCGGGCAACCACGCCCAGGCCATCGCCCTGGCCTCGCGCCTGCAGGGCGTGCAGGCCACCATCATCATGCCGCGGGACGCGCCGGCGGCCAAGCGCGCGGCCACCGAGGGCTACGGCGGCCGGATCGTCACCTACGACCGCTACAGCGAGGATCGCGAGGCCATCGCGCGCCGGCTGCAGGCAGAAACCGGCGCCACGCTGATCCCGCCCTACGACCACGCCGACGTGATCGCCGGGCAGGGGACCGCCGCCAAGGAGCTGTTCGACGAGGTCGGCGAGCTCGATTACCTGTTCGTCTGCCTGGGCGGGGGCGGCCTGCTGTCGGGCTCGGCCCTGGCGGCGCGGGCCCTCAGCCCGGCCTGCCGCGTCTACGGCGTCGAACCCGAGGCCGGCAACGACGGCCAGCAATCCTTGCGCAAGGGGGAGATCGTCACCATCGCCGCGCCCAAGTCGATTGCCGACGGCGCGGTCACGACACACCTCGGCCTGCTGACTTTCGCCGTCATCCGGCAGCATGTGGCGGACATCCTGACCGTCAGCGATGCCGAACTGGTGCAAAGCATGCGGTTCTTCGCCGAGCGCATGAAAATGGTGGTGGAACCCACCGGTTGCCTGGCCGCCACCGCCGCGCTGCGCAAACGCGTCCCCGCGGCGGCCGGCAAGCGCGTCGGCGTCATCATCAGCGGCGGCAACGTCGACCTGCCGGCCTACGCGCGCCTGCTGGCCGACTGAGGGCGCGCCCTTGCGGGCGCGACCGGGGCAGGGCAGAATGGGCCGGTCGACAATGATGCAACAGGGGGCTGCGCGATGCGTATCCTTGTCATCGGCGGAACCGGCTTCATCGGCCGTCATCTGGTTGCGCGCCTGGCCGCGCAGGAGCACAAGGTCCTGGTGCCGACGCGCCGCTACAACAAGGGGCGGGACCTGCAGGTGCTGCCCACGGTCACCCTGATCGAAGCGGACGTGCACGACGACGCCGAGCTGGACCGGCTCATGCACCGGTGCGACGCGGTCGTCAACCTGGTGGGCGTGCTGCATGGCGGCCGCGGCCGTCCCTACGGCGCCGGCTTCGCCCGCGCGCACGTGCTGCTGCCGGAGCGCATTGCCCAGGCCTGCGTGCGCAACGGCGTGGCGCGCATGCTGCACGTCAGCGCGCTGGGCGCCGATAGCGGCGGCCCCAGCATGTACCTGCGCTCCAAGGGCGACGGCGAGGCCGCCATCCAGCGCGTGTTCGGCGCCACGGGCGGCTGGACGCTGTTCCGGCCGTCGGTGGTGTTCGGCCCCGACGACAACTTCACCCGGATGTTCGCGCGGCTGGCGCGGCTGTTTCCCGTCCTGCCGCTGGCCGGCGCGCGTTCGCGCATGCAGCCGGTCTATGTAGGCGACGTGGCCGACGCCATGATGGCGGCGCTGGCCAACGGCCATACGGCCGGCAAGATCTACGAACTGTGCGGCCCGCAGGTCTACACCCTGGGTGAAATCGTGCGCTTGTGCGCGCTCTGGAGCGGCCACCCTCGGCCGGTATGCGAAATGCCCATGGCGCTGGGGCGGATGCAGGCGCTGTTGTTCGAATGCCTGCCCGGCGACCCGCTGGTCTCGCGCGACAATCTCGATTCGCTGACGCGCGACAACGTGGCCAGCGGTTCCGCGCCCTCGGGGCTGGCCGCGCCGCCCGCCGCGCTGGAGGCGGTCGCGCCGGCCTACCTGGCGCGGCGCTAGGGGTGCTGCCCGCGGTCCTAGCGGACCAGCGCCTTGAGCGCCAGGCGGATGCCTTCCGACACGTCCACCCCCTCGGGCAGCTTCTTGAGCGCTGCCTGGGATTCCTTGTCGGAGTAGCCCAGCGCCAGCAGCGCGTTGAGGATATCGCTCTGGTGGCCGCTGGCCGCGTGCGGGGTGGCGCCGATGTCCGCGCCCAGCTTGCCGCGCATCTCCAGCAGCAGGCGCTCCGCGGTCTTCTTGCCGATGCCCGGCACGCGCGTGAGACGCCCGGTTTCCTGCAGCGTGACGGCCTGCGACAGCTCGGCCACCGAAAGCCCCGACAGGACCGCCAGCGCGGTGCGCGCGCCGATGCCGGTCACCTTGATCAGCTCGCGGAACGTGCTGCGCTCGGCGCTGCTGCCAAACCCGTACAGCAGTTGCGCATCCTCGCGCACCACCAGGTGGGTGAACAGGGTGACCCGCGCGCCGGTCTCGGGCAGCGCGTACAGAGTGCTCATGGGGACATCGATTTCATAGCCCACGCCGTTGACGTCGACACAGACGACGGGAGGCGACTTCTCGATGAGGGTTCCGGTAATGCGTCCGATCATGGGGTGACAGGCCAGGATGAGGGCGCCGCCACGGCGGCGGCGTTTGCCCGCATTCTATACGCAGCGCCGCCGCGCCGGGTTCAGCCCACCAGGCGGCCGTTGCGCAGGCGCCGGCGGCTGCCCAGTTGCGCGGCCGTGCCCAGGCGGTCCAGCCTGTCGTGCAGCGGGCCGACGTGGGCATGGCAAATGGCGCAGGCCAGGGCGTCGGCCGAGTCGGGCGCGGGCGTGCCGTCCAGCGACAGCAGGCGCTGCACCATCATCTGCACCTGCTCCTTGGCCGCGCGGCCGGTGCCCACGACGGCCTTCTTGATCTGCAGCGCGGTGTACTCGTGCACATCCAGCGCGCTGTCGGCCAGCGCGCACAGGGCCGCGCCGCGCGCCTGCCCCAGCAGCAGCGTCGAGGCCGGGTTGGTGTTGAGAAAGACGATTTCCAGCGCGGCCACGTCGGGCCGCGTCTCGCGCGCGACTTCGCGCAGGTTGTCGAGGATGACCTTCAGGCGTTCGGGCAGCGACAGCGCCGGCGGAACCACGATGGTTCCGCTGGCGACGTAGCGCAGGCGCATGCCCTCGGCATCGATGACGCCAAAGCCGGTACGGCGCAGGCCGGGGTCGATGCCGAGTACGCGCATCAGTGGCGGAAGTGGCGCGTGCCGGTCAGGACCATGGCGATGCCATGCTCGTCCGCCGCCGCGATCACTTCGTCGTCGCGCACGCTGCCGCCGGGCTGGATGACGCAGGTCGCGCCCGCGGCCACCACCACGTCCAGGCCGTCGCGGAACGGGAAGAAGGCATCCGAGGCGACCGCCGAACCGCGCAGGGTCAGGCCGGCGTTCTCGGCCTTGATCGAGGCGATGCGGGCCGAGTCGATGCGGCTCATCTGGCCGGCGCCCACGCCCAGCGTCATGCCGCCGCCCACGAACACGATGGCGTTGGACTTGACGTATTTGGCGACCTTCCAGGCAAACGCCAGGTCGTTCATTTCCTGCTCGGTGGGCTGGCGCTTGCTGACCACTTTCAGCGCGTCGCGCGGCACGTTGTAGGCATCCGGGCTCTGCACCAGCCAGCCGCCGCCCACGCGCTTGACGTCGAAGGCGTTCTGGCCCGGGCCGGCCGGCACTTCCAGCACGCGCACGTTCTTCTTGGCCGCCAGGATGGCCAGCGCCGCGCCGTCGTACGCGGGGGCCAGCAGTACTTCCAGGAACTGGCCGCTGACCGCTTCGGCGGTGGCGGCGTCGACCGGGCGGTTGAAGGCGATGATGCCGCCGAAGGCCGAGGTCGGGTCGGTCTTGAACGCCTGCTGGTAGGCGTGCAGCGTGCTGTCGCCGATCGCCACGCCGCACGGGTTGGCGTGCTTGACGATGACGCAGGCGGTGCTGTCGAAGCTGCGCACGCATTCCCAGGCCGCGTCCGCGTCGGCGATGTTGTTGTACGACAGTTCCTTGCCCTGCAGCTGGCGATAGTTGCCCAGCAGGCCGGCCGGACGCTGCGCGTCGACGTAGAACGCCGCGGTCTGGTGCGGATTCTCGCCGTAGCGCAGGGCCTGCTCCTGGCGCACCTGGATGGTCAGGGTGCCGGGCCATTCGTTGCGCGCGGGCACCGCGTCCTGGGCCGGCGCGGCTTCGGCCAGGCTGGTCAGGTAGGCGGCGATGGCGCCGTCGTACGCGGCGGTGTGGCTGTAGACCTTGGCCGCCAGCTGCAGGCGCAGCGCGTACGAGGTGCTGCCGCCCTGGTCCATCTCGGCCAGCACGCGCGAGTAGTCGGCCGGATCGATCACGACCGTCACCCCGCCGGCGTCGGTGCCGTGGTTCTTGGCGGCGGCGCGCAGCATGGCCGGACCGCCGATGTCGATGTTCTCGATGGCGTCGGCGAAGGTGCAGTCGGGCTTGGCCACGGTTTCGCGAAACGGATACAGGTTGACCACCAGCATGTCGATGCGATCGATGCCGCAGGCGGCGATCGTATCCATGTGCTCGGCGCTGTCGCGCCGCGCCAGCAGGCCGCCGTGGATCTTGGGATGCAGCGTCTTGACGCGGCCTTCCAGGATTTCCGGCGAACCGGTGTGCTGGGCGACCTCGGTGACGGCCAGGCCGGCTTCGGAGAGCAGGCGGGCGGTTCCTCCGGTCGACAGCAGGCGCACGCCGCGGGCGGCCAGGGCGCGGGCGAATTCGACGATGCCGGTCTTGTCGGACACCGAGAGCAGGGCGGTTTCGATTTTCATGTCAGCAGGCAGGTGGGGCGCCGCCGTCGCGGGCGAGCAGGGCGCGGGATATGGGAAAAGGGCGATGTTCTACGGTTGGATGTTGTGCGCCAGCAGCTTCTTGCGCAGGGTGTTGCGCGTGATGCCGAGCATTTCCGATGCCCGCGACTGGTTGCCGCCGGAACGTTCCAGGGCCACTTCGAGGACCGGGCGCTCCACGCAGCGCATCACCATGTCCCACATGTCGTGGGGCTCGGAGTCGCCCAAGTCTTCGAAATAGCGCTCCAGGCTGGCGCGCACGCATTCTTCCAGGACATCTTTCTTGCTCATTTTGAGTGCAGAGTGTTTTTATGTTGGTGGTGACTGACGGTCATGCCGCCAGCAGGGGTTGCGCCACAAAGGCCTGCTGGTCGCGGCCTTCGCGCAAAATGGTGTCGAACCAGTCGGCCACCGCGCGCCATTGCTCGCGCGTGTTGTCGATCTGGTTCATGCGGGCGCAGAACGCGGCCGCGCCCGGCAGGTCGTCCAGGTACCAGCCGATATGCTTGCGCGCCGTGCGTACGCCGGTGTGCTCGCCATAGAAGCGGTAGTGGTCGTCCAGGTGTTCGAGCAGCAGGTCGCGCATCTCGCCGTAAGACGGCGGCGCCAGCCTGGCGCCGGTGCGCAGGTAATGGTCGATCTCCCGGAATATCCAGGGACGCCCCTGCGCGGCCCGGCCGATCATGACGGCGTCGGCGCCAGTGTAATCCAGGACCTGGCGCGCTTTCTCGGGCGAATCGATATCGCCGTTGGCGATGACGGGAATCTTCAGTTCGGCCTTGACGGCCCGTATCGTGTCGTACTCGGCCTGTCCGGTGTACAGGTCGGCGCGGGTGCGGCCATGCAGGGTCAGGGCGGCGATGCCCGCCTGTTCGGCCAGCCGGCCCACCCGCAAGGCGTTGCGATGCTCGCGGTCCCAGCCGGTGCGGGTCTTGAGCGTCACCGGCACGCCCAGCGGCGCGCAGGCGGCCACCACGGCCTCCAGGATGCGGGCGATCAGGTCTTCGTGGCGCAGCAGCGCCGAGCCCGACGCCACGTTGCACACCTTCTTCACCGGGCAGCCCATGTTGATGTCGATGATGCGGGCGCCCCTGGCGACATTGAAGGCGGCGGCTTCTGCCATCATCGTGGGGTCAGCGCCGGCGATCTGCACCGAAATGGGGTCTATCTCGCCTTCATGGTTCAAGCGGCGCGAGGTCTTGACGCTGTCCCACAGCCGCGGGTTGCTGGCGGCCATTTCCGAGACGGCGTAGCCCGCCCCCAGCCGCTTGCAGAGCTGACGGTAGGGACGATCCGTCACCCCGGCCATGGGGGCGACCAGAACGTTGTTGGGAAGGGACCAAGGGCCGATGCGCATGCGCACATTTTAACCGCCTTGCGTCCATCCCCATTTTTCCGGGTCGCACGGACCTCGTTCCAGGGTCAGACCCTGAGGCCTTGCAACAGGTGGCGAGCCAGCGGCGCGCGCAATGGCGCGGCGATATCCAGCCCCAGCAAGGCCAGTCCGCAGGCGTGTTCGACCGGGGCCAGGCCGGTGGCGAAAATGCGCGGCATCAGGTCGGTCAGGCCGGCGGTCACCCAGCGATCGGCCAGCCGGGCGCGGGCAAAGGCGGCCAGCAGGGGGGATGGGTCGGCCTGCGGGGCGGCCAGCCAATCGGGCAGGGCGTGGGCCAATTGCGCGGCGTCGCGCAGCCCCAGGTTGAGGCCCTGGCCGGCCACCGGGTGCAGGGTCTGGGCGGCGTTGCCTATCGTGGCGAGGCGGCCGTGCGCCTGCGCGTGGCGCGCCTTGAGCTCCAGCGGGAAAACGTGGCGCGGCGCCGCGCTGCGCAGGCGTCCCAGCCGGGTGCCGAACGCCTCGGTCAGTTCGCGCGAGAACGCGTCGTCGCCCAGGCCGACCAGCCGCTGGGCGCGCGGCGGCGCGCAACACCATACGACCGAGTAGGCATCCGGCGTCTGCGGGTGCGGCAGCATGGCCAGCGGGCCTTCGTTGGTAAAGCGCTCCCAGGCCCAGCCGGGCCGCGGCAGCGTGGCGTGGGCGCTGGTCAATACCGCATGCTGGGCATAGTCGCGCCGCACGTCGCTGCCCCCGGCGCCATCGCACTGGACGGCCAGCCGGCAATGCAGCGCGGCGTCGCCCTGGCGCACCGTCAGGCCCTCGGCGTCCTGGCCGTCGACGCGGGCGGGCGGGCCGGACAACACCGTGACGCCGCAGTCCTGCACCGCCTGTTCCAGTTGCGCATGCAGGGCCGCGTAGGCGACCACGTTGCCCAGTTGCGGCACGTCGAAGTCCTCGCGGTCGATGACCGTGCGGCCGAGGCGGCCGCGCTGCGAAACGTGGATATGGCGGATCTCGGCGGCATGGGCCGGCCAGGCGCGCAGCGATTCGAGCAGCACCCGGCTGCCGTGGTTCAGCGCCAGCACGCGCGGGTCGGCGGCCGGGCCGACCGTGCCCGCCGGCGTCGGAGGCAGGCCCGCGCCGCCCTGCAGCAGGGCAATGCGCCGCGGCTGCGGCGTCAGGCGCGCCAGCAGCAGGGCCAGCACGCGGCCGACCGGGCCGGCGCCCAGGATGGCGATGTCGTAGGCGGGCAGAGTCATGCAGCGCATTCTACCCGTTCCCCATGGGGCTTCCCTTGGCCGCGCCAGCCCCTAAAATGCCCGTGTCCGGCACGCGCCGCTTTCCCGATTTCCTCACAGTCCGACATGACGCAGGCACACCTTTCCGTTCCCGGCGCCGCCCGCCGGCCGCGCAGCAAGATCGTCCTGGGCCTGCTGGCCTGCGCATTGGGATGGATCGGCGCGCACTGGTGGTATCTGGGGCGCCGCCGCGCCTGGATGGTCACCCTGGCGGCCATCCTGTGCCTGGCGGCGACCCGGTGGTTTCCGGTCTGGTACGACAATCCGGCGTTCTTCCTGCTGTTCATTCCCATGATCGACGGGTTCATCGAAGGGGTGGTGTTCAGCCTGATGCCCGACGAGAAATTCGATCGCCTCTACAACCCCGGGCTCGGGCAAGTCTCGCGCACCGGCTGGGGGCCGGTGCTGGTGGCGATATTCGGGGTGCTGGTGGGCGCCATCGCGTCGATGTTCGCCGTCGCGATGGTCGTGGTCTACACCTGGATCGCCATGGGCTGGCTCGACGGCTACGTGTTCTAGGCCGCTCGGCTATTCGCGCATCAGGGCTTCGATCTCGCGCGCCTGCACCGGCACGCCGCGGGTGATGAGTTCGCAGCCTTCCTCGGTGACCAGGGCGTCGTCCTCGATCCGGATGCCGATATCCCAGAAGCGGGCCGGCACGTCGTCGGCGGCGCGCACATAGATGCCCGGTTCCACCGTCAGCATCATGCCCGGCTCGAGCAGGCGCCACGGGCGCTGCGCGCCGGCCGGTCCGGCGCCGCGGTAATCGCCCACGTCATGCACGTCCAGGCCCAGCCAGTGCCCGGTGCGATGCATGTAGAAGCGGCTGTACGCGCCCGATTCCAGCACGCCGTCCAGCGACCCCGTCAGCAGCTTTTCGTCCAGCATGCCCTGGGCCAGCACGCGTACCGCCGCTTCGTGCCCGTCGTTCCAGCTGCGGCCCGGGCCGGTGGCTGCCACCGCCGCCTCCTGGGCCTGCGCCACCAGGTCGTACAGCGCGCGCTGCGGCCCGCTGAACCGGCCGTTGACCGGGAAAGTGCGGGTGATGTCGGCAGCGTAGCTGTCGTATTCGCAGCCGGCGTCGATCAGTACCAGGTCGCCGTCGCGCAGTTCGGCGTCGCCGGCGGGATAGTGCAGCACGCAGGCATTGGCGCCGGCGGCCACGATGCTGTTGTACGCCACCGATTGCGCGCCCTGGCGGCGGAATTCGTACAGCAGCTCGGCTTCCAGCTCATACTCGCGCATGCCGGGGCGGGCCGCGCGCATCGCGCGCTGGTGCGCGGCGGCCGAAATCTTGGCGGCGCGGCGCATGGCGGCGATCTCGGCGGCGTCCTTGACCAGCCGCATGCCGGCCAGCACGGGGGCGGGGTCGCGCAGCACGGCCGGCGCCAGGCGGCCGCCGCGGCCCTGTTCGCGCGCCGCGGCCAGCCAGCCGCGCACCCGTTCGTCGAGCGCCGTGCTGGCGGCCACGGGCGTCCACAGGGCGGGCTGGTCCAGCAGCAGGGCGGGCACCAGTTCGTCCAGCGCGCCGATTCCGTGGGCGTCGTCGAAACCGAAGCGCGCCGCGGCCGCCTCGGGGCCGAAGCGGAATCCTTCCCAGATCTCGTGCTCGGGATGCTTGTCGCGGCAGAACAGCAGGGCGCGATCGGTGGCGCCGGCGACCAGCACCAGCCAGGCCTCGGGCTCGGTGAACCCGCTCAGGTAGAAGAAGTCGCTGTCGTGCCGGTATGGGTACTCGGCGTCGCGATTGCGCAAGGCTTGCGGCGCGGTGGGCAGGATGGCGATGCCGCCGCCCGCGGCGCGCATGTGGTCCATCAGGCGCTGTCGGCGCGCGGCAAACGGGGCGATGTCGTCGGGAGGCAGGCTCATTGCGTGGCGCGCTCGGGTGCAGGGCCTTTTACTTTACCGCGCCGGCACGTCAGCCAGGCGAATTGCCTGCTACAATCCGCGCACTGTCATTGGGGAGTAGCCATCTCTATCCCCGGATCCGCCTCCGAACAGGGGCCGGCTCCAGAGAGTCAGCGTCAACACACTTGGTGGTCTCGTACCCCATGGCGCTGACGGCCTGCATGCACGGATCATCCGCGCGCGCAGCAGCCCGGCGAGACCTTTGGCCGCGATGCGTTCACCCTGCCGGGCGAGCCGCGTCGTCGTGCCATCGGGATCTGCTCGTCCGGCTGCGTCATCATGTTCATCACCCTGCTGCTGTTCTTCCTTTCGGCCGCGATCATCTATTTCGCGTGCGAATTCTTCGTCAATGGCGTCGAATGGGTAGGCCACCGCTTCAACCTCGGGGCCACCGCGACCGGCACCGTCCTGGCGGCCTTCGGCACGGCGCTGCCGGAAAGCGCCGTCACGTTCATGGCCGTGGTGTTCGGCACCACGCCCGAGCAGAAGGACATCGGCGTGGGCGCCGCGATGGGCGGGCCGCTGGTGCTGGCGACGCTGGCCTATGCCGTGGTGGGGCTGACGCTGGCGCGCACGCGCCGCGCCGGCTCCAGCAAGGTCGAGGCCGCCATCAACGCCGACCAGCGGCGCCTGGCGCGCGACCAGGCCTGGTTCATGGGCGTGTTCGTGTTCAAGGTGGCGCTGGGCCTGCTGGCGTTCGCCTGGAAGCCCTGGCTGGGCTTGCTGTTCCTGGCCGTCTACGGGCTGTACGTCAAGCGCGAACTGACGCGCGAGGAAGAGTGTCTGGACTGCGAAGACCTCGAACCGCTCAAGCTGCGTCCGCGCGACCCCAGCCCCAGCCTGTTCTGGGCCTGTACGCAGACGCTGCTGGCGCTGGCCGTGATCGCGCTGGCGTCGCACGTGTTCGTGCGCCAGATCGAGCTGCTGGGCCTGGCCATGGGCGCCTCGCCGCACGTGGCGGCGCTGCTGCTTGCGCCGGTGGCCACGGAGCTGCCGGAAATCATGAACGCCCTGATCTGGGTGCGGCAAGGCAAGGAGCGCCTGGCCCTCGCCAACATTTCCGGCGCCATGATGATCCAGGCCACCATTCCCAGCGCGCTGGGCATCTTCCTGACGCCGTGGCTGCTCGACGCCCCCTTGCTGGCGGCCGGCGGCTTCACGCTGGCGGCGATCATGCTGCTGTGGCTGCGTTTCCGGCGCGCCGCCATGAGCGTGCCGGCGCTGTCGGCGGTGGGCGGCCTGTACGCGCTGTTCGCGGGATACCTGGGTTGGCATTTCTACGCCTGAGCCGGACGCTGCCGCCGTGACGGCCGTTTCGGCGCGGCGGCCGCCAAAAAGTGTTGTTTATTAGTAGAAACCCGAGTAGAATCGACCTGTTTATATCCCCTGGAGTTGTTCTGTGAATACCGATTCCGGCGACAGTAGTCGATCTTGCATCGACGCTATTGCCTGACAGGACGCAAGCAGAGCACCCATCTGCCGCATCCTGTCATGCAGGGTGCGGTATGTCCGACGCGCAGCGCGTCGGCCCTTCCCGCCAAATCCGCCAGAACCGCCGCTTGCCGCCAGCGTAAGCCCGCGCGCGTATCGTCGTGCGTCGCCTGTGCTGCGTGGTTGTCGCGTGCGCGTGTATCCGCAGTCCGATTCCGCTCAGTAACGGAGGTCGACATGCGTTTCTTTGACTTGTTCCTGCGCCGCGCCGGGGTTGATCGCACCCACGCGCTCAGCCAGCGTCGCGGCACCTCCCGCCTTACCTTCGTCTGCCAGCGCGATGCGCTGGGCGCCGTGCGCAAGCAGATCTGCCTGGATTTCTCGGCCGCCGGCCTGAGCGTGGCCCAGTTCCAGGTCGACAGCGGCCGCGACGCCGGGCTGGCGTCGGCCTGCATTACCGTCAGCTGCCCGCCCGAGCTGCGCGCCGAGCTGATGTCGCAGGCGCGCCGCCTCAGCGCCAACCCGGCGGTACAGCAGTTGCGTTTCGGCGCCGCCGATCCGGCCGGCGCGCGCGCCTGTGCCGGGGCCGTGGCCTGAACGGCGGGGGGGCATGCGTGCTTCCCCCTCCCCAACCGCGCCGCGCGGCCGCGCACGCCGGCGGCCGTCCGGGCGCTTTTCTTCCGTTCTTGTATCTCCGCGTGCGGTTTGGCTCTTGGGCAGGTGAACGTCTGCGGGCTTTGGCGTCGGACCAGTCTGTTTTTCTTCCTGTCTAACCTCCGGATACGACGCGACACGCTAGGCTGAGCACTGTTTTCAGTCGTGATTCGGGAGTTTCAGGCATGCGTCGTCTTCTCGTCGTGGCCGCCGTGGCGGCCGGTTCTTCCAGCGTTTTCTGGCCCGTCGCGCCAGCCAGGGCTGCCAACCAGCTCGAGTTATATGGGGTGGTGGACGTGGGGCTGGCCACCACGCGCGTGTCGGGCCTGGGCACGCGCCAGCAGGTGCTGGGTGGGGGGCAGACCGACAACCTCTGGGGCCTGCGCGGCGCCGAGGACCTGGACGGCGGTTGGCGCGCCTCGTTCGGCCTGGAAAGCGGTTTCGACGCCGCCAACGGTATCCGCAACGACGACGCCCGGCTGTTCGACTACGGCACCTGGGTGGGCCTGGGCCACGCCGGCATTGGCGAATTGAGCCTGGGCCGTCAGCAGTCCATCGGCCTGCAATACGGCGGCCAGCTCGAAATCGCATCGTGGCGCGACATGGGCATGGGGGCGCTGTTCAAGGCGTCCGACAACTATCGCGTCAACAACCTGGTCAACTACCTGTCGCCGGCGTTCTCCGGCTGGCAATGGGGCGTGGGCTACGCCTTCGACGTCGAAAGCGGCGCGACGCAGCGGTTCGAGCGCAGCCCGGCCTTCAGCACCGGCCTCAAGTACGAGGCCGGTCCGCTGCTGGCCACCGTCACCTGGGACAAGCTCAATCTCCACGATACGTCCGCTACCGGCGGCCGCTCGCCGCAAGCCTTGCAGGCCGGTTTCACGTATGACTTCGAGGCGCTCAAGATGGCGCTTGCCTGGTCGCGCCAGCGCAACGGCTTCGTGGGCCTGAACGGTGGCGGCCAGATCGGCCTGGGCCCCGAACCGTTCGCCCATGGCGGCGCCATCAATGCATGGCTGCTGGGCCTGGAAGTGCCCGTACAGGGCAATGGCGCATGGCTGATGCAGGGGTCCATGGCCCGCCCCGACTGGCATTGGGCCAATGGCCAGCAGGCAAGCAAGGCCTATGTCGTGACGCTGGGCTATCGCCAGGATCTTTCCGCGCGCACCAGCCTTTATGCCTATGGCGGGTATATGAAAGGCTACGATCCGGAAGACCCCTTCGCCTCCGACGTGGGCCGCGCTACGCGGTTTGGCGTGGGGATGACCCAGCGCTTTTGAGCATCTCCGGCCTTTCAGCGCATCGTCAACTACAATCAGGCGGCGAGGCTTCGCGCCTCGCCACCTGCTGGCTGTTTTCGGATGACGCGCATGGATTGGCTAGAGTGGCTCATACCTTGGGAGTTTTCGCCCACGCTGGTGGCGGCGTTTGTCGTCGCCATTGTGTTGTTCGTGCGTGGGCAGCGCGTGCATCACGTGACCGCGGCACGCCAATGGCTGTTCTGGTCGGGCATGGTGCTGCTGTATCTGTCGATGCATACGCGGCTGGACTATTACGCCGAGCGCATGTTCTTCATCCACCGCGCCCAGCACTTGGTGCTGCACCATCTGGGGCCCTTGCTGGTGATGGCGGCTTTTCCCGGTTTGGTGATGCGTGCCGGCCTGCCCATGGCGTGGCGCGTGCGCCTGCGCGACTTCCTGCGTACCGGCACGGGGCGCGCGCTGGTGGCGGTGCTGACCCACAAGGTATTCGTACCCACGCTGTTCGTCTTCCTGGTGCTGGTGTGGCTGCTGCCGTCCGTCCAGTTCTATTCCATGCTCGACTGGCGCCTGTACCGATTGATGAACTGGTCCGTGGTCATCAGCGGCTTCATGTACTGGAACCTCATCCTTGATCGCCGTCCCAGTCCGCCCGCGGCCATGACGCCGGGCGGGCGCGTGCTGTCGCCGGCGCTCACCATGGCGCCGCAAATGGTGGCTGGCGCGGTCATCGCCTTTACCGAGCGCGACCTGTACCCCTTGTTCGAACTGTGCGGCCGGGCCATCGCCATGTCGGCGCAGACCGATCAGACCATAGGCGGGCTGACCATGTGGATACCCGCGGCGCTGGTCGAGGTGGTGGGCCTGCTGGTGGCGCTGGGCACCCTGATGCGCCTGTCGGGCAAGGGCCGCCTGCGGCCGCAGGACCGTGCGGCGCGGGCCCGGCAGCGGGCCGCCGGGAATCCGACCAGCCCGGCCGCCTGAGGCCAGGTTCGATAGCGGGCCTTATTCCGGAATCAGGCCGTGATATTTGCGGCCCAGGGCCACGGTGGCCTGGAACATGCCCGCCTTGCTGCCGCAGTCGTAGCGCTTGCCGTCATAGCGGTGCGCATAGACGTCGCGTTCGCGCAGCAGGGCGGCGATGCCATCCGTCAGCTGGATTTCATTGCCGGCCCCGACCGTGGTGGCGCGCAGATGGTCGAAGATGGCTGCCTCCAGCACGTAGCGGCCGACGACCGCCAGGGTGGTGGGGGCTTGCTCGGGGGCGGGTTTCTCGACGATGTGGGTGACGCGCTCGGTGCGCGCATCGACCGGCTGGCTGGCCACGATACCGTATTTGCGCGTATCTTCGCGCGGCACCTCCTGTACGCCCAGCACGCTGCCCTGGCGCGCCACCGCCACGTCGATCAGCTGCTTGAGCACCGGCGTGTCGGCATCGATCAGGTCATCGGCCAGCAGCACCGCGAAGGGTTCGTTGCCCACCGCCGGCGCGGCCGTCAGCACGGCGTGGCCCAGGCCCAGCGGCGCCGATTGCCGGATGTACAGGCAGTTCACGTGCGCCGGCAGGATATCGCGTACCAGCGCCAGCAGTTCGTGCTTGCCCTTTGCTTCCAGGTCGGTTTCCAGCTCGGGGGCGGCATCGAAATGGTCTTCGATGGCCCGCTTGTTGCGGCCCGTGACGAAGATGAGGTCGGTGATCCCCGCGGCGACGGCCTCTTCGACGGCGTACTGGATCAGGGGCTTGTCCACGACCGGCAGCATTTCCTTGGGCATGGCCTTGGTGGCGGGCAGAAAGCGGGTGCCCATACCGGCCACGGGAAAGACGGCTTTGCGGACGACTTGCATGAAAACTCCAGGGGGGAAAATGCGGGAAAATTTGTCGAAGCGGCAAACTTTTTACCGCCTCTGGCTATCATAGTGCCATGAACCGCTGGAACACGATATTCTCGCCATCGCTGGGCAGGAGCACGCTTGCCACGGCGCTGAGCCTGGCGCTGGCCTTGCCGGTCGCGCCGGCGGTGGGGCAGCCTTCCGGCCTGCCCTCGATGGGCGCGGCGTCCGCCTCTGAGCTTTCGCCCATGCTGGAACGCCAACTGGGCGACGCCATCATGGCCCAGGGCCGGCGGGACCCCACCTATGTCAACGATCCCGAACTGCGCCAGTACCTGACCACCATGGGGCGCAAGCTGGCTTCGTTCGCCCCGGGCGCCGCGCCGCACGTCGAGATGTTCGGCGTGCGCGATCCGGAAATCAACGCTTTCGCGATGCCGGGCGGGTACATCGGCGTCAATACCGGCCTCATCGTGTCCTCGGCGAGCGAATCGGAACTGGCGGCGGTGCTGGCGCACGAAATCGGCCACGTTGCCCAGCGCCATATCGCCCGGGGGATGACGCAGCAGAACCAGAACAGCATGGTGATGCTGGCCAGCCTGGCCGGCGCCTTGCTGGCGGCGCTGGCCGGCGGCGGGGGCAACCTGGCCATGGGAGTGGCCGCGTTCGGCCAGGCGGCGGCGATCAATCGCCAACTGGGCTTCTCGCGCGATGCCGAGCGCGAAGCCGACCGCACCGGGTTGCAGATGCTTGCCAAGGCTGGCTACGACCCCGACGGCATGGCCCGGATGTTCTCGCGCCTGATGAATGCGTCGCGCCTGAACGAAGGCATGGGCGGCGGTGCATGGGCCAGCACCCACCCCTTGTCGATCGATCGGATGTCCGACGTGCAGAACCGCATTCGCGGCCTGCCGGGCTCGCGCCATGTGGACAGCGACGATTTCTGGTTCATTCGCGCCAAGATGCGGGTGGCGCAGGGCCGCGATGCGCTCAGCCTGCGCACCGCGCAGCAGCAGCTGCAGGACGAGTCGCGCGCGCTGTCGGGCGTGCGGCAGGCGGCTGCTTTCTACGGGTTGGCCTTGTACGCGTTCCAGCGCAACGACCTGGCGCAGGCGCGCGCCTTCCTGGAGCAGGCGGGCGCGGGTGGCCGTTCCTCGCCCCAGATGGCCCGCCTGGCGATCGATGTCGCCGTGGCCGCCAAGGACAACGACCAGGCACTGGCGCTGGCGCAGGCCGCCGTCAAGCGCTGGCCGGATCGCAAGGCGCTGGGCATTGCCTACGCCCAGGCGCTGCAGGCCGCCGGCCGGCACGCCGACGCGCAGGCCTATTTGCGCGAACGCGCCAGGCAGTGGGGCGGCGACGAACCCAGCCTGTACCAGTTGCTTGCGCAAAGCGAAGAGCGCACCGGCCATCCGGTGGAGGCGCGCCGCAACATGGCGCGCTACTACGACCTGACCGGCGCCTATGCCTCGGCCGAGTCGCAGCTGCAGCAGGCGCGCGGCCTGTCGAATGATTTCTACGAGCAGTCGCAGATCGACGTCTCGATCCGTGAAATCAAGCAGAAGCTGGCCGACGAGCGGCAACTGCTGGAACGCTTCAAGTCGGGTTGAGGGGGGGGCGCATGGATGTCGGCCGCCCTCCGCGCCTGGATGCGCCCCTGCCGGACAGCGGCACCGACGGCCTGCGCCTGCGGCCCATCGAGATCGCCGATGCGGCGGCCTGGCATGCCTACCTGGCCCTGCCGGAAACGACGCGGCATACCAGTTGGGCGCTGCGCGGTCCGGCCGATATCGAGGCGTTGATCGCGGGCTACCTGGCGCCATCGGCCACGCCGTCGGCCACGCGCTATGCGCTGGTCGACGCGGCGTCCGGCCAGCTGGCCGGCACCCTGGGCCTGAACGAAATCTGCGCGCCGCATGCCCGCGCGGAGATCGCCTATGACCTCGATCCGCGTTGGCGGGGGCGCGGCATTGCGTGCCGGGCCTGCGCCGCCCTGACCGATTGGGCGCTGGCGCAGGGCTGGCATCGCATCCAGGCGACCGTGCTGGATACCAACCTGGCTTCGCGGCGGGTGCTGGAACGCTGCGCCTATGTCAACGAAGGCCTGCTGCGCGGCTACCGGCGCGTGCGCGGCCAGCCGCGCGATTTCTGGCTGTATGCCCGGGTAGCGGGGGACGGTCGCTGAGGCTCGGGCCTCAGCTGCCCATCTCGAAGAAGCGTCCCAGCCGCTGCGGCAGCCAGTTCAGGTGCGCGGGGAACGGCCCGGTAGGGAATCCCGCGTGGCCGCCTTCGGCCGGCTGGTGCAGCAGCACGCTGTCCGAGCACTCGGCCGGGATGGGCAGGGCGCTTTCGGGCAGGAATGGATCGTTGCGCGCATTGAGCACCAGCGTGGGCGTCCTGATATGGGCCAGCCAGGGCTTGCTGGAGGCGCGCGTCCAGTAATCCAGCGCATTGCGGTAGCCATGCATGCGCGCCGTATAGGCATCGTCGAAGTCGCGCAGGTCGCGCGCGTGGGCGATGCGTATGACGTCGATGGCGCCCGGAAAGCGCTTGGCTTTCTCCAGCACCTTGCGCCGCATGGTTTTCAGGAAGTACGGGGTGTAGATGCGTCGTGCGATGAAACCGGTGCACAGGGCTTTGCCGCCGGCCACCAGATCCAGGGGCACCGACACGCCGGCCGCGGCGGCCAGCCAGCTGGCCTCGTCGCTGTGCTCGCCCAGGTACTTGAGCAGGGCGTTGCCGCCCAGCGAAACGCCAACCGCGTGCCAGCGCGCGTGCGGGATGCGCGCGCGCACGGTGTCCAGCATGAAGCCGACTTCGGCCGAGTCGCCAGAATAATAGGCACGCGCCAGCCGGTTGGGCACCCCGGAGCAGCCGCGGAAATGGGCGATGACGACGATCCAGCCGCGCGCCCGGAAATAATGGGCGATTGACTGCGCGTAGCGGCTGGCGCTGCCGCCTTCCAGGCCATGGAAAAGGATCAGCGCCGGGGTGTCGGGCGTTTGCGGCAGCGAGGCCCAGTCGGTCGGGGTGATCCAGCGCGCCGCCGCGATACGGCCATTGCCTTGCGGCGCCGGGCCCGCGGGCGCGGCGCCTTCGGCGGTCTTGTGAGGGAACAGCCCGGGGCCGGTCCAGTCGAAGTCGACGAAATCGGTATCGGGGGTGTCGACCCGCTCGCGCACGAAAGCGATGCGGTGGTATTGGGCCAGCACCGCCGCGTACACCGTCTGGCTATGCCGGTCGGGCAGCCAGGGCGGGACGGGGCAGGGCGTCAGGTCGATTCTGGAGGCAGCCAACGAGATCCACCCGCCCTTAGTGGAGACGGTCGGGGACGTCGTGCAGGTCGAGCACCCCGGCCTCGGCTGGCGCCTGCGAGGCATGGTGCAGCACCATGCGCCAGCCGGCCGGCCCCTTGTGATAGACGTTGGTGGCGTAGCAATTGGCGAACTGCGCGCCTTCGCGCGTCATCACCGTTACCTGTTCGACCAGCACATGCACGGCGCACATCATGCTCTGCATGACCAGCGGCCGCAGCGGCCGCAGATGCAGCGGTCCGTTGGCCAGGACTTGCTGCCACGATTCATGTACGGCCGTATGTCCGACGATGCGCAGGCCGCCTGGATGGATGCAGGCGATTTCCTCGTCGTCGGACCAGACCTGCATCAGACGATCCAGGTCGGCATGTTCCAGTGCTTCGTAGAACGCGTGTTCGGCTTCGTCGGGCGTGGCAAACATGGTGGCGATGGCGTTAGGGATGTCAGTGGCCGTGGACGACCGTGCCGGGCTTGAGGCGGTATGCGGCGCCACAGTACGGGCAGCTGGCCTGGCCGGTATGGGTGACGTCGAGGAAGACGCGCGGATGCATGCTCCACAGGGGTGCTTTCGGGCCCGGGCAGTACACGGGCAGGTCTTCGGCCCCGACTTCGATGGCGTCGTGGGCGGGGACGGCGGCTTGGGCGGCGGCGGTCATGAGTGATTCCTGAAAAAAAAGACAGCGTGGGCAGCGTGGCTGGCGGTCATACCGGGGTCAGCCAATGCTGGTATTTGGGATTGCGGCCGTTGACCAGGTCGAAGAAGGCCTGCTGCAGCTTCTCGGTGACCGGGCCGCGGCGGCCGGCGCCGATCTGCCGGTTGTCGACCTCGCGGATCGGCGTGACCTCGGCCGCGGTGCCGGTGAAGAAGGCTTCGTCGGCGATGTAGACGTCATCGCGCGTCAGGCGCCTGGTGACGACGCGCAGGCCGAGGTCGGCGGCCAGCGCGTGGATGGTGGAGCGGGTGATGCCCGTCAGCGCCGAGGCGATCTCGGGCTCGCACAGCACGCCGTCCTTGACGATGAAAATGTTCTCGCCGGCGCCTTCGGCCACGAAGCCCTCGGTATCGAGCAGCAGGGCCTCGTCATAGCCATCCTGCAGCGCTTCGGCGTTGGCGATGATGGAATTGGCGTACGTGGTGGCCACCTTGGCGCGCGGCATGGTGACATTGACGTGCTGGCGCGCGAACGAGGACACCTTGACGCGGATGCCCTGCGCCAGGGCGGTCTCGCCCAGATAGGCGCCCCAGGGCCAGGCGGCGATGGCCACGTGCACCTGGGCGCCCTTGGGCGAGACCCCCATTTTTTCCGAGCCATAGAAGGCCAGCGGGCGCAGGTAGCACGATGCCAGGCCGTTGGCGCGCACCACCTCGCGCTGGGCCTCGTTGAGGGTGTCGCGGTCGTACGGCAGCGGGATCTGGTAGATGTGGGCCGAATTGAACAGGCGGTTGGTGTGGTCCTGCAGCCGGAAGATGGCGGTGCCAGCCGCGGTTTCGTAGGCGCGCACGCCTTCAAAGACGGACAAGCCGTAATGGAGGGAGTGGGTCAGCACGTGCGTGGTGGCCTCGCGCCAAGGCACCAGCTTGCCGTCATACCAGATGAAGCCGTCGCGGTCCGACATCGACATGATGTTCTCCCTCTATAGAGGCGCGTATTGTATCAAGCAGCGAGGTTACAATGATGTCGTGCTGGCGGCGTGGCCGCCCGTTGCGCGGTTTGCGCGCCGCCTGGTGTCTGCCCGGCCGGTCGCGCGTTTCGTTTCTCCTGTGAGTCCCATGTCGTCCTGTCCGTATCGCCAGGGGCTGCGCCTTGGCTTCTGATCCTGCCGCTTCCGCGCTCGAAGACGCCCGCCAGGCCCGGCAGGAACGCGTGGACGCCTTTCGCGCCGGCGTACGCGCCATTACCCCCGCCCTGATCGCCACCGGCACCTGGGGCATGGTCACGGGCGTGGCCATGGTCAAGTCCGGGCTGACCGAATCCATGGCGCTGGCCATGACGCTGCTGATGTACGCCGGGTCGGCGCAGCTGACCTCGCTGCCGCTGATCGCCACCGGCGCGCCGCTGTGGCTGGTTTTCGCCGCCGGTTTCGTCGTCAATCTGCGCTTTCTCATCTTCGGCGCGGCCCTGCACCCGTATTTTCGCCACATGTCCTGGCCACGGCGTCTGGGGCTGGGCTATTTCACCACCGACATGGGCTTCGTGCTGTTCATGCCGCGCTTTGGCGACGCCGCCGAGCGCGGCACCCGCGAGCAGTTGTGGTTCTTCATGGGCACGGTGGCGCCCGGCTGGCTGGTCTGGCAGGTGACCTCGATCATCGGCATCTACCTGGGGACGCTGGTGCCGGAAGCCTGGTCGCTCGATTTCGCCGCGGTGCTGGCCTTGCTCGCCATTACGGTGCCCCTGGCCAATTCCAAGCCCATGCTGGTGTCGATGCTGGCGGCGGGCATGGTGGCCTGGGTGGGCCAACTGCTGCCATTGCGGCTGGGCCTGGCGGCGGCCGTGGTGGCGGGCATCGTGGCCGGCATCTGGGCCGAACGCTTCTTCAAGGGGCGCGCTTGATCATGTCGGACAGAGACCTCTACGTCTACGGCGCCATCCTGCTGCTGACGCTGTGCAGCGTGCTGACGCGGGCCGGCTTCATGCTGTTCGGCGACTACATCCCCTTGCCCGACGGCGTCCGACGGGCCTTGCGCTACGCGCCGGCGGCGGCCTTGACGGCTATCATCGTGCCGGACCTGTTGCCCTGGAAGGCCGGCCTTGGGCCGGCGTTCGACTACAAGCTGGTGGCCGGCGTCCTTGCCATCATGGCGTTCCTGCGCACGCGCAGCGCGGTGCTGGTCATCGTGGTCGGGATGGTGGCCCTGTGGGGCCTGCGCTGGCTGGCCGGCTGAGGGAAAAAACCCCACGCTGCGCGGGCTTGCTGCCCCCTGAGGGGGCTTTTGCCTTGGGGCGGCCCGGCGGCAAAAAAGCGGGCGTGGACGCCCCGGGCCGCTGGTGCGCTAAAATAAGTTATCCACAAGCAATCCGGGCCTGGCCGTACGTCCGTTCTTGTTCTTTTTGCAGCCCCCGGCATCTGCCCATTTTAATGACTGAATCTACCTCCTCCGACGCGCCTGTTACCGACGCGCCTACGCGCACTTTCGCAGACTTCGGCCTGCATCCGCAACTGCTCAAGTCGATCGCCGACACAGGCTATACGAATCCCACGCCGATCCAGGCGCAGGCGATTCCGGTCGTGGTGGAAGGCCGCGATGTGATGGGCGCCGCCCAGACCGGCACGGGCAAGACGGCGGCATTCACGCTGCCGATCCTGCACCGTCTGATGCCGCTGGCCAACACCAGCGCGTCGCCGGCGCGCCACCCGGTGCGGGCCCTCATCCTCACGCCTACGCGGGAACTGGCCGACCAGGTCTACGAAAGCGTCAAGCGCTACAGCCTGCATACACCGCTGCGCAGCGCAGTGGTGTTCGGCGGCGTGGACATCGGCCCGCAGAAAGAAGCCCTGCGGCGCGGTTGCGAAATCCTGGTGGCCACGCCGGGACGCCTGCTCGATCACGTCGAACAGAAGAACGTCAACCTCAGCCAGGTCGGCATCCTGGTGCTCGACGAGGCCGACCGCATGCTCGACATGGGCTTTCTGCCGGATCTCGAACGCATCATCCGCCTGTTGCCGGCGCAGCGCCAGGGGCTGCTGTTCTCGGCCACCTTCAGCAATGAAATCCGCAAGCTGGGCCGTTCGTACCTGAACCACCCGGTGGAGATCGAAGTCGCCGCGCGCAACGCCACGGCCGACACCGTTACCCAGATCGCCTACCAGATGCACGGCGATACCAAGCGGGCGGCGGTGGTGCACCTGGTCAAGTCGCGCGGCCTGAAGCAGGTCATCGTGTTCTCCAACACCAAGATCGGCACCGCGAGGCTGGCGCGCCAGCTCGAGCGCGACGGCGTGAAGGCCGAGTCGATCCACGGCGACAAGACCCAGGCCGACCGCATGAAGGCGCTCGAGGCGTTCAAGGCCGGCGATCTGGAGGTGCTGGTGGCCACCGACGTCGCGGCGCGCGGCCTGGACGTGGCCGGCGTACCCTGCGTCATCAACTACGACCTGCCGTACAACGCCGAAGACTATGTCCACCGGATCGGCCGTACCGGCCGGGCCGGCGCGTCGGGCGAGGCGATCGCCCTGTTCACCGCCGACGAAGAACGCTATCTGCACGACATCGAGAAGCTGATCAAGCGCCAGGTGCCGCGCGGCAAGCTGGAGCTGCCGGCCGACCTGGTCGCGCGCAGCCATGGCCGCGATCGCGACGCCCCGCGCGAGCGCGGCGCCGACCGCCATCGCGGCGAGCGCCGCACTTCGGGCGCGGCCGCGCCGCGCCAGCCGGTCGACGATTTCTTCTACAAGCCTTACGAGCCGACAAACGGCCAGGCGGCGGCGCCCGAGGCGCCCACGCAGGAAGGGCGCGGCAGCGCGCCCAAGCGCCAGCTGGCAGTGCTGCTGGGCGGCAGCCGCAAGGGCTGAGCGGCGCGCGTCAGGCCGCGGCCAGCAGCCGCGCCACGTCGGGCAGGCCGGTTGCCACGGGCCTGCCTTGCGGATCCAGGCTGTCGAGCAGGCGCTCCAGATGGCCGATATGCGGCAGCATGGGGCCGTAGAACAGCACCTTGCCATGCGCCTGTACCAGCAGCGTCGGGAAGTTCTCGACGTCTTCCTCGCCCAGCAGGTCCGGGTGGTCCTCGATGTCGATCCACGCAAATGTATGCCCCGGCCGGGCCCGCGCCAGCTCCAGCAGCTTGGGCCGGTACTGCTGGCAGGTATCGCACCAGGCGGCGCAGAAGCAGGCAACCAGCCAGGCGTCGGAGCGCGCCAGGGCGGCGCGCAGGGCGGGGATATCGGAACCAGGTACGTGTAGCGGCATTGTGGGCAAATCGCAGCGTGTTTGACTATCATAGCCGGCATATCCGTTCTCCGGCCGCGCCATGACTGTACCTCGTCCCGAATCGATCATCCCGCCCGCCGGCAATGCCGCCACGGGGGCCGCCGGCATTGCGCGGGCCTTCAAGCGGGCGCTGGTGTCGCAGTGCCATCCCAACATGCTGTTCGCGGTCCTGCTGCCGTTCCTGATCGCGCTGCTCGGCGCCATTCTGTTGCTGTGGCTGTTCTGGACGCCCCTGAACGAATGGCTGCGCTTCGAGGCATCGCAATGGCAGACCATCAACCAGGTCGACGACTGGATGGTCGCGGCGGGGTTGTTCTCGCTCAAGATCTACCTGGTGCCCGTCATCGCGGCGGCGATCCTGCTGCCGATTTCCGGCATCCTGGGCCTGGCCATCGCGGCGGTGTTCGTCATGCCGCTGGTGCTGCGGCATGTCGGCGGCCGGGAATATGCCGGCCTGGCCCGCCAGGGCAGGAACGCCACGGCGGTCAGCGTCTGGAACGCGTTGTGGGTCAGCCTGGCGTTCGGCGCCGGCTGGTTGCTGACGCTGCCATTCTGGCTGATCCCGCCCATGGCGGTGATCCTGTCGGTGTTCTGGTGGGCGTTCGCCTTCACGCGCATGCTGCGCCTGGACGCCATCGTCGAGCACGCCAGCCCGGCCGAACGCGCCATCCTGATCAAGCGCCACAACAGCGGGTTCTGGCTGATCGGCCTGATCTGTTCGCTGCTCAACCTGTTGCCGCCAGCCTGGATCATCCTGCCCGTCTTTTCGGGGCTGGTGTATGCGCACTATGGCCTGGACGCCTTGCAGCGGCTGCGCCAGGAACGCACGATCGACGTCTAGCGCATTGCTCCGCATGCCCCCCGGGGCCTTCACTTTTTCCGGAAACCAGACATGGCTGCCGAATCCGCCCGCCGCATCGGGCTCATCATCGTAGGCGACGAAATCCTCTCCGGCCGTCGCCAGGACAAGCATTTTTCCAAGGTCGTCGAACTGCTGGGCGCGCGCGGCCTGAAACTGTCCTGGGCCGAACTGCTGCCGGACGATCGCGCCACGCTGGCGGCCGCCTTGCGGCGCAGCTTCGCCAGCGGCGATATCGTCTTCTCGTGTGGCGGCATCGGCGGCACGCCCGACGACCACACGCGCCAGGCCGCGGCCGAGGCGCTGGGCCTGCCGCTGGCCCTGCATCCGGAGGCCGAACAGGCGATCGCGCTGCGCGCGGCCGAAATGGCCGCCAAGGGGCAGGGTACGGCCGACATGGGCACGCCGGAAAACCAGCAACGCCTGCAGATGGGGATGTTTCCGCAAGGCTGCGAGATCGTGCCCAACCCGTACAACCGCATTCCTGGCTTCTTCGTGCGCGACCACACCTTCGTGCCAGGCTTTCCCGTGATGGCCTGGCCCATGCTGGAATGGACCCTGGACACCCGCTACCGCGCGTTGCACCACCAGGTCCAGCATGCCGAGCATTCGTTCCTGGTGTTCAACATGCCAGAGTCGCGCATCACGCCGGCCATGGTGGAAATCGAGCAGCGCTGGCCGGGCGTGCGCGCTTTCAGCCTGCCCAGCGTGGGCGAGACGGGCGGGCCTTCGCATATCGACCTGGGCGTCAAGGGCGAGCCAGAGGCGGCGGCGCAAGCCTTGGCCTTTCTGCGCGCCGAGGTGTTGCGCCTGGGGGGAAAGCTGGCCCCGCCAGCCCAAAACTGACGATAGGTTGACTTTCAACTGACATTTCCCTGAAAAATAGGGGGCGGGAAAAATAGCGGTTGCCAAACGGCTTTATAGATTTCACAATACGATAAATTCGTCTCTTGTTGCGGTGCCGCATCGGCGCCGCCCCGGGACGGAACCTATCCGTAACCACTATGTCCCGTATTCCGAATGCTACAGCCAGGGGGCCGGGGTCTCACTCCGACGACGGCGCCGGCCAGCATCCCATCGCCATCCAGGTGATAGACCGCGCCATGCGCCTGCTCGATGCGCTCGCGGCCCAGCCCGAACCCGTCACGCTCAAGGAGCTGTCGGCCACCACCGGCCTGCATGCCTCGACCGCGCACCGCATTCTCAATGACCTGGTGGTGGGGCGCTATGTCGAACGGGTCGACAACGGCCTGTACCAACTGGGCATGCGCCTGCTGGAACTCGGCTCGCTGGTGAAGGGGCGGCTGAACGTGCGCGAGGCGGCCATTGGCGCCATGCGTTCGCTGCACAAGCAGACCGGGCAGACGATCAACCTGTCGGTCCAGCAAGGCGACGAAATCGTCTATATCGACCGGGCCTGGAGCGAGCGCTCCGGCATGCAGGTGGTGCGCGCCATCGGCGGGCGGGCGCCCCTGCACCTGACCTCCACCGGCAAGTTGTTCCTGTCCACCTACGATACCCGGCTGGTGCGCGCCTACGCGCTGCGTACCGGCCTGGCCGGGCACACCCGCAACAGCCTGACCGAGCTCGACCGCCTCGAGCGCGAACTGGCCCTGGTGCGCCGGCACGGCTACGCGCGCGACAACGAAGAGCTGGAACTGGGCGTGCGCTGCATCGCCGCCGGCATCTACGACGACACCGGCAAGCTGGTCGCGGGCCTGTCCATATCGGCGCCGGCCGAGCGCCTGCAGGACGAATGGATACGCCTGCTGGTCGATGCCGCCGCCAGCATTTCCGAGGCGCTCGGCTACGAGCCCGGCGTCAACGGGATGCACGCGCCGGCGGCTGCCTGACCGGCCGGCGAATAGCAAAAGCGCCCCGGACGGGGCGCTTTTGCGTGGCGGTTCAGGTGGGGATCATTGCTTTTCCACGCCCGCTTTCTTGAACAGCTCGGCCCATTGCGGCACCTGCTGCTTGACCTTGGCTTGCAGCGCCTCGGGGTTGGCCTCGTTGGTCAGCACCTCGGCGCCCAGTTGCTTCATGCGTTCCTGGAACTTGGGATCGGCCAGGCCGGCCTGCAGGCTCTTGACCAGCTTGTCGACCACCGACTTGGGCGTGCCCTTGGGGGCCCACATGCCGTGCCAGATACCCACTTCGAAACCCTTGTAGCCGGACTCGTCCATGGTGGGCAGGTCGGGCAGGGTGGGCACGCGCTTGAGGCTGGTGACCGCGTAGGCCTTCACCTTGCCGCTGGTGATCTGCTGCGTGGTATTGGTGGTCTGGTCGCACATCAGGTCGACCTGCTTGCCCAGCAGATCGTTCATGGCCGGCGCCGTGCCCTTGTAGGGAATGGTCAGCAGGTTGACGCCCAGCGCCTCGACCAGCATGGTGCCGCACAAGTGGCTGGCCGCGCCGATGCCGGCATTGGCCAGTGAAATCTTGTCGGCGTTCTTCTTGACGTACTCGGCCAGTTCCTTGATGTTGTTGGGCGGGAAATCGCCGCGGGCAATGATGGTCATCGGTACGTCCACCACCAGGCCGATGGGCTCGAAGCTGGTGTAGGGCTCGTAGCCGGGGTTCTTGTACAGCGAGGGCGCGGTCGAGAAGCCGGCGTGCATGAGCAGGATCGAGTAGCCGTCGGGCTGGGCGCGCGCCACCTGGGTGGTGCCGATGGTGCCGCCGGCGCCGCCCTTGTTCTCGACCACGACGGTTTCACCCAGGGTCGGCCGCATGGATTCGGCCAATGAGCGGGCCACGTTGTCGGTAGGACCGCCTGCCGCGAACGGCACGACCATGTTCACGGGGCGCTCGGGGTACTCCGCCAGGGCAGTGCCCGCGCCGGTCAGGGCGACGGCGGCGAACAGGGCCGAGAGCTTACGGGAAATGGGGGGCATGAGGTCTCCAATGCAGTTGGTATGGCTGCGGTTGATTCGGGCCGGGTTGGCCTTTCTTGTTATGTCTGATGGTCGATCCGGGTAATGCCATCAGGCTGCCAGCAGTGTAGAAAACAATCGAAACAGCGTCATTCCGGGTATCCCCCAACGGGATTAATCCTGGCCGCGGAAAACAGGGACGCGGGCAGCGCCCGGGGGATCCGGCAAGCAATTGTTGCGACGCACAAAAAGTGCTTGACAAGACTTTTTAGGTCCGTAGAATGGCAATTGTGCAATGCAGCAAACGCGCCGGCGGTGAATTTTCCTACCAGATCCGCGCACGTTTTGTCGTCACAGACCGTCGTGAAATTTTCCGGCCCGGCCGGACCCTGACAGGAGATACCTATGAGCGCCATCCCCCAACAAGTTCTGGCTCGCCAGAAAGCCACCGTCAACTCGCTGGTCGCCGCGCAATCGGCCATGTTCGCCGGTTTCGAAAAGCTGGTCGACCTGAACCTGAAGGTCGTGCGCGCCACGCTGGACGAAGTCGCCCAGAAGTCGCAGCAAGCCGCTGAACTGAAAGACCCGCAAGAAGTTGCCTCGTTCACCAGCGGCCTGGTGCAGCCGGGCGCCGAAAAGGCGCTGGCCTATGGCAAGCATGTGTACGACATCGTGGCCGGCGTGCAAGCCGAACTGGCCCAACTGGCCGAAGCCCAGATCGCCGAAGGCCAACAGCAACTGACCGAAGCGGTCGAGCAGTTCTCCAAGAACGCGCCCACCGGCTCGGAAAGCGCCGTGGCCCTGATCAAGTCGTCGCTGGCGACCGCCAACAGCGCCTACGATTCGCTGACCAAGGCCGCCAAGCAGGCCGCCGAGGTCGCCGAAAGCAACCTGAACGCCGCCGCCAATGCCTCTTTCAAGGCTGCCAGCGACGCCGCCGAGGTCGCGACCAAGGCCGCCGGCCGCAATCGCCGCGCTGCCTGATCGTGCCAGGGGGCTGTTGCGACAGCCCATACTGTAGTACTGTTGAGTGACAGAGCAGAGCTGGAATTCGGGCCACCTTCGGGTGGCCTCTTTTTTTGCCTCGGGCCCTTCCAAGGCAAGATGCGCCCGCGGCGCGGGTTTTCCAGCCCTGTTTTCCTGTCTCGCCTTTGCCCTTGCCGGGCCGGATGCCGCCTCAGCGGCAGCCCTGGGCCACGGCCCGCACGCATTCGCCGACCAGCGCCGGCCCGCGGTAGATCAGGCCCGTATACAGCTGCACCGCCTGGGCGCCGGCGGCCATTTTCTCGCTGGCCTGGCGGCCCGAGAGAATGCCTCCCACACCGATGATGGCCACCGCGTCGCCCAGGCGGCTGCGCAGCCGTTCGATGACGCGCAGCGACAGTTCATGCACCGGTGCGCCCGAGACGCCGCCGGCTTCCTCGGCGTGCGGCAGGCCTTGCACGGCATCGCGCGCCAGCGTGGTGTTGGTGGCGATGACGCCATCGATGCCATGGCGCGGCAGGATCTCGGCGATGGCGTCGATCTGGTCGTCGCTCAGGTCGGGGGCGATCTTGACCGCCAGCGGCACGTGGCGCTGGTGCTGGTCGGCCAGCGCGAGACGTCGCTCCTGCAATTGCCCCAGCAGCGCCGACAGTTCGTCGCCGCCCTGCAGCGCGCGCAGGTTCTTGGTATTGGGGGACGAGATGTTCACCGTCACGTAGTCGGCGTGCGGGTAGACGCCGGCCAGGCCGATCAGGTAGTCGTCGGCCGCGCGTTCGATCGGCGTATCGGCATTCTTGCCGATGTTCAGGCCCAGGATTCCGCCTTGCGAGCGCCACTGGCTGCGCTGCACGTTGGCGATGAAGGCGTCCAGCCCCTGGTTGTTGAAGCCGAGGCGGTTGATCAGCGCGTTGGCGCGCGGCAACCGGAACATGCGCGGCTTGGGATTGCCGGGTTGGGCGCGCGGCGTGACGGTGCCCACTTCCACGAAGCCGAATCCCAGGTTGCCCAGCGCATCGATGTGGGCGCCGTTCTTGTCCAGGCCGGCCGCCAGCCCCACCGGGTTGCGCAGCGGCAGGCCCATCAGCGTGGCGGGCGCCTCGGGCTGGGCGTGCAGCAGCTTGCGGGTCAGGCCGCAGTCGTAGGCGCGCTGCAGCTGGGCAAGCGTGACTTCGTGCGCGGTTTCCGCGTCCATGGCGAACAGCGCCGGGCGGGCCAGGGGGTAGGCGTGGAAGAGGATAGACATGGGGCGGAATTGTAGATCGACTTTGCCGCCCCGCGCGTGCTCAGGCCGGCGTTTCGCGCCAGGCGCCGTCCACATGCATTTGCAGCGGCCGGAAATTGGCCTTGTAGGCCATCTTGCGGCTGTCGGCGATCCAGTAGCCCAGGTACAGCCAGGGCAGGTCCAGCGTGCGGCACTGGTCGATCTGCCACAGGATGCTGTAGGTGCCCAGGCTGCCCGCCATGTCGGGATCGTAGAAGGTGTAGACCGACGACAGGCCGTCGTCGAGCACGTCGATGATGGAGATCATGGCCAACTGACCCTGCGGCGTGCGGAACTCCACCAGGCGCGTATTGACGCGCGTGGTCAGCAGGAACTGCGCATATTGGGTGCGGCTGTCTTCGTCCATGCCGCCGCCGGGATGGCGGCCTTGCTGGTAGCGGGTGTACAGATCGTAGTGCTCGGGCGACCAGGCCAGTTCGGCCACGAAGGCGCGCAGCGCCTGGTGGCTGCGCCAGGCGCGGCGCTGCGTGCGGTTGGGCTCGAAGCGTGCCGCATCGATGCGCACCGGTACACAGGCATGGCAATTGTCGCAGTGGGGCCGGTAGGTGAACAGGCCGCTGCGGCGAAAGCCCTGTTCCACCAGTTGCGAGTACGTGCCCGCGTTGATCAGGTGCCCGGGCGCCGCCACCTGCGAACGCGCCTGCCTGCCTGGCAGGTAGCTGCAGGGGTAGGGAGCAGTGGCATAAAACTGCAGCGTGGAGAAGGGGAGTTCTTTTAGCTGGCTCATGTCGGGCAGGCCGGCGTGTGGTCGCCGGCATGTGGCTTACATCATAACGCCGTTGGCCGGCGGCGCGACCGCGGGCAGCGGATGCAGCGTGCCGGCGCTGTCGAGCCGGCCGCTGCGCCAGGGCAGGCCGGGTTGCGCGACGGCATGGGCGATGTGTTCGACAAAGCGCGCGCGCGGCACCGGGCGCGCGCCCAGGCGCGCCAGGTGGCCGGTTTGCTGCTGGCAATCGATCCAGGCCACCTGGTGGCGGCGCAGGAAGGCCACCAGGTGCGCCAGGGCGATCTTGGAGGCGTCGGTGGCGCGCGCGAACATCGATTCGCCATAGAACATGCGCCCCAGACTGACGCCGTACAGGCCGCCGGCCAGCTCTCCGTCGATCCAGGTTTCGATGCTGTGGACGAACCCCGACGCATGCCAGCTGCGATAGGCTTGCTGGACGGCCGGGCTGATCCAGGTGCCGGGCTGGCCGTGGCGCGGCGCGGCGCACTCGTGCAGGACCCTGGCGAAGGCCGTGTCGACGCGCACCTGCAGGCGCGCGGCGGGGTCGTGCTCGGTGCGGGCCAGCGCGCGCAGGCGCTTGCGCAGCGAGTGCGAGGGCGCGAAGTCGGCGCACGCCAGCACCATGCGCGGATCCGGGCTCCACCACAGGATGGGCTCGCCCTCCGCGTACCAGGGGAAAATGCCGTGCGCATAGGCCTGGGCCAGCCGTTCGGGCGACAGGTCGGCGCCCGCCGCCAGCAATCCGTCGGGATCGCGCAGCGCGTGTTCAACCGGGGGAAACGGCGTGTCGGCGGCCAGCCAGGGCAGTTTCACAGGCTCAGCGGTGCGATTCGAGGCTGTAGTGGTGGGTGGGGAATTCGCCCTTGCGCCGGTCTTCCAGGTAGCGCCTGAGCGTGGTGACCACGGTGCGGAACGACAGATCGTCCCAGGGGATTTCCGCTTCGTCGAAATAGCGCGCTTCCAGGCTTTCCGGCCCGGGGTCCAGGCCCGGTCCGAGCGCCTCGGCCAGGTAGAAGAAGTGCACCTGCTCGACCTGCGGCACGTCGATCACCGTGTACAGCTGGCCCAGCCGGATGCGGGCGCCCGATTCCTCGAGGGTTTCGCGTTCGGCGCCCTGGGCGGTGCTTTCGCCCAGCTCCATGAACCCCGCCGGCAGCGTCCAGGTGTCGTAGCGCGGCTCGATGGCGCGCCGGCACAGCAGGATGCGGTTCTCCCAGACCGGCACGGTGCCCACCACCATGCGGGGGTTCTGGTAATGAATGGCGCCGCAATGGTCGCAGATGTCGCGGGCGCGGTTGTCGCCCTCCGGCACGCGGTGGGCGACCGGCGAACCGCATTGGCTGCAAAAGCGCGCGCGGCGCGGCGCAGGAAAATACTGGAGGGACTGTTGGGCGCTCATGAACGCGATTCTAACGGTTGGCGCGCGCCGCCGAAGCGCTTTTCCAGATGCTCGACGAACGAGCGCACCTTGGGCGACAGGAAACGCCGATGGGGGTAGACGGCCATCATCGTGATGAGCGAATGGCGATAGTCGGTCAGCAGCGCCGTCAGGCGGCCGGCGCGCAGGTCTTCGCCTACCAGGAACTCGGGCTGCAGGATGATGCCGTGGCCGGCCAGCGCGGCGGTGCGCAGCACATCGCCGTTATTGGCGCGGAAGGTGGCGTTGACGCGCACCACATGGGTCTGGCCGTCCTTTTCGAAGTGCCAGTCGTTGCCGGTGCTGGCGTAGGCATAGTGCAGGCAGCGATGGCGGCGCAGGTCCTCGGGGTGCGCAGGCGCCCCGTACCGTTCGAGATAGGCGGGGGCGGCGCAGGCCACCAGCTGCTGCGGCGCGAGCGGCCGGGCCACCAGCGAGGAGTCGACCAGCGGGCCGATGCGCACCGCCACGTCGTAGCCTTCCTCCACCAGGTCGACGACCCGGTCGTTGAGATCCAGGTCGATGACCACTTCGGGGTAGCGCAGCAGATAGTCGGCGATGGCCGGACCCAGGTGCAGTACCCCGAACGATACCGGCGCGCTGATGCGCAGCCGCCCGGCAGGCTGGCTGCCCTGGGCCTGCAAGGCCAGGTCGAGCTCGGCCAATTCGGCCAGCACCGGCCGGATGCGGTCGTAGAACGCCCGCCCTGCGTCGGTCAGGCTCAGTTTGCGCGTGGTGCGGTTGAGCAGCCGCACGCCGTACTTCTGCTCGAGGAAGGCGATCTGGCGCGTCACGACCGAGCGCGCCTGGTCCGTCTTGTCGGCGGCCGCGGCGAACGAGCCGAGCTCCACCACCCGGGCGAAGGTCTGCATGGCGGTGTGCGTGTCCACTATTGTTCCTGTTTTGACAACAATAATTTGCCATTCTGCATGTTTATCTTCAATTGGGGAATCGAGACAATGCCCGGACCTGGCGCACTCCGGCGCGCCCATTGGAGAAAACATGATCGATTCCCGCACGGCTCCCTATGCCGCCCTGTTGCTGAGGCTGGCGCTGGGTGTGATGTACCTGGCCCACGGCCTGACCAAGCTGCTCGTGTTCACGCTGCCCGGCACCGCCCAATTCTTCGCCAAGGCAGGGTTTGCCGGCTGGCTGGCCTATCCCGTGACGTATTTCGAGATCATCGGCGGGGTGCTGCTGATCCTGGGCATCTACCCGCGCTGGGTCGCGGCCGTCGCCGCCGTGCAATTGCTGGCTGCCGCCACGGTGCATGCGGGCAACGGCTGGGCGTTCGGCAATCCGGGCGGGGGCTGGGAGTATCCGGTTTTCCTGGCGGTCGCGGCCGCCGCGCTGGCGCTGCTGGGCAACGGCAAGGCGGCGCTCGTGCCGCTTGGGCGCGCCTGAGGGCGCGCGCGGCGGATCCTAGGCCGGCTTGCCCGGGTTGGCCACGAAACCCAGGCGGCGCGCGACATCGCCGCTGGCCACGCCATGCAGCGGCGCGGCCTCGGGCCAGGCAGGGTGCGACACCATGAGGGGCGGCTGGCCCGGTTCGGGCCAGCCTGATTCCAGCACGTCGGCCAGCGCCTGGCCGTCCACGTGCAACTGCGCCAGCAGCGGCGCCAGTTCGCGGTCTTCGACCAGCCCGGGGCCCGCTGCCGTGGATGCGTACAGGCGTCCCTCGTCATCGAGCCACCACTGCCGCACGGCGGTGACGGCCTGGCCGGTATGGGTCTGCAGGCCGGGGAGCTCGTCGGCGCGGCGCAGGATCAGCGGCGCCGCGTCCAGGCGCACATAGACCCGCTGCGGGCCGTTCTGGAAAAACCAGTTGCCCTGCGCATCGCTTTCGTAGTTGCGGCCGATGAAGGCCAGGATCTGCGGGCTGGTGATGGACTCGCCCGCGGCGCCGCGCGCCGCGTCGCCTTGCGGATGCAGGTGCCAGCGGCCGCGCGCATCCAGCGACAGCCAGCCATATACCGCCGGCACGTCGGGCCAGCGGGCCAAAGCGTCTTTTACCAGTTGATCCATGGCGCCACGCAACAGATTCCGGCCGCCATTATAGGCAAGCGCGCGCGCCGGGCCGCGTTACGGCCGGATCACGATGGGCGGCGCGCTGATGATGATGGCAGGGTTGGCGGGAATCACCGGCACCATGGCCGGTTGCGCATAGCCATAGTCATAGCCGGACCGGTAGCCCGGGCATTTGCGCTTTTCGCGGTACTCGCCGTTGCGTTTCCACTTGCGTTCGACCTTGCACGCGCCGTCCCAGTATTTTTCCTTGTATTCGCGGCGCGGGCGGTAATCGTCATCGTCATCATCGTCGTCGGCGCGCGCCATCATGGGCGCGCTGGCCAGGGTCAGCGCAATCAGCGCCAGCAGCAGGCGCGCGCCGTGGCGCGCCGACGGACGGGGAAAATGCAGGGTAGGCATGGGCGTGCGGACGTAATTGCGACGGCCACACGTTAGCAACGCGCGCGCAAATCTTGGGTACGCAGAGGTAGGGAAGGGTAACCAGATGCGCAGGGCGCCAAGCCCTGCATCCTGGAACAAGAAGGCCCGCGATGCGGCGGGCCTTGAAGTGTTTGGAGGCGCAAGCCGGAATCGAACCGACGTACACGGATTTGCAATCCGCTGCATAACCACTCTGCCATTGCGCCGGCAGACTACAAGAAAAAAGGAAGCACGGCAGGTAACCGCTAGCTTCCCTTTTTGGTGTTTGGAGCGGGAAACGAGTCTCGAACTCGCGACCTCAACCTTGGCAAGGTTGCGCTCTACCAACTGAGCTATTCCCGCATGGGTACTGCTTGGGCCAAGCAAGGTGGAAAGATCCTGTCTGGAAAATTCCCACAAGCTGCTCAACGAAGAAAAAAATTATACACGATTTAGGCTGTCGGGTTCAAGTCGCGGGCGGTCACGTTCCGGGCAGGGCGATTCCCATGGCCGCGAACATCCCGCCGCATGCCTTGTTGAAACGCCGGCCGGCCCGCTGCAGGAAGGGCCGGACCTTGTGGGCCGCGCGCGCCAGGCCGTACTCGACCACGAACTCCATGGCGGCGAAGGTGGCGGCCATGACGGCGAACTGGGTGGCCAGGCTGCGCGCCGGGTCGATGAACTGCGGCAGGAACGCGCCGAAGAAAAGCAGGGCCTTGGGATTGGAGATGGCGGCCAGCAGGCCCTGGCCGAACAGCCGCGCGCTGCGTGCGGACGGCGATCCGGCCGGCGGCAGCAATTGCACGGCCGGCGCGCGCCACAACTGGATGCCCAGGTAGACGAGGTAGGCGCCGCCTGCCCATTTCAGCAGGATCAGCGCGGGCGACCAGGCCTTGAGCAGGGCGCTGATGCCCAGCATGGACAGGCCGATCACGAGCGTGAAGCCGAACGCGCCGCCGGTAATGGTGCAAAGCGCCTTGCGGTGGCCGTGCATGGCGCCGTGCGTGAGGGCCAGCAGCGTGTTGGGGCCGGGCGTCAGGGACAGCCCGGTGACGGCGATCAGGTAAAGCAGCCAGGTATGCAGTGACATGGGCGGAGGCGGCGGCAGGTGAACAGGCCGGGTATCGGCCGTTCACAGTGTAGCCGCGGCCGCGGGCCTGGCCGATCAGAGCGATTCGGAGAACAGCTGGTAGCGGTAGCCGTGGGAGATCAGGATGGAGCCGGCCTTGGGGCCCCTGAGGTAGAACAGGAACGAACGCGCCACGGGATTGTCGCGTCCGGGCTTCAGGATGACGGCCTGCTGTTCGATCGGATCGTAGAGCGTTTGCGGAATCAGCCATGCCGACCCGCGCTGGAGTTTCCCGTTGGCGTAGACCTGGGACAGCGTCACGATCCCCAGGTCGGCGCCGCCGGCCGTGACGAATTGGCGCGACTGCGCGAGGTCGTGGCGTTCGACCAGCTTGTCCTCGACCGCCTTGGCGAGGCCCAGGTTGTCCAGTACCTGCGCCGCCGGCCGGCCATAGATCCGGTTGGGGCTGGCGACCGACAGGCGCTGGAATTGGTTGCGCCTGAGCACCTGCCCCTGGTCGTCGACGTAGTCTTTGAACGGCGACCACAGGACCAGTACGTTCTGGGCATAGGTGTGGCGCGTCCCGGGCACGACCCGGTCGAGAGCCTCGAGTTCGCTCAGCGCCGCCTTGTTGTTCGGCAATAGCACGTCGAAATCCGCGCCCTCGGTGATCTGCCGCAGGAAGGCGCTGGTGGGCGCCACGGTGTAATGCACCTTGTTGCCCGTGTCCTTTTCGAAACTGGCGGCGACCAGGCGTATCGGTTCGGCAAGTTTGGTCGCCACGGCCACGCGCACCTCGCCGGCCGAGGCCTGGCCGGCCAGCAAGGCGGCTGCAAGCAGCGCCGCGCCTGGGATGCGGGGGTATTCCATGGTGGTGCCAGCAGACGGTCCATGCGTCGCGGAGAACGAATAGCGCTGGAACTTAGCACGTATTCGTGTCCATGGACACCAATGGGCCGGGCTGCGGGGCTTGCGGCCCGCACCCGGTAGCCACCCGCAAGCCTAGTTCAGCGATGCGCCCGACTCGGCGACGACTTTCTGCCACTTCGCGAGTTCCTTGTCGATGTGCGCCTGGAACTGCGCCGGCGTGCTGCCCACCGGCGTGGCGCCGATGGCGGTCAGCTGCTTGACGACCTCGGGCTGCTTGAGGACCTGGGCGATCTCGGTGCTGAGCCGTTCCACGACGGGGGCGGGCGTGCGGGCCGGCACCGAAATGCCGTGCCACGCCACCGCCTCGTAGCCGGGCACGCCGGCCTCGGCCACGGTCGGCACGTCCGGCAGCACCGGGCTGCGGCGGCTGCTGGTGACGGCCAGCGCGCGCACCGCGCCGCCCTGCACCTGCGGCAGGGCCGAGGGGATGTTGTCGAACATCAGTTGCACGCGGCCGCCGCGCAGGTCGGTCATCGCAGGCGCGCTGCCCTTGTAGGGAACGTGCAGGATGTTGACGCCCGCCATGGTCTTGAACAGTTCGGTGGCCAGGTGGGTGGAGGTGCCCGTGCCCGCCGAGGCGTAGGTCAGCGCCTTGGGGTCTTTCTTCGCCAGCGCGATGACCTCGGCGATCGAGTCGACCGGCACGTCCGGGCCGGTGATGACGACGTTGGGCAGCTCCACCAGCTGGGTCACCGGCTCGAAGGCTTGCTTGAAGTCGAACGGCAAGTCCTTGTACAGGCTCTCGTTGATGGCGTTGGCGGTGGTCGAGAACAGCAGCGTATAGCCATCGGGAGCCGCCGAGGCGACCATCTGCGAGCCGATGTTGCCGCCCGCGCCGGGCTTGTTCTCGACGATCACCGATTGGCCCAGGCGCGTTCCCAGGTGCTGGGCGACGATGCGGGCCACCATGTCGGTCGCGCCGCCCGGCGTGTAGGGCACGATCAGCCGCACCGGCTTGGACGGATAGGTGTCGGCGCTGGCGGCGCCGGCGGGCAGCAGGGCCGCCCCGAGCATGGCCGAGGCGCAGGCCAGGCGGGCTTTGCGGCCGAACGCGCCGAGCAGGCAGCGGGAAATGATAGTCATGGAGTCTCCTTATCGTTGTATGCGAGGGGTGTCTTGTGACGGGAGCGGCGCCTACCAGCCCAGCGCGTAGGCGGCGGCGCGCCGCGGGTCGGCGCCGGCCTGGTAGATGCCTTGTTCGAGATCGGCGTCGATGGCGCAGACGCCGCCGGCGCGCCACAGCCAATCGGGCCAGCGCTGCATGTCGTGTCCGAGCGCGGCCAGGGTTTGCTCGGTCTGCGCGGGGATGCGTCCTTCCACGCTCAGGCGGCCGGGGTAGTAGGCGTGCGGCGCGAACGAGTCGGGATGGCTATAGGAAATGAAACGCGGCGCCTCGATCGCCGTTTGCGGGTCCATGTCGAACAGCGTGATGTTCAGCAGCACCTGCAGCATGGCCTGCACCTGGCTGTCGCCGCCGGGGCTGCCCAGCGGCAGGATGCGCTTGCCGCGCTGGATGGCCATGGCGGGGTTGGGCGTGAGCCGCGGACGTTTGCCGGGGGCCAGGCTGGCCGGATGGCTGGAGTCGGCGCGCGACTGGGACCCGCGCGAGGATGGGCACAGCCCGGTGCCGGGGATCACGATCGTGTCGCTCGATACATCGCTGGGCGTGGCCGAGAAGGCGTTGCCGTGGCGGTCGACCACGCACACGTACGAGGTGTCCAGCGGGGGATCGATCTCGCTCGAAATGTTGCCGTGGATGGCGCGCAGCGTTTCGTAGCCCGCGATCTCGCCGCACGGCGGCATTTCCGGCCAGGCCCGGTCGGCGCGCACCAGTTGCGCGCGCTGTCGCGCGTAGGCGTCCGACAGCAGCGTGTGCGCGGGCACGTCGATGAAGCGCGGGTCGGCGTAATAGTGCTCGCGATCGGCGAAAGTCAGCTTCAGCGCTTCGGCCACGTGATGGATATAGCGCGTGCTGTTGTGGCCCATCTCCTTGAGGTCGAACGACTTCAGGATGTTCAGGGCCTGCAGCAGGGCCGGGCCCTGGCACCAGAAGTTGCACGCATAGACGTCCATGTCGCCGTAGCGCGTGCTGAGCGGGGCCTCGATGGTCGGCGCGTAGCCGGCCAGGTCGGCGGCCGTGAGCAGGCCGCCGTTCTCCTGGTGGAACGCGACGATCTTGCCGGCGATGTCGCCCCGGTAGAACGCATCTCGGGCGGCCTGCAGCTTGCGTATGCGCGAGCCGGCGGTCGCGGTCTCCTGGTCCGCCATGTACTGCAGGCTGGCGGCCAGATCGCTTTGCACGAAGCGCTCGCCCACGCGCGGGGGCCGTCCGCCCGGCAGGTAGATGGCGGCGTTGGACGGCCAGCGGCGGTACTTGGCCTCGGCTTCCTGCAGGCGGTCCGCCAGGAACGGATACATGATGAAGCCTTCGCGCGCGAAGCGGATCGCGTATTGCGCGACCTCGGCGAAACTGCGCGTGCCGTAGCGCTGCAGGGCGGTGATCCAGGCCCCGGGCGCGGCCGGAATGACCGTGCGCAGCAGGCCTTCCGGCACCACGCCGCCGAATTCGCGTTCGAACCGTTCGCACGAGGCCGCGGCCGGCCAGCTGCCGAGTCCGTCGATGGTGATGACCCGGTCTTCCGCGGCCAGGTAGATCATCATGGGCGCGACGCCCGCGATGTTGACCTGGTCGCTGTGCACCACGCCCAGCACCAGGCCGGCCGCCACGCCGGCGTCCACGGCGTTGCCGCCCGATTCGAGAATCTGGAACGCGGCGTGCGAGGCGAGGTAGTGGCCGCTGGACACCGCATGACGATTCGCCGCGATGACGGGCCGGTGCGCGGTATAGGTGCTGGTGGCGGATTGGCCGGTTGCGAACGCGTCGACGGACATGGTGGTCTCCTCCGGAATGCGGGCCGCCCCGGCGGGGCGGGCCCTGGTTCGGCTTAGTCGATGATCAGGTAGCTCTTGCGCAGCGTCTCGCGCACGTCCCAGACGCCATGGCAGTCGGCCGGGAAATACACGGCGTCGCCGGCGCGGATTTCGACGGGTTCGCCGCCGTCGGGCGTGAAGTAGCAATGCCCGGCGATGAAGTGCGAGAACTCGCGCTGCATGATGGTGCGGCGGAAATGGCCCGGCTGGCATTCCCAGATGCCGGCGCTCACCCCTTCCTGCGGCGCCAGCTCGACATCGGCGCTGCGGTCGGCGGCGACCGGCTTGCCCGGCACCTCCGTCTTGGGGGTGAAGGCGCCCGACGGCGCGGCATTGATGACGACGGGTTTTTTCATGTCATGGCCTCGATCAGGATTTGTCTTCCAGGCCCGCCGGCGCCAGGGCGGCGAGGCGGGTGTCCAGCCACGCGGGCGTGCGCCCGAGCGCTTCGTCGCGCTCCTTGCGCAATACCGCGTTGCGTACCAGCGTACCGCCCATGAAGCGTATGGGCTCGGGCGGGAACTTCCTGCATTCCCGCCCGACCAGGGCGGACTCGCTCCATTCGTTCCTGCGGCCCAGCGCCAGCGACGCCAGGATCTGTCCGCCCACCCAGCTCGGCGCCACGCCGTTGCCGCTCCAGCCGATGCCGTAGCAGATGTGGTCGGCGCCGCGCAGGCGGCCGAGCACCGGCAGGCTGTCGTAGGTACGGTCGATGGGGCCGGCCCAGGCCTGCGCGATCGCGACATCGCGCAGTTCGGGATAGGTGCGCCGGAAATCCGCTTCGGTCAGGGCCTCGGTGGCGGGGTCGCGGCTGAATACCTGGCCGATGCGCCCGCCGCTCGAGAGCGCGCCGGTGCCTTTGCCGAAGACCAGACGTCCGTCGCGCGTCTTGCGGTAGTACCCCACCAGCAATTGCGAATCCGTGATGGCTTCGTTGCCGCGCCAGCCCAGGCCTTCCAGGCGCTCGCCGATGGGTTCGGTGACCACCAGCGCGCTGTTGACGGGCGTGATCAGGGGCGCCAGCTCGGGCACCGCGGCCGCCCACACGTTGTTGGCCAGCACGACCGTGCCGGCCCGCACTTCGGCCTCGTCCAGGCCGAGCACGGCGGGAGCGCCGGTGTGCAGCGTACGCACCGCGCTGCCCTCGTACACCTCGATGCCTTCGTCCAGCGCGGCCTGCCGCAGGCCGCGCGCCAGCAGGGCAGGCTGGACGGTGGCCGTGGCCGTATCGAAGATACCTTCCAGGTGTACCGGCGAGCCGGTGCGGCGTGCCAGTTCGTCCGGCGCCACGGCCGTGAAAGGCTGGCGCCCGACGCGCTGGCAGGCCTGCAGGGTGCTGGCCCAGGCCCCGCGCTGGGCCTCGGTGGTGGCTGTCCAGAACCAGCCGCCCCGCACGAAATGCGCATCGACTCCGCGCGCCAGGCAGAACCGCTCGAGTTCGCCGATCGCGCGCTCGGAGGCCAGCGCCAGCCGCAGCGCCTCGTCGCGGCCAGCCATGGACAGCAGGGTGGACAGCTTGGGCCACCACGACATAGCGAAGCCGCCGTTGCGCCCGGACGCGCCGCCGCCGCACAGATCGCGCTCCAGCACCATGATGCGGGCCGATGGCTGCAAGGCCTTGGCCGCCAGGGCCGTCCACAGGCCGACGAATCCGCCGCCGATGATCGCGATGTCCGCGCTGTGGCGGCCAAGCAGGCCCTGCGGACGGGGCTCCTGCGGCATCGCTTGCCTGAACCAGTAGCTGCGCGCCAATGCGGGCAGGGCGGCGCGCCGGTCTAGCTGCAAGGTCTGATTCGTTGACGCGCGCATGGCCTCTCTCTGAGTGCGGGCTGCCGGGGCGGCAGCGCGAATGGCCGAATTATACCTATATGTTTTCTGTAGGCATATATATTTTCTGTAGGTAGGACGGATTTTCCGCCGCCAAAGGCCGCGCGCCGCGGCTCAGAAGCTGCGTGGCGTGTTCACCCAGAGCAGGACGGTCGGCTCGTCGCCGGCGGCGGACCAGGAGTGCAGCAGGCGGCTGTCGAAGGAAATGCTGTCGCCCGCGACCAGCTCCCAGGTCTTCAGCCCTTGCACGCTGATATGGAAGCGGCCATGCAGCACATGGATGAATTCTTCGCCGTCATGCGCATAGGCGCCGTCGCTCTGGGCGCCCGGTTGCAGTACCCAGCGCTGGCAGTCCAGCGATTCCAGGGTCTCGGCCAGCTGGAAGATCTGGATGCCGGCGCCGAAGCTGGGCGCTTGCCGCGCCTTGCCGTCGCGCACGACGTGGGTGCTGCTGTCGGCGGACCTGGCCGGCGGCGCCGAGAGTTCGGTGACGGTGGTGCCATAGCAGGCCGCCAGGCGTTGCAGGCTGGCGACCGCGGCTCCCTGGCCGGTGCGCTCGAAGGTCGAGATGAACGAGACCGGCAGTCCGGTGGCGTCGGCCGCCTCCTGGAGCGACATGCCGTGTTTCTGCCGGGCCACCCGAAACTGCCGGCCCAGCTGTTGGGTGTTGGCCGAACGCTTCGGCCGCGCCGGGTCCTGTTGCGCCGGCGTGGTGCCGGCCAGCGCGCGCTTGATGGCCGAGATGTTCAGGCCTTCGACCTTGCGCAGGCGCAGGACGGTGCGGATCAGGCCCAGATCGTGTTCGCCGTAGATGCGCTGCCCGGTCGGGCTGCGCAGCGGCGACAGCAGCCCGTGCTGTTCCCACAGGCGCAGCGTGGAGGGGTTGGTGCCGGTCAGTTGCGCGGCTTGGGTGATTCCGAATTCCGGCATGTTGCTACGGGATGGGTTGTGCACGGCGCCCGGCGACGCGGCGCGGGAAATTGTAATCGACCGGGGGCGCCGGCCCGTCGCGCCGGTCAGGCGCGCATGAACATGAAAGCGGTCATGGCCAGCCCGATCGCGATAATGCCCGCGCGCAGGGCGCCGCGCGGGATGCGGCGCGCCAGCCTGCCGCCGACGTAGCCGCCGGCGAGCGCCGCGCCCAGCATCAGCAGGGCGTATTGCCAGTCGATCAAGGCGCCGGCCACATAGACGACGACGGCGATGCAGGTCAGCACGCCCGAAAGCAGGTTCTTCAGCGCGTTCATGGTGTTCAGGCTTTGATAGCCCGAGGCGCTGAACAACGCGAGCAGCATGATGCCGATGCCACCATTGAAGAAGCCGCCATAGACGCTGACCGCCGCCAGCCCGGCCTGGCCACGCCAATTGCCGGCCGCTGCGCCGGCCCGCTGCGTGCGCTTGAGCATGGCGGGCGCGCACCAGAAAATCAGCGTGGCAACCAGCAGCAGCCAGGGCACCAGGTGGCGGAAGGCTTTCTGGTCGATCCACAGCAGCAGCAGCGCGCCGATGGCGCCGCCGACCGCGGCGATCACCGTGGTGCGCCACAGCGGCACGCGATGCGGCTCGATGAAGAGATCGCGCCGCATGGCCCAGGCCCCGGCGAAATACCCGGGCAACAGGGCCAGCGTGCCGGTTGCATTGGCCATGACGGGCGGCACGCCCACCGCCACCAGGGCCGGCAGCGTCAGGAAGCTGCCGCCGCCCGCCGCCGCATTGAGGATGCCGGCAAAGAATGCCGCGCCCAAGACCAATGCCAGATCCATTCGTAGTCCCCGTTGTTTTCCTTGTCGGTGTCCGGGGCCGCGCCATGTGGATGACGCGGCCTGGTGCGTCGCCACGGATGCTAGCAGGTTGACGGCCGGGCCGGGCGGGGGGGGGCTGGCCGCGCTGGCGGCACGGCGGCGGCTGCCGCTTCAGGCCCGGGCAGGCCGATAATGCGCCAGCGTCCGTCCGATGCCCGTCTCGAGCGGCGTGCGGGGCAGGGCGGGAAAGGCCTGGTACAGCGCGTCGTCGGGGATATCGGCGGTGAACGGCAGCACAGGGCCTTCCGCCCGCAGGCGCGCGTCCGGGCAATGGCGGCGAATGGCCTCCAGGATGTCCGCCATCGGCGTGGGCCGGCCGGACACATTGAACACCCGCGCGCCGGGGGCGCGCGCAAGCAGCGCCTGCTCGTAGGCCGCGGCGACGTCGTCCGCGTACACCAGGCACGTATCGCCCTGGTAGCCGATGGTGTAGGGCTCGCCGCGCGCGGCGGCGCGGCAGGCCAGGGTGGGGCCGGCGCTCAGCCCGACCTCCCGTCCGGGCCCATAGACCACGCCGGGACGCAGTCCGACGCTGGATATGCCGTCGTACTGCCAATACGTGCGCGCGCAGCCCTCGGCCGCCAGCTTGAAGGCGCCGTAGTGGGTCGACGGCTCCGGCCGCAGTCCGTCGTCCGGGCCGAATACGCTGACGGAGCTGGTGTAGACCACATGGCGCAGGCCTTGTTTCTTGGCCGCTTCGAAAACATGCAGGGTGCCCAGCAGATTGACCTGCGCGCCCTTGATGGGATCCAGCTGGCATGACGGCGTGAGCAGGCCGGCCAGGTGGACGACCTGCTGGCAGCCCGACAGGGCGGTCTCCACGTCCCGGGCCTGGCTGACGTCGCCGACCACCCATTCCAGCCTGTCGGCGGCATCGCCCAGCAGGCCGCGAACGACGCGGCGGTCATCGCCGATGTCCATGATGCGCACCGGCAACCCGCGCGCCAGCAGCCGTTGGGCGACCCAGGCGCCCAGGAAGCCGCCTCCGCCCGTGATCAGAACCTTGGTGTGTTGCATTGATGACTCCAGAGGGATGCGCGGGGCTCAGGATGCGAGCCCGGGCCGCGGCAGGATGGCATTGAGCGCGTTGAAGCTGCTGGAAAGCAGGAACCGGTCGCCGCTGACCACGAACAGCGCCGCGCCTTCGTCCTGCCAGCGCGCGATCTGTTCGCACAGCAGGCGCGGGTCGCTGTCGAATATCGACATCATGACTTGCATGCCCTTGGCGCGCGCCTGGCGGACCATGCGGGACTGGGCGGCCTGCACGTCGGGGTGCTTCCAGTCGCCGTTCAAGCCCAGCGCCTGGCTCAGGTCGAACGGGCCGAGCGCCACGGCGTCCAGGCCGGGCACGTCGAGGATGCGCTCGAAGTTGGCGATACCCTGCGGGGTCTCGATGAGGGCCGCGACGAAGGTGTGGTCGCGGGCCTGTTCCACGTGCCGAGGCCAGGGCGTCACGCCATGCGCGGTGGCGCGGGTGCAGGGGCAGGCGCCGCGTTGCCCGTCCGGCGCATAGCGCGACGCCGCCACGATGGCGGCGGCCATCTCGGCGCTGTCCACGTTGGGAACCAGCACCCCGTTGGCGCCGGTGTCCAGGGCCTTGAAAATGGCGGTCCGGCTGGCATCGGGCGTGCGCACCAGCGCGGTGGCGCCGCCGAGCTGGGCCGCGCGCGTCATGTGCACCGCCGATTCGATGCCGAACGAGCCGTGCTCCATGTCGACGATGACGAAGTCCAGGCCCGCGCTAGCGGCGATTTCGCAGAATTCGGGCGAGTTCATCTGGGCCCAGGTGCCGTAGGCGGGCCTGCGGCCGCGCAGGGCCGCAAAGAGTCGGTCGGGTATGTGCATGCGTTGTCCTTGTCGAGAAATGAGGCGTGCAAGTCCCCAGCGGCTGGGCCGGCGCGGCCCAGCCGTTGCGGCTGGCAGGGAAGGCGGAAGGCGCTGCGCCCTACGTGGCGGGCAGCAATGCGTCGGCCGAGGAGCGGGGGTCGAGCACGAAGCGCTTGCCCCAGACCAGGTGCGCGCGCATCTGGTTCTGCGCGCGCTTCGCGTCCCCGTCCTTGATGGCCTCGAAAATCTCCCGGTGCTGCTGGACATTGGCGCCCAGCCGCCCGGGATATTTGGTGTGCAGGCGCGTGGACAGGCGATGCATCTTGTCGCGCAGGCGCTCGAGCATCTGCACGATTTCCTCGTTGCCGTGTATCTGGGCCAGGCTGAGGTGGAATGCCATGTCGAGCTGGTGGTAGTCGAGATAGGCGCCTTCGCGCACACAGTCCTCCTGCTGGCGCAGAATGGCTTCCACGCGCTCGATGTCCGAGGGCTGAAGCTGTCCGACCAGGGAGAGCGCGACATGGCTTTCGATGACCGTGCGGATCTCGTAGAAATCATTGATCGCATTGGCCGACATCTCCGGCAGCATGATGCCGATCTTGGGCACCACGACCACCAGGCCTTCCAGCTTCAGGCGTTCGATCGCCGAGCGCACGGGATTGAGCCCCAGCCCGAACTGGGCGGCAAGCTGCCGTTCGGAATAGGCCCGCCCCGTTTCTTCATTGAGGAACAGCATGGCCTTGATCTGCTCGTAGGCCACGTCGCGCAGAAAGGGCTGCGGGGCGCCGGGCGCCGTATCGCTTGCCTCGGCCGCGCTCGTGGTCCGCTTGCCCGCCAGGGCACGGGAGGCCGTGCGGGCTCGGGTGTGCAAGTCGTTCATACGCGTCTTCCTTTGTTGCGTAGCCTATTGGAAATGCCTGAACCACAGGGTCAGTTCGGGCACGAAGCTGATAAGCAGCAGGACGCTCAGCGCGGCGCCGAAGAACCAGGCGAGATGGGGCAGCATTTTCACCATGTTCACGTCCAGTGTGCGGGCTGCAACGAAAACATTGGCGGCCAAAGGTGGGGTGATCAAGCCAATTTCGATATTGGTGACCAGGATAATACCGAAGTGCACCGGATCGATTCCGAACTTGATGGCCGCCGGCGCCAGCAGCGGACCCATGAGCATGACCGCGGCGTTGGTTTCCATGAACATGCCGACCAGCAGCAGCAACAGGTTGACGCCGATCAGGAACACGATGGGGTCGTCCGTCACCGACAGCGCGAAGGCGGCGATGTCCTGGGGGACCTGGTTGAGCACCAAGGCGCGGTTGAACAGGCTGGTCAGCGCGATGATGGTGAGAATGGCCGCGGAAGCCTTGACGGCGTTGGTGAATACCACCGGCACCTGGTCCCAGCGCAGGGTGCGCTGGATCAGCGTCATCGCCAGGGCCGCGGCCGCGGCGATCGCGGCCGCCTCGGTGGGCGTGGTCAGCCCGGAGTAGATGCCGCCCAGCACGAACACGGGCAGCAGCAATGCCGAGACGGTGGCGCCGGGGGGCGGGGCCGGCGCACGGTCAAGACCCGCCGCGCCTGCCGGCGCGACGGCGCTTTCGACGCCGCCCCGCAAGACCGAGCGCGAACGCAGGGCGTGCGTGGCGAAGAACGCGCCGGCCATGATCAGGCCGGGCACCAGCGTGGCCAGGAACAGATCGACGATGGACGTGCCGACCACCGAACCGTACAGGATCAGCGGGATCGATGGCGGCAGCAGCACGCCCAGCAGGCCGGCGGCGGCGACCAGCGACGCGCTGTAGGCGCGCTTGTAGCCGCGCGCGGTCATCTCCGGACCCACGGTCGCGCCGATGGCGGCGACCGTGGCGACGGACGAGCCGGTCATGGCGCTCATCAATCCCGATGCCGCCACGGCGATGTGGCCCATGCGAGCGGGCAGGAAATGCAGGATGCGGTCGCAGATCTGGCTCAGGCAAAGAGCCAGGCCGCCGCGATTCATGATTTCGCCGACCAGCAGGAACAGCGGAATCGCCACCAGCGGAACGGCCGAAATGGTTTCGTAGGGGATGGCGCCCAGCGCGTCGAGATCCAGGTTGAAACTTCCGGCGCGGCCCATCACCGCGAGGGCGAACGCCATGCCCAGCGGCGTGCCGATGATAAGCAGCAGGAACAATCCCGCGAAGGCGAGGCTCATTGCGCGAACTCCAGGCTGGGACGGCCGGCGACCAGTCGGTAAATGGCCAGCGCGGCGTGCAGGGCGATCAGGGCGGCGCCGGCCACCATGAGCCCGCTGGGCAAGGCCACCGGCGTGCCCAGGTCGATGAGTCTTTCGCCGGAGTCCAGGGCATAGTCGAAGAATCCCCAGGCCGTGATGGCGAACATGACGCCGAACACCAGCTGCGCCAGCAGCGATGCCAGGTGCGCGGCGAAGCGCAGCGCGCCGGCCGGCAGCAGGTCGACCACTTCGATATTGATGTGGCGACGCAGGGCCGTGCACGCGGACGCGCCCAGGAAGGTCAGGGCGGACATGGCGGTCACGGCCCATTCCGTCAGGTTGGGAATGGGCAATAGCAGCGCGCGCGCGGCCACGCTGATGGCGACGGTCGCCATGATCACCGCCAGCGCGGCGACGCAGACGGCCATCTCGCCGCGCAGCAGCCAGCGCTCGGCACGGTCGATGGCCGAACCGGATGCGGGGCCGGCCAGCGAGGCGGACGAAGGGGAGGCGGCGTTCATTGGATGTTGTTCCTGGCCAGCTCGTCGCGTAGCGCCTGGATGCGGTCCGCGCCATAGACGCTTGCCAGCTTGTCCCACTGCGCGCGTCCGAGCTCGCGGAAAGGGCGCATCGCCTGCGCGTCCAGTTCGATGACGGCTACGCCGCCTTGCCGGATTTTCTCCACATATTCACGGTTCAGCTTGCGGTTGTTCGCGATCTGGTTGCGCGCGGCCTCCTCGGCGGCGGCCAGCACGAGCGCCTTCTGCTCGTCGTTCAGGCGCTTCCAGAACCGTTCGCTGGAAGCGATGGCCCCGATCGCGTAGATGTGGTTGGTCAGGGTCATGTACTTCTGCGCCTCGAACAGCCGCGAGGTGTAGGTCAGGGCGGGGCCGTTGTCCTGGCCGTCGACGGTGCCCTGCTGCAGCGCGGTGAACAGCTCGGGAAACGGCAGCGCCAGCGGATGCGCGCCGGCGGCCTCGAACAGCGTCTTGATATTGGTGACGCTGGGCGTGCGCAGCTTCATGCCGCGCAGATCATCGGGCGTGGCCACGGGGCGTTGCGAATTGGTGATCGACCGGAACTCCAGCTCGAAGAAGGCGAGCGGTTCGATGCGCCGCTTGCGCAGGGTCTCGCGCGTGGTTTTCTGGATGATCCCGTCGGGATTGAAGTGGATACGGTCCGCCTCCTCGAAGGTGCTGACGGCATAGGGCAGGTAGTGGATGTCCAGCAGCGGGTCCAGCCCGGTCAGGCCCGCCACGTTCAGAAAGGCGAGGTCCAGCGAGCCGCGCGCCAGTTCGCGCCCCAGCGCCTCGTCGCCGCCCAGTTGGCCGGCGGGAAACAGCGCAATCTCTATCTGGCCGTTCGAGCGGGTCTTGACCAGTTCGGCGAACTCCTTGCCGGCGACTTCCTGGGGGCTGCCAATGGCGAAGACATGGCCCAGCCGGACGCGGATGTCCTGGGCATGCGCACTCGGCGACATGACGCTCGATGCCGCCAGCAGGCATGCCGCGCCAAACGTTTTCAGGGATGAAAACAACGTGGTCATCAAGAATGCTCCATAGGTGGAGCCCATGCCCGGCCGGGCGGCTCCGTGTCTCCTGGCCCATCGGCCTGGCCGACGGGTTGGTATGTCATCGCCATTGGCGATATGCGATCAGATATTTATCTGACATTTCAGACAAATGTTAATGAAATTCTAGGACGGGGCAGAATTGTGGTTTTCCCTAGGCGCGGGCGGACGCTGGCCCGCCGTTCGGTCCGAACAGTCCTGCATGGGGAAGAGGGCCGCCGTGCTCGCCGTGGACGCGGCGCGTCGCCTACAGCGACTCGATGTGCGCGATCATCCGTCGCCGCCCGGCCGGGTCGGGCAGCGGTCCCGTGGCCGCGCGCAGGTTGTCGATGACATTGCGCGGCTGGCTGGTGGCCGGTGTGGCGGTGGTGACCGCCGGGTGCGAAATCACGAATTTCAGGAAGAACTGGCCCCACGAGGCGATGCCGTATTCAGCCGCCCAGTCCGGCAGGGGATGCCCCTCGACCCGCTGCCACAGGCGCGAGCGGCCGAAGGGCTGGTAGGCCAGCACGGCGGTGCCGCGCTCGCGCGCCAGCGGAAAAATGCGCGCTTCCATGACGCGGTGGTCGATGGCGTAGTCCACGCCGATGAAGTCCAGCCGTTCGGCGCGCAGGATTTGCTCCAGCGCCTCGTACTGCTCGGGGAAGGTGGTCGTGACGCCGATGTAGCGCACACGGCCGGCGTCGCGGTACTCCCTGAGCAGGCCGAGCTGCGTCGGCACGTCGCCCAGGTTGTGGACCTGGACCAGGTCGATCGCGGGCCGGCCCAGGCGGGCCAGCGAGCGGTCGATCTGCGCGCGGGCGGCGGCCGGATCGGCCCTGCCGCCGCCGCGTCCCGCCACGTTCACCTTGGTCGCCCAGAACAGCTTGCGGTCCAGGCCGGCCTCACGGGCGATGCGCGCGGCCATCTCCTCGGCCGTGCCATAGGCGGGCGCGGTGTCGAACACCGTGCCGCCCTCGCGCACGAAGGTTTCCAGCACGTCACGCACGCGGCCGGCGTCGCCTTCGCCGGCGATGCGCGCGAACGATGCCGAGCTGCCCAGGCCCACGGCCGGCAGCCGTTCGCCGGTGCCCGGGATCGCCCGGGTGATCAGGCCGGCGGGGCCATCGGCCGCCCACGGCAGCCCCGGGCGGGCGGCCAGGGCCAGGGCGGCGGACAGCTTGAGGCAATCGCGTCGGGTCATCATGGTGGCGGACTCCTCGTCGCGGCAAGCGTTTCCGGCGCGGCGGCCGGGGTGGATGGAACGGACGCGCCGTTCTTGCGGGCCAGGCGCAGTTGGGCGCGGCCCAGCCACCATCCCAGCGCGGCCCAGCCCAGCGCCAGCGGAACGGCCACGCTCGCCAGGCCGGCCAGGCCCACGCCCAGCCGGCCCAGCAGGCCTTCGACCTGCGCGCCGGCCACGTCGCCGCTGCGGTAGCCGAAGGTGTCGATGAAGGCCTTGGACTTGTATTTGTCCTCGCGGTCGAGCACCGTATAGAGCGTCTCGCGCGCCGGCCGCGCCAGCGCCCGCTGGACCGCCCGGAAGACCGCCTCGAACACGATCAGCGCCGCCAGCGTGCCGACCATGGCCAGCCCGACGAAGCCCAGCATGACGGTCAGCGGCAGCAGCGTCAGCGTGATGGCCACGCCCAGCCGCTTCATCACGTGTCCGGCCACCACCGCCTGCAGGGCCAGCGTGGCCGCCTGCGTGATCAGGTCGATGCGCGCGAACACAGTGGTGCGCAAGTCCACGTCCTCGCCCAGCTCGGCCACCATCTGCAAGCGGGTGAAGTAGAGCAGCGTGCTGGCGATCGCCATGATGATCACATAGCTGGCGATGCCGAACAGATAGCGCGAGCGGAACACCGCTTTCAGTCCCTGCCACGCGTTGCCGCCGATCAGGGTGCGGTCCTGCCCGTCCGTGGCCCGCTGCCCGCCGTCCATGCCGACGGGCGGCGCCGCGGCCTGGCCGCGCCCCACCGCCCAGGCAGCCTGCATCGCCAGCAGCAGAAAGCCCGCCGAGACCAGCAGCAGGGCGGGCGTGCCCAGCGGACGCGCAAGCAGCGACGCGAGCCACGGCCCGAAAATCGCGCCCAGCGTGCCGCCCACGGAAATCAGCGCAAACAGGCGCCTGCTTTGCTCGAGCGTGAAGCGATCCGCCATCAGCGCCCAGAACAGCATGGTGGCGAACATGTTGAAGACACTGAACCAGACGTAGAACACCTGCCCGCTGGTCGCGCCGACGGCCTGCGGCGCCTGCACCAGCAACTGGTGGAACGCGGCCAGGCTCAATGCGAAGAAGGTATACGTCGCGCCGATGAACTGGCGCCTGGAAAACCGGCTGACCAGCCAGCCGAACACCGGGTTGGCCAGCAGCGTCACCAGCGCGGTGCCCATGAACAGCCAGCGCACCGCCTCGATGCCGCGCTGCATGCCCAGTGCGTCGCGGGCCGGGCGCAGCACCATCAGCGCCGTCAGGACGCAGAAAAAACACAGCCCGGACAGCAGCGCCGGCCGGATCTCGTCGTGGCGAAGGTTGAAGAACGCCGCCAGTCGGTTCTTGTGCGCTGCGCTGAACATCCTGGCGGGCCTCGCTGAGTGGGTGCGCGAACAGGCGGCGGCAGAGCCGTATCCGTCCGTGGAATCCTGTCTATGCCGGCAGGTTCCTCAAGGGCTGCCATCTGCCGGCTGGCTTGAGGATTCCGGTGCCGGGCACCACGGGACAGTGACTCTGGCGCGTATGGCTGCGTGAAAAGTATTCGGAAGAACAATAACTCAAAGCCGCCGTCTCGACGAAGTCAGCCGGGAAAATAGTCGGGCTCTCATTGCCGATTTCAACATCACAAATGACGATGCCGTCTGCCTGGATCGGCTGGAGCCGGATTGAAGTGCTTCTCCAATGGCGGATTCGTTCACGCGGCGTCCGCTCCTGACTGTCGTGGAGGAGGGCCTGATACGGAAGGCTGCGGCGTGCGCGGCGCGTCGTGCCCTGACGGGGGCAATATCGCGCAGTACATGGTGCTCCATTAAGAAAAGTTTGAGTCGCCATGATTTTCATTTATTCGACAGGGTTGACGCTTGGAAGGGGGCGTGCCCGCCAATACACTCGGACACGAGCATTGTTTGGGATGTGTGATCCGCGTAGCCGGAGATCACGAAGCGGATGTTGAGCATAGGTAAACCCCAGGGGTAGCCATGAAAAGAATTTTCGCTGCAGTCGCCTTCATGATCAGCGCATTTGCCCACGCGGCCAGTCCATATCCGGAAAAACCAATAACCATCGTGAATCCGTTCGGCGCGGGCACCGCCTCGGATACCGTTATTCGCGCCTTGGGAAATCGTCTGGGCTCGGTGCTGAACGTGCCCGTTGTCGTCGAAAACCGTCCGGGTGCAAATGGGATTGTCGGCACGTTGCGGGGTGTGCGGGCGCCGAATGACGGCTATACGATATTCGTCACCACCGGGACCACCGTGTCGCAGAATCCTTGGCTGTTCAAGGACATTAATTATGATCCGATGACCGACTTTGTTGGCATCGCAGTGCTGGGTGGATTTCCTCTGTCTATTGTGGTGCCGCCACAAAGCCCATATCGCGATTTCAAGGAATTAATGCAGGCGATCCACACGAGCACGCAAGGTATCACCTATGCGACGGCTTACGGCATGCAGACCGTGTGCGGCGAACTGCTGGGCAAGGCTGCGCAAGGCAAGGTGCTCGGCATTCCTTATAAATCGACGCCGCCAGCCGTGCTGGACGTGACGGCAGGGCGGGTTGCCTTCGCATGCGGCGAGACGGCAACCACGCTGAGCGCCTTGCAAGGCCGGACACTGCGGGCGCTCGCGGTCATCAATCCTGCCGGATCGAAATACATACCCGGCGTGCCGTCGGTCCAGGCGACCCTCCCCGATTTTCCGATCATGCAATCCTGGATCGGTCTCGCAGCGCCTCGCGGGATAGATTCGAAGAAGGTGGAGCTGCTTTCCAGCGAGATATACAAGATTGCGTCGGATCCCGCGTTTGCCGACTCCCTGTCGGGGCTCGGTTATGCGTCGACGCCGATGGACGCGGCTGCGACTGCCCAGTTCATGAAGGCCGATTTTTCGAGATGGAGAGATCTGATAAGACAGGTCGGAATCCAGCCTCAGTAACCATTACATGGACGTGGATCGAGAAGAATGAAGGCCAAAGTCATCGACGGCACCCGCGAGTCGGCGCGTATCAGGGAGCAATTGAAGGAACGCGTGGCCTGCCTGCGCCACAGAAACATAAGGCCGGGCCTAGCGGTAATCCTGGTCGGCGAAGACCCGGCTTCGCAGGTATATGTTCGCAATAAGGTGGCCGCCTGCGAGCAAGTGGGGATTCACTCCATCATGGAGCGGTACCCCTCTTCCTGGAGGGAAAGTCAGTTGCTCGACCGGATCGCCTCACTTAATGTCGATCCTGCCATCAATGGCATTCTGGTGCAATTGCCTCTGCCGTCGCATATGAGTGCGCATCGGGTCATCGAAGCAATATCGCCACTCAAGGACGTCGACGGCTTCCATATAAGCAACGCGGGCCTGCTCATGACAGGGAAGCCGCAATTCCAGCCCTGCACCCCTTATGGGGTAATGAAACTTCTGGAATCCGAAGGGGTATCGCTGCGCGGCGCCGAAGCGGTGATTGTCGGCGCCAGCAATATCGTCGGAAAACCCATGGCGATGTTGCTGCTGGCGGCCGGGGCGACCGTGACGATATGCAATTCGAAGACACGCGATCTGGCCGGGCAGGCTCGCCGGGCCGACGTGCTGATTGTCGCCGCCGGCCGGGCCGGGATTGTCGATGGATCGATGATCAAGCCCGGCGCAGTTGTCATCGATGTCGGCATCAACCGTAGCCCAGACGGCCGCCTGTGCGGAGATGTCGACTATGGCTCGGCTGCCAAGGTCGCAGGCGCGATCACGCCGGTGCCGGGCGGAGTGGGACCGATGACCATTGCAATGCTGCTTGCCAATACCGTCGAGGCGGCGGAACGATCGGCTATCTGAGCCGCTTACATCAAGGCCGATAGCGTTCGATAGGTTTTCTCATCGATGTGCATGCCGTCGCGTTCGGACGCCGCGCGGTTCGCATAGCGCCGGTCCGACGGTAGCCTGGTCTGGCCGGCCGCGTTCAATATTTCGCAAAGAAGCTGCGTTCGAGCGGCGAAATCGCCGCCAGCGGATTTGCTCGCGTCTATCAGGATCACCGTTTGGCCTGCCCTGGACGTCTGAGCGCCGGGGTGGGAGCTTTGGTCTATTTCCGACGAGAATGCGCCGTCCGTGAGTGCAGCGCTCAGTAGCTCGACCATCATGGCCAGGGCCGAGCCCTTGTGCGCGCCAAAAGGCAGCAGGCTGCCGCCGGCGATGATCGCCTCGGGGCTCGTGGTGGGTTGGCCTTGCGCGTCCAGGCCATACCCCTGCGGCAGCGACTCGCCGTGCTGGGCGGCCAGGCGGATCTCTCCGAACGCGACAGCGCTGGTGGCCAGATCGAACACGAGCGGGGAGTGGTCCTTCCGAGGTGCGGCAAATGCAAGGGGATTGGTGCCATAGACGGGCGTATTCCCCCCGAACGGCGCCATCCTGGCAACCGCATTCACGGTGGTGATGGCGATGAAGCCCGCTTCGGCAAATGGCTCCACATCCAGCCACAAGGCGCCGAAGTGATGCGAGTTCCGTATCGCCGCCAACGCAATACCGTTCTTCGACGCGCGTTCCATCAAGAGGGCTCTGGCCGCGGCAAGCGCGGGTTGCGCGAAGCCGTTGCGGGCGTCCACGCGCAGAAAACCGCCAGCCACCGCGTCGACGGCGGGTTCCGCATGGCCGTCGACATACCCGCTTTTGAGCGAGTCGATGTATCCCGGAACGCGAAAGACGCCGTGGCTACGGGCGCCGTCGCGGTCGGCACGGGCGACCGTGTCGGCCAGAATGTGCGCCACCGTAGCCGATGTGCCGTTTTTCTCGAAGATCGAGGCCAGCAGCATCTTCAAGTCGTCGAATGCGATGGTCCAGCTTTCCGTGTCCTTGCCGGGATTCGCTGTCATTCGATACCCTCGCTTGAGATGTCTGGTTGACGCCGTGCTCCGGTCGTCTTCGAATGTCCGGCGATTCCCGGCCATTCGCCAATCATTGCATGCCGATCCAGGGATGGATGGATATAGGCCAGGCGTGCAAGGCACTCTTCCTTGAGTACGGACACGGTGATGTCGAACGTCTCCTTGATAAGCGAGTCGAATTCGCCGCCTCTGGCGAGCAGATAAATCGACCTGGAGTCTCCGCTCGACTGCAGGAAACCTATCCCGACCCGTTTGGCGTGCTCCTGCGCCTGCAGCAGGCACAGCGGTGTGGTCAGCGCCCACCCCAGTCCGCCGGCAACCATCGAGGTCAGCGTGTCGGCGGTGTCCACCTCGAGAAACTGTGGAATCTCCAGATCCGCGCGCCGCAGCACGGTTTCGGCCTGTCGGCCCAGGTGGGACTGGCTGCGATACCGGATCATCGGAAGCTGTGCGCTGAGCAGCGACAGGTCCGTGTTCTCGCGGTCCGCGACCTCCAGGCCAGGCGGGAATATCACCACGAACTTCTCGGTCAATACCCGATGGCGAACCAGGCCATTTTCGCGGTGCATGGGCTCGCTGGTGATGGCCAGATCGACTCGGCGGTCGACCAGCGCGGCGCCTACGTCGAAAGACAAGCCCGTCTGCAGTTTCAGCTGGGCTACTCTCGGCATTAACTGCTTGATAATGGACGTGCCACAGGTGGTGGCGACGGAATCGACAAGACCCAAACGGATGGCGGGCCTGACGCCATGCCCCGCCTCAAGCACCGCGCCCTTCAGATTCAATGCGGCCGAAACCAGCTGCTCGCCGCGTTCATACAATACATAGCCGGCGCTGGTGAGCGTCAGCGGCCGGCGGTTGCGATCAAGCAGCTTGATGCCGAATTGTTCCTCGAGTTGTCCGATCGCTTGCGACACGGCCGATTGCGTCAGGCCGAGTTTCGATGCCGCGATGGACATGTTTTGGTCCTTTGCAGCGGCGAGGAATATTCTCAGGGCCTGCATGTCGATGATCTTCGGCGCTGTCATGGCTGGACGCCCTTCGCAGGACCAGGCTTCGTGGGAAGTCGAGAATAGCGTCGCGTCCCGGGCCTGTCTATCCGTAGACCTCCGTAAAGTGGCGCAGCCAGTTACCGCCTATGATGCCGGCCACCTCTTTCTCGGCATAACCCCGATCGAACAGGCCTTGCGTCAGATTCGGCAGTTGTTTGATGCTGGCGATGCCGAGCGGATAATCCTGAAGATGGAATTCCTCGACGGTGCCGAATATGTCGGGACGCCGGGTGCGCCACAGGCGGCTGGCAGCGGGCATGGTCGATCTATCGCTTTTATAGGCTTCGACGAAATCGAGCCCGAATCCCACGTGGGCGGCATCGATGGTTTTCACCCAGTGGTCGGCATGATCGAGCAGTTCGTTCAACGTCGCATTTTCCGGGTGTACTGTCTTGGGCAACCCGCAGATACCCATGATTCCGCCCTTGGCGCGTATGCCGCGCGCCGTCTCGTCCGTCGTGTTGCGGTCGTTGGGATTGAGAGCATAGGAATTGGAGTGGGTGCACACCGGAAAGCGCGACCTCGCCACCGCTTCTTCCCGTGAACGGTGTCCGACGTGGGACAGATCCAGTATCAAGCCGAGATCGTTGCAGGCGTCGATCAGCTCGATTCCGGCGAAGCTCAAACCCGCGTTCCGGCTCTCGCCGCATCCGTCGGCGAACATGGTGGGACCCGTATATGCCAGTCCGAAATAGCGCATGCCCAACCGGTGCATGGTGCGCAGGCGATGGAATTCGAGGTCGACCATCGCGGAACCCTGCGTTCCGATAATGACTGCGAGCTTGCCCTGTTTATTCGCGGCGTCGATTTCCTGCCGGTTGGTGGCCAATGCCAGATAAGGGCTGCGCTCGATTTTTTCCAGGCCGGAATCGAAATCGCGCAACACGATATCCCACGGCTGTTCGGTGCCGAACGTGACATTCGTGGCATTAACCCCGGCCGACAGGCAATTCTCGGCCCAGGGGTCGTCGATAACGTAGTACATGGACAGGCAGTCGAATACGAAATTATCTCGCGTGAAACGAGTTGCCATTTCTGTCGCGCTCGGAACCACGATTTTCTTGTTCACGTTGCATCCAGTTTGGTTGTGCGGCCACGCCTGCGGCTGCTGGCTTAGTATCCGGGACCCGGGCGGCACTGACCAGCCGCATGGTCGATTCTTCTTGAAAGTATAAGTGCCGCTAATGCAAGGGCCACGGCAGGGCTGGGCGCGCTCCATGCGTCGGATCCGGGCATGCCGTTCGGCGCAACAACAATTAACGCAGCTTATGTTCCTTCATGGTTTCTCTCATGAGTATTGCGCCAAGGCATTGGCTTGGTGGTTAATGGCAACGATCAACCAAGGGCCTGCAAATGCGATATTCATTTCCCAATCTGGTTCGCAATTCACTATCCGGGCATCGACGCTGGCCCAAGGCCTGGCGCGATCCGGATCCCAAGCCCCATTACGACGTCATCGTCGTCGGCGGGGGCGGGCACGGGTTGGCCACCGCATACTACCTGGCGAAAAATCATGGCATTCGCAAGGTCGCCGTCATCGAAAAGGGATGGCTGGGCGGCGGAAATACCGGCCGGAATACTACGCTGATTCGTTCGAATTACCTGCTTGCGGGGAATTCCCGGTTTTACGAATGGTCGATGAAGCTCTGGGAAACCATGAGCCAGGAGCTGAACTACAACGTCATGTTCAGCCAGCGGGGGGTGCTGAACCTGGCGCACAACGATGCGCAGCGGGACGCCTTCATGCGTCGCGGAAATGCCATGCGCCTGAATGGCATCGATGCGCAATGGCTGACGCGAGAGCAGATCGAGCGGCGGGTTCCCCTGCTCGATTGCGGGCCGGGCGCCCGCTACCCCGTGGAGGGGGGCCTGCTGCAGCCGCGCGGCGGGGTGGCGCGCCACGATGCCGTTGCGTGGGGCTATGCGCGCGCCGCGGACTCGCTCGGCGTCGACATCATCCAGAACTGCGAATGCACGGGCATCGACATTCGAAACGGGAAGGTGGTTGGAATCGTGACCTCGCGCGGGCGTATCGGCGCTGATCGCGTCGGGATCGCTGTCGCTGGCCATACTTCGCAGCTGGCCCAGATGGCTGGCATTGATCTTCCGATTGAAAGCCATGTCCTGCAGGCCTTTGTGAGCGAACCCGTCAAGCCCGTCCTGGACACGGTCGTCACCTATGGAGCCGGCCACTTCTACGTCAGCCAGTCCGACAAGGGCGAGCTCGTGATGGGCGGCGATCTTGACTTCTACAACAGTTATTCGCAGCGGGGCAATCTGCCGATTCTGCAGCATGCCGTCGAGTGCGCCATGCAGATGTTCCCCTTCATCAGCCGCCTGCGGATGATGCGCCACTGGGGCGGCGTCATGGACATGACGATGGACGGCTCTCCCATCATTTCGAAGACGCCCGTCGACAACTTCTATATCAACGGCGGGTGGTGCTATGGCGGTTTCAAGGCGACGCCTGCTTCAGGCTGGGTATTCGCGCACACAATGGCCAACGACAAGCCGCACAGATTGAACGAGTGTTTCGACATGCGCCGGTTCGAGTCTGGCCGGCTGTTGAACGAAAAGGGCGCGGGCCCTCGCCCGAACCTTCACTGAGCAGACTGCAATGTTGAGAATAAATTGCCCGTTTTGCGGGGTTCGCAGCCACACGGAGTTTTCCTATCTCGGCGATGCGACGAAGCCCCGACCGGCTGACGACGCGCCCGTTGAAAGCTGGCTGGATTTCGTCTATATCCGCCGCAATCCGAAAGGACGGCACGAGGAATACTGGCAGCATGTTCTGGGTTGCCGCGCATGGGTGCGAGTCACGCGCGACACACTCACGCATGCCATCGAGAACGTCGACCTGACGGCGCCGATCGAGGAGCCTGCAAAATGACGCAGCAATATAGGTTGAATCATGGCGGATTGGTCGACCGTCGTCGCCCGCTGACATTCCGGTTCGACGGCATTCAGTATCAGGGCTACCACGGCGACACGCTTGCCTCGGCGCTGCTGGCAAACGGCGTGCATCTGGTCGGCCGGAGTTTCAAGTATCACCGGCCTCGCGGCATCTATACCGCAGGCGTCGAGGAAATGAATGCGCTGGTCGACGTCCTGAAGGAGGGCCAGGCCGACCCGAACACCAGGGCGACGGTGGTGGAGCTGGAGGATGGCATCGAAGTGTCGAGCCAGAACCGCTGGCCGTCGCTGCGCTTCGATGTGCGCTCCTTCCATGGCATGATTTCCCGGCTCATCCCTGCGGGCTTCTACTACAAGACCTTCATGTGGCCGGCGAAGTTCTGGCCGAAGTACGAACATATGATCCGTCACGCGGCCGGCCTGGGGCGCGCGCCGCTGGTTCGGGATCGGGACCGCTACGAGAAGCAGCACGCTTACTGCGATGTGCTGGTCGTGGGCGCCGGGCCTGCGGGGCTCGCCGCTGCGCGATCGGCCTGCCAGGCCGGCCTGCGCGTGCTGCTGGTCGACGAGAAGAGCCGCGTGGGCGGGACGCTCCCCGGGTCGAACACCGAGATCGAGGGCGTGGCAGGCGCCAAGTGGGCGACTGCGGTGGAGCGCGAACTGCGTGAATCCGGCCACGCCAGCGTCATGCTGAGAACAACGGCCTTCGGGTATTACGACCACGACACGGTAGCACTGGCCCAGCAGTGCGACACCCCGACCAATCCCCACGGCGCCACGCAACGGCTCTGGTACGTGCATGCAAAGCAGGTAGTGCTGGCGGCCGGCGCCATCGAGCGGCCTTGCGTCTTTGCCAACAACGACCTACCGGGCGTCATGCTCGCAAGCGCCGCCCGGACCTATTGCAACGAGTTCGGGGTGGCGGTCGGGCGACGCGTTCTGGTGCTGGCCAACAACGATTCGGCCTACGAGGCGGCCTTGGACCTGAAGCGTGCCGGTATCGACATCGTCGGCGTGGTGGATCAGAGGGATGAGGTCAGCGCGAGCCTGTCCGAGACGCTGGAAAGCCTGCGCATCCCGCATCATCGCGGCTCGACGATCAAGAAGGCGACGGGACGTCACCGGGTTCGTTGCGCGGTCATTGTCGATCAGTCCGGACTGCGCCAAACCGTCCGTTGCGACACGATACTGGTCTCCGGCGGTTGGACGCCCAGCGTCCATCTCCATTCGCAGTCGGGGGGAAAGGTCGGCTACGACGCGGACCTGAGCACGTTCGTTCCCACGAGCACCAAGCAGCACAGCCTGTCGATCGGGGCGTGCGCGGGTCGTCTGCAGCTGTCGGAATGCCTGGCGGACGGCGTGTCCATTTGCGCGCAGATGGATGGAGAAGCGCAAGGGCGCGGGCATCCGGTCACGCCCCCCAAGGCAGAGAAGCTGGTCATTCCGCCTCCCCACCTGGGCCACCGCGCCGGTAAGCGTTTCATCGACATACAGGATGACGTAACGGTCGAAGACATCGAGCTGGCCGCCAGAGAGAACTTCCGGTCGGTGGAGCACTTGAAACGGTACACCACGCTTGGAATGGGAACCGACCAGGGCAAGACGAGCAACGTCAACGGGCTCACCATCATGGGCGCTCTGCGCTCGGAGTCGCCTGGCGCCGTGGGCACGACGACCTTTCGTCCGCCGTACACTCCGATCCGGTTGGGGCTGCTGTCCGGCAGGCATATCGACAAGCATTTCAGTGCGGTTCGCGTAAGCCCGATGCATGAATGGCATGTGCGCAATGGCGCGGTGATGGGACCGGCGAATCTCTGGCTGAGGCCGAAGGCATACCTGCGTGGCAATGAGTCCTATGCGCAGGCGTGGCAGCGCGAATGCAGGAATGTCCGCCAGGACGTGGGTATCGTGGACGTATCCACGCTCGGCAAGATCGAGGTCCAGGGCCCGGACGCAGGCGTCTTCCTGGATCGGGTGTATGCCAATCGGATAAGCACGCTGAAGGTCGGCAAGGCGCGGTATGGCGTGCTGCTCAGAGAGGACGGGATCGTCTTCGACGACGGCACCATCGCCCGCTGGGGAGAGCGGCTGTTCATCCTGTCGACGACGACGGCCAATGCGGCGGCCGTGATGTCTCACTTCGAGTTTCTGTTGGCGACCGCATGGCCCACGTTGCGGGTCCGGGTTACCTCCGTGACGGATCACTACGCCCAGATTGCGTTGGCGGGGCCCAAGAGCCGTGAGGTGCTGGAGCGCCTGCAGATTTCGGCCGACGTGACGGATTCGGCGCTTCCTCATATGGCGGTGTGCGAAACCGTCTGGAACGGCCTGAAGCTGTTGATCTATCGGGTCAGCTTTTCGGGGGAGCGGGCGTATGAGCTTGCGATCGCCGCGGCATACGGCCAAAGGCTGTGGGACCAGCTTCTGGCAGTGGGCGCTCCATTTTCCATCATGCCCTACGGGACCGAGGCCATGGGCGCGCTGCGCATCGAGAAGGGGCACCCCGCCGGCCCGGAACTGGACGGTCGTACGACCGCCGCCGACCTTGGGCTGGGTGGGCTCGTGAAAAAGGAGGGGGCTTTCGTGGGCAAGGCGCTGCTGGGCCGCGAGGGGCTGCAGGCCGCCGATCGGCCGACGTTGGTGGGCTTGCGCAGCAAGTCCGGCGCCGCGATCCAGTCCGGGTCCATGCTGGTTCCCCGTGCCGAAGTCGGCGCCCAGGAACTGGGCTGGGTGGCTTCCGCCACCTACAGTCCCACGTTGGACCAGCACATCGCGCTGGGTTTCCTGGCGAACGGCGCAAACGCGCTGGGACGGACGGTGTTGGCATGGTCTGCGCTCACCTCGTCGCAGGTGGAAGTCGAAGTGGTCAATCCATGCTTCGTCGATATCGAACGGGAGCGTCTCCTTGGATAACTCGCACACGCACTTCGGGCCGGACAGCGCCATCCCTCAAGTGACTTCGCCAGCCGCAATAAAACTTGGCGCCCAGGGCCTGGTGTTGACGGAGATGGCCGTAGCCAGCATTCAGCTTTCCGGCTTTGGCAGCGGTTCGGCGCTTGCCGCATGGATGGCGTCTGCGTTGAAAGTCGCGCCGCAACCGAACACGTTCGTTTCCTTGGCGGAAGGCCGCGTGGATATCGCAGCCATTGCGCCGGCAACCTGGCTGATGAGCGGCGTCGCCGCGGATCTCGACAGCATCGTCGCCTCCGCCCGTGTCGAACTGGAAGAGGTGGCGGCGATAACCGAGCTGTCCGATGGCAGAAACGTTTTCCTGCAACTTGAAGGCGAACCGGCGGCAACGGTTCTGAGCAAGTACATCGATATCGATTTCGAAGGCGGCGCGCTTGCGCCCGGTCGGTGCGCGTCGACCGGGATCCACGACACGGCCGTGCTGGTCATCTGCCGCCGGCCCGACCTGTTTCAGATCGTCGTTCATCGCAGCCTGGCGCCCAGCCTGGCGGAAACGCTGGTGGATGGGGCTGCGGAGTTCGGCGTGAACGTTGAACGCTTGGGGGAATGAATGAAGCAGTATGTACTTCTTTTGAAATGCCTGGATCGACCCGGGATCGTGCATGAAATCTCCGGCGGTCTCTTTCAGGAGGGTTGCAACATCGAAGAGAGCGCTCAGTTCTCCGAGAGTGGAACCGCGGTGTTCTACATGCGCGTTCGTTTCTCCGCGCCCGACAGTGCATGCGTGCAAAAAATCGCGACGGCCTTGAAGCGCCTCTACAACGGCGATGAAGCGGGATTGGCGATCCATGACATGGACAGGCGCAGCCGCGTGCTGATCCTGGTGTCGAAGCACGGCCACTGCTTGAACGACCTGTTGTTCCGTCATCGCAGCGGACTGCTGAACATGGATGTGGCGGGGGTGGTTTCCAACCATCCCGATTTCAGGGAACTGGCCGCCAGCTACGGCATTCCGTTCCATCATTTCCCGGTCACGCCGCAAACCCGCGCCGAGCAGGAGGGTCGCATACTGGATCTGGTCGAATCGACGCAAAGCGACCTGGTCGTACTGGCACGGTACATGCAGATCCTGAGCGACCGGGCCAGCAATGCCCTGAGCGGTCGGGCCATCAACATCCATCATTCGTTCCTGCCCGGCTTCAAGGGCGCGCGGCCCTATTACCAGGCCTACGATCGCGGTGTGAAGCTGATCGGCGCCACCGCGCACTACGTCACGTCGGAGCTCGACGAGGGCCCGATCATCGAGCAGGACGTGGCCCGCGTAAGCCATTCGCTGGAGCCGCAGGCCCTGACGGACGTGGGAAGGGACGTCGAATGCATGACGTTGGCTCGGGCGGTCAAGTGGCATACCGAGCATCGAATAATTCTGAACGGGAGAAAGACGATCGTGTTTGCTTGAACGGGACGCCTCGTCCAACACTATCAAGGAGATAAGTGTGAAAAGTAAAAACAGAAAGCTCTTTCTCAGCGGCGCAGTTGGCCTGATGGCACTACTGTCCTTTGGCCGGTCACAGGCCGCGGATGATTATCCGACAAAGCCAATCCGTATCGTGGTCAGCTATGCGCCAGGAGGCGGCACCGATGTCGCGGCCCGGATTTTCGCGACTCAGCTGAGTTCCAGGATCGGGCAGAGCGTCATTGTCGAGAATCGCCCGGGGGCCACGGGAAGAATCGGCACCACGTCCGTGGCCCAGGCGGCACCGGACGGCTACACGCTTCTGTTCGGCACTGCGGCTGAGCTGACCATCGCTGCGGTGACGGTAAAGTCCTTGCCGTATCGGCCAGCGGAGGACTTCGTTCCGATTTCCCTGGTGGGCTGGCTGCCCAACATGCTGGTGGTGTCCGCGAAGTTTCCGCCGAATTCCGTGAAGGAATTGATTGCCTACGCCAAGGCCCATCCTGGTGCGGTCAACTACGGTTCGGGCGGAAACTACTCGCAGCCGCACCTGATCGGGCTGCGGTTCAATATTGCCGCCGGTATCGACACCGTTCACGTGCCCTACAAGGGCAGCGGGCCGATGATCACGGATCTTGCCGAGAGCCAGATTCAGTATTCGTTTTCGTCCCCTCAGCCCATGGTCGATCTCATCGGTGCCGGGAAACTCAAGGCGCTGGCTGTGCTTTCGGACAAACGCCTCGAATCGATGCCCGACTTGCCGACGATGAGCGAAAGCGGCCTGCCGGGTTTCGTGGACAGCAACTGGCTTGCGCTGATGGCGCCGCGCGGTACACCGCAAGCCGTCGTGGAAAAACTTCATCGCGCTTGCGTCGAGTCGCTGCAGGCGGCAGCGCTGCTGGAAAGCTGGAAGCGGCTGTACATCGTGCCGTTTGGCAGCTCGCCGCAACAGCTGGCCCAGTTCATTGCCAGCGAAACCGAGAAGTATCGCGATCTGGCGCGCAAGATAAACCTGAAACCCGAATAGGAAAGCATCTTGGACATGCAAGATACGGCCCCTGGGCAGGACCTCCGGATCGGTGAAGCGCTGGCTGACTGGACTGTCCGCCGGGCGCATTCGATCGGCCTGGGCACTTTAGCCAGGGCCAGGTGGGCCGTGGTCGATCTGCTGGGCTGCGCCATCGCGGGGCGCCGGGATGCCTCGGTCACCGCGTTGACGCGCTGCGCGAAATATTTGGGAACGGGGGATATCAGCGCGCTGGGAACGGCGCACTGTCATCCGGCGCCGGTTGCCGCGCTCATCGGCGGCACCAGCGCCCACGTGCTGGACTACGACGATACCGGGGCGACCTCGATCGCGCATGTAAGCGCCGTCGCGGTACCTGCCATTCTGGCGCTGGCCGAGCAGGAGCACCGCTCGCTCGATACCGTGCTGGAGGCGTTCGTCGTGGGTTTCGAGGTGACAACGCGGGTCGGCCGCATGCTCAATCCAGAGCATTACGCAGCGGGGTGGTACGCGACGGCGACCGCGGGGCTGCTCGGGGCGACAGCGGCGTGCGCGCGCCTCCTGAAACTGGACGCACGGCAGACTTTGGCCGCGCTCAGCATCGCCACCAACCTGGCGGGCGGGTCGCGGCGGCAAATCGGCTCGACCATGAAGGCGACTCAAGCGGGCATCGCCGCAAAGAACGCCGTACTGGCCGTACGCCTGGCGCAAGCGGGCACCGAAGGCAGCCAGGAACCCTTCCTCGGAGAGGGCGGATGGCTGTCGCTCATGGCCGCGCGCCATGGGCCGGAAGCGGGCGCGGCGGCGCTCGAGGGGCTGGGCTCGGCTTATGCGCTGGACGCGCCCGAGCTCATCCAGAAGTTTTTCCCGTGCTGTGCCTCCGCCCACAAAACGCTTGATGCGATTGCCCAATTGATGGCCAGCGGCGAGCTCGACGCGCGCAATGTCGACCGTATCGATACCTGGCTGACGCCCGTGCAACGGCGGAATCTGCGCTTCGACCAACCCGTCGGCGCGATGCAGGCTCGCTTCAGCCTTCCCTATTGCGCGGCCAGGCTGCTGCATGGCGGCTCGCTCAGGTTGGGAGACTTCACGCCGCAGCGGGTCGCCGACCCGCTGCTTGCCGGCATCATGGCGCGGGTCTGTCTCCACGTCCAGGATGTCCCGCAAGGGCAGGCGATATCATCGGGAACGGAGATGACCGCTGCGCTTCGTACCCGTGTGACCTTGCGCGATGGCACCGTGCTGGAACGCGTAGTGGGTGCTCCCAAGGGCAGTGCGGACAACCCGATGACGCAGGCCGAACGAGTCGCCAAGTTCGTCGACTGTTGCGGGTACGCCGGGTTGGCCGTCGATGGCGAGAATGTCCTGGCGCGCATCAACGTGATGTTCGACAGCAATGTCATCGCGCCGAAGCTGCTTCGGTACCTGTCGGGCCTCCTGGCCGACGCCGGTTCATCTCATCTCGATTAGGCGGAATCAATCATGCCTCACATGCAGCTTGGCGACGTTCAGATTCACTATGACGTCGTCGGGGACGGCCCCCCGCTGGTCATGACGACGGGCCTGGGCACCGGGCCGCAATCTCGTCAGGAGATGATCGCGCAGCTTGCGCGCGAGTATTCCGTCGTGACATACCACCAGCGCGGGACCGGGAAAAGCAGTCCGGGACCGCAAGGCCAGGCGATCGAGGCGCTGGCCGACGACATCGTCGCTTTGATGGACCACCTCAAGTTCGAGCGTGTCCGTCTGGTCGGGCTGTCGACCGGAACCGGAAAGGCCACGGTAGTCGCCGCACGCCACCCAGAGCGCGTGGAGAAGCTGGTGCTGGCGGCGCCCTGGACGCATGGCGACGATCAGCTCGATCTGATCCAGCACGTTCGCATGGCAGCGGCGGACGGCATGCCTGCCGAGCGGTATGCCCAGTTCAATGCGGTGCTGTTGTATCCCCCGCGCTACCGGCGCGAGCATGCGTCACGATTCGCCGCCGCGGCGGCCGAGGCTGCCGGGGTGAAAACCGATGCGGCGGGTTTGCGGGCGCGCCTGCAAGCCATCCTGCGATTCGACGCGCGCCCCTTGTATCCGCTCATCTCGAGCCCGACCCTGGTGATGGCCGCCCGGGACGATCTTGTGATGCCCGCGTGGTTTGCGCAGTCTGCCGCGGCATCGATAAGCGATGCGCGCCTCATTGTGCTCGGCGAAGGAGGGCATATGTTCCCGGAAACCCGCACCGAGGAATTCCTTGCGCTGGTCCTGCCCTTTTTGCGGCCGGCTTGAGCCAGGACGCTCACGCAAGAACAAAAAGGCCCAAACCGAAGTTTGGGCCTTTTTTTGAATCTGGAGCGGGAAACGAGTCTCGAACTCGCGACCTCAACCTTGGCAAGGTTGCGCTCTACCAACTGAGCTATTCCCGCAAAATACCGCCTGGTGCTCGTCGATGCCTGGGCAGGTGTGTCATGCCGCTGTCATCGCGAGCCGCGCATTCTACATGAGTTTTTGGAGTTTGTCGCGCGCCTTCTAAGTGGCTGCGGCGTGCCGCTGCGACAAGCCCACTCAAATACTTGTGTAAGATGAGCGAAGACAGAAACTATAGCATAACCAGCCGTGCCCATGTCAACCATTCCGAGTCCCGAGCCTGCCGCGCCCCTGGCGCCGCGGGCGCAGGATCTGCGTCATTTCAATACCCTGGGCCTGGCGGCGCACGCGCCGGCGTTCGTCGCGCTGAGCGCGCCGTCCCAACTGGAGGCGCTCTCGGCGCTGGCCGCGCGCTACCGCGAGCTGCTGGTGCTGGGGGGGGGCAGCAATGTGGTGTTGCCGGCCAGCGTGGCCGGGCTGGTGGCGCACGTGCGCCTGGCCGGCATACGGTTGCTGCGCGCCGATGCCGGCGGCTGGCTGGTCGAGGCCGCGGCCGGCGAGAGCTGGCACGACCTGGTCACGGCCTGCGTCGACAATGGCTGGGACGGGCTGGAGAACCTGGCCCTGATCCCGGGCACGGTCGGGGCCGCGCCGGTGCAGAACATCGGCGCCTACGGCGTGGAGCTGGCCGATCGCTTCCATGGCCTGACGGTCTGGGACGTGCGTGGCCGGCGCCTGGTCGAGATGGGCGCGGACGATTGCCGGTTCGCGTATCGCGACAGCTTCTTCAAGCACCAGGAGCCGGGCGCCTGGGTGATCGTCTCGGTGCGCTTCGCGTTGCCGCGGCCCTGGCGGCCGGTGCTGGACTATCCCGACCTGCAGCGGCACGCCGCGCTGGACGGCGCCGCGCCGACCGCCCGCGCCGTGTATGACGCCGTGTGCGCGATCCGGCGCGCCAAGCTGCCCGATCCTGCCGTGGTGGGCAATGCCGGCAGCTTTTTCAAGAATCCCTTGGTCGATGCGGCTACGCGGCAGGCGCTGCTTGGCCGGTTTCCCGGCCTGGTTTCGTATCCCCAGCCCGATGGCCGCTACAAGCTGGCCGCCGGCTGGCTGATCGACCAGTGCGGGTGGAAGGGGCGCCAGCTGGGCGCCGCGGGCGTGCACGATCGGCAGGCGCTGGTGCTGGTCAATCGCGGCGGCGCGCAGGCGCGCGACATCATGGCGCTGGCGGCCGCCATCCAGGGCGACGTCGAGCGGCGCTACGGGGTGCGGCTCGAACCCGAGCCGGTCGTGGTGCCGGATCGCTGAAGGCGGGCGCGGCATGGCGCCGCGCCGCCGTCTGGCCTACAGGCCCAGCACGGCCTGCATGTCGTACAGGCCGTTGTCCTGGCGGGCCAGGAAGCGCGCCGCGCGCACGGCGCCCTGCGCATACGTGGCGCGGCTGCTGGAGCGGTGCGAGATTTCGATGCGTTCGCCCGTGCCGCAGAAAAACACCGTGTGATCGCCGACGATGTCGCCGCCGCGCACCACCGAAAAACCGATGGTGCCGGGCTTGCGCACGCCGGTGTCGCCGTGGCGGGTCCAGGTGGCGACGTCGGGCAGGGCGACGTCCCAGGCCGAAGCCACCGTCTCGCCCATGATCAGGGCCGTGCCCGAGGGCGCGTCGACCTTGTTGCGGTGGTGCGCCTCGAAGATCTCGACGTCGTACCCCGAGTTGAGGATGCGCGCCGCCATGTCCAGCAGCTTGAGCGTGGCATTGACGCCCACGCTCATGTTGGGGGCGAAGACGATGGCGATCTTCTGGGCGGCGACCTCGATTTCGGCGCGGCCGCTGCTGTCGAAGCCGGTGGTGCCGATCACCATCTTCACGTCGTGCTTGAGGCAGGCCTGCAGGTGCTGCAGCGTGCCTTCGGGCCGGGTGAAGTCGATCAGGCAGTCGGCCCGCGCCAGGGCGTCGAGCTGGTCGGTGATGGTGACGCCGCAGGGGCGCCCCAGCGCGGCGCCCGCATCCTGGCCGAGCGAGGGCGAGCCGGCGCGGTCCAGCGCCACGGCCAGTTCGACGCCCTCGGTGTCGAGGACGGCTTCGATCAGCATCTGGCCCATGCGGCCGCTGGCGCCCGCGATGGCGATGCGCTGGGGGTTGGCTTGCGTCATTTACTTGAGCGGTTCGAAGGTTTGGCCCGGCTCGCCCGGGTAGTCGAGGGTGGGGTTGTCCGGCGTCGTGACATCGACATGGGGCCGGACTTCTTCGGCCTTGTCGATGCCTTCCTGGCGCTTTTCGGCCGTATCTACTTGGGCGTCGTCTTTTTCTTCCTGCTTGGCGTTCACTTTCTCAATCTGGAACGGCTGGAGGTCGGGTTGCTCATCCCCGCTCCAGCGTACCAGGTGGTCGTTCTCGAACCACACGGTGAACTGGCGTTCCTGCGCCTTGCCGTAGCCGGGCTTGAAGTAGTAGGGGTAATCCCAGCGGTCGGCGTGCAGCACGCTGGTCAGCGTGGGGCTGCCCAGGGCGAAGCGCACCTGTTCGCGCGACATGCCTTGCTGCAGCAGCGCGACCTGTTCCTTGGTGATCCAGTTGCCTTGCTGGACGCCGGCCTTGTAGGGGAAGCCCCATTTGCCGGACGAGCAGGCGGTCAGGGCGGAGGCTGCCAGGACAGCCACCGCGAGCCCCTTCAGAGGCCGCAGGGAAATACGTGCGATCATGGACACTAGCGCCCCTATTATTGGAAACGGATAAAACCGTTATCATAAAGGTTTCATAACGATAGTTCCGTGGGGCAGCGGGTGATGGCTACGCTGGCTTGCGTCGACCTTCGACCCCCATGCCACCGCGGATGGAGAGCGATTACACCATGAGCGACCAAAGCGAACTGAAAAACATGGGTTTGAAGGCGACGTTTCCCCGCCTGAAGATCCTTGATATTTTTCGTAAATCCGACCTCCGCCACCTCAGCGCGGAAGACGTCTATCGCGCCCTGATCGCCGAGAACGTGGAAATCGGCCTGGCGACGGTATATCGCGTGCTGACGCAGTTCGAACAGGCGGGCATCCTCACGCGCAGCCAGTTCGATACCGGCAAGGCGGTGTTCGAACTGAACGACGGCGATCACCACGATCACCTCATCTGCACCAATTGCGGCGCGGTATTCGAGTTTTCGGATCCCGATATCGAAAAGCGTCAATACAAGGTGGCGAAGGACAACGGCTTTGTGCTCGAAAGCCACGCCATGGTGCTGTACGGCATTTGCGGTAACTGCCAGAAGGGCCGCTGATTCTCCGGCTCGACCAACCCTGCCTCCAGGCGCAAGCCTGGAGGTTTTTTTTGCGGTTTCGTGGCGGGCGCGCTCAGACCGCCGGCGCGGTATGGCCGCCCAGCATTTCGCGCGCATGGTCGCGGGTGGTGGCCGTGATCTTGATGCCGCCCAGCATGCGCGCGACCTCCTCGACCCGCGCCTCGGCGTCCAGCTCGGCGATGCGCGAGCGCGTGGAGCCGCCGCTTTCGACCTTGCTGACGCGGTACTGCGCATGGGCGCAGGCCGCCACCTGCGGCAGGTGCGTCACGCACAGCACCTGGTGGCGCTGGCCCAGTTCGCGCAGCAGCTTGCCGACCACTTCCGCCACCGCGCCGCCCACGCCGCTGTCGACCTCGTCGAAGATCAGGGTGGGTACGCGCGCGGCGCGGCTGGCGATGACCGACAGCGCCAGCGAAATGCGCGACAGCTCGCCCCCCGAGGCCACCTTGGCCAACGGCCGCGGCGTGCTGCCGGCGTGGCCCGCGACCAGGAATTCCACCTGCTCGCTGCCATGCGCCGAGGGCGCGGCGCCGGTCAGGGCCGCCTCGAAGCGGCCGCCCTGCATGGACAGGGTCTGCATGGCCTGGGTGACCTGCTTGCCGAGATCCTTGGCGACCTTGCGCCGCGCGGCCGACAGGCGCGCCGCAGCGGCGTCGTACCGGGCCTGCGCCGCCTCGGCCTGCGCGCGCAGCGCCTGCACGTCGCTGGCCGCCTGCATTTCTGCCAGCCTGCCGTGCAGGGAGTCCCGCAGCGCGGGCAGATCCTGCGGTTCGCACTTGAATTTGCGCGCGGTCTCGAACACGGCGCTCAGCCGGGCTTCGACATCGGCCAGGCGCTGCGGGTCCAGTTCGACGCGGCTGACATAGTTGTTCAGGTCGGAGACGGCTTCGGTGATCGCGATGCGGGCCGATTCGAGTTCGTCGCCGATGCCTTGCAGGGCCGGGTCGTGGCGCAGCATCTGCTGCAATTGGTGGGCGGCGCCATTGAGACGGCGCTGGGCCGAGTCGTGTTCGCCGTCCAGCGCCTCGAGGATGCGCGAGGCCCCATCGAGCAGCGACTGGGCGTGCGACAGCCGGGTGTGCTCGGTTTGCAGCGCATCCCATTCGTCCGGACCCAGGCCCAGGCGATCCAGCTCGTCCGACTGCCATTGCAGGCGGTCGCGTTCGGCGGCCAGTGCTTCGGCGTCCTGCTCGGCCGTGTCGAGCTGGCGGGCCAGCGCGCGCCATTGCTTCCAGGCCTGCGCCACCGCCTGGCGCAATTCGGCGTGCCCGCCGTGGGCGTCGAGCAGGTCGCGCTGGGCGTCGGGACGCATCAGGCTTTGGTGGGCGTGCTGGCCGTGGATGTCGACCAGCCCGTCGCCGAGTTCGCGCAACTGGGCGACCGTGGCCGGCATGCCGTTGATGTAGGCGCGGCTGCGGCCCTGGCTGTCAATCACGCGGCGCAGCGCCAGTTCTTCGCCGCTGTCGAGTTCGCGCTCGGCCAGCCAGTCGCGCAGGGCCGGCGGAGCGTCGAAGACGGCGGTGATATCGGCGCGCGCCGCGCCTTCGCGCAGCATCGAGGCGTCGCCGCGCACGCCCAGCGTCAGGGCCAGCGCATCGATCAGGATCGATTTGCCGGCGCCGGTTTCGCCGGAAAAGACGGTGAAGCCGTCGCCGAAGTGGATCTCGGTCTGTTCGACGATGACGAAATCGCGGATATGGAGGGTTCGCAACATGGCGGACGCGACGGACTACTCAAGGTTGTCGGTGGCCTGCGGCATCAGGTTCCAGTGCAGCTTGCGGCGCAGGGTGGAGAAGAAGCTGTAGCCTTCGGGATGCACGAAGCGGATGGTGTGCGGGGCGCGCTGCACCGTGATGCGGTCGCCCGGTTGCAGGTCGGACCAGGTCTGCATGTCGAAATGCACGCTGGCGCCGATCTCCACCCGTCCCATGGCCGTCAGCGTCATGTTGAGCACGCCGCTGTCGGGAATGACGATAGGGCGGTTGGACAGGGTCTGGGGCGCGACCGGCACCAACACCATGGCATTCATGCCCGGGTGCAGGATGGGGCCGTTGGCCGACAGCGAGTAGGCGGTGGAGCCGGTGGGCGTGGCGATGATCAGGCCGTCGGCGCGCTGCGTGTACATGAAGGCGCCGTCGAGTTCGACCCGCACCTCGATCATGCCGCCGCGGCCGGCGCGGTTGAGCACCACGTCGTTGACGGCCGAGGCCGAGTACATCTGCTGCTCGCCGCGCCAGACGCCGCCTTGCAGCAGCATGCGGTCTTCGGCCTGGTAGTTGCCTTCCAGTACGCGGCCCAGCGCGTCGTGCGCGTCCTGCAGCGGAATGTCGGTAATGAAGCCGAGCCGCCCGTGGTTGATGCCGACCAGCGGTACGCCGTGCGGCGCCAGGTGGCGTGCCGCGCCCAGCACGGTGCCGTCGCCGCCCATCACAACCGCCAGCGTGGCGTTGCGGCCGATTTCATCCCAGTCGGCCACGGGATAGCCGCTGACGCCGGTGTTGCGCGCCGTCTCGGCCTCGACCAGCACGCGGCGGCCGGCCTGCGTCAGCATTTGCGCCAGCGCGGTCAGCGGTGCGTCCAGTCCGGTGTCCTGGTATCTGCCGATCAGGGCGACAATGGGAAAGTGCATGGCGAGCCGCGTAAAGTATGTGTTTGAGATGCCGATTTCGCGATTATATGGGGCCGCATATTGCCGCGCTGGACAAAAAACGCCCCTTTGTTGAAAGTTTCCCTAAAATACGCCCATGGATGACCGCGCACGCGCATTGCTCAAGGCGTTGATCGAACGCTACATCGCCGACGGGCAACCGGTCGGCTCACGTACGCTTTCCAAAGTGTTCGATCTGTCGCCGGCCACGATACGCAATGTCATGGCCGACCTGGAAGAGCTGGGGCTGATCCACAGCCCCCACACCTCGGCTGGAAGAGTGCCCACGCCGCGCGGGTACCGCATGTTCGTCGATTCGCTGCTGGCGGTGCGCGCCTACCAGTTCGAGCCCGCCCATATCGGCGAGCTGCTGCCGGTGTCCGAGCCCAGCCGGGCGGTCAACGCGGCGGCGGCGCTGCTGTCCAACCTCACCCAGTTCGCCGGCGTGGTGCTCACGCCCAAGCGGACCCAGATTTTCCGCCAGATCGAGTTCATCCGCCTGTCCGACAAGCGCGTGCTGCTGATCATCGTGACTCCCGAGGGCGATGTGCAGAACCGCATCCTGTCGGCGCAGCGCGACTACACCGAGGCCGAGCTGCTGGAGGCGGGCAACTTCTTCAACGTGCATTTCTCCGGCAAGTCGTTCGATGCCGTGCGCCGCACGCTGTCGACCGAACTGGCGCAACTGCGCGACGATATCTCGCGCCTGATGCAGGCGGCGGTCGAGGCCGGCGCCGAGGCCGCCGACGACGGCGAGGCGGTGGTGATCTCCGGCGAGCGCAAGCTGCTGGACGTGACCGACATCGCGTCCGACATGGACCGGCTGCGCAAGATGTTCTCGTTGTTCGAAAAGAAAACCGATCTGCTGCAGTTGCTGGATGTCTCCAGCCGCGCGCAAGGGGTGCAGATCTACATCGGCGGCGATTCGCAGCTGGTGCCGATGGAGGAAGTGTCGGTCATCACGGCGCCGTATGGCGTGGATGGCAAGGTCATCGGCACGCTGGGGGTCATCGGCCCTACCCGGATGGCGTACGAGCGGGTCATTCCCATCGTCGACATCACTGCGCGCTTGCTGTCCAACGCCTTGAACCATAACCAATAATCCCATTTCGGGCCGGATACCGCCTGCGCGCGCGGGGCGGCGCCCTGAGAGGTGTCTTCGTGTTTCTTCGCCTGTTCAAGTACCTGTGGCCCGAACGCTATCTGCCCGAAACCCCCGCACAGGATCCTTTCGACGAAAACCCGCCGCCGTGCGGGCCGGGGCGCGTCGGCGTGCTGCTGGTCAACCTGGGCACCCCCGATGAGCCCACGCGCGGCGCGATCCGGCAGTACCTGGGCGAATTCCTGTCCGACCCGCGCGTGATCGAGATTCCGCGCTATCTGTGGATGCCCATCCTGCACGGGCTGGTGTTGACCATGCGGCCCAAGAAGCTGGCGCCGCGCTATGCCGGCATCTGGATGGAAGAGGGCTCGCCCCTGCTGGTCTACAGCCAGCGGCAGGCCGAAGGCGTGCGCCAGGGCCTGGCCGCACGCGGGGTGCGGGCCGAGGTGGAGCTGGCCATGCGCTATGGCAATCCGTCGATCCCGGCGGCGATCACGGCCCTGCGCGAGCGCGGCTGCGACCATATCCTGGCCGTGCCGCTGTACCCGCAGTACGCGGCCAGCACCACGGCCACGGTGGTCGACGCCGTGACGCGCCACGCCGGGCGCCTGCGCGACCAGCCGGCGCTGCGTTTCATCAAGCGCTTCCACAACGATCCGGGCTACGTCCAGGCGCAGGCCGGACGCATCGCCGAATTCTGGCAGGCCCACGGCCGGCCCCGGAAGCTGGTCATGAGCTTTCATGGGCTGCCGCGCTATTCGATCGAGCTGGGCGACCCCTACTACCGCGATTGCCTGGACACCGCGCGCCTGCTGCGCGAGCGCCTGGGCCTGCGCGAGGACGAGGTCGAAGTGACCTTCCAGAGCCGGTTCGGCTCGGCGCGCTGGCTCGAGCCGTATACCGAGCCCACCCTGGCGGAACTGGCCCGGCAGGGCGTGACCGAGGTCGACGTGGTGTGCCCGGGGTTCGTGGCCGACTGCCTGGAAACGCTCGAGGAAATCAGCCAGGAATGCCGCGACGCCTTCCTGGCCGCCGGCGGCAGGCAGTTCCGCTACATTCCGGCGCTCAATGACTGCCCGCCCTGGATCGAGGCCCTGACCGACCTGGTCGAACGCCAGTTGCGGGGCTGGCCGACGGGCAATCCCTGAACGCGTACACTGTGGTTGAAGCGGCGGGCGCGAGCGCGCCGGTCCATTCCGCGAATGTGCAGCATTTTCAAGGAGACGGCCATGAATCCTCCTCGCAAGCCCACCATCGGCACCTCGGGTCCGCCTGGGCACACCGACCTGGAAGAAGACCAGCTCGAGCGTGAGCTGGACGAGGCGCTGCTGGAGACCTTCCCCGCCAGCGACCCGATTGCCATCACCGCCGAGGACGACCGGGACGAACCCGACGACAAGGTCGACGAGGCGCTGGACGACTCCTTCCCCGCCAGCGACCCGCCCGCGCCGGCCCAGCCAGGGAAAAAATAGGGTCGCATCGTCCGGGCAGCGGCGCGCCGTCCGGCGGCGTCATGGGAGCCGGGTTTTTTTCCTGAAATACCGGACTTGAAATGGGGGCATTCGCCCCCATCGTTGGCGCTTGAAGCCAATTTATATTCTGGAGGACTCCCATGACGGCACCCCAAGAGCCGGTCGATTCGACCCCTGAAAGCGGCGAAAACGCCGCGACGCCCGGCCTCGAGGACGATTTGTCGACCGAGCTGGCGGCCCTGCGCGCCGAGCTCGAGGCAGCCCAGGCCACCGTCAAGGCTCAGCAGGAGCAGGTGCTGCGCGCCGCGGCCGAGGCCGAGAATGTGCGCCGCCGCGCCCAGGAAGACGTCGCCAAGGCCCGCAAGTTCGGTATCGAATCGTTTGCCGAGAGCCTGGTTCCGGTCAAGGACAGCCTGGAGGCCGCCCTGGCCCAGCCCGACCAGGCGGCGCAGGCCTGGCGCGAAGGCGTGGAAGTCACGCTCAAGCAGCTGACCGCCGCCTTCGAGCGCAACCTGCTCAAGGAAATCGCGCCGGCCCAGGGCGACAAGTTCGATCCCCACCTGCACCAGGCGATTTCCTCGGTGCCGGCCGACCAGCCCGCCAATACCGTGCTGCAACTGCTGCAGAAGGGCTACGTCATCGCCGACCGCACGCTGCGTCCGGCGCTGGTCGTGGTGTCCGCCGGCCAGGGCTGAGGCAAGGCATGGCTGCCGCCCCATTCGATCCCGCCGAGGTCTTCCAGGTATTCGGCATGCGCCACGTCGACAGCGCCAGTTTCGACGAGCAAGTGGTGCAGGCGCCGGGAGACGACCTGCGCTGCGTGTTCCTGTGGGGCCAGGATTGTTACAACTGCGGCATTTTCAAGCAGACCGCCTTGCTTCAGCGGCAGGCGCTCCTGGCGCTGGAGCTGAGCTGGTTCGAGGCCGATGTCTACGCCGACGAGGCGCTGGGGCGGCGATTCTCGCTGCATGGCGTGCCGACTTTCGTGCTGTACCGCGGCGGCAAGCGGCTGGGCCGGGTGACCGGCTGGCCCGGATTGCCCCAGTTCAGCGCCGCGATGCAGCGGTTGCGGGACGGGCCTTGAAAAACCCTGTGGCCGACCCCAGTTACTGGGGGACTGAGTTTCAAACCCTGATTCCTACCGTATTCAATTCATAGCAAGGTATTTCCCACCATGAGCAAAATCATTGGCATCGACCTGGGTACGACCAACAGCTGCGTGGCTGTCCTGGACGGCGGTCAGGTCAAGATCATCGAGAACGCCGAAGGCGCCCGCACCACCCCCTCCATCGTCGCCTACATGGACGACGGCGAGACGCTGGTCGGCGCGCCGGCCAAGCGCCAGGCGGTGACCAACCCCAAGAACACCCTGTACGCGGTCAAGCGCCTGATCGGTCGCAAGTTCGACGAAAAGGCGGTCCAGAAGGACATCGACCTGATGCCGTACTCGATCGTCAAGGCCGACAACGGCGACGCATGGGTCGAAGTGCGCGGCAAGAAGCTGGCGCCGCCCCAGGTGTCGGCCGAAGTGCTGCGCAAGATGAAGAAGACCGCCGAGGACTACCTGGGCGAGGAAGTGACCGAGGCCGTGATCACGGTGCCGGCGTACTTCAACGACAGCCAGCGCCAGGCCACCAAGGACGCCGGCCGCATCGCCGGCCTGGAAGTCAAGCGCATCATCAACGAGCCGACCGCGGCCGCGCTGGCCTTCGGCCTGGACAAGACCGAGAAGGGCGATCGCAAGATCGTCGTCTATGACCTGGGCGGCGGTACGTTCGACGTCTCGATCATCGAGATCGCCGACGTGGACGGCGAAATGCAGTTCGAGGTGCTGTCGACCAACGGCGATACGTTCCTGGGCGGCGAGGACTTCGACCAGCGCATCATCGACTACATCATCTCCGAGTTCAAGAAGGAGCAAGGCGTCGACCTGTCCAAGGACGTGCTGGCCCTGCAGCGCCTGAAAGAGGCCGCCGAAAAGGCCAAGATCGAGCTGTCGTCGAGCCAGCAGACCGAGATCAACCTGCCGTACATCACGGCCGATGCGTCCGGTCCCAAGCACCTGAACCTCAAGATCACGCGCGCCAAGCTGGAAGCGCTGGTCGAGGAGCTGATCGAGCGCACCATCGAGCCGTGCCGCGTCGCCATCAAGGACGCCGGCGTCAAGGTTTCCGACATCGACGACGTGATCCTGGTCGGCGGCATGACCCGCATGCCCAAGGTGCAGGACAAGGTCAAGGAATTCTTCGGCCGCGAGCCGCGCAAGGACGTCAACCCCGATGAGGCGGTTGCCGCCGGCGCCGCGATCCAGGGTTCCGTGCTGTCGGGCGACCGCAAGGACGTGCTGCTGCTGGACGTGACGCCGCTGTCGCTGGGCATCGAGACCCTGGGCGGCGTGATGACCAAGATGATCCAGAAGAACACCACGATTCCGACGCGCTACTCGCAGACGTTCTCGACCGCCGACGACAACCAGCCGGCGGTGACGATCAAGGTGTTCCAGGGCGAGCGCGAAATCGCGGCCGGCAACAAGGGCCTGGGCGAGTTCAACCTGGAAGGCATCCCGCCGGCGCCGCGCGGCCTGCCGCAGATCGAAGTCACGTTCGACATCGACGCCAACGGCATCCTGCACGTCTCGGCCAAGGACAAGGGCACCGGCAAGGAAAACAAGATCACCATCAAGGCCAACTCGGGTCTGTCGGAAGACGAGATCCAGCGCATGGTCAAGGATGCCGAGGCCAATGCCGAGGAAGATCACCGCTTGGCCGAGCTGGCGCAGGCCCGCAACCAGGCCGACGCGCTGGTGCACGCCACCCGCAAGTCGCTGACGGAATACGGCGAGAAGCTGGAAGCCGCCGAGAAGGAGTCGATCGAGGCTGCCATCAAGGACCTCGAGGACATCCTCAAGACGGGCGACAAGGCCGAGATCGACGCCAAGGTGGAAGCCTTGTCGACGGCCTCGCAGAAGCTGGGTGAAAAGATGTACGCCGACATGCAGGCGCAGCAGCAGGCCCAGCAACAGCAGGCGGCCGACAACGCCAAGCCGGTGGACGACAATGTGGTCGACGCCGACTTCAAGGAAGTCAAGCGCGACCAGTAATGGCCGGACGATGACGTGCGATACGCCCGGTAGCTGATTCCAGCTACCGGGCGCGCGCGTTGATGATTCAGAACATGGCCCGGCGACGGGCCCTCCCACCATGGCAAAACGCGATTACTACGAAGTACTGGGTGTGGCGAAGAATGCCAGCGACGAAGACCTGAAGAAGGCCTATCGCAAGCTGGCGATGAAATACCACCCGGACCGCAACCCGGACAGCAAGGAAGCCGAGGAAAAATTCAAGGAAGCCAAGGAGGCCTACGAGGTCCTGGGCGACGAGCAGAAGCGCGCCGCCTACGACCGCTACGGCCATGCCGGGGTCGACCCCAACGCCGCCGGCATGGGCGGCGGCATGGGCGGCGGCTTCGCCGATGCTTTCGGCGATATCTTTGGCGAGATCTTCGGCGCGGGACGGCGCGGGGGCGGCGGGCCGCAGGTATATCGCGGCGCCGACCTGAAGTACGCGCTGGAAATCACGCTGGAGCAGGCCGCCAGCGGCTTTGACACCGAGATCCGCGTTCCCAGCTGGGAAAACTGCGATACCTGCCACGGCAGCGGCGCCAAGGCCGGCACCTCGCCCAAGACTTGCCGCACCTGCGGCGGCTCGGGCGCGGTGCGCATGCAGCAGGGCTTTTTCAGCGTCCAGCAGACCTGCCCGACCTGCCACGGCACCGGCAAGGAAATCACCGATCCCTGCCCGTCGTGCGATGGCGTGGGCCGCACGCGCCGCAACAAGACGCTGCAGGTCAAGATCCCGGCCGGCATCGACGACGGCATGCGCATCCGCTCCAGCGGCAACGGCGAGCCCGGCATCAACGGGGGCCCCCCGGGCGACCTGTATGTCGAGATCCATATCAAGCAGCACAAGATCTTCCAGCGCGATGGCGACGATCTGCACTGCGAGCTGACCATCCCGTTCACCACGGCGGCGCTGGGCGGCGAGCTGCAGGTGCCGACCCTGGGCGGCAAGGCCGAGATCTCGATCCCGGAGGGCACGCAGTCGGGCAAGACCTTCCGCCTGCGCGGCAAGGGCATCCGGGGAGTGCGCGGCAGCTATCCGGGCGACCTCTACTGCCACGTGGTGGTGGAGACGCCGGTGCGCCTGAGCGACGAGCAGAAGACCATCCTGCGCCAGTTCGAGGCTTCGCTCAATGATGGCGGCGATCGCCACTCGCCGCAGAGCAAGTCCTGGACCGACCGGGTCAAGGAGTTCTTCAGCTGACGCGCAAGCGGCCTGTCCCGCTGGGGACAGGCGCCGTCTTGCGCCACGTGCGCACGTAAAACGCCGGCATCATGCCGGCGTTTCTTTTTGCGTGGCGGGTTCCCTGCGGGACAGAGACCACCGTCTTGGCTGGCTGGCGTTCATGGCCTGCGACGGTGTGCCTGTCCCAGTGGGGACAGGCACACGCTGTCGCGGATGCCAGCCCCCATGCCGTCCCTCAAGGGGCGGGTTTCTTGGTGAAATCCCCCGCCACGGCGGTGCTGAAGGCGTCGGGCTTGAGATACTTGCGCAGCGCGGCGTTGACCTGGTCGGGCGTGAGGGCTTCCAGCTTGCGGTCCATGTCGGCCGACCACTGGAAGCTGCGGCCGGTCTGCATGTAGTTCACCCAGGTATCGGCCAGCACGTCGTCCTGGGCGCGCGCCAGGTTGCGGTAGTTCAGCAGCGCCACGACGCCGTCGCGGACTTCCTCGTCGGTGAAGCCGTCCTTGAGGGCGCGGGCCAGCTCTTCCGAAATCGCCTTTTCCAGTCGTGCCCGGTTCTGCGGCGCGTAGATGGCGTAGATCGTCCAGTTCGCCGACGGCTCGTACGACGAGACCGACAGGTTGCTGCGCACGTTGTACGACAGGCCTTCGGTTTCGCGCACGCGGTGCCACAGGCGCGAGGTTTCGGAGGTGCCGAGCAGGAAATTGGCTAGGTACAGGGCCGGGTAGTCGGGGTTGGTGTCCTGCAATTGCAGCGGCATGCGCGAGATGTAGAAGGCGTTGGCCTTGTCGGGCGTGGCGATGTCGAATTGCTGCGCGGGCACGGCGCGGTAGGGGTCCGGCAGGCGCGTATAGGCGGGCGCGCTGCGCCAGCCGTCCAGGCCCTTGCGCAGCACGGCCTCGACCGCGGCGGGATCGAACTCGCCCACGGCCGAGAATTTGATCCGGCCGGCGCCGTACAGCTTGCCGCCGACCGCGGTCAGGTCGTCGCGCGACAGGCCGCGGATCTGCTCCAGGGCTTCGTCGAAGGTGGGCACGTAGCGCACGTCATCGGCCGGCCACGGATTGTTGTGGCGCGCCAGGGCGCGCGAGGCCAGCGCGGTCGGGTCGGTCATTGCGTCCTGCACCATGGTAATGGCCTGGCGCTTGTATTCCTCGACCTGGTCCTGCGGGAAGTTGGCGTTGCGCACCACATCGAGCACCAGCGCCATCACGTCGGGCAGGTTCTTGCCCAGCGTGGAGATGTTGACCACCAGGTTGGTGCCGCTGCCGTTGATGGCGGCTTCGGCCTGCAACTGGTCCAGGCGGTCCTGGATGGCCTGGCGCGACAGTTTGTCGGTGCCGCGGTCGAGCAGGGCAGCCGCGGCGGCCAGCGGCACGCGCTGGCCGCGCAGCGTTTCGGCGTCGCCGAACTGGATCAGCAGTTCGGCCTGCACGCGGTCGCCGCGCGTGGCCTTGGGCAGCAAGGCCAGCTCGACCTGGCCGTTGGGCAGGTCGAGCGTGCGCCGCTGGGTGCGCTTGTCGATATTGGCCGGCGACGGATCGAAGGCCTCGACGGCCTTGAAGTTCGGGTCGCCCTTGTAGTCCTTGAATACGGCCGCCAGGTCGGCGCGCTGCGCCAGCGGCGCGCGCTGCGGCTTTTCGGTGGGGATGTAGCGGCCTTCGGTACGGTTGCTGCGCACCAGGTATTCGACGGCGGCGCGCTGCACGTCTTCCAGCTTGGCGTCGCGCACGCGGTCGCGCTGCAGGAAGAACAGGCGCCAGTCGCCCGAGGCAATGGCCTCCGACAGGGCCACGCCGACCTTCTCCGGATCGGCATAGGTCTGCTGCCAGGCGGTCAGCCACTTGCTGCGGGCGCGCTCCAGTTCCTCCTGGCTGAACGGTTTGCTGGACAGGGATTCGAGCGTGGAGGTCAGGGCCTGCAGCGCCTTGTCCTGGTCCATGCCGGGTTGCAGCTGGGCGCCGAACATGGCGAGTCCGGGGTCGAGCTGGTCCATGGTGAAGCCGAATACGCCCGACGCCAGCTTGGTGGGCACCAGCGCGTGGTACAGGCGGCCCGACGGCGTGTCGGCCAGGATGGTGGCCGCCAGGTCCAGCCCGACGAAGTCGGGGCTGCCGGCGGCGGGCAGGTGGTACATGGCGGCCACCAGCGGGGTGCCGCCGGCGCGCCGCAGCGTCACCGAGCGCTCGCCGTCCTGGACCGGCTCCACGGTGTATTCGGGCGGCAGGGCGCGCTTGGGCTTGGGCAGCTTGCCCAGCGAGGACTGGATATCGGCCAGGGCCGTTTGCGGATCGAACTTGCCCGCGACGATCAGCACGGCGTTGTCGGGCTGGTAATACTCGTGATAGAAGGCGCGCAGCTGCGCGATGTCCACGTTCTCGACATCGCTGCGCGCGCCGATGGTGCTCTTGCCGTAGTTGTGCCACTGGTAGGCGGCTGCCTGCATCTTCTGCATGAGCACGCGGAACGGGTTGTTCTCGCCGCTTTCCATCTCGTTGCGGACCACGGTCATCTCGGAGTCCAGGTCTTCCCTGGCGATCAGCGAGTTGACCATGGCGTCGGCCTGCCAGCCCAGGTACCACTTGAGGGTCTCGGGATTGGCCGCGAAGCTGGCGAAGTAATTGGTGCGATCCGACGACGTGGAACCGTTGGCCTGCAGGCCGCGGCGCGAGAATTCGCCCAGCGCGTTGCGGATGGTGGGCGTGCCCTTGAACAGCATATGCTCGAGCAGGTGCGCCATGCCGGTCTGGCCGTAGTTCTCGTTGCGCGATCCCACCAGATACGTCATGTTGACCGTGGTGGTGGGCTTGGAGGCGTCGGGCGCCAGCAGCACGCGCAGGCCGTTGGCCAGCCGGTATTCGGTAATGCCCTCGATGGAGGAGACTTCCGAGACGCCCGTGGGGAGCGACGCGGCGCCGGCCTGGAAAGCCAGGAACGACGACACTAACAATGCATTCAGGCGGCGCGACAGTAGCGGCAAGCGCATGGGGATGACCTCGAAACTAGCGGAATCCGTTGGAGTGTATACGTTTGGATTGGTTCACCCGGGCCGGGGCGCGCGGCGCCGTGCTGGCCGCGCCGCCATGCTGCGGCACGGCATGGATTATGGGGACGGGGAGAGATTTGAAGACATGGCTGGCGCGGGTGTAAGCTAAATGTCCGATATGGTTTCCCCTAGTCTGACGGGATGCGCGACAGCCTTTTCTGGCTTCCCGTCCTTCGCCCCCACTCCGCCTTCCGTGCGCTGTGTCGGCGCTTGTTTGCTCGCGCCTTCGCGGCCGGCTCGACGCCGGCGCTCACTCCGGAGGATCGATTCATGCTGACCGATATCGTCACGCGCGCCCTGTCCCAGTTGCTTGGCAATTCCCTGTCGGGCGACGTCATCAAAGGGCGCTTTCGCTACGCCTATGCCAGCGATGACGGCCGTTTTGTGGCCATCCTGGGCCACGACCTGACTACTTATGTGGTGGATGTCGATGCACAGCGCTACTTCGCGGAGTGCGCTGGCGTGCCGTGCGGATTCGCCGGGCACGTGCTTGAGATGGAGGGCGCGCAGGAGCACGGCCACCCCTGGCCCGCCGTCAATGATCTGTTCGACCTGGACATGGACGGCGATGAAATCGCCTGGCGCCGCTGTCCGGGCGCCGTGGCCCTGGCGGCGACGCGGCAGGCGCAAAGCCGCGTGGCCTGAGCGGCGGGCGGGGCGTCCGGCTGGCTACAATGCCGGCATGAACGCCACGCCTTCCCCCGCCCCGTCCGGCGCCACGCTGGTCGACTGCACGCATGACCGCCACGCGGCGGTCATCCTGGATATCTTCAACGACGCCATCCTGACGTCCACGGCGCTGTACGACTATCAGCCGCGTACGCTGGCATCGATGGAGGCCTGGTTCCAGGCCAAGCGCCAGGGCGCCTTCCCGGTGGTGGGTTTCGAGGACGCGGCGGGCGTGCTGATGGGGTTCGCCAGCTACGGCACGTTTCGCGCCTGGCCGGCATACAAGTATTCGGTCGAGCACTCGGTATACGTGGACCGCCGCTATCGCGGCCACGGGCTGGGCGAAGCCTTGCTGCGCGCACTGATCGAGCGGGCCCGCCTGCAGCAGGTGCACGTGCTGGTGGGCGGGATCGACGCCACCAATGCCGGCAGCATCGCACTGCACCGCAAGCTGGGGTTCGTGCATGCCGGCACGATCACCCAGGCCGGTTTCAAGTTCGGGCGCTGGCTCGACCTGGCGTTCTACCAGCTGACGCTCGACACACCGCTGCGCCCGGTCGACGGCTGACCGCTATTTGGACAGCTGGCGCATGGCCTGTTCCAGGCCCGCCACGGTGACCGGGTACATGCGGTCCTGCATGATGTCGCGCAGCAGGGCGATCGACTGCCGGTAGCGCCAGGACGCGGTGGGCTCGGGGTTGAGCCAGGCGGCCTTGGGCCAGGCGTCGAGCAGCCGGCGCAGCCAGACCGCGCCGGCCTCCTTGTTGTAGTGCTCGACCGAGCCGCCGGCCTGCAGGATTTCGTATGGGCTCATGGTGGCGTCGCCGACGATGATCAGGCGCCAGTCGGCGTTGTACTTGCGCAGCACGTCCCAGGTATCGAAGCGCTCGTTCTGGCGCCGGCGGTTGTTCTGCCACAGGTTTTCATACGGGCAGTTGTGGAAGTAATAGACGTCGAGGTGGCGGAACTCGCTGCGCGCGGCGGAAAACAGTTCCTCCACGCGCGCGATGTGGTCGTCCATGCTGCCGCCCACGTCCAGCAGCATCAGCACCTTGACGGTATTGCGGCGTTCGGGCACCAGCCGCAGGTCGAGATGGCCGGCGTTGCGCGCCGTGCTGGTGATGGTGTCGTCCAGGTCCAGCTCCAGGTCGGCGCCCTGGCGCGCGAAACGGCGCAGGCGCCGCAGCGCGACCTTGAAGTTGCGGGTGCCCAGTTCGAGTTGGTCGTCGTAGTCGCGGAACTGGCGCATGTCCCACACCTTGACCGCGGTGCGGTTGCCGGCCGAATCGCCGCCGACGCGGATGCCTTCGGGGTGATAGCCGCCGTTGCCGAATGGCGAGGTGCCGCCGGTGCCGATCCACTTGCTGCCGCCGGCGTGCCGTTCCTTCTGTTCTTCGAGACGTTGCTTGAACAGTTCCATCAGCTTGTCCCAGCCATGCGCCTCGATGGCGGCCTTTTCCTCGGGCGTCAGGGTTTTCTCGAATTCCTTGATCAGCCAGTCCAGCGGGATGTCGCGGTCGGCGGGCAGGGCGGCGGCGATGCCCCGGTAGTAGGCGCCGAACGCGGCGTCATAACGGTCGTAGAGGCTTTCGTCCTTGACCAGCGCGGTACGCGCCAGGAAGTAGAAATCGTCGAGCGTGGGCGCCATCAGGCGCTGGCGCAGCGCCTCGAGCAGGGTCAGGTACTCCTGCACCGACACCGGCAGCTTGTGGGCGCGCAGATGATAGAAGAAATCGATCAGCATGGGACAGGGCCTGGCGCGGCGTCCGGCGTCAGCGGCGCTGGGCGCCGCGCGTCATGGCGCCCAGGCGTTCCAGCAGATGCACGTCCTGCTCGTTCTTGAGCAGCGCCCCGGCCAGCACCGGCACGGCGGTGGCCGCGTGGGCGTCGATCTCGGCGGCCGGGATCGCCTCGGCCAGCAGCAGGCGCAGCCAGTCCAGCAACTCGGAGGTCGACGGCTTTTTCTTCAGGCCCGGCGCTTCGCGCAGCGCGAAGAAGGTATCGAGCGCGGCGCGCAGCACGTCCTGGCGGATGTCGGGGTAGTGCACGCCGACGATATCGCGCATGGTCTCGCGGTCCGGAAAGCGGATGTAGTGGAAAAAGCAGCGCCGCAGAAAGGCGTCGGGCAGGTCTTTCTCGTTGTTGGAGGTGATGATGACCAACGGGCGGTGCCGCGCCTGCACGGTCTGGCGCGTTTCGTAGACATGGAACTCCATGCGGTCGAGCTCGCGCAGCAGGTCATTGGGGAATTCGATGTCGGCCTTGTCGATCTCGTCGATCAGCAGCACGACGGGCTCGGGCGCATCGAAGGCCTGCCACAGCGTGCCCTGCACGATGTAGTTGCGGATGTCGCGGACCTTCTCGTCGCCCAGCTGCGAGTCGCGCAGGCGCGAGACCGCGTCGTATTCGTACAGGCCCTGGTGCGCCTTGGTGGTGGACTTGATGTGCCATTGCAGCAGCGGGCGGCCCAGCGCGCGCGCCACTTCCTCGGCCAGCATGGTCTTGCCCGTGCCGGGCTCGCCTTTGATCAGCAGGGGGCGCTGCAGCGTCAGCGCGGCGTTGACGGCCAGCTTCAGGTCGTCGGTGGCGACGTAGCGGTCGGTGCCTTCGAAACGGGCCGATTGGGCGGGGGCGGAAGATGAGGACGCGGACATGGACATGGAGTGGCAGTCAATGAGGCGCGGCTGCGCCGAAGCATGATAAGGAATGGTCTTGCGGCAATTATCGTACAATCGCAGGGTTTTGCGACCGGCTAGGGATGTTTACCCGGTGTCTTGAAGAAGAAGTTCTCCTTTCGTATTCAGCCATACAAGAGCCATTATGAAGTTGCGAATCTCGATGACGCGCACGGTTTCCGTGCTGGCAGTATTGGCGTCCTGTGCGATCGCCGGTCCGGCGGCCGCGGCCGACGCGGCGCCGGTGGGCAATGCGCAGAACGCCCGTGACAAGGTGTCGATGTGCATAGGCTGCCACGGCATCCCGGGCTACAAGTCCTCGTTCCCCGAGCTCTATCACGTTCCGATGATCGCTGGCCAGAACGCCAAGTACATCGAAGCGGCGCTCAATGAGTACAAGAAGGGCGCACGCAGCCATCCGACGATGGACGCGGTGGCCGGCAGCCTGTCCGACCAGGACATCGCCGACCTGGCGGCCTACTACTCATCTCTCAAGTAATCGGGGCAGACCATGAAACGCTTTACGTTTGCCCTCGCGGGCATTGTTCTGGCGACCGCCGGCGTCTCGGCGCAGGCCCAGGATGTGGTGGCCGGCAAGGCCGTGTTCGACAAATTCAATTGCGCGTCCTGCCACGGCGCCGACGCCAAGACCAGCGTCCAGCCGGAGTATCCGGTGCTGGCCGGCCAGCACGCCGATTACCTGGCCCATGCGCTCAAGGCCTACAAGCGCGGCGCCGCGGGCAGCGCGGCCACGGCCAACGTGCGCAAGAACCCGATCATGGGCGCCTTCGCGGCGCAGCTGTCGGACCAGGATATCCGCAACGTCGCGGCCTGGCTGGCGGCGCAGCCCAGCGACCTGGGCGTGCGCCAGTAGGCGGTGCCGGCGGCGCCGGGCAAGCCCCCGATCCGGGGGCTTTTCCTTTTCTAGCGTTCGGCGCGCTGGCGGATCAGTTCGATATAGGCGTCGCTGTCGAGCGGCGTGCCCAGGCGTTGGGCCTCCCATACGACCTGGCCCAGGCATTCCATGATTTCGTGGGCGGCCTGGTGCGCGTCGCCGCGGCCGACCATGCGCTGGTAGGCCGCGCGGATGCCGCGCGGATGGTCGATCGACAACTGCTCGGCGATCGCCAGGTGCATGGACAGGTGCAGGAAAGGATTGGTGCGGCCGTGCTCGACCGGGTACTCGGCGGTCATGGCCTCGGGGCTTTCGAGGTCGCCGTGGTACTCGGGGTGTTCGAGGATCCAGTCCAGCGCCATGGATTCGAGCGGGGTCAGGACCTCGGCGGCGCGGTGCTTGCGCCAGGTTTCGATAAAGAATTCGCGAACCTGGTCGCGGGAAGGATTGAACATCGGCGCTTCAAAGACAGGCGAGGGGGATAGGCCATTTTACCGCCTGCCGGCCCCCCCTCCGGGCGCGCCGGGCCAATGCGATATAGAATTGGAGGTTGTCCGCCATCCGGCCCGGGTTGCTTTGCGTGGTTACAAACGTGCATCTCCGGCAGAAACACGGTCAGGCGAGCGGTAAAAACCACCCGGAGCAACTGGAGCATTCATGTCCTATCAACATATCAAGGTTCCCACTGGGGGCCAAAAAATCACGGTCAACGCCGATTACTCGCTGAATGTGCCCGATCAGGTCATCATTCCGGTCATCGAGGGTGATGGTACGGGCGCCGACATCACGCCGGTGATGATCAAGGTCGTCGACGCGGCCGTGCAGAAGGCCTACGCGGGCAAGCGCAAGATCCACTGGATGGAAGTCTACGCCGGCGAGAAGGCCACCAAGGTCTACGGCCCGGATGTCTGGCTGCCCGAGGAAACCCTCGACGCCGTCAAGGACTACGTGGTGTCGATCAAGGGCCCGCTGACCACCCCGGTCGGCGGCGGCATCCGTTCGCTGAACGTGGCGCTGCGCCAGCAGCTGGACCTGTATGTCTGCCTGCGCCCGGTGCGCTATTTCAAGGGCGTGCCCTCGCCGGTGCGCGAGCCCGAGAAGACCGACATGGTCATCTTCCGCGAGAACTCGGAAGACATCTACGCGGGCATCGAGTACATGGCCGAGTCCGAGCAGGCCAAGGACCTGATCCAGTACCTGCAGACCAAGCTGGGCGTGACCAAGATCCGCTTCCCGAACACCTCGTCGATCGGCATCAAGCCGGTTTCGCGCGAAGGCACCGAGCGCCTGGTGCGCAAGGCGCTGCAGTACGCCATCGACAATGACCGCGCCTCGGTGACCCTGGTCCACAAGGGCAACATCATGAAGTTCACGGAAGGCGGCTTCCGCGACTGGGGTTACGCGCTGGCCCAGAACGAGTTCGGCGCGCAGCCGATCGACGGCGGCCCGTGGTGCAAGTTCAAGAATCCCAAGACCGGTCGCGAGATCATCGTCAAGGATTCGATCGCCGACGCCTTCCTGCAGCAGATCCTGCTGCGTCCGGCCGAGTACGACGTGATCGCCACGCTGAACCTGAACGGCGACTACATCTCCGACGCGCTGGCCGCGCAAGTGGGCGGCATCGGCATCGCCCCGGGCGCCAACCTGTCGGATTCCGTGGCCATGTTCGAAGCCACCCATGGCACCGCGCCGAAGTACGCGGGCAAGGACTACGTGAACCCCGGTTCCGAAATCCTGTCGGCCGAAATGATGCTGCGCCACATGGGCTGGACCGAGGCCGCCGACCTGATCATCGCCAGCATGGAGAAATCCATCCTGTCCAAGAAGGTCACCTATGACTTCGCCCGTCTGCTCGAAGGCGCCACCCAGGTGTCGTGCTCGGGCTTCGGTCAGGTCATGATCGACAATATGTAATTGCTGTAAGGCTTCAGCCGCATCAGCCGAAAAACCCGCGCCCCCATGGGGGTAGCGGGTTTTTTGCCGAATGGACAACGGCCATCCGTGGCGGCCATGACCCTGTCGGGCTCATAGGTATGTAACGTTTCGTTGTAAAATTTCCAGTTTTGCGTTTCAAAACTTATCCGGGGGACGTTAGCTCGGACGATAGAGAACATGGCTAAACCTGCTTCCGATATGCCCCCCTACGACCAGGCGGCCGCGCTGCGCGGCCTGGCCGGCGCGCGCCGTGTGGCGCTGCTGATGGCGCCACGACTGGGCGATACGCTGCTGATGATGAACATGGCGCGCAACCTGGCCGCGCACGGCCGCGAAGTCAGCATCTTCGGCGACTACATCCACGGCTTGCGCGACTGGTTCCCAGGGTTGGATATCCGTCCATCGCTGTCCGAGGAGCAGGCCGGCCAGGTGTTGCCCGGCTACGATTGCGCGGCCCAGATGCATGTGGGCTGGCCCTACGCGCTGCATGCGTACCAGCCGAATTATTTCTATTACGACGCGCATGTGGTGATCACCGGGCGCGGCTTCGTGAAGCTGTTCCAGATCCGTGATTTCTGTCGCGAGCAACTGGGGCTGGCGCAGGCCGGCGCCGATAACGGCTTGCGGCCGCCGCCCCAGGTGCAGCCGCACCGCAGCCATCCGCGCCGGGTCGTGCTGCATCCCACTTCGACGGGGGCCCAGCGCTGCTGGGCGCCGCGCCATTTCAAGGAGCTGGGGTTGCGCCTGCTGCGCGAGGGCTACGAGCCGAACTACATCGTCGCGCCGCACGAGCGGGCCGAGTGGAGCTGGGTGCTGGACCATGGACTGCGCCTGCCCCAGTTTCCGTCGCTGTCGGAAGTGGCGGGCTTCATCCATGCCTCCGGCTGGTTCATCGGCAATGAGTCCGGCATTGGCCATCTGGCCTCCAACGTGGGCGTGCCCACCCTGTCGCTGACCGGCAGGCCCACGCGCACGCGCGCCTGGCGGCCGGCCTGGTCGACCTCGCGCATCGTCTATCCGGCCCTGATTCCCGGCGGTCGCTGGCGCGACCGCCTGTGGCGCGAATGGCTCTCGCCGCGCCGCGTCATGTCGGCATTCCACAAGCTGCAGGCGGACGACCGGCGGCGACCCGTGGGGGTGCCGTGGGGAAAAGCCTGAGGCAACCGGGCACTTATGTTGTGCGTAATAGTCCTGCGTGAGTGTGGGATTCCGTCTCAGCATGAAGCCGGCCCGGTATTTGCCTCTACACTGCTGCGGCGCCCAGTGCCCGATTTGAACGCGCCCTTGTTTTTCTGCTCTTGATGCCATGCCTGCTGTCCATCTGAAAATCTTCACCATTCTTGCCCTGCTGGTACCTGCGCTGGCGCTGGTCAGCAAAGGCGGGGGCGTCGCCGTGTTCTATACGCTGGCCGTACTGACGTCGCTCGCAATCATGGTTTACGCCGGCCGTGAGGGCGCGCGGCCGTCCTGGCGCGCTCTGGCCTGGCCCGGCGTGGCGCTGGTAGTGCCCTTGCTGTCGATGCTGGTCACCAACGCCTATCTCGGCATCTGGAGCGGCTCGGAGTTCGAGAAACTGCTGCGGTTCGCGCTGGCGCTTCCCCTGTTCTGGGTGCTGCTGTGCGTGCCGCGCCCATGGCTGCAACAGATCCAGTGGAGCCTGCTGTTCAGCGCCTACGCCGGGGCGATCATGCTTTACGTCATCGTCGGCTGGTACGGCGGGCGTATGCAGGTCAGCTTTTACGGCGCCGAGTACAACGCCGTGGCCTTCGCCAATCTGACGCTGTTCTTCGGATTCGCGTCGCTGTTGACGCTGGGCTGGCGGTTGACGCCCTGGCCCGGGCTGGAAGCGCTGCTCAAGGTGGGGGCCGCCTGCGTCGCGCTGTACGCGGCGCACGTATCGGAGACGCGCAGCAGCTGGATGTTGCTGCCGGTCTTCGGGCTGGTGTTCCTCATGTCCCGCCGCGTCTGGAGCCTGCGCAGGAAACTGGCCGTGGGCTTGGCGCTGGTCGTGGCGCTGGCGGTGCTGGCGGGGGCGATGCTGTCTTCCCAGGGGAACCGGATGCACAAGATCCTGACGGATCTGCAGCGCTATACGGTGCAGAACGATCGCAATACGTCCGTGGGCATACGCCTGCAGCTGTGGCATGCCTCGTGGATGATCTTCCAGGAGGCGCCGGTGCTGGGGGTGGGCCCGCGCAATTTCCGTACCGAGCTGGCCAAGCTGCGCGACCGGGGCGTGGTCACGCCGGAAGTCGCCAGCGGGTATGGCGAGCCCCACAATGACTTCATGGCGGCCATGGCCGGCTACGGCCTGCTCGGCCTGCTGAGCATGCTGGCGCTGTATCTCGCGCCGGCCTGGGTGTTCCTGCGCCGCATGGCCAGCGACGACCGGGTCATACGCACGGGCGCGCAGATAGGCCTGTTGTTCTGCCTCGGTTATTGCGTATTCAGCCTGACCGAGATGATGTTCCGCAACATGCGCAGCGTGCCCATCTACAGTGTCACGCTGGTGCTGCTGCTGGCGCTGACCGCGCCGCGCGCGCCGCAGGCGCCGCGCGCAGCCTAGCTGGCGTCGGCTACTCGCCCGCGTAGCGGTAGCCGACGCCGATTTCCGTCAGCAGGTAGCGCGGCCGGGCCGGGTCGGCTTCCAGTTTCTGCCGCAGGTGGCCCATGTAGATGCGCAGGTAGTGGTGGCTTTCCACGTGGGACGGCCCCCATACCTCGCGCAGCAGTTCGCGGTGCGTCATGACCTTGCCGCGCGATGCCACCAGCGCAGCCAGCAAGCGGTATTCGATCTGGGTGAGGTGTACATGCCGGTCCGCGCGGGTGACGATGCGCCGGGCCAGGTCGATGCGCACGTCGCCGAAACCAGCCTGCGCGGCATTGCCGGCGCCGCCGCGGGCGTGCCGGCGCAACAGCACGCGCAGGCGCGCCAGCAACTCGCCGACGCCGAACGGCTTGGTCAGGTAGTCGTCGGCGCCGGCATCCAGGGCGGCGATCTTGTCGCCTTCGCTGCTGCGCGCCGACAGCACCAGCACCGGCAGTTCGCTCCAGCCTCGCAGTTCGCGCAATAGCGCCATGCCGTCCTCGTCGGGCAGGCCCAGGTCCAGCACCACGGCGTCGGGCTGGCGCGTGCCGGCCTCGATCAGCCCGCGCCTGACGGTGTCGGTTTCATGGACCTCGCAGCCTTCGGCTTCGAGCGCGCTGCGCACGAAGCGGCGGATATGGGCGTCGTCCTCGATGATCAGTACGGTGGGGCGGTAATCGGGCATGGCGGGTCAGGCGGGTTCGGGGGGGACGGCCGGCGGCGGCGTCAGCGGCAGCGCGAAGACGAAGCAGGCGCCGTGCGGGCGCTGGGCCGGCTCGACCCAGATGCGGCCCTGGTGGGCGTCCAGGATGGCGCGGCATACCGCCAGCCCGAGGCCTACGCCGGGCGTGGCGGACTCGCGCTGGCCGCGCGCGAATTTCTCGAAGATCCGCTGGCGGTCGGCCTGCGCGATGCCCGGGCCGTCATCGGCCACGCGTACCTGGAGGGTATGGGCGTCGGCCACGGCGTCGATGTGGATGGTGCTGCCGGGCGGCGTGTACTTGGCGGCATTTTCCAGCAGGTTGCACAGCACCCGTTCGATCAGGATGCCATCGCATTCGACCAGCGGCAGGGCCGACAGCGGCGCGACCGTCACGCGGCGATCCTGCAGCGCGGCGTTCATGGCCGCCAGGGCCGAGCCCACCAGTTCCTCGACCGATTGCCATTGACGCCGCAACGGCGCATCGTGGCTTTGCAGCCGCGCCATGTCCAGCAGGTTGACGACCAGCGCATGCATGCGCCGCGCCTGGTCCTGCATGGCGGCCACGGTTTCGAGCGCGGCCGGCGTCATGGCGGCGGGCGAGCGCCGCAGGGTCTCGGCCATGCCGAGCAAGCTGGTCAGCGGTGTGCGCAGATCGTGCGAGACCGCCGCCAGCAGGGCATTGCGCAGGCGTTCGGATTCGATATTGAGCAGCGCCTGCTGGGCGACCTCCACATAGTGCAGCCGTTCGATGGCGATGGCGATGAGGGTGGCGTAGGCGTCGAGCTGGCGACGCGTCGGCGGCGCGTTGTAGAGCGGCGGGCCATCGTGGCGCAGGGCCAGGACGCCACGCACCCGCATGGGTGCGCGCAAGGGCAGGTACAGCGCCGGGCTGTTCGACAGGGTGTCGGTGCCGGCGCCGCACGCCTGGCCGTGGTCGAAGGCCCATTGCGCCAGCGCGGGCTCGAGCGACGCGTCGCCGGAGCCGGGCGCCAGCCGCAGCCGGCCGTCCAGGCCCAGTATGTAGAGGGCGGCGCGGGCGCCGAACGCCGCGTTCAGGAATGCCGAGGCCGCGCCCGCAATCTGTTCCGGCTGCAGAGCCGCGGACAGCTCCCGCGCGAATTCGTAAAGGCCGCGCGCGTCGGCCTCGCGCCTGGCGGCGGCCCGGGCCTGCTGGCGCAGGCCGGCCGTCAGTTGGCCGATCAGCAGCCCGACCGCCAGCAGGACGGCGAACGTCAGCAGGTATTGCACGTCCGAGACGGCGAATGAGGCCAACGGCTGCACGAAGAAGAAATCGAACAGGGCGACGCTGACCACCGAGGCCAGCGCCGCCGGCCCGCGTCCGTGGCGCAGGGCCGCGGCCACGACCGCCAGCAGGAAGAACATGACGATATTGGTCTGGTGCAGCACGGGGAAGGCCAGGCGCGAGGCCGCGGTGGCCGCCGCGCAGTAGGCCAGGGCCCACAGGTAGGCGCCGGGGGCGGCGCGGCCGGCGGGCGCGGGGGCGTTGCGCCACGAGCGCGGATCGCGCCGCGGCGCGGCCGTGGCCGCCGAGGGCGCGCCGACCCGCACGATGTCCGCCTCCGGGCAGGCCGACGCCAGGGCATCGGCGAAGCTGCGCCGGCGCAGCAGCCGGCCCGGCGTCAGGGCGGCGTCGAGCAGGCCCGACAGGCCGCGGCGGCGCCAGGCGTCGCGCCCGATCACGGCCTTGGTGATGTTGTGGCGGCGCATGTAGCGGGTCGCGGCGTCGACCATGTCGGTGCCGGCCACGGTCTCGACATGCGCGCCCAGCGTCTCGGCCAGCGCCAGGGCCTGGTCCAGCCGCGCCCGGCCGGCGCGCGGCAGGGGCGCGACCCGCGGCGCCTCGATGGTGATGGCATGCCACTCGCAGTCCAGTTGCTGGGCCAGCCGGTGCGCGCTGCGCAGCACGTGCTCGGCATGCGGGTCGGCGTCGATGCAGGCGACCACGGCCTCGCGCGTGCGCCAGACCGGTTCGATCGCGCGTTCGTGCCGGTACGCGCGCACATCGTCGTCGACGTGCTCGGCGGTACGGCGCAACGCCAGTTCGCGCAGGGCGATCAGGTTGCCTTTGCGGAAGAAATGCCGGCTGGCGTGGCGGGCCTGTTCCGGCACATAGACCCGTCCTTCGCGCAGGCGGCGCAGCAGCTCGTCGGCCGACAGGTCCACCAGGATGATCTCGTCGGCCGCGTCGAATACCGAGTCGGGCACGGTTTCCCGCACGCGCACGCCGGTAATGCCGCCGACCGCCTCGTTCAGGCTTTCCAGGTGCTGGACGTTGAGCGTGGTCCAGACGTCGATGCCGGCCGCCAGCAGCTCCTCGATGTCCTGCCAGCGCTTGGCGTGGCGCGCTCCGGGCGCGTTGGTGTGCGCCAGCTCGTCGAGCAGCAGCAGGCGCGGGCGGCGCGCCACCGCAGCCTGCAGGTCGAATTCGTGCAGGAGGCGTCCCTGGAAGTCGAGCGTCTGCAGGGGCAGGGCGGGCAGCGCATCGAGCAGCTCCGCCGTGTCGGCGCGGCCGTGGGTTTCGACCAGCCCCGCCACGACATCCACACCCTGTGCGGCCTGGGCGCGCGCCGCGGCCAGCATGGCATAGGTCTTGCCTACGCCGGCGCAGGCGCCGAAGTAGATGCGCAGCCGCCCGCGCCGGGCGTCGGACTGCGCCTGCTCCAGGGTCTGGAGCAGGTGGTCGGGGTCGAGGCGGTCGCTGCCGGGGTCGGCCATGGAGTGGAGGTGTCGCGTAAGGACGGGTCGCGCGCGCAAGCTGCACGCATACTATACGCGCGCCGCTTCAGCGCAGCCGGTCCAGCGCCAGGTTGAGGGCCAGCACGTTGACGACCGGTTCGCCCAGGATGTCCGGCGCCGGGCGCTCGGTGTGCCGGGCAATGAGCTGTTCCACCGTGGCGGCGGGCAGGCCGCGGGCGCGCGCCACGCGGGCGGCCTGGTAGCTGGCCGCCGCCGGGCTGATGTGCGGATCCAGGCCGCTGCCCGAAGCCGTGGCGAGGTCCACCGGAATCGGCGCCGGGTTGGCGGGATCGGCCGCCCGCAAGGCGGCGATGCGCGCCTGGACGGCTTGCGCCAGCGCCGGGTTGGAGGGTCCCAGGTTCGAGCCGCCCGAAGCAGAGGCGTTGTACGGCATGGGCGCGGTGGCCGATGGCCGGCCCCAGAAATAGCGCGGATCGCTGAACGACTGGCCGATCAGCGCCGAGCCGACCACGCGGCCGTCCTGCTCGAGCAGCGAGCCGCCAGCCTGGAAGGGCCACAGCAGGCGGGCCACGCCGGTGGTGGCCAGCGGATAAAGCAGTCCGACCAGCAAGGACAGCGCCAGGAAGATCACCAGGGCGGCGCGCAGCGGACGTCCGGCGGAGGAAAGCGAAGGGTGCATGGCGATGCTCCTTTTGTCAGGCCCAGCCCAGGGCGGCCAGTACCATGTCGATAAGTTTGATGCCGGCAAACGGCACCAGCAGCCCGCCCAGGCCATAGACCAGCAGGTTGCGGCGCAGCAGCACCGCCGCGCCGAGCGGGCGGTAGCGCACGCCCTTGATCGCCAGCGGAATCAACGCCACGATGATCAGGGCGTTGAAGATGACGGCCGACAGGATGGCCGAGGCGGGGGTGGCCAGGCCCATCACATTGAGTTGCGCCAGTTGCGGGTACACCGCCATGAACGCCGCCGGAATGATGGCGAAGTACTTGGCGACATCGTTGGCGACGCTGAAGGTGGTGAGCGCGCCGCGCGTCATCAGCATCTGCTTGCCGATTTCGACGATTTCGATCAGCTTGGTGGGGTTGGAGTCCAGGTCCACCATGTTGCCGGCCTCCTTGGCGGCCTGCGTGCCGGAGTTCATGGCGACCGCCACGTCGGCCTGAGCCAGCGCCGGCGCGTCGTTGGTGCCGTCGCCCGTCATGGCCACCAGGTGGCCGTCGGCCTGGCAGGCGCGGATCAGTTCCAGCTTGGCCTGCGGGGTGGCTTCGGCCAGGAAGTCGTCCACCCCGGCCTCGGCGGCGATGGCGGCAGCGGTCAGGGCGTTGTCGCCGGTGATCATGACAGTCTTGATGCCCATGCGGCGCAGCGCGGCAAAGCGCGGCTGGATCTCGGGCTTGACGATGTCCTTGAGCTCGATCACGCCCAGCGCCCGCCCGTCTTCGGCGACCACCAGCGGCGTGCTGCCGCGGCGCGCCACGTTGTCCACGTCGCGGGCCACGGCGGCGGGCAGGCCGCCGTGGCCTTCGCCCAGCCAGCGCGCCAGGGCATCGGCCGCGCCCTTGCGGATAAGGCGGTCGTCGAGGTCCACGCCGCTCATGCGCGACTGGGCGGAAAACGGCACGAACCGCGCGCCGGCCGGCGCCCCGGCGCGTGTGTCCAGGATGCGCTCGGCCAGGGCGACGATGCTGCGGCCCTCGGGTGTCTCGTCGGCCAGCGACGCCAGCCGCGCCGCCTCGGCCAGCGCCGCCGGGGACACTCCCGGCGCGGCGACGAAGGCGGCGGCCTGGCGATTGCCGAACGTGATGGTGCCGGTCTTGTCCAGCAGCAGGATGCTGACATCGCCGGCCGCCTCGATCGCGCGCCCCGAGGTGGCGATGACGTTGGCCTGCATCATGCGGCTCATGCCCGCCACCCCGATCGCCGACAGCAGGCCGCCGATGGTCGTGGGGATCAGGCAGACCAGCAAGGCCACCAGGACGGTGATCGACACGGCCTGCCCGGCGCCCGACGCGGACACCGCATACAGCGAGAACGGCAGCAGGCTGGCCACGACCAGCAGGAACACCAGCGTCAGGCCCACCAGCAGGATGGTCAACGCCAGTTCATTGGGGGTTTTCTGGCGGCGGGCGCTTTCCACCATGGCGATCATGCGATCGAGGAAGCTGTCGCCAGGGTCGGCCGCGATGCGCACGAAGATCCAGTCTGACAGCACGCGCGTGCCGCCGGTGACCGAGCAGAAATCGCTGCCGGCCGCGCGGATCACCGGGGCCGACTCGCCGGTGATGGCGCTTTCGTCGACCGACGCGATGCCGGCGATGACCTGCCCGTCGCCCGGCACGGTTTCGCCCGCTTCGACCAGGACCACGTCGTCCCTGCGCAGCGCGCCCGAGGGGCGCGAGGCGGCGCGCGAGCGCCAGTACGGCGGCAGTGCGCCGGCCGCGTCGCTTTCGCGAAAGCCCGTCAGCACGCGCGCCTCGATGGTGGTGCGCAAGCCGCGCAGGGCGGCGGCCTGCTGCCTGCCGCGTCCCTCGGCCAACGCCTCGGCGAAGTTGGCGAACAGCACGGTGAACCAGAGGCCGGCCGCGACGGCGAGGATGAAGCCCGCGGGGGCTTCGGCCAGGCCGGCCAGGGCCAGCAGCCACAGCAGGGTGGTCAGGATGCTGCCGACGTAGACGACGAACATGACCGGGTTGCGCAGTTGCGCGGCCGGGGACAGTTTGCGCAGGGTATCGCGCAGGGCGGGGCCGGCCAGCGCGCGCGACCACAGGCCGAACGCGCGATGCGGCGTGGCGGCCGGCAGGTTGGCCTGGGTGGACAGGGGGGTAGGGGAGTTGGCCATGGAGTGTTCTCGATGCGCAAGCGTCAGGGATGCAGGTATTCGGCCACCGGGCCCAGCGCCAGCGCCGGCACATAGGTCAGCGCGCCGACCAGCAGCACGGCGCCGATCAGCAGCGCGACGAACAGCGGGCCGGTGGTCGGCATGCCGCCGACGCTGGCCGGCAGCCGCGGCTTGGCGGCCAGCGAGCCGGCCAGCGCCAGGATGGCGATGATGATGGTGTAGCGGCCGAACCACATGGCCAGGCCCAGCAGGACGTTGTAGAAAGGGGTGTTGGCCGACAGGCCGGCGAACGCGCTGCCGTTGTTGTTGGCGGCCGACGACAGGGCGTACAGGATTTCCGAAAAGCCGTGCGCGCCGGGATTGAGCACGCCCGCCCTGCCGGCATCGGCCAGCACGGCGACGGCCGTGCCCGCCAGCACCAGCACCGGCGTGGCCAGGATCACGATGGCCACCATCTGCATGTCCAGGGCTTCGATCTTCTTGCCCAGGTACTCGGGCGTGCGGCCTATCATCAGCCCGGCGATGAACACCGCGAGGATGGCGAACGCCAGCATGCCGTACAGGCCCGAGCCCACGCCGCCATAGATCACCTCGCCCAGTTGCATCTGCAGCAGCGGCGTGACGCCGCCCAGGGCGCTGAACGAATCGTGCATGCCATTGACCGCGCCGCACGAGGCCGCGGTGGTGACGGTGGCGAACAGCGCCGTGGCGGCCACGCCGAAGCGGGCTTCCTTGCCTTCGAGATTGCCGCCGTCGGCCAGCAGCGCCGGTTCGGCCTGGCGCAGGGCGGGGGTGGGCTGCTGCTCGAAGTACGCCGCGCTGGCGGCGAATCCGGCAAACAGCACCGTCATGGCCGCCAGGATGGCGACGCCTTGCCGGCGGCTGCCGACCATCTCGCCGAAAGTCCAGCACAGCGCCGCCGGGATCAGGAGGATCGCCAGCATTTCCAGCAGGTTGGACCAGGCGGTGGGGTTTTCGAACGGGTGGGCGGAGTTGGCGTTGAAAAAGCCGCCGCCGTTGGTTCCCAGCAGCTTGATGGCCTCTTGCGAGGCGACCGGGCCCATGGGCAGGGTCTGCACGCGGGTGACGACGGTGTCGGTCAGGGGCTGGCCGGTCGGCCCGGCCATGGGTTGGCCCTGCGCATCCAGGCGCGCGGTCTCGTACTGTTGCGCCTGCACGGTTTGCGCCTCGACGTACGGGTCCAGGTTCTGCACCACGCCCTGGCTGACCAGCGCCAGCGCCAGGATGAACGACAGCGGCAGCAGCACGTACAGCGTGGCGCGCACCAGATCGGCCCAGAAATTGCCCAGCGTGGCGGCGCTGTGGCGGGCCAGTCCGCGGACCAGGGCGATCAGCACGGCGATGCCGGTGGCGGCCGAAACGAAGTTCTGCACCGTCAGCGCCAGCATCTGCGTCAGGTAGCTCATCGTGCTTTCGCCGGCGTAGCCCTGCCAGTTGGTGTTGGTCACGAAGCTGATGGCCGTATTGAGCGCCGAATCGGGAGCGACGCCTGGCAGCCCGGCGGGATTGAGCGGCAGCCAGCCCTGGACGCGTTGCAGGGCGTAGACGGCCAGCACCCCCAGCACGTTGAAGGCCAGCATGGCCACGGCGTAGCGGCGCCAGTCCATTTCGGCGGCGGGGTTCACGCCGGCCAGGCGGTACAGCCCGCGTTCCAGCGGCCGGCCCCAGGCGGTGAGCCAGGTGCGCTCGCCAGCCATGGCCTGCCGGATATGGCGCCCGAGCAGGGGCGCGGCGCCCAGCAGGATCGCCAGGTACAGCAGCAGCAAACCGAGGAAATCGGCGTTCATCAGAATTTCTCCGGATTGAACAGCGCATAGGCCAGGTAGGCGAAGAGCAGCGCGGCCGTCAGGCCGCCCAGCCAGTAAAGCGCGGTCATGGGCGGCCTCCGGCGGACAGTCGGGCGCACAGGCGCAGTTGCGCGCCGGTCAGGGCCGCCATGGCGGCGAAGACAGCCAGGTAAACCAGATCCATGTAGCGTTCTCCTTGGGCGCGGGGCCCGCGGGTTTGGGCCGGTGGCGCGTTGTGCGCGGGGCGCCGGCAGACGCTGGCAGATTACGGATCGGCGGATAAAAACGGGGTAAATGTTCCGAGGCGGGGCATAAACGCCGCGTAAAAATCGCCCGCCGCGCCGGCGTCCATGCTCGCGCGCGGGGCACGGGCGGGTCACTGATTTCGTGAAAAACCAGTGCACATTTGGCGATTCCGAGAGCGAATTCACCGAAAATTCGCGAAAATTAAGCATGCAAGCCGCAGAAAACATCTTTTTGCACCATATTGGTGCATTTCATAAGCATATGTGTGCGCCTTCTTAGGGCATTCCCCTAGTGTTGCCGGCCCGCTTATGGTGCAGAATCTCGTCCCATGCAGGTGAGGAGACAAAGCCCTGCATGGGCATAACCGGCGGCACCGGTATACAAATAGAAAGCGAAGCAGTACCCAAAAAAAAGCAAAACGCACAACGGCTGGCACCTCACGGGCCAGCCGTTGTCGCTTAAAAAGCTGTCGCTGACAGGCCGACCGGCGCGAAGGGCTTTTCAAGTACTGCGTTTCGCGATATTCAGGTAAGCCATGCCGGAATCCCGCGTCAACTCCGAGCCGTCCCCCGCGCCATACTGGCGCCGCAATGTGCGGCTGATCGTGCTGCTGCTGGCCTGCTGGGCCGGGCTGACGTTCGTGCCCGCTTATTTCGCCCGCCAGCTTGCCTTCGACTTCATCGGCTGGCCCTTTTCGTTCTGGATGGCAGCTTACGGCGCCCCGCTGGCCTATCTGGTCCTCATCGTGGTCTACGCGCTGGTCATGAACCGGTTCGACGCCCGCTCGCGCGCCCGGCGGGACGACTGATGCCCTTTACCGGCAACAACCCCCAGGAGTTCGAGCAGCGCCTGCGCCGCATCTATACGCTGTACACGCTGGGCTTCATCCTGCTGGTGCTGCTGCTGGCGCTGGCCGAGCTCATGGGCATGGCCCGCAGCTGGATCGGCTATGTATTCCTGCTGGTGACGGTCAGCCTGTATGCCTGCATCGGCATCGTGTGCCGGACTTCCGACCAGGTCGAGTACTACGTCGCGGGCCGGCGCGTGCCGGCCTTCTACAACGGCATGGCCACGGCGGCCGACTGGATGTCCGTGGCGTCGTTCATCGGCGTGGCGGGCACGCTGTACCTGACCGGCTACGGCGGGCTGGCCTACATCATGGGCTGGACGGGCGGGTACGTGCTGGTGGCGCTGCTGCTGGCGCCCTATCTGCGCAAATTCGGCCAGTACACCATTCCCGATTACCTGGGCGCTCGCTACGGCGGCAAGCTGCCGCGCCTGGCGGGGGTGTTCTGCGCCATCCTCTGCTCGTTCACCTACCTGGTGGCGCAGATCTACGGCGTGGGCATCATCACCACCCGCCTGACCGGCATCTCGTTCGAACTGGGCATCTTCGTGGCCCTGGGCGGCATGCTGGTGTGCTCGTTCCTGGGCGGCATGCGCGCGGTGACGTGGACCCAGGTCGGCCAGTACATCATCCTGGTGATCGCCTACCTGGTGCCGGTGGTCTGGCTGTCGGTCAAGCATACCGGCATGCCGGTGCCGCAATTGTCGGCCGGTACGGTGCTGCAGGAGATCACCGAAAAGGAAGTCTATCTGGCCCACGACCCGGGCGAGCGGGAAGTGCGGCAGTTGTGGCGCAGCCGCGCCGACGAGATGGACGAGCGCCTGCGGGCCTTGCCCGATTCGCTGGCGCACGAGAAAGACCGGCTGCGCGGCCGCCTGGCGCAATTGAACGCCAGCGACGCGCCGATGGTGGAGATCCGCTCGCTGGAACGCGAACTGGCCGGCTACCCGGCCACGGTGGAGGAGGCGCGCACGCTCTGGTCGCAGGCGCGCGCCGCCTTCGAGGCGCGCGCCACCCCGCCGGTGCCGCACGCGGAGCCGTTCCCGGCCGAGGATCCGCGCGAACGCGAGAACATGCGCATCAACTTCCTGGCGCTGGTGCTGTGCCTGATGCTGGGCACGGCCGGCATGCCGCACATACTGATGCGCTCATACACCACGCCATCGGTGGGCGAGGCGCGCCGCTCGGTGTGCTGGTCGCTGCTGTTCATTCTCCTGCTGTATTTCATGGCGCCCGCGCTGGCCCTGCTGGTCAAGTACGAGGTGTACACGCAGGTGGTGGGCACCAGTTTCCTCAGCCTGCCGTCGTGGGTGCATGCCTGGAGCGCGGTCGACATCCATTTGCTGGACGTGCTGGACGTCAACCGCGACGGCATCGTGCAGCTGGGCGAGATCAGCATGGGGGCCGATGTGGTGGTGCTGGCCATGCCGGAGATCGGCGGCCTGCCCTACGTCGTGTCCGGCCTGGTGGCCGCGGGCGGGCTGGCAGCGGCGTTGTCCACGGCCGACGGGTTGCTGCTGACGCTGTCGAATTCCCTGTCGCACGATACCTGGTACCGCGTCGTGTCGCCGCGCATGTCGGCCGGCCGGCGGGTCATGGTGTCCAAGATCCTGCTGCTGCTGGTCGCGTTCGGCGCGGCCTGGGTGGCCGCGCGCAAGCCGGCCGACATCCTGTTCATGGTGTCGGCGGCGTTCTCGTTCGCGGCGTCGTCGTTCTTCCCCGCGCTGGTGATGGGGGTGTTCTGGCGGCGCGCCAACAAATGGGGCGCCACGCTGGGCATGTTCGCCGGGCTGGCCACTACCTTCGCCTACATGGCGCATACCCATCCGTGGCTGCGCGAATGGGTGTTCGGCGTGACGCGCGCCGAGCCGGTGGACCTGTGGTGGGGCATCCAGCCGGTGGCCGCCGGCGTGTTCGGCGCGCCGATGGCGTTCCTGACGATCATCGTGGTGTCGTTGCTGACTCCGCGCCCGGACCCCGCCACCGAGGCCCTCGTCGACTATCTGCGCGAGCCTGGCGGCCGCTAGCGCGGCCGCGCCTTCAATGGCCGACCGACTTGGAGAACACGTTCATGACCACCACGCCGGCCAGGATCAGGGCGATGCCGATGATGGCGGGCAGGTCCAGGTGTTGCTTGAACAGCAGCGCGCCGACCAGCGAGATCAGCACGATGCCCACGCCGGACCAGATGGCGTAGGCGACCCCCACCGGGATGACCCGCAGCGTGAGGGCCAGGAAGTAGAACGCCACCGCGTAGCCCGCCACGGTGACCAGCGAGGGGAGCAGGCGGGTGAAGCCCTCGGAGCTTTTCAGCGCGCTGGTGGCGATGATTTCGGCCACGATGGCCACCGACAGATGGATCCAGCTGTTCATGGCCTGCCTCCGGTCTCGGCCTGGCGCAGCAGCACCAGCAGCGCGCCGGCGCCGCCGCCGCGCTCCGGCGCTTCGGAGAACGCCAGGACGTCGGCCTTCTGCACCAGCCAGGTGCGGGCCTTGTCCTTGAGCACCGGTTCCAGCCCCTGCGAGCCGTAGCCCTTGCCGTGCACGATGCGCACGCAGCGGATGCCGTGTTCGAGGCATTCGTCCAGGAACGACAGCACCGCGTGGCGGGCCTGTTCGACGCGCAGGCCATGCAGGTCGAGCTCGGCGCCCACCCGCCATTGGCCGCGCTTGAGGTTGCGCGCGGTGTCGGGCGCGACGCCGGCGCGCACGTAGGCCGTGCCGCCGTCGGTCAGCAAGGCGCCGATATCGCTGGCATCGGAGACGCCGGCGTCGGCGCGCGGCGCCGCTTCGCCCAGCGCGGCGGCGCGGCGCGACGCCACGGCCGCGGCCGGCGTGGCATCGGAACGGCGGTTGGCGAGCCGCCCGGTGGGCTTGAGCGGCGTGGCGGCCTGCACGGCGCGCCGAAACGCGGCGACGTCGGCCTCGGGGGCGGCGGCGGCCGCGCGGGCCGCCGCTTCGCGCTCGGCGGCCTCGGCCCGCGCCCGGGTCTCGCGCACCTGCTCGTGCAGCCGTTTCAGGTCGGCCAGCCCCGCCTTATTGCCCCGCATTCTCCAGCCACCGCTGAGCGTCCAGGGCCGCCATGCAGCCGGTGCCGGCGCTGGTGATGGCCTGGCGGTATACGTGGTCCTGCACGTCGCCGGCGGCGAACACGCCCGGCACCGAGGTCATGGTGGCCATGCCCGACAGGCCGCTCCTGGTGATGATGTAGCCGTCCTTCATCTCGAGCTGGCCTTCGAAAATGCCGGTATTGGGCTGGTGGCCGATGGCGACGAAGCAGCCGGCCACTTCCAGGTCCTCGGTGGCCTCGGTCTCGGTGCTGCGGATGCGCACGCCGGTGACGCCGCTATCGTCGCCGAGCACCTCGTCCAGGGTGTGGAACAGTTTCAGTTCCATGTTGCCGTTGGCGACCTTGTCCATCAGCTTGTCGACCAGGATGGGCTCGGCGCGGAACTTGTCGCGCCGGTGGATCAGGGTCACTTTGCGGCAGATATTGGACAGGTACAGCGCCTCTTCGACCGCGGTATTGCCGCCGCCGATCACGACGACGTCCTTGTTGCGGTAGAAGAAGCCGTCGCAGGTGGCGCAGCCCGATACGCCGCGGCCCATGAAGGCCTGCTCGCTGGGCAGCCCCAGGTACTTGGCCGAGGCGCCGGTCGCGATGATGAGCGCGTCGCAGGTGTACAGGTTGCCGGTGTCGCCGGTCAGGGTGAACGGACGCTTGGAGAGGTCGACCTTGGCGATATGGTCGAACAGGATTTCGGTGTTGAAGCGCTCGGCGTGCTGCAGGAAGCGCTGCATCAGGTCGGGGCCCTGCACGCCCTGCACGTCGGCGGGCCAGTTGTCGACTTCCGTGGTGGTCATCAGCTGGCCGCCCTGGGCCAGCCCGGTGATGAGCGCGGGGCTGAGATTGGCGCGCGCCGCATAGACGGCAGCGGTGTAACCGGCGGGGCCGGAACCCAGAATCAGGACTTTGGCGTGTTTAGGCGTAGACATGGCGGGTATCTTTAGGATAACGCCCAATTATAATGAGCCGCATGCCGCGTATTTCGAATGCCTCTCCGCGCGCCTCGCGCAACACCCGCAACGGGCCGTCGCCCTTCCAGGCGCGCATCTCCGCGCTCCTCAGGGAGGCCCGCTGGATCCTGTTCGCCGCGCTGGCCGCCTGGCTGACCCTGGTGCTTGCCACCTGGAGCCCGGCCGACCCCGGTTGGTCACATTCTGTTTCCGGTGACGCCATCCACAACGGCGGCGGCACGCTGGGCGCCTATCTCGCCGATATCCTGCTGTATCTGTTCGGGTTCTCCGCCTGGTGGTGGGTCGTGCTGCTGCTGCACCGCGTGCGCGCCGGCTACCGCCGCCTGGCCAGCAACCTGCGCGTCACCAGCGGCAAGCAGCCCGACGCCCTGCCGCGCGTGCACTGGGAAGAGGGCATCGGCTTCGTGCTGCTGCTGACCGGCTCGCTGGGCATCGAGGCGCTGCGCCTGTACAGCTGGGGCATGCACCTGCCCGGCGGCACCGACGGCGAAAGCGGCGCCGGCGGCGTGATCGGCCAGATGCTGGCCGGCTGGCTGTCGCGCGGCGTGGGCTTCACCGGCGGCACCCTGGCCCTGCTGGTGCTGCTGGCGGTCGGCCTGAGCCTGTTCTTCTCGTTCTCGTGGCTGCAGATCGCCGAGCGGGTCGGCAGCTGGCTCGAAGGCCTGGTGCGGCGCGTGCGCGATTCGTACGCCGCGCGCGAGGACCGCAAGGTCGGCGAAGTCGCCAAGGCCGTCCGTACCGAACAGGTCGTGGCCAAGCAGGAAAAACTCGTGCACGAGCAGCCCGTGCGCATCGAGCCCGCCATTACCGTGGTGCCGCGCTCGGATCGCGCCGAAAAGGAAAAGCAGCAAAGCCTGTTCGCGCCGCCGGCCGGCGAGAGCGACCTGCCGGCCATCGGGCTGCTGGATCCCCCCCTGCAGAACCAGGAAACCGTTTCCGCCGAGACGATCGAGTTCACCTCGCGCCTGATCGAAAAGAAACTGGCCGATTTCGGCGTTTCCGTGACCGTGGTGGCGGCGCAGGCCGGCCCGGTGATCACGCGCTACGAGATCGAGCCCGCCACGGGCGTGAAGGGCAGCCAGATCGTCAACCTGGCCAAGGACCTGGCGCGCGCGCTCAGCCTGGTCAGCATCCGCGTGGTGGAAACCATCCCGGGCAAGAACCTGATGGGCCTGGAGCTGCCCAACCCGCGGCGCCAGATGGTCAAGCTGTCCGAGATCCTGGGCTCGCAGACCTACCATGCCAGCCATTCGGTGCTGACCATGGCGCTGGGCAAGGACATCGCCGGCAACCCGGTGGTGGCCGACCTGGCCAAGATGCCGCACTTGCTGGTGGCCGGCACCACCGGTTCGGGCAAGTCGGTCGGCATCAACGCCATGATCCTGTCGCTGCTCTACAAGGCCGACGCCAGCCACACCCGATTGATCCTGATCGACCCGAAGATGCTCGAAATGAGCGTCTACGAAGGCATTCCCCACCTGCTGGCGCCGGTGGTCACCGACATGCGCCATGCCGCCAACGCGCTGAACTGGTGCGTGGGCGAGATGGAAAAGCGCTATCGCCTGATGAGCAAGATGGGCGTGCGCAACCTGGCCGGCTACAACAGCAAGATCCGCGACGCCATCAAGCGCGAAGAGCCCATTCCCAACCCGTTCTCGCTGACGCCGGACGAGCCCGAGCCGCTGCAGGCGCTGCCGCATATCGTGGTGGTGATCGACGAGCTGGCTGACCTCATGATGGTGGTGGGCAAGAAGATCGAGGAACTGATCGCCCGGCTGGCGCAGAAGGCCCGCGCCGCGGGCATCCACCTGGTGCTGGCCACCCAGCGCCCCAGCGTGGACGTGATCACCGGCCTGATCAAGGCGAACATCCCGACCCGTATCGCCTTCCAGGTGTCTTCCAAGATCGACTCGCGCACCATCCTGGACCAGATGGGCGCCGAAACCCTGCTGGGCCAGGGCGACATGCTGTACATGCCGCCGGGCACCGGCCTGCCGGTGCGGGTGCACGGCGCGTTCGTGCACGACGACGAGGTGCACCGCGTGGTCGAGGCGCTCAAGGCGCAGGGCGAGCCCAACTATATCGATGGCCTGCTCGAAGGCGGCGAAGGCGAGACCGGCGATGGCCTGAGCTCGGTCACCGGCATGGGCGACGCGGAGTCCGATCCCATGTACGACCAGGCTTGCGAAGTGGTGCTCAAGCACCGCCGCGCCTCGATCTCGCTGGTCCAGCGCCATCTGCGCATTGGTTACAACCGTGCCGCACGGTTACTCGAGCAGATGGAACAGGCGGGTATGGTGTCGGCCATGCAATCCAACGGCAACCGGGAAATCCTGGTGCCGGCCCGAGAGGAAGCCTGATGCACATGATCCGCCGCGCCGCTGGCGCGCTTGCCGTCTTCGCCGTGGCGGCCCTGGCCGCCGCGCCGGCCTGGGCCGCCACGGCCCAGGAGCAGCTCGACACCTTCGTGGCCACCGTCAAGGGCGCCACCGGTTCGTTCACGCAATCGACCGTCAGCCCGCAGGGCGCCACCCAGCCCGCGCAAAGCGGCACCTTCGCCTTCCAGCGCCCGGGCAAGTTCAAGTGGGCCGTCAAGCTGCCCTACGAGCAACTCATCGTGTCCGATGGCAAGCAGGTCTTCCAGTACGACCCGGACCTGGCGCAGGTCACGGTGCGCCAGGTCGACCAGGCCATCGGCACGTCGCCCGCCGCCATCCTGTTCGGCGCGGGCCAGTTGAACCAGGCGTTTGCCGTCAGCGCGCTGCCCGACCGCGACGGCATGCAATGGCTGCGGGCCAAGCCGCGCAACGCCGACGCCGGTTTCTCGCAGGTCGATATCGGCTTGCGCGACAACCAGCCCGCGCGCATCGAACTGGTCGACGCCTTCGGGCAGACCACGCGCGTCGAACTGTCGAACCTGCTGCCCAGCGCCGTGCCGGCCTCGGAGTTCCAGTTCACCCCGCCCCAGGGGGTGGACGTGGTGAAGATGTAGGCCAGGCCGTCTGCGCCCGCGCGGCGGGCCGGCCTCAGCCCTCGGCCGGGGACGCGCGCGTGGCGGGCTTGTAGGCCACGCAGTCCACTTCGACCTTGGCGTCGACCACCAGCCGCGACTCCACGCAGGCGCGCGCCGGCGGGTGGTCGCCGAAGTACTCCCTGAACACTTTGTTGAAGGCCGCGAAATCGCGCGGATCGTCCAGCCAGACGCCGCAGCGCACCACGTGCTGCGGCTCATAGCCGGCCTCGGCGAGGATGGCCATGACGTGGCGTATCGCCACGTGCGACTGGGCCACGATGCCGCCTTCGACGACTTCGCCATCCTGCATGGGCACCTGGCCGGACACATACAGCCAGCCATCGGCCTGGACGGCTCGCGCGAACGGCATGTGCTGGCCGCCCTGGCCGGTGCCGCCGGCCACGCCGTAGCGGATGATGCCGTTGGCGTCGGCGGTGGGGGGCTGGGATGTCATGATGGGTTTCTCCGGTATGGGTCAGGGGGCGGTTGCGGCGGCGAAGCCGGCGCGCAGGTCGCCGGCGCGCGGCAGCCAGCGGCCGGCGCGCGCGCCGCTGGCCCGGCCGTGGGCGTACGACAGCGCGCCATTGACCCAGACGGCGTCGATGCCGGCGGCCGGCCGGGCCGGGTCGGTGAAGGTGGCGCGGTCGGCCACGGCGGCGGGGTCGAACAGCACCAGGTCGGCGTGGTAGTCCTGGCGCACCAGGCCGCGCCGCGCCAGGCCGAAGCGGGCGGCGGACAGGCCGGTCATCTTGTGCACGGCCTGTTCCAGCGGGAACAGGCCCAGGTCCCGGCTGTAATGTCCCAGCACGCGCGGAAAGGCGCCCCACAGGCGCGGATGCGGCAGCGGGTCGTTGGGCAGCCCGTCCGAGCCGATCATGGTCAGCCGGTGCGCCAGGATGTTGCGCACGTCGTCTTCGTGCATGCCGTGGTAGACGGCGCCGGCCGGCTGCAGGCGCCGCGCGGCCTCCAGCAGGCTGACGCCCCACAGGGCGGCGATGGCGGCCAGCTTGCGGCCGGCCATGTCCGGGTGCGGCTCCGACCAGGTGATGTCGATATCGTGCTCGTCGGTGACCTGCTTGAGGTCCAGCGTGGACGAACTGGCCGAATACGGATAGCAGTCGCACCCTACCGGCAGGTAGCGTCCGGCGGTGTCCAGCCTGGCCAGAACCTGGCCGCTGCGGCCCCAGTTGCCGGCTCCGGCGCATTTCAGGTGCGACACGATGACCGGTACGCGGGCATGCGCGCCGATGTCGAAGGCTTCCTGCATGGCTTCCAGGATCTCGGCAAACTCGGAACGCAGGTGCGTGGTGTAGAGCGCGCCCCAGGCGTCGAGCTCTTCGGCCAGCGCCTTGACCTCGGCGGTGTCGGCCTGGAAGGCCGAGGCATAGGCCAACCCGGTGCTCAGGCCGATGGCGCCATGCGCCAGCGCCTCGCGCAGCTGGCTGCGCATGGCCGCGATCTCGGCCGGGGTGGCCGGGCGGTCCAGCCGGTCCATGTGGTTGTTGCGCAGCGCGGTATGCCCCACCAGCGCGGCCACGTTGACCGCCGGGCGCGCGGCGTCCACGGCCTGGGTATAGGCGGCGAAGCTGGGATAGGCGAAGTCGGCGCGTCCGCCCAGCAGGTTCATGGGGTCGGGCGGCTCGCCGCGCAGGCGCACCGGGGCGGCGCTGATACCGCAATTGCCGACCACCACCGTGGTGACGCCTTGCGACAGCTTGGGCAGCATCTGCGGCGTGCGGATGACGTTGGTGTCGTCGTGCGTGTGCACGTCGATGAAGCCGGGCGCCAGCACGCGGCCGCGCGCGTCGACGCGTTCGCGGGCCGGCTGGCCCGCCAGTTCGCCCAGGGCGGCGATGCGCCCGTCCCGGATCGCCACGTCGGCCTGGAAGGCCGCGCCGCCGCTGCCGTCGAGCACGCGCGCGCCGCCTATCAGGGTGTCGTACATCGGATCAGTCTCCAAGCGGCAGCCGGTTCGGGCCGCCGCGGTATTCGTCCAGGGCCAGCTTGATGCGGCGCAGCCGCTCCTGGGTATCGTCCTGGCGGGCCAGCGCCAGTTCGGTGGACAGCAGGTCTATGGCCAGCAGCATCGCGTAGCGCGACGAGGACGGCTTGTAGATGAAGTCGGTCTCGTCGGCGCGCACGGGCAGCACGACCTGCGCCATCCCCGCCAGCGGCGATTCGGGGTCGGTCAGCGCCACCATGCGCGCCCGGTATTGCTGCACGATGCGCGCGGTGGCGAGGATCTCCGGAGTAACGCCCGAGATCGACAGCACCACCACCGCGTCGCGCTCGTCGAGCGTCGCGGCCACCATGCGCAGCAGCACCGCGTCGCTGTAGGCGGCGACCGGGTAGCCCAGCCGCACCAGGCGTGATTGCATCTCCTGCGCCAGCACGGCCGAGGCGCCGCCCATGCCGAACACATAGGTCATGCGCGCGCCGCCCACCATCGCGGCCGCCTGTTCGAACAGGGGCTCGGAAAACAGCGGCAGGTGGGCTCGCAGCGTGCGTTCGATATCGGCGCACAGCCGGGCGTAGAAGGTGCTTTCCTCGGCGGCCGGCGTGGCGCGGTCGAGAAAGCGCTCGCCCACGGCGCTGGCCTGCGCCAGGCGCAGTTTCAGGTCGCGCGTATCGTCGCAGCCCACCGAGCGGGCAAAGCGCGAGATGGTGGCGATGCTGACCCCGGCCTTGTGCGCCAGCTGGTCCACCGTGGCGCCGGCCGCGTGGGCGATGTCATCGAGGATGGCGTCGGCAACCTTGCGTTCGGTCACGCTCAACTGGTCGCGGCAGCTGCGGATCTGGTAGACGATATCGCGGTGGGATTGCATGCCTGGGGCTCCGGTTCGGAAGGGGTTCAAGCGCCGATTTCGTCCAGGCGCGCACAGGCGGCGTAATGGCCGTCGCCCAGGTCGCGGGCAGGCGGCGGCGTCTGGGCGCAGACCTCGGCGGCGTGCGGACAGCGGGTGCGGAATACACAGCCCGACGGCGGGTTGATGGGGCTGGGTATTTCGCCTTGCAGCAGGATGCGCGCGCGCGGGGCGCGAGGATCGGGCACGGGCGCTGCCGATAGTAACGCCCGCGTGTAGGGGTGGCGCGGCCGGGCGTAGACCTGGCGGGTGGGGCCGCGCTCCATGACGCGTCCCAGGTACATCACCACCACTTCTTCGCACAGGTAGTCCACGACCGCCAGGTCATGCGCGACGAACAGCATGGTCAGGCCCAGGTCACGCTGCAGGTCCTGCAGCAGGTTCAGCACCTGGGCCTGCACCGAGACGTCCAGCGCCGACACGGGCTCGTCGGCCACGATGAATTCCGGCTCCACCGCCAGGGCGCGGGCGATGCCGATGCGCTGGCGCTGGCCGCCCGAGAACTCGTGCGGATAGCGGCGCCGGTGGTCGCCGTGCAGCCCGACCCGTTCGAGCAGCTCGACGATGCGCGCATCGCGGCGCTGGCGGGCCAGTCCGTGGGTGTCGAGCGCCTCGCCGAGGATTTCGGCCACCGTCATGCGCGGATTGAGGCTGGCGTAGGGGTCCTGGAACACGATCTGCATGCGCCGGCGCCAGGGCAGCATCTGCTTTTCGCTCAGGTGCGTGATGTCCGCGCCGTCGAACGTGATGCGCCCGCCGGTAGGGGCGAACAGGCGCAGCAGGGCGCGGCCGGTCGTGGTCTTGCCGGAGCCGGACTCGCCCACCAGTCCGACGATGGTGTTGCGCGGCACGTCGAAGCTGACGTCGTCGACGGCGCGCACCACCGGCGCCTGGCGGCCGCCGCCGGTCGGGAAATGGACCTTCAGGCCTTCGACGCGCAGCAGCGGCTCGGCGGCCTTGGGAATGGGGTTATGGTTCATTGCGGGATCACCTTGATGCAGCGCGCGCGGTGCGCGGGCTGGACGGCCTGCAGTTCCGGGACGCCGGCCAGGCAGGCGTCGTCGGCTTGCGGGCAGCGCGGCGCGAACGTGCAGCCCGGCGGCAGGGCCATCACGCTGGGCACATTGCCGGGTATCGGCTGCAGCCGCTGGCGCGAGGCGAGCAGGGCGGCGGTCGGGATGCACGACAGCAGGCCGCGGGTATAGGGGTGGGTGGGGCGCTCGAACAGCTCGTGGACGCCGGCATCCTCGACCACGCGTCCGGCGTACATGACGGCCACGCGATGGGCGATCTCGGCCACCACGCCCAGGTTGTGCGTGACGAACAGGATGCTCATGCCCGATTCCGCCTGCAGGCGGCGCAGCAGGTCGAGGATCTGCGCCTGCACCGTCACGTCGAGCGCCGTGGTGGGCTCGTCGGCGATCAGGACCGAGGGGTTGCACGCCAGCGCCAGCGCGATCATGACCCGCTGGCGCATGCCGCCCGACATCTGGTGCGGATACTCGTGCACGCGGCGCGCCGCCGCCGGGATCTCGACCCGCTCCAGCATCTCCTGGGCGCGCCGCATGGCCGCCGCGCGGCTGCCGCCGCCGTGCTGCATGACCGCTTCGGCGATCTGGTCGCCCACGGTGAACAGCGGGTTGAGGCTGGTCATGGGCTCCTGGAAAATCATCGCGATCTCGGCGCCCCGGATGCGCCGCAAGGCCGCGGGCGGTGCGTGCGCCAGGTCATGCTCCGTGCCCTGGCGGTCGCGAAACAGGATGCGGCCCGCCTCGATGCGCCCGGCCGGCTTGGGCAACAGGCCCATGATGGACAGGCTGGTGACGGATTTGCCCGAGCCCGATTCGCCGACGATGGCGAGGGTTTCGCCGCGCGCCAGGTCGAAGGTGACGCCATCGACCGATTTGGCCACGCCGTCGCGGCTGTGGAACCAGGTTTTCAGCCCTTCGACCGACAGGACGACGTCCGTGCTGCGTTCAGTCATGATTACAGCTCCTTGCGCAGGCGCGGATCCAGCACGTCGCGCAGGCCGTCGCCCACCAACTGCAGCGACAGGACCGACAGTACGATGGCCAGCCCGGGGAAAATCATGATCCAGTCGGCCGACCCCATGTATTGCTGGCCCGCGTTGATCATGGTGCCCCAGGTGGGGATGTCGGGCGATACGCCCACGCCCAGGAACGACAGCCCGGCCTCGGCCAGGATGGCGTAGGCGAAGATGAAGGTGCCCTGCACCAGGATGGGCGAGACCAGGTTGCGCAGCACGTGCACGCTCACGATGCGCCAGGTCGGCACGCCCAGCGCGCGGGCCGCTTCCACGAAAGGCAGTTCGCGGATCACCAGGGTGGAGGCGCGGACGATGCGCGCCAGCCGGGGCGTGTAGACGATGCCCAGCGCGATGATGACGTTGACCAGCGACGGGCCCAGCGCGGCCACCAGCGAAATCGCCAGCAGAATGTCGGGGAACGCCATCATGGCATCGATGATGCGCGACACCAGCTTGTCGGCCGAGCGGAAGAACCCTGCTATCAGGCCCAGCGCGATGCCCAGCACGCTGGCCAGCACCACGACCGAGAAGCCCACCAGCAGCGACAGGCGGCCGCCGTACACCACGCGGCTGAACACGTCGCGGCCGAAGTCGTCGGTGCCGAACCAGTGGGCGGCGCCCGGCGCCTTCAGGCGGTTCATGATGGACAGCTTGTAAGGATCGAAGGGGCTGATCCAGGGCGCCAGCAGCGCCGCGGCCACCAGCGCCACCAGCACGATCAGGCTGATCAGCACGGTCTTGCGCGCCACCATCAGGCGCAGGATCTGCCAGCGGTCGATGCCGCTGCCGGGGGAAGTCGCAATAGCCATGTCAGTAACGCACCCGCGGGTCGACCAGCAGGTACAGCAGGTCGATGAATAGATTGATCAGCACATAGATGGCGGCGATGACCAGCAGCGCGCCCTGGATGACCGGATAGTCGCGCCGCAGCACCGCCGAGACGACCAGGCTGCCCACGCCGGGCAGGCCGAACACGGTCTCGGTGACGACCGCCCCGCTTATCAGCAGCGCCGTGGTCAGGCCCAGCACGGTCAGGATCGGAATCAGCGCGTTGCGCACGGCATGCTTGAGGATGACGCGCCGCTCGGGCAGGCCCTTGGCGCGCGCGGTGCGCACGTAGTCATCGCGCAGCACGTCCAGCATGCTGGCGCGGATGAAACGGGTGATCAGCGCCGAGTTCACCAGGCCCAGCACCACGGCCGGCAGCACCAGGTGCGACAGGCGCGTGGCGATGCTGGCGTCCGGGCCGCCGTAGCCGGCCACCGGCAGCCAGCCCAGTTTCACCGAGAAGACCTGCATCAGCAGCAGTCCGAGCCAGAAGCTGGGCACGCTGGAGGTGAACATGGAGAACGTCAGCACCGACTGGTCCAGCGCGGTGCCGCGCCTGACCGCCGACAGGATGCCCACCGGCAGCGCGATGGCGCTGGCGATCAGCAGCGACATCACGGTCAGCCAGAAGGTCGGCTCGGCGCGGTCGGCCAGGGCCGACAGCACGGGCTTGTTCAGGAAAATCGACTGGCCCAGGTCGCCCTGCGCCAACTGGCCCAGCCAGGTGACGTACTGCACCGGCAGGGACTGGTCCAGGCCGAGGCGGGCACGCAGCGAGGCGATGTCGGCCTGGCTGGCTTCCGGCCCCAGCATGACCGCGGCCGGGTCGCCCGGGGTGACGCGGATGATCACGAACACGATGGTGGCCACGATGAACATGACCGCCACCAGGCCGATCAGCCGGTTCATTAGATAACGCAACACAGCAGAATCCTCTCAGGCGGGGCAGGGCGTCGCGCGCCGCGCGGGCCGGCGGCCCGCACGCGCGCGGCAAGCGGCTTATTTGGCGGCTTTCCAGGCGTTCCAGAAGTACGGCCACGGCGCCGGGCGCACGCCGTTGAGCGCCGGCGAACGCGCGGACTGCGAGTTGAAGTCGCCGACCTTGATGAACGGAACTTCGTCGAACACCGCCTGCTGGACATCGGCCCAGCGCTTGACGCGCTCGTCCTGCGTGCGCGCCTGGTTGAACGCGTCGAGCACCTGGTTGCGGCGCGGCGTATCCCACCAGCCCGGGGCGTCCTTGGACGGGAAGTCGATCAGCGCCGGCTCCGGCAGGAACGGGCTGTGCGTGATGAAAATGTCCCACAGGGCGGGATCCTGGCGGCGTTGCGTCAACGTCGCCCAGTCCACCACCTGCATGTCGACCTTGAACCCGGCCGCCTTCAGGTATTCGGCCGCCACCAGCGCCATCTTGTAATGGAACTCGTATTGCTGGCTGGTCAGGATGCGGATGGTGCGGTCCTGCAGGTTGGCCGAGTCGGCCAGCTTTTTGGCGCCGGCCGCGTCGCCCTGGTTGTAGACCTTGCCGCCCAGCTTGGTGGCCCAGGGAAAACCTTCCGGATACAGGTCGCCGTTCAGCTTGTAGAAGTCCTTGCTGCCGAACGCGGCGAACAGCATGTCCTCCTCGTTGAGCGCCCGCTGCACCGCCTGGCGCACCGCCAGGTTCGACATGATGCCTTGCCTGGTGTTGAGCACCAGGCGCGGCCAGCCGAAGGGTTTGAGCATGACCGGATCGGAGCGCCCGCCCTTGAGCTTGTCCAGCGACTCGACCGGCAGCGCGTCGACATAGTCGAACTGGCCGGCCACCGCGGCTTCGACGCGTGTATTGGCGTTGCTGACCGGCACGAAGCGGATCTCGTCCAGGTATTGCTTGCGCGCGCCGCCGTAGCCATCGGGTTCGCCCTGGCGCGACTGGTAGCCGTCGTAGCGGGTCAGCTGGATGTACTGGTCGGGTACGCGCGCCTTCAACTGGTAGGGGCCGGTGCCGATGAACTCGGCCAGGGTCGGGGCGATCTTCTCCGAGGGCAGGATCACCGCGGCGCTGTTGTTCATGGCCAGCAGGGCGGTCAGCGGCGCGTAGGGCTGCTTGAGGGCGATGCGCACGGTATGGGCGTCGGGCGCCTCGATGGCGGAGATCAGCTTGGCGGCCTGCTTGCCGCGCGAGGCGATCTCGGTCCAGCGCTTGAGCGACGCCAGCACGTCGGCGGAGTCCATGGCCGAGCCGTCGTGGAAGGTAATGCCGGGGCGCAGCGCAATGGTGTAGACCAGGCCGTCGGCGCTGATCTCGGGCAGCCTGTCGGCCAGCAGCGGCGTCAGGTTCCATTTGGCGTCGAAGGTGTACAGCGTTTCGAAGATGTGCTGGCTCAGGATGCCGACTAGGTCGGCCGTGCTGGTCATCGGGTCCAGGGTGGGCGGCTCGCCGATGGTGGCGACCGAGATCGTGCCGCCCTTGACGGGCGCCGCGCTACAGAGCGCGGCGCCGCCCAGGGCGGCCAGGCCGACCGCGCCGGCCAGTACCAGCCGCTGCAGGCGGCCACGACGGGAGTTGCGCAAATCCATGAGTCTGTCTCCAGTGTGTGTGAACAACAAACTGCTTCAGAAATAGGTTTCCGCCACGCCGCTGACACGGTAGTCGTCGTCGAGCAGCAGCACCTGGCGCCACTTGTCGAACGTCAGGCAGGGGTGCGAGATGTCGAAGGCGATCATGTCGCCCACCGCGATGTCGTCGCCCGGCGCGATGTCCATGAACGCGTGCTGGTCCATCATGGCGGTCAGCTTCCAGTGTCCCGGCGCGGCCGCGGGCCGGTCGCCGGCCGGGCGCGCGGCGGCCACGGCCGGCGGACGGTAGTGCGCCGCCGGCGCCGGCAGACCGGCATCGAAGGCGGCGTCGCGCTTGCCCAGCGCCACGATCGCGCGCCCGGGTTCGGGCAGCGACTGCACGTAGGCCCAGACCTGCAGGGCCGGCATCAGGCCGGGGGCCATCTGGCGTGCGACGGGATTGCGCACGCCGATGCGCTCGGCCGCGCTGCGGTAGATGCCCACGTCGTGGCTGAGGTAGCAGCCCGGACGCAGCACGATATCGAGCGGCTGGCCGATATCCAGGCCGGCGAACTCCTCGGCCACCACGTCGAACCAGGCCGACCCCGCGCCGGACAGGATGGCCGGCCGGTCGCGCCACAGGCGCCCGCCGGCGGCCAGCTCATCGATCACCTTGGCCGCCTGGCGCAGGAAGGCGCGAATGGCGGCCTCATCCTGCAGCACGCCTTCATAGATCTCCACGCCCGCCAGGGCCAGGGCGGCGGGCCAGCGCGCCAGTTCGTCCAGGATGGCTTGCAACTGGGGGGCGGTGCGCACGCCGGTGCGTCCGCCGGTCACGCCGAGTTCGATCAGAACCGGCAGGCGCAGCCCCTGTTCGCCAAAATAGCGCCCCAGTTGCGCGACGTTGGCCGGCGAATCGACCAGGCAGGAAAACTGGAAGCCGGGGTCGCGCAGCATGGATGCCACCAGGGCCATGTTGGCGCGTCCCAGCAGCTGGTTGGCCATCAGCACCCGCCGTACCCCGCGGCGCCAGGCCGCGTGCGCCTGCGGCGCGGTGGCCAGCGTGATGCCCCAGGCGCCGCCGTCGAGCTGGCGCCGGAACAGCGCCGGGCTCATGGTGGTCTTGCCGTGCGGGGCCAGCTTCACGCCATAGGCCTGCATGAACTGCTGCATCCACGCCAGGTTGTGGCGGACGCGGCTTTCGTACAGGACGGCCACCGGCAGGCTGATATCCTCGTCCAGCAGGTTCCAGCCCAGGCGGGCGGCCTCGGTCGATGCGGTGCCTGGCTCGAATGAACCCAGGCCCTTGCCGTCCGGATCCAGGAGCGGGGCGGGGGCGGAAGCGGCTGGCATGAGGGCTCCTTGAAAATTTTTACCGATAAATCAGATAAAACAGATTATCTTGAAAAAAATTTACAGCGTGGAGTTGGGACTTTCCCTTAAGCAAGGCCGCAGCATGGTGTAATGCGCGTTGGATCCGCCCATGTTTTTTCCCTGCTGTCCATGAGCAACGACCTGTTCGCCTCCGATCCGGCCCATCGGCCCTATGTGCCGCTGGCCGAACGCCTGCGGCCCCGCACGCTGTCCGATGTGGTCGGGCAGTCGCATCTGCTGGGACCGGACAAACCGCTGCGCGTCGCGTTCGACTCGGGGCGGCCGCATTCGATGATCTTCTGGGGGCCGCCCGGCGTGGGCAAGACCACTCTCGCGCGCCTGATGGCAGACGGCTTCGATGCGCAGTTCATCGCCATTTCGGCCGTGCTGGGCGGCGTCAAGGACATCCGCGACGCGGTGGTGACCGCCCAGGTCGCGCAAGGGCAGGGGCGCCGCACGATCCTGTTCGTCGACGAGGTGCACCGCTTCAACAAGGCGCAGCAGGACGCCTTCCTGCCGTATGTGGAAAGCGGCCTGTTCACCTTCATCGGCGCCACCACCGAGAACCCTTCCTTCGAGGTCAACTCGGCGCTGCTGTCGCGGGCGCGCGTCTACGTGCTGCAGTCGCTGTCGGCCGAGGAGTTGGCGCAACTGGTCGAACGCGCCGTCGCCGCGCTCAACGAGGGCCTGGAGGACGGCCAGCAGATCCGCTTCGAGGCCGAGGCGCGCGAGCAACTGGCGGCCTGGGCCGACGGCGACGCGCGCCGCCTGATCAGCGCGGTCGAGGTGGTGGCCGAGTCCGCCCAGGCCGCCGGACGCGACAGCGTCGACGCGGCCTGGCTGGAAACCTCGCTGTCGCAGAACCTGCGCCGCTTCGACAAGGGCGGCGACGCGTTCTACGACCAGATCAGCGCGTTGCACAAGTCGGTGCGCGGTTCCGACCCGGACGCCGCGTTGTACTGGCTGGCCCGCATGCTCGACGGCGGCGCCGATCCCAAGTACCTGGCGCGCCGCCTGGTGCGCATGGCGATCGAGGATATCGGGCTGGCCGATCCGCGCGCCACCGAGCTGGCCATCAATGGGGCCGACATCTACGAACGCCTGGGTTCGCCCGAAGGCGAACTGGCGCTGGCGCAGGCGGTGGTCTACATGGCCTGTGCGGCCAAGTCCAATGCGGTCTACAACGCGTACAACGCCGCGCGCAAGTTCGCGGCCGAGCATGGCAGCGCGCCGGTGCCCTTGCACCTGCGCAATGCGCCCACCAAGCTGATGAAGCAGCTTGGCCATGGCAAGGCCTACCGCTACGCCCACGACCAGCCGCATGCCTATGCCGCGGACGAGCAATATTTCCCCGATGGCCTCGATCCCACCTTCTACCGGCCGACCGACCGGGGGCTGGAGGCTAAAATCCAGCAGAAGCTGGCATTCCTGGATGAGCTGGACGCCCAGGAACGCGCCAGGAAACGGTAGCGGCGCGACCGCCGTCGCCGTGAATGCCAACCCTCACTGACACACCATGCTAGATCCGATACTGCTGCGCAAAGACCTGCAAACCGTCGTCGACCGCCTCAAGAGCCGTGGCGTTGATTTCGACACCGCCCGGTTCAACGAGCTGGAGTCCCGCCGCAAGGCCGTCCAGACCGAAACCGAGTCGCAGCAGGCGCGCCGCAATGCCCTGGCCAAGCAGATCGGCCAGCTCAAGGGCAAGGGCGCGCCCGAAGCGGAAGTACAGGCCGTGATGGCCGAGTCGCAGGCCTTGCCGGCCCGGCTCAAGGCGCTCGAAGACGAACTGGCCGAGATACAGGCGCAACTCAACGACCTGCTGATGTCCGTGCCCAACCTGCCGCACGCCAGCGTGCCGCAGGGCGCGTCCAGCGACGAGAACGTCGAGGTGCGGCGCTGGCTGCCGGGCGCGTCCGACGAGCGCGGCAACCCCGCGGCGCTGGGTTTCGAGGCGCGGGACCACGTGGCGGTGGGCGAGCCGCTGGGCCTGGATTTCGACCTGGCCGCACGGCTGTCGGGCGCGCGTTTTTCCTTCATGCGCGGCCAGATGGCGCGCCTGCACCGCGCGCTGGCGCAGTTCATGCTGGACCTGCAGACCGGCACGCACGGCTACACCGAGTGCTACACGCCGTACATCGTCAATAGCTCGACGCTGTACGGCACCGGCCAACTGCCCAAGTTCAAGGACGACATGTTCTTCGTCACCAAGGGCGGCGGCGACGACGAGCCCAGGGTCGACGAGCAGGGCAACCCGCTGGCGCGCGAAGACCAATACCTGATCTCGACCTCGGAGATCACCCTGACCAGCGTGGTGCGCGAGACCATCGTGGCCGGCGCCGACCTGCCGCTGCGCCTGACCGCGCATACGCCGTGCTTCCGTTCCGAGGCGGGCAGCGGCGGGCGCGATACGCGCGGCATGATCCGCCAGCACCAGTTCGACAAGGTCGAGATGGTGCAGATCGCCCATCCCGAGCGTTCGTACGAGGCGCTCGAGGAGATGGTCGGCCATGCCGAGCGCGTCCTGCAACTGCTGGAACTGCCGTACCGCGTCATGCTGCTGTGCACCGGCGACATGGGTTTTGGCTCGGCCAAGACGTACGACCTGGAAGTCTGGCTGCCGGCGCAGGATACCTGGCGCGAGATATCCTCGGTTTCCAACTGCGAAACCTTCCAGGCGCGCCGTATGCAGGCCCGCTTCCGCAACGCGCAGAACAAGCCCGAATACGTGCATACGCTCAATGGGTCCGGGCTGGCCGTGGGCCGCGCCCTGGTGGCCGTGCTGGAAAACTGCCAGCAGGCCGACGGCAGCGTGCGGGTGCCGGCCGTGCTGCAGCCGTATATGGGCGGCCTGGCGGTGCTCAAGCCTTGAGGCGGCAGCGCCGCGAATGAATGAAAAACGGAACCCGCGGGTTCCGTTTTTCTTTTTGCGCCACCCGCCATGCGCGTATTGCGGCGGCGCGCAACTGGTACAAACGCGGCCGGGGGTTTTCCCGGGTTAGCCACAAATTTGTCGCTTTTGGCAGGTAATCTCCGTAGAACAGCCTAAGTTGATGTGAATAAATGTGTACCGGCAATAAACAGGGCCATATCTGCGGCAAAATATCGCCTGGCAACACGTCCCCTTCATTTCAATAAAGGAAGCTGTTTTATGACTTCGCGAATGATTGGCGATTTTCGCGTCAGGTGTACCGTCGTTCAGGAAGAGGGCAATCAGTACAGCGTGCAGATCTGCACGCGCCGCGTTGGCGGCAATGCGCCCGAGAAATGCTGGACGGTGCCGGGCCAGGTTTCTTACCAGGACCGCGCGGACGCCGAGCGAACGAGCCAGCAGATCTTTGAAAGAATCAATGGAGTACGTTTCAATGGTGAACCGGAATTCGCACACGCGTCCGCATAACGGCTGGTGGAAGGCCTCCAGCGCGCCGCGCCGCTGGCTCGACGCCATGCGCAGCGACAAGCCCGCCGAGGGGCAGACGGCCGCGCCAGCCGCCAAGGCCCGCGCCGAACAGGCCTGAATCCAGCCGTGCCGCAAAAAAGCCGCCCATCCGGGCGGCTTTTTTCATTGATCTGCGGCGATTGCCGGTCAATCGCGCCAGTGGCCGCGGCCATGGCCGCGGTGGCCGCGATGGCCACGGTCATAGTGCCGGTGCCCCTTGTAGTAGCGGGGGCCGCCATAGTAGACGGGCGCCGGATAGACCACCTGCGGGCGCACATAGACCGGCGCCGGGTAGTGCACCACGGGAGGCGGGGCATAGACCGGGGCGGGCGCCACATACACGGGCGCGGGGTACACCACGCCCGGGATGCCGATCGACACCCCGATGTCCACACGGGCCAGGGCGGCGCTGGAGAGCATGAGTCCGGCAGCGCCGATGCCGGCAGCAACGAACCACTTTTTCATTTTTCACCTGCCTTGCTGCGCGTGCAGCCAAGTTGACTAATCGACGGGCCTATTTTCGGCGGTTTTCCCTGTGAAGTTGTGAGAACGGCCTGCGCAATGGCGACAATCCGCAACCGCCGGCGGTACGGGGCCCCGCCGTTTGCTGCGTTGCGGCAAAGTGGTCCCCCTCGGGCAAAAGCGGCTTTGAAATGGGTTGAAACGCGGGGGGCGGCAGGGGGTGCGCCGGGGGACGTTACATTTTCACACCTTGCGTGGTCCGCCCGCCACGAGGATTACCGACCGTTCTGGTTCAGCAGGCGGAATTCCAGCACCCATACCCAGGGATTGGCCGCCCAGGCGCGCGCGCCGTAGCGTTCGCACCAGGCCAGCGCAAACGCGGCCTGCGGCGGTGTTTCCGGCAGGAATTCGCCCAGCCGCGATTCGGCGGCGAAGCCTTCGGCCGCCGCGTCGGCCTCGTTGATGGCTTGCAGGCGCTGGATGCGCACCCCCATCAGGATGGCCCGGCCGAACGGCTGGCCCGATTCGTGGGCCAGGTCGATCAGGTCGCCGGGCTTGCCATAGGGGCATACCAGCCATTTCGATACGGTCTGCGTGGCGTTGGCGTCATCCGGGCGAGCCGTCGCTGCGATCCAGCGTTCGGCGCGAGCGGGATCGCAGTACCAAAGCGTGGCGGCCGGCGGGGGCTGCGGCTTGACGATCCGGCGTGTCTGCCGCTGCTGGCCGGCCTTGATGGCTTGTATCGACGCGCTCGCGAACACGAGCGGTGACGTACGCGGGCCGGGTGTCATGCCTGGCAGTATGCGCGCATTCGTGCCGTGGGGACACTGGCGTTTCGTCCAGGCAACGTTCTTCCCGCCGCTCTTGCGCTGCGTCAAGCCATATGCATGCCTTGTTTGTATACTCAAGGCATGACGAATACGACCCACGACCTCAAGCCCGGGTACTACTGGTACACCATGGAAAACGATCCGTTGGCCATCATTCACATCCATGAGGATGGCGGCGCGACCTTGATGGGTACGGACTACCGCGTGGAGCCCGAAGGCGTCGCCAGCATGATCCGCCAGGGCGAACGCTTTTTCTGGATCGAGCCGCCGGTCGTCAGCCAGGAAGGCTGACCGGCCGCGGGCCCGTCACGCGTCAGCCGTACGGCTGGCGATCAGGTGCAGGCGATTCTTGCCGGCCTGCTTGGCGCGGTAGAGCGCCCGGTCCGCATCGCTGTAGGCCTGCTCCCAAGTCAGCGAGACGCCAGGAGCGATCCACGCCAAACCAAAGGTGGCCGTGACATGGCGCGGCCCATCCGGCGTGTCCAGCGGCGCAATGGCGCGTATCGCGTCGAGCACGCGCTGGGCCTGCGCAAGCGCCGCCGACGCGCTGGGCGCCGACAGCACCGCGGCGAATTCGTCGCCGCCCACCCGGCACAGGTCATCGCTGGTGCGGCGCATGCAGCGGCGCGCCGCCAGCGCCACGCGGCGCAGCAGGTAGTCGCCGGCGAAGTGGCCGTGGCGGTCGTTGATGGTCTTGAAATTGTCGATATCGAACAGGCACAGCGCCAGCCCGCCGCCACGCACGCGTTCGCGCAGCGCATCGCGCAGCATGGTGGCGAAGTAGCGCCGGTTGTACGCCCCGGTCAGGTCGTCGGTCAGCGCCAGGCGGCGCAGCCGCGCATTTTCCAGTTCCAGCGTGTCCACCTGGGTCTGCAGTTCCTGCAGCGTCGCGGCGCCGGCCGCCGGCGGCTGCGGATAGCGGCGCCGGGGCATGGCCGCTTCGGCGCGCAGGTAATTGGCGCTGGCACGGCAGTTGGCACGCGGGGATTTGCGCTGATCGTTCATGATGAGTGGCGGATGCCCGGTCATGGATGTGGCGTCGGTGTTGTCCAGCCTCGCCGTTGCCATCCCTCCGGTTCTGATAAGTCGCATGTTGTTTTTCGGAGCAGGGGTTTCCGTTACCGGTGAGATGCCGATCCCACCACCAAGCGTAGGCTACGGCGTTTTGCTTGAAACCTCTACGGTTCGGCTGTCAACAATTGTCAACACGGGACTTCCCGCCTTCCAGGCTGCTTCAAAGTAGCGCCCATCGCCTTCGCCGGCCTTGCGCGCATCCGTCGTTTCCCTCGATGTGTTCGCCCGGCGGGGCAAGCTGAGTCCTCGCCGCCGGGTTTCCGTGCGCGCGGCGAGGGTCCGACAACCAGCCGGCTCGGGCCTGCCGCGCCGCGCGTTTCGCGCGGCGGGTGCGGGCGCGGCCGGCGTGGAAACACATGATGAAGCGCAGATCGGTATTGCTATGCCTGGCCATGGCGTCATCGGCGGCGGGCGCCGCGGATATCGCCAACTATGACGAACTGATGGAACGGGCCCGTGGCGGTGACTACGGGCCGGCCCTGCTTGCCCTGCGCGCGGCGCCCCTGCAGGGGCGCGCGCTCAATGACTACATCGCCGTATCGGGCTGGGCCGGCAGGCGCGACGATGTCATCCGGGCCTACGAATCCTATGGCCGTGGCGTGGCCCTGCCGGACTATTCCCTGTTGCAGGTGGCGCGGGCCTATCGTGACGATCGCCGCTGGGATGATGCGCTGGCCGTGTACGAGGATGGCGCGCGGCGCTTCGCGCGCGACGACGCCTTCGGGCAGGGGGCGGTCATGACGATGGCCGACGCGGGGCGCCTGGACGAGGCGCTCGAGCGCGCGGAGGAACAGGTGCGCCAGCGGCCGGCCGATCCGGACCGGCGGCTGACGCTGTCCTACGTCCAGACGCGCCGCGGCGAGGTGTTCGCCGCGCTGGCCGAAGCCGACCGGGCGTACGAGCTCGCGCCCGGCAGGACTGATGTCGTGCGCGAGTACATCCTGGCGCTGCGCGGCGCGCGCATGGCCGGACCCGCGTTGCGCGTCGCGGATGCCCATCCGGCGGCGGTGGATGCGCGCCTGCTGCGCCGCCTGCAGGGCGATGCGGTCGCCGAACAGGTGCGCATGGCCGCCTTGCCATCGCGCGGCGAGGCCGAACGCTTTGTCATTGCCGACCGCGCGCTGGCCGCCTATGACCGCCTGAAGGCGCAATGGGGCGCGCTGCAGCCGCCGCCCGAGGCCGACCTGACGCGCATCCGCGTCGATCGGCTGGGCGCCTTGCATGCGCGGGTGCGCATGCGCGAGGTGGTGGACGAATACGAGGCGCTGCGTGCGCAGGGCGCCCGCGTGCCGGCCTATGCGCTCAGCGATGTGGCCTCGGCCTACCTGTACCTGCGGCAACCCGAGCAGGCGCGCGAGATTTACCGGCAGGCCCTGCAGGCTTCGTCCACCGGCGGCGACGATGACGCCTGGCTGGAGGATGAAACCGGTCTGTACTACGCGTTGACCGAAGCCGAGACATTCGGGCCCGCCGACGCGGTAGTGCAGTCCGCGCATGCGCGCCAGCCCATCTGGAACTACGAGCGCGGGCTGGAGACGCGCGTACCCAACGAGCGCAAGCTGGCCGCCGACCGCACCCTGGCCATGTCGCGCCTGTACGCCGGCGACACGCGCGACGCGCAGCAGTCGTTCGACCATATGGTGGGCATGGCGCCGAACAATACCGGCCTGCTGGTCGAGCGCGCCCAGGTGCTGCGGGCGCGCGAGCTGCCCAGGGCGGCCGAGCGCGACCTGAAGATGGCCGAGACGCTGGCTCCGCGCGAACCCCTGGTCGAGACTGGCCAGGGATTCACCGCGCTGGATCTGCAGGAGTGGCGCCAGGCGGAGATGCTGCGCGACGACATGGTGGCGCGCTATCCCGAGGATCTGGGCGTGCGGCGGCTGGACCGCGAATGGCAAGTGCACAACAAGGCCGAGCTGCGGATCGCCGGCTACCGGGGCCTGGCTTCCGACAGCCCGGTTTCGGGCAGTCGCGATTTCGGCATCGACGCCGTGCTGTACTCGCCGCCGCTGGACTACAACTGGCGCCCCTTCGTCGGCGGCGGCTACGCCACCGGCGATTTCGACGAGGGCCGCGCCGACTACCGCTGGGTCCGCGCCGGCGTGCAATGGCGCGCCCGCGACCTGACGGTGCAGGCCGAGGTCTCGAACAACCTCTACGGCCACGGCGCCAAGGTCGGGGCCGGCCTGACGGCGGCCTACGATATCGACGACAACTGGCAGGTGGGCGGCGGCGCGGCGCTGCGTTCGCGCGCGACGCCATTGCGCGCGCTGAAGAACAACGTCTATGCCGATAGCGTCGAGGCGTATGCGCGCTGGCGCGCCGACGAGCGGCGCGAATGGCGCTTCGGGCTGACCCCCTCGCGCTTTTCCGATGGCAATCGCCGCGTCGAGGCCGTGGTCGAAGGGCGCGAACGCCTGCATACCGCGCCGCACGCGCGGACCGACGCGCTGCTGGAGCTGTCCGCCTCGCATAACACGCGCACCGATGCGCCGTACTTCAATCCGCGCTCGGCCCTGACTGTGCTGCCCGCGCTGCGGCTTACCCACTTGCTGCACCGGCGCTACGAGACGGTGTGGGAACAGCAGTTCACCGCCGGCGCCGGCGCTTATCTGCAGCGTGGTTATGGCGCCGGCGCGATCGGCATGCTGGCCTATGGCCAGCGCTATCGCGCCAACGATGTATTCGAGGTGGGCGCCACGGTGTCGGGCCTGACCCGCCCCTATGACGGCGAGCGCGAGCGCGAGCTGCGCGTCGTTTTCGATATGACTATCCGGTTCTGAACCCGCATGAAAACCCTTCTTTCCATCTTGCTCGCGCGCTGGCGCGTCGTCGCCGCGCTGTTGGCCGCCAGCTTCGCGCTGGCGGGCTGCGCCAAGGACATCCCGGCGTTCACGCCGCCGGCGCAGCGCGCGGTCGAGCGCGTCGACCAGCCCTGGGCCGGTGGCCTGCTGACGCTGGCCTATCATGACGTCGAGGACCGCGACCCCGACCAGACCTATCTCAGCGTGCGCACCGATCATCTGGTCGAGCAACTGACCTGGCTGCGCGAGAACGGCTACCAGGCGGTGTCGGTCGATCAGATCCTGGCCGCGCGCGACGGCGGCGCGCCCTTGCCGCCGCGCGCCGTACTGCTCAGCTTCGACGACGGCTATCGCAACTTCTACACGCGCGTGTTCCCCATCATGAAGGCCTTTCAATGGCCGTTCGTGATCGCGCCGGTCGGGGTGTGGATCGACACGCCCGCCGGGCAGCCCGTGGATTTCGGCGGCAAGCAGGTCGAACGCGAACGCTTTCTGAGCTGGGACGAGGTGCGCGAGATGTCGCGCTCCAGCCTGGTCGAAGTGGCCGTACATACCGACAATCTGCACTACGGCGTGCGCGCCAATCCGCAGGGCAACGAGCAACCCGCGGCGTCCACCCGCGTCTATGACCCGCGCACGGGCGAATACGAGAGCGAGGCAGCCTACGAGGCCCGTCTGCGGCGCGACGCCCGCGCCATCACCGACAAGCTGCGCAAGGTCACGGGCAAGACGCCGCGCGTCTGGGTGTGGCCCTATGGGGCGGCCAGCGGCACGGCCTTGCGCATCGTCGGCGAGCAGGGCTACGACATGGCGCTGACGCTGGAGGACGGCCTGGGTTCGGTCAACCGCCTGATGAGCGCGCCGCGCGTCCTGCTGTCGGGCGACCCGCGCACGCGCGGCTTCGCCACGGCGGTGCTCAGCACGGAGGCGCGGCCGGTCATGCGTGTGGCGCACGTGGACCTGGACTACGTCTATGACCCCGATCCACGGCAGATGGACCGCAACCTGGGCGAACTGGTGCAACGCATCGCGGACCTCAATATCACCACGGTGTTCCTGCAGGCCTATGCCGACCCGCGCGGCGACGGGCTGGTGCAATCGGTCTACTTTCCGAACCGCTGGCTGCCCATGCGCGCCGATCTGTTCAACCGCACCGCCTGGCAGCTCAAGAGCCGCGCCCGCGACGTGGATGTCTACGCCTGGATGCCCGTGCTCAGCTACGATCTGGACAGCGCGCTGCCGCGCGTGACGCGGGCCGGCGGCGACGGCGGGCCGGCGCAGGTCGATCCGGACCAGTACCGGCGGCTGTCGCCGTTCGACGCCCGGGTGCGCCAGCGCATCGGCGAACTGTACGAGGACCTGGCGCGCCACGCCGCGTTCGACGGCATCCTGTTCCACGACGACGCCATCCTCGGCGACTTCGAGGATGCCGGCCCGCAGGCCCTGGCCGCCTACCGGGCGGCCGGCCTGCCGGACTCCATCGCCGCGCTGCGCGGCGACCCGGACACCCTGCGGCGCTGGACCCGGTTCAAGAGCCGCCACCTGGTGGATTTCACGCACGAACTGGCGCAGCGCGTGCGCGCCATCCGCGGCCCGCAGATCAAGACCGCGCGCAACATCTTCGCCATGCCCATCCTCGAGCCGGAAAGCGAAGCCTGGTTCGCGCAGAATCTCGACGACTTCCTGCAGGCCTATGACTGGACCGCCCCGATGGCCATGCCGCTGATGGAAGGCGTGCCGCCGGCGCAGGCCGGGCGCTGGCTCGACCGCATCGTCGATGCCGTGGCGCGCCGGCCCGGCGCATTGGACCGTACCGTGTTCGAGCTGCAGGCGCGCGACTGGAGCCGGCCCGGCGAGCCGCTGGTCGACAGCGCCACCCTGGCCGGCTGGATGCGGCGGCTGCAACTGCGCGGCGCGCGCAGCTTTGGCTACTACCCCGACGATTTCGCCCGCAATGCGCCGCGCCTGGATGTGATCCGGCCCGCGCTCTCCAACGCCTGGTATCCCCATCATGATTGATCGCATCCTCGCCTTCCTGGTGCTGTGCATCGTGCTCGGCGCGCCCTTTGGCGTGGCGCTGGGCATGACCGGCGATGTCATCCTGGAATTCGTGTTCTTCTATCCCTTGTTCATGTCGGCGCTCTGGATGAGCGGCGGGTTGTATTTCTGGCTGCATTGGGAACGCCACTGGCGCGTCGGCGACCAGGCCGAGCCGCCGGTTCTGGCCGGCGAACCGCTGGTCTCCATCCTGGTGCCGTGCTTCAACGAAGCGGAAAACGGCGAGGCGACCTTGCTGGCCGCGCTCGGGCAGCGCTATCCCAATATCGAGGTCATCGCCATCAACGATGGCTCGAGCGACGCCACCGGCGCCTTGCTCGACCGGCTGGCCGCCACGCACCGGCGCCTCCGCGTGGTGCACCTGGCGCACAACCAGGGCAAGGCCATGGCGCTGCGCATGGGCGCCCTGGCCGCCCGCGGCGAATACCTGGTCTGCATCGACGGCGACGCCTTGCTGGACCCGGACGCCGCCGCCTACCTGGTGGCGCCGCTGATCGCGCATCCGCGCGTCGGCGCCGTGACGGGGAACCCGCGCGTGCGCACCCGTTCCACCCTGGTCGGCCGCATCCAGGTCGGCGAGTTTTCCTCCATCATCGGCCTGATCAAGCGCACCCAGCGCGTCTACGGCCAGGTGTTCACGGTCTCGGGCGTGGTGGCGGCGTTCAGGCGCGGCGCGCTCGATCGCGTCGGCTACTGGAGCCTGGACATGATCACCGAGGACATCGACATCAGCTGGAAGCTGCAGCGCGACCATTGGTCGGTGTTCTACGAGCCGCGCGCGCTGTGCTGGATACTGATGCCCGAGACGCTGCGCGGGCTGTGGAAGCAGCGCCTGCGCTGGGCGCAGGGCGGCGCCGAGGTGTTCCTGAAGAACATGCGCAGCATCTGGGGCTGGCGCCATCGCCGCCTGTGGCCCATGGTGTTCGAGTTCTGCCTGTCCACCGTCTGGGCCTTCGCCTTCGCGCTGTCCATCGTCCTGTGGGCCCTGGGCCATGTGGTGGACCTGCCCGCGCACGTGCGCATCGAAACGCTGGCCCCGCCGGCCTTCACCGGCATGGTGCTGGCCCTGATGTGCCTGCTGCAGTTCGCCATCAGCGTACTGATAGACCGGCGCTACGAGCCGGCCCTGTGGCGCTCGCTCTACTGGGTGATCTGGTATCCCGCGGCCTACTGGATGGTCAGCCTGGCGACGACGCTGGTCAGCTTCCCCAAAGTCATGCTCAGGATCCGGCGCCAGCGCGCCCGCTGGACCAGCCCGGACCGCGGCATCAAACGGAATACCCAATCATGATCATCAAGACCCCCCGTTCCCGCGTCGCAGCGGCTATCGACGCACTGCTGACGGCCCTGGCCTGGTTCGGCTTCTTCTACCTGTTCGGCGCGGGCCTGCTGGCCGTGCTGCAAGGCGCCCGCGGCGGGCCCGAGATCGGCTGGGCCGCGCGCGTGCTGCCGTCGCTGGCGACCCTGGGCGCCTACGTTGCCGTGGCCTTGCTCAATGCCGCGGTGCTGGTGGCCTGGGCCCGCTACAACGCCATGCGCTACGGCGGGCTGGATCGCCGCCGCGCGCCGGACCCGCTCGGCGACCGGGACCTGGCGCGCAGCTTCGGCGTGGATCGCGCCCAGCGCGCGCGCATCGCCGGCGCCAAGTCGCTGACCGTTCACCATACCGAAGACGGGCGCATCCGCGCGCTGGATTTCGAACGCCTCGGCTACGCCGCCGCCTGACACCGGAAAGCGGGCCGCTGCAAGAGTGTGATATATGTCACGTCTTATTTTGCGGAGAGGGGCAGGTAGGTGCACGCGACGCGCGAAGGTCGATCGGTCTGGTATGGGGACAGGCGCTATGAGTTCCTGTCGATAGAGCAGGCGATGGGATTCGTCAGGTTTCTGGACCAGGGCAAGGACCTGGATCATGCCTGCCGCATCTGGAGACCCAAGCGCATATACGCGGGCGTTGGCGTCTGTGGCGAGCGTCCCGCGTCCGACGGGCAGGCGGCCTGACGCCGCCTCAGCCGTGGCCGATGATCGGACGCAGGAATTGTTCCAGTCCGGTCAGCATGATCTGCACCCCCACGCACAGCAACAGGAACGCCGATACCCGGGTGACGATGCGCGTGCCGTCCGCGCCCAGGTAGCGCGCCAGCGTGCCGGCGCGGCTATAGGCGAGATACACCGTGGCGGCCACCGCCATGGTGATCAGTACCGACGCCAGGCTGGCCAGCAGGAAGTCGCGCAATTCGTTGGTGCGGTTGGCGCTCAGGGCGATGGTCGCCGCGACCGTGCCCGGGCCGGTGGTCAGCGGCATGGTAAGCGGGAAGAACACCATCTCGCGCGCCATGCTGGGCGTGATCTGCTGCAGCGCCTGGGCCTGCGGGTGCGGCTCCGGGGCGTTGAGCATGGCCCAGCCGGACACCGCCACCGACAGGCCGCCCGCCACGCGCAGCGCCTCCAGTGAAATGCCGAACAGGTGCAGGATGTAGGCGCCGATGAAAAACGTCACCAGCAGCAGGAACATGGCGTTGAGCGCCACGCTGTAGGCCAGCCGGGCGCGCTCCTCGGGCGTGAGCGTGGCGGTCTTGTTCAGGAAGACGAAAGCCAGGCCCAGCGGATTGATGATGCTGATGAGCGTGGTGTAGCCGAACAGGATCTCCGACACGAAATTACCCATGTTCTTCCTCGTGGCCGTCGGGGCGCAGCCAGTGTCCGCGCTTTTGCGCCGGTATGCAAGCGCGGGCCGTGGGTGGAGTCGCCGGCCATGGGCCCGGGCCGCGCGGCGCTCAGTCCAGGAAACTTCTCAGGCTGTCCAGCTCGCGGCGCAACAGCCGCGCGGTCTCGGCCTGCCGGACGATGGGCATGCGGTCGGTGATGGCGCTCACGCTCATGGCCAGCACCGGCGTGCCATCCTGCCGCGTCAGTGCGCAGCCTACGCCGAGGGCGCCGCTCACCGCATAGTTCTGCATGACCGAGTAGCCGCGCTGGCGCGTATTGATGCGCAATCTTTCAATCATCTCAGCCGTGATGCCGCCATATTCCTCGAAACGTGGCGAATTGGCCTTCACGACTGCCCGGGCCTCGCTGTCGGGCAGGGTGGAGAGCAGGGCCATGCCGGCCGAGCCTACGCCCAGTGGATGGCGCTTGCCGGCATGGCTGGCCAGGATCTGCATGGGGTAGTCGCCGATCTCGCGATGAATGCCGACCGATTCCGAGCCGTCGCGCCCGATGAGGAACACGGCGTCGCCTAGATGCCGGGCCAGCCTGCGCATGCCTTCGATCGCCGCGACGATGAGCTCCCGGCTCACGGCGGGCGGCGTCCAGATCCGCGCCTTCATGCTCGTGGGGTCGTCGCCGGCGAAAAACCGCTTGCCCGCCTTGTTGCGGCGGATCCAGCCGCTGGCTTCCAGCGCCAGGAACAGCCGTTGCACGTTGACGCGGTCCAGGCCGGTGCGGCCCGCCACCTCGGTTGCGCCCAGGCCGGCGGGCGAGGCGGCCTTGAGCAGGCTGAGCACGGTCAGCCCCTTCAGCAGCGTACGGGGGCCGGCGGAGGAGGGTTGCGTGGCGGTGGCGGATTGCATGTTCTGGGCTCGCGGATGCTTGGGTGTGCACAATGTGTACACATCTTATATTGTTTTTGTGCAATATCCGTACTATTTCGCACTTCCATCTCATCCATATACAGGAGACGAACGTGCGGAAATCATGGGGATGCCGGCTGCGCCGGTCGACGCTGCAGGCCAGCCTGGCCATATCGTTGAGCGTATTGGCCGGTGCCGGCCAGGCGGCCTATCCGGAGCGTCCGGTCACCTTGCAGGTGGGGTTCGCCGCGGGCGGCCCCACGGACGCATTGGCGCGCCTGATCGCCACCGAAATCGGCGCCGAGCTCAAGCAGTCGGTCGTCGTGGAGAACAAGCCGGGCGCGGGCAGCAACATTGCCGCCGCGCAGGTCGCCCGGGCCAGGCCGGACGGCTACACCTTGCTGATGGTCGCCGTGACCAGCGCCATCAACCAGACGCTGTACGACAAACCGGGCTTCAACCTCAATACGGATTTCGCGCCGATCGGCCTGGTCGGGAAGATTCCCAGCGTGCTGGTGGTCAACCCCGAACTGCCCGTGCACAGCGTGCAGGAGCTGGTCGCCCATGCGAAGGCCAATCCGGGCACGCTGACCTTCGCCTCGTCCGGGAACGGCACGTCCATCCACATCGCGGGCGAGATGTTCAAGCGCGCCGCCGGCATCGACGTCACCCATGTGCCGTACCGCGGCAGCGCTCCGGCCGGCGTGGCCGTGATGGCCGGTCAGGTTTCCTACATGTTCGACAACGTGCCGACCGTATGGCCGTTCGTGCAGACCGACCGCATGCGCCCCCTGGCTGTCACGACCCGGGAACGCGTCGCCTCGGCGCCGCAGCTGCCGACCATGGCCGAGTCAGGTTTTGCCGATTTCGACGTGTCCTCGTGGTACGGCCTGATCGCGCCCGCCAATACGCCGCCGGAGGTCATCCGCACCCTGGACCAGGCCCTGCAGAAGGTACTGGCGCGTGGCGATTTCCAGGAACGCATGAAAGGCATGGGCATCATCCTGCAGCCGGGTACGCCCGAGTCCTTCGGGGCATTCATGAAGGCGGAGGTCGCGCACTGGGCGCCCATCGTCAAGGCGTCGGGCGCGAAGAACGAATGAGCCAAGAGGTATCAGAGAAGATGTCTACCGCAATCAGCAAGTCGGCCCTGAGCGGGGTCGTGGTCCTGGATGTGTCGCGTGTGCTGGCGGGGCCGTTTGCGGCGCAGATGCTGGGCGACCATGGCGCTGAAGTCATCAAGCTGGAGTCCTTTGACGGCGACGATACCCGCGCCTACGGGCCGCCGTTTCTCGACGGCGATGCGCCTTACTACATCGGCCTGAATCGCAACAAGCAAGACCTTGCCGTGGACCTGTCGACGCCGGCCGGGCGCGAGATCCTGTTCAGGCTGCTCGAACGGGTCGACGTGCTGGTCGAGAACTTCAAGCTGAGCACCTGGCGCAAGTGGGGGATCGACGATCCGGCGGCGTTCGCGCGCCGCTTCCCGCGCCTGATTCATTGCCGGGTGTCGGGTTTTGGCGAGCACGGGCAACTGGGCGGGCTGCCCGGCTACGACGCGGCCGTGCAAGCGCTGTCCGGCCTGATGTCGATCAATGGCGACCCGGCCCTGGATCCGGTGCGCATCGGCATTCCGCTGGTCGATACCAGCACCGGCATGAACGCGGTCATCGGGGTGCTGCTTGCCCTGTACGAGCGCGAGAAATCCGGCCGGGGCCAGTCGATAGAGGTCACTTTGTTCGACACTGCGCTGGGCATGCTGCATCCGCATACGGCGAACGCGCTTAACGGCGGCGGGTCGGCGCGCACCGGCAATGGGCATCCCAACATCGTGCCTTACGACCTCTACCCGACCAGGACGGAGAAACTGTTCGTGGCCATCGGCAACGACCGGCAGTTCGGACGCTTGTGCGAGGTCCTGGGCAAACCCGAGCTGGCGACCGATGTCCGCTATCGGACGAACCGGGACCGCGTAGTCAATCGGGAGACGCTGCGCCGCGAGCTGACCGACCTGCTGGCTGGCTTCGACGGCAAGCAATTGTTCCACCAGCTGATGGCGCTCGGCGTGCCATGCGCGCCCATGCTGAGCGTCGAGCAGGCGCTGGAGCTCGGACATACCACCCAGCGCGGCATGTCCGCATCCATCGGCAAATACCGCGTCGCGGGCATCCCCATCAAGCTGGATCGCACGCCAGGCGAGCTGCGGCTGGCACCGCCGCGCATCGGCGAGCACAGCCGGGATGTGATGCAGCGCTTTGGCTTCAGCGACGATGACATCCAGGCCGCCATCCAGGGCGGCATCGTGAAACAGGCATGAACCAGACCAGGAGACAGGAATGATCAAGGTAGAAGAATTCGGCCAGGTGGCGGTGATCACCTATGACCGCGGCGAGCGCCGCAACGCCCTGTCGCTGCAGGCCATGAACGAGCTGATCGGCGTGGCCGACAGTTACCGGGCGCGCTTCGATATCACGGCCATCGTGCTGGCGGGCAGCGCCAGCGCGTTCTCGGCCGGCGTGGACCTGAAAGATCCGCAGCGCTGGGCCATCGACGACAAGCCGCTGGACGAGCGCCGCTACCTGGCCTCGACCGGCGCGCGGATGTGCAAGGCTTGGGAGAGCCTGCCTCAGTTGACGATCGCCGCCATCGAGGGGCTGAACATCGGTGGCGGCATCGCGCTGACCCTGGCCTGCGATTGGCGCGTCATGGCCGATGACGCCTATCTCTATGTGCCGGAGGTGCAGATCGGTATTCCGCTCGTGTGGCATACCGTGCCGCGTCTGGTGAACATGGTCGGCGCCTCGCGCGCCAAGCAGATCATGCTGCTGGGCGAGAAAATGTCCAGCGCCACCGCCAGGGAGTGGGGCCTGGCTGACTGGCTCGTGCCGCGGGGCAAGACCGTCGAGTACGCCAGGGAGCTGGCCGACAAGGTGGCCAGGTCGCCGTCGCACGTGGTCAAGATGAGCAAGGAAAGCGTCAATGCGCACGCCAATGCCCTGAACTTCGTCGCCACTTACATGGACGTGGACCAGGCGCTCGTGTGCGGGCAGAGCGACGAAGCGCGCGAGGCGCGCGGCCGGTTCCAGTAAGCGCAGAGGGAGACAACTATGTTGAGTAAAAGCCTGCTTGCCTTGATTCCGGCCGCGCTGCTTTGCCATGTGGGGCCGGCCCTGGCTCAGTGGCCCGAAAGGCCGATTACCTGGGTCGTGCCTTTTGCCGCCGGCGGTCCGATGGACGTGGTGTCCCGGCCGGTAGCCAAGAAGATGGGCGACATCCTGGGCCAGGCTGTCGTCGTGGAGAACCGCACCGGCGCCGGCGGCGCCCTGGGCATGGATTACGTTGCCCGTGCCCGGCCGGACGGCTATACCATCGGTATTGGCAGCGTGGGGACCCAGACCATCGTTCCCAACGTCTCCAAGTCGGTCAAGTACGACCCCATCGAGTCGTTCTCCAACATCGGACTGCTGGGACGCTATACCAACGTCCTGCTGGTGAGCGAGGCATCTCCCATCGGCTCGGTCGCGGAACTGGTGGCATTGGCGCAGAGCCCCGGCTCCAACGTGACCTTCGGCTCGGCCGGCCACGGTTCGTCCAACCACTTGTCCGCCGAGTTGCTGCGCGCGCTGAGCAAGGCCGAGATGACCCACGTGCCGTATCGCGGCAGCGCGCCGGCCCTGACGGACCTGCTGGCCGGCAATACCAGCTTCATGTTCGACACCTTCAACACCACGATGTCGCGCATCCGCGGCGGCAGCCTGCGCCCGCTGGCCGTCACCAGCCCGCAGCGCTCGCCGTTCCTGCCTGACGTGCCCACCATGGACGAAGCCGGCGTGCGCGGCTATGCCGCCGCTGGCGGCGAGTTATGGTGGGGCGTGGTCGGCCCGGCCGGCATCCCGCCCGCCACGCTGGAGCGGCTCAACGCCGCCCTGCGCGCTGCCTTGGCTTCGTCGGAGGTGCAGGGCCAGCTCAGGGACCAGTTCGTCGAGATCTGGAGCAGCACGCCCGCGGAATTCGCCGAGGTGGTGCGGGCCAGCTACCGGAACTGGAACAGGCTGGCCAAGGAGGCAGGGATCGAGGCGGTGCAATAGCCGTGCTTGTGCGCAAGGAACGAGGGCCAATCCGCGACGGATGGTCCTTTTTCGGCACAGGCGGCCAGCGGCCGCGCCGGCTCGGAAGCGGTCTTCTCGACGCCGGGCCCGCGGGCGCAACACGAGGCCGGGTTAGGCGCCACCCGCGCCGCTTTTGCGCGGCATGGTCGGCTGGCGCCATGCGCTGGGCGGCACGATGCCATAGCCCCGCCAGCCTCCCGGCGACTTGCGATCCAGCGTCTCACAGTACGCCTGATGGCAACTACTTGCCATGTAGCGTACGAAAACCTGCCTAATCGCTTCACGCTACCCGGCGATGCTCCAAGAAAAACCTCGTGGACGCTTGGGTGCACAGGGTTCCGGGTACTCCAGCAGCCCTGGTCGGCTCACCCATCCACTGATCACGGGCCGGGCCCTTCGGACTGGCCGGATCGCTTCAATACTGCGCCCGCAAGTTGAGCATTACATTGCGTGGCGCACCCCACCAACCCTGGCTGTAGAAGCCGATCTGATCGTAGTACTTTTTGTCGAACAGATTGTTCACGTTCAGCGTTGCCGACAGTTTCTTGTTGAAGTCGAAGCGCGTCATGAGGCTCACGAGCGCGTAGCTGCCCTGTTCAACTTCGACATTGCCACGCGGACTGGCCGCGGCCTGGTACATGCGACTTTGCGAGTCAACGCCGCCGCCCACGGTAAGCCGGTGCAGGGCGCCCGGCAGGCGGTACGTGGTGTAGAGCTTGAACAGGCTGCGCGGATGATTGGTGTTGATGGGGTTGCCGCTGGCGTCCTTGGCGGTGAAGTGTGTATAGCTGGCGCTGATGTTCCAGCCGGGCAGGATCTGGCCGCTGACCTCCAGGTCTACCCCCTCGACCTTGGCGCCGGAGGCGGCACGCGATGCCTGCATGTTCGGAAAGCCCGGGATAGATGAACCCGGGATGACCTGGGCCAGGTTATCCTGCCGCGTCTGAAAGAGCGCGGCGGAGGTGTTGAGCTGTCCCTCCAGGTAGGCCGCCTTCAGACCCAGCTCATAGCTCTTGCCTTTGATGGGAGGAATAATGCCGCCGCTGGTGTCGCGCGCGTTCTGCGGCTGGAAGATCTCCGTATAGCTGGCGTACGCGGTGTAGGTGCCGTTGATGTCGTAGGTCAGACCGGCATAGGGCGTGAACTGATTGTTGATCTTGTATTCACGGCGTGAGCCAAAATACGTCTGTTTGGTTTTCCAGTCGCTCCAACGGCCGCCCACGATGAGGTGCAGGGGGTCGGCCAGTGCAAACCGGCCGACCAGATAGGCGCCGGTCTGCTTGGTGCGCACGTCGTCGGCGGGCGACAGCGTGTCGGCCCAGCTGGGTTCTTGGATGTGGGCGCGGCGCCAGTCGAAGAAGCTGCCGATGTTCGGGGCCGGCCCGACCATGGCGTATCGCTGGATGTCGCTATGGTTGTTGATGCTCATCCAGCCCAGGGAGACTTCGTGGCGCAGGCTGAAGGCCTCGAAAGGAGCGGACAAGGACAAATGGATGTCATCCCGATTCAGGTCGCCGTCGTAGTTGGCAAATGCAGGGGTGGCAGCGATGATGCCCGTGTGGCGATCGGGATAGCCGCCCCGGTACACATGTTTCATGAGATAGCGGCCATCAGTGTGGCTATAGGCCGCGCGCAGCTTCCAGTCATTGGTGAAGCGGTGCGTGAGGTCCACGAAATAGGTGGTGGCCTCGGTATCCTGCCGGGCCCAGGGAGCGTTGTTGGCCACCGAGCGGTTGAAATCGGTGCGCGAACCGTCGCTATAGAACAGCGGAAAGCCGCTGCCAAACCCGTTGCTGTGGTTGTGCTGGTACTCAATGCTGGTCGTTAGCACAGTATCCGGTGTTAGATCGGCGCTGACTACGCCATAGAATGTGCGCCGGCGCGTATCTAAGAAGTGCACATAGCTGTCGCCCTGACTGTAGGCGGTCACCAGGCGTGACCGTACCCTGCCGTCTTTCGTGATGGGCACGGAGATGTCGGCATCGCCGCGCACATAGTTCCAGCTGCCGGCACTCGCATTGAGCGTAGCCGCGAACTCGCGCAAGGGACGCTTGCGCACGAAGTTCACGGCGGCTGAAGGGTTGCCCGAGCCTGTCATCAGGCCAGTGGCGCCACGTACGATTTCCACGTGATCGTAGATGGCGGAGTCCATATCGGTCGAGCCATAGTTCCATTGGCTCAGGATGGGCGATACCAGGCCGTCAAACTGGAAGTTGTCGATGGTAAACCCGCGGGCCGAGAACGAGTAGCGGTTGCTGTCGCTGCGCGTGACGGAAATCCCTGGCGCGTTCGCCAGGATGGCGCCGGTGTCGGTGAGGCCCTGATCCTCGATCTGCTGTCGGGTGACCACGCTGACGGATTGTGGTGTTTCGCGTGGCGAGAGCGTCAGGCCCGTGGCCGTGCTCATGGCCTCGGTTGTATAGGCGCTTGTGCCCTCGGTGAGGTCGGAAATCTCACGACCCGTGACGCTTATGGCGGGCAACTGAGCGATATCATTCCCCGTTCGCGCTTCCTGAGCCAGGGCGTGCTGGGTGAAGAGTGCGCCTAGGAGTTGCAGAACGTGGACAAAGAAACGCAAACGGCGCGAACGCGCCGGTGAGAAGTGAACGGAATCTGGCATGGGGACAGATGCAAGACAGCAAGAATTGAAAGGAGTGAGAATTATTATTTTTTGTAATCGGGCGGTTGTATAGGCGATGACGGAGTACGTATGGAAAACGCCGAAGATGCTCAGCGTGCCTGGACCTTGGCCGATGTTCTCGATAAATGTTGCAACCACGCCCAGGCCAGCGCGCTTGCCGTCACGCAGGCCAGCATGGCCAGGGCCAGGATCGAGGGCTGCCCATAGGTCAGCGGTACGCCCCAGCCGCTGGCTATCGAAAAGGCCAGCATCTGCATGAAACCGAGCACCGAGGCCCCTGTGCCGGAGAGCGCGGGCACAGACTCCAGGATGTGCAACGTCATGGCAGGCACCGACATGGCCAATCCGCAGGTGAATAAAGCGGGGGGCAGCACCGCCCAGGGCAGTGCCGGCGACAAGGTGGTCCAAGAATAGAGGGCGTAGGCGAGGCAACTACCGCTCATCAGCAGATAGGCCAGTCCGATGATCCGTGTGTCGCGCCAACGTCCGGCATGCCGCGCCGCGATCGCGGCCCCGCCCATCGCGCCGGCCACCAGAGGGACGAATAGATAGGCAAAGTTGGTTTCGGGCAGACCGAGCACATTGGCGATGAAATCCGGCGCCGCACCGATCAGCAAGCCCTGTGCGGCGAATACCAGGCTGAACGCCAGGCCGGGCGCGGTGAAATTTCCATTGCGCAACACCTCACGATAGCGCGTGGCCAGACCCCGCAAGGAGAGCGCTTGGCGCTTGGCGGGCGCGAGCGTTTCTGGTAAGCGCCACGCGCACAGTGTCAGGGCAGTGGCGGCCAGAAGCCCCAACATGAAGAAGATCGAACGCCAACCATGATGGACGGCCAATTGACCTCCGATGACGGGCGCGAGCGCGGGCGATAGATTGAACACCAGGATCAGATAAGACATGCTGCGTTGTGCCGCTGCGCCCTGATAGCAATCGCGGATGATGGCCTGTCCTACCACGACCCCGGCGCCGGCGGACAGTCCTTGCAGGGCCCGGGCCGCCAGCAGCCAGCCAAAGTCGGGTGCGGCCGCGGCAAGCAGGGCGCCCCAAACATAGAAGCCCAGGGCGCCCAGAACAACGCGACGCCTGCCCAGAGAGTCAGACAGTGTTCCGTGCAGCAAGAGCATCGCCGCATAGCAGAACATGTACACGCCGAGTGTGAGTTGCACGGTTTCCTGGGGTACGCCGAATTCGCGTTGCAGCGCGCCGAAGACTGGCAGGTAGGCGTCGATGCTGGCAGGTGCAACGCAGGACAGCAGCCCCAGCATTACCATCATGAGCGAATATGAGGGGGCCGACGCGGTGCGGCTCATGGGGGCTCCATGGACAAGGCCGCCCGGAGCGGGCAGCGGCCTTCCATGATGATCCAGCTGGCAACAGGAATGGGATGGTCAATGCCGCAATGCCAATGCCTGCCGCCGCAAGGTACCAGCCGCTAATCGAGTTGGCTGGGCGCGACGCCGTAGCGTTCGCGAAACGCTGTGGCGAAATTGGTTGCGTGGCGGTAGCCAACGAAGTGCGCCGCCTGCTGTACGCTCCAACCCCGAGCCAATTGTTGGCGGGCAACCTCCAGGCGGCGTTCGCGCAGCCAGCTGAATACCGAACGGTGATACACGGCATGGAACTTTGCACGCAGCGTGCTTGGGCTCATGCAGGCCAGTCGCGCCAGGTCATCCAGAGTATGGTCTTCGCCGGGCGCCTCGTGCAGGCGCTCGCGCACCCTCTCCAGAAGCTGGCGATCCCGCTGGGTCAGGCCGCGGTTGGTCACAGGGGCGTGTTGCTGCGCAGCCAAGGCGTGAGCCAGCAGTTGCGTGCCCACGCCTTCACGCACCATATTGCGTAGAGGCTGATCCCAGTCGTATTCCAGCAGATGCTCGATAGACAGCAGCAAATGGTGTGGCACCGGCCAGCGGCGCAGCCTGGGCGCCGAGGAACGCATGAGTTTCCATATTACTTCGCTGGTGTACTCACCGCCGGCCGCTTCAGGGGCCGTTACGGAGAGATTGACGCTGCGCAGACGCTGGCCGGCCGGATGGACGCCCGTCATGGCGACGGTATCGCCATATAGCGCATTGAGGCCGCTCTGAGCGGCCAGGCGCACGTCGTCCTGCTTGTCCAGCCGAGCCCGGGCCTGGCCCTGGAGCATCACGATGGCTGAAAAGCGCGGCGTCATGATGGACGTCGATTCGTAATGGTGATACACATGCACGTCGGAGACGATCAGGGTGATGCCGGGGCGGATCTCACATTCCTCCACACGGCCCTCGGCGATGCAAAGGTTCCCAATGTCGGCGCTCCCCCCTTCCTGGCCGGGGACGCGGTAATTGAAGCCGACCGACCCGCCCATGCGGTTGAAGTCCGAGACCGTGAATCGGGTGCGGGGCGGTGGGGGGCGCGTCGGTTGTGTCATTGGCGTTGTCGGAAGAGGTCTGGTCCGCATGAGTCGCTAATGATAATGCAATTCATTTACATTTATGTCATGAGCGAAATGGTTTGGGCCGTTGAGTCGATGCGACATGCGGCGCGGCGCTGTCACCAAGCTGCTCTCTCATGTTGTTCAGGTACCACTCATGGAAATGCAACATGCCGTCTTCCATGGGTGATTGATAGGGGCCGCTGTCGGAAACGCCGCGGCGCAGCAGCGCCAGGCGTCCGGCGTCCATGCGCTCACCGATTTCATCGTCTTCTACCGCCGTCTCCATGTAGGCAGCGCGCTGGGCCTGTACGAAATCGCGCTCGAACAGCGCAATTTCCTCCGGATAGTAGAACTCCGCGATGTTCAACGTCTCTTGCGGCCCCTTGGGATAGAGCGTCGAGAGCACCAGCACATGCGGGTAGAGCTCAATCATGTGGGTGGGGAAGTAGGTTACCCAGATGGCTCCGAAATCCGGGGTTTTCCCGCCGCGGTAGCGCATGAGATTGTCATGCCAGCCTCGATAGACCTCGGTACCGGGTTGTTCCAGTGAGTCGTGCACGCCCACCTTCTGCAGACTATACTGCGCGCCGAATTCCCAGGACAGGTCAGCGCAGGTGACAAAGCGTCCAAGGCCCGGATGGAAAGGGCCTACGTGATAGTCCTCCAGATAGACTTCGATGAACGTCTTCCAGTTGTAATTGCATCGATGTACTTCGACGTGGTCCAGCACATAGTCGGAGAAATCGAATTCGCGCCGGCAGAAAAGCACGTCGAGGTCCTTCAATGGATCGCGTGGGCCTTCGAACAGTAGCCCGTGGCAGTTATGCAGGGGGAAGCGCGACAGATTCAAGCAGGGCGTAGTGGGAAAGTGGGGGGCGCCCAGAATCCGGCCCTGGCCGTCGTAGGTCCAGCGGTGCAACGGGCAGACAATGTTGCCTCCCGTGACTGACAGATTGCCCTTCATGGCCTCGCCGCCTGCAATCGGGCCCAGCATAACGGCCTGGCGATGGCGGCAGACATTCGACAGCAGTGCCACTTCATTGCCATTGCGCACGAGGATGCGACTGCCGTCGTCCTGCGGCAAGCGGCGCCAGTCGCCCGGCTCGGGCACGCTCTTCTCATGCCCGACATATAACGCAGATCGTCGGAACAGGATTTCCTGTTCTCGCACGAAGAGGGCTTCATCAAAATATGCCCGTGCGTGCAGAGGGCTGAGCGCTTGCTGCAACTGCGCCAGGCTGGCGATATCCGTCATGTCCGGCTCCTTATTCAGGCTGCCGCCTTTTCCGCCTCGATGCGCGCGATACGCTCGGCGGGGGGCAATTTGGGACAAGTACTGCAATAGTCGCCGTCGTGGCGACGGAAATGGTGGCAGCAGACCTGGCGGTCAAGCGCCAGGACGGGCCGGCCGGCGCGCGCATAAACCAGATAGCCGCTGCGGCCGGCGATTCCCAGGCGATCCAGCCAGTCAGCCGCCTGCTCATGCGCCCAGGCCACGGCAGCCTTGTCCTCACTGGTACGGGCGGCTAGCAGAGCGGACAGCACGCAATCCGCCTGCATGCACGCTGCGGCGCGCGGGCTCAGGCGCAATAGTTGGGACAGCTCCCGAAAATAGGTCGTGCAGATCCGGCGTAGCTGCGCGACAACAGCCTGCTTGCGCTGCTCCAGACAACCGCGTAATGGCTCGTGGCGTTCGAGAACGTAGCCCGCGATGAAACCATCGCGCACCGGCTGGCCGAGGCGATCCAGATCGGGAACAATGTCGCTGCAATGCACCGCGATCACGCCCAGGTAAATGGGCTGCCAGATCAGCAGGCCCCAGCAACGCAACGCGAGATAATGCGGGCCGGCTTCGGGATGGCGGATGTGCCACCAATCTTGCAGCGTCCGCAGCGTAGCCCGATTGTCGGCGCCCGGCCGGACATAGCCGAAGACCGGACCGACGCGTCCATCGAGCCCGGGCACCAGGGAACCAGCCAGGGCGAGCAGAGCATCCAGGTCCGAGCCGGCGGTCCGATTGATGTCCTGGGCCACGCCGGCGCCGGTCTGGGAGGCGATGTCCCAGTTCATGCGGCCGTCAATGTCTGCACGGCCTCGCCTTCGCCGCTACTCAGCCACGACGGACGGAAGCAGGCGATAGGGTTGGGAAGATTGGGAGCCATTTGGAAACTGCCAATGGGATCGGCCAGGTTGACCATCTGCAGATTGTTGGCCAATTGCAGGCGGTTCAGGCACGAATGGAGCATGTCAGGAGCAAACAAGTCGTAGCGCCGATACTTGTCGAGCCGTTGCGGATGCGCCTGCTGATAAGCGGCGATGCGCCCAGCCACTAGCCGCCAGAAATCATGTTCCGGCATCAGTTCAGTCTCAACCAGGATCTGGGTCAGATGGCGGAAATAGCCCTCGAAGACGTCCACGAAAATCGTCAGGAGCTTATAGGCTTCCGGCACATCGGCGGCCAGGCGCCGAGCTGCCTCCGGAAGCCTGGCCTGCGGATTGAGGATGGAAGACTCTTCCGCGATGTCTTTCATGAAGGCGCGCACAGGTACGCCATCTTGGATGACAAGAATCACGTTTTCACCGTGCGGCATGAAAACCAGGTCATGAGCATAGAAACAATGGATCAGTGGCGTCAGATAAGCGTCCACATAGCGCTCCAGCCAAGTCCCTGCATCCAGTCCTGAAGCCTGTATCAATTCGGGAAGCAAAGCCCGGCCTTGCGGGTCCACATGCAGCAGCGCAGCCATGGTCATGAGACTTTGACCGGGAGCGATCAGCGTCAGGGGGTTCTCGCGCCAAAGCGCCGAGAACATCTTCTTGTACGGGGTGTCCGTATCGATGGCGGCTTCGTAGTAGTAGTTGCGAAAGCCCAACGAGGCGACTTCGCGCAGAATTCTGAATCCATTGGCGCGCAGCCACGGATCGGCCGATATCAGGTTATGGATGTATTCGTTGATGGCTGGCGTACCTGCCATGTAGTAGGGTGACAGGCCGCGCATGAATCCCATGTTGAGAATGGACAGCGAGGTCTTCACATAGCGCTTGCCGGGCCGGCTGATGTTGAAAAAGGTGCGGATGGACTGCTGAGCGAGGTATTGCTCCTCGCCGTACCCCAGGCAGACGATCTTGCGCTGGGCGACGTAGGGGGCAAAAGCCAAGGACAGCTTGTTGAACCATTGCCATGGATGGGCGGGCATGAAGTAGTAGTCCGCGGGATGCAGACCCTGCTCGCGCAGTCGGGCGGTGAAATCCGCTACAGCGGATTCGCCCAACTCCTCGCTCATTAGGCTGTCGTAGTCCATGTCGGACAAGCAGGAAAAATGCGCGTTGTCCTTGTGAACCGCCAGCCACATCAAGCGCACCGGCGTGGCAGCTTCGGGAGCGTAGCCATGGTAATCCTCGGCATCAAAGCCAAGGCGGCCATTGTTGGCCACGAAGCTGGGATGGCCTTCGATCATCGATGTTTCTATGGTCTGATAGTCGGCTCGTGCCAATGCCGCGGCGTCAAGCGTCGTCCGGCCATGTTTATAGGCGCTGCCATGCAGAGTGCTGGTGATTTCGTCCATATAGATGGGCAGACGGTCCACCGGCAAGCCGAGTTTGTCCCGGATCTCTATCACGAACTGCAGGGCATCTAGCGGCGCTGGGAGCCCGGCCACGGTCTTTACGATGGATTCAGGCGGGATACGCCAATGGCGCATGGCCATGACCTGAGCGTCAAACTCATATTGCGCGCCGTCAGCCAGTGTCAGGCGAAAGCGTTCAAATCCCGGCGTTTCGCCCGGACCGATTCGCTGAGGTTCGAGCAGCCACTCATGTGCATATTCGGATATCGCCTTGCGCACCAGCAGGCGGTTGACCTTGGTCCAGACTTCCGGCTGCAGATGAGCAACGATCTCGACCGGATGAGGAGGGGGGGTGTGGCTCATTGCGTCAACTCCTGGCGTTGGGCTTGGTCGAACTGGGCGCGTGTGCAGAAGGCGAGACTTGCCGTCTTTTCCCGAAAGCGCGCCAGCCCGGCATAGACGAAGCCCATGGACAGGTTCAACGCGTGGATCTTGGTGTTGTTCACGTCGGGCTCCACGACGACACGGGCCGCATGGAGGCGGTCGAACATGAAGCGCATGACGAGTGCGAACACCGCACGGCTGAAACCGGGAATGTGCTCGGTGGGGGCGCGATGAGAAGATGCATGCCCACGTCGCCTGGGCGCACGCAGTAGTGCTCGCCGACTTGGTCGCGGGCCGGGTCATAGCATTCCACCAGAAAGGCCGCATGGCCATGGTGCAAGCCCAGCCAGGCTCCGGCGTGTCCGCTGGAGCACAACGCAGTATAGAAGTCGCGCACCTGATGCACGCTAGAGTCTTGCATGCACCAGAAGCGGGCATAGTCCATCGAAAACCATTGCTGCAACTGGGCTGCGTCCGCCTCCGGGTCGAGCGAACGTAACGTCAAGCCTTTGCCTTCGTCGTAGTGGGAGCGGGCTTTCTGGTCGATCACGTCCAGGAACGTTGCCATCATCGTCATCATCGCGCTTCCTTGCCAGCCTCAGAGTGTGGCGCGGTGGATGTCCATCATGGGTCGGGTTGTAACCGTGGGCCCCGGTTCGGTTCGCCGGGCCGAACGGTGCTTGAGCACGCCGTCTGCTGGTGGCGAGAACTCCTGCAAGGCGGTGCGTGTCTCGATGCGGTAATGTTCCGTGCCGGTCAGTTCACGCAGGATCTGTGAGTTGCGATAGCAGCAGAAGCCCAGATCCGGATTCGTCACTCCGTGACTGAGCAAACCGGTGTTCTGCACGAAGATCTCGCTGCCCTCGTGGTCAATGGTGTAATTACGTCCGATGCGGTAGCTACCGTCGGCATTCCAGGCAATTCGGTCGTGAATGGGGTTGATGCAGGCCGGGATCTCATGAGAATAGCCCGTGGCCAGGACCAGCCCGTCGGTGGCGTGGCTAAAAGGGCGGTCGCAATCAAGGTGTTGAAAGTCCAGCTGAAAGCGTTCCCGCAGCGGGTCGTAGCGGCAGGCGCGTAGTTCGGAGTTGGTCAGAAGCGTATAGCGGTTGTCGCCATCATGGACCTTCTCGTCGAGAAGATCGTAGATCTGGTTGATCAGCGAGGCATTGATGCCTTTGTACAGGCTGTTCTGCTGAGTCAGGATCTGCTGGCGGCGCGCCTCCGGCAGATCATGGAAATACTCGGTGTAGTCCGGCGATATGAGCTCCAGCGTGAGTTTTGTGTTCTCCATCTGGAAAAAGCGCGGAGAGCGAGTGATCCAGGCCAGACTGTAATCATGTCGCCCGCTCTCACGGAGCAGATCATGGAACACTTCGGCTGCGCTTTGTCCGCTGCCCACTATGGTGATTGACGCGCGACTCTGAAGTTCGTACTTATGGCGCAGATAGTCCGCGCTATGGATGAAAGGCGCGGCGCGTCGATCGCAGCACGCTGGCAGATAGGGCTGGGAACCAAGACCCAGGACCAGCTTGCGGCAGCGGAACATGAACCGCTGGCCGGACATGGTGTGCTGGCCGGTAACGAGATAGCTGTGGCTTTCGGGATCGTGCAGCACGCCCTGTACATCGCAGCCGAAACGCAGATTCGGCAAGCGTGCGGCCACCCATTGGCAATAGCGGGTGTACTCGGCGCGGCTCAGATAATGGTTCTCGCGCATGTAGTAGGAATAAATGCGGTCGGTGAGCTTGCAATAGTTCAGATAGCTATATTCGCTGCGTGGGTCGGCCAGACTGACCAGATCGGCGAGAAAAGGGTTTTGCAGAGTGGACGTCTCGATCAGCATGCCTGGATGCCAATCAAAGCCGGATTTCTTGTCCAGGAAGAGCGTGCGCACGCCTCGCAAGGGCGCAGACAGGCTTGCCAGGCTGAGATTGAAAGGTCCGATACCGATAGCCACGAAGTCATAGATTTCACGATTCATGTTGGATTCGCCTTTGCTGTGTCTATCCCGTGTGCCGCCTTGCCGAAGCACTGAAAGAGGCTGTGCGAAGAAAGCCTGTCCGTCAGCCGGTTTGAGAATGCGGTTGATGCGGCGTAGGCTTATTCATTACCCAATCCATGATAATAAGCATGATTCCTATTCGCATTTGTATTGTTAGGAAAACTCTAGCAAATTGAAATTCTGTGCGACAGACGTTCGCCCGCTCCCCGGCAGGATGCATAGGCATGGTGGCGGCTGACATAGGGGTGCGGTCCACTGGCGTGGGTTTCGCCGGTCAGGGCCGCATGAGTCGCCCTCTCCTTGATTCACAAGGCGTTTGTCGCGGGGCATGGGACCAAGAAAAAAGCCCCTGACTGATTTGTCAGGGGCTTTCGTGTCTGGCGGAGAGGGTGGGATTCGAACCCACGATACGCCTAAACGTATACCGGATTTCGAGTCCGGCGCATTCGACCACTCTGCCACCTCTCCGGGGTGTGCTGTCTTGCCTGTGTGCTTGCTGTCTGCGCGCATGGGCCGTGGTCATGGCCCTGGGCAATCTCCCCGTCGGCATTTCTGCGCGGGATCCAGCAAAGCCAGCTATTCTACCTGAAAATTTCTGGTCATGCCAGGGTTGGTGCAAGATTTTGCCAAACGCCAATGCCCGATTTCGCGCCGGCCGGGTTTTTGTCAGAATTGCCGCTGTATCGCCGCCACCGCCAAGCCCCAGGCCATGGAACTGCTCACCATTTTGCTGATCGCCGCCGTCCTGTGCGTGCCCCTGGCGCAGCGCCTGGGCCTGGGCGCCATCCCCGGCTATCTGCTGGCGGGCGGCGTGATCGGGCCGTCCGGGCTGGGGCTGGTCACCAACGTCCCGGACATCATGCGCGTCTCGGAATGGGGCGTGGTGATGATGCTGTTCGTGATCGGCCTGGAGCTGGCCCCCAAGCGCCTGTGGGCGATGCGCCGCGAAGTGTTCGGCGCCGGCACCTTGCAGATGGCCGCCTGCGGCGCGCTGCTGGGCGTGGTGTTCGGCGCCGGCCTGCGTCACCTGGCCGGCATGGGCTGGCAGGCCGCCATCCTGTGCGGCCTGTCGCTGGCCCTGTCCTCGACCGCGGTGGCGCTGCGCCTGCTGGAAGAGCGCGGCCTGGTGCGCACGCCGCTGGGCCGCTCGGCCCTGGGGGTGTTGCTGCTGCAGGACATGGCGGCCATCCCGATGCTGGTGGCCGCCGGCCTGCTGGGCTCGGACGGCGACGCCGCGCCGTCGTTCGAGGCGGCCCTGGTGGCGGTGGTGGTGGTGCTGGCGTGCTACCGGCTGCGGCTGCTGGAATGGGCGGCGCGCTCGCAACTGCACGAGCTGTTCACCGCCGCCACGCTGCTGATCGTGCTGGGCACGGCGCAGCTGTTCGATTACGCGGGCCTGTCGGCCGGCCTGGGCGGCTTCCTGGTCGGCATGCTGCTGGCCGAGTCGCGCTATCGCAATGAACTGGAGCACACGATCGAGCCGTTCAAGGGGCTCTTGCTGGGGTTGTTCTTCCTGGCAGTGGGCATGTCCGTCAATGTGGAGGAGGCGCTCGATTACTGGCCGTACGTGCTGGCCGGGGTCGTGGCGCTGTTGCTGCTCAAGGCGCTGGTGCTCTACGGCATCGCGCGCCTGATGGGGCTGCCGCATTATCATCGCCTGCTGTATGCGCTGGTGCTGGCGCAGGGCGGCGAATTCAGCTTCGTGATTTTCAACGAGGCCTGGGACAACCATTTGATGTCGCTGGAGCAGCGCGACCTGCTGGCCATCGTGGTGGCGATTTCCATGGGCGCGGTGCCCATCGTCATCCGGCTGCTGGAGCGCCTGCCGGGCCGCTACGGCGGCATCGGCGACATGACGGTCACGCCGGTCGGGTTCGTCGATCCGCCGCAGCAACCCGCGGCGGCCAATGAGGAGCGGCCCGGCCCGGGCTGACCGCGCCCGGTCACGGATCCGTGCCATCATCGCCGGCGGCGGACGGCTACACTTGAGGTCGTCCCGCGTACTCCACAGGAGAATAGTCATGCTCAAAGGAAAAGTTGCAGTCGTCACCGGTTCCACCAGCGGCATCGGCCTGGGGATCGCCAGCGCGCTGGCGCAGCAGGGCGCCGACGTCGTGCTCAACGGCTTTGGCGATGCGGCGGAGATCGAGAAACTGCGGGCAGGGCTGGCCAGCCAGTACGGCGTGCGGGTGCGCTATGACGGCGCTGACCTGTCCAAGGGCGAGGCGGTGCGGCAACTGGTGTCCGGCGCGGTCGCCGAACTGGGGCGCATCGATATCCTGGTCAACAACGCGGGCATCCAGCACACCGCCCTGATCGAGGATTTTCCCGCCGACAAGTGGGACGCCATCATCGCGCTGAATCTCTCGGCGGTATTCCATGGCACGGCCGCCGCGCTGCCCCACATGAAGAAGCAGGGCTGGGGGCGCATCATCAACATCGCCTCGGCCCATGGCCTGGTGGCCTCGGCCGCCAAGTCCGCCTATGTGGCCGCCAAGCACGGCGTGGTCGGCCTGACCAAGGTCACCGCGCTGGAGACCGCCGGCATGGGCATCACCGCCAACGCCATCTGCCCGGGCTGGGTGCGCACGCCCCTGGTGGAAAAGCAGATCACCGCGCTGGCGGCCAAGGACGGCGTCGACCAGGAAAGCGCCGCGCGCGAACTGCTCGGCGAGAAGCAGCCGTCGCTGCAGTTCGTCACGCCCGAGCAACTGGGCGGCACGGCGGTGTTCCTGGCCTCGGAGGCCGCGGCCCAGGTCACCGGCACCACCATTTCCGTCGACGGCGGCTGGACGGCCCGCTAGTCTCGTTCAAACCAAGGAAACCCTCATGTTGTTCTTGTTGTCTCCCGCCAAGAAGCTGGACTACGACTCTCCCGTCCACGTCGAAACGCACACGCAGCCGCTGTTCGTCGACCAGGCCGCGGCGCTGATCAAGGTGCTCAAGACCAAGTCCGCCGACGAGATCTCCCAACTGATGAGCCTGAGCCCGGCGCTGGCCGAGCTGAACGTGGGCCGCTATGGCGCCTGGAAGCGCAGCTTCACGCAGGCCAATTCGCGCCAGGCCGTCCTGGCGTTCAACGGCGACGTCTACGAAGGGTTGCAGGCCGACACGCTGTCGGCCCGCCAGCTCGATTGGGCGCAGGACCATGTCGTGATCCTCAGCGGCCTGTACGGGGCGCTGCGCCCGCTGGACCTGATGCAGCCGTACCGTCTCGAAATGGGCACGCGCCTGCAGACGCCCAAGGGCAAGAACCTGTACGAATACTGGGGCAGCGGCATTGCCGAGTATCTCAACGAACGCCTGGCGGGCGCGAAGGCGCCGGTCATCGTCAACCTGGCGTCCGAAGAGTATTTCAAGGTCGTCGACCTCAAGACGCTGAAGGCGCGCGTGGTGCAGTGCGTCTTCCAGGACTGGAAGAACGGCGCCTGGAAGGTGATCAGCTTTCATGCCAAGCGCGCGCGCGGCCTGATGGCGCGCTACGCCATCGCGCACAAGGTCGCCCGTCCGGAAGGCCTGCAGGGCTTCGATTCGGAAGGCTATGCCTACGACGCTGCCGCTTCCAGCGCCGACAAGCTGGTGTTCCGCCGCAAGCAGGCCTGACGAGGACGCGCGATGTCGGCAGGCTTGCGCGTTTTCCTGTTCTTTTCGCTCGGCTATCTGGTCTCGTATCTGTTCCGGGGCCTGAACATCGGCTTCGGGCCGACCTTGAGCGCCGAGCTGGGCCTGTCGGCCGCCGATCTGGGCACCCTGACCAGCCTGTACTTCCTCGGCTTCGCGCTGCTGCAGATCCCGGCCGGCGTGCTGCTCGATACCTGGGGGCCGCGGCGCGTCAACGCCGGCCTGCTGGTGGTGGCCGCCGTGGGCACCCTGGTCTATGGGCTGTCCCAGGGCCTGCCCGGCCTGATGGTGGGGCGGCTGCTGATCGGCGCCGGCGTGTCGGTCTGCCTGGGCGCGGCGTTCCAGGCGCTGGCGCTGAACTACCCGCTGGCCCGCCTGCCCCTGATCAACGGGCTGGTGATGGCGGTGGGCGGGCTGGGCGGCGTGCTGGTGGGCTCGCCGCTGTCGTGGCTGCTGAATTTCTCCACCTGGCGCGAGGTCAGCTTCGGCATGGTGGTGGTCACGTTGTGCGTGGCGGCGCTGCTGTGGTTCGGCGCGCCGCGCGAGCCCGCCCGCGACCGGCCGCACGCCAGCCTGGGCGAGCAGCTGCGCGGCACGTTCGTGCTGCTGCGCACGGCGCACTACTGGCGGCTGGTGTCGCTGCCGGTGGCGACCGGCGGCGTGTTCTACGGCGTGCAATCGCTGTGGGTGCGTCCCTACCTGACCGACGTCAATATGCTGCCGGCCGCGCCGGCCGCGGCGCTGGTGTCGCTGCTGGGCTTTGCCATGATGGGCGGCAACGTCGGGCTGGGCGCCATGGCGCGGCGCGTCGAGCGCATGGGCCTGGGGCTGTATGGCTTCAGCGGCGTATGCCTGGCGCTGTTCATCCTGATCCAGTTGCTGATCGTGCTGCGCGCGCCCGTGCCGCTGGCGCTGCTGTGGGCGGGTTACGGCGTGTTCGGTTCGGCCAATATCCTGGTGTTCGCCCTGCTGGCGGGCGAGTTTCCGCGCGAATTGCTGGGGCGCGTGGCCGCGACCACCAACCTGCTGACGTTCGTGTCCATCTTCGTCTGCCAGGTCACGTTCGGCTGGATCGTCGAGCTGTGGCCGCGCGGCGAGGCCGTGTATGGGCCCGGCAGCTATCCGGCCGGCGGCTACCTGGCCGCGTGGAGCGCCTTCCTGGCGTTGCAGATAGCGGTGGCCCTGTACTACTTCTGGCCGCGCCGGCGCGCCGCCTCGGCCGGGCAGGGCGCCTGAGCCGGCTCAGGCCGAGGCTGGCGCCGGGCGCGGGTCCTCGGGGTCGGCGATGCCGGCCAGTTCCTGGCGGATCATCACGCAGGCGCGCAGCATCTGCTTGAGCGGATAGGCCAGCGCCGCCTGCTCGCCCTCGGTGTCGAACTGCGCGGGCAGCGCGGCCGGCGGCTTGCGGGCCGGGTCCAGCAGATCCATCATCGCGTCCAGCGCCTGCTGCACCGCGGGCGGCGTGTGCGGCAGGCCGACCAGGATGGGCACGACGGCCGTGATCTGCGAGGCCAGGATGTGGTTCTGCACCAGCAGGTTATTGAATTCGGGCACGCTCACCTGGTGCTGCGTCGGCTCGCTCATCATGCGATAGAACGCCTCGGCGAAATTGCTGAAGGCGATGTGCACGTTCTTGCGGCCCAGCCGCCAGGCCAGGTCGGCGTCGGCGCGTTCGCCGGTCTGCGGCGTTTCCTCGCCCGCCGCGCCGCCGGGCGCCGGCTGGCGCATGGCCTCGATATAGCGCAGCCCGGCGCGCAGGTACTCGCGGTTGGCGCGCGAGGCGGCCCGCGCCAGCGGTTTCATGTAGCGCGCCTCCCACCAGGGCAGCACATAGCTGCAGATCAGCGCCAGCGCGCAGCCCAGCGCCGTGTCCACGGCCCGTTCGCCGATCACCTCCAGCGAAACCGTGCCCGGGGCGACGAAATGGAACACCAGCACCACGAACAGCGTGTTGAAGATGGCGCTGGCCATGTAGTTCAGCTGCACCAGGCTGTTGCCCATGATGCAGGCGCCCAGCAGCACCGCGAACAGGATGGTCGGGTTGTCGGTCAGCGTGAACAGCGTCAGGGCCAGGATGCAGCCCACCAGCGTACCCATCAGGCGCCAGCCGTTGCGCTGGCGCGTCAGCGCGAAGCCCGGCTTCATGATGATGACGATGGTCAGCAGCACCCAGTAGCTGTGCGTGGCCATGTTGGGCGCCAGCCAGATGCCGATCAGCGTCATGGCCAGCGCCGCGGCCAGCGTGACGCGGATGGCGTAGCGGAAGTGGGGCGAGTCCAGCCGCAGGTTGCTGGTGATCATGCCCAGGCGCAGCTCCTGGCGCGAGATGAACTGCGTCAGCGATTTGTCGATGCGCAGCATGCTGGTGGGGATGGCGTCCGGGCGCGCCTCGGTGTGCTGGGCCAGCTTGTCGACGATGCGCGCGGCGTTGCGCAGCCGGCGCAGCACCTGCACGGTCAGCGCGAGCATCTCGGGCTCGCGCTCGCCCAGCCCCTGCTGCTTGAGCTGTTCGATTTCGTACTCGATGGCGCGCAACTCGGCCTTCGCGCTGCTGCGGTATTGCGTCTTGCGGCCGCGCGAGACATCCAGCGCGACGCGGTTGAGCTCCAGCGACATCTTCACCAGGGCGTCGCGCATGAAGACCAGCGCATCGTGGCCGGCCAGGGTGCGGCGCAGCGACGCGTAGTCGGTATGGGTGGCGACCAGCGTATCGAGCAGCTGCAGCATGTCGACGAACATGTTCCACAGCATGATGCGGTCGTCTTCGCGGAAGCCGCCGCCGCGCGGCAGCGCGCGCAGCACCATGTCGCGCGCGGCCTGGTGCTTCTCCGTCATGGCCGACTGGCGCTGGATCAGGGTGCGGTAGGCGTCGTCCAGGTCGGCGTTCTCGTCGTAGAAGCTGGCCCGCGCGGCCATGTAGTCGGCGGTGGCGAACAGCGCCACCGACATCGCCTGGCGCTCCTCGCGCAGCCAGAACAGGCGGCTGAAGGCCAGGCTCCAGCCGAGATAGAACAGCGCCCCGCCCAGCGTGGCGGCCGAGTGCAGCAGCACCTCGTGCGGGGCCAGCGGCGAATGCATGGTCAGGGTCATCAGCAGCAGGCCGGCAAAGCCGATCAGGCCGCCGCGCTTGCCGAACACCGAGAACATCGAAAACGTGAAGCACTGGGCGATCACCGCCAGCCATAGCAGGATGGGGTAGGTGGAGGCCGCGCCGGTCAGCGTGACCGTGGCGGTGCCCAGCAAGGCGCCGCCCAGCATTTCGTTGGTGCGATGGCGCTGCGGCCCGCCGGGCTGGTCGATGATGGCCAGGCACTGGGCGCCGAAGGTGGCGACCAGGCCGATGCTGTACTGGCCGAACAGGCCACCCAGCACCAGGACGGGCAGAAGCATGCCGATCGCCTGTCGGATACCGCCAAAAAAGTAGTGGCTGTACAGGAAGCGCCGAATGCTGGCGATGCGCAAATCCATGGAGATGGGGCGATTTGTCCGCGACAACGCCAGTATAGAGAGATGTGCGTCACTTTTGGGGCCGGATGGGGTAACGGCCGGTTGCGGGGCTTTCCCAACACTCGATTTGCTCAGGATGCCGCAACGCGGTAAATTGCCCGTCTTGCGCCGGCGTGACTATCCGAAGCCGGTGCGCCGGCTTACAGCTGCCCGGGCCACCTTCCGGGCGGATTGCGCCAGTTACACCTGCCGTTGGCCGCGCCACAAGCGTGTGTTGCCAAGGCTTCCATTTCGACCTCCAGCGCCCCCAGGGCGTTTGCACTGCGTTTCTGACGAGCGTGTGCCGGGTCGACAATGTGTCCGGGTGGCGTGGCTCCGTGAGCCGCAAAGCGCCGGATCATGTTGTCGTCGCCGGTTCGGGTTCAGCTGCCGTCGTATCCGGGCGGGCAGCGCTCAGGCGTGCAGGGCCGGTACTGAAAGGAAAGACAACATGGAACTCAATGGCGCCGACATCGTCGTGCGCTGCCTGGCCGAAGAAGGCGTGGAACACGTTTTCGGCTACCCTGGCGGCGCGGTGCTTTACATCTACGACGCGATTTTCAAGCAGGACAAATTCCAGCACATTCTGGTGCGTCACGAGCAGGCTGCCGTGCACGCCGCCGACGCGTACTCGCGCGCCTCGCAGAAAGTGGGCGTGTGCCTGGTGACCAGCGGTCCGGGCGTCACCAATGCCGTCACCGGCATCGCCACCGCCTACATGGACTCCATCCCCATGGTCATCATCAGCGGCCAGGTGCCGACGGCGGCCATCGGCGAGGATGCCTTCCAGGAATGCGACACCGTGGGCATCACGCGTCCCTGCGTCAAGCACAACTTCCTGGTGCGCGACGTCAAGGACCTGGCCGAGACCATGCGCCGCGCCTTCTTCATCGCCCGCACCGGCCGTCCCGGCCCCGTGCTGGTCGATATCCCGAAGGACATCACCGTCGCGCAATGCAAATATGCGCCGCCCAAGGGCGAGATCTCGATGCGCTCGTACGCGCCGGTCAACAAGGGGCACCAGGGCCAGATCAAGAAGGCCGTGCAGATGCTGCTGCACGCCGAGCGTCCCATGATCTACACGGGCGGCGGCGTGATCCTGTCCGATGCCGCCGAAGCCTTGCGCCACCTGGTGGACCAGACCGGCGCGCCGTGCACCAACACCCTGATGGGCCTGGGCGCGATGCCGGCCACCGACCACCGCTTCCTGGGCATGCCTGGCATGCACGGCACCTACGAGGCGAACATGGCGATGCAGCACTGCGACGTGCTGCTGGCCATCGGGGCCCGCTTCGATGACCGGGTCATCGGCAATCCGCGCCATTTCGCGCAGAACGCCCGCAAGATCATCCACATCGACATCGATCCGTCCTCGATCTCCAAGCGCGTGCGCGTCGACGTGCCCATCGTCGGCAACGTCAAGGACGTGCTGGCCGACCTGAGCGCCCAGTACGACCTGGCGCGCGCCGACGCCAAGCCGGCGTCGATCGAGAAGTGGTGGCAGCAGATCGAGGCCTGGCGCGGCAAGGAGTGCCTGAAGTACGCAGGCTCCGACGAAGTCATCAAGCCTCAGTTCGTGGTCGAGAAACTGTGGGAAGTGACCGGGGGCGACGCCTTCGTGACCTCCGACGTCGGTCAGCACCAGATGTGGGCCGCGCAGTACTACAAGTTCAACAAGCCGCGCCGCTGGATCAACTCCGGCGGCCTGGGAACCATGGGCGTGGGGCTGCCCTATGCCATGGGCGTGCAGATGGCCAATCCGGGTGCCGACATCGCCGTGATCACCGGCGAGGCGTCGATCCAGATGAACATCCAGGAACTGTCCACCTGCCACCAGTATCACCTGACGCCCAAGATCATCTGCCTGAACAACCGCTTCCTGGGCATGGTGCGCCAGTGGCAGCAGATCGATTACGGCTCGCGCTACTCCGAGTCGTACATGGATTCGCTGCCGGATTTCGTCAAGGTCGCCGAGGCCTATGGCCACGTCGGCCTGCGCATCGAGCGGCCGGCCGACGTCGAGCCGGCGTTGCGCGAAACATTCAAGAAGCACAAGGATCGCCTGGTCTTCCTGGACTTCATCACCGACCGCACCGAGAACGTGTGGCCCATGGTGAAGGCCGGCCGCGGGCTGACCGAGATGCTGCTCGGTTCCGAGGATCTGTAAGGAGGCCACCATGAAACATGTGATTTCTGTGCTGATGGAAAACGAGCCCGGCGCGCTGTCGCGCGTGGTCGGCCTGTTCTCCGCGCGCGGCTACAACATCGAGACGCTGACCGTGGCGCCCACCGAGGACGCGACCCTGTCGCGCCTGACCGTGGTGACCGTCGGTTCGGACGAGGTCATCGAACAGATCACCAAGCACCTCAATCGCCTGGTCGACGTGGTCAAGGTGGTGGATCTCACCGAAGGCGCGCACATCGAGCGCGAGCTCATGCTGATCAAGGTGCGGGCCGTGGGCAAGGAGCGCGAGGAAATGAAGCGCATGGCGGATATCTTCCGCGGGCGCATCATCGATGTCACCGACAAGTCCTACACGATCGAGCTGACCGGCGTTCAGGAGAAAATCCAGGCTTTCATCGAAGCCCTCGACCGCAGTGCCATCCTGGAAACCGTGCGCACCGGCGTGTCCGGCATCGGGCGCGGCGAACGGATACTGAAAATCTGACCGGCGCGCCTGGCGGCGCGCCACCCTGCATTAGCATCAACGATTACCAAAATTCAAGAACCGGAGCACAACATGAAAGTTTTCTACGACAAAGACTGCGATCTCTCCCTGGTCAAGGGTAAAACCGTCGCCATCATCGGCTACGGCTCGCAAGGCCACGCCCACGCGCTGAACCTGCATGATTCGGGTGTCAAGGTCGTGGTGGGCCTGCGCAAGGGCGGCGCCTCGTGGAACAAGGCCGCCAACGCCGGCCTGGAAGTCGCCGAAGTGGCCGAAGCCGTCAAGCGCGCCGACATCGTCATGATGCTGCTGCCCGACGAGAACATCGCCGCCGTCTACCGCGACGAAGTGCACGCCAACATCAAGGCCGGCGCCGCGCTGGCCTTCGCCCACGGCTTCAACGTGCACTACGGCCAGGTCGTGCCGCGCGAAGACATCGACGTCATCATGGTGGCGCCGAAGGCTCCGGGCCACACCGTGCGCTCGACCTACAGCCAGGGCGGCGGCGTTCCGCACCTGATCGCCGTCTACCAGGACAAGTCGGGCAGCGCCCGCGACGTGGCCCTGTCGTACGCCAGCGCCAACGGCGGCGGCCGTGCCGGCATCATCGAGACCAACTTCCGCGAAGAGACCGAGACCGACCTGTTCGGCGAACAGGCCGTGCTGTGCGGCGGCACCGTCGAGCTGATCAAGGCCGGCTTCGACACGCTGGTGGAAGCCGGCTACGCGCCCGAAATGGCCTATTTCGAGTGCCTGCACGAGCTCAAGCTGATCGTCGACCTGATCTACGAAGGTGGCATCGCCAACATGAACTACTCGATCTCGAACAACGCCGAATTCGGCGAGTACGAGACCGGCCCGAAGGTCGTGACCGACGCGACCCGCCAGGCGATGCGCGAGTGCCTGACGGCCATCCAGACCGGCGAATACGCCAAGAAGTTCATCCTGGAAAACGCCGCCGGCGCCCCGACCCTGACCTCGCGCCGCCGCATCAACGCGGAATCGCAGATCGAGCAGGTCGGCGGCAAGCTGCGCGCCATGATGCCCTGGATCGCCGCCAACAAGCTGGTGGACAAGGCCAAGAACTAAAGGCCATGGCCGCGCCGGGCCCGGCAGGGTCCGGCAGTCTGGTCCAGACGCGCCCCGCGGGGCGCGTTTTTCTTTTCCGCGGGGCAAACGACCCGGTGATGCGCGCCCGCAAGTGGGGTCATATGGGTTAAGCTTTCACTTCCGCTGCAAGCGATTCTGTCATCTATGCCCAATTTCTCCATGCGCGATCCCGAAAATCGCCATCGCAGCATCTACCTGCTGCCCAATGCCTTCACCACGGCGGCCCTGTTCGCGGGGTTCTACGCCGTCGTGCAGGCCATGAACGACCGCTTCGAGACCGCGGCCATCGCCATCTTCGTGGCCATGGTGCTCGACGGCATGGACGGCAGGGTGGCGCGCCTGACCAACACCCAGTCGGCCTTCGGCGAGCAATACGATTCGCTGTCCGACATGACTTCCTTCGGCGTGGCGCCCGCGCTGGTCATCTACGAATGGATCCTGCAGGACCTCGGCCGCTGGGGCTGGCTGGCCGCCTTCGTGTACGTCGCCGGCGCCGCCTTGCGCCTGGCGCGCTTCAACACCAACATCGCGGTGGTCGACAAGCGCTTCTTCCAGGGGTTGCCCAGCCCCGCCGCCGCGGCGCTGGTGGCCGGCTTCGTCTGGCTGGCCATCGACAACAAGCTGCCCATCCATGACAGCATCATGGCCTGGGTGGCCTTTGTGCTGACGATGTACGCCGGCGTGGCGATGGTCAGCAACGCGCCGTTCTTCAGCGGCAAGAACTTCGCATTGGGCCGCAGCGTGCCGTTCTGGGGCATCCTGCTGGTGGTGGCCGTGTTCGTGTTCGTCTCGAGCGATCCGCCGGTGGTGCTGTTCGGCCTGTTCGTGCTCTATGGCCTGTCTGGCTGGGTGGTGATGGCCTGGCGCTGGAACCGCGCCCGCAGGCTGCAGCAGGAGCGCCGCAGCGGCCATCATTCCCCGTGATGGCCGGGCGCTGCCCGCTCAGTGCCAGCGCCAGTCTTCGTCGTACATCGGGTCCGGCCCGGGGTGAAAGCGCGTGACGCGGTCTCCTTCGCGGCCCATGTACACATACATCAGCGAATTCCAGACCCGCGATTCGCGGTAGCGATACGACCACACCACCTGGCGCACGCTGGGCAGGCCGACCTGCTTGATCTCGGCCGGCGGGCCGAATTCGCAGCGCACCTGCTCGGCGGTCCAGGTGCCGCTGCCCAGGACCTTGAAATGCTCGTCGGTCAGCACTTCGACGACACGGTCGACGCGCCCGTCGGGGCCCACATTGGCGCCCCAGGCGAACTGGCCGTACGGCTGCTGGGTCCAGATCACGCGCTGCCCGCCGTTGGGCAGCTCGCAGGCGAAATTGGGCGCGCCGAATTGCGCCTGCACGTCGGCCAGCGGCGTGCCGGGCGGCACCTGCTTCATGTTGGCGCAGGCGGCCAGGGCGGCCAGCAGCATGCCGGCGCCGGCCAGGCGCAGGGCGCGGACGACAGGGCGGCGGGTCGGGGGCATGGCGGTCTCCTTCAATAGGGGGCGGATCATCGCGGGCAAAATCCGTCCGCGCGCGGCCTCACTGGGCAATTCTACCGAATCGGCTATAATCATCGTCGCTTTTGCGGTCAAGGTTGTCGAAGTTGCTTTTCTGGCCGCGGAACACGCCAGCCTGCCGAATCCAAGAATGATCAAGAACGGATCCGGCGCGGCGGCAACAGCGTAACAGGGCGCCCGGTTGTCTCGGGGCTCGTTTTCTTGAAACCCACGTCCGGGCGCCTCGGCCCTGACGCATGTCCGTAGAGGTCATCAATGTCTGTAGCTGACATCAAAAAATCCGAAATCGTCGCGCAATTCCAACGCGCTCAAGGCGATACCGGCTCCCCTGAAGTTCAGGTGGCTCTGCTCACCGCTCGCATCAACGAACTGACCGGTCACTTCAAAGAACACATGAAGGACCACCACTCGCGCCGCGGTCTGCTGCGCATGGTCAGCCGTCGTCGCAAGCTGCTCGACTATCTCAAGGGCCGCAATCCCGATTCGTACCGCGCACTGATCGAAAAACTCGGTCTGCGCAAGTGATCGACGGGGCTGGCTCCCCATGACGCAACCGTGGTCGGGGCGACGCATGTCGCAACGGCCACGGTTTTTCATTTGTAAGGAATCACCGTCATGTTCAACAAAGTGACCAAGACCTTCCAGTACGGCCAGCATACGGTCGTGTTGGAAACCGGCGAGATTGCTCGCCAGGCGTCCGGCGCGGTGCTGGTGTCCGTGGAGGACACCGTCGTGCTGGCAACGGTCGTGGCGGCCAAGAAGGCCAAGGCTGGCCAGGACTTCTTCCCGCTGACCGTCGACTACATCGAGAAGACCTACGCCGCCGGCCGCATCCCGGGCGGTTTCTTCAAGCGCGAAGGCAAGCCCTCCGAAAAGGAAACGCTGACCTCGCGCCTGATCGACCGTCCGCTGCGTCCGCTGTTCCCGGAAGGCTTCTATAACGACGTGCAAGTGGTCATCCACACGCTGTCGGTCAATCCGGACATCGATCCCGATATCCCCGCCATGATCGGCGCCTCGGCCGCGCTGGCCATCTCGGGCATCCCGTTCAACGGCCCCATCGGCGCCGCCCGCGTGGGCTATGTCGACGGCCAGTACGTGCTCAACCCCACCGCGACGCAGCTGAAGTCGTCCAGGATGGACCTGGTGGTGGCCGGCACCGAGAACGCCGTGCTGATGGTCGAATCCGAGGCGAAGCAGCTGTCCGAGGAAATCATGCTGGGCGGCGTGGTGTTCGGCCACGAGCAGATGCAGGCCGCCATCAACGCCATCCATGACCTGGTGCGCGATGCCGGCAAGCCCGACTGGGACTGGCAGCCCGCCCCCAAGAACGAAGCGCTGATCGCCGCCGTGGGCGCCGCCGCCCAGGAAGGGCTGAACGCCGCCTACCAGATCCGCGAAAAGCAGGCCCGTACCACCAAGCTGCGCGAAGTCTACGCCGCCGTGCAGGCCGCCATGGCCGAGCAGGCCGCGCAGGCTGGCCAGCCCGCGCCCGACAGCGTTGGCGTGGACAACATCCTGTTCGACCTGGAAGCGCGCATCGTGCGCAGCCAGATCCTCAACGGCGAGCCGCGCATCGACGGCCGCGACACCCGCACCGTGCGTCCGATCAGCATCCGCCTGGGCGTGCTGCCGCGCGCGCACGGCAGCGCGCTGTTCACCCGCGGCGAAACGCAGGCGCTGGTGGTGGCCACGCTGGGCACCAAGCAGGATGAGCAGATCATCGACGCCCTGATGGGCGAGTACCGCGACCGCTTCATGCTGCACTACAACATGCCGCCGTTCGCCACGGGCGAAACCGGCCGCATCGGCGTGCCCAAGCGCCGCGAAATCGGCCACGGCCGCCTGGCCAAGCGCGCGCTGCTGCCGCTGCTGCCGGCCCCGGAAGACTTCCAGTACACCATTCGCCTGGTGTCCGAAATCACCGAATCCAACGGCTCCTCGTCGATGGCGTCGGTGTGCGGCGGTTCGCTGGCCATGATGGACGCCGGCGTGCCCACCAACGATCACGTGGCCGGCGTGGCCATGGGCCTGATCCTGGACAGCGGCAAGTTCGCCGTGCTGACCGACATCCTGGGCGACGAAGACCACCTGGGCGACATGGACTTCAAGGTGGCGGGTACCGAAACCGGTATCACCGCGCTGCAGATGGACATCAAGATCCAGGGCATCACCAAGGAAATCATGCAGGTCGCGCTGGCCCAGGCCCGCGAAGGCCGCCTGCACATCCTCGGCAAGATGCGCGAGGCGCTGGAAGGTTCGCGTACCGAGCTGTCGGCGTTCGCGCCGCGCATGCTGACCATCAAGATCAACCCCGAGAAGATCCGCGACGTGATCGGCAAGGGCGGTGCCACCATCCGTGCGCTGACCGAGGAAACCGGCACGCAGATCGATATCTCGGACGACGGCACCATCGTGATCGCCAGCGTGGACGAGACCCAGGCCAAGGAAGCCCAGCGCCGCATCGTCGAACTGACGGCCGACGTCGAAGTGGGTCAGATCTACGACGGCTCGGTGCTGCGCCTGCTGGACTTCGGCGCCATCGTGCAAGTGCTGCCGGGCCGCGACGGCCTGCTGCACATCTCCGAGATCGCCAACTACCGCATCGCCAACATCAACGATGTGCTGAAGGTTGGCCAGCCGGTCCGCGTCAAGGTCATCGAGGCCGATGACAAGGGCCGTCTGCGCCTGTCGATCAAGGCGATCGGCGGCATCGAGCAGCAGCAGTCCGGCGCGGCCGAGCCGGCCGCCCAGTCGGAGCCGCAAGCCGAATAAGGTTTGCGATTCCTGACGTAAAAACGGCGCCCGCGGGCGCCGTTTTTACGTCCGCATACGGTAAAGTCATGCCACGCGCGGCCAGGCCGCATCAGAACAAGGGACACGGACGGATATGGCATGACGAGCAGGCGGCTGGCCGCACTGTCTGGATGGGCCGCCAGCGTGCTGCTGGCCGGCTGCATCGCGCCCGGCGGCAGCGGCGGGCCGCGCGGCGAGTCGATGTCGGCCGACCAGTTCATGCAGACCGACTTCAACCGCACGGTCACGCTGGAAATCCGCGACAACCTGGCCAGCCTCGACACGCTGCTGGACAAGCTGTACCGGCGCAATCCGCGCGAATGGCGCAAGAGCGGGGTGGCGGACCAGGCCGCCGCGGTGGCGCGGGTCAAGCGCCTGATCGAAGAGCGCCGCCCGCCGGCCGGCCTGGCGGGCCTGCGCGACATCCAGGTGCTGGCCGTGTCGCTCGACCCGGCCTATGGCGGCGACCGCGTGGCGGCCTTCATCTATGGCCTGGCCGACACCCTGATCGCGGCGCACAACGACAAGACCCGCATCTACCTCTCGGACGTGCTCGACGGCCAGCGCATCTACAACGCGGCGCGCAACGTCGAGGCGGCCGCCTGGCTGCTGGCCTCGCGCCGCACCGCCCAGGGCGAGCCGCTCCTGCTGGCCAACGAGATGTCGGCCGTGGCCACGAATCTCAGCTTCGAGCGCGAATTCGGCGCTATCATCGGCAGGCTGGACCTGATTGCCAACCTGCTCGGCGAGAATTCCCGCCGCATCGGCATCAACTACGCACAGGGCCTGCTGTTCTTCAATTTCCTGCCAGTCCGCTAGGCTGCGCGGGACACCGCGCACTCACCAAGACGCCGCCATCGTGATCGATCTTGCCGCCATCCAGACCGCCCGGGACATCCTGCGGGGACAGGTCCTCAATACGCCGTTCACGCATTCCCGCACGCTGTCCGATATCCTCGGCGCGGAAATCTGGCTGAAGTTCGAGAACCTCCAGTTCACCGCCTCGTTCAAGGAGCGCGGCGCCCTCAACCGGATGCTCAACCTGACCGAGGCCGAGCGCGCCGCCGGGGTGATCGCCGTGTCGGCCGGCAACCATGCCCAGGGGGTGGCGTACCACGCGCAGCGCATGGGCGTGCCGGCGGTGATCGTCATGCCGCGCTTCACCCCCACGGTCAAGGTGGCCAACACGCGGCGCTTCGGCGCCGAAGTGGTCCTGGCCGGCGAGACCTTCGACGACGCCAAGGCGCGCGGCTACGAGCTGGCGCGCGAGCGCGGCCTGGTCATGATCCACCCCTATGACGATCCGGCCGTGATCGCCGGACAGGGCACGGTGGCGCTCGAAATGCTGCAGGCGCGCCCCGACCTGGACGCCATCGTGGTGGGCATCGGCGGCGGCGGCCTGATCGCGGGCATCGCCACGGCCGCCAAGGCCATCAAGCCGGACATCCAGATCATCGGCGTGCAGACCGAGCGCTTTCCGTCCATGTACGCCGCCGTCAAGGGCGTGGCCATGGAAAGCGGCCACTACACGATCGCCGAGGGCATCGCCGTCAAGTCACCCGGCACGCTGACCCAGGAGATCGTCACGCGCCTGGTCGACCATATCGAGCTGGTCAACGAAAGCGATATCGAGCATGCCATCGTGGTTCTGCTGGAAATCGAGAAAACCGTGGTCGAAGGGGCCGGCGCGGCCGGCCTGGCGGCGCTGCTGCGCCTGCAGGAGCAAGGCGACGCGCGGTTCCGGGGCAAGCGCGTGGGGCTGGTGCTCACGGGCGGGAACATCGATCCCCTGATGCTGGGCGAGCTGATCGAGCGCGGCATGGTGCGCGCCGGGCGCCTGGCGCGCATCCGGGTCGACCTGCGCGACCTGCCGGGCGCGCTGGCGCAGGCCACCAAGCTGATCGCCGACGCGCACGCCAACATCACCGAAGTGCATCACCAGCGCGCCTTCACCACCTTGCCGGTGCGCAATGTCGAGGTCGATTTCGTGCTGCAGACGCGTGGACACGACCACATCCAGGAAGTCATCTCGGTGCTCAACGCCGCAGGCTTCGCGGCCAGCAACCACGATCACTGATCCGCGTCGGCCAGGCGCCTTAGCCGGTACAGGCGCTCGCGCTGCAGGATCGCAGCCAGCGGCAGGGGCTCGCGCCCGAGCGCCACGTAATCGTCGGCGACCGTCGCCAGCGCCGCGCGCAGCGCGGCCGGGTCGGCCTGCCACCAGCGCGCCAGCAGGTGATCCGGGCTGAACGCGTCCAGGCCCTGGCGGCGCAGCTCGGAGCGGTTGAAATCCTTCAGGTTCCAGGTCATCACCAGGGTGGCGGGCGCCTGGGGCAGGCCGCAGCGGGCCCGTCGCGCCAGCCCGGCGGCGATCACGTGGAAATCCTTCGGGTCGCTGTAGCGCAGACCCGTTTCGTAAGGCTGCGTATCGGTTTCCAGCGCCCGCGGAAAGCTGGCGTTCATCGCCGCCCATTGCGCCGCCAGGGCCTCGGCGGGGATATCCCACAGGCGCGCGGCGTTGCGGCGCCATTCTTCGCCGATGCGCTCGCTCCAGACGGGCTGGAAGACGCCCGCCCGCGCCACCCGCAACAGCAGCTGGCGGGCGATGCCGGACATCAGTACGCAGGCATCGAGAACGACAAACGGAGGCGCGGGGTTCGGTATCAAGTTGAGGTAGGGCATGCGCGGCCCGTTGGCGCGGCGCGTCTATCGGGCCTGGGGAAAACAGCGGTGCCGATTGATGGTGCACCCACCCGGAATCGAACCGGGACGCCTTGCGGCGAGGGATTTTAAGTCCCTTGCGTCTACCAATTTCGCCATGGGTGCGGCTGGTCCGGCAGGGCGACAATGATAACGTGCTTTAACGGGCCGCTGGCCGCGCCGCGGGCCCGAATCCTATACAATGCGCGCCGTGGAAGGTTGGCAGAGTGGTTGAATGCACCGGTCTTGTTCAATCGAGCGCCACGCGGGAAACCGCATGGTAGTAAGGAGTCAAATTCGGCGAAGCCCCTGGCCCTGTCCGAGGTAACGCCGAGCGAAGGCCGCCCCCCGCCGGGGCGGCAACGTGTAGAGACTTGACGGCTCCCACCTAAGGTCGCCCGACTATGGTGAAGGCAAAGTCCAGACCAGCAAACAGACATCGTTCTGGTGGCGAAAGCCATAGCGGTACGGAAAACCGGCGGGGCTTCACGGCCCTCGTGAGTTCGAATCTCACACCTTCCGCCACTTCATCGCGGCGCCACGCCGCCCCCGCATCCCTGGCAAATCCGTGGCGCCGTGCCCGCCGCCGGCAGGCGGCCGTGCAAAAAAGCGCATAATTGCCGTTTCGATATCGACTCTGGTTGGAGACGCGACATGCGAGCCGTAGAAATCACCCGTCCTGGCGGTCCTGAAGTCCTGGTGCCCACCGAGCGCAGCGTTCCCGAGCCCGCTGCCGGCGAAGTGCTGATCAAGGTGTCCGCCGCCGGCGTCAACCGGCCTGACGTGCTGCAGCGCAAGGGCAACTATGCCCCGCCGCCGGGCGCCTCGGACCTGCCCGGCCTGGAAGTGGCCGGCGAGATCGTCGGCGGCGACGCCGCCGCGGGAGGCTTTGCCATCGGCGACAAGGTCTGTGCCCTGGTGGCTGGCGGCGGGTACGCCGAATACGTGGTGGCGCCCGCGCCGCAGTGCCTGCCGATTCCGCGCGGCCTGACCGAGATCGAGGCGGCCGGCCTGCCCGAGACCTATTTCACCGTCTGGAGCAACGTGTTCGACCGCGGCCGCCTGTCGGCCGGCGAAGCGCTGCTCGTGCACGGCGGCGCCAGCGGCATCGGCACCACGGCCATCCAGCTGGCGCGCGCCATGGGCAACAAGGTCTACGCCACGGTGGGCAGCGACGAACGCGCGCGCGCCGTCGAAGCGCTGGGCGCCACGCTGGGCATCAACTACAAGACGCAGGACTACGTCAAGGAAGTGCTGGACGCCACCGGCGGTGCCGGCGTGGATGTGGTGCTGGACATGGTTGCGGGCGAGTACATCGGCCGCAACCTCAAGTGCCTGGCCGACGACGGCCGCATCGTCATCATCGCGCTGCTGGGTGGCGCGCATGCAAACGTAGATTGCAATCAGGTGCTGCGCCGCCGGTTGACCATCACCGGTTCGACGCTGCGTCCGCGTCCGGTCGAGTTCAAGGGCGAGATCGCCCGTGCGCTGCGCGAGCGGGTCTGGCCCTTGCTGGAAAACGGCACGCTCAAGCCGGTGGTGCACGCCACGCTGCCGCTGGAGCAGGCCGCCGCGGCCCACGCCATGATGGAAGCCGGTGAAAACATCGGCAAGATCATCCTGACCGTATAGCGCCAGCCGGACGGCGGGGCGCATCGGATTGTCCGGCGCGCCCGGATTTTCTTGCCCCGGTAACGGCGCATCGCCCGGCAACAGGATACAATCTCAGGTTTGACCCGACCCCGGGTCAGGCCTTTTTGACTCTTTTTTCTGCGCCATGACCACAGCTGAGAATCGCGCCCGCCTGGTGCTGGGCAACTGGAAGATGCACGGCAACCTGGCCGAGAACGCCGCCTTGCTGGCCGAGTTGCGCGCCGCCGATGCCGCCTCCCATTGCGAAATGGGGGTGTGCGTGCCGTTCCCGTACCTGGCGCAGACCGCTGCCGCCTTGCAGGGCAGCGCCATCGGCTGGGGCGCGCAGGATGTCAGCGCGCACGCCAAGGGCGCCTATACCGGCGAAGTGGCCGCTCCGATGCTGGCCGAATTCGGCTGCCGCTGGGTGCTGGTCGGCCATTCCGAGCGCCGCACGCTGCATGCCGAGAGCGACCAGTTGGTGGCCGACAAGGCCCGCGCCGCGCTCGACGCAGGCCTGACCCCGGTGGTTTGCGTCGGCGAATCGCTGCAGGAGCGCGAGGGCGGCAATACCCTGGGCGTGATCGAGCGCCAGCTCGAACCCGTCCTGGCCCTGGGCCGCGACGCCCTGGTCCGCATGGTCCTGGCCTACGAGCCGGTATGGGCCATCGGCACCGGCCGTACCGCCAGCCCCGAGCAGGCGCAGGAAGTGCACAGCGCCATCCGCGTGGCGCTCGACGGCCTGCAAGCCAGCCAGGTGCGCGTGCTGTATGGCGGCAGCGTCAAGGGGGCCAATGCCGCCAGCCTGTTCGCCATGCCCGACATCGACGGCGGCCTGGTGGGTGGAGCCTCGCTCGTCGCCGAAGAATTCCTGCGCATCGCCGCAGCTTAAGTTTCCGTTCCGGAGTCTGTAATGTCTTTGATGCTTACTGTCCTGCTGGTCGTCCAGGTTGTATCGGCGCTGGCTATCATCGTTCTGGTCCTGCTGCAGCAGGGCAAGGGCGCCGACATGGGGTCGGCGTTCGGCAGCGGCTCGGCCGGCAGCCTGTTCGGCGCCACCGGCGCGGCCAACTTCCTGTCGCGCACCACCAAGTGGGCCGCCGTGGTGTTCTTCGTCAGCACCGCGGGCCTGGCGTACGTCACCCACAAGGGGCCGTCCGGCCCGGCCATCGATTCGGGCGTGATGCAGAATTTCCCGCAGGACCGCTCGGTACCGCAGGCGCCCGGCAGCGCGCCGGCCGGCAGCGGCTCGTCGGTGCCGCAGGCTCCGGGCGGCAGCGTGCCGGCCGCCCCCGCCCAGCCCGACGCCTCGGTGCCCCAGGCGCCCGGCCAGCCGGCGCCCCCGGCCGCGCCCGAGCAGCCCAAGCCCGCGCAGTAGCACAGGACGGGCGCCGCGCATGGCGCGGCCAGCCGCCCTGACGGTTTTGCCCATGGGCATTTACATGCTAGAATGCCCGACTTTCCAGGATCCTCGGATTCTGGTCGAAGTTTGCAAGATGCCGACGTGGTGAAATTGGTAGACACGCTATCTTGAGGGGGTAGTGGCGAAAGCTGTGCGAGTTCGAGTCTCGCCGTCGGCACCAAGAATTTGTCCAGGCAGCTCCTGGCGCGGCAAAGGCCCGCAAAAAGCCAGCAAAAAAAGCCCACAAGGCGCCAGCGCCTGTGGGCTTTTTGTCGTTCCGGGGTGATCTTCCTGACCGCTGAAGGCCTGCCCCTGGGCCGGGCTCAGTGGCAATGCACCGTGCCTGCCTTCCTGTCCATGTGGCAGCATTTTCCAGGCGGCGAGTCTTTCCGGCACCCACCGCCGTGGGCGGAGGCTGGAAAGGGTAGGGCGAGTGCCGGAACTGCGCCGTCCGGCACGCCAGGGAGGGACTTTTCCCGCCATCGCTCCGGCGTCTGACCGAATCGGGGACGCGTGGCGCATAATGGTCCCGGGCCTGGCATCCAGGATCCGGCTGGAAGGCGCGCGGGACGGGCACGGCATGTCCAACCCGACTGGCGCCTTCCCGGTGGACGGTTTCGGAGCGGCGCCCCTTCTGGAAAGGAGTCAGCCATGTCGACCACGCCATCCGACGACGAGGGGGCCGAGTCCGAGCCGTCCGGCCAGGCGCCGGACGCGCGGGCGGCGGCGTTGCGCCGGCCGATCGAACGCAGCCGGTTCGGCGGCTCGCAGCGCCGCCACGAACGCCAGATCGGCGACGACGCGCCGGTGTCGCGCAGCGACCTCAGCAAGGGGCCCGAGGAGGTGCTCGAGCACCGCACGGCCAGCATAAATTGGCGCGTGCTACTCGTCTCGTCGGCCGTGATCGCCGCGTTCTCGCTGTGGGCGATTCTGGTGCCCGGCGCTGCGCGCATGCGGATGAAGACGGCCGTGGACTGGATCGCCGCCAATCTCGGTTGGTACTACGTGCTGACCATGACGCTGGTGATCGGTTTCGTGCTGTGGGTGGCGTTCTCCAAGGAGGGGGATGTGCGCCTCGGTCCCGATCAATCGCGGCCGCAATACCGGCTGTCGACCTGGGTCGCGATGCTGTTTGCCGCCGGCGTCGGGATCGACATGCTTTTCTTCTCGGTCACCGGACCGGTCGTGCAGTACCTGCATCCGCCGTCCGGCGAGGGGGGCACGGCGGCAGCCATGCAGGACGCGGTGGTCTGGACGATGTTCCACTATGGGGTGGCCGGTTGGTCCATGTATGCCTTGCTGGGCATGGCGATGGGATATTTCGCCTACCGCTGGGGCATGCCCCTGTCCATCCGCGCGGCGCTCTATCCGCTGTTGGGCAAGCGCGTGCGCGGCCCCCTGGGCGACGGCATCAGCATCATCGCGCTGGTGGGCACGGTGTTCGGCGTGGCGACCTCGATGGGCATCGGCGTGGTGCTGCTGAATGTCGGTTTCTCGCTGATTTTCGGGCTGGAGCAAGGCCTGTCGCTGCAGATCGCCCTGGTCGTGGGCGCCGTGATCCTGACCATCGGGGCCACGACCTCCGGGGTCGACCGCGGCATCCGCTGGATTTCCGAGCTGAACCTCTGGAGCGCGGTGGCGATGATGGTCTACATCCTGCTTACCGGGCAAACGGCGTTCCTCCTGAACGCGCTGTCGGAGAACATCGGCCGGTTTCTCGTGACCTTCCCCGCGCGCACCTTGCAGACGTTCGCCTACGAACCCGGCGGGCCGGCATGGATGGGCGGATGGACGCTGTTCTTCTGGGCGTTCTGGCTGGCATGGGGGCCGTTCGTCGGCGTCTTTCTTGCGCGCATTTCGCGTGGCCGGACGCTGCGCGAATTCGTGATCGCGGCGATCACCGCGCCGGTGTTGTGCGATTTCATCATCGTTTCGCTGTTCGGCAACTCGGCCCTTTATCACGTGCTGCAAGGGGATGCCGCGTTCGCCGCGCTCGCGGTCCAAAGCCCCGAGCGCGGCTGGTACGCGTTGCTGGCGATGTTTCCGGGAGCCATGTTCCTGATAGGCCTGGCCACGCTGTCGGGGCTGTTGTTCTACCTGACCAGCGCGAATTCGGGCGCGATGGTGATGTCGAATTTTTCGGCCTCGATTCCCGACCCCTCGCACGACGGGCCGAAGTGGCTGCGCATTTTCTGGGCCGTGCTGACGGCGGTGCTCACGGTGGCGATGCTGCTGGCCGGCGGCGTGACGACGATGGAGTACGCCACGCTCATCTTCGCCTTGCCGGTGACCATCATCGCCTACACGGTCATGGCGTCGTTCTACAAGGCGCTGCGCATGGAGCGGGCCGAGCGCGAAGGGCAGGTGCTGCGCAGGCCGTCCATGGCGCCGATGGGCGGCCACCTGCCGGAGCGTTCATGGAAGCAGCGCCTCGAACAGTTGCACGCGTTCGCTTCGCTGCGGCAGGTTGCCCAGTTCCTCGACCGTACCGTACGGCCGGCGCTCGACGATGTGGCCGCCGAGTTCCGCAACCAGGGCTACGAGGTCGCGCGCGAATCCCGGGCCGACGAGCGCGGCATCGAGGAGCCGCTGCTGCGGGTGTCGATGGACAGTTTTCGCGCCTTTCAGTATCACGTGGCGATCGTCGAGGCGCCGGTACCGATGTTCAGCGGCCGGATGTCGCGCGAGACCGACGTCTATTACCGGCTTGAAGTGTTCACCCAGACCGGTTCGGGCGGCTATGACCTGATGGGCCTGACCCGGCAGCAGGTGATCGACGACGTGCTCGAGCGATTCGAGGCCCACCTCGCCTTTCTCACCTTCTCCACGAACACCGATACGGCCTCGGTGCTGACGCCGCCGATGCCGGCCAAGAACCCCTAGCCCGCGCCCGCCCGCGGATATGTCAGCGCGCCGCGCCAGGCGCGCCGGCGGGCGCCGCCTGCCGGCCAGCCAGCACGTCGGACAGGGCGCCGGCTTCCCGGACCAGCAGTTGCGCCAGTTCCGTTTCCCGATGCTCCGGGTAGCGGATGCGAGGGATGAACAGCGAGAAGCAGCCGATGACGTGTCCCCCGGTGCCGAAGATCGGGGTGGAAATGCCGGCGGCGCCTTCGATCTTCTCGCCGCGCGTGCTGACCGAATAGCCTTGCTCGCGGATTTGCTTCAGATCGCGATTCAGGTCGCGCGCGGGCAGGGCGGCCAGGCCGGTGGGCGAGACGGGTTCTTTCTTGAGCAGCGCGCGCACGCGCTCGGGCGGCAGGTGCGCCAGCACGGCATGCCCGGAGGCGCCCCAGAGGACCGAGACCGGCCGGTACAGGTCGAGCTGGTAGCGCAGCTGGTTGGCCGATTCGACCTGTTTGGCGAACACCAGGGTGGCGTCCTGGTCGCGGTACAGCGCCAGCGCGCAGGACTCATTGGTGTAGGCGACGATGCGATGCAGCGGCGCGCTGGCCAGCTGCACCACGTTCACCTTGTTGGAGATCATGGCGCCCAGCCGGTACATCTCCGGGCCGAACGCGTAGCGGCGCGCGCCCTGCACGCGCTGCATGAGGTTCAGCGCCACCAGTTGCTGCAGCAGGCGGTGCGCCGTGCTGTGCGGCAACTGCAGTTCATCGGCGATGTCTTTCACGCCGACGTCGTCGTCCTGCGAGGCGAGAAAGGCGATCAGCCTGACGATTCGTTCGACGGTACCGCGCTCGTTTTCCATGTATGCGCATTCCCTGAAATAACGCCGCCCCAAGAGGGGGCAGGGTGCTGCCTGGGTGGCCGGCCAACGCCGACGACAGCGTGAGTGTAGAGCGTGGCGGCCTTGCCGGGCCGCCGCCGCCGGCGCTGGCCGGCCATGGCCGGGCCGTGCTTGCGGGGCGTTTCTTGCCGATCATAAATTCCGTTATTCGGAATTTACATCTCATCTAATGACATGTAAATCCGGCCTGCCTAAACTGGCCTGGCCTCGAGAAGAAGGCGGATGCCACGGGAGACAGGACGACATGCGAGTGCAACGGTTGCTGGCGACGGACGGGATCGGCGGGTATTACTGGCGCGACCAGGAGGCGATCGGGCAGGGGGCGCCGCGCGACGGTTTCCTGTACCGGGGCGCGCCGGTCACGCCCGGTTTCGCGTCCATCATCCAGGTGAGTTCCACTGTGCTGCTGACGGGCGTGGCCGACGACGGCAGCGAACTGTACGGCGATTGCGCGACGGTCAATCATGCCTTCCGGTCGGGACGTCAGCAGGCGCCGGATGCGGCCCGCCTGATCGCGCAGGCCGAGGGGCCGCTGTCGCGCTGGCTGGCGCAGTGCGACCTGTCGTCGTTCCGCGCCGCCGCCGCGCAACTCGATACCATGCGGCTCGACGGGCAGCCGCTGCACATGGCGCTGCGCTATGGCCTGTCGCAACTGCTGCTGCAGGCCGTGGCCGCGAATCACCGCGTCACGATGGCCGAGATCCTGGCGCGCGAGTATGGCCTGGCGCTGGCCGATACGCCCTGCGACCTGCTGGGTTCCTGCGGCGGCAACTGGTACGAGAACGTCGACAAGGCCATCGTGCGCGAGCTGCCTTACTTCCCGCAGACGGCCATGGTGCGCACCGACCAGCTCGACGAACTGCCGGCCTATGCGCAATGGATCAGCCAGCGCATCCGCGCGGTGGGCCGTCCGGATTTCTTTCCGACGCTGCACTACGACCTGCACGGGCTGCTGTCGCAGCGGGTGGGCGACGACCTGGACGGCGCGCTGGCCTATCTGCGCAAGGTGGAGGCGGCCAGCGCGCCGTACCCCGTGCTGTTCGAAGACCCGCTCGACGCGGGCGAGCGCGGCGCCCAGATCGCGCTGATGGGGCGCCTGCGCGAGGCCCTGCGGCGCGCCGGTTCGGGCATCCGCCTCATTGCCGACGAATGGTGCAACACCCGCGAGGACGTGCGCGAGTTCGTCGCGCACGGGTGTTGCGATCTCATCCAGATCAAGATGCCGGACCTGGGGGGCGTGGACAACACCGTGCAGGCCTGCCTGATCTGCCGCGACGGCGGCGTCGGCGTGTACCTGGGGGGCAGTTGCAACGAGACGGACATTTCGGCCCGCGTCGCCGCGCACGTCGCGTTGGCGGTGCGTCCGGTCGAGTTTCTCGGCAAGCCGGGGCTGGGACTGGACGAGGGAGTGATGATCGTCACCAACGAAATGCACCGCGCGATTCGTTCCTATCGGACGCGCGTGTCCGCGGCGTAGCGTCCGTCCGCGCGGCGCGGACGGTTTGTGGGCATCACTGGTTTTGGCGGACCGTCGACCGCGCATGGCGCGCGGCCGGCGCACAACTTGATCGGACCGAGGACACAGACATGACACGTTGGCAGCAATGGATCTCCGCCGCGCTGGGGTGCGGCGCAGCCTGCCTGGGCATGGCGACGAGCGCCCAGGCGGCTCCCGCCGGCTACCCGAAAGGGCCGGTCACGCTGGTCGTGCCGACCGGCCCGGGCGGCGGCACCGACCTGGCGGCGCGCGCTTTTTCCGAGCGGCTCTCCGCCATTCTGGGCCAGCCCGTGGTGGTGGACAATCGCGCCGGCGCGGGCGGCATCATCGGCACGCAGGACGTGGCCAAGTCCAAACCGGACGGACACACGCTGCTCATCTCCAGCAACCAGTTCGGCATCCTGCCGGCCGTGCAGGACAACCTGCCTTTCGACCCGGCCAAGGATTTCATTCCCGTCACGTCCATCGGCCTGATTCCGACCCTGGTGCTGGTGAATCCGTCGTTGCCGGTGCGGTCGGTCGCCGAACTGATCGATTACGCGCACAAGCAGCCCGGCGGCGTGCAGTACGCGTCGGCCGGCATCGGCTCGCCCAATCATCTGTTCGCGGCGATGTTCGGTTCGATGGCCGACGTGCCGATGATGCATGTGCCGTTCCGGGGCGCATCGCCGGCGCTGGTGGCCGTCGCCGGGGGGCAGACCGCCGTGGCTTTCGCCTCCCAGCCGGCTTCGCAGAGTTTTGTCGCGGCCGGCAAGCTGCGGGCCATCGCGGTCACGTCGGCTCGGCGCCTGCCGTCCTTGCCGGACCTGCCGCCGGTGTCCGATAGCGTGCCCGGCTACGACGCCGACATCTGGCTGGGAGTCTGGGCCGTGGCCGGCACGCCGGACGCGGTGGTGGATGCCGTTCATGCCGCGTTCGAGGAGACCTTGAAGGATCCGCGCGTGATCGACAGCCTGGGCAAGATGGGCATCGTGGTGGCGACCCGCTCCCGCCAGGACTTCACCGCCATGGTCGAGCGCGAGATCGCCAAGTGGGCCCGCGTCGTGGCCGAGGCCGGCGACGGCTTCCAGAAGCAATAGCCGCCAACCATCCCATCGCTGGAGTGCCGCATGCCGCTCGCATCGCCACCGCCCGCCGCGGGCGTCACCCGGTCGCTGGCCGGCGCCATCGTGGCCACCGCATCGTCCAGGCTGGGCGCCGATACGCTCCAGACGGCGCAGGCCTGTCTGCTCGACAGCCTGGCGGTGACGCTGGCCGGCGCGCAGGAGCCGCTGGTGGCCGTGCTTGACCGCACGCTGGCCGGCTTCGGCGGGGCGGGGCAGGCCACGCTGATCGGCCGGGGCAGGCGCGCGCCATTGCCGGACGCGGCGCTCGTCAATGGCGCCTCGGGCCATGCGCTCGATTTCGACGATATGCATATCGAGTCGGCCATGCATCCGAGTGTGCCGGTGGTTGCGGCCGCCCTGGCCGTGGCCGAGCACGAGGGCGCGGACGGACCGGCGCTGCTGCGGGCCCTGGCGCTGGGCATCGAGGCGCAGTTGCGCATCGGCGAGGCGGTGCGGCCGCACCATTACCAGCGGGGCTGGCATGCCACCGGCACGCTGGGCCATTTCGGCGCGGCGGTCGCGGCCGGCTGCCTGCTGGGGCTGGATGCGCAACAGACGACGATGGCGCTGGGCATCGCCGGTACGCAGGCCAGCGGCCTGAAAGAGACCTTCGGCACGATGTCCAAGCCGCTGCATGCCGGCCAGGCGGCGCGCAACGGCGTGATGGCCGCGCTGCTGGCGCGCCAGGGATACACGAGCGCCGAGGATATCCTGGGCGGACATTATGGATTCGGCCGCGTGTGCGGCGATGGCGCGGATTGGGACGGGCTGCTCGACGGCTGGGGCGAGCGCTGGTCCATGCACGGCATTCTCTACAAGCCGCATGCCTCGTCATTCTGCACGCAGGCGTTGATCGAATGCGCCCTGGCGCTGCGCGCGACGCCGGGCTTTGCCTGGACGGCGGTTGCGCAGGTGCATGGCGAAGTCAGCGCGATGTCCATGGCCAATGCGCGCATCGCCGAGCCGCGCGACGGCATGCAGGCCAAGTTCAGCCTGCCCCACGCGATCGCCCAGGGCCTCGTGCATGGCCAGGCCACGGTTGCCGACTTCTCCGATGCCCGCGCGCGCGAGCCGGCCCTGCGGGCCTTGCGCGCGCGCACGACGATCGCGCAAGGCGCCGGGCTGGCCTGGCCCGAAGCCATCGTCACGGTGACGCTGGCCGACGGCAGCCGGTTGCGCCGGCACGCGGACCTGCGCGCCAGTACCGCTACCTCGCAGGACAAATGGCGCGTCGTGCTCGGGAAATTCATGCGCGTGGCCGGCGCCGTGCCCGGCTTCGCGTCGTGCGACGCGGTGCGCGACGCCGTGCTCCGACTGCCCGAGGAGCCTGGCACGGTGTCGGCCCTGATGGCGCTGTTGCGGCCGCCGGCCGCCAACGCCTGAGACGGTCTGCTTTCCCAACCCCATCGCTATTTCATCAGGAGACCCGCATGACGACTTTGGGAGTCGGGGCGATTCTGTCGGCGGAACCCGCCGAGATCGTCCGCCGCTTGACCTTCGCCACCAAGGAGGCCGCCGGAGCCGGCCACGAGGATCTGTTCCATGCCATGTCGCGCGTCAATCTGGCGCACGCCGTGATGCTGCGCGACCGCGGCCTGATACCGCCGGACGCCGCGCGGGCGCTGGTGGCCTTGATGGCCGAACTGTTCGAGCGCGGACCTTCCAGCGTCCCGCTGGAGGCCGGCGCCGGCGACCTGTATCCGCAGATCGAGGCGCACGCGGCCACGCTGCTGGGCGCCGACGTGGCCGGTTACCTGCAGCTCGGGCGATCGCGCGGCGACGTCATTCCGTCGGCGATGCGCCTGAAGCTGCGTATCAAGCTGATGCGCCTGCTGGCGTCGGTGCTGGCCGTGCGCGCAGCGATACTCGACCGGGCGGTCGAGCATGCCGATACCATCATGCCAGCCTACACGCACTGGCAGCAGTCGCAGATCATGACGGTGGGGCACTTCCTGGGCCGCTTCAGCGCCTGGCTGGAGCGGGATACGCAACGCCTGTTCGAGTGCGTGTCGCGCCACAATCTTTCGGTGCTGGGCAGCGCCAACGGCGTGGGCACCAGCGTGCGGGTCGATCGCTCGATGACCGCCGCATGGCTGGGGCATGACGAACCCACGCTGTCCACGGGTGACGGCACCAATGCCTGGGACTACATGATCGAACCCGTATCGGTGGCGGCGCTGATGTGCTCCCACCTGGCGCGCCTGACGGGCAACTTCATTCTCTGGCATACCCAGGAGTTCGGCATGGTGCGCTTGAGCGACGCGTTCTGCACCGCCAGCACCTATTTGCCCCACAAGCGCAACCCCGAGCCGCTCGAGACCGTCAAGGTGTTCGCCGAGCAGGTGCAGGGCGCGCTGGCCACGGTCTATCTGATGGCGCGCAACGAGGACTGGCCCCACAGCCTGATCAACCATGGTTTCGACGCGATCAACGGCGCGCTGACGCTCAGCGGCGACGCGGCGGACCTGACCGGCGCCATCATGCGCGACGTCGATTTCGACGCGGCGCGCATGCGCGAGCTGCTGGACCTGAGCTATGCCACGGCCTCGGAAGTGGCCAATACGCTGGTGGCGGCCGGCGGTCTGCCGTTTCGCGAGGCGCACGAGATCGTCGGCACGGCGGTGCGCGCCTGCATGGCGGACGGACGGGCCGCGCTGACGCCGGCGCGCGTGCGTGCGGCGGCGCGTGGCATGGGCATCGACCTGCCGCCGATCGACGATGCGCAGCTGGCTGCCTGCATCGAGCCGGGCAATTTCGTGCAGGCCATCCATTCCAGCGGGGGCACTGCGCCCGACGAGGTGCGCCGCGTGCTCGCCGTGTGGCGGGACCGGCTGCACGCGGACCAACAGGCCTGGCGGCAATGGCAGGCCCGCTACGACGAGGCGGACCGCGCCTTGCTGGCGAGCGCGCGCGGCGGCGCTTGAACCGCCGCCGTCCGGCGGCTTACCTCAGGAGGTTTGCATGGCTGACCTGTTTTCAGTGCTGCGTATCGCATACACCCTTGCGCTGGGCGCGATGCTGGCCGCGCCCGCCGCTGTCGCGGCGCCATTTCCCGATCGTCCGGTGCGCCTGGTCGTGCCCTATCCGCCGGGCGGCGGCGCCGACATCTTCGCCCGCACCCTGTCCGAGCCCCTGGCGGCGCAACTGGGCCAGCCGGTCATCGTCGAGAACCGGCCCGGGGCCAACGGCATCATCGGCACCGACGCCGTGGCCCGCTCCGCGCCCGACGGCTACACCATCCTGCTGGGCAACAGCGGGCCCAACGCCATCAACCAGGCCATCTATCCCGACCTTCCCTATGACGCGGTCGACAGTTTCGAGGAAGTCAGCCTGATCGGCTACACCACCCACGTGCTGGTGGTGAATCCGGGCGTCGAGGCCCGCTCGGTGACCGAGCTGATCGAGCTGGCGCGCCGTGCGCCCGGGCGGCTGAACTTCGCCTCGACCGGGCAGGGCGGCACGCCCCATCTGGCGGGCGAACTGTTCAAGCTGATGACCGGCACGGACATGGTGCACGTGCCCTACAAGGGCGCGTCGCCTTCCAACGCGGACGTGATCGCCGGGCAGGTGCAGCTGACGTTCAACACGCTGCCGCCGTTGATGACGTCGATCAAGGCCGGCAAGGTGCGCGCGCTGGCGGTCACCGGCAAGCAGCGTTCGCAGCTGTTGCCCGAGGTGCCCACCATCGACGAGGCAGGCGTGGCCGGCTACGACGTGCAGACCTGGTATGGCATCCATGCGCCGGCGGGCACGCCGGCGGTGGTTGTCGACCGGCTCAACCAGGCCTTGGTGGCCGTCCTGTCGAACGCCAAGGTGCGCGAGGCGCTGGTGGGGCAGGGCTATGAAGTCGCCACCAGCACCCCCGATGCGTTCTCCCGGATGGTGCGCGACGACGTGGCGAAATGGCGGAAGGTGGTGAAGGAGGCCAGGGTCAAGGTCGATTGAGCCGGCCCGCCCGGCCGCTATGGCGTGCCGGGCGCATAGCGGGCCAGCTCTTCCCGCATGATTGCGATGATTTCGTCCTTGACCGCGCGCACGCGCGCGAACGGGCCTCCCACCAGGACGGCCAGGTGCCGGCTCATGTTGGTCAGCGGCATGGCGATCCCGCTCAGGTCTTCGGAGAACTCCCCGACACCTTCGAAGTAGCCGCGCTGCAGCGACAGCGCGATTTCCCGCTCCACCGCGTCCACGCTCATCAGGGTGTTGGACGTGTAGCGCTCGAACACGGCGCGGCGCAGGATGGCCGCGCGCTCGGGTTCGGGCAGTTGCGACAGCAGCGCCCGCCCGGTGGCCGTGGCGTGCAGCGGGACGATCTTGCCGACCGGCGCGGTATAGCGGACCGCCTGCTCGGACTCGACCGTGGCGATGAACAGTACGTGCATGCCGCTGATGGCGGCGAGCACGGTGGTTTCATTGGTGCGGCGGCGCAGTGCCAGCACCAGCTCCTGCAGCTCGGGCGGCACGGGCGCGGCCCGGTCGATCTTCTGGATCAGCGGCACCCAGGTGGGCGACGGGTAGAAGCCTTCGCGCGCGCGCGGCTCGTACAGGTAGCCCCGGTTGACCAGCGTACCGAGGAGGTTGAAGGTGCTGGAGCGCGGCCAGCCGAAATGGCGGGAAATCTCGGCCAGCGAGGCGGGGCGCCCGCGCTCGGCAAAGAATTCCAGCAACTCCAGTACGTTTACGACTTGGCGGACATCCACGGGTTTCTCGATTCAAAGGGCAGGGTGCCTGCCGCGGCACGCCGCATGCATTCCTCGGTGGTGGGCGCGGGTGCCGGTCACACCCGCCTCGAGCAGGCGATTTTCGGTGATTCCCCATGCGGCGGTCAAACTGTCGCCGCCCTGGCCGGGTTCCGGCGGCAGGCCGGGCGCGTCGGCCGGCGTGCGCGAGAACCGCGGCGCCGGGCCGGGCTGGGCGATGCCGCCGGCCTGTACGTACACCTGCCGTGCGGCGTTGTGCGGATGCGCCGCGGCCGACGCGGGCGGCAGTACCGGCGTGACGCAGGCGTCGCAGTCCTGCAGCAGGGCGCACCAGGCGTCCCGCGTGCGCTGGGCGAACAGCGCGGCCAGCGCTTCGCGCAAGGCCGGCCAGCGCGAACGGTCGGCGTCGAGCAGCGCGGCCTGGTCGAACCCGGTGCGCTGGGCGAACACGGCGCGGAACTTCGGTTCCACGGCGGCAAAGGCCAGGTACTGGCCATCCTGGCAGCGGTAGACGTCGTAGAAGGGGGCGCCGCTGTCGAGCAGGTTTTCGCCGCGCGCGCCGTTGACCAGGCCAGCGGCCAGCATGCCGAACCAGGGCGCCATGAGCAGGGCGGCGCCTTCCACCATGGCGGCGTCCACGACCTGGCCCTGGCCCGACCGGGCGCGCTCCACGATGGCGGCCAGGATGCCCAGCGCCAGCAGCATGGAGCCGCCCGCGTAGTCGCCGACCAGGTTCAGGGGCGGGGTGGGCGGCTGGCCCGCGCGTCCGATGGCGTGCAGCACGCCGCTGAGCGCGATGTAGTTCAGGTCGTGCCCGGCGCGTGCGGCCAGCGGACCGTCCTGCCCGTATCCGGTGACGCGCCCGTATATCAGCCCGGCGTTGCCCGCCATGCAGGCTTGCGGGCCCAGGCCGAGCCTTTCCATGGTGCCAGGCCGGAAGCCTTCGATCAGGACATCGGCCCGCGCGGCCAGTTCCAGCGCGAGGTCTCGTTGCGCAACCTGTTTGAGGTCGAGCACCAGCGAGGCCTTGCCGCGATGGGCCAGTTCGTGCCGGCGCTGGCGCGCGATGCCGATCTCCTGTGGCCCGGCGCGCTCGATGAGCAGGACTTCCGCGCCCAGGTCGGCCAGCAGCATGCCGCACAGTGGCCCTGGCCCGATGCCGCCGAACTCGATGACGCGCAGGCCGCGCAAGGGGCCGTGGCGTTGCGTTGGACTCATGCGCGCACTCCTTGTGCATGCCAGGCCGCGGCCAGTTCGTCGCGAAACCGCGGCGCGGCGATGGCGATCAGGCGCCGGGCGCGTTGCGCCAGCGACGCGCCGCGCAGTTCGGCGACGCCGTATTCGGTGACGACCACGTCGATATCCGAGCGGCCCAGCGTGGCCGGGCCGCTCAGCGCGGGGACGATGCGGCTCAGCGTGCCCTGGGCGGCGGTGGCCGGCAGGACGGTGATCGCGCGTCCTTCGCTCGATTGCCGGGCCGCGCGGGTGAAATCCAGCAGGCCGCCGATGCCGCCGTGCGGCCGGCCGCGCAGCGTTTCGCAATTGGCCTGGCCGCCGAGGTCGATCTGCAGCGCGCCGTTGATGGCGTGCAGCCGGGCCTGGCGGCCCAGGATCGCGGCGTCATGGGTGTCGTCGCTGTGCCGGACTTCGATGCCGGTATTGCGGTCGGCGTAGCGGTAGCCGTCCGCGCTGGCGCATAGCGTGTTGGCGACAGCGATGCCCGCGTCGAGGGTCTTGCGGCTGTTGTCGATGACGCCGCAGCGGATCAGGTCGAGGCCGGCGTCGCCGAGCAGGCCGGAATGCAGGCCCAGGTGGCGATGGCCGCGCAAGGCGTCGAGCGTGGCGTCGGGCAGCGAGCCCACGCCGGTCTGCAGGGTGGCGCCGTCGGGCACGAGTTGCGCGACATGCCGTCCGATGGCCGTCGCGGTGTCGTCGGCCGCGGACCGCGGCAGCTCCAGCGGCGGGCAGTCGGCGCGCACCCGGATGTCGATGCGCAGGTCGCGCGGCCACGGCGTGCCGTAGGTCCAGGGAGCCCAGGGATTCAGTTCCACCACCACCAGGCGCGCCTGGCGCGCGGCTTGCAGCGCATAGTCGCACGACAGGCCGAAGCTGAGCGTTCCGTCGGCGGCCTCGGCGGCTTGCAGCAGGACCACGTCGGCGCGCAGAGGGCCGTTGGCGAACAGACCCGGCACGCTGTGGTAGCGTTCGGCTAGCACGTCGAGCATGCCGCGCTCGGACAGGCGCGCCGCGCGCCCGATCGCGCCATAGGACAGAAAGCTGGCCGAGGCCGGCGCATGATCGAAGGTGGCGGAGAAAAGCGTACCGACGAAGATGCGCACCGGCTGGTGGTGCTCGGCGCAATGCGCCACCAGCTTGCGCGTCAGCGTCAGCGGCTCGGCGCAGGTCTGGCCGCAGACCACCAGGTCGTCGTCGCGCAGCAGGCCGGCGAACGTGAAGGCGTCGGCCTCGACGATGGCGCGGGCGCTCATGCCGTGGTGGCCAGGGCGTCTTGCGGCGTGCGCTTCATGAAGGCGAAGCGGCGGCAGGTGCAGACAGTCTCCCCACGCTGGTTGATGCCGGCGTGTTCGAGTTCGACGATGCCGGCCGTGGGGCGGCTTTGCGAGACGCGCTTGGAAACGACGGTGGTTTCGACGCGGAGGGTATCGCCCGCGAAGACGGGGCGAGGAAAGTTGACATCCTTCATGCCCAGGTTGCCCAGCGTCGTGCCCAGGGTGGTTTCGTGTACCGACAGGCCGATCACCAGCGCCAGCGTGAAGGTGCTGTTGACCAGCGGCCGGCCGAATTCGGTCTGCGCCGCGAATTCGAAATCCAGGTGCAGCGGTTGCGGGTTCATGCTGAGGACGGTCGCCAGCAGGTTGTCCGCTTCGGTGACGGTGCGGGTGGTGGCGTGCTTGAAGACATGTCCGACTTCGAACTGTTCAAAATAGAGTCCTGCCATGGTCGATCCTTTCATTCGGTGGCGGATGGGGCCGCCTGGGTGGGAGAGTGGGCGGCGGCCTGTACCGTCGCTCCGCTGTGCAGCAACTGCTGGATTTCTTCTTCCGGAAAGCCCGCCTCGCGCAGGATTTCCAGGCTGTGCTCGCCGATGCGCGGGGGCAGCCGCCGCACCGAAACGTCTGCATTGCTCCAGCGCGCGGCCGGACGCATCTGGCGGATCCGGCCTTCCGTGGGATGGTCCACGTCCTGGAAGAACGCCACCTCGCGCAGGTGCGCGTCGTGCAGCACGTCTTCGATCGCGTTCACTTTCTGGGCGGGGATGTCGTGCGCCAGGCACAGCGCGACCCACTCGGCGGTCGAGCGCGTGGCCAGGATCTGCGCCAGCAGCGCATAGGCCACGTCGTAGTTGCGCGCCCGCGCGGCGTGGGTGTTGATGCGCGGGTCCGCGTCGAACTCGGCGCAGCGTCCGATGGCCTGGAAGAACGCGCGGAACTGCTTGTCGCTGTAGGGGGTCACGGCCATATGCCCATCGGCCGTGCGGAACGGGCGGCGATAGGCGTTGAGCAGCCGGCTGTAGCCCGGGCCGTCGATGGCCGGCAGGAACGCCTCGCCGTTGAGGTGATCGCCCAGGATCATCTGGGCCATGGTCTCGAACATCGGGACTTCGATGTACTGGCCCTGGCCGGTGCGTTGCTTCATGTAGAGGGCCGCGATGGCCGCATGGGCCGCCGCCAGGCCGGTCATGCGGTCGCACAGATTGGCCGGGACGAAGCCGGGCTCGGCCTGGCCGGCATGGACCGGCAGTCCGGCCAGGCCGCTGGCGGCCTGGATGACATCGTCGACCGCGGGGCGTTGCGCGTACGGGCCATCCTGGCCGAAGCCCACCAGCGCCATGTAAACGATGGCGGGGTTCACCGTCCGTATGTCCTCGTGGGACAGCCCTGCGCGCCGCATGGCCGCCGGCCGTACGTTGTGGATGAACAGGTCCGCGCTCTCGCACAGGCGCAGCAGCGCCTGGCGGCCGTCCGGCTTCTTGATGTCCAGGACCAGGCTGCGCTTGTTGCGGCCGGTGGACAGGTACATGGCGCCCATGCGGGCATTGCGTGCGGCGCCGGCATGGCGCATGACGTCGCCTTCCGGCGGTTCGACCTTGATGATGTCGGCGCCGTAGTCGCCCAGCACCTGGGTGGCGACGGGCCCCATCAGGACGGTGGCCATGTCGATGACGCGCACGCCCGCCAGGGGGGCGTCAGGCGGAATTGGTTTGTTCATGTGTATGTGATATTTGTCCAAGTAAATGGAACTTATCATGGCAGATGCGCGGGATTAATGCGGGAATATCCGTATTTTGTTCATGTGTGGGTTATATATATTCACTATCGTGAACAAAGGAGAGGGCATGAACTTTGAAATGAGCAAGGAGCAGGAGTCGATCCGCGACTCCATCGAACGCATCTGCCAGCGGTTCGACGATGCGTACTGGCTGGAGCGCGATCGCGACGGCGGTTTTCCGGAGGCGTTCTTCCAGCAGCTGGCCAAGGATGGCTGGCTGGGCATCTGCATACCGGAGGAGTACGGCGGAGCGGGCCTGAAGATCGCCGACGCGGCGGTCATGATGGAGGCGATCGCCCGGTCGGGCGCGGGCATGTCGGGCGCTTCGGCGGTGCACATCAACGTGTTCGGCCTCAATCCCGTGGTGGTCTTCGGCAACGACGCGCAAAAGCAGCGCATGCTGCCGCCGATGGCGCGCGGCGAAGTGAAGAGCTGCTTCGCGGTCACCGAACCCAATACCGGCCTGAACACCACGCAGCTGAAGACCCGGGCGGTGCGCCGGGGCGAGCGCTACATCGTGGATGGCGCCAAGGTCTGGATTTCCACGGCGCAGGTGGCCCAGAAGGTGTTGCTGCTGGCCCGTACGACCCCGCTCGAGCAGGTCGACAAGCCCACCCATGGCCTGACGTTGTTCTACACGGATTTCGACCGTTCGAAGATCGAGGTGCGCGAGATCGAAAAGATGGGACGCAAGTGCGTCGATTCGAACGAGCTGTTCATCGAGGGGCTGGAAGTGCCGGTCGAAGACCGGATCGGTGAAGAGGGTCGTGGTTTCGAGTACATCCTGCACGGGATGAACCCCGAGCGCATCCTGATCGCCTCGGAGGCCATCGGCCTGGGCCGCCTGGCCTTGAGCCGGGCAACCCGATACGCCAACGAGCGTATCGTCTTCAACCGGCCGATCGGCCAGAACCAGTCGATCCAGCATCCGCTGGCGCGGTGCTGGATGCAGCTGGAGGCGGCCTGGTTGATGGTCAGCCAGGCGGCGTGGCAATACGACCAGGGCATGAATGCCGGGGCGTGCGCCAACGCCGCCAAGTACCTGGCCGGCGAGGCCGGCTTCGATGCCTGCCAGCAGGCCGTGATGACCCATGGCGGGTATGGCTATGCCAAGGAGTATCACGTCGAGCGGTACTTGCGCGAGTGCATGGTGCCGCGCATCGCGCCCATCAGTCCGGAGTTGGTGCTGTGCTATATCGCCGAGCGGGTGCTCGGCCTGCCGAAGTCCTACTGAAACCGTGTGGAGGAAGGAGACAAAATGAAAAAACTATTCGCAGTATTCCTGGGCCTGGCCGTCGCTGCGGGCGCCGCCAGCGCCGCGCAAGTCTATCCCGCGCCTGGCAAGTCGATCCGCCTGATCGTGCCGTTCGCGCCCGGCAGCGGAACCGACGTGATGACCCGCATCCTGGTCGAAGACCTGCAGAAGGGCCTGGGCGCCCCGATCGTGGTGGAGAACAAGCCCGGCGCCAATGGCTACGTGGCCGCGGAATACATCAGCAAGCAGGAGCCGGACGGTTATACCTTGCTGCTGGGTACCAGTTCCGCCTATTCGGCCAACCCGTGGGTGATGAAGGAACTCGCGTACGACCCCATCAAGGGCGTGACGCCGATCGCGCGCACGACCGATTTTCCGTTCTATCTGGCGGTCAACAGCCAATCGCCGATCAAGAACCTGGATGATTTCGTGCGCTTCGTCAAAACGAGCGGCAAGATCACGATGGGCTATGGCAATGCGACGGGGCAGGTCGCCAACGCGCACCTGATGCAATCGGCCGGCTTCACCGCGATTTCGGTGCCGTACAAGAGCACGCCGCCGGCGCTGGTGGACATGATAGGCGGGCAGTTCGATTTCATGTTCGTGGACCTCGCTTCCTCGCGCGCCTTCGTCAACGATGGCAAGGTTCGGCCGCTGGCGATGATGTCCGACAAGCGCTCCAGCCTGATGCCGGACCTGCCCGCGCTGGGCGAGAAGTTCCCCGGCTTCGATTACCTGGCCTGGGGCGGGCTGATGGGGCCGCCGGGCATGGCGCCCGAGATCGTCGAGCGGCTCAACACCGAGGTCGTCAAGAGCCTGGGCAAGCCGGCGGTGAAGGAGCGCTTCGCCATGATGGGGCTGGAGCCGTTTCCCAGCAGCGCGGCGGAGTTCGCGACGTTCATGGTCGAGCAGAAGGCGGCCTGGGGCAAAAGTATCCGCAACGCCGGCATCCAGCCGCAATAGCCATGGAGCACAGTGGGATGGAACGGGCCGGGGTTCTGCAGGCCTTGCTGGACGAGCGGCACAGTTGCCGCGATTTCCTGCCGCAGGCCGTGCCGCGGGAGACGATCGCGCGCATGCTGCGGATGGCGCAGCGCACCGCGTCGTGGTGCAACACGCAGCCCTGGCGGCTCTTTCTCGGTAGCGGCGACAGCACGCGGCGCCTGAAGGAAGCGCTGGCGCAGGTGGCCGGCCGCGCGCCGGCCGAGCCCGACATGCCGTTTCCCGCCGCCTACGAGAACGAGCATCTGGCCCGCCGGCGCGCGGCGGGCTTCCAGCTGTATGCCGCCGCCGGCATCGAGAAGGGTGACCGGCAGGCGTCGCGGGCGCTCTCGTTGAAGAACTTCGAGCTGTTCGGCGCGCCGCATTGCCTGGTGGTGGCCACGCCGGCCTATCTGGGCCCCTATGCCCTGGTGGATTGCGGCGGCTGGATCGCCAATTTCCTCCTGGCCGCGCAGGCGCACGGGGTGGCGGCGATTCCCCAGGCCGCGCTGGCGCAGCATGCCCCGGTGCTGCGCCGGCATTTCGACATCGATCCCGCGCTGACCATCATTTGCGGGATCTCGCTGGGTTTCGAGCGGCAGTCCTCGCCCTTGAACGCCTATCGCACCGACCGGGCGCCGATGGAAGAAGTCTGCGCCTGGCATGCCTAGCGCGGCACGCCATCCGTATCCCGCGCCCACCACCTGACGGAATCCCATGGCACTCAAGCTGATTCGATCCTTGCTTCTTGCGCCGGCCAACCGGCACGACCTGCTGGCCAAGTTTCCCCGCTTCGGCGCCGATTGCTGCGTCATCGACCTGGAGGATGGCACGCCGTCCGCCGACAAGGTGGCCGCGCGCGCCGCGCTGCCCAAGGCGGTGGGCGCGATCCGGGCGGGCGGCTACGGCGGGCTGCTGACGGTGCGCGTGAACGAGCCGGGCTCGCCCTTGTACCTCGATGACCTGGCGGCCGCGTTCGACGCCGGCATCGACGCTGTCGTCATTCCCAAGGTGGAAGAGCCTGGCCAGCTGTGGCCTGCCCATCACCACGTCGCCCGGCTCGCGGCCATCCATCCGGCGCGGGCGCGCCGGTTCGTCGTCTGCGGACTGGAAAGCGTGCGCGGCGTGCAGGCGGCGGCCAGGGTCAGCCGGCCGGACCTGGACGTGGGGGCCGTGTATTTCGGCGCCGAAGACTACGCCAGCAGCATCGGCGGTCGCCGCACGCCGCTGGGCCAGGAGGTGCTGGCCGCGCGCTCGATGGTGGTCATGGCGGCCAAGGCGGCGGGCCTGCAGGCGATCGACCAGGCGGTGGTCGATATCCGCAACGACGCGCACTACCTGGCCGACGCCACGCAGGGCCGCGAGCTGGGCTACGGCGGCAAGACCTGCGTCACGCCGGCGCAGGTCAGGCTGGCGCACCAGGTGTTCTCGCCTACGCCGCGGGAGCGCGATTTCGCGCGGCGGCTGGTCGCGGCCTATGAAGAGGCGCTGGGCCGGCACGTGGGCGTGATCGAATTCGAGGGGCAGATGGTCGACGGCCCGCTGCTCAAGCGCGCGCAGGCGATCCTGGCCGCGCCGGCCGATGGCTGAGCGACAGGCCCGGGATCCGGCGGGTGCCGGCCCCTCGCGCAGGAGCCGGCACTCCGGTCCGTGCGCGGACGCTCAGTAGGTGCCGGGGTACGCGCCGCCATCGATCAGCATGTTCTGCCCGGTGATATAGCCGGCGTGCACGCTGCACAGGAAAGCGCAGAGCGCGCCGAACTCGTCGGGACGGCCGAAGCGGCCGGCGGGGATGCTCCGCTGCTGTTCCTCGCGCAGCGCTTCGATGCCTTTGCCGGACGCCTGCGCCGCGACGCGCATCGTGCTCCTGAGCCGGTCGGTGTCGAACCTGCCAGGCAGGATGTTGTTGATGGTCACCCCGCGGGCCGCGATCTCCGAGCGCGCCAGGCCGGCGATAAAGCCGGTCAGGCCGGAGCGCGCGCCATTGGACAATCCCAGCGTGGCGATCGGCGCCTTCACGGCGGTAGAGGTGATGTTGACGATGCGCCCGAAGCGGCGCGCCTGCATGCCGTCCACGGTGGCCTTGACCAGCGCGATGGGCGTCAGCATGTTGGCGTCGATCGCCTTGATCCAGTCATCGCGGTCCCAGTCCTGGTATTGCCCCGGCGGCGGGCCGCCGGCGTTTGTCACCACGATATCGAAGTCCAGCCCGGGCCCGCCCGGTGCCTCGAACGCGGCCTGCCTGCCTTGCTCGGTGGTGATGTCGCAGGCGACGGTGATGACCTTGCCTGCCTGGCCGCCCGCTTGCCGGGCCCAGTTTTCGGCGTCCTTGCGCAGCGCGGACGCCGCGTCCTGCAAGGCGCCGTCGTTGCGCGCGTTGATGACGACGTTGACGCCGTTTTGCAGCAGCGCGCTTGCGCAGCCATGGCCGAGCCCCTTGCTGGCGCCGCATACCAGCGCCCACCGTCCTGCAATGCCGAGATCCATGTGTGTCTTCCTTGGGTTGGATGGCCGGTTCGAGCGGGAACGGGCCTGAACTGTGAAACCGTGGGGACGCCGCCGTCAGCCCGCGGCCGGGTCGGCGCGCGCCGCCGGCACCGCGTCGACCAGCTCCCAGGCCTGGCGCAGCATCTCGTAGGCCTGGCGCGCGGGCGAATCGTCCGCATGCGGGCGTATCCACAGGTGATAGGTCATCTCGGGCAGCGGCGGCAGGCCGTCGGCCTCGCCCAGCATGCGCATGTCGGGCGCGAGCAGGTCGATGCTGCGCGGGGTGACGCCCAGCCCGGCGCGGATCGCCGCCTTGATGCCGACCAGGTCGGGCACGATACGGGTGACGGTCCAGCGTATGTGGTGCTGCTCCAGCGCCGCCAGGGCCATTTCGCGGTAGATGCTGGAGCCGTCGGCCAGGATCAGCGGCAAGGCCTTGTCGGGGCGGTGCACATAGTCCGCGGCGCATAGCCAGACCACCGGCGAGCGTTTCAGGATCAGCCCCTCGAATTCCTGGTGGAAGCGGGCCGAGATGGCCATGTCGATTTCGCCACGCTGCAGCAGCTCGAACAGCCGCGGCGCGCGGTCTATGCAGACGTCGATGTTCAGCTGCGGCAGCGCCTGGCTGGCCTGCCGCAGGATGGAGGGCAGCAGGGTCTCGACGGCGTCGTGCGGCGAGCCGATGCGCAGCGTGCCCTGCAGGCGTTCCTGGAAAACGCGGAAAACCTCGTCGTTGAGCGCCAGCACCTGGCTCGCGTACTTGAGCATCTTCTGCCCGTCCTCGGTCAGGACGCGGCTGCGCCCCTGCTTCTCGAACAGGGCGGTGCCCAGCGTCGCTTCCAGCTGATGCATCTGGTGGGTGATGGCCGGCTGTGTCTTGAACAGCTTTTCGGCGGTGGCCGAAAAGCTGCCAGTCTGCGCAATGGTCACCAGAGTGCGCAACTGCTGCATGTCCAGATGGCGCACGGAGCGTATCCCCTGTTTTGATTTATTAATCATTTTAATGGTTCAGGAAAATCTTTCATTGGTAGGTGCCGCGCCGGCTACCTAGAATCCCCTTCGTTGTCTGTGCCCGATGCATGCGCGGGCGCGGACGCGCATTTCGCTCCTGCCCGGGCGCCGGCTGTCGCGCCGCGGGCGGGCCCGTCGGAACACTTTCACTTCTGCAGGTGCTCATGAAGTTCGATACGCTGCTGACCCATGGCGGTCGCGACCCGAAGGCGCACAAGGGGATGGTGAACACGCCCGTCTACCGCACCTCAACCGTTGTATTCGAGTCCATGGCCGAGTACAAGGCAACCCGTGGCGCGAAGTTCGACCACGTGCGCTACGGCCGGCTCGGCACGCACACCGTTAAGGAACTGGAGAACCTGGTGGCCGCCATCGAGGGCGGCCACCGGGCGGTACTCACGCCCTCGGGCGTTTCGGCCATCGCCACGACCCTCAATACCCTGGCCCGTCCGGGCTCGCACATCCTGGTGCCGGACAACGTCTATTACCCGTGCCGCGAGTTCTGCGAAAAGGTGCTGGCGCCGCGCGGCGTGCGGGTCGAGTACTACACCGGTTCGGAGGTCGAGCATCTGGTCCGGCCCGATACCTCGGTCGTGTACTGCGAGAGCCCTGGCTCGCTGACCATGGAAATGCAGGATTTCGCCAGCATCGCCGCCGCCGCGCACGCGGTCGGCGCCAAGGTGGTGGCCGACAACACGTGGGCGACGCCGGTATTCCTGCAGCCGTTCGAGCACGGTATCGATGTCTCCATCCATGCCGCCACCAAGTACCTGGTGGGCCATTCGGACGTCATGATGGGGACCGTGACGGCGCACGATCCGGAACTGTGGCTGGCCATCCGTACGGAAGCGGCCGCGCAAGGCCTGTCCATCAGTCCCGACGACGCCTATCTGGCCACGCGCGGCATCCGCACGCTGGGGGTGCGCATGGCGGCGCACTACCGCAACGCGCTGGACGTGGCGCAATGGCTGGCCGGGCATCCGCGGGTGGCGCAGGTGCTGTATCCGGCGCTGCCGCAGCATCCCGACCACGCGCTGTGGCGCCGCCAGATGCGCGGCGCCTCGGGCTTGCTGACCATCGAACTCCAACCCTGCAGCCCGGCGCAGCGCGACGTCTTCATCGACCGGCTGACGTTGTTCGCCATCGGCGCGAGCTGGGGCGGCTACGAGAGCCTGGTGCTGCCGGCCGACACCGCCGGCAAGCGCAGCCTGGCGGGCAGGGAGTACGCCGGGCCGCTGGTGCGGCTGCATATCGGGCTGGAAGACGTCGAAGATTTGAAGCGCGACCTGGACCAGGCGCTGCGCAGGGAGGATTGAACCGTGTCGAAAATACAGGATCTGCTGTCCGGCATGCAGCCGGGAACCGTGGCGCATGACTACCTGCCCGTGGGCACCATGAGCTCGGGCATGGCCATCGCCATCCCGGTGACGGTGATCAAGGGGGCGGCGTCCGGGCCCTGCCTGTGGGTCAACGGACAGGTGCATGGCAATGAACTCAACGGCGTGATCGCCGCGGTGGAGCTGGGCCGCCGGGTGGATCCGGCCGCGCTGTCGGGCAGCCTGGTCATCACGCCCACGGCCAACCCCCTGGGGCTGGACAACCGCACCAAGACGGCGCCGCAGGACCTGCAGGACCTGGACCAGACTTTCCCGGGCAATCCGCAGGGGATGGTGACCAACCACATGGCCCATGCCCTGTTCCAGGAAGTGCGCGCGGTGGCCTCGTGCCTGGTCAACATGCACACGATGGGCTCGATCCACGACAGCAAGCCGTACTGTGTCTACAAGGTATTCCCGGGCAGCGCGGTCACCGAAGCGCAACTGCTGCGCATGACCTCGTTCTTCGAGCCCTCTGTCAGCTGCCGCATGGATGTGGGCGGCGCGGGCGAGCTGCCCGGCAACATCGCCGGCGGGCTGGATTACCAGTGCCTGGCCATCGACGTGCCGGCGTTCATGGTCGAGCTGGGCCAGGGCAGCTGGTATACGCCGGAGAACGTCGAGCAGGCGTTGACCGGGCTGCTGCGCCTGGCGGGCCACCTGGGCCTCATCGACAGCGGCGCATCCGCCGGCGCCGCGGCGCCCGCCAGCGTGCGCCGGGTGACCCGGCGCCGCTGGGTGATGGCGCGCCATGGAGGGCTGTTCCTGGCGGCCGGGCGGGCCGGCCAGATCGTGCCGGCCGGCGCGCCGCTGGGCCGCATCATGGATCTGCATGGCGCCGAGGTGGAGGAGGTCGTTCTGGATACCGACTGCATCGTCATCGGCATGCGACGCGATCCGGTGGTGCATACCGGCGACCGCGTGGCATTCGTGGCAACGCAATGGGACCAGGCGGACATCGGCGCCGGCTGAGGCGCAGCTTCACGGTTCCAGTCCATTCCGATTCGAGCAGGTCCGGCGCCGCGGGCGGCGCCGGTGGTTGCGTTCGGCCCGCGCCCGCGGCGCGCGGTCTTTTTCAACGAAGAAAAGATGGGGAAATACCATGCAACATACTCTCGCCAAGTATCTGGCCGCCGCCGCCGTCGCGGTACTGCCCTGGACCGCCGGGGCGCAGGACAAGCAGGCCGGGCCCTGGCAGCCTGACGGTCCGGTGACGCTGATCCTGGGCTATGGCGCCGGCGGCGGGCACTATGCCCTGGCCCAGGTGCTGCAGGCCCGCATGGCCGAGGAACTGGGCCAGCCGCTCATCGTCATGCCCAAGCCGGGCGCCGGCGGCTTGATCGCGACCGAGTTCGTCGCCAACGCGCGGCCCGACGGCCGCACCATCACCTGGTCAGGTCCGGGCGTGCTGACAATCTGGCCGCAGTTGCGCCAGATTTCCTATGACCCCAAGAAGCTGACCCCGGTCAATCTGCTGGTGCAGATGGGCTACATGCTGGTGACCAAGCCGGGAGAAAGCCGCTGGAACAGCGTGCAGGACGTGATCGACGGCAGCAAGAGCGGCGACGTGACCTATTCGTCGGTGGGCGTGGGCACCTCGAACTCGATGACCGGCCATCTGCTCAATGCCATGACCGGCAGCCGGCTGCGCGAGATCGGCTACAAAGGGGGCGGCCCGGCGCTGATGTCCACCATGGCCGGCGAGACCGACATCGGGTTCGGCGACACGGCCACCCATGAACTGATCGCCGCCGGCCGGCTGCGCGCCATCGCCACCACCACCCGCCAGCGCGAGCCGCGTTTTCCCGACGTGCCGACGGTGGCCGAGACCGTGCCGGGCTACGAAGTGACCAACTGGCTGGGCGTCATCGCGCCGCCGGGCACGCCGCAGCCCATCGTGGATCGCTACCAGCAGATCTTCGCCAAGCTGATGGCCGAGCCGGAGATCGCCAGGCGCGTCAAGGACCTGGGCATGACGCCCGACGTCGGCACGCCGCAGGCGTTCAGCCAGCTGATCGACTCGGAGACGCAGCTGTGGAAGCGCCTGATCCGCGACCAGAACATCAAGGTTGAGTAAGCATGCCGACAGGAGAGAAGATGATGACTACGATGCAACAACGTTACGACGCGGTGAAAGACGCCATGGCGCAGATCGGCCGCCTGGCGGGGCAGCTCGACGGCGAGGCGCTGCGCGAGGCGATCAGCCCGGTGCTGGTCGCCCTGGGCGAGCGCGACGAGCTGTTTCCGCGCCATGAATTCCCGATCCGGGCCGGCAAGCCCGGCGGGCTGTACCAGCTGTGGCGCGGCGAGGGCGGCGACCTGGCCCTGTACGCGTCGGCGGGCAAGACCGGCAAGAAGCAGCCGCCGCATGACCACACCACCTGGGCGGTGATCGCCGGCGTATACGGCGAAGAGCACAACGTATTCTTCGAGCGCACCGACGATGGCTCGCGCCCCGGCTTCGGCGCCTTGCGCCAGATCGACGCCTTGACCGTGGTGCGGGGCAACGCCGCCTGCCTGAGCGGCGAGGTGTTCCACACGATCGAAGTCGTGTCCGAGGAGGATTCGCTGCACCTGCATCTGTACGGCCGCGCGCTCGACACGCTCAGCGGGCGCATCAATTTCGCCACGGAAGAAGGCGGCCCCTATACGCGCTTCATGGCGGTGCCGGAGACCTACGCGCCCTGGATCGCGCCGCGTGACTTGTACGAGATGCTGACCGACGGCGGCGAGCTTGCCATCCTGGACGTGCGCGAGAACGGCGTCTATACCCAGGGGCACCTGTTCCATGCCGCGTCCATGCCGCTGTCGGTGTTCGAACTGCGCGTCGCCGACGGACTGCCGTCGCCGCACGTGCGCATCGTGGTGATCGACGACGCCGACGGCCTGGCCGAGCAGGCGGTGCGCCTGCTGCACCAGCGCGGCTACCACAATGTGGCGGTGCTGCAGGGCGGACAGCCGGGCTGGAATGCCGCCGGCCTGCCGGTGTATACCGGCGTTTTCGTGCCCAGCAAGGCTTTTGGCGAAGTGGCCGAACACGTCTACGGCACGCCCAGCATCAGCGCCGTCGAGCTCGACGCGCTGCGGCGGCGCGAGGACGTGCTGGTGCTCGACAGCCGCACCGAACAGGAATTCAACCTGATGTCGGTGCCGGGCGCCTATTCGTGCCCGGGCGCCGAGCTGGTGGCGCGCGCGCTGGACCATGCCGGCCCCATCGTTGTCAACTGCGCCGGCCGCACCCGCTCCATCATCGGCGCGCAGTCGCTGCGCAATGCCGGCAAGACGGATGTGCGCGCCCTGGAGAACGGCACGATGGGCCAGCACCTGGCCGGCCTGCCGCTGGAGCGCGGCAAGTCCGCCAGCTACCTGGATCGCCCGGTCGCCGCCGGCGCCGCGCAGGCGGCGCAGGCATGGGCTCGGGGCATGTCCATCGTCACGCTGGACGCGGGCGAGCTGCAGGACATGCTGTCCAATCCCTATCGCACCACGTACCTGTTCGACGCGCGCGATCCGTCATGCTCGGCGCGGGCGACGCTGCCGCGTGCCGTGGCCGCGCCCGGAGGGCAGTTGGTCCAGCAGACGGATCACTACGCGCCGGTGCGCAATGCGCGCATCGTGGTGTTCGACACCGACGGCGTGCAGGCGCCGATGACCGCCGGCTGGCTGCACCAGATGGGCTGGGAAGTCTACCTGCACCGGCCCGAGGCGGCGGCGCTGGTCGCGCCGCCGCGCGTCGAGTGCGACGATGAGCGCGGCGTGCCGGTCGATGCCATCGCGGCGGACGCCGTGATCATCGACGTGGGGGATTCGCGTGCCTATCGCGCCGCCCATCTGGCCGGCGCCGCCTGGGCGCCGCGCTCGCGCCTGCCGGCCTTGCTGGCGCAGCGCAAGCCCGCCGGGCCGCTGCTGTTCACGTGCACGGACGGCCGCGTCTCGCGGCTGGCGGCGGCCGACGCCGCCGCGCTGGGCTATCGGGCCGCCTATCTGAAGGGGGGCACTTCGGCGCTGGGGGCGGACCGGCTGTGCGGCGACGCGCCGCGGTTCCTGACCGAGGTGATCGATGTCTGGTACCGGCCCTATGACCGCGAGACCGGCATCGAGGAGGCCATGCACCAGTACCTGAGCTGGGAAACCGGTCTGCTGGACAAGGTCCGGTCCGATCCCACCGTGGCGTTTCGCATCTGAACGCGGCGACGGCCCCGCGCCCGAGGGCGCGCGGGGCCGTCGCCGGCCGGTGGGCGCTGCCCGGGGTTGCTCAGCTGGGCGTGATGCCGGCCGCTTCCACGAACGATTTCCAGCGCTGCTTGTCCTGCTGCACGAAGGCGTCGATTTCGGCGGGGGTGGCCGGCGGGTAGGTCAGAAAGCCCTGGTCCACGTAGGTCTTCTGTACCGAAGGCTTGGCGATGGTCTGCTGGAACTCGTGGTTCAGCTTCTGGACGATCTCCGCCGGTGTCTTGCGCGGCGCGAACACCGCATGCCATGTGACGACTTCGTAGTCGCTGCCGATCACGCTGGCGATGGTCGGCAGCTTGGGGGCCCAGGGCAGGGGCTCGGCGCTGGAGACGGCCAGGGCGGTCAGCTTGCCGGCCCTGACCAGCGGGTCGACGACCGACCAGGCGTCGATGTGAAAGGTATTGCGTCCGGCCGCGAGGTCGGACATCGCCGTCATGTCCTTGTAGGGAACATGCAGCACGCCCGGCGCGCCGATCTTCTTGGTGAAGATCGCGCTGGCGATGTGGCTGGACGTGCCGATGCCATACGAGCTGTAGCTGCATTGCTGCTGGTTGTTGCGCAGGTAGTCGATGAAGGCCTGCGGGGTCTTGATGCCGAGGCCGGCGTTGACCACCAGCACCAGGGGCAGCTTGGCGGTGCGCGAGACGGCCGCGAAATCCTTGTCGGGATCGAAGGGCAGGGTGCGGTAGACGTACGGGTTGATGCAGAACGGCGTGGCCGTGGAATAGAGCAGGGTGGTGCCGTCAGGGCGGGAAATGCCGACCTGGCGGGTGCCGATGTTGCCGGCCGCGCCGGGCTTGTTCTCGACAATGAACTTGCCGCCCAGGCGTTCGCTGACGTCGTTGACCAGCAGGCGGGCGATGACATCGGTGCTGCCGCCCGAGCCGTACGGCACGACGACGGTGACCGGGCCGGCGGGGTAGGCGCTTGCCTGCGCCAGGGCAAGCCGGGGCAGGGCGGCGGCTCCGCACAGGCCGGTCAGTACTCTCAATGCATTGCGACGCTGATTGTTCATGGAGCGCTCCATAGATATTTTGCCGGTCCGCTTCGGCGGCCGGGGCATCCGGACGGTGCGAGGCCCTGGCCGGGTAGATGAGCGAAAGCCGGTGTCTGCGCCCGCTGTTCAGCGGGCCCTCCAGTGGTCGTAGGCATCCCGCGCCTGGTACCAGCTGCCGATCGCGAACAGGAACCACGGGTTGCCGAAGTAGAAAGGATGGCCTGGAATTTCCCCCATATCGAATGCGTTGATCGGTTCGCCCGACTGCGTGGCGATCTTGCGGCCGACGCAGTGGCCCAGGTAACTCATCATGGCCACGCCGCTGCCATTGCAGCCCAGCGCGTAATGCAGGCCGTCGGCGCCGCCGATGTGGGGCATCGAGTCCAGTGTCATGGCGACGTTGCCGCCCCAGCTATGGGTGATGCGCGTGCCGGCCAGTTGCGGAAAGCGCTTGAGCATGGCGCGGTACAGCAGCCGGGCGGTGGTCGCCTCGTCGGTGGGCACGAAGCGCGCGCGTCCGCCGAACAGCAGCCGTCGCCCGTCGGGCGAGAGCCGGTAGTGGTTGACGACGCGGCGCGACTCGGACACGGCCCGATTGGTCGGCAGCAGGCTGGCGGCGAGATCCGGCGACAGCGCTTCGGTGGCGATCATGTGGGTGCACACCGGCACGATGCGGCGCTTCAGGCCGCCGAGGTTGGCGCCCGTATAACCGTTGGTGGCGATGACCACCTGGCCGGCCCGCACGGCGCCCCGCGCGGTATGGACGTCGTAGCCGCCGGCGCGGCGCTCGATGCGTTCGACCGGCGTGCGGCCAAACACGCGCGCGCCCGCGTCGCGCGCCGCCCGCAGCATGCCGCCATAGAGCTGGGCGGGTTGCAGGTGGCCGGCGTGCTCGATCAGCGCGGCGCCGTGGTACACGGACGAGCCGATCTCGGCGGCCAGCTCCTCGCGCGGGATCATGCGCGCCTGCGACCCGGTGCAGGCATTGAGCTGGTCCAGGCGTGCCTGCCAGCTTTGGTAGTGCGCGGGCACCCACATGGTGGTGAGCCGCCCCGTGCGGTGCCAGCCGCACTCGATGGCGTGCCGTTCGATCAATGATTCGACATAGGCCATCGAGGCCGCGGCGTCGCGCAGCCGCGCGGCCAGGCGTTCGGCGCGCTGGCCGGCGCTTTCGCCGACCGCGGCGAGCGCCTTTTTCTGCACGTTGACGCCGCCCGACACCTGCCCGCCCGAACGGGTGCTGGCGCCTTCGCCAGGGCGGCCAGCCTCCAGCACCACGGCCTCGATGCCGGCCTCGCGCAGGGCCAGGGCGCAGCATACGCCGGTGTAGCCGCCGCCCACGATGAGCACGTCGGCGCCGGCGGGCAGGGCGTCCTCGCCGCATTCGGGCGGCTCGTAGCCCTCCCACCAGTAGGGTCGCCGGCGAAAATCCGGCGCAAAGATATCCCTCGACGCGGCCATGTCCGGCTCCCGCATGGCTGGGCGCTCAGGCGGCCGCGCCGCTGGCCGCGGCAATCGCCTGCGGCGAGGGCAGGTCCGCGTAGCGCTGGCTCAATTGCGCATAGAGCCGCTCGATATCCTGCGCGCCGCCGTCCTGCGGAGGGGCCGAGCCGGCCAGCGCCGCGAACATCTGGTGCTTGACGAAATGTCGCCAGCTGACGGGCAGCGCCGCCATGATGCGCGTCATCGCGTCGTAGCGCGCCGGCGTCCAGACCGCCTCGAAGCGAGCGCGGCCCGGGCCATGGTCGAAATGCTCCGGGCCGCCCCGGTCGGCGCGACGCAGTTCGCGGGTGGCCGCCTCGTCCACGCTGAGGTCCGCGCGCACCGCGACGCCATAGGCCTCGCGCGCGCGCTGGCGCGACACGAAACCGCAGCGCACGTCTTCCACCACCTGCTCGACCGGCCGTTCGTGGGGATGTCCGTAGCCGCCGCCGGCCGGGCCCTGCAGGCGAATGACGTCGCCTGGCGCGCAGTTGACCAGGTCGCTGTTGCGCAGTTCCTCCGGCGCGTCGGAGTCGGGGTTGCGGATGAAGCGCGAGTTGGCGCCCGCCTTGCCGCCCATGACGCCCCAGGCCGCCAGCTCGGAGCGGTTGCGGTTGCGCGCCGTGACCACGCCGTTGGGCGCCAGCAGCCGGAATTCCATCGTGGCCGCGTTGCCGCCGCGCTGGCGGCCGGCTCCGCCGGTGTCCGGCACCAGGCCGTAGCGGATGATCTCGATCGGCACCTCGGCTTCGTTGATCTCCACGGGCGTGTTCTTCAGGAAGGCGTTGTTGGCGCCGCAGCCTTCGACGCCGTCGTATTCCGGCCCGCCGCCGGCGCCGCCGCCGCAGGGGCCGATCGACGACAGCACCTGGCGGCCTTCGCGCGTGGCGGTCTTGACGTTGAGCAGCGTCGAGCCGCCGGCCGGGCAGGCCGGCAGGCGATCGGGCATGGCGCGGCTGAAGACGCCGAAGGTGCAGGCCTGGATGACCGCCGCCATCAGGCTGCGCATGCCCACCGCCGCCGGCGCCTGCGGGTTGACCACCGTGCCTTCCGGCAGGACGGCATGGCAGGGCCGCACGCTGCCGGCGTTGAGCACGTTGCGCGGCGCCAGGGTATGCATGACGTAGATCAGGCCGACCGTGATCACCGAATGGTGGCCGTCGCCGCCGGTCGGAACGTTCAGCGACGAGGCGACCTGCGGGTCACTGCCGGTGAAATCCAGTTCCAGTTCGTCGCCGCGCACGCGCAGCGTGATATGGATGCGGCACGGGTAGCCGCCCACGGTATCTTCGTCGGCGTACTCGGCGAAGCGGTACTCGCCGTCCGGGATTTCGCGGATCAGGGCGCGCGTCTGCCGCTCGGCGTAATCGAGGATGGCCTCGGCGCCGTGCATGAATTCGTCCACGCCGAACCGGTCGATGATCTCGTGCACCTTGCGCTCGCCGACATTGAGCGCCGCGATCTGCGCGTTGAGGTCGCCGCGGTTCTGCTCCGGCATGCGCACGTTGACTTCCATGATGCGCAGCACTTTCTCGTCGATGACGCCGTCGCGCGCCAGCAGCATGGGCGGGATGCGCAGGCCCTCCTGGTGGACCTCGGTCAGGGTGCGCGACAGCGACGCCGGCACGGCGCCGCCCATGTCGGTATTGTGGATGTGGCTGCCGACGAAGCAGACCAGGCGGCCGTTGCGGAACACCGGCTTCCAGACGTGCATGTCCGGGGTATGGGTGGCCACGAAACCGCTGTACGGATCGTTGGTCAGATAGATGTCGCCTTCGCGATAATCGTCGAACATGGCGATGACGCGGCCATAGTCCAGCCCGGTGTACCAGGTCGCGCCGAAGGTCTTGGGCGAGGCGAAGGTCTTGCCCGCCGGCGTCATCAGCTGCGCCGAGAAGTCCTCGGTTTCCTTCACGAAAGTCGAATAGGCGGTGCGCATCAACGTATAGCCCATCGCCTCGGCGGCGGCGGTGCAATGGTTGGCGAGCACTTGCAGGCGGAAATTGTCCACGGTCACGACGCGGCTCCTTCGGTGATGCGCAGATTGGCGTACTCGTCGACCCGGCATGCATAGTCGGCCGGGATGACGGTGGTGCAGTCGTCCTGGGTCACGATGGCCGGGCCGGCGAACTGCTGGCCCGCCGCCAGCGCGGTGCGTGCGTACAGCGGCACCTCGTGCCAGGCGCCGTCCAGCCAGACGCGCACCTTGCGTTCGGTGCGCGGCGTGCCTGGGCGCAGCGCATGGCGCGGGAAGGACGGCTTGTCGTTGTTGCCGGCGATGACCACGCGCAGGCTGACGATCTGCACCGGAGCCTGCTCGTCGGCATGCCCGTACAGGCGCCGGTGCATGTCGTGGAAGGCCTGGCCCACCGCCTGCACGTCGCCGGCCTCGATGTGGGCCGGGTCCAGCACGGTATCGATCTCGTACGACTGGCCGCGATAGCGCATTTCGGCCGAGTACACCAGTTCGGCTTCCTCGGCGTGTCCCTGTTCCTGCGCCAGCCATTGGCGCGCGCGCTCGGCCAGGGTGGCGAACTCGTCGCGCACGAAGGCCAGCCGGTCGGCGCTGAGGTCGGTGTACACGGTTTTCAGGAAGTCGCTCTTGAGGTCGGCGATCAGTCCGCCCAGCGCGCTGAGGGTGCCGGGCGAGGGCGGAACCACGATCTCGCGGACCTTGAGTTCGCGCGCCAGGAAGCAACCCAGCATCGGGCCCGCGCCGCCGAAGGCCAGTACGGCATACTCGCGCGGATCGATGCCGTAGCGCGACACCAGGCCGCTGACTTCCGAGTACATGCCGGAGACGGCGATCTGGATGATGGCCTCGGCCGTTTCCTCGATGCCGCGGCCCAGCCTGTCGGCCAGCTCGCCTACCGCCTGGCGCGAGGCGTCGGCATCGACCGTGACGGCCTGGTAGCCCAGTTCGGAATGGCCGACCAATCCGCAGCAGACGAAAGCGTCGGTAATGGTGGCGCGCGTGCCCCCGCGCCGATAGCAGGCGGGACCCGGATGCGAGCCCGCGCTTTCCGGACCCACCTTGAGCACGCCCAGCGGGTCCACCCAGGCGATGGAGCCGCCGCCTTCGCCGACCGAGGAAACCGAGACGGACGGAATGTAGATCTGGAAATCGCCGATCAGCTCGCCCACGCCGTATTGCGGCTTGCCGTCGACGATGACCGCGATGTCGGCGCTGGTGCCGCCGATGTCCAGGCTCAGGCAGCGCGGCAGGCCGGCCGTTGCCGCGACGTGGCTGGCGCCGATGACGCCGGCGGCGGTGCCCGACAGGATCATCTGCACGCAATCGCGCTTGCCCTGCTCGGCGGTCATCACGCCGCCGTTGGATTTGGTCAGGCGCGGCTCGGGCTGCACGCCGGCGTTCTTCAGCGCCTGTTGCAGCGACGTCAGGTAATGGGCGACGCGCGGCTGCACATAGCCGCCGATCACGGCGGTGATGGTGCGCTCGTATTCGCGGATGATGGGCCAGGTCTCGCTGGAACACGACACCGGCAGGCCCGGCGCCAGCGCTTCGGCGATTTCACGCACGCGCAGTTCATGCGCCGGGTTGCGGTACGCGTGCAGCAGCGAGACCACGATGCCTTCGGCGCCCGCGTCCAGCGCCTGCCGGACCGCGCGCTCCACGCTGGCCTCGTCCAGCGGCGCGCGCACCGTGCCGTCGGGCCCCATGCGCTCGGCGATGCCGAACACCATGCTGCGCTTGACCAGCGGCGCGGGCCGCCGCGACAGCAGGTGATACATGTCGGGGGTTTTCAGCCGCGCCAGTTCGAGCACGTCGCTGAAGTTCTCGGTGGTGAACAGCGCCAGCTTCAGGCCCTTGCGCTGGATGACCGTATTGATGCCGACCGTGGTGCCGTGCGTGAAGTAAGTGATCTGCGCGGGCTGGATGCCGTAGCGCTCGCCCAGCATGCGGACCCCGGCGATGACTTCTTCGCCGGGCTGGTCGGGCCGCGAAAAGACCTTGAGACTCTTGATTTCGCCGCTGTCTTCGTCGAACACGGCGAAATCGGTGAATGAGCCGCCGATATCGACGCCTACCCTGTACCCCATGGTGCCCCCATCGATGTGGCGCAAAGTCGATAAGCGCTTGCAAAGTGCCTGCGAGTCGCTTAAACTTTCCGCTAGATGAACAATATTTTCATGCAGTGGTCAAATGAATGATAATCGCTCGGTCCAGAGGTGTCTAGCGCTGCTGCGCAGTTTCCGCAGCGGTCCCGGGCAATCGCTCACCGCCTTGTCCAAGGCGGTCGACCTGCCGCACTCCACCGTGCTGCGCTTTCTGACCACGCTCGAGAGCGAAGGCTATGTGCGCAAGGAAGGCACCTTGTGGTCATTGACGCCCCAGCTGCTGGAGATCGGCTTCGCCGCGCTGGCCAATACCGGGGTCAACGATGTGATCCAGTCCGCCTTGCAGGACCTGGCGGACCAATGCGCGGGCACGGCCAATATCGGCGAGCGCAGCAAGGACGAGGTCATCATCATCGCGCGGGCCAGTTCGGAGGCCGAGCGGCGCAAGATCCTGGTGGTCAATCTGCGCGTGGGCAATGCGCTGCCGCCGGCCAGCGCGCTGTGCTCGGCGCTGGACCTGCCCGAAGACCAGTGGGCGATCGCCCGATATCCCGAGCGCAAGGTCACCACCGTGGGGGTCGCGCTCTTCTCCAGCCAGGCGCGCGGTCTTTCATTGGGCCTGTCCGTCAACGACGACGACTACGACATGCCGCGCATCGAGGCCGAGGTCCTGCCGCGCCTGCGCGCGCAACGCGACCATATCCGGCGTCTGATGCGCCTGGGCGAGATGTAGTCCGCGTTGCCATTCCCCTTGTCCCTGCACGGATTTCGCGGCGCGGCGCGGGCCGGCCCCATTGTTTGATGGCGCGCAAACGGGCGCGCCGAGAGCCTTTCCCTTTGCGCGCGCGGGGGCGTAAAGTAGGGATTGCCCGATGCGCGGTCGCGCGTCGCACAATGTGTTGATGGAGGACGTTATGTTCAAGCAGGTATTGGGTGGCATGGCCTTGATGGCGGCGTTCAGCGCGCCGGTTCTCGCGGCCGAATGCTCGGTGGACATTGCCGGCACGGACCAGATGCAGTTCGACAAGAAGGCCATCGAGGTCAGCAAGTCGTGCAAGCAGTTCACGGTCAACCTCAAGCACACCGGCAAGCTGCCCCGCAACGTGATGGGGCACAACTGGGTGCTGACCAAGACGGCCGACATGCAGGCGGTCGAGAAGGATGGCATAGCCGCGGGCCTGGACAACCAGTACCTGAAAGCCGGCGATACGCGCGTGCTTGCGCACACCAAGGTGCTGGGCGGCGGCGAGTCGGATTCGGTGACGTTCGACGTGGCCAAGCTGGCCGCGGGCGATGACTACACGTTCTTCTGCTCGTTCCCCGGCCATGGCGCCCTGATGAAGGGCACCCTCAAGCTGGTCGACTGAGCGCCGGCATGGCCCCTGGCGGCGCTGCCGCCGGGGCGCGCTTTCAGGCGGTCCGGCGCAACGGCCTGACCGTATAGGCGCAGCGGCGCGCGCCGGCCAGGATGTGCTCGGCCCGCTCGACCCGCGCCTGCGGGCCGATGAGTTCGCGAAACAGGTCCAGTTCGCTGCGGCAGAAGGCCATACAGGCTTGCGCCGCCGCGCAGATGGGACAGTGATTCTCCACCAGCAGGTAGCCATCGTCGGTGGCGACCAGTTCGGCCATGTAGCCCTCGCGGCTGCGCACGGCCACCAGGCGCTCCAGGCGCTCGCGCAGGCCATTGGCGCCCTGCATGGCCTGGGCGTAGCTGGCGCGCATGCTGGCCTCGCGCGCGCCGATCAGCTTGTCGATCCCGCTTTCGCCGAACACCTGGCGTACCGCGCCCAGCATCTGCACCGTCATCTCGGCGTGCATGTCCGGAAAGCGCGCATGGCCGGCCTGCGTGAGCCGCCATATCTGGGTGGGCCGGCCGCGGCCGGCCGAACGCGTCTCGGCGTCCACCAGGCCTTCGACCTGCAGGCGCGCCATTTGCTGGCGCACCGCCTCGGCCGTCACGTCCAGCACCTCGGCGATGGCCGCGATGCCTTGCGGGCCGCGCGTCTTGAGCGTCATGAGAATGCGCTCGGCCGGCTGGTGCGGAACCCAGTGCGTGCTGGCAGGGGCGGATTGGTCGGGCATGGCGGTGGGCGTCTCAGGGGCTGGCCGGCAGGGCGGCGGTGCGGTCGGAACGGGCGGGCGCGGCGGCGTCGGCATCCCAGCCTCCGCCCAGGGCCTTGTAGAGCGCGACCAGGCTGGTATAGGACTCCGACTCGGATTGCGCCACGGCATCCTGTGCGCGCAAAAGAGTACGCTGCGCGTCCAGCACCGTCAAATACGGCGCGGCCCCCTCACGATAGCGCGTTTGCGCCAGGTCGGCGGCGCGCTGGCTCTGCGTGGCGCTGTCGAGCAGGTCGCGCAGCCGCTGCTGGTTCTGTCCATAGCGCGTCAACGCGCCTTCCACCTCCTCGATGGCCTGCAGCGCCACCTGCTCGTAGCGCGCCCGCGCCGCGTCGTGGCGGGCCTGGCTGGCGCGCAGTTGCGCCTGGATGCTGCCCAGGTGCAGCGCCGGCCAGCCGATCGTCGGCGCCAGCGCGAAGGCCTTGCTGCCGGCCTGCGCCAGGTCGCCGCCGCGCAAGGCAATGAAGCCGAGGAATCCGCCCAGGTCGATGCGCGGATACAGTTCGGCGGTGATGGCGCCGACATCGGCGTTGGTGGCCGCCAGCAGGCGCTCGGCGGCGCGCACGTCGGGGCGGCGTTGCAGCAGCATGGCCACGTCGCCGATGGGCAATTGCGCGGCCAGCGGCGCCAGCGGCCGCTCCTGGCGCAGCTCGCCCAGTTCGGCGGGCCGCATGGCCGCCAGGACGGCGATGCGGTACTGGGCCAGGCGCCGCTGGGTCTCCAGCGGCGCGAGCAGCGCCCGCGTGCCGGCCAGCTCGGCACGCGCGCTGGCCAGGTCGCCGGCATACCCGCGGCCGGTTTCCACCAGCGCCGCGGTGACGCGCAGCGTCTCGTGCTGGGTGGCGAGGTTGGCGCGCGCCACGGCCAGGCGCTGCTCGGCGCCGCGCATCTCGAAATAATTGCGCGCCAGCTCGGCCACCACTACCAGGCGCGTCTGGGCCAGGTCGGCGGCGGCGGCCTGGTCGCGCGCGGCCGCGGCTTCGGCCCGCCGCTGCAGGCGGCCGAACAGATCGATTTCCCAGCTCGCGTCGAAACCCGCGCGGTAGCTTTGCGCGAGGTTGCGCTGGTCGGGGCCCGGGTTGATCTGCGACAGGCTGCGCGTGTAGCCGCCGGCCGCGGTCACGGTCGGCCAGCGGTCCAGCTCCTTTTCGTCGAGCGCGGCGCGCGCTTCGCGCAGGCGCGCCTGTGCCTGGCGGATGTCGAGATTGCGCGCCAGCGCCAGGCCGATCAAGGCGTCGAGCCGGGCATCCTGCAGCTGGCGCCACCAGTCGCGCTGCAACTGGTCGGCCGAGAACAGCGTCTGTTCGGGGCTGGCCAGCTTCACCGGCGCGGGCGTGGGCGCCTGGTACTGCGGTCCTACGGCGCAGCCGGCCAGCGCCAGCGCGGCGAGCAGCGCGCCGGCATTACGTGCAAGGATGGTCGGGGCGGGATGCGTCATGATGCGGTCTCGTGTGCAGGGGAGGCGGCGCCCGCCTGGGCGTCCAGCCGCGCCAGTTCGCGGGCGCGCGCGGATTGGCCGGCGGCGCGGTGGTCGCGCGCCAGCAGGGTGTACATGGTGGGCAGCACGAACAGGGTGAACAGGGTGCCCACCAGCATGCCCACCACGATCACCAGCCCGAGGCTGAAGCGGCTGTGCGCGCCGGCGCCGCTGGCGAACAGCAGCGGAACCAGGCCCACCACCATGGCGGCCGTCGTCATCAGGATGGGGCGCAGCCGGATGCGCGCGGCCCGCTCCATGGCGGCGCGGCGATCCAGCCCGGCATGCGCCTGCATCTCGTTGGCGAACTCCACCATCAGGATGCCGTGCTTGCTGATCAGGCCGATCAGGGTCACCAGGCCGATCTGGGTATAGATGTTGATGGTGGCCATGCCGAGCGCCAGCGGGATGAGGGCGCCGCAGATCGACATCGGCACGCTGATCAGGATGATCAGCGGATCGCGCAGGCTTTCGTACTGGGCGGCCAGGACCAGGTAGATGACGATGATGGCGAACAGGAACGTCACCACCAGCGCCGAGCCCTCCTGGCTGTACTGGCGAGCGTCGGACTGCCAGTCATGGCTGAAGCCCGGCGGCAGCAGGCGCGCCTGTTCGGTAAGGAACTGCACGGCGTCGCCCATGGTCACGCCGGGCATGGGAATGGCCTGGAAGGTGGCGGAGTTGAGCTGGTCGAACTGGGTCAGCCGGTTGGGCTCGACACCCATCGAGATTTTCGCCAGCGTGGCCAGCGGCACCTGCGCGCCGCTGGCGCTCTTGACGTAGAACTGGCCCAGCGACTGCGGCGTCAGGCGCATGCCGCGCGGGCTTTGCGGAATCACGTCGTACGAGCGCCCGTCCATGCCGAAGCGATTGACGTAGTTTTCGCCCACCAGCACGGCCAGCGTATCGCCGATGGCCTTCATGGTGACGCCCAGGCTGTTGGCCTTGGCACGGTCGATGTCCACCCGCACCACCGGATTGTTGTAGTCCAGGTCGCTGTCGACCACCATGAACAGGCCGCTTGCGCGCGCGGCCTGTTTCAGGTTTTCCATGGCGTCGTAGACCACGCGGTAGTCGGCCGCGCTCATCAGCACCATCTGCACCGGCAGGCCGCCGGTCGAGCCGGGCAGCGACGGCAGCTGGAAGGCGAAGGTGTTGCTGCCCTCGATCGCGTTGACGCGGTTTTGCAGATCCCCCTGGATCTCGTCGGCCGAGCGTTCGCGTTCCTGCCAGGTGACCAGGTTCACTCCGCCGATGCTGTTGGCCACGCCGTCCGAGCCGTTGATGAGCCAGCGGCCGTTCTGCTCGGGAATTTCCCGCATGACGGCGTCCCACTTCTGGCCGAATTGCTCGACGTAGTCGATATTGGCGTGCTGGGGCGATTTGACGGCGGTCAGGATCATGGCCTGGTCTTCCACCGGCGCCAGCTCGCGCTGCGCGCTGCCGTACAGCACCGGCAGGCTCGCCAGCACCACGACGGCGATCAGGCCGGTCACCCAGCGATGGCGCAGCGAAACATCGAGCACGCGCCCATAGGCGTCGCCCAGGCGCTGGAAGAAGTGCTCGGCCTTGCGCGCCATCCAGCCGTCGGATACGCGGCTGTTCAGCAGGAACGAACTCATCACGGGCGAAAGCGTGAGGGCGATCACCCCCGACACGCCCACGGCCGCGGCCAGCGTGAAGGCGAATTCCCTGAACAGCGAACCGGTCAGTCCTCCCATCAGGCCGATGGGCGCGTACACGGCGGCCAGCGTGAGGGTCATGGCGATCACCGGCCCGGCCACCTCGCGCGCCCCGACCAGGGCGGCGTGTACCGGCGACTTGCCCTCCTCGATATGGCGATGCACGTTCTCCACCACGACGATTGCGTCGTCGACCACCAGCCCGATGGCCAACACCATCGCCAGCAGCGTCAACAGATTGATGGAAAATCCCAGGGACAGCATGATGGCGGCCGCGCCCAGCATGGACAGCGGAATCGTCACCACCGGGACCAGCACCGCGCGCAGCGAACCCAGGCACAGGAAGATCACCGCCACCACGATGAGCACCGCCTCGAGCAGCGTGTTGCGCACTTCGTCGATCGAGGCATTGATGAAGCGCGCCAGCTCGAAGGGAACCTGCACTTCGACGCCGGGTGGCAGGTTCTGCTTGATGCCGGGCAGCAGGGCGTTGATGCGTTCGACAATGGTCAGCGGATTGCCGACCGGCGTGGCGTTCAGGCCGAAGTAGACAGCCTTCTCGCCGTCCATGCGGGCGCTGGAGTCGTACGAGGCGGCGCCCAGCTCCACCGTGCCCACGTCGCCCAGCCGCACGACGGCGCCGTCGACCTGGCGCACTACCATGTCGCGGAAATCGGCCAGGCTGTTCAGGTCCGTATTGACCTGGATGTTCGATACCACGTACAGCCCCTTGGTCTGGCCGGGCGCGGCCTGCACGTTGTTGTCCCGCAGCGCCTGCGCGATCTCGCCCGCCGAGATGCCGCGCGCGGCCATGCGGGCGGGGTCGAGCCAGACGCGCATCGCCAGGGTCTGGCCGCCGTACAGGTCCACGCTGGCCACGCCGTCGATGGACGAGAGCTGCGGCTGCACCACGCGCTGCAGGTAATCGGTCAGCGCGGGAATCGGCATGGTCTTGCTGGAAAAGCCCACGTAGGCCACCGAGGTGGCCTCGCCCGAGGACTTGGCCAGAACCGGGTCGTATATCTCCCGCGGCAGCCGGTACTTGACCTGGTTGACCTTGGCCATGATCTCGGTGAGCGCCTTGTTGGAGTCGGCGTTCAGCTTCATGCGCACGGTGATCAGGCTGCGCCCCTGCGTGGACGAGGACGAGAGATAGTCGATGTTCTCGACCGTCGCCACGGCCTGGGCGATGGGCTGGGTCACGAAACCCTGCATCAGCTCGGGCGAGGCGCCCGGGTACTGGGTGGTGATGGTAATGGTGGTGTTTTCGGTCAGCGGGTACTGGCGCACCGGCAGTTCGCCGGTGGCGCGCAGGCCCAGCAGCAGGATCAGGGTGCTGACCACCAGGGCCAGCACCGGGCGGCGCACGAACAGATCGGTGAATGTCATGGTCGGCCCCGTTCAATGACCGGCCAGCGCCATGCCGCCGCCGGCGGCCAGCGTGTCCTGGCCGGCGATCTCGACCGCCGCGCCGTTGTGCAGCCGCAACTGGCCCGAGGTCACGACCCGCTGTCCGGCCTGCAGTCCCTCGGTCACCACGATGCGGCTGTCCACCCGCTCGGCGGTCCTGACGAACACCTGCCGCACCGTCGCGGGCCGGGCGCTGTCGTCCACGACATAGACCGAGTCGCCATAGGCGCTGTAGCTCACCGCGGTTTCCGGCACGGTGATGACGCCGGGGCGTTCGGGCAGCGCCACGCGGGCATTCACGTACATGCCGGGCGCCAGCGCGCCGTCCGGGTTGGGCAGGGTGGCGCGCACCAGCAGGGTGCGGGCCTGTGCCGACACCTGCGGTTCTATGGTGCTGACCACGCCGTCGAACACCCGGCCCGGATACGCATCGACGCCGACGCGGACGGCCTGGCCGGTCCTGATGTCGCGCAGCGCCTGTTCCGGCAATGTGATGTCCGCGTACATGGTGCGGGCGTCGGTCAGCGACACGATCGGCTCGCCGGCGCGCACGAACTGGCCCAGGTCGACCTGGCGCACCCCGAGCACGCCGTCGAAAGGCGCCCTGATCTGTTTCTGTTCGACCACGGCCTGCACCCGGCGCGCTTCGCCGGCGGCCTGGTCGTAGGCGGCGCGGGCCTGGTCCAGCTGCTCGGCGGTGGCCGCCTGCTGCGGCACCAGGCGGCGCGTACGTTCCAGCACGCTGCGCGCATTGCGCAGTTGCGCCTGCAGGCGCGCCAGGTCGCCCTGTTCGGGGGCGTCGTTCAGTTGCGCCAGCACCTGGCCGGCCCGCACCGTCTGGCCCGACTCGAAGACGATCCGCGCGATGCGCCCGTCCACTTCGGCGGGAATGACCACCTGGCGGCTGGCCTGCAGCGTGCCGATGCCGGCCAGCGTCACCGGCAGCGGCCCCTGCGCCGCGGTGGCGGCCGCGACCTTGATGGGAGCCGTCGTCCAGGCCGGCGCCGAGCCCGCGTCACGCAGGTACAGCCATGCCCCTCCCGCTATTGCCACGGCGGCCGCGATGCCGGCCGCCAGCGTCCCTTTCTTGCTTTTCATGACGCAACCTAATTATCAAAGAATGTTCTTGGATAATTAGTCAAAGCGAAGTTGCCGTCAAGAAATTAAAGTTAATCCGACAGATATCGTGGGGTTATTGGGGGCCGGCTTTTTTGGGGGATCAGCGTTGCGCGGCGGGTTCCGGCAGCGTGAACAAGCCGAGAAAGCGGGCGATGCTCGCGCGCGGGCCGCTGTAGCGTAGTTGCTCGGCCGCAACGGCGGCATCGAGGTCGCCATCGTCATAGACCAGCGCCGCCAGCGCGTTGGGGGAGGCTTCGATGGTCGCATCGGGCCGCGCCGGCGGCCGGCCGCGCAGCAGGGCGATCCGGCCGTTCTCGACCCGGGCCCAGAAGTGCTGGTCGTCCAGCACCAGTTCGTAGGTGGCGGCCAGGCGGGCGGCCGCGCGCGGGTCGAACATGGCGCGAAACGACAGCACCAGCGAGTCCGCGCTCAGCCCGGCCTCGCGCGGCAGGGCCGGCGAGCGCGCGCCCCATTTGCCCAGCTGGAGGATGACCGGTTCCAGTTCGCGGCCCCAGTCCGTCAACTCGTAGACCCAGGCGCCTGCCGGCGGATCCAGCTTGCGGCGGCGCAGCACCGCGGCAGCCTCCAGTTCGGTCAGACGCTGCGTGAGCACATTGGGGCTGATGCCCGGCAAGCCCTTGCGCAGGTCGGTAAAGCGCTTGGGGCCGAGCAACAGCTCGCGCACGACCAGCAGCGCCCAGCGCTCGCCGACCAGATCCAGCGCATGGGCGCCCGCGCACCCATCTTCATAGCTTCGTTTGCCTGCCATGCCTGTGCCGCCGGGCTTGCCTGCCCGCCAGTATGCGGTTCCAAAATAGGACCATTGACTCCGCCATCAGGAGTATTGCGCCGATATTACCAGTCCCGCGCCGGGGCGGCGCCACACCTAGGCAGGCCTGGGCGCTGTGTGTTAGTAATAGGGTCGGTACGGGGCTGTCGGCGCCATGCCCGGGCCAACCCCAGACAATCGACCGGAGGCGAGCGCATGCAAACCGAATTCAAGCCGACCATCAACAAGCCGGTGTTCCTGACCTCGGCGCTGTTCATCCTGCTGCTGGTCGCCTTCACGATCGCCGCTCCGGCCACGGCCCAGGATTTCTTCAACCTGATCCAGGCCTGGATACTGGGCAACGCCAGCTGGTTCTACATCCTGACCGTGGCCATCATCCTGCTGGCGGTCATCTTCGTGGCGGTCAGCCGGTACGGCAATATCAAGCTGGGGCCGGACCATAGCGAGCCCGACTACCGCGATATCACCTGGTTCGCCATGCTGTTCTCGACCGGCATGGGGATCGGCCTGATGTTCTTCGGCGTGGCCGAGCCGGTCATGCACTTCATCGATCCGCCGGTGGGAGAGGGCGGCACCGCGCTGGCGGCGCGCGAGGCCATGAAGATCACCTTTTTCCACTGGGGCCTGCATGCCTGGGCCATCTACGCCAGCGTGGCGCTGGTCCTGGCATTTTTCTGTTTTCGCCATGGCCTGCCGCTGACCCTGCGCTCGGCCCTCTACCCCCTGATCGGCGAGCGCATCTACGGTCCGATCGGCCATGCCGTCGACATCTTCGCCATCATCGGCACGGTGTTCGGCGTGGCGACGTCGCTGGGCCTGGGAGTGGCGCAGATCAACAGCGGCCTGAACCATCTGTTCGGCCTGCCGGTCGGCATACCGACGCAGATCATACTCATCGTCATCAGCTGCGGGCTGGCCACGATCTCGGTGGCCAGCGGGCTGGACCGGGGCATCCGCATCCTGTCCGAGACCAATCTGCTGCTGGCGGTGGTGCTGCTGCTGTTCGTGCTGGTGCTGGGCCCCACGGTGTTCCTGCTGCAGACCTTCGTGCAGAACACCGGCGCCTACCTCTCGGATATCGTCAACAAGACCTTCAACCTCTATGCCTATGAGCCGACCGACTGGATCGGCGGCTGGACCTTGTTCTACTGGGGCTGGTGGATCGCATGGTCGCCCTTCGTGGGCCTGTTCATCGCGCGGATCTCGCGCGGGCGCACCATTCGCCAGTTCGTGGGCGGGGTATTGCTGGTTCCCGCCGGTTTCACCCTGTTCTGGATGACGGTGTTCGGCGATGCCGCCATCTACGCCGTGCTGGTCGAAGGCGTGGGCAGCCTGGCCGAGACCGTCAAGGCCGACAGTTCGCTGGCTTTGTTCGCCTTCCTGGAGCACCTGCCCTGGGGGAGCGTGACGTCCGTCGTGGCGATCGTGATGGTGGTCGTGTTCTTCGTGACCTCGGCCGATTCGGGCGCGCTGGTGGTGGACCAGCTGGCCTCGGGCGGCGCCGAGAGCACGCCGGTCTGGCAGCGCATCTTCTGGTCCTCGCTGATGGGCGTGGTCGCCATCGCGCTGCTGCTGGCCGACGGCCTGCAGGCGCTGCAGACGGCCACCATCGCCAGCGCGCTGCCGTTTTCCATCATCCTGCTGCTGGCCTTGTGGGGGCTGTTCAAGGCGCTCAGGCTGGACGCCACCAAGCGCAGCCTGCTTCATCGCACCATCACGCGCACCCAGCCGGTGCGCGGCCAGAACTGGGAGCACCGCCTGCGCAACATCGTGATGATGCCGCGCCGCGCCCATGTGCTGCGCTTCATTTCGGACGTGGTGCGTCCCGCCATGGACGACGTGGCCGAAGCCTTGCGCAAGGAGGGCTACGAGGCCCAGGTGGTCGACGGCGAGGAGGGCGAGGTCAGGCTGGAGGTGTCGCACGGCGTCTACCTGGACTTCTCCTATGCCGTCTATCCGCGCTCCGAGGTGCGCCCCAGCCTCACGCCCCAGGAGGCCAACGACGAGGAGGAGCGCCGCTACTTCCGCGCCGAAGTGCACTTGCGCGAGGGCGGCCAGGACTACGACATCATGGGTTGGACCCGCGACGAGGTGATCGGCGACATCCTCGACCAGTACGAGCGCCACCGCCACTATCTGCACGTGGTGCATTGACGCCCGCGCGGCCCCTACAATCGCCGCATGACGCTCAAGCAACTCGAAGCCTTCTACTGGGCCGCCACCTGCGCCAGTTTCGCGGTGGCGGCCGATCGCCTGCACCTGTCGCTGTCGTCGCTGTCCAAGCGGATCGCCGAGCTCGAGTCGGCGCTGGGCCTGGACCTGTTCGACCGCAGCGGCCATCGCGCGGTCCTGACGGCGGCTGGCGAACGGCTGCTGCCGCAGGCGCGCGACCTGCTGGCCAGCGCCGATCGCATCCGCGCCAGCCTGCGCGCCGAGCCCGAACTGGGCGTGCGCTGCCGCTTCGGCGTGGGCGAACTCAGCGCGCTGACCTGGCTGCCCAGGCTGATCGGACGCGTGCGTGGCCGCTATCCAGGGCTGGCGCTCGAGCCTTATGTGGATGTCGGTCAGGTGCTCAAGCGCAAGGTCGCCGAAGGCGAGCTCGATTTCGCGGTCGTGGCCGGCGCCTCGGCGCACAGCGCCATCGCCTCCGCGCCGGTGGGGCAGGCGCATTTCGCATGGGTGGCCGCGCCATCGGTGGCCGGGGCGGCGCAAAGCCTGACGCCGCAACTGCTGGCCGGCGCCGCGCTGGTTTCGCTGCCCGACGGGGCGGGCACCACGCGCCTGCTCGATCCCTGGCTGGCCAGCGGCGCGCCGGCCGGCCCGCGGCTGGCCTGCAACAACTGGGGGGCGATCGCGGGCATGCTGCTCGAAGGCATGGGCATCGGCCTGCTGCCCCGCCACTGGGCGCAGGCGCTGGCGCGCGACGGCGCGCTGCGCATCCTCTCCAGCGATCCCGAGCCGGTGCCGTTGCCCTATGCTTTTCATTGGCGACGCGACGATACGCGGCCGCTGGTGGCCGCCATGCGTGACCAGGTCCTGCTGTCGGTCGATTTCGCCGCGCCCTGCCGGCTGCCCTGATGCGCCTTGCGGGGCACGCCGCGCCTGCGCTATCTTTGACCGCATGACGCAACCCCTACGCGGCGGCCTGAGCGGGCGCGAGCCCCTTTTCATTGTCTTGAACACCGGCTCCGGACGCGATGACGCGTCCGCCGCGCAGGCCGCCATCGTGCAGGTGCTGCAAGCCGCCTCGCGCGCGCACACGCTGATGCCGGTCAGCGACGCCACGGCCCTGCCGGGGGTGGCCCGCCAGGCTGTCGAACGCGCGCGTGCCGAAGGGGGCGTCGTCGTGGCCGCCGGCGGCGACGGCACGCTCAATGCCGTGGCGCGCGTCGTGCTGGGTTCGGGCGTGCCGTTCGGCATCCTGCCGCAAGGCACCTTCAATTTCTTCGGACGCGCGCACGGCATTCCGCAGGATGCGCACGCCGCGACCCGCTGCCTGCTCGACGCCCGCGTCGAGCCCGTGCAGGTCGGCCTGCTCAACGACAGGCTGTTCCTGGTGAACGCCAGCCTTGGCCTGTACCCGCAATTGCTGGAAGACCGCGAAGCGTACAAGCAGCGCTACGGGCGCAGCCGCATGGTGGCGCTGTGGTCGGGCCTGGCGACCCTGCTGCGGGCGCCGCCGCAATTGACCCTGCAGCTGGAGCATGGCGGCCAGGCGCGCACGCTGCGCACGCCCACGCTGGTGGTGGGCAACAACGCGCTGCAGCTCGAGCGCCTGGGCATTGCCGAGGCGCAGGCGCTGCGGCACGGGCAATTGGTGGCGATGTCGGTGCGTCCGGTGGGCACCCTGGCGCTCTACGGCCTGTTGCTCAGCGGCCTGTTCAGCCGCCTGGGCGAGGCCGACCAGGTCATCAGCTTCGGCTTTGAACGCCTGACCGTGCGCGTGCGCGGGCGGCGGCGCGTCAAGGTGGCCATGGACGGCGAAATTTCCTGGCTGCCGACGCCGCTGCAATTCCAGGTCTCGCCCGAGCCGCTGCACCTGCTGGTGCCGGCGCCCGGGCAGCGGCTGGAGGCGGCATGATGCGCGTGCTGCATATTTCGGATACCCACTTCGGCACCGAGCGCGAGCCGGTGGTGCGCGCCTTGCACGCGCTGGCCGATACGCTGCGCCCCGACCTGGTGGTATTGGGCGGCGACATTACGCAGCGGGCACGGCGCGGCCAGTTCGCCGCGGCGCGGCGCTTCGTCGAGGCCCTGCAGCGGCCGGTGCTGGCCGTGCCGGGCAACCACGATATCCCGCTGTTCAACCTGGCCGCGCGCCTGTTCGATCCCTATGGCAATTACCGGCGCGCCCTGGGCGCGGTGCTCGAGCCCGTCTACGAGGACGACCGCCTGCTGGCCATTGGCGTCAACAGCACGCGCGCGGCGCGCCGCAAGAACGGCGAGGTGTCGCGTACGCAGGTGCAGCGGGTGGCGCAGCGCCTGCGTGATGCGCGTCCGGGCCAGCTGCGGGTGGTGGCCCTGCATCACCCGGTGCGCGCCATGGTCGAGAGCGACCAGCGCAATCTGCTCATCGGGCGCGAGTTCGCCGTGCCCGCCTGGGTCGACGCGGGGGTCGACCTGATACTGGGCGGACATATACATTTGCCATACGTGGCGCCGCTGCACGGCCAGGCCGGCGAAGCCGGCCGGCGTGCCTGGACGGTGCAGGCCGGGACGGCGGTTTCGCGGCGCGTGCGGGGCAGGGTGCCCAACTCGGTCAACCTGATCGATTACGCGGCGCCAGCCGACTGTCCGATTTGCACGGTGCAGCGCTGGGATTTCCAGGCGGACAGCGGCGCGTTCGCCCTTTTCGGGCAGCAGGTGCTGGCCCTGCACCGCGGGCGAGCATGAGGCCTGTCGCGGCGCGATGCCGCCCGTGAACCTTTTGGCCGTCGTTTCGTCTATTGAGCCCATGGAATCCTACGCAGCCTGGATTGCTGCCCACCCCATCATCATCTTCGTCGCCGCCCCGGCCCTGGCCGCGGCCGGCGCGTTGCTGCTGTGGCAACTGGTGGCCGGCCTGCCCGCCGGCCGCCGCCGCACCATGGTCTTCGCGGTGCTGGCGCTGGTGGCGGTGGGGGTGTTCGGCGTGCTGGCCGCCTCGGTCGAGCACCAGGGCGGCATGGTTGCATTCGATCAGGCGCTGGCGCGCGCGCTGGGGCTGTCCATGCCGGCCGCGTTGCTGTGGGTGTTGTCCTGGTTCACGCACCTGGGCGATCGAACCTTGCTCACCGCGGTCGCGGTGGGCATGACGCTGGCGCTGCTGTGGCGGCGCCGATGGGTGCTGGCCGGCGCCTGCGTGGCCGCGACGGGAGGCGCGGGTGCGCTGAACTGGGTGCTCAAGCATGCCTTCCAGCGAGTGCGCCCGGACCATCTCCACGGCTACACGCTGGCCGACGGCTGGAGCTTCCCGAGCGGACATGCCTCCGCCTCCATGGCCGTCTACGGCATTGCCTGCTATCTGATGCTGCGCGCCTTGCCGGCGCGCTGGCGCTCGTCCGCGCTGGCCGGCGTGGCGGCCCTGATCGTGGCCATCGGCGTCAGCCGCGTGCTGCTGCAAGTGCATTTCCTGAGCGACGTGGTGGCGGGGTTCGCCATTACCGCGGCCTGGCTGGCCCTGTGCGTGGCCGTCACCGAATGGGCGCTGCGCGTCAACGCGCGAGCATGAGCCGCAGCAGCGCATGCGGCCCGGCGCGCTCGCCGGCCACCTCGCGCGGGTCGGCGTGGCGGTAGTCCGCGCCCGCCGCCGAGACCGCGGCGCCCAGCGCCCGCACCCAGTCCGGCGGGCTCGGGCACAGGTCGAGCACCCGCTTGCCCTGCAGGTCCACGCCCACCTTGCCGTCGCTGAACCGCTCCAGGGTGCGGTCGATTTCCCGTTCATCGGTCAGTGCCAGCACGATCACGGCCGACTCGCGCAATGCCTCGGCGGCGCTGGCGGCCAGCGTGGCCTGGCCGCGAAACGGTTCGCAGCGCAGCGGCTGGCGGTCATATAGCGTCAACGAGACATCCGGGGCGGCGTGCAGCAGCGCATGGGCCGCCTGGCTGCCGGTGGCTCCCAGCCCGATGATGGTGATCTCGCGCGTCATAGCGCCGGCACGGCCCAGGCGCTGACGACATGCGCGACCGGCTCGTCCGCGCCATCGCAGCGCAGGATGGCCTCGGCCATGGCCAGCCGGCCCGTCTTCAGGACCCGCGCATCGGCGATCACCGCGGCGCCGGACGTCTTGCGCAGGAAATGGATCGTCAGGTTGGCGGTCACGGCGCCGGCCTGTCCGGTGGCGCCGACCACGGCCGCGTACATCGTCAGGTCGGCCAGGCCCATGAGCATGGGGCCGGCCACGATGCCGCCCAGGCGCTGATGCGAATCGCGCGCCGGCAGCACGGCCCGCGCCGTGCCATGGCCGATATCGACCACGTCGATGCCCAGTACCTGGGCGAAGGGATGCTGGTCGGCCAGCAGCCGATGGAACTCGGCCAGCGTGATGCGCGCGCGGGGCTCGGCGGCGGGGAGATTCATGTCAGCGCTGCTCCAGGGCGGTGATGAAACTGTCCAGCAGCGCGTCGGCCTGCTGGTCCAGCGACTTGAGCCGGCGCGTGTGAAACAGCAGCAGCAGGCCCATCAGATAGGTGAAGGTGTTCATTTCTTCCAGGGCGATGCGGTCGGCCGGCCAGCGGCGCGTGCGCGCCAGGCCCGTGCCCAGCAGTTCCACGCAGGTGCGCAGGCGCGCGTTCAGCCTGTCGTCCATTTCGCGCCCCAGGCCGCGCGGCCCCAGGCCACGGAACAGGTACAGGCCCAGCGAGAACTCGGTTTCGCGCGTCGTGTAGTAATTGAAGAAGGCGGCGATCACGCTGCGCGCCGCCTGGGCGTCGACCGTGTCCCGCAACGCATCGGCCAGGCTTTGCCGCAGGCGCTGCAGCGACGCCTCCAGCACGGCGCCGTAGATGGCCTCCTTGCCGTCGAACCACGGGTAGATCGCGCCGGTCGTGCAGTCGGCCTCCTTGGCGATGGCGCGGATCGTGGTGTTTTCCAGGCCGTCGCGGGCGAACACGCGCTCGGCGGCTTCCAGGATCAATTGCCGCCGCAGCGAGGCAAGCTGGTCGGCGCGGCCGGGCGGGCGGGGCAGGGTCATGGGTTTCCTTGTCTGCGCGACGGTGTGGCGGCGGCGCTACAGGCCGCCCAGGCAGGTTATAGCAACGTTCTTTGAAAATAACAATGTTATGTCCATGTGCGCCAGCGGCAGGCGCGGCAGGGCCGCGGACGGGCGCGGGCATACTTGGTAAGGTCGGACGAATCGGCCACCAGGGGTGGTAGAAGATCGGCGCAAAGCGGGCGGGCCGGGACTTGTTGCAGTGCGATGCGCCGCCCTAGGGTTAGCCCGCGCGCCATTCCGGATTAAGGGGACAGGATGTTGCAACTTACCAACAATGGGGCGGGAAACCGGCGTTTTTCTGAGCCTGACCATAGCCAGTCCTGCCGATTTTTGATGCAATAGCGTCAACTTCCCTTCGCGGAGTTAGGGGGGCGGCAGGCCGGTATGTGCTGCATTGCTGCTCTTGTCACTCAAATCAACGGAGATTTCTTAAATGAAAAAGACTCTGCTCGCTGCCGCCCTGCTCGCCGGTTTCGCCGGTGCCGCTCAGGCAGAAACGTCGGTCACCCTGTACGGTATCATCGACACGGGTATCGGCTACAACGATGTCGATTTCAAGGTGAAAGGCGCTAACGCCGACGGCAGCGACTTCAAGTACAACCACAGCCGCTTCGGCATGATCAACGGCGTGCAGAACGGTTCGCGCTGGGGTCTGCGTGGTACGGAAGATCTGGGTGACGGCCTGCAAGCTGTGTTCCAACTGGAATCGGGCTTCAACTCGGGCAACGGTAACTCGGTCCAGGACGGTCGCCTGTTCGGTCGCCAAGCCACCATCGGTCTGCAAAGCGAAAGCTGGGGCCGTCTGGACTTCGGTCGCCAAACCAACATCGCCTCGAAGTACTTCGGCTCGATCGATCCGTTCGGCGCTGGCTTCGGTCAAGCCAACATCGGCATGGGCATGAGCGCGATGAACACCGTTCGCTACGACAACATGGTCATGTACCAGACCCCGTCGTACAGCGGCTTCCAGTTCGGTATCGGCTACTCGTTCAGCGCGAACGACAAGGACGCTGACGCCGTCAACCGCGTTGGCTTCGCCACCGCCGACAACGTTCGTGCCATCACGACCGGTCTGCGCTACGTGAACGGCCCGCTGAACGTCGCTCTGTCGTACGACCAGCTGAACGCCTCGAACAACCAGGCCCAAGACGAAGTCGACGCCACCCCGCGCAGCTACGGCATCGGCGGTTCGTATGACTTCGAAGTCGTGAAGCTGGCTCTGGCCTACGCTCGCACGACCGACGGCTGGTTCGGTGGCCAAGGCTACCCGGTCGCTATCACGCTGCCCTCGGGCGACAAGTTCGGCGGCTTCGGCTCGAACACCTTCGCTGACGGCTTCAAGGCCAACTCGTACCTGGTCGGCCTGTCGGCCCCCATCGGCGGCGCCAGCAACGTGTTCGGTTCGTGGCAGATGGTTGACCCCAGCAACGACAAGCTGACCGGCGGCGACGAGAAGATGAACGTCTTCTCGCTGGGCTACACCTACGACCTGTCCAAGCGCACCAACCTGTACGCCTACGGTTCGTACGCCAAGAACTTCGCGTTCCTGGAAGATGCCAAGTCGACCGCTGTCGGCGTCGGTATCCGTCACCGCTTCTAATCGGCTGCGGAACGCAAGTTCCGCTTCGATTCCAAGCTGACGCGCGGGCCTCGTGCCCGCGCGTGAAAAGCCGCCCTTCGGGGCGGCTTTTTTCGCTTTTGAATCATGTTTCCGAGCGCTTGGGTTCAGCCGGAAGTAATTCCGTAAATGCTACAATCCAAAGGTTTGCGCATTTGACGGACGCCTGAATGAACCTGCACCCGTATTTCCCCGTCCTGCTGTTTATCCTGGTGGCAACCCTGATCGGGTTTGCCCTGCTTACAGCGGGCTCGTTGCTTGGGCCGCGGCGTCCTTACGCCGAAAAACTGTCGCCCTATGAATGCGGCTTCGAAGCCTTCGAAGACGCGCGGATGAAGTTCGATGTGCGCTACTACCTGGTAGCCATTCTCTTCATCCTGTTCGACCTGGAAATCGCGTTCCTGTTCCCGTGGGCTATTGCCCAGGGTACGGTGGGCCTCGTCGGTTTCTGGACAGTCATGGTCTTTCTGGCCGTGCTGACCGTCGGGTTTATCTACGAATGGAAAAAGGGCGCGCTGGACTGGGAATAAATCCCGGCCTCGATCAGCACGCTATCAGAGACGAATATGGCTATAGACGGCATTCTCAAGCAAGGCTTCATCACCACCAGCGCCGACAAGTTCCTCAACTGGGCCAAGACCGGTTCGATGTGGCCCATGACCTTCGGCCTGGCCTGTTGCGCGGTCGAAATGATGCACGCGGGCGCCGCCCGCTACGACCTGGACCAGTTCGGCATCATTTTCCGTCCCAGCCCTCGCCAGTCCGATCTGATGATCGTGGCCGGCACGCTGTGCAACAAGATGGGGCCGGCGCTGCGCAAGGTCTATGACCAGATGCCCGAGCCGCGCTGGGTGGTGTCCATGGGTTCCTGTGCCAACGGTGGCGGCTACTACCACTACTCGTACTCGGTGGTGCGTGGTTGCGATCGCATCGTGCCCGTCGACGTTTATGTGCCGGGGTGTCCGCCCACGGCCGAGGCGCTGGTCTATGGCCTGCTGCAGATGCAGAACAAGATCCGCCTGACCAATACGATTGCGCGCTGAGCCACCGGCGCGGGCGGCGCGGTTCGATCGCGCCGCCGCCCAGTGAAGCAGTGTCCCGGTTTACCTATGCGTACATGATGATGACCAGGCTCGAAACCCTGAAAAACAACTTGCAGGCCGCTTTTGGCCAGGATCTCGCGCTCACCGAGTCGCTTGGCGAATTGACGCTGGAAGTCGCCGCCGAGCAGTGGTTTTCGGCGTGCACCAAGCTGCGCACCGACCCCGCGCTGCGCTTCGAGTCCTGTATCGACCTTTGCGGCGTGGACTACCTGACCTGGGGCAATGGCACGCAGCCCGAGGAAAAGACCGGCGCGGTCGCGCGCGGCCGCTATGCCGTCGTGGTGCACCTGCTGTCGATCGAGCACAATTGGCGCCTGCGCGTGCGCACCTGGGCCCCGGACGACGAGTTCCCGATGGTGTCGTCGCTGCTGGAATGCTGGCCCGGCGTGAACTGGTTCGAGCGCGAAGCCTTCGACCTGTTCGGCATCGTCTTCGAAGGCCACCCGGACCTGCGCCGCATCCTTACCGACTACGGCTTCATCGGCCACCCGTTCCGCAAGGATTTCCCGCTTTCCGGCACGGTCGAAATGCGTTACGACCCCGAACAGAAGCGGGTCATTTACCAGCCGGTCACGATCGACCCGCGCGAGATCACGCCGCGCGTCGTTCGTGAAGATTCCTACGGCATGGGGCGTTAATCATGGCAGAAATCAAGAACTACACGCTCAACTTCGGCCCGCAGCACCCGGCCGCGCACGGCGTGCTGCGCCTGGTCCTCGAGCTCGACGGCGAAGTCATCCAGCGCGCCGACCCGCATATCGGCCTGCTGCATCGCGCCACCGAGAAGCTGGCCGAGCACAAGACCTTCATCCAGGCGCTGCCCTACATGGACCGCCTGGACTACGTGTCCATGATGTGCAACGAGCACGCCTACGTCATGGCCATCGAGAAGCTGCTGGGCATCGAGGCGCCGCTGCGCGCGCAGTACATCCGCGTGATGTTCGACGAGATCACCCGCATCCTGAACCACCTGATGTCGCTGGGCTCGCACGCCCTGGACGTGGGCGCGATGGCGGTGTTCCTGTACGCCTTCCGCGAGCGCGAGGACCTGATGGACTGCTATGAAGCGGTCTCGGGGGCCCGCATGCACGCGGCGTACTACCGCCCCGGCGGCGTCTACCGCGACCTGCCGGACGCCATGCCGCAGTACGGCGATTCGAGCAAATACCGCGGCGAGAAGGAAGTGCGCGCGATGAACGACGCGCGCTCGGGCTCGCTGCTGGATTTCATCGAGGACTTCACCAACCGCTTCCCCGGCTGCGTCGACGAGTACGAAACACTGCTCACCGACAACCGCATCTGGAAGCAGCGCCTGGTGGGTATCGGCGTGGTAGACCCGGATCGCGCCAAGGCGCTGGGCTTTACCGGCCCGATGCTGCGGGGCTCGGGCGTGGCCTGGGACCTGCGCAAGACGCAACCCTACGAAGTCTACGACCTGATGGACTTCGACGTGCCGGTCGGCGTCAATGGCGATTGCTACGACCGCTATCTGGTGCGCGTGGCCGAGATGCGCGAAAGCAACCGCATCATCCGCCAGTGCGTCGAATGGCTGCGCAACAACCCGGGCCCGGTCATGATCGAGAACCACAAGATCGCGCCGCCCAGCCGCACCGCCATGAAGTCGAACATGGAAGAGCTGATCCACCACTTCAAGCTGTTCTCCGAAGGCTTCCACGTGCCTCCCGGCGAAGCCTATGCTGCGGTCGAGCACCCGAAGGGCGAGTTCGGGATCTACCTGGTGGCCGATGGCGCCAACAAACCCTACCGCCTGAAGATCCGGGCGCCCGGTTTTGCCCACTTGCAGTCGCTGGACGAAATGGCGCGCGGCCACATGATTGCCGACGCCGTCACCATCATCGGCACGCAGGACATCGTTTTTGGCGAGATCGACCGCTGATCCTTCATATCAGTCCAGAGCGCCCGCATAACCCGGATTCAAACTATGCTGCTTTCCGAACAGGCCTACAAAAAAATCGACCGTGAGCTGGCCAAGTTCCCGGCCGACCAAAGGCAGTCGGCCATCATGGCCTCGCTTGCCATCGCGCAAGAAGAGAAGGGCTGGTTGCCGGCCGAAATTCTCGAAGACGTGGCCAACTACATCGGCGTGCCGCCCATCGCGGTGCAGGAAGTCGCCACGTTCTACAACATGTTCGACGTCAAGCCGGTTGGCACGCACAAGATTGCCGTGTGCACCAACCTGCCCTGTGCCTTGCGCGATGGCGAAAAGGCCGCCGACTATCTCAAGCGCAAGCTGGGCGTCGATTTCCGTGAAACCACGGTCGACGGCCGGTTCACGCTTATCGAAGGCGAATGCATGGGCGCCTGCGGCGATTCCCCCGTGCTCATCGTCAACAACAAGCATATGTGCGTGCGCATGACGGAAGAGAAACTGGACGCGCTGGTCGATGGCCTGAAGTCGCAAGGAGAGTCGGCATGAACGCGCCCGACCTGTACAAGCGCCTGGCGCAGGGGCTGGACCCCAACCCGCTGAACGATCTGTCGAACTCGATGTGCCTGCATGGCCGGCACATCGCGCCGCAGATCATGGCCGACGTCGATGGCGAGAACTGGCGCCTGCAGGAATACGTCAAGCGCGGCGGCTACGAGGCGCTGCGCAAGATCCTCACCACCAGCATGACGCCGGAAGACGTGATCGCGGAAGTCAAGGCCTCGGGCCTGCGCGGCCGCGGCGGAGCGGGCTTTCCGACCGGCCTGAAGTGGAGCTTCATGCCGCGCGCGTTTCCGGGCCAGAAGTACCTGGTGTGCAACTCGGACGAGGGCGAGCCCGGCACGTTCAAGGATCGCGACATCCTGCGCTTCAATCCCCATATCGTGATCGAAGGCATGGCGATCGCCGCCTACGCGATGGGCATCAGCGTGGGCTACAACTATATCCACGGCGAGATCTTCGAGGTGTACGAACGCTTCGAGGAGGCGCTCGAAGAGGCGCGCGCGGCGGGCTTTTTGGGCGACAAGCTGCTGGGTTCGGATTTCAGCTTCCAGCTGCACGCGTTCCACGGCTACGGTGCGTACATCTGCGGCGAGGAAACCGCGCTGCTCGAATCGCTGGAAGGCAAGAAAGGCCAGCCGCGCTTCAAGCCGCCGTTTCCGGCCAGCTTCGGCCTGTACGGCAAGCCGACCACGATCAACAACACCGAAACCTTCGCGGCGGTCCCCTGGATCATCCGCAACGGCGGGCAGGCCTACCTAGAGGTGGGCAAGCCCAACAACGGCGGCACCAAGCTGTTCTCGATTTCCGGCGACGTCGAGCGTCCCGGCAACTACGAGATCCCGATGGGCACGCCGTTCTCGAAGTTGCTGGAACTGGCCGGCGGCATGCGCGGCGGCCGCAAGCTGAAGGCGGTGATCCCCGGCGGCTCGAGCGCGCCGGTGCTGCCCGCCGACATCATGATGGAATGCACGATGGACTATGACGCCATCGCCAAGGCCGGCTCGATGCTGGGTTCGGGCGCGGTGATCGTCATGGACGAGACGCGCTGCATGGTCAAGTCGCTGCTGCGGCTGTCGTATTTCTATTTCGAGGAAAGCTGCGGCCAGTGCACGCCGTGCCGCGAAGGCACCGGCTGGCTCTACCGCATGGTGCACCGCATCGAGAACGGCCAGGGTCGCCCCGAGGACCTGGACATGCTCGACAGCGTGGCCGGCAACATCATGGGCCGCACCATATGCGCCCTGGGTGATGCCGCCGCCATGCCCGTGCGCAGCTTCATCAAGCATTTTCGCGACGAATTCGCGCACCACATCGAGCACAAGTCTTGTGTGGTCCCGCAATATCTGTAGGTCTCAGGAACAGCAATGGTTGAACTAACCGTCGACGGCAATCAAGTCGAAGTGCCCGAAGGCAGCATGGTGATGCATGCGGCCCAGAAGCTCGGGCTGTACGTGCCGCATTTCTGCTACCACAAGAAGCTGTCCATCGCGGCGAACTGCCGCATGTGCCTGGTGGAAGTGGAGAAGGCGCCCAAGGCGCTGCCCGCCTGCGCAACGCCCGTGACCAACGGCATGGTGGTGCACACCTGCTCCGAGAAGGCCAAGGCCGCGCAGAAATCGGTGATGGAGTTTCTGCTCATCAATCACCCGCTCGACTGCCCCATCTGTGACCAGGGCGGCGAGTGCCAGCTGCAGGACCTCGCGGTCGGCTATGGCGGCTCGTCGTCGCGCTACAAGGAAGAAAAGCGCGTCGTCTTCCACAAGGATCTCGGCCCGCTGGTGTCGGCCGAGGAAATGACGCGCTGCATCCACTGCACCCGCTGCGTGCGCTTCGGCCAGGAAATCGCCGGCGTGATGGAGCTGGGCATGCTCAACCGCGGCGAACATGCCGAGATCACGTCGTTCGTCGGCCGCTCGATCGAGTCCGAGCTGTCGGGCAACATGATCGACCTGTGTCCGGTGGGCGCGCTGACGTCCAAGCCGTTCCGCTACTCGGCCCGCACCTGGGAACTGGCCCGCCGTCGCAGCGTCAGCCCGCATGACAGCATGGGCGCCAACCTGGTGGTCCAGGTCAAGGGCGACCGCGCGCTGCGCGTGGTGCCGTTCGAGAACGAAGCGCTCAACGAGTGCTGGATCAGCGACCGCGACCGCTTCTCCTACGAAGGCCTCAATAGCGACGACCGCCTGGCCGCGCCCATGATCAAGGGCGCCGACGGCAAGTGGCAGGAAGCCTCTTGGGCCGACGCCCTGCAGGCGGTGGCCCAGGGCCTGTCGCGCGTGCGCGAAAGTTTCGGCGCCGGCCAGATCGGCGCGCTGGCTTCCGAGTACGCCACCACCGAAGAGTTCTCCCTGCTGGGCCGCCTGGTGCGCGCGCTGGGTTCCGAGAATATCGACTTCCGCCTGCGCCAGACCGACGCCGGCTTCGACGCGGCCCTCGACGGCGCGCCGTGGCTGGGCATGCCGGTGGCCGAACTGGACAATCTCGACCGCGTCCTGGTGGTCGGCTCGTTCCTGCGCAAGGACCATCCCCTGATGGCGCAACGCCTGCGCCAGGCCGCCAAGCGCGGCACGCAGGTGCTGCTGCTCGACGCCGCGGCCGACGATCCCCTGATGCCGGTCGCCGGCCGCCTGACGGTTGCGCCGTCCGCGCTGGCGCGCGCCCTGGCCGAAGTGGCCGTGGCGCTGGCGCAAGCCAAGGGCCAGGCCGTGCCGGCCGAGTTCGCCGCCGTGACCCCGGCGGAGGGCGCCAAGCAGATCGCCGCCAGCCTGGCCTCGGGCAGCAATGCCGCGGTGCTGCTGGGCAACATGGCCGTCAACGCGCCGCAGGCCGCCACGCTGGCGGCCAATGCGCAGGCCGTGGCGCAACTGGCTGGCGCGAAACTGGGCTTTCTGACCGCCGGCGGCAATACCGTGGGCGGCTACCTGGCTGGCGCCGTGCCGGGCAAGGGCGGCAAGAACGCCGCCGCCATGCTGGCCGACCCGCTCAAGGCCTACATCGTGCTGCACGCCGAGCCCTCGCTGGACGCCGACAACGCGCCGCAGGCGCTGGCCGCGCTGCGTGGCGCGCAGTTCGCCGTCGCGCTGACCCCGTACCGGTCGGCGGCCGAGGACTGGGCCGACGTCATGCTGCCGGTCGCGCCGTTCACCGAGACCTCGGGCACCTTCATCAACGCGCAAGGCCAGCCGCAGAGCTTCAAGGGCACGGTCGCGCCGTTCGGTCAGACGCGTCCGGCCTGGAAAGTGCTGCGCGTGTTGGGCAACGTGCTGCACCTGGCGGGCTTTGACGAGGAAACCTCCGAAACCGTGCGCGACGCGGTGCTGGCGGGCGGCGTGGAAGCGCGCCTGTCCAACGCCATCGGCGCGCCGCTGGGCCTGGGCCAGCCGCTCGAAGCGCTGGAGCGCGTGGCCGATGTGCCGATCTACCGCACCGACGCCATCGTGCGCCGCTCCGAACCGCTGCAGGCCGCCCCGGCCTCGCGCGCGCCCCAGGCGCGCATGAATGGCCGCACCCTGGCCAGCCTGGGCGTGAATGCGGGCGACAAGGTGCGCGTAATCGGCGCGGCGGGAGCGATCGAGCTCGAAGCCGCCCTGGACGAGGCCGTGGCCGACCGCGCCGTGCGCGTGGCCGCCGCCTTTGAGCAAACCGCCGCCCTCGGCGGTGCCTTCGGTCAAATCAGCGTGGAGCGTGTCTGATGGAATGGCTTAATGTTCTCGAAAGCCACGGTCAGGCACTGCTGGGCCCCGCGGCGTGGATGGTGGTCTGGACGCTCGTCAAGATCGTCGTGATTGCCGTGCCGATCATTCTTTGCGTGGCGTACCTGACATATTGGGAGCGCAAGATGATCGGCGCGATGCACGTGCGCCTGGGGCCGACGCGGGTCGGCTTCAAGGGCCTGCTGCAGCCGTTCGCCGACGTGTTCAAGCTGCTGACCAAGGAAGTGGTGGTGCCCAGCGCCGCCAACAAGGTGCTGTTCGTGGTGGCGCCCGTGGTGACGCTGATGCCGGCGCTGGCCGCCTGGGCGGTCGTGCCGTTCGGTCCCGAGGTGGTGCTGGCCAACGTCAACGCCGGGCTGCTGTACATCATGGCCATCACCTCGATCGGCGTATATGGCGTGATCGTGGCCGGCTGGGCCTCGAACTCCAAGTACGCCTTCCTGGGCGCGCTGCGCGCCTCGGCGCAGATGGTGTCGTACGAGTTGGCCATCGGTTTCGTGCTGGTGAGCGTGCTGCTGGTGTCGGGCAGCCTGAACATGAGTGAAATCGTGCTGGGGCAGGGCCGCGGCTGGTTCGCCGAGCGCGGCCTGACGTTCCTGTCGTGGAACTGGCTGCCGCTGTTGCCGCTGTTCATCATCTACGTGATTTCGGCCGTGGCCGAAACCAACCGCCACCCGTTCGACGTGGTCGAGGGCGAGTCCGAAATCGTGGCCGGCCACATGGTCGAGTACTCGGGCATGGCCTTCGCGCTGTTCTTCCTGGGTGAATACGCCAACATGATCCTGCTGTCGTGCATGGCCGCGATCATGTTCCTGGGCGGCTGGATGTCGCCGATCGACATCGCGCCGCTGAACTGGATTCCGGGCTGGATCTGGCTGGGCATCAAGACCTTCTGCGTGGTTTCTATGTTCGTGTGGTTCCGCGCGTCGTTCCCGCGCTACCGCTACGACCAGATCATGCGCTTGGGTTGGAAGATCTTCATCCCGCTGACCGGCGTGTGGCTGGTCGTCTTGGCGATCTGGATGCAGACGCCCTGGAACATTTGGCGCTGATGCGTCAGGCTGAGGCTGGAAATGGAAGCGATCAAGGATTTTTTCGGTAGCCTGCTGCTGACCGAGTTGTTCAAGGGCTTGCGCCTGACGGGCAAGTATTTTTTCAAGCGCAAGGTCACCCTGCGCTACCCGATGGAAAAGACGCCGACCTCGGCGCGCTTTCGCGGGTTGCATGCGTTGCGCCGCTACCCCAACGGGGAAGAGCGCTGCATCGCGTGCAAACTGTGCGAAGCCGTCTGCCCGGCGCTGGCCATCACCATCGAATCGGAGCAGCGCGACGACGGCACCCGCCGCACCACGCGCTACGACATCGATCTCACCAAGTGCATTTTCTGCGGTTTCTGTGAAGAGAGCTGCCCGGTGGACTCGATCGTGGAAACCCACATCCACGAGTACCACGGCGAGAAGCGCGGCGACCTTTACTTCACCAAGGACATGCTGCTCGCCGTCGGCGACCGCTATGAAGCCGAAATCGCCCGCCGCCGGGCCGAAGACGCGCCTTACCGTTGATCGCCAGGGTCTGATCCATGACATTCACTACCGTCCTGTTCTACATACTGGCTTTCGTCCTGGTGGTCGCCGCTTTCCGCGTGATCACGGCGCGCAGCCCCGTCACCGCCGTCCTGCACCTGATCCTGGCCTTCGCCAACGCCGCCATGATCTGGATGCTGCTGGGCGCGGAGTTCCTGGCCCTGTTGCTGGTGCTGGTCTACGTCGGCGCCGTGATGGTGCTGTTCCTGTTCGTCGTGATGATGCTTGATATCCGCATCGACAGCCTGCGCGACGGGCTCAAGACCTACCTGCCGCTGGGCCTGGTCATCGGCGTGGTGCTGGTGCTGGAAATGGCCTTCGTGCTGGGCACCACCTGGTATGGCGCCGGCCCGCAGGCCCCCGTCGCCGGCGACTACAACAACGCTCGCGCGCTGGGCGAAGTCATGTATACCCAGTACGTCTACGCCATCGAAGTGGGCGCTGCGCTGCTGCTGGTGGGCATGGTCGCCGCCATCGCGCTGACCCTGCGCCGCCGCCGCGACGTCAAGTACAACGACCCGGTCGCCGCCGTGCGTGTGCGCGCCAAAGACCGCTTCCGCATGGTGAAGATGACCGCGCAGAGCGACCGTGCCCAGGCTCGCGTGGCCTCGCCGTCCGCGGACGCCCAAGGAGAACAACAATGACGCTGACGCTGGCCCACTACCTGATCCTGGGGGCGATTCTCTTCGCCATCGGCATCTTCGGCATCTTCCTCAACCGCCGCAACCTGATCATTCTGCTGATGTCCATCGAGCTGGTGCTCCTGGCCGTCAACATGAACTTCGTGGCGTTCTCGAGCTGGTTCGGCGACACCGCCGGCCAGGTGTTCGTGTTCTTCATCCTGACCGTCGCGGCCGCCGAGGCCGCGATCGGCCTGGCGATCCTGGTACTGCTGTTCCGCAACCTGAACACGATCAATGTTGACGAACTCGATCGCCTCAAGGGCTGACGGGGTATTGGAAGAAAATGTCTAGCTCACCCAATCTCTACTTGCTCATCGCGCTGGCTCCGCTGGCCGGCGCGATTCTCGCCGGCCTGTTCGGCACCGGGTTCCTGGGCCGTCCCATCGGCCGCCGCGGCTCGCACGTCATCACCATCCTGGGCGTGCTCATCTCCACCATCGGCTCGTTCGTGGTGCTGGGCGACGTACTCAACGGCCATACCTACGACGGCACGGTCTACACCTGGAGCCTGATCGGCCAGACCAAGCTGGAAATCGGTTTCCTGATCGACCCGCTGTCGGCCATGATGATGGTCGTGGTGACCTCGGTCTCGCTGATGGTGCACATCTACACCATCGGCTACATGGCCGACGATCCGGGCTACCAGCGCTTCTTCGCCTACATCTCGCTGTTCACGTTCTCCATGCTGATGCTGGTGATGTCGAACAACATGGTGCAGCTGTTCTTCGGCTGGGAAGCCGTGGGCCTGGTGTCCTATCTGCTGATCGGCTTCTGGTACACCCGCCCGACCGCGATCTTCGCCAACATGAAGGCGTTCCTGATCAACCGGGTCGGCGACTTCGGCTTCGTGCTGGGCATCGGCCTGCTGTTCGCCTACGCCGGCACCATGCATTACGCCGACGTGTTCGCCCAGGCCGACAAGCTGGCCGGCGAAACCCTGCCGGGCACCGACTGGATGCTGCTGACGGTCGCCTGCATCTGCCTGTTCATCGGCGCGATGGGCAAGTCGGCCCAGGTGCCGCTGCATGCCTGGCTGCCGGACTCGATGGAAGGCCCGACGCCGATTTCCGCCCTGATCCACGCCGCCACCATGGTGACGGCGGGCATCTTCATGGTGGCGCGCTTTTCGCCGCTGTTCGAGCTCTCGGACACGGCGCTGTCGTTCGTCATCGTGATCGGCGCCATCGGCGCGCTGTTCCTGGGCATCCTGGGCATCATCCAGAACGACATCAAGCGCGTCGTGGCGTATTCGACGCTGTCGCAGCTGGGCTACATGACCGTCGCGCTGGGCGCCTCGGCCTACTCGGTGGCGATCTTCCACCTGATGACCCACGCTTTCTTCAAGGCGCTGCTGTTCCTGGGCGCGGGCTCGGTCATCATCGGCATGCACCATGACCAGGACATCCGCAACATGGGCGGCCTGCGCAAGTACATGCCCATCACCTGGATCACGTTCCTGCTGGGCACGCTGGCGCTGGTCGGCACGCCGTTCTTCTCCGGCTTCTACTCGAAGGAACACATCATCGAGGCCGCCGGCGCGGCCAACGTGTGGGGCGCCAACTTCGCCTACTACTCGACGCTGATCGGCGTGTTCGTGACCTCGCTGTACTCGTTCCGCGTATATTTCCTGGTGTTCCACGGCAAGGAGCGTTTCGACGCCCATGGCCACGGCCACCATGGCGACGCGCACCATGACGACCACGGCCATCACGGCGGCACGCCGCACGAGTCGCCGTGGGTGGTGACGCTGCCGCTGGTGCTGCTGGCCATCCCGTCGGTGCTGATCGGCGCCTGGGTGGTCGAACCCATGCTGTTCGGCAAGTTCTTCGACGGCGTGATCAAGGTGCTGCCGCAGCATCCGGCCATGGCCGAGCTGGGCCACGAGTGGCACGGCTGGGTGGCCTTCGGCCTGCACTCCGTGCAGACCGTGCCGTTCTGGCTGGTGGTCGCCGGCGCCGTCATCGCCTGGTACTGCTACCTGATCAATCCGAGGGTGCCGGCCGCGATCCAGTCCACCTTCTCGGGCGTGTACAAGCTGCTCGAGAACAAGTACTACGTCGACTGGATCAACGAGCAGATCATCGCCCGCGGCGCGCGGTGCCTGGGCTACGGCCTGTGGCAGACCGGCGACCGCGGCATCATCGACGGCGTGCTCGTCAATGGCAGTGCCCGCGTGGTGGGCTGGGTGGCCGCGATCAGCCGCCACCTGCAGTCCGGCTTCATCTATCACTACGCGTTCGCGATGATCATCGGCATCATGGCGCTGGTAACTTTCTTTGTGCTGATTCCCCAATGATGGCAAGCGACATGGCATCCAACAACTTCCCCTGGCTTACGCTTGCGATCTTTGTTCCGATCGTATTCGGTCTGCTGGTGCTGGCGCTGGGCCGCGACGACCGTCCCGGCCTGACGCGGGGCTTGTCGCTGATCGGCGCGCTGGCGGGCTTCCTGGTCACGATCCCCCTCTACACGGGCTTTGACGCCGGTACGGCGCAGATGCAGTTCGTCGAGAAGGCGTCCTGGATCGAGGCCTTCAACGTCAACTACCATCTCGGCATCGACGGCATCTCGCTGTGGTTCGTGCTGCTGACGGCCTTCATCACCATCATCGTGGTGGGCGCCGGCTGGCAGGTGATCACCAGCCGCGTGGCGCAGTACATGGCCGCCTTCCTGATCCTGTCGGGCCTGATGGTGGGCGTGTTCGCCGCGCTCGACGGCATGCTGTTCTACGTGTTCTTCGAAGCGACCCTGATCCCGATGTACATCATCATCGGCGTGTGGGGCGGACCCAACCGCGTGTACGCGGCGTTCAAGTTCTTCCTGTACACGCTGCTGGGCTCGCTGCTGACGCTGGTGGCCTTCGTCTACCTGTGGAACGTGTCGGGCGGTTCGTTCGACATCCAGACCTGGCACCAGACCAAGCTGGGCTACACGCCGCAGGTGCTGATCTTCGTCGCGCTGCTGGCCGCCTTCGCGGTCAAGGTGCCGATGTGGCCGGTGCATACCTGGCTGCCCGACGCGCACGTCGAGGCGCCGACGGGCGGTTCGGTCGTGCTGGCCGCCATCATGCTCAAGCTGGGCGCCTACGGTTTCCTGCGCTTTTCGCTGCCGATCGCGCCCGACGCCTCGCACGGCCTGGCCGGCCTGATGATCGCGCTGTCGCTGATCGCGGTCATCTACATCGGCCTGGTCGCCATCGTCCAGGACGACATGAAGAAGCTGGTGGCCTATTCGTCCGTGGCCCACATGGGTTTCGTGACGCTGGGCTTTTTCATCTTCAACACGGCCGGCCTCGAAGGGGCCATCGTGCAGATGATCTCGCACGGCTTCGTGTCGGGCGCCATGTTCCTGTGCATCGGCGTGCTGTACGACCGCATGCACTCGCGCCGCATCGCCGACTACGGCGGCGTGGTCAACGTCATGCCGCGCTTCGTTACGTTCTTCGTGCTGTTTTCGATGGCCAACAGCGGCCTGCCGGCCACCAGCGGCTTCGTGGGCGAGTTCCTGGTCATCATGGGCGCGGTCGAATACAACTTCTGGATCGGCCTGCTGACCGCTACCGCGCTGATCCTGGGCGCGTCGTATTCGCTGTGGATGCTCAAGCGCGTTGCCTTCGGCGACATCGGCAACGACCGCGTGCGCGAAATGACCGACCTCAGCGGCCGCGAATTCCTGATTCTCGGCGTCATGGCGATCGCCGTGTTGTTCATGGGGATCTACCCCAAGCCCTTTACCGACGTGATGCACGTTTCGGTCGAGGCCCTGCTGCAACACGTGGCTGTCTCGAAACTGTAAGACCTGGACAATGATGCAATCCCATCTCGATTTTGCCCTGGCGACCCCGGAGATCCTGCTGCTGGTTCTCGGGCTGGCCATCCTGCTCATCGACGCGGTCAGCTCCCATCCTGAACGCAAGACCACGTTCGTCCTGACGCTGGCCACGCTGGCGGCGCTGACCGTGGTGTCCCTGCTGCAATGGCGCGACGGCGTCCAGGGCCAGACCTTCAACGGCCTGTACGTGACCGACAGCCTGGCGCACCTGCTCAAGGTCGCCTCGTACATCGCGGTCGCCGCGACCCTGGTATACGGCCGCATCTACGCGCAGCAGCGCGACATGATGCAGCGCGGCGGCGAGCTCTACGTGCTGACGCTGTTCGCCTTGCTTGGCCAGATGGTCATGATCTCGGCCGGCAACCTGATCAGCATCTACCTCGGCCTGGAACTGATGTCGCTGGCGCTGTACGCGCTGATCGCGCTGCGCCGCGAGGACAAGGTCGCCACCGAAGCCGCCATGAAGTACTTCGTGCTGGGCGCGCTGGCGTCGGGCTTCCTGCTGTACGGCATGTCGATGGTGTATGGCGCCACCGGCCATCTCGACCTGGCGAAGATCGCCGAGGTCATCGCCTCCGGCCAGGCCAAGCAGCTGCCGCTGGTGTTCGGCGTGGTGTTCCTGGTTTCCGGGCTGGCCTTCAAGCTGGGCGCCGTGCCGTTCCATATGTGGCTGCCCGACGTCTACCAGGGTTCGCCCACGGCGGTGACGCTGATCCTGGGCGCCGCGCCCAAGCTGGCGGCCTTCGCCATCACGCTGCGCCTGCTGGTCGACGGCCTGCACGGGCTGGCGGCCGACTGGCAGCCGATGCTGATGATCCTGGCCGTGCTGTCGCTGGCGATCGGCAACCTGACCGCCATCGTCCAGACCAACTTCAAGCGCATGCTGGCCTATTCGACCATCTCGCACACCGGCTTCGTGCTACTGGGCCTGATGGCCGGGGTGGTCGACGGCAAGCCCGACGCGGCCGCTTCCGCCTATGGCGCGGCCCTGTTCTACATGCTTACCTACGTGCTGACCACGCTGGGCACTTTCGGCATCATCCTGCTGCTGGCGCGCCAGGGTTTCGAGTGCGAGCAGATCGACGACCTCAAGGGCCTGAACCGGCGCAATCCGTGGCATGCCGCCATCGTCTTGCTGCTGATGTTCTCGCTGGCCGGCATCCCGCCGCTGGTGGGCTTCTACGCCAAGCTGGCGGTGCTGCAGGCGCTGGTCGAGGCCGGCCACGTGGCGCTGGCGGTGATCGCGGTGATGTTCTCGCTGATCGGGGCGTTCTACTACCTGCGCGTGGTCAAGGTCGTGTACTTCGACGATCCGGCCGACCAGCCCGCCGCCTTGGCGGTCACGACCGGCCAGCGCAGCCTCCTGTCGCTCAACGGCGCGCTGATCCTGGTGCTGGGGATCCTGCCGGGCGGCCTGATGGCGCTGTGCGTGCAGGTGATCCAGGCGTCGCTGGGTTGATGGCCGGGGCAGGGGCGTGAACCAGACCGCCGCCGTATGGTTGCTGATTGCGCTGGCCCTGGTCAGCGCCAATCTGCCGTTTCTCAGCGAGCGCGTGTTCGCGCTGCTGCCGTACAAGCGGGGCGGCGTCCATGCGCCCAAGCCTTTCTGGCTCAGGCTGTGCGAGGTCCTGGTCTGGTACGCGGTGGTGGGGCTGCTCGGCTTTGCGTTCGAGGCGCAACTGGGCAACCGCTTCGCGCAGGCCTGGGAGTTCTACGCCATTACGCTCAGCCTGTTCCTGGTCCTGGGCTACCCTGGCTTCGTTTACCGCTATCTCTACAAGAAGCGCCGCCCGGCACGGGTTTGAGCCCGCCGGGCCGCCGCAGCGATACCGCCTCCAGGAGGCGGTTTTTTTTCGCCTTCGCCAGCCCGTTTTCCGAGGGACGTCTGTCTTCGTGAATTACCACAGATGGCGTGACTGGCGAGAGATTTGTTCCGCTGCCAGGGAAGGACTATGTGTGGCGGCAAATAGGAGCTATCTGGTTTTGGGAAGGCGCGGCCCATAGCAGGCCGCACGGGCCGCAGTCGTCCGTAGCATGGCGCAGTGCCGCATCCGCTTGGCGGGGCGCGCTGCATTCCATGTTTCGTTGACGATAGCGGATTCCCATGAAGTTCCACGCTTCCCACCCGATGCCCGAGTCGCTCGCGGCCGCGATCGCAGTGCCGTTGTTGAGCCTGCTGCCGGCGGCGCAGGCCGCGTCCCCCGCGGTCCAGCTGCCATCCGTCACGGTCGAGGGCGAGTACTCGCCCTACCAGGCCGACAGCGCCCAATCGCCCAAGTTCACCGCGCCCCTGGCGGACACGCCGCGCACGGTGCAGGTGATACCGGGGCGGCTCATCCAGGACCAGGGGGCCAGCGACCTCGAAGCGGTACTGCGCAATGCGCCCGGGATATCGATGACCGCCGGCGAAGGCGGCCGTCCGGCCAGCGACCTGCCGTTCATCCGCGGCCAGAATTCCGCCAGCAGCCTGTTTGTCGACGGGCTGCGCGATCCCAGCACGCAGTCGCGCGATACCTTCAACCTGGAGCAGGTCGACGTAGTCAAGGGCCCGGATTCGGTATTCTCGGGTCGCGGCGGCGCCGGCGGGAGCATCAACCTCGTCACCAAGACGCCCAGGAGTCACGATTTCACCGAGGTACAGGCGGGCATCGGCACGGCCGAGAATTATCGCGGCACGATAGACGGCAATTGGGTGCTGGGCGAGAACACGGCGCTGCGCCTGAACCTGCTGGGCGCGAAGGGCACCGTGCCGGGCCGCGACAAGGCGGTCGAGTTCAGCCGCGTGGGTATCGCGCCATCACTGCGGCTGGGCCTGAGCGGCTCCACCCGCGTGACGCTGGGCTTGTACCTC